>Ga0209676_1000031_pt1 | contig 478976 bp, 412 predicted proteins | sample AraplaCvi_mLB_r2_FD_184282 | JGI IMG/M metagenome (GOLD analysis project Ga0209676, IMG submission 184282) | Arabidopsis root microbial communities from North Carolina, USA - plate scrape MF_Cvi_mLB_r2 (SPAdes) (version 2) | ecosystem: Host-associated > Plants > Roots > Endosphere | place... | reverse complement strand
CCGACGGTCGAAGAGGACGAGCCACTACAGGCTAAGACACATCCCTTTGCCTTCGACCACGCCGACGGCGGGCGGGCCTGGCCAGCAACCAGGTCCCCGGACCGTCCGAGTATCCCCCTCGGACCTCTTCCCGCTCGATCGCCCCCCGCCGCCGCAACGGTCGCTGGCCATGCGCCCTTTCCTCGCGACGAGGTGGGGAAATTGTAAGGCAGGTTTTCAGGCCGGGGATGAAGAGTGGGGAGCGCTCATCTAGTTCCCTTCTCCCCTTGCGGGAGAAGGTGGCCGCCCAAGGCGGTCGGATGAGGGGTCGCGCAAGCCTAACCGGTTGCTTCAACACGCTAATCCAACAGGCCAACCAACCCCTCATCCGGCGCTACGCGCCACCTTCTCCCGCAAGGGGAGAAGGATGAACACCCGCTCTCATCGCGGCGTTCACCCCTGCGGCTTCAGCCTCATCGGCAATCCCGCCGCCACGAAATAGACCTCGTCGACCGCTTGCGCGAGCCGCTGGTGCAGGCGGCCAGCCTCGTCGCGGAACCGCCGCCCCAGCGCCGTCTCCGGCACCAGACCCAGGCCGACCTCGTTGCTGACCAGCCAGATCCGGGCGGGGCAGGCGGCCACGGCGTCGACCAGACGGCTCGCCGCCGACTCGACCTGGTGTTCGCCCAGCATCAGGTTCGACAGCCACAGGGTCAGGCAATCGACGACCGCGACGGCGTCGGCGGGGAGGGCGGCGACCGCTTCCGGCAGGGCCAGCGGCGCCTCGACCGTGATCCACGATTCGCCCCGATCCGCCTGGTGGCGGGCGATCCGCTCGGCCATCTCGTCGTCGAAGGCCTGGCCCGTGGCGATCAGGGTCGGCGGGCGCGGTCCAGCGCCGGCGGCGCTTTCCGCCGCTTTCTGGGCGAAGCTGCTCTTGCCGGAACGGGCCCCGCCCAGCACCAGGGTCGATGTCATTGAAGCTCCACATTGACGGTGTGCGGCGCAGCATATAGGGCTGGCGGCGCGTCAGGCTCCTCGAAAGAGGATTAAAAGGGAACGAGGTTCAAGACCTCGGCTGCCCCCGCAACTGTAAGCGGCGAGCTCTCGCGTCACATGCCACTGGGCCTTCGAGGCCTGGGAAGGCGACGCCAAGAGCAGCGACCCGCGAGCCAGGAGACCTGCCCGGCGCAGTCGTTCATCGCTCGGCCGGGGTGCGCCGAACGAACGGGATCTCCCGAGAAACGACAGTCACAGGGCCGCGCGACGGCCCGAGGCGTACGCGTGGCTTTTGAGCTGGCGAGTGCGTCGCGGTTCGGCGCGCGGGTCGTTTCAGAAGGGGATAAGACCAATGATCCGAGCGTTTCTCAGCTCCACCGCTCTCGCCACCGTCCTGGTCGCCGGCTCGGCCCTCGCCGAAGACCAGAAGGCGCCCGAGGCCGACGTCGCCGGCGCCACCGGCGCCAACGGCGTCGCCGAACTGGTCGTCACCGCCACCCGCACCGCAACGCCGATCGAGAAGGTTGGGGCCTCGGTCACCGTCCTGACCCAGCCGGCCATCGAGGCCAGCCAGGCGATCTCGGTGGTCGAGCTCCTGGCCCAGACGCCCGGCGTCAGCTTCACCCGCAACGGCGGGCCGGGCGCGTCGACCAGCCTCAACATCCGCGGGGCTGAGACCCAGCACACCGTGGTGCTGATCGACGGCGTCAAGCTGAACGACCCGTCCTCGACCCAGGGCGGCTTTAACAGCGGCAATCTGCTGGTCGGCGACATCTCGCGCATCGAGGTGCTGCGCGGCGCCCAGTCGACCCTCTGGGGCAGCCAGGCCATCGGCGGCGTGGTCAATATCGTCACCGCCGATCCGACTGTTCCGTTTACGACCTCGGTCGACGTCGAGGGCGGCGCGCGCCAGACGGGCTATCTGCGGGCCGGTATCGGCGGCGCCGGCGACAAGATCGTCTGGCGGATGGCCGGCGGTTTCTACTCGACCGACGGCTTCTCGGCCTACAAGACCGGCAAGGAAAACGACGGCTACCACAACACCGGCCTGTCGGGCCGCCTGCGCTACAAGTTCAGCGACGCCGTCTCGGCCGAGGTTCGCTCGGTCTGGTCCAAGGGCAAGAACGATTTCGACGCCTTCAACGGCGACAGCAGCGAATACGGCCGCACCGAAGAACTGGTCGTCTATGCCGGCCTGAACGTCGCTCTTCTGGACGGTCGCTGGAACAACCGCCTCGGCTACGCCTACACCGACACCGACCGCGAGAACATCAACCCGCTGCGTCCGGCCGTCCCGCTGACCTTCGACGCCGCCGGCAAGAACCGGCGCTGGGAGTACCAGGGCGTGTTCGCCGTGACCGAGGCGATCACCGCCACCTTCGGGGCCGAGAGCGAAAAAGCGCGCATGCGCACGCGTTCGCCGTCGACCTTCGATCCCAATCCGGCGTTCAAGGCCGGCAAGGTCGGCGTCGACAGCCTCTATGGCCAGCTGCAGGCCGAGGTCGTCCAGGGGCTGACCCTGACCGCCGGCGTCCGCTACGAAGACCATGACACCTATGGCGACCACACCCTGGGGCAGGTCGCGGCCGCCTGGGCGCTGAACGAGGGCAATACCGTCTTCCGCGCCAGCTTCGGCCAGGGTTTCCGCGCGCCCGGCCTCTATGAGCTTTACAGCGAGTACGGCAATCTGAACCTGGCGCCCGAGGATTTCGACAGCTGGGAAACCGGCGTGGAGCAGCGCTTCTTCGGCGGCAAGGCTCGCGCCTCGGCGACCTGGTTCCACCGCGAGGCCGACAACGAGATCCGCTTCTTCTCGTGCACCGGCGGGGCTGATCCGCTGTGCGCGCCGGGCGGCGTCTCCCGCTTCGGCTACTATAACAACGTCCAGAAGACCAAGGCCCAGGGTCTGGAGCTGGTCGGCGAGGTCAAGCCGGTCGCCGGCCTGACGATCACGGGCAACTACACCTATACCGACGCCCAGTCGGACTCCGGCGCCAGCAAGGGCAAGCAGCTGACCCGTCGTCCCAAGACCATGGGCAATCTGTCGGTCGGCTACCGCTGGCCGGTGGGCCTGACCACGACGGTGGCGGCGCGCTACGTCGGAAAGACCTACAATAACGACCTCAACACCCAGGTGGTGAAGGATTACACCCTGGTCGACCTGCGCGCGTCCTATGCGATCAACGCGACCTACGAGGTCTTCGGCCGCGTCGAGAACGCCTTCGACAAGGATTACCAGACCATCCTGAACTACGGGACGCCGGGACGCGGGGCCTTCGTCGGCCTGCGCGCGCGGTTCTAGGCGAAGGATGGCGTCGGCGCCCCCCATCGGCGCATTCCGGCACGGCGGCCGTCTCCGCGAGGCGATGGCCGTCCATCCAGATGCGCCGCGCCCCTGGCTGGACCTGTCGACCGGGATCAATCCTGAGCCGTGGTCCGGGCCCAGGGCTCCGGCCCACGCCTTGGCGCGGCTGCCTGATCCGCAAGACCTGGCGGACCTGGAAGTCGCGGCCGCCGGCGCGTTCGGCGTCGACGACGCCCGACGCGTGGTCGCGGTCTCGGGCGCCGAGGCGGCCTTGCGGCTGCTGCCGGGCCTGGTCGGGCGCGGGGACGTCGCGCTGCTGGCGCCGATCTATGGCGGCCATCTTGACGCCTGGGCGGCGGCCTCGCCGAGCCTGATCCGGACGTTGGACGACCTGGCCGCCCAGGGCGCCGAGGTGCTGGTGCTGGTCAATCCCAACAATCCGGACGGCCGGCGCATCGCGCGCGAACGGCTGGCGTCCGTGGCGGCCGAGCGGTCCGACCGAGGGCTGTGGACCATCGTCGACGAGTCCTTCGTCGAGGTCGCACCGGAGCTCAGCGTGGCCGATCTGGAGATCGATCGGCTGGTGACCCTGCGTTCGTTCGGCAAGTTCTACGGCCTGCCAGGCGCCCGGCTGGGTTTTGTTATTGGAAACAGACTCTTCGCCCGGAATCTTCGCGCGCTGCTGGGCGACTGGCCGATCGGCGCCGACGCTCTGGCCTTGGGGCTGGGCGCCTATGCCGACGAGGCCTGGCGGGTCTCGACCCGCGCCAAGCTGGCCGCCCGGGCGCTGGAGGTCGACGCGGCCCTGGCCGAGGTCGGGCTGCCCGTGGTCGGGGGCTGTGATCTCTTTCGTCTGGTCGAGGTGGCGGACGCTCACCACCTATTCGACCGGCTGTGCGGCCAGGGCGTGCTGACCCGCCCCTTCGCCGACCGAACCAGCCTACTTCGGATCGGTCTGCCATCGTTCAATGATTTCAGCCACTTTCGGCGAATTCTTCAGGCGGTGATGCCGTGAACCGCCGAGAGGCCGTCATTGGCGCCCTGGCGATGACGGCGGCCGGCTCGCCGCCGCCCAAACGCATCATCTCGCTGAACAGCTGCCTGGACGCCATGCTGGTGCACCTGGCTGACCGAAGCCAGATCGCCGCGCTCAGCCACTATGCCCGCGAGGCGCACGGCTCGACCATCGCCGCCGAAGCCCGGACCCTGCCGTACACCTGGGAGAGCGCCGAGGAGGTCATCGCCCTGCGCCCCGACCTCGTCCTGGCCAGCCAGCACTCGGCCCTGGCCACCCGCAATGCGCTCAAGCGCCTGGACGTGCCGGTGCAACGCTTCAAGGTGCCCAGGTCCGTCGACGAAAGCCTGGGCCAGGTGCGCCAGCTTGCCCGACTGGTCGGCGATCCCGACCGCGGCGAGGCCTTGATCGCGCGCATCCGGGCGGCGATCGCGGCGGCGACGCCCGCGCCTCACGCGCGACGACTCAGCGCCCTGATCTATCAGCCGAACGGCTTCGCGGCCGGGCCGGGCACCCTGGTCGACGAGATGATGCAGCACGCCGGCTTCGACAATGTCGCGCGGCGCTTCGGCCTGAGGACCTGGGGCAATGTCCCGCTGGAACGCCTGCTGGCCCATCCGCCCCAGGTGCTGCTGGTCGGCGAGCCAGCGCCGGGCGCGCGCAGCTGGGCCGACCGGGTGATGACCCATCCGGCGCTGAAGTCCATCTCCGGGCGCATGCGCCAGGTCCGCGTGCCCGAGAAGCTCCTCTACTGCGGCGGTCCAGTGCTGATCGAGACCGCCGCGGCCATGGCTCGAGCTCGCGCCCAGGCGCTCAAGGAGGGCGCATGAAATCGCCAAGATCCCCCTGGATCGTCAGCGGAATCTTGCTGGTGCTGCTGCTCGTTCTGGTCTTCGCCAGCCTGTGCGCCGGTCGCGTCTGGACGCCCTGGAGCGCCTGGGTTTCGCATGAGGACCCGCGCTGGGCCATTGTCTTCGGCCTGCGCCTGCCGCGCACAACTCTGGCCATCCTGGTCGGCGGCGCCCTGGGCCTCTCGGGCGCGGCGCTGCAGGGCTACACCCGCAATCCGCTGGCCGATCCCGCCGCTCTGGGCGTCTCGGCCTCGGCGGCGCTGGGCGCGGTGCTGACCCTCTATCTGGGCGCGGCGGGCGAGGCGAGCTGGACCCTGCCGCTGGCCGCCATGATCGGCGCGGGCCTGGGCGTCGCAGCGTTGCTCGCCCTGTCCGGCGTCACCTCCAGCATCGTCACCTTCCTGCTGGCCGGTTTCGTGATCCAGACGGTCTGCGGCTCGGCCATCGCCCTGGCTCTGAACCTGGCGCCCAACCCGTGGTCGGTGAACGAAATCGTCAACTGGCTGATGGGCTCGCTGGCCGACCGCAGCGTCGAGGAGGTCAGGCTGGCCGCGCCGGGCGTCATCGCCGGCGGCCTGCTGCTGCTGACCCTGGGCCGCTCGCTGGACGCCCTGACCCTGGGCGAGCAGGGCGCGCGATCACTGGGCGTCGACCTGTCGCGCACGCGCCTCTTGATGGCCGTGGGCGTGGCCGTGGCGGTCGGCTCCAGCGTGGCGGTGACCGGCGTCATCAGCTTCGTCGGCCTGATCACCCCGCATCTGCTGCGGCCGCTGCTGGGCTCGCGGCCGAGCGCGTTGCTGGCGCCGTCGTTCCTGGGCGGCGCGGCCCTGACCCTGGCGGCCGACATCCTGGTGCGCATGACCCCCGCCGCCAGCGAGGTGAAGCTCAGCGTCGCCATGGCCGCCCTGGGCGGGCCGTTCTTCCTGGCCATGCTGATCTCGATGCGACGGAGGCTGGCGTGAGCCTGCAAGCGCAAGACATCGCCCTCAGCTTTGGCGACCAGCCGATCCTGCGCCGGATCACCGCCGCGTTCGACAAGGGTCGGGTGATCGCCATCGTCGGCCCCAACGGCGCGGGCAAGTCGACCCTGCTAGCTTGCCTGGCCGGGCTGCTCAAGCCGGACGCCGGCGCGGCGATCCTGGACGGGCGGCCGGTCGCGGCGCTGCCGGGCCGCTTGCGCGCCCGCCGCATCGCCTTCCTGGCCCAAACGCCCGAGATCGCCTGGGACGTCGATGTCCGCGCGTTCATCGGCCTAGGCCGCACGCCGCACCTGGGCGCTTTCGGGCCCAGCGACGGCGACCGCGCGGCGATCGAGGCCGCGATCGCCGCGGCCGGGCTGGAGGCCTTCGCCGACCGCCCCGTCACCCGGATGTCCGGCGGCGAACGGGCGCGAGCCCTGATCGCCCGCGCCTTGGCCGGCGAGACCGACTGGCTGCTGGCCGACGAGCCGCTGACGGGCCTGGACCCCGGCCACGCCCTGGACGCCCTGGCCTTGTTCCGCCGCCTGGCGCACGACCGGGGCAAGGGTGTGATCGTCACCCTGCACGACCTGAACCTCGCCGCGCGCTTCGCCGACCGGGTGCTGGTGCTGAACGACGGCACCCTGGCCATCGACGCCGCGCCCGAGGTCGCCCTGACACCGAAGATCCTATCCGAGGTCTACGGCGTCCTGATCCGCCGCCACGCCGGCGAGATCGGACCGCTGATCGAAGTGCTCGGCCGTGCCGGCTGATCCTTGGATCGCGCTGGCCGCGGCGGCGATCGAGGCGCTCGTCGGCTATCCGGACGCGCTGCACCGGCGCGTCCCGCATCCTGTGACGTGGATCGGCGCGCTGATCTCGGGCCTGGAGGCGAGGCTGAACCAGCCCGCCTCCGGTGAGGCGGCGCGGCGCGCGTTCGGCGTCATGACCCTGCTCACGATCGTAGCCGCCAGCGGCGGCGCGGGCTGGCTGATCGCGCGGTTCGCCGGTCCCTGGGGTGTTGTGGCGTTCGGTTGGCTGGGCCTGGCGCAGCGCAGCCTGTGGGACCATGTCCGCGCGGTCGCCAAGCCTCTGAGCGCCAGCGACTTGGACGCCGCCCGCCTGGCCGTCGGCCGGATCGTCGGCCGCGACATCCAGCGGCTGGACGAGGCCGGCGTCGCCGCCGCAGCGATCGAGAGCCTGGCCGAGAGCTTCTGTGACGGCGTCGTCGCGCCCCTGTTCTGGTTCGTGGTCGGCGGCCTGCCGGGGCTGTTCGTCTATAAGGCGGTCAACACCGCCGACAGCCTGATTGGCCACCGCGAGCCCAGATGGCGGTCGTTCGGCTGGGCTTCGGCGCGCTTCGACGACCTGCTGAATTGGATCCCGGCTCGCCTAGCCGCCGCCCTGATCGCGTTGTCGGGGCGGAGAGGGTGGCGCGTCATGCTACGCGACGCCGGCAAGCACGCTTCGCCCAACGCCGGTTGGCCCGAGGCGGCGATGGCCGGCGCCCTGGGCGTGCGGCTGGGCGGGCCGGCCTGGTACGACGGCGAGCCCTCGGCGCGTCCGGTGCTGGGTGAGGGCAGGGCGCCCGGGGTGGCGGATCTGGACCGCGCCCTCAGGCTCTATCTGGTGGCGTGCGCCATCCTCTGGTTGATGCTCCTTCTGGGAGGATTCGCATGGCCGCGTTGATGATCCAGGGCTGCGGCTCCGACGTCGGCAAGTCGGTGCTGGTGGCGGGTTTGTGCCGGCTGTTCGCCAACCGGGGTTTGGCCGTCCGGCCGTTCAAGCCGCAGAACATGTCCAACAACGCCGCCGTCACCGCCGATGGCGGCGAGATCGGTCGCGCCCAGGCTCTGCAGGCCATCGCCTGCCGGACCCCGCCCACCGTCGACATGAACCCGGTGCTGCTGAAACCCCAGAGCGATGTCGGCGCCCAACTGGTCGTACGCGGCAAGATGGCCGGGACCTGGAAGGCGAGAGGCTATCAGGCGCGCAAGGCCGCGCTGCTGGAAACCGTCGTTCAGAGCTTTCGCACGCTGGAGGCGCAAAGCGACCTGGTCGTCGTCGAGGGCGCCGGCAGTCCGGCCGAGATCAACCTGCGGGCCGGCGACATCGCCAATATGGGCTTCGCCCTCGCGACGAACACACCCGTGGTGCTGGTCGGCGACATCGACCGGGGCCACGTCATCGCCGCCCTGGTCGGCGCGCACGCGGTGCTGGACGAGGCCGACCGCGCCATGGTCCGGGGCTTCCTGATCAACAAGTTCCGGGGCGACCCCAGCCTGTTCCAGGACGGCCGCGCCGAGATCGTCCGTCGCACGGGCTGGGCGGACCTGGGAATGGCGCCATGGCTGGCGGCGGCGCGGCGCCTGCCGGCTGAGGACGCCGTGGTGCTGGACCGGCGCGCCGGCGGCGATCGCCGCAAGGTTCGCATCGTCGCGCCGATGCTGTCGCGGATCGCCAATTTCGACGAGTTCGACGCCTTGAGGACCGAGCCCGAGGTCGCGTTCGCCTTCGTACCGCCCGGAAGGCCTCTGCCCGGTGACGCCGACCTGGTCATCCTGCCCGGAACCAAGGCCACCCTGGCGGATCTGGCGTTCCTGCGCGCCCAGGGCTGGGATATCGACCTGGCCGCCCATGTCCGGCGCGGCGGTCGGGTGCTGGGCGTCTGCGGCGGCTATCAGATGCTGGGGCGGCGGCTGTCGGACCCCGATGGCGTCGAGGGCGCGCCGGGGTCGGTCCAGGGCCTTGGCTTACTGGATGTCGAGACGGTGATGACCGGCGACAAGACCCTGCGCCCCGTCACCGGCCGCCTGCCCGGCGGGGCGCAGTTCGAGGGCTACGAGATGCACGTTGGGCGCACGACGGGCGCGGCGCCGCCGATGCTGACCTTCGATGACGGCGCGACCGATGGCGCCGTGTCGCCCGACGGTCGGGTGCGTGGCTGCTACGTCCATGGCCTGTTCGATCGCGGCGAGGCGCGCGTCGAATTGTTGTCGGCGCTCAACGCCGCCTCGGACGGCGTCGACCAGGATGTCCGCATCAACGCCGCGCTGGACGAGATCGCCGGCGTGCTGGAGCAGTCCTTCGACATCCCCGCCCTGATGCGCCTGGCGGGCCTGGAGTCTTCCCGATGAGTCTTCCCGCCGTGAACCCGGTCGATACGACCGCCGCCGCCTTGCGGGCGACGATCGACGGCAAGGCCAAGCCGCTGGGCGCCTTGGGGCGGGTCGAGGATCTGGCGGTCCAGCTGGGTCTGATCGCAGGTGGGCCGCCGCCGGCCTTCGACAGGGCGCTGCTGCTAGTGTTCGCCGGCGACCACGGTCTCACCGCCGAGGGCGTCTCGCCCTATCCGTCCAGCGTCACCCAGGCCATGGTCGCGACCTTCCTGGCCGGCAAGGCCAGCGCCAACGCCTTCGCCACCGCTGTCGGGGCCGAGCTGCGGGTGGTCGACGCCGGGGTCGACGCCGAGCTGCCGCCGCATCCGGCCCTGCGGGACGAGAAGATCCGCCGCGGAACCCGCAACGCCGCCGTCGAGCCGGCCCTGACGGCTGACGAGGTCGCCGAAGCCCTGTCGCGCGGCGCGCGGGTCGCCCGCGAGGCCGTGGCCGAGGGCTTTCAGGTGCTGGCGCTGGGCGAGATGGGCATCGGCAACACCGCCTCGGCGGCGCTGCTCATGCACCGCCTGACGGGGGCGCCGTTGATCGACTGCGTCGGACGCGGCGCGGGGCACGATGACGCCGGCCTAGCGCGCAAGCTGGCGACGCTGGAACGCGCGGCGGCGCGAACCGACGCCATCGAGCCAGCCGAGGTGCTGGCGCAGTTCGGCGGGCTAGAGATCGTCATGATGGCCGGGGCGGTGCTGGGCGCGGCCTCGGCGCGGGTTCCGGTGCTGATCGACGGCTTCATCGTCACGGCGGCGGCCCTGGCGGCGATCCGACTGGAGCCGGCGGTCCAGGACTACTGCGTGTTCTGCCACCAATCGGCCGAGCAGGGACACAGGCGGATGCTCGAGGCGCTGGAGGCCTCGCCGCTGCTGCGGCTGGACCTGAGGCTGGGCGAGGGCACCGGGGCGCTGTTGGCCCTGCCGATGGTGCGCGCGGCCTCGCGGCTGCTGAGTGATGTCGCCAGCCTGGACGACGTCCTGAACGGGCGGCTCTGAGATGGGCTGGGCGGCGCATCAGGTCCGGCTGCTGCTGTGCGCCGTGCAGTTCCTGACGCGCGTTCCGACGCCGAGCCCCGTGGGCTTCCAGCCTGAATGGATCACGCGCTCGGCGCGCTACTTCCCGCTGGTCGGGCAGGGCGTGGGTCTGGTCAGCGCGCTCGTGCTGCTCGGGGCCGAGCGCGTGTGGGGCGGTGGCGTGGCGGCGGTGCTGGCCATCGCGGCCGGGCTGCTGATCACCGGCGCCTTCCACGAGGACGGCCTGGCCGACACGGCCGATGGCTTGGGCGGCGGCCAGACGCCCGCGCGGCGGCTCGAGATCATGAAGGACAGCCGCGTCGGGACCTATGGCGTCTGCGCGCTGGGTCTGGTCCTGGCCCTGAAGGGCGCGGTGCTGGCGTCGACGCCAGCGATGACCGCCGCCGCGATGCTGCTGGCCGCCCATGGTCTGGGCCGCGCCGCCGCCGTCTTCGTCATGCGCCTGACGCCCTATGCGCCCAGCGGCGAGGCCGGCAAGTGGAAGCCCGCGCCGCAAGGCGTGCGGACCGGCGAGGCGCTGGCCGCCTTGCTGATCGGCGCCTGGCCGCTGGCCTTGCTGCCGCCCGTCGCAGTTCTGGCCGGTCTCGCGGGCGGCGCGGCGCCGGTCCTGGCCGTCTCGCTGTTGGCCAGGCGGCTGATCGGCGGCCACACCGGCGACGTGCTGGGCGCGGCCGAGCAGCTGTTCGAGGTCGGGTTCCTGCTGGGCGTGGCGGCGCTGGCGTGAGGCTGCTGGTCGGCCCGATCACGGCGGTCGAGCGCCTGCTGGCCCTCACGCCGGTCGATCATGTCCTGACCCTGCTTTCGCCCGACGCCGAGGCGCCGCCGGTCCCGGGGCCGCGCACGCTGCTGCGGTTCAACGACATCGTCGAGCCGCGCCCGGGATTGGTGGCGCCAACGGCCGAAACCATCGCCTCGATCCTGGCCCTGCGCGCAACGTCGACCCTGCTGATCCATTGTCATGCCGGGGTGAGCCGCTCGACGGCGGCGGCCTATGTCCTGGCCTGCGCGGTCCGGCCGGCGGGCGAGGAGGCGGCCTTGGCGGCGCATCTGCGCCGCGCTTGTCCGGAAGCCACGCCAAACGCCCTGATGGTGGCCCTGGCCGACGAAGCCCTGGGCCGCGGGGGCGCGATGCGTGAGGCGATCGCCGCCATCGGTCGGGGCGTCGATTGCCACCAGGGCTCGGCGATTGACTGGCGACTGTGTTAGCGCCCCAGGTTCGGCGGCAGTTCGATCTTGACCAGCTTCCAGGTGAACAGGCCGCGTCGCTCCATCACCAGGCCCAGTTCGTCGCCCGGAGGGTCGGCCTTGTCGCGATAGGTGGCGTGGAAGCGGTTCAGGCCCTGATAGGCGTAGTGGGCCTCGGTCGTCGACTTGGGTTTAGGCTTGGGTTCCTCGACCGGCGGGGGCGGCGGCGCATCGGTCGAGATGTGCTCGGGCGCCTTGTTGGTGGCGACCATGTTGGCGATGGCGTCCGGGGTGGCGTAGGCGTCGACGGCCTTGTCGATCACGCCGATCAGCAGCATCTGGCCCAGGGCCGCGAACGGGTTATCGCGCAGCTTGGCGTCCGCGTTCACCTCGCGAGCCATCGCCGCCTTGAGCTGGGTCTTCAGGCTCTCCCGGACGGCGGGGAAATCGACGCTGCGCTCCAGCTTGGCGCGATCGCCGGCCTTGGCCGCCGCGGTCAGGCCGTGCAAGGCGATGATCGGCGAGACGAAGTAGGACGCGACGAGGAACGCGACCAGCGCGCCGACGCCGGCGCTAACCAGGATACGGGTGTTACGAGTCATCAGGATCTCCCGCCCTGATTGGTTCAGACGGGAGATCGCCGGTCAACCTGACGTGATCACCGCATCGGAGCGCGGGACGCCCTCAGAATCTCGGTCCAGGCGGGCGGCTTCCTGCCGGTGCGCTTCACCAGGTCGTCGCGCAGCGGCAGATATTTGGCGTCCAGCAGGCTGGCCAGGCTGTAGGTCGAGACGCCGTTGGCGACGTCCCATGGATGCGGGGCGTACTCCTTCTGGCCGGCGGCGGCGCGGTCGCGGTCGAACTGGACCTTGGAGTTGGCGAACTCGATGTGGGTCTTCTGGCCCGTCGCGAAGTCGGCCAGCCAGTCCAGGGAATGGGGCAGGCTGGCGCCGGCGGGGCTCTTCCAGCGAAACCAGTCCTGGCCGTGGGCCTGGGCCGACAGGGCCGCCATCATCAGCGGATCCAGGTTGTAGGTGACGTAGTGCAGGGCGTCGCGTTCGTGGAAGTCGAACATCGAGCCGTCGGCGTACAGGTTCACGCTGACCTGCTTCTCGTAGGCCTTGCGGGCGCGCTCAATGATCGCCGCGTCGCCGGTCTGGAAGGCGGCCAGGGTCGCCAGCTTGACGCGATGGCTCTGCCAGTTTGTGCTGGCGTTGCGGGGACCGGCGTCCATGGCGTCCAGATAGCCGACCGCCATTTTTCGCCAGAAGGCGTCGACCTTGGCGCGGTTGGCGGCGGGGAGATCGTTCTCCGTCAGGTCGGTGGCCATCAGCAGCGTATCGAACCCGGTCTCGTCGATCGGGTTGAACGAGATCTGGTAAATGTCGGCCCAATTCTCCAGATAGCGGCCGGCGGCGTCCAGAAAGCGGCGGTCGCCGGTCAGGCGCCAGGCGATCGCGAAGTTCAGCACGACCGGCTGGTCCTCGCGGGCCTTCAGGCTGATCTCGCGGATGCCCTTGCCCGGTAGGGTGCCTTCGGTGTGGGCGTGGGGAATGGCGCCGGGCGGGCGGTCCAGCGTCGCCGTGGCCCGCGAGACGATCATCTCCGACAGGGTCGGGTCGATCGGACCCTTGCAGAACGATGGTCCCAGCAGGGCGTAGTCGGCGGCATGCGCCGTCGGTGCGGCGAGGATCAAGGCGCAGGCGGCGAACCAGCAGGTCTTCAAGGCGATCTCCCCTAGCGTGTCGCCCACTTACCGAGGGGCGTTGGCGAAAGATATCTGACCAGAGTTCGCGTTTGTCAATTATTGGTCATGCCAATATGGGCGTACCGGTCCGACCAGAGCAGGCGACGCGTAGGGGCGCTCCAGTTGAATCGCTTGTGTTGTCCGTTTTTCCTGACCATCTTCCGCCTCGTTCGAGGGAGCGTGATTTGACAACCAAGAGACCGACCATCGACGACGTCGCCCGGCTTTCGGGCGTGGCGCGCGTAACGGTGTCTCGGGTGCTCAATGGCGGCCCCAACGTCCGCGACGAGGTCCGCGCCCGCGTCATGCAGGCGGTCGAGCAGCTGGACTACAAGGTCAATCCGCAGGCGCGCAGCCTGGCCGGCGGGGCCAGCCGGCTGCTGGCGTTCGTCTTCGCATCTGATCCCGAGAACGATCCGAACTCGTATTATGAGTCCGCCCTGGAGCTGGGCGCGCTGCGGGCCTGCCTGGCTCTGGGATACCAGGTGCTGGTCCAGAACGTGCCTAACCAGACGCCCGATAGCCACAAGCGTGTGCTCGATCTGATCATCACCCAGCGCTGCGAAGGCCTGATTCTGTCGCCGCCGTATAGCGACGACGTCGCCCTGATCGATGCTGCCCTGGCCCAGGGCTGCAAGGTGGTCACCGTGTCGCCGGGCGGCCCCGGGCGCGGCAAGGCCGACGGGGTCGGGGTCGACGACGAGGCGGGCGGCTACGACGTCACGCGTGAACTTCTGCGCCTGGGCCATCGGCGGTTTGGCTTCATCGCCGGCTTGGAGGGCCACCTGTCGGCCGATCGCCGCCTGCGCGGCTTCCAGCGCGCCCTGGCCGAGGAAGGCCTGGGGGAGGGCGACTGCGTGATTCTGCGCGGCGACTTCACCTTCCGCTCGGGCGCCCATCTGGCGCCGCGACTGCTGGATCATCCGCTGAAGCCCACCGCCCTGGTCTGCGCCAATGACGACATGGCCGCCGGCGTGCTGTCGGCCGCCCATGCGCGGGGCTTGAGCATCCCCGCCGACCTGTCGATCACCGGCTTCGACGACGCGCCGGTGGCCGCCATTGTCTGGCCGCCCCTGACCACGGTGCACCAGCCCGTGAAGGTGCTGGGCCAGCGCGCCGTCGAACTGCTGGTGGCCCGACTGACCGGCGCCAATCCCGCGCCGGAGTTCGTGTTCGAGCAGCTGGAACACGCGGTCGTGTCGCGCCAGACGACTGCGGCGCGCTAAGCTCCTCCGCCAGGCTGATCCGTTTCCGCCTTGACAACGTTGTCGCATCGGCGCAATTGGAAGCGCTTCCATGGAAGCGCTTCCACGATCGAGCTGTGGAACAAGAACAAGAGACCGCCTTGCTCAGAGGGCGGGGACAGAGGGGAGAGCCTATGCGAAACCGCAAGACGAGCGGCGCGCGTCCGTCCATTCAGCGCTTCTACGCCACGGCCTCGGCCGCCGCGATCACCCTGGCCATCGCCGGTCCGGGGGCGGCATGGGCTCAGGTCGCCGACCAAGCGCCCAAGGCCGAGGACGACACCGTCGAGGCCGTCGTGGTCACCGGCATCCGCGCCGGCATTCAGAACTCCATCAACATCAAGAAGAACGAGACCTCGATCGTCGAGGCCGTTTCGGCCGAGGACATCGGCAAGCTGCCCGACGTTTCCATCGCCGAGTCGATTGCTCGTCTTCCGGGGTTGGCTGCGCAGCGCGTCAACGGCCGCGCTCAGGTGATCTCGATCCGGGGCCTGGCGCCGGACTTCACCACCACGCTGCTGAACGGTCGCCAGCAGGCCAGCTCCGGCGACAACCGCGCGGTCGAGTTTGACCAGTATCCGTCTGAGCTGCTGTCCAGCGTCGTGATCTACAAGACGCCGGACGCCCAGGTCTCGGGCATGGGCCTGTCGGGCACCGCCGACCTGCGCACGGTGCGACCGCTGGCCTATGGCAAGCGGGCCGTGGCGGTGAACGTCCGCGGCGAAAAGACCGCCGGCAAGAAGCTGAACGACGACATCAGCAACTGGGGCGGCCGCTACAGCGCCAGCTACATCAACCAGTTCGCCGACGGCACGTTCGGCGTGGCCCTGGGCTACGCCCACCTCGACTCGCCGTCGCAGGTGAAGCACTATAAGGCCTACGGCTACGAGGCCTTCGGCTTCGCCGTGACGCCCGACAGCGCCGACAACGCCCTCATCCTTAACGGACAGGAGGTCTTCGCCACCTCGCGCCTGAACAAGCGCGACGCCGCCATCGGCATCTTCGAATACCAGCCCAACGACAGGATCCACTCGACGCTGGACCTCTACTACTCGACGTTCCGCCAGAAGGAGACCACGCGCGGGGCGCAGTGGTTCTCGAACGGCTGGGCGGACAACGCCACCTTCACCAACGTCCAGACCGATGAGGTGGGCGGTTCGCAGTTCGCCCGCAGCGGCGTGCTGAACAACGGCGTCCTGCAGCTGCGCAACGACTACAACACGCGGATGGACCAGCTGTTCTCGGCCGGGCTGAACAACGAGTTCCAGCTGACCGAGAAGACCAAGCTGGTCGCCGATCTGTCCTATTCGTCGAACAAGCGGAAGGAACAGATCCTGGAGACGTACGCCGGCTACGGCCGCGGCGTCGGCGGCGTCACGCCCGGCACGCCGGACGTCGGCCGCACGTTCGACGGCATCCGCTTCGAGGTCGCCGACGACGGCTTCTCGCAATACGACACCGGCCTGAACTATGCCGACGCCAGCAAGGTCACCCTGGGCGATCGCGCGCCGTGGGGCGGCTGGGGCCATGACGGCGCGATCCGCTTCCCGCACGTGAAGGAAGACGTCACGACCATCGACATCCGGCTCGAGCACGAGATGGACGGCTTCATCACCCAGGTCAGCGCCGGCGTGAACCACACCAAGCGCGAGAAGGGCAAGACGGTCTCAGACAACGACCTGTTCCTGAAGAACGGTCGCCAGCAGGTGTATGTCGACGGGCAGGACCTGATCGACCCGACCCAGCTGGGCTTCGCCGGCCTCGACGGCGTGCTCAGCGTCAAGATCGGCGATGTCTGGCGCAAGTACTACGACTGGGCCCCGATCCTCGACGCCAACTACTACGACAAGACCTGGGACATCACCGAGAAGGTCACCACCTTCTTCGGACGCGCCAATTTCGAGGTCGGCGACCTGCGCGGTAACCTGGGCGTCCAGGTGGTCAAGCAGGAGCAGGCTTCCAGCGGCATCGTCATCAACGGCACCGAGCCCGGGCAGCCGATCACCCCGACCAAGATCAACACCAAGGACGACTATACGGACGTCCTGCCCAGCCTGAACCTGATCTATGATCTGGGCGGCGGCCATCGCCTGCGTTTCGCCTTGTCCAAGACCATGGCCCGTCCGCGCATGGACGACATGCGCGCCAACGTCACGCCGGGCTTCAATTCGATGGTCTGTTCGGGCCAGCCCTGCGCGCCCGGCACGACGGTCAATCCGTGGTCGGCCAGCGGCGGCAACCCGCATCTGCGTCCGTGGGAGGCCAAGGCCGCCGACCTGGCCTACGAGTGGTATGTCAGCCCCGCGACCTATCTGTCGGTGGCCGGCTTCTACAAGAAGCTCGACACCTACATTTATCAGCAGACCGGCACGTTCGACTTCACGGGCGTTCCGCTGCCGTCGACCGCTTCGGCCATTCCGCCCGGCATCACGATCAGCCCGATCGGCCAGATGACCCTGCCGGCCAACGGCAACGGCGGCGTCGTCAAGGGCCTGGAGTTCAGCGGCGCGATCGACTTCGGTCAGTTCGCCGACCCGCTGAAGGGCTTCGGCCTCCAGGGCAGCCTGTCGCTGACCAAGTCGAACCTGAACCCGACCACCAGCACCGATCCCAAGCAGAAGGTGCGCATTCCGGGCCTGTCGGGCACGGTCTACAACGTCACCGGCTATTACGAGCGCGGCGGCTTCCAGGCGCGGATCAGCCAGCGCTATCGCTCGGCCTTCAAGGGCGAGGTGGTGCAGCTGTTCGCGACCCGGGGCTTTACCGAGATCCTGGCCGACAAGCAGGTGGACGCCCAGATCGGCTACACCTTCCAGGACGGGCCGATGGAGAACCTGGGCCTCCTGGTCCAGGTCAACAACCTGACCAACTCTCCGTACCGCACCCGCCTGGGCCTGGACGGCGGCGGAACCCAGACCAGCAACGGCGGCGCGCTGCCCGAGACCTACGAGAAGTACGGCCGTCAGATCCTGTTCGGCGTGAACTATCGGTTCTAAGCAGGAGGCTGGGCCGGCCGCGCTCCCCCGCGGCCAGGCTCGCCAGGCAAGAACCAGGGAGGCGAGGGGGCATGTCCCCCTCGACCTTTCGCTCAACGGGAGGCGGGTGGTTGCAACCGCTCAAGACAATATTGATCGCCGGCGGCGGATCGGCCGGATGGATGACGGCGGCCCTGTGCTCGCGCCTGTTCCAGGGCCTCTACGAGATCGTCCTCGTCGAGTCCGAGGAGATCGGGACCGTCGGGGTGGGCGAGGCGACCATCCCCGCCATCAAGAAATTCAACGAACTGCTCGGCCTCGACGAGGACGACTTCCTGAGAAAGACGCAAGGCTCGTTCAAGCTGGGCATCGAGTTCCGCAATTGGTGGCGCAAGGGCGAAAGCTACCTGCATGGCTTCGGCGTTCTGGGCCAGGACCTGGGCTGGTTGCGCGTCCATCAGTATTGGCTGCGCATGCGCGAGCTGGGCCGCGCCCCGGACTTCAACGCCTTGTCGATCAACAACGCCATGGCGCTGAGCGACAGGTTCATGCGGGCCCGCGCCGACATGGCGGAATCGCCGATCGGCCATATCGCCCACGCCTTCCACTTCGACGCGGGCCTCTACGCCAAGCACCTTTCGACCTACGCCCAGGCGCGCGGGGTCAGGCGGCGCGAAGGCAAGATCGTCGACGTGACGCTGCGATCCGAGGACGGCTTCGTCCAATCGGTGACCATGGACGACGGCGAGGTGATCGCCGCCGACCTCTTTGTCGATTGCTCGGGCTTCCGAGGCCTGATCATCGAGCAGGCCCTCAAGACCGGCTACGAGGACTGGACGCACTGGCTGCCCTGCGACCGGGCGATCGCCGTGCCGTCCGAGCGCTCGGAGGACTTCACGCCCTACACCCGCTCGACGGCCCATGACGCCGGCTGGCAGTGGCGCATTCCGCTGCAGCACCGAACCGGCAACGGCCATGTCTACTGCAGCAAGTTCATCGAGGATGACGACGCCGAGCGCGTCCTGCTGTCGAACCTGGACGGCGCCCAGCGGGCCGATCCGCTGCGCATCCGCTTCACGACGGGCAAGCGCAAGAAGATCTGGAACAAGAACTGCGTGGCCGTGGGCCTGGCCAGCGGCTTCATGGAGCCCCTGGAGTCGACCAGCCTGCACCTGATCCAGTCGGCGGTGATCCGCATGGTCCGCCTGCTGCCGGACGCCAGCTTCGACCAGGCCACGATCGACGAGTTCAACCGCCAGACCGACTTCGAATACGAGCGGATCCGCGACTTCATCATCCTGCACTACAAGGCCACCGAGCGCGACGACACGCCGTTCTGGCGGCACTGCCGCGACATGGAGGTCCCCGCTACGCTGCAGCGGAAGATGGATCTGTTCGCCGCCAACGGCAGGGTGTTCCGCGAGGACGACGAGCTCTTCACCGAGGAGAGCTGGATCCAGGTGTTCCTGGGGCAAGGGATCGTCCCGCGCGGTTACGATCCGCTGGTCCGTGTCCAGTCGGACGAGGCGATCGCCGCCCATCTCGGCAACATCGAAACCGTCATCGGCAAGTGTCTGAACGTCATGCCCAGCCATGCCGAGTTCGTGGCCCGCGCCTGTCCGGCGCCGCCGCTGAATGCGCCTACGGCCGCAACCCCAGTTCCAACGTCCTGAGACCCTACGGAGTAACGCCATGACGACCGCCGCCCTGCCTGCATCCGCCCTGCGGATCCTGTGCCGGACCACCGCCGCCGTGGCGTTGCTTTCCCTGGCTCCGGTCATGGACGCCCAGGCCGAGGTCATGCCGACGAAGGCCAGCGCCCCCCTGGCGCCGCGCGCCAATGATCCCGCCTGGGCCCGCGCCGACGCCCTGGTCAAACAGATGACCCTGGACGAGAAGATCACGTATCTGCATGGCCTGTTTCCGCCGAACACCAAGCCAGCCCCGGCCGACATGATCCCCTCGGCCGGCTACGTGCCGGGCGTGCCGCGCCTGAAGATCCCGACCCTGCGCGAGAGCGACGCCAGCCTGGGCGTGGCCAATCAGGTCGAACAGCGCAAGGGTGACGTGGCCACGGCCCTGCCATCGGGCCTGGCCCTGGCCTCGACCTTCGAGCCGTCGCTGGCCTATGCCGGGGGCGCGATGATCGGCGCCGAGGCGCGCGCCAAGACCTTCAACGTTCTGCTGGCCGGCGGCGTGAACCTGACCCGCGATCCGTGGGCCGGCCGCAACTTCGAATATCTGGGCGAGGATCCGCTGCTGGCCGGCCAGATGGCGGGCGAGCAGATCAAGGGCGTGCAGTCCAACCACATCGTCTCGACGATCAAGCACTTCGCCCTGAACGCCCAGGAGACCGGCCGCCACGTCATGGACGCCCAGATCGACGAGGCCGATCTGCGGGAAAGCGACCTTCTGGCCTTCCAGATCGCGATCGAGAAGAGCAACCCGGCCTCGGTCATGTGCGCCTACAACAAGGTCAATGGCGATTGGGCCTGCCAGAACGACTTCCTGCTGAATAAGGTGCTCAAGCGCGACTGGAACTATCCGGGCTGGGTGATGTCGGACTGGGGCGCGGTGCACAGCACGGTCAAGGCGGCGCTGGCGGGACTGGATCAGCAGTCGGGCCAGGAGCTGGACAGCCAGATCTTCTTCGGCGACGACCTGAAGGCCGCCGTGGCCAAGGGCGAGGTCAGTCAAGCGCGGCTGGACGACATGGTCCGCCGCATCCTGCACGGGGTGATCACCTCGGGCCTGATGGACCACCCGACCCCGACAACCGCCCAGTCGATCGACTACGACGCCCACGCCAAGGTCGCCCAGACCGTGGCCGAGCGCGGCTCGGTGCTGCTGAAGAACGAGGGGAACCTGCTGCCCCTGGCCAAGACGGCGAAGAAGATCGTGCTGATCGGCGCCCATGCCGATGTCGGGGTGATCTCGGGCGGCGGCTCGTCCCAGGTGCGGTCGGTCGGCGGCGCGCCGGTCGAGATCCCGCTGAATGGCGGCGAGGCGGCCTCGTTCGTCCGCGTCACCTGGCACGCCTCCTCGCCGCTGCAGGCGATCAAGGCCGCCGCGCCCGGCGCCGAGGTGGTCTATGTCGACGGCAAGGATCCGGCCGCCGCTGCCGCTGCGGCTAAAGACGCCGACGCCGCCATCGTCTTCGCCTGGCACTGGCAGACCGAGGCCCAGGACGCGCCCTCGATCGCTTTGCCCGACAACCAGGACGCCCTGATCGACGCCGTCGCCGCGGTCAACAAGAAGTCCATCGTCGTTCTGGAGACCGGCGGCCCGGTGACCATGCCATGGCTGGATCGCGTCGGCGCGGTGCTGCAGGCCTGGTACCCTGGCCAGCGGGGCGGCCAAGCCATCGCCCGCCTGTTGTTCGGCGAGGTGAATCCGTCGGGCCGCCTGGCCATGACCTTCCCCAAGTCCGCCGATCAGGCGCCCCGCGCCAGCGCCCCGGGCTTCGCCGAGCAGGCCGCTATCGACGACGCGCGCCGCGCCGGACAGACGGTTCCCGGCATCAAGGGCTTCCCGGTGAAGTACGTCGAAGGCGCCGCCGTCGGCTATCGCTGGTACGCCCAGGAGAAGCGCCAGCCGCTCTATCCTTTCGGCTACGGCCTCTCGTACACGGCCTTCGCCTACAAGAACCTCAAGGTCGACGACGCGGCGGGGCTGAAGGTCAGCTTCGACGTCACCAACACCGGCAAGGTCGCCGGCGCCGACACGCCGCAGCTCTATGTCACGGCCGGCAAGCGCAAGCCGATGGTCCGGCTGGCGGGCTTCCAGAAGGTCGATCTGGCGCCGGGCGAGACACGGCGGGTCACCCTGAGCGTTGAGCCGCGCATCCTGGCCGACTACGACATCACCAAGCCCGGCTGGACGATCGCGGCGGGCCGCTATCCCCTGTATGTCGGCCGCAACGCCGCCGAGCCGGTCCTGACCGGCGCGGCGAACCTCAAGACCTGGACCCGGAAGCCGTGATGCGCGCGACGTTCGCCACCACCTTCGCCGCCGCCGTGCTGGCGGCGGCGACCCCGAGCGCCGCCGCGCCGAAGCTGCGAAGCTGGGTGACGACCGGCGACAAGAGTCAGCTGTTGACCGCTCAGCCGGCCTCCGGCCGCGCGAAGCCGGGGGAGGTCGCCGGCCTCCCCGTGATCGCCGTCGACACGAAAGAGCGCCACCAGACCATGGTCGGCTTCGGCGGCGCGATCACCGACGCCTCGGCCTGGCTGATCCAGACCAAGCTGACGCCCGCCAAGCGCGACAAGCTGCTGCGCGAACTGTACGGGCGGGGCGAGGGCGGCCTGGGCTTCAGCTTCACCCGGATCACGATCGGGGCGTCGGACTTCTCGCTGGACCACTACAGTCTCGACGACGCGCCGGGCGGCGCGGCCGATCCGACGCTAGAGCACTTCTCGCTGAAGCGGCCGCAGGAGTATGTCTTCCCGACCGTCCGGGCGGCGCTGAAGATCAACCCCGATCTCAAGGTCATGGCCTCGCCGTGGAGCGCGCCGGCCTGGATGAAGACCAGCGGCGCGCTGATCCAGGGTCAGCTGAAACCCGACGCCTATCCGGTCTATGCAGAGTTCTTCGCGCGATATGTCCAGGAGGCCCGCAAGGTCGGCGTGCCGACGGACTATCTGAGCATCCAGAACGAGCCGGACTTCGAGCCCGACAGCTATCCGGGCATGCGCTGGTCGGCGAAGGATCGCGCCCGGTTCTTCGGCGAGAACCTGGCGCCGGTGTTCCAGCGCCAGAAGATCACGACGAAGGTGCTCGACTGGGACCACAACTGGGACCAGCCGCAGCAGCCGACGACCGTGCTGGCGGACGCCAAGGCCCGGGCGTTCCTGGCCGGCGTCGCCTGGCACTGCTACGCCGGCGACGTCTCGGCCCAGGAGCCGGTGCGGGCGGCTCATCCGGACAAGGAGGTCTTCCTGACCGAATGTTCGGGCGGCGAGTGGGCGCCGAAGTTCGATGACAGCTTCGCCTGGATGGTCGAGAACCTGATCATCGGCTCGACACGCGGCGGCGCCCGCGGCGTCCTGATGTGGAATCTGGCCCTGGACGAAAGGTTCGGGCCCCACAAGGGCGGCTGCAGCGATTGTCGCCCCTTCGTGACCATCGACAGCCAGACTGGCGCCGTCACGCGCACCCAGGAATACTACGCCTTCGGCCACGCCAGCCGGTTCGTGAAGCCGGGCGCTGCGCGGATCGGCTCGCCGGCCAAGCTGGGCGACCTGCGCACCGTCGCCTTCCAGAACCGCGATGGCGGTCGGGTGCTGATCGTGCTGAACGTCGGAACGGCGCCGGCCAGTTTCGCGATCGCCGAGGGCGCGGCCCGGTTCAAGGCGACCCTGCCGGCGCGCGCGGCCGGCACCTTTACCTGGTGAAAGGGCTCAGCTCTCCCAGCCCCAGCCCAGACGACGGCTGATCTGGTCGGCCGCCGCGATCACGCTGCGGCTGGCCAGCGCCATGCGCGCGTCGTCCATGTACTGCGGGACGCTGGACAGGCTGATGGCGGCCACGATCGCGCCGCTGGCGTCGCGTATCGGCGCGGCCAGGCAGCGGATGCAGTCTCCGGCCTCGTCGAAGTGCCGCACGAAGCCGTTGGCGCGCGCCTCGCCCTGGTCCTCGTGCGGGAAATAGGCCGACCAGGCCTCCTCCGGCGCATCCAGCATCAGGGCGCGGCCCAGCGCCGTATTGGCGATCAGGTTGCGGTCGCCGACCTGGTGACGCACCGCCACGCGCCGACGGCTGGGCGAGCGGGCGATATAGATCACGTCGTCGCCGTTTCTCACGCCCAGGTTGGTGGCGTCGTCCATGTCCTGGGCGACGGCGTCGAGGAAAGGCTGGGCGACCGCGGCCAGGTTCGTCGATTCCCGCGCCTGGAACCCCAGGTCCATCAGCTTTGGCCCCAGGCGGTAGCCTTTGCGGCTGTCGTGGGTCAGCAGGCGGCGCTCGACCAGGGCCGAGGCCAGCCGATGGGCGGTGCTGCGGGTCAGGCCCAGCCGCCGCTCCAGCTCCGTCAGGGCGATGGGTCCGCCCCGCGCGGCGTCCAGGATGTCCAGGGCGCGCAGCAGCGTCTGGCTGACCCGTTCAGCCTTGTCGGGAGTATTGGCGGACATGAACATGGCGGAGGCTCAGCTTCCCGCGCCCCATCTGAGGCGTGTCGTCGCCCCGGAGGAAAGCGCCGCCCTCGGAAGGGAGTCAAACGGAAAACACCCTTGGCGCACGCGTCTGCCAGCGCTGGCGCCGCCTCCCGGCCGACGGTAGCCAGGGCAAGATCGGCATTGTATGCCACATGGTGGGAACGAAGGAGATCCGCGCTTGGGGCGAGGGGATTTGGGCGCGGCCTTGTCCGTGACGATCGACGATGTCGCCGCCGAGGCCGGCGTGTCGATTCGCACCGTTTCCCGCGTGCTCAACGAATCTCCCAACGTCGGCGCCGACACCCGCAGGCTCATCCTCGAGACCATTGATCGCCTGGGCTATGCGCCCAGCATCCGGGCGCGGGCGCTGGCCTCCGGTCGATCCTTCCTGATCGCGATGGTGCAGGACGACCCCAACGCCCACGTGATCGGCGCCCTGCAGCGCGGCATCGTCGAGACCTGCTCCTCGCACGGCTACGAACTGGTGGTGCGGCCGGTGCGGTTCGACAATCCCCACATCGCCGCCGACATCGAGACCTTCGTGCGCCGCTCGCGGGTGGACGGGCTGATCGTGCTGCCGCCGACCTCGGAAATCGCCGCCATCCCGGAGCGCCTGACGCGCCTGGGCGTGCCGTCGGTGGGTATCGCCTCGGCGCCGCTGGCGGAATATCCGTGCATGCTGGTCAGCAACGAGCGGGGCGCCAGCCACGCCCTGGGCCGGCATCTGCGAGCTCTGGGCCATGACCGTATCGCCATGATCGAAGGGCCGCCGCATTTCCGCTCGGCCCAGGAACGCAAGGACGGCTTCCTGGCGGGGATCGGCGGCGTCATGCCCGAGGCCTATCTGCGCCGGGGCGACTATGGTTTCGAGAGCGGGGTGACGGCGACGGAGGCGCTGCTGTCGCTTGACCAGCCGCCCACGGCGATCTTCGCCAGCAACGACATCATGGCCGCCGCCGCCGCCAAGGTCGCTCGCGAGCGCGGCGTGGCCATTCCGGAGCAGCTGTCGCTGGCCGGGTTTGACGGCAGCGACATCGCCTCGATGATCACGCCGGCGCTGACCACCATCCGGCGGCCGCTGGTCGAGATGGCCCAGACTGCGACCGAACGGCTGCTGGACATGATCACCGGCGTGCGCACGGACTGGCCGCACGAGCGGATCGAGCTGACCCTGGCGCACGGCGAGTCGGTCGGCCCCGCTAGCTTGGGGTGACTCAACGCGGCCGACGCCAATCGTGGGCGATCGCTTTCCGTTCGCCCTCGGCGTCGAGCGGTGCTCCATCGATCAGGGCGTCGACGGCGGACAGGACCGCGGGCGGCGTCTCCGAGCCGGCGGTGCGATAGGCTGCGCCGGTCTCGGTGGCGATCGGGCTCGCCACACGCAGGCGCCAGACGTTTGCGTCGCGGCAAGCCACCCCGGCCAAGCCCTCGCGGCCGTTTGGCGCGAATGTCCGGCAATAGGCGCCGTCATGGTCGCGAAAGGTGAGGCCGATGCGGATCGCACCCGAGGAGTCAGCGGCGGCCTGGCTGTCCAGAGCCCGGGCCAGGGCGCCCCTGGCGACAAGGGCCTCCCCCGCTTCACCGTTCAGGCCGGTCGAGGCGGGGAGGGCCAGGCGCCCGATCGCCAGTCCCATGACCAGGCAGGCGGCCATCCCGGCCCAGACCGGCAGGCGGAACGACCGCTTCGCCGACGAAGTCCCGCCGGCGGTGAGATAGACCACCTCGGCCGAGGGCGGCGCGCCGTCTCGGATTGTCCGGAGCAAGCGTTCGGGCAGCGGCTCCTTCGCGACGCGTCCATAGTGGTCGATCAGCAGGGCCTTGAGGTCCTGCTGCGCCTTCAGCCGGGCGGCGAGATCGGCGTCGGCGCCGGCCGCGGTCTCGACCAGAGCGCGCGTCGCGGAATCCAAGGCGCCGTCGACATAGGCGGCGAGGGTCTCGTCGTCGAAGCTGAGCGGCGCGGTCATGGGCGAGCTCCTTCCTGGATCAGGGCGGCTTGCAGAGCCGCGCGACCGCGCGAGAGGCGGCTGGTCACTGTGCCGATGGGGGTCTCCAGCACGGCGGCGGCTTCCTCGTAGGATAGGCCTTCGATCAGGACGAGGGCGACGGCGATGCGCTGCTCGTCGGGCAGGGCGGCCATGGCCCGCTCGACGGCCGACAGGCTCAGGCGCGAGTCCAAGGTGGCCGAGGCCGGATCGGCCGCCGTCTCGGCCTGCTCGGGCGCGGCGGTGACCTTGCTCCACCGCGAGCGTCGGCGCGCTTCGTCGATCCAGGCATTCTTCATGATCCGGAACATCCAGCTGTCCAGCCGCGTCTCGGGACGCCATTGATCTCGCCGGAGCAGGGCGCGCTCCAGCGTCAGTTGCGTGAGATCGTCGGCGTCGGCTGGATCGCGAACCAAGGCGCGCGCCATCCGCCGCAGGCGCGGGGCGTGGGCGACGAGCTCTGACTGGAATGCGTCCAAGGTTCCGCCTTCGTGGTCTCGTGGGATAGAACGATCCGGCTCGGACGTTCCATCCAGCAAGGGGTCCACTATTTCATCGCCGCGTGATCCAGGCCAAACCTGTGCGGCGGCGTCTTCGGGAAACGCATGAGCGAGCGACTGATCCTTGGCGCCTTTGCGGCTCTGGCCTTGGGCGCGACGGCGGCGGCTCAGATCCTGCCGGGCCTGCCAACCGTGACTATCCCACGCGATCCGCTGGACCGCGTCGGCCGGATGGCGCGCGAACCCTTGGAGCAGGCGGGCGAGGCGGTTCGCGCGCTCGACGTCGCCGACCTGCGCCTGGACCGTCTGACCGCCCTGGTGCGCGCCAACCCGAGAGCCCTGGACCTGGACGATCGCGGCCAGGCCGTGGTGCGGGCCGAGGTCCTGGCCCTTGCGCCCAGCGACGAGGCGCTGGGCCGCCTGGCCGCCGCCGGTTTCTCGATCGCGCGCGAAGCGGAGCCCGACGCCCTGGGCCTGCGCCTCGTCGTGCTGCGTCCTCCCGGCGGGATGAACATCCGCGCCGCCGTCCGCAGGGCGCGTGAGCTCGACCCGGACGGCGCCTACGACTTCAATCACCTGTACGCCGGCGCCAGCGGGAGCCGCGGGAGCGCGGCGGTCGGCGGTCCAGCGGCCGCCTTGCCGGCCGGTCGCGTCGGTCTTCTGGATGGCGGCGTCGATCGCAGGCATCCGGCGTTCAGGGGCGTCGACATCGAGCAACGCGGCTTCGCCCCGGGGGGAGGCGTCGCCAGTCGGCACGGCACCGCCGTCGCCTCGCTGCTGGCCGGACAGGGCTTCGGCGGTCTGGGGGCGGGTTCGCGGATTTATGCGGCGGACGTCTATGGAACGGGTCCGACCGGCGGCTCGGCCTCGGCGATCGTCGGCGCGCTGAACTGGATGGCCCAGATCAGGGCGCCGGTGGTCAATATCAGCCTGGTCGGTCCGGACAATGCCGTGCTCGGCTCGGCCGTGAAGGCCTTGCTGGCGCGCGGCTGCCTGGTGGTTGCGGCGGTCGGCAACGATGGTCCGGCCGCGCCGCCGCTCTATCCTGCTTCTTACGCTGGGGTCGTGGCGGTCACTGGCGTTGACGCCAGGGGGCGGCTGCTGCCCGAGGCCGGCCGCGCCGCCCACATCGATTTCGCCGCCCTCGGCGCCGGGGTAAGGGTCGCTGCGCCCGGCGGTGGCGCGACCAGCGTGCGAGGCACATCCTACGCCGCCCCAGTGGTCGCGGCCCGTCTGGCGGCGCGTCCCGACCTGGCGGCGCTCGCCGGCCAGGCCATCGATCTGGGCGCGCCGGGCCCCGACCCCGTGTTCGGCAAGGGTTGGGTGGAAGCAGCGCGGTAGCCGGAAAAAAATTCGTGCGATCGGGATGGATCGTCACCGATCCGTCGTTGGACCGGGTGGAAGCGCCGATGCGGCGTGGCAAGCCCGAAGGATACGACGATGTTCAAGCCTGCTCTTCTCGTGACCGCCGCCGCCCTGGCTGGGGCCCTGACTGTCACGCCCGCCCAAGCCCAGCTGCTGGGCGGCGGCGGCGGCGGCAATTTCGGCGGAGGCCTTGGCGGTCTGACCGGTTCCGCCAACGGCATGATCGGCGGTTCCGGCCAATTCGGCGCCCCTGATCTCGGCGCTCCGCTGTCGCGTGTCCGGGGCGCCGGCGACACCCTGCGCGACCGCGCGGCGACGAGCGGCCAAACAGCGGTCGACACGGCGGGTCGGGTCGGCGGCAAGGCGCGTGACCAGGCCAGCCGGGCGGCGAGCCGGGCCGACGGCGCGGCGGGTGACGTGGCCGAGACGACCCGTTCCGCCAGCCTGAGCGGCTCGGGCGATGGCTCGGCCTCGGCGTCGAAGAGCGGCGCATCCGCCTCGGCGGGTGGTTCGGGCGGCGGTTTGCTGTCGTCCGGCGGGGCTCAAGGCGCGGGCGCTCTCGCCCTTTCGGCCGATCGCAACGGCGCCAACGCCTCGACCTCGGCCGGCGGGACCGCCGCGCCCGGCAACTAAGCCTTCCGAGATCCGCGCGATGTCGTGGGAGAAGACGTCGCGCCGCGATCCGGCCACGCCGCCCGGCGACACGCTCGGGCGGCGTGTGGCGTCCAGCCGCTCAACCTCGGAGGGGACGGTCGTTGCCCGCGACGGCGGCGCTGGCTGGTGAACACAGGATGGCGCTCCTGTCGATGATGCTGGTCTAGCGAGCCCAGTATCGGTCGGCGCGAACGGCCAGCCATGAGAACAGGGTGCGGCTCAGCTTGACCACGAACTTGCGGATCATGGAGACCTCCACGTCATTCGCCGAGCATGATCCCGCGCCCATTCACAGCAAGACTGATCCCGCATAAGAGGGCGCCCGCTTCCTCTCGGCGCGGGATTCAGGCGCCGAGGTGTCGGTCGGCCTGCTTTTTCAGCAATTCGATGGATTTCGTGGCGGCGCCGCAAGTGGCCTCAGTATTACGATTGCGCGATTTCGTAATATATCTCTCCCTGTCATCAGCGAACGTGGAGGGAGCCGCTGATGAGTGTCCTGTTCAACCGCAAGCGTTTCATCGCGGCCCTGGCCGTATCGTGCCTGGCGATGGCCTCGTGCGGGCAGAAGTCCGGAGACAGGGCCGACGCCGCCGCCGCTCCAGCCGCGGCCAAGACCGAATACAAGATCGGCTGGACGATCTACGCCGGCTGGATGCCGTGGGCCTATGCTCAGCAGTCCGGCATCGTCAAAAAGTGGGCCGACAAGTACGGCCTCAAGATCGAGCTGGTGCAGATCAACGACTATGTGGAGTCGCTGAACCAGTACTCGGCCGGCAAGCTGGACGGCGTCACCGCCACCAATATGGACGCCCTGACCGTGCCGGCCGCCGCCGGCAAGGACACCACGGTGGTGATGATCGGCGACTACTCCGACGGCAACGACGGGGTCATTCTGAAGAACGGGACCACGCTGGCCGACCTGAAGGGCCGCCCGGTGAATTTGGTCGAGATGTCGGTATCCCACTACCTGCTGGCCCGCGCGCTGGAGACGGCGGGGCTGAAGATGGCCGACGTCAAGACGATCAACACCTCGGACGCCGACATCGTCGCGGCCTATAGCGCCGCCGACACCAAGGCCCTGGTGACCTGGAACCCGCAGCTGTCGGAAGTGAAGACGCTGCCCGGCGCGACCGAGGTCTTCGACAGTTCCAAGATCCCCGGCGAGATCCTGGACGGCCTGATGGTCAGCACCGAGGCGCTGAAGGCCAATCCGAACCTGGGCAAGGCCCTGACCGGCATCTGGTACGAGACCATGGCCCTGACCGTGGCCCAGACCCCGGAAGGCAAGGCCGCCCGCGAGCAGATGGCCAAGCTGTCGGGCGCGGATCTGGCCAGCTTCGAGGGGCAGCTGAAGACGACCCATCTCTACGCCGATCCGAAGGCGGCCCTGGCCGCCACGGTCAGCCCCGACCTCGTCACTGCCAACGACCGGGTGCGCAAGTTTAGCTTCAGCATGGGCCTGTTCGGCCAGGGCGCGAAGTCGGTCGACGACATCGGCATCAGCTTCCCCGGCGGCAAAACCCTCGGCGATCCGAAGAACGTCAAGCTGCGCTTCGACACGACCTACGTGCAGCAGGCGGCCGACGGAAAGCTGTAAAGTCTATGCGCCTGTTGAACGTCAGACCCCGGGGCGGTCTCGCGGTCCTGCTCGGGACTATACCGCTGCTGGCGGCGGCGCTCCTCTATCTGATGGCTTCGCAGGCCCGTCACGCCGAGAACCCGCGCGACAAGCTGCTGCCGACGCCCCAGGCCATGGTCGAGGCCGTGCAGATGATGGCCAAGGTCGACCCGCTGACCGGCCACGCGCCGCTGGTGGTCGACACCTTGGCCAGCCTGGAGCGCATCAGCGTCGCCCTGGCGCTGGCGACGGCGATCAGCCTGCTGCTGGGGCTGGCGCTTGGCCTCCTGCCGCTGTTGCGGGCCAAGCTGGGACCGTTGGTGGCGGCGATTGCGGTCATCCCGCCGATCGCCGTGCTGCCGATCCTGTTCATCGTCTTCGGCCTCGGCGAGACCGCCAAGATCGCCCTGATCGTCATCGGGGTGACGCCGGTCATGGTCCGCGACCTGGCCGCTCACGTCGGGGCCATTCCCGAGGAGCAGCTGGTCAAGGCCCAGACCCTGGGCTCGAGCACCTGGCAGTTGGCCCTGCGCGTGGCCTTGCCCCAGGCCATGCCGCGTCTGATCGACAGCCTGCGCCTGTCGCTGTGTCCCGCCTGGGTCTACCTGATTTCGGCCGAGGCGATCGCCGCCGACACGGGTCTGGGCTACCGCATCTTCCTGGTCCGCCGGTACCTGTCGATGGACATCATCCTGCCCTATGTCCTCTGGATCTCGCTGCTGGCGGTCGCGATGGACGTGACGCTTCGGCTGGTTAGCCACCGCGCCTATCCGTGGGCGTATCCGGAAAGGGAGCGCTGATGAGCGGCCTGCTGAGCTTCCGCAACGTCTGGGTCGAGTACGGCGACAAGGTCGTGCTCGAGAACGTCGACCTGTCGATCGCCCAGGGCAGTTTCGTCTCGATCGTCGGCCCGTCCGGCGCGGGCAAGAGCACCTTCCTGCGGCTGATCATCGGCCAGGAGAAGCCGACGCGCGGGGCCATCGACCTGGACGGCGACAAGCTGCGCGCCGAGCCGGGCCCCGACCGCGGCGTGGTGTTCCAGAAGTACTCGGTGTTCCCGCACTTGTCGGCTCGCGACAACGTCGTGTTCGGCCTGGACTGCGCCGGTTCGCCGGTGCTGGGCAAGCTGACCGGCGCGCGCCGCCGCAAGGCGCTGGAAGAGGCCGACGCCATGCTGGCCGCCGTGGGGCTGGCCGACAGCGGCGAGCTCTATCCGGCCAAGATGTCGGGCGGCATGCAGCAGCGCCTGGCCATCGCCCAGGCCCTGATCAAGAAGCCGCGCATCCTGCTTCTGGACGAACCCTTCGGCGCGTTGGATCCGGGCGTGCGCCTGGATATGCATGAGCTGATCACCGGCCTTTGGCGCGACAACGGCCTGACCATCATGATGGTCACCCACGACATCAAGGAAGCCTTCAAGCTGGGCACCCGCGTGCTGGCCTTCGACAAGCGCCGCCGCGATCCGCACGCGCCGCATCGCTATGGCGCGACGGCCGTCTACGACTTCCCGCTGGACAAGCCGGGGGCCGTGGGACCGGAGGCGCTGGCGGGGCTGCGGATGGACAAGCCGGCGGCGTAATCCCCTTCAGCCCGCCAGAGAGGCGATATAGGCGCGCCAGCCGCCCAGGTGGGTGATCTCGGTCGCGCCGTCGAGGGCGCGTGGTTCCGCGACGAAGCCCTTGACCGAGGTTCCGTCCTCCAGGGTCACCGTGCCGATCGCCAGCGGGGCGGGGACCTCCGCCGTGAAGCTCCCGAAAGCCTCGACGTCCAGCTCGTAGACCTCGATCAGGATTGACGACCCGGTGTCGCCGACATGGACCAGCGCCGGCTTGGGCGGGGTCGAGTTGGCGATGGCGTAGAGTTTGTAGGCCGGGGCGGTCCTGGTCGCCGCGACCAGCCGGGCCTCGCGCGAGGTCAGCTGCCAGTGCAGGGGCATGCCGGCCAGGTGCGCGCCGACCACGGCCAGCTTGACGCCGGGCTTGTGGGGCGTCAGGTCCAGCGGGGGCGTGTCGGCCATGGGGAAGGTCTCCAGATAGGATGCAGCCAGGTGCAGCAGCGCCCGGTCGGCGAAGGCGGGGCCGACCAGGGTCACGCCGAAGCCCGTCCCATCGGCGCGGAAGCCGGCGGGGACGGCCAGGGCGGAAAGGTCCAGCAGGTTCACGAAGTTGGTGTAGAGGCCCAGATTGGCGTTCAGGGCCAGCGGCTCGGCCTTGAGCGCTTTCAGTCGGTAGATGGTCGGCACCGTGGGCAGGAAGAGAACGTCGGCAGCGTCCCAGATCCCCTCGGCGGCGCGGCGATAGCCTTCCAGGGCGTAGAGGCCTCGGAAGGTCTCGACGCCCGTGGTCGCCAGGCCGCCCTGGACGATGGCCCGCACGGTGGGCTCGATGGCGCTGGGCGTCGCGCGCAGCAGGGGTTCGACGGCGGCGGTGCGTTCGGCGACCCAGGGGCCGCTGTAGAGCAGCTTGGCCGCCTCCAGCAGCGGGGCGATGTCGGCCTCGACGGGGATGCCCCCGGCCGCTTGCAACCGTGCGATGGCGGCGGCGTAAAGCGTCTCCGACTCGCCGTCGCCAAAGAAGATCCGTTGCTCGGGCAGTGGAATGGCGAAGCGCAGGCCTTCCATCGCCAGGACTGTCGGCGTCGCCGGCGCGCGCCGCGAATAGTCGTCCTCGGGATCGAAGGCGGCCAGCACCTCGTCGACCAGGGCCGCGCCGGAAAGGTCCGCGGCGAAGACGCTGATGCAGTCCAGCGATCGGCAGGCAGGCACGAGGCCCCGCGTGCTCCAGCGGCCCTTGCTGGGCTTGAGACCCACCAGGTGATTGAAGGCCGCCGGCACTCGGCCGGACCCCGCCGTGTCCGTGCCGAGCGAGAACGCGACCAGCCCCGCCGCCACCGCGACCGCCGAGCCGGAGCTGGAGCCGCCGCTGACGAAGGCCTGGTTAAACACGCAGCGCGGCGCGCCGTAGGGGCTGCGCGCGCCCACCAGGCCCGTGGCGAACTGGTCGAGATTGGTCTTGCCGATCAGCACCGCCCCGGCCGCGATCAATCGCTCGACCACGGTCGCCGACCGCTCGGGCGTGTAGGCGAAGGCCGGGCAGGCGGCGGTCGTGGGGAGCGCGCCGACATCGATATTGTCCTTCACCGCGAACGGGACCCCGGCCAGCGGCAAGGTCTCGCCGGCGGCGATGCGCGTCTCCACGGCCCTGGCCTGGGCCAGGACGGTTTCGGCCGGCAGGCGCAGCGTCCAGACCTGGGGCTGGATCAGGTCGTACTCGGCGACCGCGTCCAAAGCCTCCCTGGCGACCTCGACGGCGCTGGCGCCGCCGTTGACCGCCTTGGCGATAGCCTGGACCGAGAGGCGCTCGAAGCTCACGCGGCGGCCTCCAGGTCCGGGGTGACGGCGATGACCGGCGCGCCGGCGGTGATCGATTGCGAAGGCTGGGCATAGACGGCGCTCACGACGCCGGCGATCGATGTGGCGACATCGCACTCGGCCTTCATGGCCTCGATGACGGCGATCACGGCGCCGGCCTCGACACGTTGGCCGGGCTGGACCAGCACCTTCCAGACGTTGCCGCCCAGCGGCGCCTCGACCAGGTCGGCGCCCGGCGGGACCTCGACGGCCTGCCCCTCATTCTCGGCGTCGGCGACGCTGGACAGGGCCTCGACGCGGGCGAACTCGCCCTTGGCCTCCCAATCGGCGCGCTCGGCGTCGAAGGCGGCCTGGCGCGTGGCCTGGAAGGCGGCGATGCTGTCGGCGTTGTCGGCCAACAGTTGCCGATAGTCCGAAAGGCGGAAGGTCTCCTCCTCGATGCGGATCTGGCGACGCCCCAGCGGGAAGTCGCGCCGCCATTCGGTCAGCTCCTCGGCGCTGACCGGGAAGAAGCGGATCTGGTCGAAGAACCTTAAGAGCCAGGGCTTGCCCTCGATGAACGCGTCGGTCTGCCGCCAAGTGTTCCAGACTTGGATCGTGCGTCCGAACAGCTGGTAGCCGCCCGGTCCCTCCATGCCGTAGATGCACATATAGGCCCCGCCGATGCCGACCACGTTGGGCGGCGTCCAGGTGCGGGCGGGATTGTACTTGGTCGTCACCAGGCGGTGGCGCGGGTCGACCGGCGTGGCCACCGGCGCGCCCAGATAGACATCCCCTAAGCCCATCACCAGGTAGCGGGCGTCGAAGACGATCCGCTTGACGTCCTCGATGCTGGAAAGGCCGTTGACCCGGCGGATGAACTCGATGTTGTCCGGGCACCAGGGCGCGTCGTCGCGGACGGCCTGCATGTATTTGTCGATCGTCTGATAGATCGCGGGGTCCTTCCAGGACAGCGGCAGATGGACGACTCGCGATGGAATTTCGAAATCGTCCAGTCCGCCCAATCGGTCCTCGGCGGCGGCCAGGATCTCCAGTAGCCGGGCCTGGGTCAGGCGGCGGCTGTCGTAGTGCACCTGCAGCGAGCGGATGCCCGGCGTCAGGTCGATGACGCCCTCCAGCGCCTGGGCTCGCAGGTCCAGCAGCAGGGCGTGGATACGCAGGCGCAGCTCCAGGTCCAGCACGATCGGGCCGTACTCGACCAGCAGATGCTGGTCGCCTTGGCGGCGGTAGAGCACGCGCGGACGGTGGCCGTCCTGTGGCAGCTCGTGGAGGATGGGGCTGGACTGTTCGTCGACCGGTGGCGGGGCAGGCTTCGACGAGACCGCCAGGTCGGCGATCAGCGCTTCCTGGGCGTTCAGCGCCGCGGCGGCCGTGGCGTCGTCGACCACGGCGAAACGGACCGTGTCACCTGGGGCCAGCTGGCCGGCCTTCCAGAGATCGGCCTGGATGATCACGAAGGGGCAGACGAAGCCCCCCAGCGAAGGGCCGTCCGGGCCCAGGATGATCGGCATATCGCCGGTGAAATCGACGGCTCCGATGGCGTAGGCGTTGTCGTGGATGTTGGACGGGTGCAGCCCGGCTTCGCCGCCGTCGCGCCGCGCCCACTCGGGCTTAGGCCCCACCAGGCGCACGCCGGTGCGGTTGGAGTTGTAGTGGACCTTCCAGTCGGCGCCGCCGATCATGGCGACGTCCGCGGGGGTGAAGAAGTCCGGGGCGCCGTGCGGGCCGGGCAGGACGCGGATCGTCCAGGCCTTGGTCACTTCGGGGCGCAGCGCCTCGGCCAGCGCCGGCGCTACCACCGCTCTGGCCGGTTCCAGCAGTCGCAGCGCATCACCGGCCGTCAGGTTGCGCCCGGCATGGCCGCCGAAACCGCCCAGGGTGAAGGTCGAGCGGCTGCCCAGATAGGCCGGCACATCCAGCCCGCCCTGGAACAGCAGATAGCCGCGCAGGCCCGCCTCAAGCGCGCGGCCGATCTTCAACACCTGGCCGGCGGCGACCGCGAACGGGGCGTAAGGCTCGATCGGCGCGCCGTCCAGGCGGGCGTCAAAACGCGCGCCGGTCAGGCAGAGCAGGGCGGGGCGGTTGAACTTCAGGGTCGGGCCAAGCGCGGTGATCTCCAGCCCCGCCGCGTCCTCGCCGTTGCCCAACAGGCGGTTGCCCAGGCGGAACGAGAGGGCGTCCATCGGTCCGGACGGCGGAACGCCAACATCCCAATAGCCCTGGCGGCCCGGCCAGTCCTGCACGGTGGTGGCGGGACCGCCGCTCAGAACCTGTATGGTGTCGGGCGTCCAGGCCACGGTCTCCAGGGCGCGGGTCGAGACCTGTCCGGTTGTGAACGGATCGCTGCGGACCACGGCGCGCAGCCAGTCGAGATTGGTTTCGATCCCGGCCAGACGCGTGTCGTCGAGCGCCTTCTGGAGCGCGGTCACGGCCGCCTCGCGGTGAGGCGCGGTGACGATCAGCTTGGCCAGCATCGGGTCGTAGAAGGCGCTGACCTCGGTCCCGTCCACCACCCAGCCGTCGGCCCGTACGCCGGCCGGGAAGGCGACTTCGGTGAGCACGCCGGAGCTGGGCCGATAGTCCTGGGCCGGGTCCTCGGCGTAGAGGCGCACCTGGATCGACGCGCCCTTGGCCTCGGGAACCGGGACGTCCAGGAAGGCGAAGTCACCGGCCGCGCCGCGCACCATCCACTCGACCAGGTCGACGCCGGTGACCTGCTCGGTCACGCCGTGCTCGACCTGCAGGCGGGTGTTGACCTCCAGGAAGAAGAAGTCGTCGCGGTCGGCGTCGTACAGGAACTCGACCGTGCCCGCCGACCTGTAGTTCGCCGCCTTGGCCAGGCGCACGGCGGCGTCCAGCAGGGCCGCGCGGGTGGCGGCAGGCAGTTTGGGGGCGGGGGTCTCCTCGACGACCTTCTGGTTGCGGCGCTGCAGGGAGCAGTCGCGCTCGCCCAGGGCCACGACCTTGCCGACGCCGTCGCCGAACACCTGCACCTCGACGTGGCGGGCCTTGCGGACATAGCGCTCGAGGAAGACGCCGCCGTCGCTGAAATTGCCGGTCGCCAGGCGCTGGACGGCCGCGAAGGCCTCCTCGACCGCCTCCGGGCTCTCGCAGACCCGCATGCCGATGCCGCCGCCGCCGGCCGTGGCCTTGAGGATCACCGGGAAGCCGATGCGCTCCGCCGCTTCGAGGGCCGCCTTCGGATCGACCAGCAGGTCGGTGCCGGGCGCCAGCGGCACGCCCTGGGCCTGGGCCAGGTCCCGCGCGGTGTGCTTGAGGCCGAAGGCGCGGATATTGTCCGCCGTCGGCCCGATGAAGGCGATCCCAGCCTGCTCGCAGTCCTGCGCGAACGCGGCGTTCTCGCTTAGAAAGCCGTAGCCTGGGTGGATGGCCTGCGCGCCCGTGGCCTTGGCGGCGGCGAGGACGAGGTCGGCGCGCAGGTAGCTTTCGGCCGCCGGGGCGGGGCCCAGCCGTACGGCCTCGTCGGCCATCGAAACGTGCAGCGAGCCGGCGTCGGCGTCGCTGAACACCGCCACCGACTTCACGCCCATGGCCTTCAGGGTGCGGATGATGCGGCAGGCGATGGCGCCGCGATTGGCGATCAGGACCTTGTCGAACATGGAGCGGTCCTACTGCGCGATGATCATGCGCACCGGCGTCGGATTGAAGCCGTTGCAGGGATTGTTGATCTGCGGACAGTTGGAGACCACGACCACGACGTCCATCTCGGCGCGCAGGTCGACATACAGGCCAGGCGCCGAGATGCCGTCGACGATGCCCAGGGTGCCGTCGGCCTCCACCGGGACATTCATGAACCAGTTGACGTTGCTGACCATGTCGCGCTTGCCGCGCCCCTGCACGGCGTTGGCGACCAGGAAATTCTCGACGCAGGCGTGCTGGGCCTTGGTGTGGTGGCCGTAGCGCAAGGTGTTGCTCTCGCACGAGCAGGCGCCGCCGATGGTGTCGTGATAGGCCACGGCCGTCGCCGTCACCGTCATCATCGGGCGACCCTCGTTGGACAGCAGCACCGAGCCCTCGCGCAGGAAGATGTTCTTCTGGGCGGCGATCGTGTCCTGCGCGCTGTAACGTTCAGCGTCGTCAGCGGCGCTGTAGACCAGGAAGTCGACCGCCTGGTTGCCCTCCAGATCGACGATCCGCAGGGTCTGGCCGGCCTTGACGGCGTGCAGCCAGGGCGCGCGGGCCGCAACCACTTCGTTGTGGACGACGGCGCCTAGGGGCGGGGGATCGAACGCCATGGCGGGGTCCTCAGCGCGAGAAATAGTCTTCGACATTCAGGAAGGCGCGCAGGCCTTCTGGCGTCGCGTTACGGATCGGGTCTTGCTCGGGCGTAACCGGACCCCGCCAGGCGGCGGCTCGCACCGGGGTCACGGCGTAGGCCTCGCGCGGGTCCAGCACGTGGGGGCAGTTGGCCAGCACCACGATCAGGTCCATCTCGGCGCGCAGAGTCAGGGACCGGCCGGGCGGATAGGGCCCGACGTCGATCACCGTCTCGCCGCCCTGGCCGACGCGGACCTCCTTGAAGAGGTTCAGGCAGGGATGGATGTCCTTGCGGCCCAGGCCGAACTTGGCGACGCCCAGCGAGAAGCGGTCGCGGGCGTTGGGATGGGCGCCGTGGTTGAAGCCGTCGCCGTACTTGCGCGCGTTGCTGGCCTGGTTGGAGGCGCCGCAGAAGGCGTCGTGGGTTCCAGCCTCATCGTCGACGATGCTGGCCAGCACCCTGCCCATGTCGGACAGCAGCAGGCGCCCCTGTCCAAGGTAGCCGTTCCATTGGACCTTCAGGGTGTCGGCGATGTTGAGGCGCTCGATCGGACGTTCGGCGTTGAAGATCAGCAGCGAGACACACGCGTCGCCGGCCAGGTCGGTCAAGCGCAGGCGCGAGCCCCGGGCGATCTGGCGGCTGGCGTAGCCGCCCGGCGCGATCGTCTCGTCCCAGACGACATCGGCGGCCGCGACGCCCAGCGGCAAATTGACGGCGGCGCTGGCGGGCACGGTGGGCATGGCCTCGACACGAGTCCCGGCCTGGGCGCGGGCATGGGCCTGGGCGGCGTAGGGGGTAGCCGTACTGCTCACGAGGACTCTCCGTCAGGCTCGTCGCCGTGGAAGTGCAGCGGCGGCAGAAGCGCCGTCGTCGTAACGAGCTTGATCTGCTGGACCCCGCGCACCTTGCGCAGGTCGTCGCACAGCTGGTGAAGGCGTTCGGCGGGGCCCTGCACCAGCAGGACCTCCATGGCCTGATCGTCCTCCAGGAAGACGTTCTGCGCCGAAATCACCTCTTTCACATAGCCCAGCTGGGTCTGGGCCAACGCGTGGCGGACCCGGCCGCTGTCGGCGCGGTAGATCAGGGTGATGGTGCCGGCCAGCACCGCATCGGGCCGCTCGCCGCTGTGTTCGGCCAGCTCGTGGCGGATCAGCTCGGCGATCATCTGCGAGCGGCTGGGGAGGCCGCGCTCGGCGACCATGGCGTCGAGCTGGGTCATCAGCTCCGCCGGCAGGCTGATGCTCAGGCGCGCCAGGGTAGGGGGAGTGTCCATGGAAGCACCTCGTCTCGTTATTACGATCTCGGCAATACGTAATAACGAGACGAGGCCGTTCCACCATACCGGCGCCGACGAATTGGGCGCGAAGAGGCTAAACGCTAGGCGCCCGACAGTCTTGGTTGAGCTGCGACGACGCGGCTCAAACCGGCAGGCGGTAAGGCGCGCGGTAGCGTGGCGTGATCAGGGCGTTGGCTTCGGCGTCGTCCTTGAACTGGCCCGAGGCGGCGTCCCAGTGGACCTTGCGGCCCGTGCGCCAGGCGACATTGCCCATCTGGCAGACGGTGGCGGTGTTGGCGGCCGAATCGATGGGGCAGGCCGGCGTGCGTGCGGGATCCTTCACGCAGGCGATGAAGTCCGCCGTGTGCCGATCAAGCCCGTTATCCGAGGCTTTGGTGATCGGAACTTCCTCGGTCAGGGCCTTGCCATCCCTCATCTCGGGCGAGACCCACCACTTGCTGCGATCCACTACCAGCGTGCCGGTCTCGCCCACGAAGGCTACCCCATGGTCATGGCCGCCGTAGGGGCCGCGACTGATGCCGACAGCATGTTCCCATTCCACCGAATAGTCGCCGAAGTCGAAGATGGCGGTCTGGGTGTCGGGAGTCTCCATGGCCGAACCCGGATAGCCATACGCGCCGCCCAGTGAACTGACGGACTTCGGCGCATGGGCCTTCATGCCCAGCAGAGCGATGTCCATGAGGTGGACGCCCCAGTCGGTCATCAGCCCGCCTGCATAGTCCCAATACCAGCGCCAGCTGAAATGGAAGCGGTTGGGGTTGAAGGCCCGTTGCGGCGCCGGGCCGAGCCAGCGGTCGTAGTCGACGCCCGGAGGCGGCGCCTGGTCCGGTTGAGGCGCGATGCGCTTCATCCAGCCCATATAGGCCCAGGCCTTGACCTTCCGCACCCGGCCTATGCCGCCGGAATGGACGTGGGCGATCGCGTCGGCCCAGTGCTGATTGCTGCGCTGCCACTGGCCGACCTGGACAACGCGGCCGTGGCGCTCCTTGGCGGCGACCATCGCGCGACACTCCGCGATGGAGTTGCCAAGCGGCTTCTCGCAGTAGGCGTCCTTGCCCGCCGACATGGCGTCGATGAGCTGGAGTGCGTGCCAGTGGTCGGGCGTGGCGATGATCACGGCGTCCACCGACCGGTCGTCCAGCATGCGGCGGTAGTCGTCGTAAAGCCGTGGCGCGCGGCCGGCGGCCTTCTGCAGCTCGGCGCCCCGGTCGGCGAGGACTCTGGCGTCCACGTCGCAGAGAGCGACAGGGGTGACATCGCTCCCCTTGATCATCGCTGTAAGATTTGACCAGCCCATGCCCTTGCAGCCGATCACGCCCACCTGGACCTTGTCATTGGCGGATACACGGCGGCGCTGGGCGAAGGCTTCGCTGAGGGGCGTCACGGTAGCGGCCGAAGCGGCGAGGCCGCCGGCAAGGAGCGTGCGGCGATCGAAGCTGGCGGTCATCCTGGGCTCCCCTGATAGTTGTTCCGATATTGGTAGCGCTAAAATGTCTGCTCGCAAGGCTGCAGAGAGCCGCTGAGGGCCAGGGGCTGACCGAGAGGATGGCTTTCTGACAGCCCGCGCCATCGCCTATGGGAACGGCCAAGCTGCCGGCGCCGTTCACCTTGCCGCCAGTGGCGCTTGAGGTGACGCCGCCCAGAGACGAACAAGGATCAGGACGTGGGAGATTGATGGGCTTGAGGACGGCGAGCCACCCGCTTGGCGTCTGGCGGCGTCTGGACCTGACGAGGGCCCTCGAATGGGCTTCGCGCCTGGGCTATGCGGCGCGGGGGCTGGTCTATCTTGGCCTGGGCGCCATCGTGCTGCTGGCGGCGATCGACGTGACGCCGCGCGCCAGAGGGGCCAAGGCGATGCTCGCGGCCTGGGCCGCTTGGCCGCTGGGGCTGGCCCTGGTGGGCGCGATCGCCGTCGGCCTCCTGGGCTTCGCGCTCTGGCGCGCCCTGCAAGCGGTCTTCGACGCCGATCGTCATGGCGTCTCGCCCAAGGCGATTGCGGTGCGGATCGGACAGGCTGTCAGCGGCCTGATCTACGGCGGTCTGGGCATGTGGGCGCTGGAACTGCTGGACGCCTTCGAAGACGTCGGCGAGGCTGACGAGGAGCAGTCCGCGCGCGGCATGGCCGCCGCGACGCTGGCTCTGCCTTACGGCGAGCTTCTGCTGCTTCTGGCCGGCGCGGCCCTGCTGGGCGTCGGAATCGGCAACATCGTTCAGGGTCTGGCGCAGGATTTCGCCAAGCGGTTGCGTTGCGGCGAGACGGTCTGCCACTGGGTCGTGCCGATGGCCAAGGTCGGCTATGCCGCGCGCGGCCTGGCGACCCTGCCTACCGGCATATTTTTGGCGCAGGCCGGGCTGACCGCCCACAGCCGCGAAGCCCATAGCTGGGGCGGCGCCCTGCAAGCGCTCGAAGATCAGCCGTTCGGATCCTGGCTCCTCGGCCTGGTGGCCGTCGGCCTCGTGGCGTTCGGCCTCTTTGGCCTTGTCGAGGCGGCGTTCCGCCGGATCCGCCCGCCGGCGGAGCTGGCGTCGTCGGTAGGGCGCCGACCCAGTCGAACCTGGCGATGAAGCGCTGCAGGGATCTGGACCTGACCGGCATCTAGGCCGGCTGCATCGGCAGAGGGCCGGAGTAGGCGGCGCGCGGACGGAAGAGTTCGTGGTCTTGATACTGCTCCAAAGCATGCGCGATCCAGCCGACCATCCGGCCGACGGTCGATACGGCCAGTTCCTCTCCCTTCATCCCCAGCACCTTGCCGAGCAGCACGGTCGGCACGATGAAATCGGGCGCGGCCCCGGTCAGGTCCTCGATGAGGTCGGCCGCCGTCCGGAAGCGCCGCATCATGGGGGCCGGGGCATGCTGCTCCAGCGACGCGATCAGCACCTGCGCGCGGGGGTCCCTTTCGGCGTATAGATATCGGCCAAAGCCCGGTAGGGACTCGCCGATGCGGAAGCGCGACAGTACGGCCTCCTTGGGATCTCCGGTCAGGAACTCCTCGACGAACCGTGAGACGGTCTCGACGCGGCCCATGTGCAGCCGGCGGCCGCGTCCGGCGACGAGGCCGGCCATGGCCGCGCCATAAGGCGTCACCCCGGTGTTGGCGGCGGCGCGCACCGCATAGGTGGTCGGGTCCAGTTCATGGTCGGCGGCCAGCACCAGGCATCGCCGGATCACGTCGCCATAGCCGGGCGGCAGGCCGAGATTGCGCGCCAGCACGGTATGGATCGGTCCGCGATCGCCTGGCGAGCCGCCGCCGACCAGAGCGGCGAAACAGCGCACCGCCTCGGCGCCCGTCCGCGCGTAGCCCTGCGGCGTCAGGTCGTGGGCGCGGGGATTGGCATGCTCCATCAGGCTGAACAGGGCTATGGCGCGGGCTATGCGCGGCAGACCGCTCAGCGCAACGAGAACTTCGTTGGGATTGGGCGTGAGGATGGACGCGGTCTCCGCGAAGGCGGCGGGCGCGTTCCAGAGCAGACCGGCGACGTCCTCTATGGTCGCGGTCTCGGCCAGCTCGATCGCCGAGACGCCCCGATAAAACGGTCCCTTCGGCGTCATCAGCGTTATGGCGGTCGACCTGATCAATCCGGCCGAGGGATCGCCGGGGCGCCCGCGTTGACGGGCCTGTTCGATATCCGCGCGCCAGTAACGGCGGCTCTTCGAGCCCGGCTGCTTTTCGGACCGGATGCCCTTGCGACTGACATAGGCATAGAGCGTGGTCAGGGTGACGCCCAGTGCCCCGGCCGCCTCATCGGCGGACATGTAAAGCGCGTCGTCATTCATATGGACAAATTCCGTACAGATTGACGAGTCATCTAACGCTAGTCCCAATGCAGTGAAGCGCATCAAAGAAGAACGCATTGATGAAATCTGTCAATGTAAAGCGCGCGGAGGGAATGACCATGAAAGCTCGCTTAGGCTTGCTGGGATCGGCCTGTGTCCTGGCGCTCGGCTCGGGATCGGCGGCGATGGCGCAGGCTACGCCAACTACAGTCCAGATCGACGAGGTGGTGGTGACCGCCCAGAAGCGGTCGGAGAACCTGCAAGACGTCCCGCTGACCCTGTCGGTGTTCGGCGCCAAGCAGATCGAGCAGGCTCGCATCGTCCAGGTGCAGGATGTGGCCAACCGCACGCCGGGCCTGTCGTTCGACAACTTCCCGAGCAGCCAGCCGCGACCGACCCTGCGCGGCATCGGCTCGTCCGACCGTGGCGCGGCTGGCGACCCGTCGGTCTCGGTGTTTGTCGATGAGGTCTATTACGGCCGCCCGTCGGCGGTGGCTTTTGATGCGTTCGATGTCGAGCGGATTGAAGTGCTGAAGGGCCCGCAGGGCACGCTGCTGGGCAAGAACGTGGTCGGCGGCGCGGTGAGCGTCTTCAACAAGCGCCCGACCCTGGACGCCTTCCATGCCGGCGCGGCCGTAACGGTGGGCGACTATTCGCGCTTCGAAGCGGCCGGTTTCGTCAACGCGCCGGTCTCGGACAAGGCCGCCATGCGGCTCAGCCTCAGTTCGCGCCAGCACGACGGCTATACCAAGAACGCCTTCGCCGGCGGCCGGGCCGAGGACCAGGACACCAAAAGCGGCCGCCTGCAGCTTCTGCTGCAGCCCACGGACAGCTTCATGGCCATCTTCGCCATTGATGGGACGCGTGATCGCATGAACGGCGACGCCCGTCATGTCGTGCAACTGGATCCCAGTGTCCCGGCCAGCGCGCTCTGGAAGGTCAATGGCCAGCGCGACCAGTACTTCGCCGAGAACAACGGCCGCAATGACCGCGACACCTGGGGCGTGCGCGCCAGCCTGTCGTGGGACCTGCCGATGGCCAGCCTGACCTACATCGGCGCGTACCGCGATCTCGTCTATCACTACGCCGAGGATTTCGACGGCGGCAATCCGACCATCTACGCCCTGAACTTCAAGGGCGGCCAAGACGAGAAAAGCCATTTCCAGAGCCATGAGGTTCGGCTGTCGGCCCTGCCGTCGTCCAAGCTGCGCTGGGTGGTGGGCGGCTATTACTACAACGGCGACACCGACCGGGTGGACACGCTGTTCGGCGACATCAAGTCCCGCCCGACCCCGCCGGCGACCTACGCGGCGCGTGACCGCTTCATCCAGGCGGCGCGCGTCAAGAGCTACGCGGCGTTCGGCGACGCCACCTGGCCGCTGACCGAGCGGATCAACGTCTTCGGCGGCCTGCGTTATTCCAAGGACGACAAGGACTATGCGCTGAACAACCAGGACTCCACGGCCCTTCTGCGCGCCTCCACCCGTTATGCGGTCAACGCCAGCCAGAACTGGAGCAAGCTGACCTGGCGGATCGGCGGCGACGTCTCGCCCAGCGACGACCTCATGCTGTACGGCGTGATTTCGACCGGCTTCAAGAGCGGCGGCTTCCAGGACACGCCCTCGACCCCGACGTCGGCGGTGACGCCGTTCAATCCCGAGACCGCGACGCTGTACGAACTGGGCGCCAAGGCCATGCTGATGGACCGGCGCCTGACCTGGAACACCTCGATCTACCAGACCGACTACCAGGACCTGCAGGTGCGAAGCACGCGCGGCTTCGACACCATCACCACCAATGCCGGCAAGGCGCGGATTCGCGGGCTGGAGACCTCTTTGGACGCCCGCCTTGGCGAGCATGCGCGGGTGGCGGCCAGCTACGCCTATACCGACGGCAAGTTCCTCAGCCTGTTCGACCGGGGCGCGGACCGTTCGGGCAACCGCATGACCCGCAGCCCGCGCCACAAGCTGACCCTGTCGCCCAGCTATAGCCAGCCGCTGGCCTCGGGCGCGCGGATCGAGGCGGCGATCGACGGAACATTCGAGAGCAAGATCTATGACGACCTCGACAACAACGAGATCACCACCCGCAAGCCTCGCACCCTGATCGATGCGCGCATTGTCTACGACAGCCCAGACGGACGCTGGAACCTGTCGCTGTGGGGCAAGAACCTGACGGACCAGCTCTACAGGACCCACCAGGTCATCTTCCAGGGCGCGGACCTCGCCATCTTCGCTCCGCCGCGTACGGTCGGCGCCACGCTGCGCTGGACTTACTGAGGTGGCGATCAGCGACGAGGGGAGGGCGCGATGACCCTGGCGGTGCTGGGCTTCCTGATGGTGATCAGCTTCATGATGCTGATCATGACCCATCGGCTGTCGGCGATCACGGCCCTGATCGTCGTGCCGATCGCCTTCGGCCTGTTGGCCGGAGCCGGTCCGCAACTGGGCGTCATGATGGTCAAGGGCGTCACCCAACTGGCCCCCACGGCCCTGATGCTGGCCTTCGCGGTCCTCTATTTCGGAATCATGATCGATGCGGGCCTGTTCGATCCCCTGGTCCGCTGGGTGCTCTCGATGGTCGGCGATGATCCCGCGCGGGTGACGGTGGGCACGGCGCTGCTGGCCATGGTCGTCTCGTTGGACGGGGATGGCGCCACCACGGCCCTGGTGACGATCTCGGCCCTGCTGCCGGTCTACCGGCGGCTGCGGCTGAACCCGCTGATCCTGGCCCTGCTGCTGGGGCTCAGCAACACCATCGTCAACCTCGTGCCCTGGGGCGGCCCGACGGCCCGGGCCGCCAGCGCGCTGCGCCTGGAGCCGAGCGCGGTGTTCCTGCCGATGGTCCCGGCCATGGTCGCGGGCCTCGCCGGGACCCTGGCCCTGGCCTGGCGGCTAGGGGTCTCCGAGCGCAAGCGCATCGGCGCCCTGTCGTTGGCGCCGCTCGAGCCGGTGACCGCCGACACGCCGATGGTCGAGACCGGTGAGGCGGAGGCCAAACGGCCCAAGCTCATCGGGTTCAACCTCGCCCTGACCCTCGCCCTGATCGTCGGACTGGTCAGCGGCGTAGCGCCGCTGCCGGCCCTGATGATGGGCGCCTTCGCCATCGCCGTCATCGTCAACTATCCCGACATTCCAACCCAGCGCGCGCGGGTGGCGGCGCACGCCAAGAACGTGCTGGGCGTGGTGCTGCTGATCTTCGCCGCGGGAGCCTTCACCGGCATCCTGTCGGGCACGGGCATGGTCAAGGCGATGGCCAGCGCGACCCTGACGGCGATCCCGCCGCACATGGGGCCGTACCTGGCGCCGATCACCGCACTGCTCAGCATGCCGATGACCTTCTTCATGTCCAACGACGCCTTCTATTTCGGCGTTCTTCCGGTGATCGCCGAGACCGCCGCCAAGTTCGGCGTTCCGGCCGAGGCCATCGCCCGCGCCTCGATCATCGGCCAGCCGGTCCACGGCCTCAGCCCCTTGATCGCGGCCATCTATCTCGTCACCGGCCTCCTGAAGGTCGAGGTCGGCGCGGCCCAGCGGTTTTCGCTGAAGTGGGCCATCGCCGCCTCCCTGCTGCTGCTGATCGCCGCCCTGGCGACCGGCGCCTTCCCCCTGCGAGCGGCCTGATGGCCGCTTCCGATGCGAAAGAGTTCTCGATGCATGACGGCAAGCTTCCCGACGGCGGGGTCAAGGTCCTGGTGCCCTGCGGGGCCTTGGGGGCGGGCGTGCGGGCCGATGAGGTTGAGACAGGCCTGGCCGCCGGCGCTCACGCCATCGCGCTGGACGCCGGCTCCACCGACAGCGGTCCGGCCTATCTGGGGACTGGAAAGTCCAAGTACAGCCGGGCGGCGGTCAAACGCGACCTCTCGATCCTGATGGACGCGCGCGACCGGGCCCGTATCCCCCTGCTGATCGGTTCGTGCGGCACCTCCGGTTGCGATGAGGCCGTCGACTGGACCCTGGAGATCGTCCAGGAGGTCGCCCAGGAGCTGGGCCAGCGCCCGCGCGTCGCCGTGCTCTATTCCGAGCAGGACAAGGCGGTGCTGAAGGCCAAGAACGCCGCCGGCCTGGTGCGGGCGCTGGCGCCGCTGGGGCCGTTGGACGACGCGACGGTGGACGCCTGCTCGCATGTCGTGGCCTTGCTGGGCCCCGAGCCCTACGTGTCGGTCCTGCAAGAGGGGGCGGAGATTGTGCTAGGCGGGCGCACCACCGACACCGCCGTCCTGGCCGCTGTGCCACTGATGCTGGGCGCGGCCGCCGGCCCGGCCTGGCACGGGGCCAAGGTCGCCGAGTGCGGTGGTCAATGCACCGTCAATCCGACGAACCCCGGCATCCTGTTCTCGGTCGACGCTGAGGGCTTCGACATCGCCCCCCTGTCACCTGATAACCGATGCGAACCGCGCACCGTGGCCGCTCACATGCTCTACGAGAACAGTGATCCCTTCCATCTGGTCGAGCCGGGCGGGGTGCTGGACGTCACGGGGTCCGAATATCAGGCGCTGGACGCGCGAAGGGTGAGGGTCACCGGCTCGCGTTGGGCGCCGGCTCCCTACACCATGAAGCTGGAAGGCGCGGCCGGCGGGCCATTCCAGACCCTCATGATGGTCGGCATCGAGGACCGGGCGGTGATGGCCGATCTCGACGGCTTCCTGGCGCGCATGGACGAGGCGCTGCGCGAGCGCGTGCGCCGGACCATGGGGGAGATGGCTGGCGACTTCGACATCTCGTTGCGCGCCTACGGCTGGAACGCGGTCTCGGGCCAAACCCCGCCGCCGGGCACGGCGGCGCCGCTGGAGGTCGGCCTGCTGTTCGTGGCCACCGCCGAGACGCAAGCTCTAGCCACCCAGATCGCCAAGGTCTGCAATCCGTACTTCTTCCACTTCCCGGTGCGCCGGGACATCGAGCTGCCCAGCTACGCCTTTCCGTTCTCGCCGGCCGAGATCGAGCGTGGCCAGGTATTCGAGTTCAAGCTCAACCACGTCGTGGAGACGACCGATCCCTTCGAACTGGTCCGTGTCCGCTGGGCTGGCGTCAACGTCCAGGACAAGGAGGTCCGCGATGGTCAAGCTGCATGAGGTCTGCCACCAGGTGCGGTCGAAAAACGCCGGTCCCTTCTGGGTGACGGTCGATCTGTTCTTCGACGGCCCGGAGAACTACGCCCGCTACAAGGATTCTCCCGGGCTTTCGGCGGCGGCCGTGGCGAAGGTTTTTGGTGTCGATGCCTCGCTCGTGAAGCGGTTCGCGGTCGACAGCCTGAGCGTGGTGAAGCTCTCCTATCCGCGTAAGGCGCCGCAAGGCGGGACCGTAGAGCGCGACATGCATAGCGGTCAGCAATATGTCCGACTGCTAGACACTCCGCTGGGTTAAGCCGCGAGCGTGGTGCGCCGCTCTGGTCCACGTCCAAGTTAGGATACGCTCTCTTCATGGCGGACTCGCAGCGGGTTCCGTCGACATGGCGGCCCGGATGTCTTGTTCCAGCATCCAGAGGCGATCCTGCCCCCAGTGCGCGGGCCGGCCGCTGACCCGAAAGGTCGGCGCTCCCCAGAGACCGGCGTCCAGGAGCGCTGCGCGATTGGCGTCCACGCGCGCTCGCCAGCTGGGGTCGGCGAGCGCGGCGGCGGTCTGGGCGTCGGTCAGTCCGGCGCGGCGCGCGACGTCGAACAGGCCCTTGTTCTCGGCCAGGGCGACTCCCTCGGCGAAGGCGGCCTTCAGGCCCAGTTCGGCGAACGCCTCGCCCACGCCCAACGGAATGGCATGGTGCAGCACGGCCAAGGCGCGTTCCGCGCCAGCCCCGACAGGATCGACGATCGTTCCGAAGGGGAGGCCCAGGCGCTCGGCCTCACGTTTGCAATCCAAGGCGATGTAAAGGGTCTTGATCCGCGGAACCGCCAAGCCGCGCATGACCATTGGCAGGATCGGCCGAAGCTCGAGCCGCGCGCCGTACGCGCCGGCCAACCGGCGGATACGGGGCAGGAACAGCCAGGAGTACGGGCTGCGGAACGAGAACCAGGCCTCGATCGTCGGCGGTGCTCCCGCTGGCGGTGGGATTAGGGTCGGCTCCAGGGCAGGGGCCAGCAGCGGGCCGCCGGCGTTACGGTCGAGGCCTCGGTCGGCCAACCGACGCTCGAGGCAGCCAAGGCGATCAACGCCCCAGAACCATTCGCCCTCGAAGTGAAACATGCCGCCCAGATAGTGACCCAGGTGCTTTCGCTTGGCCTCCCCAGCGGCGAGACGCCTGTTCGCCAAGTCAAACTTTGGGCCGCCGTTCAGGGCGGCCATCTGCTTCAAGGCTCGCACGTCGCCCGACCAGAGCGCGGTTCCGACGACCGGAGCGACTTCCTCGAAGCGGCTGTGCTCCAGTGCGTCCGCCAAGATAGCCTCTGCCAGGGCGACGCCGTCGGGCGAGGGAAGGGCGGCGCTGGAAGGAAAGTTCAGGTCGCGCGCGCTCGCCAGCCTGGCGGCGTCGCGCACGCCGTAGGCGCGTAGCCGTCCGCGGTCAGGCGCTGCGGAGTCTTCGGGCGGCGGCGCCAGCCAGGCCTCGACCTCGACCGCGTAGCGCTCACGCAGGCGCGGCAGCATCTGGATGGCCAGATGCGAATAGGGATCATCGGCCTGGTGGAAGTAGCGGACGGTGGGGCGCACGCCGCGCAGGCGATTGGCGAGAGCTGCGCCATCGCGCGCGATGCGGCGGCGCGTAGGGCTGGTGAGCACGGTGGTCGCGCTTCGCAGGATCATGGAGCGCAGGGGCATAGGATAGCCTTCGAAGATCGTCAAAGGAATGACATATATCGACACTTATGATGTCAATATATATGCTGGTAGCGACGAAGGGGAGGCGCAGATGAGAACGTGGAAGCCGCTTATGGCGATCGTGATCGTGCTGGTGGCGGTCGGCGCGCTTTGGCAACTCCGCTTCGACGTCATCGTGCTGATCGCGAAACTGGGCCAGCCCCGGGTCGAGCCGAACCGCCCGATCACCTGGAATCGGGGAGCGGACGCGGCGCCCGCCGGCCAGCGTCCTCCGAACGTGGTCTTCATCCTGGCTGACGACCTCGGCTACAACGACATCACGCTCAACGGCGGCGGCGTCGCTGGCGGCGCGGCGCCGACCCCCAATATCGACTCCATAGCCCACGAGGGGGTGACCTTCGCCAACGGCTACGCCGGCAACGCCACGTGCGCGCCATCGCGCGCGGCGATCATGACCGGTCGCTATGCGACGCGCTTCGGCTTCGAATTCACGCCGACCCCTGTGGCCTTCTCGCGTGTCGTCGGCGGCCATGCCGGGGACAGGCTGCACCCGTCGCGTTTCAATGCCGCGGAGGTCAAGAACACGCCCAAGGACGAAAATACCGAGGCGATGCCCTCGACCGAGATCACCATCGCAGAGGCCTTGAAGGAGCGGGGCTATCACACCCTCCACCTGGGCAAATGGCATTTGGGCGGCGTGAAGGGCTCGCGACCCGAGGACCAGGGCTTCGATGAGAGCCTCGGCTTCATGGCCGGGGCCTCGCTGTTCGCGCCGGTGGGCGATCCGAATGTCGAGGAGTCGCGCCAGGACTGGGATCCGATCGACAAGTTTCTTTGGGGCGCGGCGCCGTACTCGGTGCAGTTCAACGGCTCCAGGCCGTTCAAGCCTGCCGCCTACATGACGGACTACCTCACCGACCAGGCGGTCAAGGCGATCGACGCCAACAAGAACCGGCCGTTCTTCATGTACCTGGCCTACAATGCTGTGCACACGCCGTTGCAGGCGCCGAAGGCGGACTTTGACGCCCTGCCGCAGATCCAGGACCACCGGCTGCGCGTCTACGCGGCGATGGTGCGCAATCTCGATCGCAATGTCGGACGGGTGCTGCAGGCCTTGAAGGACAGGGGGCTGGACGACAACACCCTGGTGATCTTCACCTCAGACAACGGCGGAGCGGGATATATCGGCCTGCCCGACATCAACCGTCCTTATCGTGGCTGGAAGGCCACCTTCTTCGAGGGCGGCATTCACGTGCCCCTCCTGCTGCGCTGGCCTGGCCAGCTTCCCGCGGGCGCGATCTATCGCCGTCCCGTCGGCCACGTGGACATCTTCGCCACGGCCGCCGGCGCGGCGGGCGCGCCCCTGCGGAAGGATCGCGTCATGGACGGCGTCGACCTGACGCCCTTTGTCAAAGGGCGGTCGGTCGGCGATCCTCACAAGGCCATCTACTGGCGCTCGGGGCGTTACAGCACGGTGCTGGCGGGCGGCTGGAAGTTGCAGGTCGCCGAGGAGCCGAAGAGGACCTGGCTGTTCGACCTCACCGCGGATCCGACCGAGCAGCGCGATCTCTCAAAGACGCGGCCGGACAAGTTGCGCGAGATGCAGGCGACGCTGGCTCGGCTGAACGGCCAAATGGCCAAGCCGGCCTGGCCCTCTCTCGTGTCCGGAGCGTTCTACATCGACCATCCGGGCGGGCAGAAGGCCAAGCCGAGCGACGAGTACGTCTACTGGGACAACTGAGGGCGCGCTCGTTCGCCCCTTGGCGTCACCCACGGGACGGGGTTCGGATGCGAAGGGGGGGCGATCGACAGCGCTAGAACCCCGGGGCGGGTTTGGTGCGGATGTTGAGCTGACCGGCCAGGCCTGCCTTGCGATGGTGCTCGATGGCGTGCATTTCCGGCGACAAGGCCATTTGCCGGAAGGCGGCCAGCGAGGGGTATTCGGCCAGGGCGACCGCGTCCCACATCTCCTCGACCTCGCCGATCATCAGTCCGGTGACCGCGCCGCTGAAGCGGATCTGCCCGCCCAACGTCTTGATCAGCTTGGCGACCTCGACGCCGTACCGATTGTAGGCCTCCCGGCCTGAGAGATCGCGCTCCGAGCCATCCTCGTAGGCGGCCTTTTCCCGAAACTTCAGCAGATTGACCATCACGAACGGGCCGTCCTCGGCCGTCCCGAAGAACTGCTGGAACTGTTCCGGCGATGGGAAGGCGTGATTGAGGACGTTCATTCCGAGCGCTCCCGTCGCGCGCTCGACGCGCTGATCCTGGACCGTGGTGTTCCCGGCTCCCGCGAGCGGGAAGAGATCGGCGGCAGTTTGGCCGCGAGGTCGTCCAGCAGGGCGGCGATCTCGAGGGGGCTGTCCTCCTGAACGAAGTGGCCGCCCTTCAAAGTGACATGGGCGGCGGACCTGGCGCCGGGCACACGGGACTGGAAAACGGCCTCACCGCCGCGGGTGATGGGGTCGGCGTCGCTGAAGGCGGTGATGAACGGCTTTTCAAAGGCCTCCAGGACCGACCAGGCGATCCGGTTCTCCGCGACAGAGGCGTGCTCGGGCGTGATGGGGACCAGGGCGGGAAAGATCCGTGCGCCCTCCTTGTAGGTCTCGTCGGGAAAGGGCGCGTCATAGGCGGCGCGTTCGACGTCAGACAGATCGCGCGCCGCGCCTCCATTGAGGATGAAGCCGATCGGCAACTCGGGCGCGTTCTGGCTGAAGTTCAGCCAGGCTTCGAAACCCGCGCTCTTGCCGGACCCGACGGGGAGACCGGTGTTGGAGGCGACGACCGCGGCGAAGCGCTCCGGAAAGGCCGCCACCAGCCGCAGCCCGATCAGTCCGCCCCAGTCCTGGCAGAACAGGACGATGTTCTCGAGATCATTCGCAAGCAGCCATTCGCTCATCCAGGCGACATGGCGTTCGTAGGTGTAGTCTTCCCGACAGGCCGGCTTGTCGGAGCGGCCGAAGCCCACGAGGTCGGGCGCCACGGCGCGCCGGCCTCGCGCCGAGAGATCCGCGATCACCTTGCGATAGAGATAGGCCCACGACGGCTCGCCATGCATCAGCAGGATCGGGCGCTCATCCGCGGGCCCTTCGTCGACATGGTGTATCCGCAGAGGCGTTCCGCCTGGCCCCTTCACGGTCGTGTAGCGCGCAGCGAAGGGCCAGTCCGCCAGGCCTGCGAAGCGCTCGTCCGGCGTACGCAGCACGTCCATGGGCGTCCTCCATCCAGTTGTGGATTTTATATTGGCATTATAAGTGTCATTATGACGCGCTGCGGTCAAGGAGGCGCCGGACATGCGCAAGGTGTGGATTGGACTGAGTGTGTTGTGCTTGGCCGCGGTGGTTCTTCTGGGCGGCGCATGGCTTTGTCGTGATCGCCTGGCGCTGATCGGCATGCGCCGGGCCTACGCCCTGGCGCTGGCTGAGGATCCCCTGGCGGGGTTACCCGATGGACTTCACGTTGGCCTCTGCGGTTCCGGCTCGCCGATGCCGGACCCTACGCGCGCCGGCCCCTGCGTGGTCGTGGTCGCGGGACGGGATCTGTTCGTCGTCGACTCCGGGTCAGGTTCGACGCGCAACCTCCTGCTGATGAACCTGCCGCCGCCCGCGGTCGAGGCGACCTTCGTCACCCACTACCATTCCGATCACATCGCCGATCTCGGCGAATTGATGCTGCAGCATTGGGCCGGCGGCGCGGCGCGCGAGCCGATGCCGATCTACGGCCCCCCAGGACTGGAAGGCGTCGTAGACGGCTTCGAGGCGGCCTACGCCCTTGATCGCGGCTATCGCATCGCCCACCACGGCGAGGCGGTGGTCCCGCCGTCGGGCTTCGGGGGAGTCCCCCACGTCTTCTCGGTCCCCGACGGGCGGGACGTCCTCGTGCTTGAGAAGCCAGACCTGAAGGTCTGGGCGTTTCCGGCGGCGCACGCGCCGGTGGCGGGGGCGGTGGGGTACCGGTTCGAATACAAGGGGCGCAGCGTTGTCGTCAGCGGGGACACAGGGCCGTCCGAACGCCTCGTCCGGGCGGCCCGGAACGTCGACCTCCTTGTCCACGAGGGCCTGGCGCCCAATCTCGTGGCGGTGCAGGAGGCGGTCGCCGTGCAGGCTGGCCGCACCAACTATGCCCACATCTTCAGGGACATTCTCACCTATCATAGCGCGCCCGAGGTGGTGGCGCGCGAGGCGCGGGCGGCCGGCGCCAGGGCCGTGCTGTTCTACCATGTGATCCCGCCGCTGCCGGTGCGCGCATTGGAAGGGCCGTTTCTCGGACGCGCGAAGGCGATCTTCGGCGGACCAATGCGCGTGGGTCACGACGGCGACTTCGCGTCGCTTCCGGCCGGGTCCGCCGAGATCCGGTGGTCGAACCGCCTTCAGCTGTTCAAGCTTTGAGATCCTGGCTTACCGGGGCTAAGCAGGAGCGGCGAAAAGGAGATTCAGAGTCGTGAGCGCCGGCGCGCGTTACCTTCGATCGGGACCGGAAGCGGGCGCGCCGGTCCAGGCGACCGCCGACGGCCGCCGCAAGCGGTCTGAGGACAGCCGCGCACGCATCGTGCAGGCCATGCTGGATCTGGTCCGCGAGGGTGATGTGTCGCCCTCCGCCGAGCTGGTGGCGTCGCGCGCCGAAGTCGGCCTTCGCACCGTGTTCCGGCATTTCAAGGATCTGGACAGTCTGTACCGCGAGATGTCCGCGGTGATCGAGGGCGAGCTGATGGCCCTGGCGGCCACGCCGTTCAAGGCCATCGAGTGGCGTGATCGGGTGCTTGAGCTGGTGGAGCGGCGCGCCTGGGCCTACGAAAAGATTGGTCCCTTCCGACGCGCCTCCGAGGTTCATCGCCAGCAGTCCGCGGCCCTGGCCCTGGACCATGCCAAGATGGTTGAGGTCTCGCGGGAGATTCTCCGTCGTCAAGCGCCAGCCGAGTTCGCCAAGGACCGGGTGTGCTTCGAGGCGATCGACCTGCTGCTCAGCTTCGACGCCTGGAACCGTTTGCGTCGAGACCAGGATCTGTCGCCCAAGCGTGCGACCGAGGTGCTGCAATCTGTCATCACGCGCATGCTGGAGGCCCCGCCGAAGGGGTGATCCGATCGGCTTTATGAGGTGCGGCAGGTCGCCTACAGCTGTCACGACGGCGCCTTCGGCGTGCGGCCGATGACGAGCGGCGAGCGCTGGGCGGACCTCTCGACGCTAGCTCCGCTTTCCATCTCGGGGCTGGACCGGGGGATGGTCGCGGGTCTCCGGCATTGGCTCCGCCGCCCCAAAAGCGGCAAGCCAACATTCGTCACGGGCGCGAAGCGTCCGTAAATCATAAATCTGTCGCGAAATCGTGATTTTCCGAGCCGCCTAACGTCAGTGGGGTCGTTCGTGAAGCTCAGTCGTGACGCGACCGTCGACTGGGTCGCCCTCAAAATCCTGCCGCACGAGGGTTTTGTGCGCGCCTGGCTCACGCGCGTTACCCGCCGATCCTCCGATGTCGACGACATCGTGCAGGAAGCCTACTGCCAGATCAGCGAACTGGACACCGTCAGTCATATCCGGAGCGGCAAGGCCTATTTCCTGGCGACCGCGCGCTCGATCATGCTGCAGCGCTTGCGTCGCGAGCGGGTGGTGCGCATCGAGACCGTCAACGATGTCGACAGCCTGCGCCTGGTCGATGACGAGCCTTCGCCCGAACAGGTGACAGGCGCGCGACGCGAACTGGAGCGCGTGCTGGGCCTGATCGCGACCCTGCCGCCGATCTGCCGCCAGGTAATCGAGCTGCGCCGTATCCACGGCTTCTCCCAGAAGGAGACGGCGCGTCGGCTGGGCGTCAGCGAGTCCGTCGTGGAGAACAACACCATCCGCGGCCTGCGCGTTGTCCTGAAAGCTCTGGCCGAGGACTCCGGCGCCGCGCCGGCCGAGGCGCCGGCGCGGCGCGCGCGAGAGACCGCCAATGTCTGAGGCCGTTTCGGATATCGATGAGAACGCCGCCGCCTGGGCCGTCGCCCTGGACGCTGGGGCGTTGGACGCGGAACGGCGCGCGCGGCTTGACGCCTGGTTGAAGGAAGACCGCCGCCATAGGGGCGCCCTGTTGCGGGCGCAGGCAGGGCTGCGCCTGATGGACCACGGCCAGGTGGTGAGCAAGATGCTGCCGCCGCCCCGGCGAGCCGTTCGTCGCCCGGTCCCGGTCCTTTCGCGCTGGGTCTGGGGCGCGGGGCTGTCGGTCGCGGCGGGCCTGGCCGCGGCGGCGATCTTGTGGGGCGCCCCGGCCAGCGACTTCCGGACCGAGGTCGGCGAGCAGCGGCGCGTAACGCTGCAGGACGGTTCGGTGGCGATGATCAACACCGACAGCCGGCTGCGCGTGCGGCTGGGCGGGCCTGAGCGGCGGATCTCGGTGCGCCAGGGCGAGGCCTGGTTCCAAGTCGCCAAGGACCACGTCCATCCGTTCATCGTCGACGCCGGGCCGGTGCATGTGCGCGCGACCGGCACCGCCTTTTCGGTCCGGCGCCTGGCCGGCGGAGCCCAGGTCGTGGTCACGGAGGGGCGGGTCGCAGCCTGGCGGGACGGCCAGGGGGGAACGCCCGTAGCGATCTCGGCGGGCCAGTCGGCCTTCGTCCCCGACAGCGTGGCGCGGGCCGTTCGCGCCCAGTCCGCCCGCACCGAGGACGTCCTGGCTTGGCGTCGCGGCGAGATCGTCTTCGATGGCGAGACCGTGGCCTCGGCGGTGGCGGAGTTCAACCGCTACAACGCACGCAAGATCGTGCTGGCCGACCCCGGGATCGGCGGACGGACCATCGTCGGCTACTTCCTGATCGATCAGCCCGAGAAATTCGCCTTGGCGGCCTCGCGCATGAGTGGCGGCGTCTTGCGCGAGGATAGTAAAAGTATCGTCATAGAAATTTCACAATAAAATCGACGCCCTTTCTGAAGGAGATTGCGGCCCTCAAGCATCTATCGCGCACAGATCGACAAATGGGGCGCAGCAGTGCTTGGTCATCGCCGTAAGAAGCTTATTCTATCCTTGGTTGCGTCTACCGCGATCGGCCTTCCGTTGGGGGCGTACGCTGAGGCTCGGCGGTTCGACATCCCCGCCCAGCCGGCGTCGAGCAGCCTGCCGCAGTTGGCCCGCCAAGCGGGCCTGCAGATTCTGGCGCCCGCGCCCCTGACCCAGGGCGTCGAGACCCGGGCCGTGTCGGGGGCGATGGAGCCGCGCGCGGCGCTGGAGGCCCTGCTGGCCGGCACCGGGCTGCGCATCGCCTCGCAGGACGGAGCCGTCTTCACCCTGGACGCCGGCGGGGCGCGATTTCCCGCCGCCGCGGGCGAGGACGCCAACGCCGTCGAGGCCCTGGTCGTCACCGGCGCGGCGCTCCAGAACCAGGAAGCCATCGCCGCCCGTCGCGACTCCCTGACCGTGGTTGACGCCCTGGCCCAGGACGACACGGGCGACCTCGCCGACCAGTCCCTGGCCGAAGCCTTGAGCCGCGTGCCCGGGGTCAGCACCATGCAGGTGCTCTATGGCGAGCAGGAGAGCCAGTACGTCGCCGTGCGCGGCATCACGCCGGACCTGAACTATGTCTCGGTCGATGGAGTCGGCATGATCTCGGTGGCCAACCAAGGCGCGGGCCAGCGCCGGGTGGATCTGGCTTTGATCCCCAGCCAGGCGGCGCGCAAGACCGATATCTACAAGACCTTCACCGCCGACCAGGACGCCGGCGCGATCGGCGGGGTGATCAACATCGTGCCCTACAGCGCCTTCGGCCGGGGCAAGGATCGGCTCTATATCGACACCTTCGTCAACTACGTCACCGATAATGACGTGCCGGGCGGCAACAGCCTGGGCGGCTACAAGGACAAGCCTTGGGGGGGCGGGGTGAAGGGGCTGTGGACCCATCGCTTCGGCGCCGAGGAGAAGTTCGGTCTGGTGCTCGCCGGCGCCTACCAGGTCCGCTCCTATGACGACGTCAAGCGCAACCCGAACGGCCGGACCTACTACACCGCCGCCGGCGCCAGCACGACGCCGGACCAAGCCAACTGGAACGGCTTCGATCCCGCGCCCCAGGCCCTCGTCGACTACGAATTCACCAGCTACATCAAGACCTACGGCGGCTCGGCGACCCTGGAGTTCAAGCCGACCGACCGCCTCTACAGCTCGCTGCTGGCCTATGACTACCGCCAGACCGAGGACCAGACCAACAACGTCTTCACCCTGCGCGCCTTCACCGGTCTTTCGGGTCAGACCCAGCACGGCGGCGTGCTGAAGATCCCCGACGCCCGCACGGCCTTCAACTACGATCGGTTCGAGAACGAACAGTACGGCGCGATCTGGAAGACCCGTTACGACTTCGACGACCGCACCAACCTGGAACTCCGGGCTGGCTACAACGCCAACACGTTCTATGACCTGGAGTGGGCCAACGCGTACCAATACAAGCCATCGAACCTGTCGGTGACGTACGACACCGCCGGTGACTCGGTGAAGTTCGCCTTGGCGGGCTCGGATCTCGCCAATCTGACCGACCCCGGCAAGTACGCCCTGCTGACAGCCAGCGACACCCTGATCACGGCCAAGGGGCAAGCCTACGAGGCCAAGCTGGATTTCTCGAAGAACTTCGACAGCCAGACGGTGGGTTTCGGCTTCAAGGCCGGGGCGGGCCTGCGCCGCTTCGACGTCCATCGCGACCTCGACCAGACCGTCTACAAGACCAACAGCGCCAAGCTGACCGGCTACGAATATGACCCCGGGGGCTATGTCCCGTGGATGTGGGGCTATCCGGTCCTGTGGGTGAACTATGAGAAGTTCCGCCAAGGCGTGCTGCCCAGCCTGGCGGTCAACGCCGCCTCGACCGCCAGCGCCTCGGCCGCCTCGGACTACCGTTATGGCGAGGACATCGGCTACGCCTATGTCTCGGGCCTCTACGCCACCGAACGCACCCGCGTCATCGCCGGCCTGCGCTACGATACGGCCGACTACGACGCCGACGTTCCGGTCTCGCTGAGCGGCGTCTATCAGTCGAAGACCGCGCACTACGCCGGCGACTACCGGCACCTGCTGCCGTCGCTGAACCTGGTTCACGATGTTTCCGAGAGCCTGCGCCTGAAGGCCGGCTACAGCCGAACCCTGGGGCGGCCCGCGCCCGAGGACATCGCCCAGGCCGAGAGCCGCAACGACACCACCTTCAGCATCAGCCGCGGCAATCCGGATCTGAAGCCGCGCCGCTCGGACAATTTCGACCTGACCCTGGAGCGCTACTTCAATGGCGCCAAGGGCCTGATGAGCGTCGGCCTGTTCGCCAAGGTCATCAAGGACGACATCTACGAGCTGAAGGACGACCAGCTCATCGACGGCATCCCCTATGTGATCAGCACGCCGATGAACGCCAATCAGTCGAAGATGCGCGGCGTCGAGGCCCAGTACATCAACAACGCCCTGCCGGGCCTGCCGGGCGTGCTGAAGGACCGGGTGGGCGTCGCTTTGAACGCCACCCGCACCTGGGGGGACATGGACTATGTCGTCGACGGCGCGGTGCTGCACGTCGACCGGCTGCTCTACCAGCGCAACTGGATGGCCAACGCTGCGGTGTTCTACAAGCTGCCGCACGATGGCGAGGCGCGGGTCGGCTACAATTGGGGCGACGCCTATTATGATGGCATCGGCGCCAGTCCGTGGCTGCACCGCGGTCCTCAGTCGCGGGGACAGATGGACGCCACCGTCCGCTACCGCGTGGCCGGCGACTGGATCGTCAAGCTGCAGGCCAAGAACATCCTCGGCGAGAACCTCTATCTCGGCTACAGCGAGGACCTGTCGCAGCGCCGCGCCGAGCTGAAGAAGGGCCCGTCCTTCTTCCTCAACATCATCTACCGTCCGTGAGCGCCCGGATGATCCAGCGCCGATCCCTGATCCAGGCCGGCGGTCTCGTCCTGCTGGCCGGCGCCGCCTCCGGACCCGTCTGGTCGCAAGGCCTCGGCGCCGACCCGTTCACCCTGGGCGTCGCCTCGGGCGATCCCGCGCCGGACGGCTTCGTCATCTGGACGCGTCTGGCGACCCGGCCGCTGGAGTACGGGGGAGGGATGCCGTCGCGCATCGTGTCGGTGGGCTGGGAGGTGGCCGAGGACGAGGGCTTCGCCCGCGTCGTGGCGTCCGGCAAGGCCCCCGCGCGGCCGGAGCTTGGCCATTCGGTCCATGTCGAGGTCGAGGGGCTGAGGCCCGGCGCTCGCTACTGGTACCGGTTCTCGGCGGCCGGCGAGACCAGTCCGACGGGCACGGTGCGAACCGCGCCCGCCGCTGGCGCTCGTGTCGAACGCGTCCGCCTGGGCGTGGCCGGCTGCCAGCACTACGAGCAGGGGCTCTACACGGCCTACCGCCATCTCAGCCAGGAGCCGGACCTCGACGCCATCTTCCACTATGGCGACTACATCTACGAGGGCGCGGCCGGGAAGGGCTGCCCTGTCGGCGCGGAAAGGGCGCGGACCTGCTTCCGCCAGCATGAGGGCGGCGAGCTCTATTCGCTCGACGACTACCGCCGCCGCTACGCCCAGTACAAGACCGATCCGGACCTGCAGGCCGCCCACGCGGCCGGGGCCTTCCTCGCCTCGTTCGACGACCACGAGGTGGACAACAACTGGGCCGGCGACGACGACCAGGACGCCACCCCGCGCGAGGTCTTCCGCCTGCGCCGGGCTGCCGCCATGCAGGCCTGGTACGAAAACATGCCGGTGCGCCGTTCGCAGTTCCCGGCCGCCGGCGGGCTGCGCATGCATCGTCGGATCGATTATGGCGACCTGCTGCGGACCCATGTCCTCGACACCCGCCAATATCGCAGCGGCCAGATCTGTGGGGCCAAGGGGCCGGACCGTTGCTTGCCGCTCGACGCGACGCCGCGCCCGACCATCCTTGGCGAGGTCCAGGCCGCGTGGCTGGAGCAGGGGCTGAGCAGCGACATGCGCTGGAACCTGCTGGCCCAGCAGGTGATGGTGATGCCGTTCCTCTATCCCGCCGGCCGCGGCGCGGGCCGCACCAACACCGACAGCTGGAGCGGCTATCGCGCCAGCCGCGAGCGCCTGGTCGCGGCGATCCAGGCGCGCCAGCTGACCAATGTCGTGATCGCCACCGGCGACGTGCACCAGCACCACGCCGGCGTGCTGCCGGCCCGCGAGGACGCGTGGGACGGTCCGGCGGCGGCGACCGAATTCGTCTCCAGCTCGATTAGCTCGGGCGGCGACGGGGAGGCGATCTCCGAGGCCTGGAGGGGCGTTCCGGCCGACAATCCGCACTGCCGGCTGTTCGACGCCCGGCGTGGCTACCAGCTCTTCGACATCGGCCGCGACGTCTGGCGCACCGACGTCAAGGTCGTCGACAAGGTAACGTCGCCCGGCGGGGCGCTCTCGACCGTGGCCCGCTTCGCCGTGGATCGCCGCCAGCCGGGGCTGTCAGCGACGTGACGGCTTTGGCGGCGCGCCACGGTCACGCCGCGCCGCTGATGCGGGCCGGCTCGCGCGCCCCGTGGGGTATGGGCGATGACGTCGAGCCGGCCGCCAGGCCGCTAGCGAGCCAGGGCTGGGGGCTCGCCGGCCTCGCGCGACGCTCCGTCCGGCCGCGCGTTCCTGATCCTGAACCACATCGCGTAGAGCGCTGGCAGGAAGACCAGCGTCAGGATGGTGCCGCCGATCGTGCCGCCGATCAGGGTGTAGGCCATCGAGGACCAGAACACCGACAAGGTCAGGGGCATGAAGGCGAACACGGCGGCCAAGGCGGTCAGGATGACCGGCCGGGCGCGCTGGACGGTGGCCTCGACGATAGCGTGGAACGGATCCAGGCCCTCTTCCTGGTTGATCTGGATCTGGCCGATCAGGATCAGGCTGTTGCGCATGATGATCCCGGCCAGCGCGATCAGGCCCAGGATGGCGTTGAACCCGAACGGCTGGTGGAAGATCAGCAAGGTCGGGGCGACCCCGACCAGGGCTAGTGGCGCGGTCAGCAGCACCATCCACATCGCTGACAGCGATCGGACCTGGAAGATGATCACCACCATCATCAGGATGAACATCAGCGGGAACACCACGGCCAGGGCGCCGTTGGCCTTGTTGGCCTCCTCGATCGAGCCACCCATCTCGATCCGGTAGCCGGCCGGCATAGCCTTGATGATCGGTTGCAGCGCCTTGTGGACCGCGATCGAGACGTCCGGCGGCTGCAGGCGCTCGTCGATATCCCCACGCACGGTGATGGTCGGCATGCGGTCGCGGCGGCGCAGGATGGGTTCCTCCATGCGGATCTCGGCCTTGCCGATCTGGTCGAGCGGGATGCGTTCGCCCGCCGTCCCGACCAGGGTGAAGGCGCCGAGCCTCGCCGGATCCAGCCGCTCCTGGCCGCTGGTCCGCGCGATGACCTCCACCGAACGGATGTCCTCGCGCACCTGGGTCACCGGCACGCCAGTCAGCAGGAACTGCAGTTGCTGCGAAGCGTCGGCGGAGCTCAGGCCAAAGGCGCGCAGGCGGTCCTGGTCGAGCACGAAGTGAACGGTCGGGGTGCGCTCACCCCAGTCGATGTTGATCTGGCGCATGCCCGGGTTCTTGAGCATCACGCCCTTGACCTGCTCGGCGATGTCGCGGACGCGGTCGGCATTCGGCCCCATGACCCGGAAGGCCACCGGGAACGGCGAAGGCGGGCCGAACACGATCTGCGTGGCGCGGATCTTGGCGCCCGGAACCGAACCGGCCGCCGCGAACTGGCGCAGGCGCTTCTTGAGGGCGTCGCGGGCCTTCTCGTTGGGCGTCAGAACCACGATCTTGGCGAACGAGGGGTCGGGCAGCTCGGGCGAGATGGCCAGGAAGAAGCGCGGCGCGCCCTGACCAATATAGCTTGTGTAGATCTTGGCTTCCGGCTGCCTGCTAAGCCAGGCCTCGATCTTGGCCACGGCCTGGCTGGTCGAGCCGATGCTCTGGCCTTCCGGCATCTGCACCTCGATCAGCACCTCGGGGCGATCCGACAGCGGGAAGAACTGCTGCTTGACGCCGCCCATCATCAGCACGGCCACGACCATGGCCGCGCCAACGCCGGCGGCGACCTTGAAGCGGTTGACCACCGTCCAGGTAACCATGGCGCGCAGCTTGCGGTAGCGCGGGGTGTCATAGATCGCCGCGTGTCCGCCCTCGATCGGCTTGATCTTGGGGATCATCAGCACGCCGAGATAGGGCGTGAAGATCACCGCCACGAACCACGATGTGATCAGGGCGAAGGCCACCACCCAGAAGATGTTGCCGGCGTATTCGCCGGCCGTGGACTTGGCGAAGCCCACCGGCATCAGGCCGATGATGGTCACCAGGGTTCCGGCCAGCATCGGCGCGGCGGTATGGCCCCAGGCATAGGTGGCGGCCGAGATGCGATCTCTGCCTTCCTCCATCTTCACCACGATCGTCTCGATGATGATGATGGCGTCGTCGACCAGCAGGCCCAGCGACAGGATCAGCGCGCCCAGGGTGATGCGATCGAAGTCGCGGCCGGTGACCAGCATGATCACGAAGACGCCGGCCAGGGTCAGCGGCACGGCCATGGCCACGACCACCCCGACGCGGAAGCCCAGGCTGATCAGGCTGACCACGATGACCACGGCCAGGGCCACGAAGAACTTCAGCATGAACTCGCCGTAGGCCTCGTGGATGTTCACCGCCTGGTCGGTGATCTTCGTGAAGCTCATGCCCAGCGGCATCTCGCCCTGGATGGTTTTGGCTTCCTTCTCGAGGTTCTTGCCCAGCTCCAGCCCGTTGAACCGATCCTTCATCACCACGCCCAGCACGATGGCCGGCTCGCCGCCATTGCGGATCAGGAAGGTCGCCGGGTCCTCATAGCCGCGCTTGACCTCGGCGATGTCGCCGAGTTTCAGCGTGCGGCCGCCGACCACGATCGGCGTCTCCCTGATCTTCTCCAGGCTGTCGATGGCGCCGTCGAGACGGATCTGAACCTGCGGGCCGCTCGTCTCGATCGCGCCGGCGGGGGTGACGAGATTGCGGTCGTTGAGGGCGGCGAACAGGTCGCGAGGGCTGACGCCCAGCGTTGCGATGCGCGCCTGGCTGAACTCGACGAAGATCTTCTGCGGCTGTTCGCCGACGATCTGCACCTTCTTGACGCCGGGCACATGCAGCAGCCGCTGGCGCAGGGTCTCGGCCTGGCGAACCAGCAGGCGCTGCGGCTCGCCCTTGGCCTTCAGGGCATAGAGCGCGAAGGTCACGTCGCCGTACTCGTCGTTGACGAAGGGGCCCAGCACGCCGCGCGGCAGGTTGGGCGCTTCATCCGCCATCTTCTTGCGGGTCTGGTAGAACTGCTCCTGGAGCTCACTGGCCGGGATCTGGTCCTTCAGCGTCAGGGTGGTGAAGGCCAGCCCCGGGCGCGTGAAGGTCTCCGAGCGGTCGTACCACTTCAGCTCCTGCATCCGCTTTTCTAGCGGCTCGGCGACCTGATCCTGCATCTCCTGGGCGGTGGCGCCGGGCCAGGCGGTGACGATGGTCAGGATCTTGATCGAGAAGCTGGGGTCCTCGGCGCGCCCCAGCTTCATGAAGGCGAAGGCGCCGGCGAAGGTCATGGCGATGATCAGGAAGAGCGTGATCGACCGCTCGCGGACCGCCAAGGCGGAGAGATTGAAGGTCATTGCGCCGCTCCGGTCTGGACGCGGACGCGCTGGCCCTGGTGCAGCAGGTGGGCGCCGAGGGCGACGAACTGTTCGCCGCCGCGCAGGCCCTCTGTGATCGTCACGGTCTCGGCGCTGACGCCGCTTACCCGCACCGGCCGCCACTCAATGGTCGAAGCCCCAGGCCTGACGACCCACACGCCAGCGCCCTTGCCGGTGTCATAGAGCGCGCCGATCGGGGCCTCGACACCTTTGGTCGTCGCGCCCGGCTGGGCGGGCAGGGCCACCACCATGGTCGAGCCCAGCGGCGCCTGCGCGGCCGCGCCGCTCAGCACGTACTTGGCTTCGAACGTGCGGGTGCGCGGGTCGGCGGCGTCGGAGAGTTGGCGAAGCCGGGCCTGGCCGACCTTATCGCCGTCGAACCCGTAGGCCTCGGCCAGAGAGCCGAGGGCGGGGCGAACGGTCTCGGGCAGGGTGATCGTCGCCTCGCGCGGGCCGGCGTGGGCCAGGCGCACGACCGATTGGCCGGCGGCCACCACCTGGCCGGGCTCGGCCAGGGTCTCGACCACCACGCCGTCGGCGTCGGCGGTCAACAGGGCGTATCCAGCGGTATTGCTGGTCACGCGCGCCTGAGCTTCGGCGGCGTCCAGCTGAGCCTTGGCGGCGTCGGCCGCGGCCTTGGCCTGATCATAGGCGATAGCCGAGACCGCTCCAGCCGCGACAAGGCCTCGCAGGCGACGCTCGTCAGAAGCTGTCTGCAGGGCTCGCGCCCGCGCGGCTTCGACCTGCTGGTTCTGGGCCGCGACGGCCAGGGCATAGTCGGTGGCGTCGATCCGCATCAGCGGTTGGCCGCGCCGCACCGTTTGGCCGGCGTCGACGAACCGCGCCACCACCTTGCCGCCGACCCGGAAGCCCAGGTCGCTCTGCACGCGGGCGGTGACCACCCCGCTGTACCGCCGTGCGCCGCTGACCGCCGGACCGGCGGTCGCGATCCGGACGATGGGCGGTGCGGTGCGCGGGTCTTCCGCGTCGGCTTTGCCGCTGCAGGCGGCCAGGGGCGTCAGACCGCCCACGAGCAGGGCGACGGCGAGGATTCGTGACGACATGGCTTAAGGGTCCTGCCTGAACGGAAGGCGCTTAAGCTGATGTCTTGTGACCAATATGTCAACTGGTCACAAATTCTATATCACGAGCTAGGGGGCGAGGCTGCGCAGCACCAGGTTGATCACCTTGGCCGGATCCTCGGGCAGGCCCTTCAGATTGTGCTTCAGCATCAGTGGGTTCATGAAGCTCTGCATGGCCAGCAGGATCGCTTCGCAGGTCTCGTCGATCGGCGTCTTGCGCTCGAACTCGCCGGTCTCGCGGCCCAGGAGAATGATCGCCTTCAGCGCTTCCTCGGCGTGTTCCAGATAAGCGATCACAGAGGGCCAGCGCTCCTCGGCCGCATGGGCGGCGATGTCGTACAGCATCTTGTCCTCGAAGAACAACTCGGCGCTGGTCGCAATCAGCCCGTTGAAATATCGACGCAATTTTTCAGCCGCCGACTTGCCGTCGGCCGCGCTCGCGTCGCCGCCGGCCAGCACCGCGCCGAGGCACTGCGCGCAGATCGCCTGGCCGATCGCCTGCTTGGAATCGAAGAACTTGTAGATGTAGGCCTTGGAGAAGCCGATCGCCTTGGCCAGGTCGGCGACCGTGGTCTTGCCATAGCCGAAGCGGCTGAAATGCGTCCGGGCCGCGTCAACGATCTGGTCGCGAACGCCATGTTCGACGGGGCCGCGCTGGCCGACAGCGGGGGGGGAGGAGTCGATCGTGTTCATGGCGTTCAAGCTAGCACTGACCCCTGAGATTGACAAACTTGTGACGATACAGGAAATAAGTCACAACCTAGTTTGCGCTTAGCGAGACTCTTATGCGCTTCGTCCGCCCTCCGGCCCTGCTGGCCGCCGCCAGCACCGTTCTCCTCTCGGGCTGCGCCATCGGTCCGGACTATGTCGCGCCGCCCGCACCCAAGGCTGGCGCCTTCATGGGGCGGGGCGCGGTCGTCGCGCGAGTGGCCGCGCCAGCGCCGGCTGACGCCTGGTGGCGAGGCTTCAATGATCCGGTCCTCAACCGGCTGGTCGATCGGGCCCTGGCCCAGAACTTGGACCTGGCCCAGGCCGCCGCGCGCGTGACGCAGGCGCGGGCCGGACTTGGCGCAGCCACGGCGGCGCTCCTACCGTCGGCGTCGATCCAGAGCCAGGCCGCTACGGCGCACGCCTCGACCCAAACGCCGACTGGCCGGCTTCTGGCCGCTACCCCTGGCTTCGATCGCGATGGGTCTTCCTATGAGGGAAATCTCGTCGCGGGCTGGGAACTCGACGTTTTCGGCGGGACTCGGCGTGACCGCGAAGCGGCCCGGGCTCGCTATGATGCGGCCAAGGCCGGTGTCGCGGCCGCCAGGCTGGCGGTCGCCGCCCAGACCGCCGACACCTACATGCTGGTGCGCGGCCTGCAGGAGCGGCTGACCGTCGCCCGTAGCCAAGTTGTGACCCAGGCGCGGCTCGTCGAAACTGTGAAGCTTCAGTACGATCATGGCGCGGCCGCCGACCTGCAGTTGCAACAGGCCCAAGGCGCGCTGGCTCAGACCCGCGCGAGTATTCCGGCGCTGGAGCAGGGCCTGGAGGCGGCGCTCAACGCCATGGATATCATCCAAGGCGTCCAGCCAGGGACATACCGCGCCGAACTGATCGCGGCGACGGCGATTCCCGCCGCGCCGGGCCTGACGGGCGCTGGCGGCCCCGCCGAGCTTCTGCGTCGCCGCCCTGACCTGGTCGTCGCCGAGCAGCGCCTGCGCGCCAGCAACGCCGAGGTTGGATCGGCGCTCTCGCAATACTTTCCCAGGGTCTCGCTGAGCGGACTGGTCGGAACCGCGACGACCAGTCGCGACACGCTATTCGAGGGGCCAGCGGCCCAGACGCAAGGCGTGCTGGGCCTGCGCTGGCGACTGTTCGACTTCGGTCGGGTTGGCGCCGAGGTCAAGGCGGCGAAGGGGCGTAAGGCCGAAGCGCTGGCGGCCTATCAGCAGGCCGTGCTGCGGGCGAGCGAGGACGTCGAGAACGCCTTCGTCAGCCTGGTCAAGCGCGAGGACCAGGCGCGCGTCCTGTCCGATGGCGAGGCGTCTCTGGCCAAGGCTCGCACCGCCTCCCAGGCGGCTTACGAGGCAGGCGCGGTCAGTCTGGCCGAGGTGCTGGACGCGGACGCGCGGCTGCTGGCCGTACGCGACGCCCGGGCGGAAGCCAGAACCGAAGCCGCGCGCGCTGCGGTCCGGTCGTTCCAGGCGCTGGGCGGAGGGTGGAGCGCGTTCTGACGACGCGCTTGGCCCAAGCTGGAGGGGGCGGGGCGCTTCTGCGGTTACGCTCCGATCATCGATCTGTCGCCTGAGGGAACCTAGACGGCCTTTTGGCCCCGACGTCCACGGGCGCGCGGAAGCTCGCGCTCCAAGGCCACCGCGTTGACGAGGACGCCGCTTGCGTCGAGGACCGGAAAGACCTCGATCTCGCAACGATAGGCCTCCCCGTCCTTGCGATAGTTGACCAGCACGATCTTTGCTCTCTGACCCTTTCGAAGCGCGCGTGCGAGCTGGCGGCGGGAGGCCAGACTCGTCTTTTCGCCCTGCAGCATTCGCGGTGATCGCCCCAGCAGCTCGGCGCGGTCATAGCCCGACATCTGCTCGAAGGCTTTGTTGACATACAGGATGCGTGGCCCGGGGGGCGTGAGGTCGCCGTCGGTGACGACGACAGCGCGCGCAGAACCCGCCGTCAACGCACCAACCAAATCCAACAAGCTCATTCAGGACCTTCGACCTCATGCGTCGCCTGCCTGACGAACTACAACTCGGTAATTAAGAGTTCATTAAGATGATCGAAGCGCCAGAACGCCAGAGTTTATTCAATGCTGCGGCGGCTACTACTCGGATCGGGAGCGCCGGGGAGTGAAATTAGGAAAGATTTAAGGGAGCGATCGGATGTTCCCGTCTCGTTCGGAACAGAAAGATCCGGTGATGCTCTTTGCCCAGTCCGCCAAGGTCGCGCGCCTCGCCGAGGAGATGCGGGAACTCAAGGCTCAGGTCGCCGCCATGGACCGCTCCCAGGCGGTTATCGAGTTTTCGCTGGACGGAACGGTCCTGCGAGCCAACGCCAACTTCCTGTCGGTCCTGGGCTACCGCGCCGAGGAGATCGTCGGGCGCCATCACCGCATGTTTGTTCCAGCGGAAGACGTGGCGAGTCCCGATTACAGGGCGCTCTGGGACGCCCTGCAGCGCGGTGAATTCGTCGCCCGCAAGTTCAGGCGCGTGAAGAAGAGCGGCGAGCCCTGCTGGATCGAGGCATCCTATAATCCCGTGCTCGACGAGACGGGCAGGCCCTACAAGGTCATCAAGTTCGCCCTGGACATCACCGCTGTCGAGTTGGAGCGCCTGGCCGCGAAGGAAGCGAGCGAGCGATCGGCCCAGGAGCAGGAGGCCGTGGTCGCCACACTGGCGGAGAGCCTGCGACGGGTCGCGCAAGGCGACCTGACCGCCCGAATAACGACGGCGTTTCTAGGCCGCTACGCCCGGATCAAGGAGGACTTCAACACTGCTATACAGGCCATGGGCTCGGCCATGACCGACATCATGGCGGGGAGCGATGGGCTTCGCGCCGGCGCGGATGAGATCGCCGCCGCGTCTGATGACCTGTCACGGCGGACCGAACAGCAGGCCGCAAGCCTGGAAGAGACGGCTGCCGCGCTCGACCAGATCGCCGCCACAGTGCGGGGCAGCGCCGACGGAGCGCGACAGGCTTCGGAGGCGGCATCAAACGCCCGGGTCCAGGCGGCCCGCTCGGGCGCCGTCGTTGCTGACGCCGTCGCCGCCATGGGCGAGATTGAGCAAAGCGCCAGTCAAATCGCACAGATCACTAACGTCATCGACGAGATCGCCTTCCAAACCAATCTGCTGGCGCTCAACGCTGGAGTTGAAGCCGCCCGCGCGGGGGAGGCAGGCCGCGGCTTTGCGGTTGTCGCCCAGGAAGTACGGGCGCTCGCTCAACGCTCTGCTCAAGCGGCCAAGGAGATCAAGCTCTTGATCGCCAGCAGCAACGCCCAAGTGGAGCGCGGGGTGCGGTTGGTCGGCGACACAGGAAGGGCGCTGGCCGGGATCGTCGACAAGATCGCTGAGATCGACGGGCTGATCACGCAGATCGCCGGGTCGTCGCAAGAGCAAGCAACGGGCCTTGGCCAGGTCAACGCCGCGGTCAATCAGATGGATCAGGTCACCCAGCAGAACGCGGCCATGGTCGAAGAAGCCACAGCCGTCGCTGCGACTTTGAAGGCCGAGAGTGCCCGCCTCGTTGGCCTGGTGGCGCGCTTTGTCTTGGAGCCGCCGCCGCTGGAAGGCCTCCGATCGGCGGCTTGACCGCGCGCATGACGTCGAATTCCGACTGCACCGAGCATCCGCTTGCTGGAGGCCGATCAACGTCAGCAATGGGCGCGCCCCTGCCGGCGCCGTAGGGGGCGGATTCGATGGGCACGTTCTTTGGAAACGGGCCCCTATGCCTTGTAAAGCGCTACGCCGAGGCGTTCGGCCGCCTGGCTGATGTAGTCGGGCGCGGCCGCATCGGTGATCAGCGCATCCAGTTCCGCCACCTCGATAATGCGGTGCAGGCAGACCTTGCCGAACTTGGAGGCGTCGCTCACGGCGATCACCTCGCGCGCCGTCTCGACCATCTTGCGGTTCAGTTGCGCCTCAGGCTCGTGGTGGGTGGTGATGCCGCGTTCGACGTCGAAGCCGTCGACCCCCAGGAACAGCTTGTCCAGCAGCAAGTCGTCCAGCGCCGCGACGGTCTGGGCGCCGTAAAAGGCCATGTTGCGACGGCGCAGCTCGCCGCCGAGCATGACGATCTTGATCCGTCGTTTCTGATTAAGGACGCTCAAGACATCGAAATCGTTGGTGACGACGGTGATGTCTTCCTCGTCGGGCAGGAAGCGGGCGATCTGCAGCGTCGTTGTGCCCGAATCCAGCATGATCGACTCGCCGGGCTTGACCATGCTGGCCGCGAGCTTGCCGATCCGCTCCTTCTCCTCGGTGTGGCTGACGCGCTTGGTCTCGATGGCCGGCTCGACGCCGGCGTTGACGACCTCCGAGGAAATCGCCCCGCCATAGGCGCGCGTGGCGATCCCGTGGTCTTCAAGATACGCAAGATCCTTTCGGATCGTCTGCATCGACACGCCGAAGACCTCGGACAGGTGCGTCACCTGGACGCTGCCGCGCGAGCGCAGCATGCCGGTGATTTCCCGTCGGCGCTCGGACGTATCGCGCATAGCCTTGACCGAACCGTCCGCCATAAACTGTGTCTCCATCGCCGAGCCGGAGCGCGCGCCACGGCTTTCGGTATAGCGCGCAATAGCGCGTCTTCCTACCGACTCGCCTTCAATCATACGACAAACCGGCGGAGAGGCGCGCAGCGGCTGGCGAGATGATGTGGCACGGGTGGTGGGAAACGAAGGCCGCCGCTGCTGACCTATGCCGGGCGGTCACCGACGCAGGGCTGCCTCGCCCCAGGTGACAACCAGCGGCTGGTCGCTGGTGGCGGTTTGCGAGCGCGCGACGATCTCGACCAGGCGCACGCCTCTGATGTCGGCGCTCAGCCGACTGGGGCGGTCGCCAAGCCCCAGGGCTGGGCTTTGGGCCAGGAGCTTGCCATCGCCGTAGACGTAGAAGACGGCCTTGTCCTTGGTGTTGCGGGTGGAATCGTCGACGCCGACCTTGGCCTCGAAGCGGCCGTAGCCCGCGTTGCGGACCTCCAGACGCGAATTGCTCAGGACGCCGACGCCGCTGTCGAAGCTCTGGCCGCCGATCCGCAGGGCCTGATCATAAGGCGTCGCATCGGCTTGGGCGCCGCCCCAGCCGGCATAGCTGGGGCGCTCGCCCGAACCGCGCGTCTCGCCCCAGGCGTTGCGCATGCGGTGGATGACCGGGTCAGGTTCGGGTGTGACCACGCCGTCCACCGCCACGTTCACGTCGCCAGGGATCTCCGACAGATAGACGCCGTCCTGCAGCTGGCGCTTGCCAGAAGCTTCGAAGATCAGGGTCTGGCGCGGCGCGAGCATGAACTTGGTCTCGTCCGTGAACGGCGCGGGCGAGGACTTGTCCCAAAGGTTCTTCAGCTGGATCGGCGCATCGCCGGCAAACTTCAGCTGCGCGGCCGTCAGTGTCACCTCGGTCTTGGCGAGGCCCCGGTTGAACAGCGCCACGGCCTTTTTGCCGTTCGCCAGGGTCTTGACGATGATCTGCACATCGTCGGACGCATAGGCGATGACGCCCTGGTGCCCGCCCGGGTCTTGGTTGAGCCGCACGATGTCGGCGTTGCCCCAGATATCCATCAGGCTCTTGGGGGCTTGGCGCAGGTCGTAGCTGATCAGCAGCGGGGCGTTGATCATCGCCCAGAGCGCGAAATGCGACTGGGCTTCGGTCAGGTGGTTCTGGTCGAAGTCGCCATGGCCGATGAACAGGATGTCCGGATCGTTCCACGCCCCCGGCTTGGCATAGAAGGCGCGGGTCGAGGCGCTGTCGAAATTGTGCAGCATCCGCGTCCAACTGGGCGTGATGTCGCCACTGGTGCGCCACATGTGGCCGACGTCCTTGCCCCAGGCGCGGACATTGGCCGCCCCCCAGTTGCAGATCGCCAGGACGTAATCACCGTCGGGATTGCTCGCCTTCAGCGCCTGGGCCACCTCGGCATAGAGCGCGCGGACCGCCCCGATGTCCGTGCGGTTGATAGACGCCTGGTCGATCAGCGGCGGCATGGGCCGGTAGCCGTGCTCGCGCACGATCGCCGCGTCGGGGCCGTAGACATTGACGCCACAGGCGTCGACCTTGATGTAGTCGAAACCCCATTCCTTGAAATAGAGGCTGATATCCTGGTCGACGTGGCCGGCCAGGCCCACCTCGCGCTCGGCCGTCGTACCTTCGGGAAGGTTCGGCGAGTGCAGATCATAAGCCTGCGAGCAGGCGTTGCGGCCGATGTCGGTATAAATGCCAGCCTTCAGGCCCATCCTGTGCAGGGCGTCGGTGTAGGGGCGGAAGCTGGTGTCCTCGCCCTTGATCCTGGCCGACGGGAAGATCGCTGTGCGGATCTCCAGCCGTCCGTCCGATTGCCGGCGCTTGAGCCACCAGCCGTCATCGATATTGACGTAGGTGTAGCCGAGCTTGGAGAGGCCGCTGTCGACCAGCGCCTTGGCCGCGCCTACGACCTTGGCTTCGTCGACCTCGGTGCGAAAGGCGTTCCAGGAGTTCCAGCCCATCGGCGGCGTGCGCGCCTGGGCGCGCTCGGGGATGGACCAGCTGCCGGTGGCGGCCAAGGGATCGGCCAGGGCGGTTTGAGCCCGCGTCGGTGCGGCGAGGCCCAGTAAGCCGAGGGCGGCGGCGGAGGTCAGCAGGGAGCGCAGGGACATCTGAGCCTCGATCAGGACGGTCGCTTGGCCAGGAATTCGCGCTTGGCGTTGCCATAGTAGATCTTGTCGATCACCGACCGGGGAAGCGCCAGGCCGCGGACGTCGGCGTCGATGTCGTCGACGCGCCGGGTCTCGCCGGTCGCCAGGTAGGACCAGTCCGCCAGCCACACGTCATGGGCCTGCGTCTTGAACGCTTGTGCGTCCTCGCCGGGATTCAGCGTTAGGTCGGTGCCGTAGAGGATACGGTCCTGGCGCCGAATGAAGAAGTCACGGACCTTCCGATAGTCGCGGACCGACTGGTACTGGATCTGGGCCATGCGCGCGGCCAACTCGACCACGGCGTTGGGGTGGGCGTCGAGAAACTTCTCCGCCTCATCGACGCTCCATTCCAGGCTCGCCACGTGGGCGCCGACAACGCGGAGCTTGGGATGGCTGGCGACCATGTGGTCGCGCTTGGCCATCAGGGTCTCGTACCGCGGCATCTCCGGATGGAGATACATGTGGTACTCCGGATGGCCGCTGAAATAGGACCGATCGTTCTTGGTCGTCATCTGGTCGAGCGGCAGCCAGCAGTTCTTCGGCTCGCCCTGGTGGGCGATCAGCGGGATTCCGCGCGACGCGAGGTGGTCGAACACCGGATCGAAGCCCTTGTCGTCGATGAAGATCAATTGGCCGGCCGCGTCACGCTCGACCATGCCGATGTTCTTCCACACCTTGACCGCCAAGGCGCCTTGCTGGAACTCGGCGTCGAGCGCGGCCGTGGTCTTCCGCGCCCAATCCGCATCGCCGAAGCCCTTCATCGAGAAGGTCGTGGCGTAGTGGAAGTGCGTCGGGTCCAGCTTCATGAAATGGTGGGCGGCGCTGGCCTGCACGGCCAAGGACGGGAAGGCCGGATAGTCGACGTTGATCGACAAGAGCTCGAAATTGTCGGCGCGCGCCTGATCGAGGAAGGCGGGATCCTCGACATTGACGTGCACGTGGGCGTCGAACTTGCGTACCTTGGCGAAGTCGGCGACGCCGTAGGACGACGAAACCGGTGCGGCATGCGTCGCGTGCGGCGCACAGGCCAGCAGCGCCAGGGGCGCCGCCAGGGCGCAAAGCAAACGCGTCTTGAGCCTCATAACCGCCTCCACTTCCGCAATGCACTAAAGGCAACGAAGCGAAACTTACTGTTTCGTTTATATGACTTTTTGTTTGCCTTCTAAAATCCGGCCGTGCAAGATCAAATTGAAGCGCACGGGAGGCTGAGAGTGATCACCAAACCGCTGATGGATCGGCGCGGCGTTCTGGCGCTTTTCGGCGGCACTGCCCTGGCGGCCTGCGCCTTTTCCGGTCGCGCCCTGGCCGCCGCGCCCGTGGCGCAGGCTGGCGATGCGGTCCTCACCGTCGAGTTTGATTCGTCTTTGGGCAGCCGCCTGATCAGTAGGCTTTCGGGCCAGGCGGTGGCGCTGACCGACTTTTCGCCCTCTGAAACCGTCACCCTCAAGGGCGGCCAGGTCATCGACCGTTTCGCCTTCGTCGAGCGGCAAGCCGCGCCTGTCGCCGACCAGCACGGCCGTGGAGTCCGGCACACCGTGCGCGGCGCCTCGGCCGAGGGCTTGGAAAAGACCGTCGAACTGACCTTCTACGAACGCTATCCGGGCTTTGCCCTGCTCAAGGTCAGCTGGCGCCACACTCGGGGCGAGCCCGTCGCCATCGAGCGCTACCGCATCGGCGCTCACCTTCTGAAATCCTCGGGCGCGGGATTCTGGTCGTGGTCGGGCTCGAGCCATCCGGACCGTCGCGACTGGGTTCAGCCGGTCAAGGACGGCTTCGAGCAAGCCAACTTCATGGGCATGAACGGTTCCGACTACGGCTCGGGCACGCCCATCTCCGACGTCTGGCGGCCCGACGCCGGCATCGCCGTCGGCCATGTCGAGCGCGTTCCCAAGCTTGTCGCCCTACCGATCATCGCTTCTACCGCCGGCGCGGCCGTGGCGCTTGAGGAAGAGCGCGCCGTCACCCTCAAACCCGGCGAAACCCTGACCGCCCTGGACGGCTTCATCACCATCCACCAGCGCGACTACTACGCCACGCTCGACGCCTATCGCCGGGTGATGGCCGATCGCGGTCTGGCCGCGCCCAAGGCGCCCGAGGGCGCCTACGAGCCGATCTGGTGTGCTTGGGGCTACGAGCGCGACTTCAACGTCGCCGAGGTCGAAGGGACCTACGGCAAGGTCAGGGACCTGGGCTTCAAGTGGGCCGTGCTCGACGATGGCTGGCAGACCAACGAGGGCGACTGGGCGCTCGATCCGCGCAAGTTCCGCACCGAGGCGGACATGATCGCCTTCGTCAAGACCATCCGCGCTGCGGGTCTCAAGCCCAAGCTTTGGCTGGCGCCGCTGGCCGTCGATCCAGGTTCGGACCTGCTGCACGATCACACCGACATGCTGCTGCTGGACGCCAATGGCGCGGTGCAGAACGTCACCTGGTGGAACGCCTTCTACCTTTGCCCCGCCTACCAGCCGACGCGCGACTACACCGAGAAGCTGGTGCGCAAGATCATCGGTGAATGGGGCTATGAGGGCCTGAAGCTCGACGGCCAGCACATGAACGGCGTGGCGCCCTGCTACAACCCCGCCCACAATCATGATCGCCCCGAGGAGTCGGTCGAAAAGCTCCAGGACTTCTGGAAGCTGGTCTACGACACGGCGCGGGCGATCAAGCCCGATGCGGTGGTCGAGTTCTGCCCCTGCGGCACATCCTACGCCTTCCACAACCTGCCTTACGCCAACCAGGTCCCGGCGTCGGATCCGCTGTCGTCCTGGCAGGTGCGCCTGAAGGGCAAGTCGCTCAAGGCGCTGATGGGCCGTGATGCGGCCTATGCCGGCGACCACGTCGAGCTGAGCGACGGCGGCGACGACTTCGCCTCCAGCGTCGGTATCGGCGCGGTGATCTCCACCAAGTTCACCTGGCCGAACGAGGGCCGCGGCAAGGACGCCAACTTCCGCCTGACGCCGCAGCGCGAGGCGCTCTGGCGAAAATGGGCCGGGCTCTATGCCGACAAGATGCTGCCCAAGGGCCGCTATCTGGGCGAACTCTACGACATCGGCTTCGACAAGCCCGAGGCCCACGCCATCGAAAAGGACGGGCGGCTCTATTACGCCTTCTACGCTCCGGCATGGGACGGGCAGGTCGAGCTTCGCGGCCTGGGGCAGGGCGCCTATCGCCTCTTCGACTACTACAACCGCCGGGCGCTGGGGACCGCCAGCGCCAAGTCGCCGCGCATCCCCGCCAAGTTCGAGAAGTTCCTGCTGATCGAGGCTACCCCGATGAAAGGCGCCCGCGCATGACCGACACCTCCGTCGCCGCGCCCGCCGCAGCGCCGATCGGCGCTCGCCGCTGGCTGGTCTTCGCGCTGATGACCGTCGTGCTGTGGGGCATATGGGGCGCGCTGGCGGGCGTCTCGGCGCGGCATGGTTTTCCCGAAACCCTGGTCTACTGCGTCTGGGCCCTGACCATGGTCGTCCCGGCGGTGGCTGTCATGCATCGGGAGAAGTGGAAGCTCGATCGCGATCGCCTGTCGGTCCTCTACGGGCTGCTGATCGGCCTGACCGGCGCGGGCGGTCAGATGATCCTGTTCTACGCGGTGACGCGGGGGCCGCCCTATCTGATCTTCCCGATCATTTCGCTCTCGCCGCTCGTCACGATCCTGATGTCGCTGGTCCTGCTCAGGGAGCGGACCAACCGTTGGGGCGCGCTCGGTGTCGCCCTGGCGTTGATCGCCCTGCCGCTGTTCGACTTTTCGCCGCAGGGCTTTTCGTTCGCGCAAGGCGCCGGCTGGTTTCCGCTGGCCCTGGTCGTCATGCTCTGCTGGGGCGTGCAGGCCTATTTCATGAAGCTGGCCAATAGCCGCATGAGCGCCGAGAGCATCTTCTTCTACATGATGGTCAGCGGTCTTCTGGTCGCCCCCGCGGCGCTGGCCATGACCGACTTCTCCAAGCCGATCAACTGGGGCTGGGATGGTCCGGGTTTGGCCGCCGCCATCCAGGTGCTCAACGCCATCGGCGCCCTGACCCTCGTCTACGCCTTTCGCCACGGCAAGGCGATCGTGGTGGCCCCGCTGACCAACGCCGGCGGACCGCTGGTGACGGCCGTACTGTCGCTGCTGATCGCCGGCGTCGTGCCCGGCGAGCTGAAGATGATCGGCCTGGCCCTGGCCTTCATCGCCTCGGCGCTATTGGCCTTGGCCCCTTAGCTAGATCCTTTCCGACGCTTTTCCCCTGGGAGCGGTCGCGCCTGCAGCGACCGCTCCCTTTTTTGCGCGCCGACATCCGCTCGCCGCCGAGGCCTTCAAAGCGAAATTATGATGTTTCGTTTTCATTGCTTTGATTGCGTTGTGTCGAATGTTGCGTTAGCGTGCCTTCGTTCAACGAAGGGTTCGACATGAAGGCGATGCTCGATCTGGTCGCGCGGCATAAGGCCGGCGAGGCGTGCGGGATATATTCGGTCTGCTCGGCCCATCCGCTAGTCATCGAGGCGACCCTGGCCCATGCGCTGGCGACCGGCGCGCGCGTGGTGCTGATCGAGGCCACCTGCAACCAGGTCAATCAGGACGGCGGCTATACGGGGATGACGCCGAATGACTTCCGCGACTTCGTCCACGCGATCGCCGACCGCGTCGGCTTGCCGCGCGAGCGGGTCCTGCTGGGCGGAGATCACCTGGGCCCCAACCCGTGGACCAGCCTTTCGGCGGACGAGGCCATGGCCAAGGCTGATGTGCTGATCGAACAGTATGTGGCCGCGGGTTTTCGCAAGATCCACGCCGATTGCTCGATGTCCTGCGCCGATGACCCGACGCCGCTGCCCGAGGAAACCATCGCCCGCCGCGCCGCGCGCCTGATCAGGATCGCCGAGGCGACCCAGGCCCGCGTCGGCGGCGAGCCTTGCGTCTATGTGATCGGCACCGAGGTGCCCGTGCCCGGCGGGGCGGCGGAGGACCTGCCGGAGCTGGAGGTGACGACGCCGTCCGCCGCGCGCGCCACCGTCGAGGCCCATCGCGCGATCTTCGCGGGAGAGGGCCTGTCGGCCGCCTGGCCGCGCGTGATCGCCGCGGTGGTGCAGCCGGGCGTCGAATTCGATCACCACAAGGTCATCGACTATGACCGCGCCAAGGCTGTGGCTCTGAGCCACGCGCTCGACGATCAGCCGGGCCTGGTCTTCGAGGCTCACTCGACGGACTATCAGACGCCCAAGGCGCTGAAGGCCCTGGTCGAAGATCACTTCGCCATCCTCAAGGTCGGGCCGGGCGTGACCTTCGCCCTGCGCGAGGCCTTCTGGGCGCTCGACGCCATCGAGCGCGAATGGATCGGCGAGGATCACGCCTCGCGCTTCCGCCACATCGTCATCGAGCGCATGCGCGCCGACCCGCGCAACTGGGGCAAGTACTATCACGCCACCGGCGCGGCGCTGCAGTTCGACCTGCAGTACAGCCTCTCGGATCGGATACGCTACTATTGGCCCGACCCAGAGATCGCCGCCGCCCAGGAGGCGATGTTCGCCAACCTCGCCGACAATCCCCCGCCGCTGGCTTTGATCAGCCAATACCTGCCCGACGCCTATGCGGCCGTGCGCAGCGCGGCCTTGGCGCCCAGCCCGGCGAACCTGGTGATCGCCCATATCGGCGCGGTCCTGGAAAGCTATCGCGCCGCGTGCGTGGCGCAGCCGGAGTTTGCCTATGCCTGACGTGACGTATCTGGGCCTGGACGAAGCGACGCTGGAGGGTCTGGGCGGGCTTTGGACCGCCCGCGAGATCGCCCAGCAACCGGCCATGCTGCGCGAGACCCAAGCGCTCTTGGCCGAGCGCCGGGAAGAGATCGAGGCCTTCCTGGCTCCGCTTCTCGCCAAACAGGACCTCCGCATCATCCTGACAGGGGCGGGCACGTCGGCCTTCATCGGCGACTGTCTTGCGCCGGTGTTGTCGACACGACTGCGCCGTCGCGTCGAAGCCATCCCGACGACGGACCTGGTCTGCGCGCCCAACCTCTACTTCGAGCCGCAAACGCCGACCCTCCTGGTTTCGTTCGGACGCTCGGGCAACAGCCCCGAGAGCGTGGCGGCCGTCGAGCTTGCCGACCGCTTGGTGGGGGATCTCCATCACCTCGTCATCACCTGCAATCCCGACGGGGCGCTGGCCCGACATGGACGAGGCGAGCGAGGCTTGACCGTGCAACTGCCCGAGGCGACGCACGACCGCAGCTTCGCCATGACATCGAGCTTTTCATCGATGACCTATGCGGCGCTGGCGCTGTTCAGCGGCGTCGAGGGCATGGACGAGCGGGTCGAGGCCATCGCCCGGGCCATGCAGGGTGCGATCGCCGACCATACCGGCGTGATGCGCGCCTTGGCCGACGAGGATTACGAGCGGGTGGTCTATCTGGGCAGCCACATCTTCCAGGGCCTGGCGCGAGAGTCGGGCCTGAAGCTCCTTGAGCTGACCAACGGCGCCTTGGTGACGATGTTCGACTCGCCGCTGGGCTTCCGCCACGGCCCGAAGACCATCGTCAACGACCGCACCCTGATCGTCGTCTTCTTCTCCAACAACGCCTACACGCGCAGCTACGATCTCGACCTGCTCTATGAATTGCGCGGCGATGGCGACGCCGCGCGGGTGGTGGCCATCACCGCGCAGGACGGGGTCGGCCTGGCGAAGGGGGACGAGATCGCGATCCAGGGGCTGGAGGCGGCCGAGGACGCCGATCTGCTGTTCCCGTTCATCGTCGCGCCGCAGATCTTCGCCTTCTTCCAATCCCTGCGTCTGGGCCTGCGACCCGACAAGCCCAACACCTCCGGCACCGTCAATCGCGTCGTGCAGGGCGTGCGCATCCACGAGCTGAGCTGACGATGGACAAGCCGAACCTGTCCGCAGGATGCTTTCTGGGTGTGGACGGCGGCGGCACCAAGACCGCCTTTGTCGTCGCCGACGCCCAAGGCCGGGAATTGGCCCGCCACGAGGGCGGCTCCAGCTACCACATCCAGATTGGCTTCGAAGCGCTCCACACCCTGCTGCACGACGGCGTGACGGCGGTCTTGGCCAAGGCCGGCGCGACTCCCCAAGATGTTGCCTTCGCCTTCTTTGGCCTGCCCGCCCACGGCGAGGACTCGCAGGTGCAGCCCTTCCTCGACGTGATCCCCGAAGCCGTGCTGGGCCACCAGCGTTACGCCTGTGGCAACGACATGATCTGCGGCTGGGCCGGTTCGCTCGGCGGCCAGGACGGCATCAATATCGTCGCGGGCACCGGCTCGATCGGCTACGGCGAGCGCCAGGGCCGTTCGGCCCGGAGCGGCGGCTGGGGCGAGGTCTTCTCCGACGAGGGGTCGGCCTATTGGATCGCCGTGCAAGGCCTCAACGCGTTTTCGCGCATGGCCGACGGGCGGCTGCCCCGCGGGCCGCTCCACGAAATGCTAGCCCAGGAGCTGGAGCTGGCCAGCGACCTGGACATCTGCGCTTACGTCTACGCCAAGTCCGCCCCACAGCGCGACCGCATCGCCGCGCTCTCGCGCCTGGTCGCCCGCGCGGCGACACGCGGCGACACAGCGGCTCAGCGCATCTTCGATGAGGCCGGCCGAGAACTGGCCGCGATCGTTGAGTCGATCCGTGTCCGCCTGGGCTATGAGCCGGGCGAGGCGATCGACCTGTCCTATTCTGGCGGCGTTTTTCAGGGCGGGGAGCTGATTCTGGCGCCCTTCCGCCGGCAACTGCTCGCCTACAACCCGGACTACCGTCTTGTGGAGCCGCGTTTCACGCCGGCGATCGGCGCGGCGCTTTATGCCGCGCGGCTTAGCAGGCGCCCCCTGGGGTTGGCGGTCAATGGCTGATCAAACGGCTTTGCTCAATCGCAACAAATGGAGACGACGCCAGCGAGGTCTCGACCTTTAGGGGGAAGAGCAGCCATCATGATTTTGGCTTTGAAAACAAATATTTGATGAGTTTATAGGCTAAGCGGCGACATTTGTGCAACGGATATGCGCTCAATGAAGAGTTTCGTTAAGTGGCGATTTGACAACGTTGCGAAACAGAGATTAGCATTAGTACGATAAATAGGCTGCAAACCGAAACTACGGAGTTTGCGCCACCAAAGGAAGGAAAGGGGTTCGATATGTCACGTCGCCCATCGTACCGGGGGGCCGTCATGGCTGGCGCGGGCATCGCCGCATTGCTGACCGCCAGCGCGGCCATCGCTCAGACGGCCAGCGAAACGACCGCCACGGCCGGCGACACGGTCGAGGAAGTCGTGGTCGTCGGCGTCCGCGCGAGCGTGGCGCGCGCCGTCAAGACCAAGCGCGACGCCACCACGGTCCAGGATTCGATCAGCGCCCTTGAGCTGGGCATGTTCCCGGACGACAACGTCGCCGACTCGCTCAGCCACATCACCGGCGTTTCGATCTCGCGCACGGCCGGCGGCGAAGGCCAGAAGGTCAGCGTCCGAGGCCTGGGCCCGGAATACACGCTTTCGACCTTCAACGGCCGCATCCTCGCCACCGACGGCGCGGGGCGCGACTTCGCCTATGACGTGCTGCCGTCCGACGTGATCAGCGGCGCCGACGTGATCAAGGGGGCCGAGGCGGCCAATACCGAAGGCGCTATCGGCGGTCTGATCAACCTGCGCTCAGCCAGCCCCTTCGACCGGCGCGGCCAGCAGGGCATCGTACGCCTCGAAGGCGACCGCAATCAGATGTCCAAGCTGGACGGGCGCAAGCTCTCGGCCGTCTACAGCAACACCTTCGCCGGCGACACGCTCGGCGTCCTCCTGGGCGTCGTCCTGGAGAAGCGTGACGACCGCACGGACGTCGCCGGCAACGACGGCGGCTGGACGCGCAACGCCGATCCCAACGATCCCAGTTGGGCCTATGGAAACGCCTGGGGCGGCGCGATCGACCCCAACAACAACGGCGTGCTCGATCCGGAGGAATACGGCCTGATCGGCCCGGGCCAGTTCCGCGTCGGTTCCATTCTGGAAAAGAAGAAGCGTCGCGCCTTCACCGGCAAGCTGGAATGGCGCCCCAACGACAAGTTCAAGGTCGTCGTCGACGGCCTGACCACCAAGCTCGACTCTCCGCAAGTCGGCTACCAGCAGTCGTTCTACCCGCTCTACGCCCCCGGACGCTGGTCCAACATGGTGATCAAGAACGGCATCGTCACCAGTTTCGACATGAACAATCCCGACCCGGAGATGCGCCTCAATCCGGAGCTGTTGAACCAGACCTCGTATCGGGTCGTCGAAACCCAGCTCTATGGCGCCAATGCGGAGTGGAACGTCACCGACAGCCTGACCCTGACCGGCGACGTCTATCGCTCGACCTCCAAGCGCCACTCAGGCGGCCAGGACAGCTACGTCGTGCTGCGGATGAACCAGCCCAACACCGCTCATATCGAGCTGAGCGGCGATCGCGTGCCGAACGTCCTCGTCAACTTCGCCGACGGCCGCGAGCTGATCAGCGGGCTGGACAAAGGCCAGTTTAAGGACTCGGACTTCAACACCCACTATTTCTCGCTCGCCGGCGACAACATCGACGACAAGATCACGGGTGGATCGTTCAAGGGCAGCTGGGCGATCGACAAGGGCTGGCTGGGCGGCGTGCTCTTCGGCGTCAACTACACCGACCGCAAGAAGTCGCGCGACCTGGTCAACAACGCCCTGACGGGCGGGGCCGACTACTATTCGGGCAACTACGCGATCAATGTCGGCGCCCTGGGCGGCAGCGTCATTTCCAACAGCTTCTCGCTGCCCAACTTCATGGACGAGGTCGATGCCAGCTTCCCCCGCACCTTCCTGGCCTTCGACATCCCCAAGTACCAGGCGGCGCTGGCGGCCTACAATGGCAAGCCGCGTCCGGGCGGCGGGACCTACGACTATTCCAAGGCGGCGCCGGTCTGGAATCCGCTGCAGAGCTACCGCGTGGGCGAGGAGACCTGGTCAGGCTTCGTCCAGGCCAATCTCGAGGGCGAGCGCTGGAGCGGCAATGTCGGCGTGCGGGTCGTCCGCACCAAAACCCATGCTCAGGCCTGGGACGCCAAGATCCTGCAGGTGATCGAGAACGGCGCGTTCAACTACACGGCCGTCTACGCGCCGCCGACCGCCATAGAGCAGAGCAACACCTACACCTACGCCTTGCCCTCCCTGAACCTCAACTATCGGATCACCGACGAACTGCGCGTGCGCTTCGGCGCGGCCAAGACCATGGCCCGCCCGTCGGTCGCGACCCTCGCCCCGACCAGCACCACCGAAAGCGTCTCGTGGGGCGAGTTCACCCAGCGCTATAGCGGCAACGCCGAGCTGAAGCCTTACTCGGCCAAGCAGCTGGACCTGTCGGTCGAGTACTACTTCCGGCCCAACTCGATCTTCAACGTCGCGATCTTCGGCAAGCGGATCAAGGATCAGATCACCAGCAGTTGGGAGCCAGGCCAGGACATTGGCGTCCCAGGCCACCTCTTCAACATCAGCCGCCCGATCAACGGCGATCACGCTCGAGTCAAGGGTGTCGAAGTCGGCCTGCAGCACTTCCTGGACAACGGCCTGGGCGTGCGCGCCCAATATACCCGCAACTGGGCCAAGAGCTATGTCGGCGACGAAGAGCGTCCGCTCGAGGGCATTGCGCCGTCGGTCTACTCGCTGGGCGTCTTCTACGACCACGGCCCGGTCTCGCTCAGCCTTTCGGGCGACCGGACCGCTGGCTTCACCACGGCCGTCAACGTGCTGGGCGCGGGCTACAACGAAAAGGCCGATCCCATCACCTGGGTGACGGCGCACGCCGCCTACAAGATCACCGAGAAGATGGACATCTCGCTGGAGGGGCAGAACCTCCTCGACAAGGCCAACACCTACAGCATCAACGGCAATCCGCTGCTGCCGCAGGGCTACTACCGTTACGGTCGCTCGGTGAAGCTGGGCCTGAGCTACCGCTTCTAAGCCTCCTCCTCGCCGCCGGCGGTCCTTCGTTGAGCAGGACCGCCGGCGGTCCTTTTTCCTCGATCATCCCAAGACGGCATGGCTTCGGAAGTCCGGCGTAAGAGGGCCGCGGCGTGGCGCCGACCCGCCAATCGGCGGGTCGGCTCAACATCTGGCTACTTCGCGCCAGCCGCCATCAGGATCTGGGCCATGGTCGTGGCGATGCTTTCGACATCGCGCGCCTTGTTGACCTCCATGCCTTCCTCAAGTGAGTGGCCGCGGAAGCTGACGAAGCCGGCGCCCAGGGTGACGGCGGGCTTGCCCAGGCTCATCGGGATGTTGGCGTCGGTCGAACCGGCCACATAGCCCATTGGCTTGCCCAAGGCGTCGCCCACCGCCGCGAGCTTCTGCACGAACGGACTGGAGATCGGCGTCTCGCCCACGGGACGGTCGCCGACCATCTTGTTGTCGAGGGTGATCTCGCCCCGCTTGGTCGAGCGGGCGGCGTTTTCGGCGGCCACGGCCTTGGGCAGGATGGCCAGATAGGCGTCCTCGACCGCCTTCAGCTCAGCCTTGCCGGCGGACCGCATGTCGACGGTCATGGCCACGGCGAACGGGATCGAATTGACCGAGGTGCCGCCTTCCAGGAGGCCGATGTTGTAGACCGTGCGCGGATCGCTCGGCACCTTCAGCTCGCCGAACTGCTTGGCCGCATCGGCCAGGGCGAAGGCCGGGTTGACCGTGCCGAAATCGCCCATGCTGTGCCCGCCGGGACCCTTGAAGGTCGTCTTGTAGCGCTTGGAGCCGACCCCGCCATTGACGATGACGGTCGGGCCGCTGGGCTCCAGCGAGATGAAGGCGTCGATCTTGTCCTTGTACTTGCCCTTGAGGAACAGCTCCTTCATGCCGCGCAGGTCGCCGGGGCCTTCCTCGCCAACGTCGCCGACGAAGAGGATATCGCTCTTGGTCTGGATGCCGGCGGCATTGATGGCGCGGATAATGGCCAGGATCGAGCCCAAGCCCACCGTGTCGTCGCCGATACCGGGGGCGTACAGCTTATCGCCCTCGCGACGGACCTTCACGTTGGTGCCGGCCGGAAACACGGTGTCGAGATGGGCGGCCACCACCAGGAGGCCGCCGCCGCCGGTCCCCTTGCGCAGGCCCATGACGTTGCCGGCCGCGTCGGTCTCCAGATCGGTCAGGCCCTCCTTGGCCAGCATGGCCAGATAGGCCTTGCCCTTTTCGGTCTCGCCGAAGGGCGGGGCGGGGATCTCGGTCAGGGTGACGATATCGGCCACCGTCTGGTCATAGCCGGCGGTCAAGGCGTCCTTGGCCACCTTGAAGCGTTTGCTGGCGATCAGCGCCTTGGCCTCTTTGGCGAAGGGCGAGGTCGGCGCCGGCGGGCGGACATTGCCGAACTCGCCCGGGGCCGGCTTGGTCTGGGCGAGGGCCGGGGCGGCGACGGCGTAGAGGAGGGCTGCCAGGGCCGCCGAGGTCATGAGGGTTTTCATAGGATGATCTCTCTGTACGAACTTGAGGGGATCAGAAGCTGCGGCGGGCCATCAAGCCCAGCACGCGCGGCGTCAGGCTGACGACCTGATCCAGCGCGCCGGCGGCCGAGGTGACCGAGACCGGGCCGACGGAGTTGGTCAGGTTCTGGGCGAAGGCGAAGACGCCCCAGCCGTCGCCCTCGACGCCGACTCGCGCCCCCACGACCGAATAGGCCGGGACCTTCTCGTAATAGACGTAGCTGGGGCGGAACTGCGAGGCGGTCTTGCCGGTGTAGCTGGCGTCCAGGTGGATCAGGCCGCTCAGGCCGTCGCCGATCGGCCAGACATAGTCCGCGCCGATCGAGCCGCTGACCTTGGGCACGAGCGGCAGGCGGTCGCCGCGCAGGCCGGTCGACCCCGACACCGTCACCGAGGAGTTGGTCATGTCCTCGGTCAGCTTGGCGTCCGAGACGCCGAGGGCGCCCGTGAAGGTCAGGCCCCGGACCGGACGCACCGTCGTTTCCAGCTCCAGACCGCGGATGCGGGCGGCGCCGGCGTTGGTGATGATGAAGAAGTTGGCCCCGACATTGGCCTGGGCCTGGACCTGGATGTTGCTCCAGTCGATCTGGTAGGCCGACAGGTTCACGGTCAGGCGGCGGTCGAACCAGTCGCTCTTCACGCCGGCCTCGTAGTTCCACAGGCTGTCGGGCTGGAAGGGCACCAGGCCGCTGGTCAGGCCGGGGATGTTGTTGGCGCCGCCGGGCCGAAAGCCCTTGGAGGCCTGGGCGTAGACCAGCAGGTTCTTGTCGAACTCGTAAGAGACGTTGACCCGCTCGACCCAACCCTTGGCGCTGGCGTCGACCTGGCTGAAGGCGGTCACCGGCGAGTTGGAGATGACATTGCCGATCGTCACGGCGCCGGCGACGGTCTTATCGTAGTCGAAGCGGCGGGCGCCGCCGGTGACGGTCAGGGCGTCGGTGACGTGATAAGCCAGCTCGCCGAAGAGGGCGGTCTGTTTGACGTCGTTGTCGATATAGCGCGCGCCCAGCGGGTCAAAGGGGCGGACCGCTTCGCCGGTGACGGCGTCGGCGCGGGTCTGGATGCTGTCGACGTGGTCCTTGCGGGTTTCGTAGTAGACGCCCCCGGTCCAGTCGAGCTTGCCCTCGAACAGGTCGCCGTTTAGGCGCGCCTCGTGGGTCTTGGTTTTCAGGGTCATCGGCTGCCAGGAGACGGCCGGTCCGCGCGAGTCGGCCCAGGCGGTGTACTGGGACAGCTGAGCGCTGGTGCAGCCCACGCCCGACAGGCCAAAGTAGCGGCCGCAGGCGGCGCCGCTGGTGCGGTTGTTGGTGATGTTGTTGGTCCAGTCGCTGTTCCGTAGCATCTTCCATTTGTAGTATGAGGACGTAACCGTCAGTGTCGCGAAGTGCAGGTCCCACTCTGCCGTGATGTTGTAGAGCGCCAGCTTCGAGTTGCTGGGGGCGATGGTCTTGCGGTCCGACTTGTAGCGGCCGGCGACTTCCGCCCAGCTGGACTGTCCGTCGACCCATTCCTTCTGCTGGGCGACCGTGCCTCGGATGGTCAGGTCCTCAGTGGGGGTGAAGGTCAGCATCAGCCGGCCGCCGCTGGCGCCCGAGCCGTTGATGTCGTTCTTCTTCAGGGGAACGCTGTCGACATAGCCGCCGCGCTCCTCGCGATAGAGCACCAGGCGCGCGCCCAGCTTGTCCTGGATCAGCGGCAAGTTGACCATGCCCTTGGCGTAGTAGCCGGCGTCGCCGCCCTTGGTGGTCGTCGCCTGGCCCTCCACCGCGCCGGCGTAGGCGTGGGTGTCGGCCTTGTTGAAGATCACCCGCAGGGTGCCGCCCATCGAGCCCGAGCCGTAGAGCGTGCCCTGCGGGCCGCGCAGCACCTCGACGCGCTGGACGTCGAACAGGTTGATGTCGGGCGTGGTCGAGCCGGCGTCCTGGGTGGTGCCGGTCGGGCCGGTCAGCGGCGTCTCGTCATAATAGAGGCCGGTGGTGGCCTCGCCAGCGCTGCGCACGCCGCGCAAGGTGATGCGGCGGTTGGACGGCGAGCCGCCGTCGAGGTTCAGGTTGGGCACCTGGCGGAAATAGTCGTTGATGCCCGTGGCCCCCAGGCGGCTCAGCGTCGTCTCGCCCACGGCCGAGATGCTGAGCGGGGTGTCCTGCAGGTTCGTCTGGCGCTTGAGCGCGGTGACCACGACCTCGTCGAGCGCGACTGCGGGCGTGGTCTCCTGGGCGAGCGCCGGCGCGGCGATCAGGGCGGCGAGCGCGCTGGTGGCCAAGGCTGCGGCGCGGAAGGTGCGGCAAGCTATATGGTTCAAGTTCGGTCCCCTCTGGTCCTGCGAGCCGGCCAAGGGCGGCTCGACGGCAAGACGGGCGGGGACGCGATCGCCCTTGCGACTTTTTCAGCCTTCGGATCTTCGGGACGCCGGATCGAAGAGGAGGTCGAGAAGTGGGCGCTTGTTGCTCAAACATCGGGCACGGCGAGCCAAAGGCGTCGCGAGGCGGTGTTTGGCGAGCGTCCGGCGCGCGAGTTGGACTAGCCGGGACCGAGCGGCGGGAGGTCGGGGTGTCGGGACAGTCAGCGCTTAGTCAGATCCATGCCGACGACATCGACCTGATCGTTCGCCGGCATGAAGCCGCGCTGCGCCGCTTTGTCATCTCGCGCATCGGCGGGGTCGCTGATGTCGACGACGTGGTTCAGGAAGTCTTCGTTCGCTTCGCCCGGCGCGATCCCGGCCAGGCCATCGAGCGGTTGGAGGCCTATCTGTTTCAGGCCGCCAACAACCTGATCCGCGACCGCGCCCGTCGCCAGCAGGTGCGGCGCGTGGCCGCCGCCGAGGCCGAGGACGCCGGTCGTCCAGTCCCGACGCACTCGCCCGAGCAGGTGCTGATCGACCGCGAGACGCTGCACCAGGTCCGCAAGGCCTTGAACGACCTGCCCGAACGCACGCGCCATGTGTTCCTGCTTTACCGGGTCGACGGTTTGCGACATCAGGACATCGCCAACGCCCTGGGGATGTCGGTGAGCACCGTGGAGAAGGACGTGCGGCGGGCTATGGCTCATCTGACCCGACGGGTTCGCCGTCCGTGACCCAACATCCCACCAACGATCTGGCCGCCAACGATCATGGCGACGTCTATGACGCCGCCGCGACCTGGCATGAGCGTCGGGCGGCGCGGGGCTGGAGCGCGGCCGACGAGGACGCTTTCGTCGCCTGGCTCGAGGCCGATCCCGACTATGCGCGGGTCTATGCGGACTTGGCCGAGGTCGGCGAGATCGTCGGCACCGCCGGCGCGGACGGCGCGCTTGCGCTCGAAATGGCCCAGGCTCGGCGCGCGTTCGGTCGAGGTCGCGCGGGCCGGGCCCGGCGGTCGCTCGGGCTGTTGGCCGCAGGCGTGGCCGGCGCGGCGATCCTGCTGGGCGCCGGCGGCTGGCTCTGGACGCGGGGCGACGCCACCACGGCAACCTATGCCGCTGCGCCCGGCCATCGGACGGCGGTCGTCCTGGCGGACGGGTCGCGGGTCGCGCTGGACGGTGGCGCGGAGATCCGGACCCGGCTGGGACGGCGCGATCGACGGATCGAACTGACGCGCGGCCGGGCGTTCTTCGACGTCGCCCATGACGCGGATCGGCCTTTCGAAGTGACCGGGGGCGGTCATGTCGTCCGGGCGATCGGCACGGCTTTCGAGGTGGATCTGGCGGCGGCAGGCGCTTCGTATCGGGTGGCCCTGCTGCAGGGGCGCGTGCGCGTGCGGGACGCCGAGATCGGCGCGCGGGCGACGGAGCTTTCGCCCGGCCAGATGCTGATGACAGACAAGGCCGGCGCCGAGCGAGTCTCGTCGGTCGACGTGGCCGCCGTGACCGCCTGGCGCGCGGGTCGGCTGGTGCTGCGGGGCGAGACGTTGGAGGCGGCGGCGGCGGAGCTGAACCGTCGCGGCGGACGCCGGATCCGTGTCCAGGGCGCGGCCAGGGCCCTGCGGCTGAGCGGCGCCTACGGTGGCGACGACCCCCAGACCTTCGCCCGCGCCATCGCCGCCGTGCACGGGCTGACCGTCAGCCAGGCCAGCGACGGCGCCATCGTCCTGTCCCCGGCGCGGGGCTCCGGTGCCAGCGCGGACTAGCCGGATCGGGGCGGCGCTGGCGGTGGCGAGCCTGCTGGCCATCGCGGCCCCAGCCTTCGCCGAAGCGCGGCGCTATGAGGCGCCGCCCGGCGCGCTGGCCCGGACGCTGCAGCTCTACGCCGAGCAGACCGGGGTCGACGTGCTGTTCGCGCCAGAGGCTGTCGCGGGTTTGCGATCGCCCGGCGGCAAGGGGTTTTCCGAACCCGAACCGGCGCTGCGCCGCCTGTTACGCGGCAGCGGGCTGGAGGCGCGCCGGATCGGGCCGGGCGTCTATGCGGTGGCGCAGTCCGGCGCAACAGTCTTGCCCCGGCGCAGCGCCGCGCCGCCCGCGGCAGACGCGCCGCAGGCGCTGGACGATGTCGTGGTGCAGGCGCGGCGACGCGACGAGCGGCTGATCGACGTTCCGGCTTCGGTAGCGGCGGTTTCCGCTCGCGACATGGACCGTCTTGGCGGGGACGGCGTGCTTGCATTGCGCCAACTGGCGGTCGGCCTGACGGCGGCCGGCCAGATGTCGGCCGAAACGCCGACCCTGGTGATCCGGGGGCAGCGCCGCGCGACCGCCGGCGAGTCCGCCTTGTCGGTGATCACCTATCTGAACGAGGCCCCGCTACCCAATAGCGGCTCTATCCTGCCCTCGTTCGACATCGCCGAGGTCCAGGTGCTGCGCGGTCCGCAAGGCGTGCTGTTCGGGCGCAACACCACCGGCGGCGCCTTGCTCATCCATGCCGCCGAGCCGGGCGCCGAGGACTATGTCCGCCTGTCCGCCGGATCCTATCGCCTGCGCGAGGCCGAAGCGGCCCGGAGCTTTGGCGAGGCTGGCGGCGCGTTCCAGGGACGGCTGGCCGTCTATGGCCTGCGGCGGGACGGTCTGGTGGAGAACCTCGGCGTTGGCGGCGACCTGGACGACCGTCGCCAAGTCGCGGCCAGGCTCTCGCTGGCCTATGCGCCGGCCGGCCCCTTCTCGACGCTCCTGATCCTGGACGCCTTTCGGGCGCGGGAGACGGGCAGCGCCACGATCCTGTCGGGGACCTATCCCTATCCGCCGGCTGTGACGGGCGGCGGCAACGCCCGGACGCCGGAGACCGCGCCGTACTACGATTGCGGTTGGATGGGATGCGACATCGACCTGGCCCTCGCGCGGCAGCAAGCTCTGGGGCCACGCCGGACGGCGGTGGACTTGGCGCCCCGGTCCGACCGCAACAACGACGGCGCGACGCTGCGGCTGGACTGGCGCGGCGAGGGGGTCTCGGTGCGTTCGGTGACGGCTTATCGCCGCGCGGTGCTGGATAGCGCGCTGGACGCCGACGGGTCGCTGCTGGCGCTCAACGATATCGTCCGGCGGATCGGTCTCGACCAGTTCACCCAGGAGGTCCGGGTCCGCGGCGGACGAGGGGCGACCACCTGGCAGGGCGGGCTCTTCTACCTATCCACCGCTCCAGTCGGCCTTCAGAAGGTTCAGGCCGCGTCAGCGGTCACGCCGACCCGACCAGCGCGACTGGAATTCCAGTACCGACGTGGCCGTAGCCAGGCCGGCTTCGTGGACGTGACGCGAGGGCTGCCCGGAGATTTCGAGCTGGAGGCGGGCCTGCGCTACACTCGCGACACGTCCAGCGCCTGTCTCATGCGCACTCTCGCGCCGGCCGCCGACACCTCCGAGAGCGCGTGCGGCGCAGCGCACAGCGCCCGGTCCTCGGCGCCGACCTGGACGCTGGGGCTAAGCTATCGCGGGCGGCCCGACCTGACTGCCTATGTGGTCACTCGGCGCGCCTATCGGGCCGGCGGCGTCAATGCGCCGACCTTCGCCCCTTCGCTGGCGCGCTTCCAGGACTATGACCCTGAGAGATTGACCGACGTCGAGGCGGGGTTGAAATGGGCTGGCGCCTTCGGTGACTGGCGCCACGGCGCCGACATCGCCGTGTTTCGGGGCTGGTCGCGCGACATCCAGCGCGCGCTGTTCCCGGCGGACGACTTCGACGGCGACGGCGTTACCGCCAACGACCCGCCGAACTTGATCATCAACGCTGGCTCGGCCGTCATCAGCGGCGTCGAGCTGGCTTGGCGGGCGCGGCGAGGGGACCGGCTTTCCGTCTTGGCCTCCGCCACCCTGACCCAGGCGCACTTCACGGCCCTCACTGTGCCCAGCGCGTTGGCCAGCCTGACCGCGACCGATCCGCGCGCCCTGCGCTTTTCTTACACGCCGCCCTACACCGTGCGCATCGGAGCGGAGTGGCGTATCGCCGACTCGCCGCGCTTCGGGCGCTGGACCCTGTGGGGTGAGGCCTACCAGAGCGGGCGGGTTCGCTATGTCGAACGGGCCTATGACGGCAACGGCCTGCAGAAGAGCTACGCCCTTGCCGATGTCGGCCTGGTCTTTCAGCCTCCGGGACGCGACGACCTGTCCCTCACCGGGGCGGTCACCAACCTGTTCGACGTGGTCTATGCGGCGGGCGGCGGCGCGGTCACGCCCAGCATCACAGCGACCAGCCTGATATACGGGGATCCGCGCCTGGTGCAGTTCGTCCTCCGAAAGAGATTGTAGAACGAACGGCTCGGCCGTCCCGACGATGTCGCCGCCTTGGCGGCCTTCCTCGCGGCGGACGCGCGAAGCCGATCCTGGCGTGAACTGGTTCCTTGGCCAACTTCGCGAGGCGGCCGAGGAAGCGATCTGACGGCGCTACCTTAAGATCGGGAAGGGCTCTAGGCTCAACGACCTACGGCTGGCGCGCTCTGTTGGTTCAATGGCGCGCTTGGTGAATGATCAAAATCTCCCCCGCCTTAACTTCCAGTCACCGTCGCCGGCGCTCTCCATGATCGCCAAGGCGTCCTGATCCTGGAGAGAAGGCAACATGAACAACCTCATCAAAGATGCGCGTCACATCCCGGTCGACGAAGCCAGAACCGCGGTGTCGGTCAGCCCGATCACGCTGGCGGCGCCCACCCGGGCCTTGCCGCTTGAGCTACGCATTACCGGACCTGTTTCGGGCGACGCGCTGCCCATCGTGCTGCTGTCGCACGGCCATGGTCCTTCGAATTACATCCCCTCGAAGGATGGCTATGGCCCTCTGGTCAACTTCTACGCCGAGCGCGGCTTTGTCGTCATCCAGCCCACTCACCTGAACTCCAAGGTCGCAGGCCTCCCGGCCAGCTCGGCCGGAGGGCCGCTGTTCTGGCGCTCGCGTGTCGAGGACATGAGCCTGATCCTGGATCGCCTCGACGAGATCGAGGCCGCTGCGCCGGTCTTCAAGGGGCGCCTGAATCACGGCGAGGTCGCGGTTGTAGGCCATTCGATGGGCGGACAGACGGCCGGTATGTTGCTGGGCGCGCGGCTCACGGATCCAAAAGATCCGGCGGCCCAAGACGTCAACATGCTTGAGCCCCGCATCAAGGCCGGCGTGCTTCTCACTGCGCCTGGTAATGGCGGCGACAGTCTGAGCGAGATGGCCGCGAGCAACTACAGCTTCTTCAATCCCGACTTTTCCCACATGACCACGCCGAACCTGGTCGTGATCGGCAGCGACGACGCCTCGGCCCACCTCACGGTCCGCGGTCCGGCGTGGCATGCGGACCCCTACTACAGCAGCCCTGGCGCCGAGGCGCTGATGACGGTCCTTGGCGGCAAGCACGGGCTTGGCGGGATCTCCGGCTATGACGCCAGGGAGACTGATGACGAGGATCCGGAACGTCTGGAGGTCGTCCTGCGCATGACCTGGGCTTATCTACGCTCGACCTTCGATGGTGACGATCGGGCCTGGGCGGCCGCGCGCGCCGCGTTACAGACCCATGCCGCGTCGCAGGCGCGGGTCGACCTTCGCTAGCGGAGGCCAGCGTTCCTGGCCATGCTTGGGCGGATGGCCAGGACGCGCGCAACTGATAAGCAAGGAGCTACGGATATGACGTCGCCAGTCGTGGACAGAGGCCGGTTTCCACCCACGCTGTGGAGGGCGATGCAGAGCGCTGGTTTGGAGCCTCCCAAGGTTCTGCGGGCGGCCGGACTTCCATCGACCCTGCACCTTGACGCCTCCGCAATGCTCTCCACGACCCAGCTGTTCGCGATCTGGAAAGCGCTCGAGATGATCGCGGATAACCCTGCCGTCGCGCTGCGGCTGCTTCGCGGAGCCGATCGCTGCGGTCACCAGCCCGCTTTCATTTCCGCCCTCTACGCGTCGGATTTTCGAGACGCCATTCAGCGGATCGAGCGCTTCAAGCGAATGGGAGCCTGCGAGGTCTTTAGAACCGAGGAAGCGAACGGGCGGTGGACGATCATCAAGGAATGGCCGTTCGCCACAGAGGCCGAGCCGGCGGTGTCCGTCGACCTGAGCTTCATGTTCCTGCTGGAGCTGGGACGGCGAGGAACCGGCAGGCGCATTACGCCGGCGCGAATTGAATACCGCCGAGCTGGTCCGACGAGCGGGGAGCTCGAGGCTTACTACGGCGCGCCTTTGGTGCTCACAGCCCCGCGTAATGCGATGATCTTCCATTCCGAGGATCTGGGCGCCCCCTTCCCGGGCCACAGCCCCGAATTTCTCGATCTGGTCACGCCAGGATTGGCTGCGGCCTTCGCCGAGATCCATGAAAGCCACACGATCGCCGACCGCGTGAAGTCGGTTCTCAAGCGCTCACTTGCCAGCGGACGCCCTGAAGTGGCGCGCGTTGCGCGTGAGCTAGGGATGAGCGAACGCACGCTGCAGAGACGAATAACTGATGAGGCCACGACATTTCGGGCGCTGCTCTCGGATGCGCGACGCGAGCTTAGTCAACAGCTGCTCGCTGATCCCGCCATTCACGTTGACGAGGTGACCTATTTGCTCGGCTACCAGGACACCACGTCGTTCTATCGGGCCTTCAAGGATTGGGCCGGCGTTTCGCCTGGCGAGTGGCGCTCCGGCATCGGAACGGGATCCGAGACATCCGAGGCCCTGCACTGAGACATCGGAGCGCTCCTGAGGCGTTCGGCCGGACTTGCGAACCTCCGGAAAGGGGAGGTGCGTTAACGTCGGCAAATGGCGCTGCTCGGCCAAGACTCTGACGTCTCGACCGGCGGAGAGAGGGCAAGCGATTGAGAATCGGATTTCGTCTTGGCGGGGGCTTATCCCTCTGTGCGCATCAGCGGAGCTTAAAGCCTACTGAAATGATCTGATTTAGATTGGTCCCGTGGAGGGTCCAAGGTTGGTCGCCATCAGCCTCGTGAACCCATGCCGCCGCCGAAGCGATCAGCACGACCCGCCACTGCATCAGTCCTCTTCGATGAGGCTGCGATGCTTGGTGTCGGGCATGCGCAGATAGACGACCAGAGACACGGCGATCATGGCGGTGACGTAGATGTAGAAGCCGCGCTCCAGGTGCTGGCTCTTGAACCACAGCGCCACGTACTCGGCCGTGCCGCCGAAGACGGTGTTGGCCAGGGCGTAGGGCAGGGCCACGCCCAGGGCGCGGATGTGGGCTGGAAAGAGCTCGGCCTTCACCACGGCGTTGATGGCCGTATAGCCCGTGACGATCACCAGGGCCGCGAGCACGAGCAGGAAGGCGACGAACGAGCTGGTCGTGCCTTCGAGGGTGCGGAAGATCAGCCAGGTGAAGGCCACCCCCGCTACGCCGAACCCGACCATCAGCGGTTTGCGCCCGATCCGGTCAGACAGCGCCCCGGCCAGGGGCTGCAGCAGCATATAGATGAAGAGTGCAGCCGCCGTGATCTCGGTGGCCGCCTCGCGACTGAAGCCCGAGGTGTTGACCAGAAACTTCTGCATGTAGGTCGAGTAGGCATAGAAGGCCAAGGTTCCGCCGGCGGTCAGCAGGATCACGGTCAGCGCTTGGCGCGGATGGTGGCGGAAGAGCGCCCAGCCGCTGGAGACGGTCGCGGCGTTCTGCTTGGCGAGGGCTTGGCCCTTGGTGAAGCTCTCGGTCTCGGCCAGGCCCCGGCGGATGTAATAGACCGCCACCGCCAGAACGCCGCCGGCCGCAAAGGGGATGCGCCAGCCCCAGGATTCCAGGTCCGTCGGCGTCAGCCCCGCCTGCAGGCCCAGCAGTACGCACAGCGCGATCAACTGCCCGGAGATCAGGGTCACATACTGGAAGCTGGAGAAGAAACCGCGGTTCCTCTTGCCGGCCATCTCGGACAGGGTGGTGGCGGAGGGAAAGCCGTTCAACCCAGCAACCATTCAGGCCACCGTGGTGATCGCCGCAAGCGACTACCAGCAGTATGCGCTGCTCACCCGGTTATCGATCGCGCTCAGGACCGAGGCGCCCATGGTCCGCGTCGCCTGGCGCGCCCTCGACGTTCTGGCGCTGGCCATACAGTTGGAGCGCGGCGAGGTCGACCTGGCCCTGGCGACCCCGGACCATGCGCCGGCGGCCATGCGCCAGCGCCAGCTCTATTGTGAGGATTACACTGTGATCGCCCGGAAGGGACACCCGGCCGTACAGGGCTATGTCAGCCTGGACATGTTCTGTACTCTGGAGCACGTCGTGGTGTCTCCCCAAGGCGGCGGGTTCTCGGGACCTACGGATGCTGCGCTAGAGGCCGTTGGCCGCCGCCGGAACGTCGCTCTATCTACGCCGGGGTTCCTGATCGTGCCGGAGGTCGTGTCGCGGTCCGACATGATCGCTTTGATTCCACGACGGATCGCCGATGGCTGGTCGGATCGCCTGCAAGTGCTGGATCCGCCGCTCACTATCCCTGGCTTTACCACCGTGAGTATCTGGCACGACCGAACCAGCAATCATCCGGCACAACGCTGGCTGCGTGAACGGCTGGCGACGTTGGCCGTCGAAGGATAGCCAAGCGCCCTGGGCGAGATTACCGATCGTCACCAGTGCTCAAGGATTACCCTGGGTCGTCTTAAGAAAAGACCCAGTTCGGCAGCCGGCAGGGCCAAGCCTAAAACGCGCTGCGCGAATTCCTAGGCCTCTCCGACAGGCAAGCCCTCTGCATGCAGCTGCTCCCTCAACGCCTCCTCAGAGGCTGGCGGCGCGAGAAGGCCATAACGCCACTTCGGGGTTGGCGCACGCGCGAGCGCCTTCGCAGAAATCGAGATCCACTGCCACCAGCGACCGCTCGCTAATTGTCTGGTTCCTGGAGGTGCGCCAACGGCAGCTTCTGACGCAGCCACGCTTTAGGCCGAGGCGCGAACCGCGACTATGGCTGAAGTTCGGGCGGCGACTCTGGCACAGGTGCGACAGCTTCTTCGAGCCTAAGAAGGAGGCTCTTACCCAGCGGCGTTACCTTGGTCATTTCCCGTCGAAGACTGGGCTTCGGGGGCCCTGAAAGCCGCGCAGTCTCCCGGAGCGTGACCGGCTCTTCAATCAGTCCTGCGCTGCGCAGGTGAGCGGTGCTGATGTTCTGGATCGCTTGAGCATATGTGACTTGGCGCTGGTAATCCGGTCCGAAATCCGGGTGGAGCGGGCGCTCATGAGGCCGGAAAAACAACCGGAGCGTCTCTAGATCGCGATCGGTCAGACTGTTGAGCAAACGAATGTGTGATCGCTCGAATTCCGCCTGGAGCTCATCGCCACTTAGGCCATCACCAATGATGGCTCCAAGTATAGCGATGCGCTCTTCAGACGTGGCGCGTTGAGCGCTCTCAATGCCCTCGACGAACAGAGCTTGGTGCTGAGGGCCAAGCTCATCCAGCCGGCGTTCGAGCCGCCGAAGCCGACGGTTGTGAGCCTCCAGTCGTCGGATGGTCGCTGCCGCTACCCCGACCAGCTTCTGGGTTGTCGTTCGAGGAAACATCCGTCCGAGCAGATAATCGCTGATCCCGCCAGTCGCGCCGCCTACGATGCCGGTCACGAACTTTCCCAAGGCGGCGACGACGTCGTCTGCATCCTCCCTGAGGCTGGCCGGCATCGTGCCGCTGAGACTGACCAGACGGTCGTTAACGGCGTCGCTCAGTTCCTCTTCGGTCGGCAGCTGATGTTCCCACTGCATAGTGCTCAGCCTGCGCTCTCGACGAACCGGCGGAGCTTTCGTGTGCCGAGGAGCTCGTGCTGTCGCCAGGGATAGCTCCCGCAAAGGTCGTCATCCATCAGCACGTCCAGGGCGATCAGCAACGCTACCGCCGGGTTCATGCGACGTGGAGACCAACCATACTGGGCGGCAGCTGTAGAGGCGTTGGTTGAGATCGCCTCATTCAGAAGGTCTTTGGCCAGCCGGTGCGCGTCAGCCGCAGGGTCGGTATCGCCGAAGATGCCGTCGTATAGCGCAAAGAGGCGATCCGTGGCGGTGAGGACGTCGAAAGGCGTGTCGCGTCCGTTGAGGAACGACTCTATTTCGACGAGGTCGCGTTCGAGGAGGTCCTCAGCGGCATCGCCTAACGCGTCCTGCGACATTCCTGTCGCGGTTACGAGCCCATCGAGATCGAACTCAGGGTCGCCCGTAAGCGCGGTGGGGGACGATTTGATCAGGAACCTCGCCAACCGATCAGCCCCAGGCGAGATGACGGCGGCGAGGCTCTCAACGGCAGGGTCGATCATGTCGCATATCCCTCGGTGATTTGCAGGGTCTCGATGCTACCGCGACCACTGTTCTAGCAAAACGCGTCCCTAGCTGCTGCCAGTCGCTCGCCGTCGCTTCCCGCCCGGTGCCGCGCGCCAGGCTCCTTTGGCTTCATCTCATGCGGTGGGCCTCACGACCGCGAGCTTGGGGCTCTGCCCCTACGCGCTCCGGACCAGCCTCGGCTGGCCTTTGGAGGTGCTTATCGTCCAGTTCCTGGATGCATGCCAACGTCCGGTCATGCGCTATCGGGCCGGCGACGCGGACCTTTCGCGCCCGTCGGCGTGACGATGGGTGCTTTCACCAGGACGAGCACATCATATGCGCCGGCCTTTGTTGGGCCGCTAGGCCGACAAGGTCAGCGCCCTATTCGCTCCCGATCCGACGACGCTATCTATCGGGAGTTCGCGGACAACACCTCTTCGGACTTCGAAAAGCCGGTTCGCGCCCGCCATGGCGGCCTCCCGATGCGCGATGATGATCCTGGTGATGTTCAGTGAGGACAGCTGCGCTCGGCCGGGGTGGCCCTGAAACAGTCTCTTGCGGAGACCGATGCTCAAGGCACCCTGGTCTTGCGCGCTCCGATAGCTGGTAAGGTAGCGTCCCTCAATGGAAGGGTCGGCGAGTTCATCCCAGGCGGATCAGTGTTAGCCACTGTCGCGCCTTCTGGATCTTATCTTGCGGAACTTTTGGTGCCGTCGAGAGCGTCCGGGCGTTTGGCGCAAGGGGAGCGTGTCGGGCTGATGGTGGACGCCTTTCCCTTCCAGCGATTTGGAGCGCTTAGCGGGACGATAACCGAAATCGGCCGCGCCCCAGTTCCTATCAGCGCGACCCTTTTGCCTCCGGGCGACGGCGACGCGCGATACAAGGTGTTGGTGAAAATAGACCCCGACGCCTTGCGACGATTTCAGGCGCGAGGTGATCTGAGGCCGGGAATGGCGCTTAAAGCGGATATACTGGTTGATCGCAGGACATTGCTTGACTTGGTTCTGGACCCCCTGCGGTCGGCAAAATCAACCGTGAAATAGGGGTGGCGTGATGAGAAATCTCATCGCGCCAGAGTATCAATTTCTATTTAATTTCTAGAGAAACGCTTCCAGAACTTTCTTTGTCGCCATTGGCCTTGGTGGTGTTTTTCCACTCAGCTTTCACCTTCGCCGAACTTGGCATCTTGCTCGCGATCTCGTTCAAGGCTTTTTCGACGCGTGAGAACCAACCGCCCACGCTTTCGCCGTCCTTGGGCGGGATCTCCTTCTTGTTGTCGGCTCCGAACTCAAAGACATAGGTTGACCCCAGGTCTGGCGTAAACGGGCACCACTCCCAGGTGGAACCCGGGAAGGGGCCTTGGTGGTCCTGCCCCGGAATGACTCCGCCGCCAGCAACGGCTCGCAATTCAGCCTTTTCCAAAACGCGCATCAGGTAAGCTCCAATATGTTGACAACGGAGTCGTAACTAAAAAGTGTATATTGCAATATGCAATTATAGGTTCATTATCGATATGAATTTCCCCGGTCGAAGGGCCAGTGAGGCGTTCGTTAATGGTAGCCGATAGCTATTTGCCCCCTGAGCGGCGGGAAGCGTTGAAGCGCCTCCTCGTGGCCGTGGGACTGCTGGCCGCATCCCTGCTTTTTGTGAGATTGTTAGCAGTACGTATCCTGACTGCCCTCGACGAACGAAATGGGCTGGGCACTGATCTGAGCGGTCAGCTGGCTCAGCTTTTTATCGCCAGCGCTTCAGTTGTACTGCCGCTGTTCGCTGTTTATTGGATCTTCTTATCTTTAGGGTGGTGCAGGGTATATCGCCCAACTAGTGTTTCTGTACGATTGGCCGTATCGGGCTTCCTGTGGCTTTTTATCCCCTTGTTATTGCTAATAATATCGCTCGTTGGGATAGGAAGTATTCGCTTGATAGATTTGGAACCTAACTTCGGACGGCTCACCGCCCTTTGGGCGGTTCTGGTTGTTGCTGAGACTTTTCTTTCAGCCTTGCTTGAAGAGGTGGTGTTTCGAGGGCTGCTAATTGAACAGATGCGTGCGCTAGGGGCTCATTCAGCATTGGCAGTAGCGGCTTCTGCCATTGTGTTCGGTCTCTGCCATTATAACGACGATGCGTATCAACTCTGGGAGCGCACGGTCATAGGCATAGGCTTGGGATGGTCCGCCGTACGGTTGGCGAGCATCGGCTTCCCGTTCGGCGCCCACTTCGGGATGAATCTCGGCGTAACTTTGCTTTCCCCAGGTTTTGGCGCGAACCCGATCACTGGGAGCCATTCCTTGACGTCCAGCGGCGGAGAAACCAGTGGTAACTGGCAGGGGGGACTAGTCTTCTGTGTGCTTATCGTTGTGGCGTGCGAAGTGGTCCGACTTCGCTCGCGCAGACGAGCGATACGCCAGTCCGGCGCTTCTCAGAACTATGAGGCACCACTGGCTTGACCTTCGCGAGCCATCGGCGGTGGCGCTCGCCGACGTCACAGGACTGACGTGCGAGCGGCTCAGCTCGGATGTCCGAAATGACTCGGCTTCTCGACCGGGCGGCCGAACGCCGGCATCTGGCCTGACACCAACGTCGGAGAATGGCGCTAGACGGCGGAGCTTTCACGATCTGGGCGGGCGGGGTCTATGCCCTGATCGGCGGCGAGCCTAGCACAAACGGGTTCTCGTCGCCGGCCCCCCGCATAATCGCGTCGAGCGTCTCCTGCGGCGGCGCGGGCAGGGAGCGATGGCCACTGAGCTTTGCTTCCCGGCCCTCATGTTTGGCGAAGGTAATGCGCAGCGTCTCAATACGGCTAAAGGCGATGTGGCTCCGCCGCGGGTCGGTCTCGATGATCCTGACCGCGTCTTTGTCCTTCGCCGCCAAGCAGGGCCGAAGGAAAGGATCGGATTTTGCGTAACCTTGCATGACCGGCGCTGTGGCGTTGGGCGTCAAGAAGCGATGACGCTGACCGGCCAGTTTGTTGGCGTTATGCAGAGCCTACCAAACACCAGCTTTCTAATGAGAATGGCCACCGCCTCCCCATGACTGCCTGGCTGCCGGGGCAGCTGAACGTCAGCTTTCCGGACATAGGCCAATGTCAGCAATTGGCGCAGGGCGGCCTCACTTGAGCGCGGCGCGGCAATGCGCTCGGTTCCAGCGCTCCAGCGCGTAGATCTTCATCCATTCAGGACATCTATAGTCACCGGCCTCGACGATGATCAGCGAACTCTCTGCGAGCGTGTCTAGAGCGCCCAAGACATCAGGCCGCGCCGGATCGTCATTGGCCATCAACACCGAGAGGCTTTTGAGACAAAAAGCGCCATCCAGTGTTGATGCGCGCGCGAGGACCGCCTGCTCGAAAGGGGAGAGTCGATCGACGCTCCAGTCCAGCGACGCCTTTAGGGTTCGCCGATGAGCGACGGTCGTGCGCCGTCCAGGCCAGACGAGGCTGAGCGGATCGCCTAGCATCGCCGCCGTCGCGGTGACGCCGTGCGTAGCCGCCCGGATCGCCGCGATCTCAATAGGCAAGGCCAATCCCTCAACGCGTTGGCAGATCTCTTCGACGGCCCTTGCCTCGCATGGAGCGAAGTTTGTTGGGCCGCCCGACATGCCCAGGTGCTGAGTGAAGAGATCGACGGCGGCGCTACCGCTATGGGGGGACAGGCGGTACACCTGCTCGCTTCTCGCGCGGAGAGCTTGGCGACTGGTGACGATCACCCGGACGTTCGGAGCGGTCGCGGCGATCTGCTCGCACAGCCATGCGAGCGACTCCACCAAGTGCTCGCCTGAGTCAAGAACGAGCAGCTGTCGGCGCTCCCGTAGATGGCTGAGAACGGTCGAGGCGGGACTGTTCGCCGCCACGGTCAGGCCAAGCGCCGAGGCGACGGCGGGGATGAGCATGTCGCCCCCCTGAACCACCGCCAAGTCAACGAAGACCGCGCCGTCCGCGAAGCTTGGCGCCAGATCGTGGGCTGTCTCGACGGCCACGCTGGTCTTGCCCACGCCGGGCGGGCCGACGATTGTTAGGAGTTGAGCGTGGGCGATGCGATCGGTCACCGCGCGTTGATCGGGCTCGCGCCCGATCAGGCGCGGCAGGCGCGCGGGCAGCCGCGTCTCGGACGCCGCGCGCCGTGGCGGCGGCGGCGCGCAGGACGGCCCGGCGTGGGATGACTTCACCGCGCCGACGAAGCCGTAGCCCACGCCCACCTGGGTAGTGATTAGGCGGCGGCCATCCCGACCATCCCCGAGCGCCTTACGAAGACGCGTCATGTGAAAGCGCAGCGCGACGTCTTCCACGGCCACGTCGGGCCAGACCCGGTCGATGAGCTCACGCTTGGGAATCATCCGACCAGGCTGCTCGAGAAGCGCCGAGAGCAGATCGAACGTGCGTCCGCCTAGTTCGACCGGAGCGCCGTCGTAGGTCAGCCGCCGTTCGGCGCGTGAGAGCACGAAGCTGTCAAAGCATAAGCGTTCGTGGGTCGGGAACGGGCTTGCGATCAGTCGGGCCGGTGACGTAAGCGTCGGCCGAAGGTTCGTCGCCGGACGGGCTGGAGCCGCCCCCGCTTGGTCGACGCGAAGAGTGACGGGACTGGATTGGCGCATTCGCTTGTACTCCACGCTCGCAGCCAGGAACGCAGGCGCCGCGCGACCCCGTACGCCGTCGCCGAACTTTTTCTCGCGATGAGTCTGGTGACCGGGCGCCTTCGAAAACGACGGTTGAGTTTGCTGCTTGGCGCTGGCCTGGCTCTGGCCGGAGCGGGGCAGGGGCGCGCCCAGGCGCTCATCGCCCTGGACATGCCCAGGCAATCGCTGTCGGTGACGCTCAACCGTCTGGCTCGGGCGGGTTCGATCGAGCTAGCCTTCGACAGGGCCGTCACGGACCGCCTGAGCGCGCCGCCGCTGAAGGGGCGGTTCACGATCGACCAGGCGCTGGCGAGCGTCTTGGGCGACACGAGACTGGGCGTTCGTCGAACCGCGGACGGCGCCTATGTGGTCGTGCCCATGTCCACGCCCGCCGCCGCCGCGCCCAGGAACGACGCGGACGGCGCCGTGTCCGAGATCCTCGTGCTGGGAAGACGGAATCTCAATACCGGCATCCGCCGGACCCACGACGACATCCAGCCCTATGACATCGTCTTGGACGAGACCGTGCGGACCGCCGGGGCGGCCGACATCGAGGGCTTCATGCGGCTGGCGATGCCGGCGAACGCCCAATCCGCGGCTCTCTCCCAGGCGCCGGTCGCCAATTCGGCCTCGGCGCGCTCGCGGATCGACCTGCTGGGGTTGGGCAGCGGCCAGACCCTGGTGCTCATTGACGGTCGGCGATTGCCCAGCGTTCCGGACACAATCGGCGACAGCGCGGGCTTCGTCCAGGCCGACATCAACGGCGTTCCGCTGGCCGCCGTCGAACGGATCGAGGTGTTGACCGCCGCGGCGGGCGCGCTCTACGGTCCCGGCGCCACCGGCGGCGTGGTCAACATCATCCTCAAGCGCGACTATCAGGGCGCCGAGGTCGGCGTCACGCAGGGCCTCACCCAGCACGGCGGCGGGCGGACCAATCGCCTGGACGCGGCGATCGGCCGGAGCTCGCGGGACGGCCGAAGCGGTGTTTCCCTACGGATCGGCCTGTCCAGGGACGAGGGTTTGGATGTCGGCCAGCGCGCGTTCGGCGAGCGGGCGCTGAACGCCAATGGCGAGGGCTTCGCGGCCGGCAAGATTATCGCGCCCTATGTCCCCGTGGGCGCGGCGGTCAATGTCACCAGTTCCGCCGGCGTTCTGACGCTGAAGCCGGACTATGGCGGCGCATCGCTCGGCAGCTCGTATACGACGTTCTCGCTCTCGGGCTTCACGGCCGCCGAGGCCCTGGCCAATGCCGGCAAGCTGAATCTGGACCTGCCGTCCGACGCCTTCGGCGAGCGGCAGAGCCTGACAACCCGCGCCTCGCGGCGGTCCCTGATGCTCAGCGCGCGGCAAGCGATCGGCCGCCTCGAGGGCTTCTTCGACTACCTGTCCCTGGACAACCGCGGCCGAGCCCTCGCGCCGGCGGGTTATGCCGTCCTCTCGCTGGGCGCGGACTCGCCCTACAATCCTTTCGAGCAGCGGGTCTATGTCTCGCGCTCGGTCCCTTGGGACGGCGTGGTGCGCAATCGCAGCGCCAGCCAGCGCGTTGCGGCTGGCCTGATCGCGCGCCTGCCGCGCGGGTGGATGGCCGAGGGCGACCTCGGCTTCAGCCAGGGACGCGTGAAGGTCACGAATGACGCGCGCGGCGCGACCGTGGTCGCGACTCTGGCGACCAAGTCCGACGGCTATCTGGGCCCCGGTCTGTCGCCATTCGCCCCGCAGGCGGAGTTTCTCGCCGCCTATCGCGCCTATCAGGTGTCCGACAGCGCCTTTCTGAAACTCCGCGACACCATGACGGACTTCAATCTGCGCGCGTCCGGCCCGCTGGGGCGGCTGCCAGGCGGACCGCTGACCATGACCATCACGGCCGAGGCCTCGCGCGAGCGGACGTCGAGGGGCGAGCGCTTCGGCTTCGACCTCGCCAGCCAGGCGCCGCTGAGCGTTCGCGGCGATCGGCTGCGGCTGGCGACGCGCTCGGCCTATGCCGAGTGGCGCGCGCCGCTGGGCGCGCCGGACGCGCCCCGGCCGCTGCGCGGGTTCGAGGCGCAAGTCGCGGTGCGGACCGACGCCTATCGCATGACCTCGCCGCAAACCCGCAGGAGCCTGCTGGGCGACGACGCGCCGCCGGTGACCAGCCAGGTTTTGTCGAGCCACGTGCTGCTGGCCAAGACCGTGGGGCTGAAGACCTCCGTCGCGAATGGGATCATGTTCAGGACCAGCTACAGCGAAGGCCATTTGCCGCCGCGCTCGGACCAGGCGCGATCGCTGATCCTGGCGGCGCGCTCGTGGCCGAGCGCCGATCCTCGGCGCGGCGGCGAGATCCTGGGCGCCGCCGGGCCTCTGACGGTGATCCAGAATGGTTCGCCCAAGCTCGATCCCGAACGGGCTCGCACCTTCAGCCTGGGCCTCGTTGCTGAGCCGCGGTGGCTGGCCGGCGCGCGGTTCTCGGTGGACTACTTGCGCACCAGCAAGAGCCGCGAGATCACGACCTTCGCGGCCGGCGACGTCGGCTACTTCCTGGCGCGGGAGGCCGCCTATTCCAACCGTGTCGTCCGCGCGCCACTGACCGACGCCGACCGCGCCAAGGGCTTTGACGTCGGGCGCGTCATCCTGGTGGACACCAGCGCCCTGAATAGCGGGCGCTCGGTCGTCGAGAGCCTGGACGCCAGCATCGAGTACCGTCGCGCGGTAGGGCGGGCCAGCGTCGCCGGCTATGTTCGCGGGGTCTGGCTGCCCAGCTATCGGCGCATCGCCGATCCAGAAAAGGGCTGGACCGAGACGGCCGGCCACAGCGACGGACCGCTCAAGTTCCGGGCCCTGGCCGGCGCGCAGTGGGCGAGCGACGCGCTGCGCCTTGGCTTCAACGCGCAGTACTACAGCGGCTACGCGACGGCTTCGTCCGGCTTCGTCAGCGCGCCAGCCAACCTCGCCATCGCTCAGGGGGAGGGCGATCGCATCCGGCCGCAGGTCTATTTGGACGTCTTCGCGCGTTGGCCCGTCGGCGATCGGACGCAGGTCCAGGCGGTCGTGCGCAACATCCTGGACGCCGCGCCGCCCTTGGCCTTGGCGGCTCCGACCGGTTACAGCCCCTATGGTGACGCGCGCGAGCGCAGCGTCGAGATCGGCCTGACGCGGCGGTTCTGACGCCTCACCGCGTGGCGTGGATCTCCAAGGTGTCGCCGACGGGAACCGCGCGCACCGGCAGGAGCAGCGCGACGGTGCGCATGAAGCGGTCCGGATCGCCGAGCTTGAATCGACCGCTGATCTTCATGGCTCCGACTCTCGGGTCGGCGACGACCAGCCGACGACCGCCGTAGCGGTTCATTTCGGCCACCGCGTCGGACAGGGGCGTGTCGGAGAATTCGACGAATCCCGCTCGCCAGGCCAGGGCGGTTTTCGGATCGAAACGCTCGACGCGGGCGGGCTGCCCGGTTTGCATCACAAGACGTTGGCCGGGCTGGAGCGCGTAGCGGGGCGCGGCGCCGCGCGCGCCCACGGCGACCTCGCCCTCCACCAGCATCACCGCGATCTTGTCCGGGTCCAGTCGGACGCCGAAGGCGGTTCCGCGATCGACGATCGTCTGGTCTCCGGCGTCGACGGCGAAGGGGCGGCTCGCGTCATGGCCGACCTCGATGTAGGCCCGTCCCTTGACGAGGATCAGACGGCGCGCCCGGTCGTCGAACGCCACATCGACGCGGGTGTCGCTGTCCAGCGCCAAGCGCGTTCCATCGGAGAGCGCCACCTCCCGTCGCTTGCCAACGCCGGTGACGAACCGAGGCAGGGCGGCCGTGGCCGCGAGCTGGTCGGCGCCAGGATTTTCCCTCCCGGCCCAGTAGCGCCACCCGCCCAACGCGCCCAGCCCGACGACGGCGACAATCGCGGCGGCCGCGGCCGCGCGCGGCCAGATCGGCGGACGGACGACCAAGGCGCTGGCTCTGAGGGCGTCCGCCAGGGGATCGTCCTTCAGGTCCCGGGCGGCGCGGCGCCAGACGGCCTGGGCGCGGGCCCAAGCCTGGGCGTGCGTCTCGGACTGGGCCAGCCAGGCCAGGAAGGCCGGATCGGCGGCGGTCGCGGGATCGGCGTCGCACCGCGCCAGCCAATAGGCCGCGGCGTCTTCCACCGAAAGACCGGGCGGGGGCGTTCGGCTAGCGGTCATGGCTGTCCTCTCCCAGCGAGAGAAGCTGCTTGGCGGCCCTCTGGATGTGTTTCTCGACCGTGCTCAGCGACAGTCCCAGGCGACGCGCGATTTCCGGATGCGAAAGCCCTTCCAGCCGCCGCAGGACGAAGATCGTCCGCGTACGTTCGGGCAGGGCCAGGATCGCGCGGGTGGTCGCGCTCAGAGCCTCGCGCGCCAATACGGTCTCTTCGGGCGAGATGTCGCTCTGGCCGTGCAGATCCGGTTCGAACACGACGTGGCGTTCGCTCATCCGAGCGCGCCGGCGGCGAAACCGGTCCTTGATGACACTGGCGGCGGTCTGGAACACGTAGCCTTCGAACCGGTCGAGGTCCTGGCTGTCGCCGCGCCGCACGATGCGCAGGAAGACTTCCTGAACCAGGTCCTCGACCTCGTGGGTGTTCGGCAGCCGGCGTTGAAAGTAGCGGGTCAGCGCGCCTCTCAAGGCGCGTGACCGCTCCGCGAGATCATTCTCGCCCTCGTCTTTCGAAGTATCGTCCGGCCTCAGGCGCATGCTCGGGCCATGATGACGCGGTTCGGTCCAGGCCGTCCACATGGGCGCGCGCCCTTCCGCCGACTAACGGGCGGAGGATGGTTCGTCGAAGTCGGTCGAGACGCTGAGCGCGCCCCACTGTTCCAACTCCGTCAAGCGGCGCTGGTCCGCGGCGCTGATCGCCGCCACGGCGTCGCTGCCCAGCGGCAGGCGAAGGGGCGGGGAGGCCATGGCCGCGAGCTTCAGCAGCACCTGGGCGGCCTTGCGCGGATCGCCCGGCTGCTTGCCGTCGTACTCGGCTTGGCGGCGAGCCGCCGCGCCGACAACGGCGTCGTAGTCGGGGCGACCCGGATCGAGGCGCGTCGAGGCCCCGGCGAAGTCGGTGCGAAAGCCGCCCGGCTCCACGATCGTCACCTTGACCCCGACCAGAGCCATTTCCTGAGCCAGGACCTCGGAGAAGCCTTCGACTCCCCACTTGGCCGCCGAGTACGCGGCCCGTCCGGGCGCGCCCAGGCGTCCGCCGACAGACGACAGCTGAATGAAGTGGCCCGCGCGCTGGGCGCGCAGCAGCGGGATCACAGCCTTGGTCACGATGATGGCGCCAAACAGGTTGGCGTCGATCTGTTTGCGGAAGTCGTCGAGCGAGGTGTCCTCGACAGAGCCGATGTCGCCGTAACCCGCGTTGTTGACGACGACGTCAAGGCCACCGAAGGCCTCGACGGCCAGCGCCACGGCGCGGGCGGCGGCCTCGGGGTCGGTGACGTCGAGCGCGGCCGGCCGCACGGCCGGACCGTGTCGCTTGACCAGGTCGGCGAGAACATCGGGATCACGCGCGGTGGCAACCACGCGATGGCCGGCGGCGAGGGCGGCCTCGGCCAAAGCCCGACCTAGGCCGCGCGAGGAGCCGGTGATGAGCCATCTTTGGGACATGTCTTCTCCTGGGTTCCAGAGCGGTCCGCGTCGACGCAGGATCAGTTCGCGGCCGCGGCCTCGATGAGCTTGGCGACCTCGTGCGGATGCGAGATCATCACCACGTGCGAGGCGCCGGGGATGGTCACGACTTGTCTGGCGTGCGCGCGTTCAGCCATCCACTTCATGGCGGCCGGCGGGATATTGCGGTCGGCCTCGCCGTAGATCCACCACGACGGAATGGACTTCCAGCTGGCCGCCACCGCCTTCTCGGCCCCCGCCGCGTCGGTCAGGGGACGTTGAGCGACCGCCATCAGCCTGGCCTGGGCCAAGGGCACGTCCGCGGAGAATTGAGCTGGGAACTTGTCCTGCTGGATGTAGAGGTCGTGTGCTCCGCCCGGCAGATCGACCGGTTTGTCGAGCGTCGGCGGCAGGGTGCTGCCTGGGAACTTGCCGGTCAGGTCGAAGGTGCTTTCGCCCAGCTCCGGAGCGAAGGCTGCTACATAGACCAGCGCCTTGACGTTCGCCGCGCCATCGGCGGCCGCCGAGATCACCGTGCCGCCGTATGAGTGGCCGACCAGGATCACCGGGCCGGGGATGGCGTCGATCAAGGTGCGAACCGCCGCGGCGTCATTGGCCACGCTGCGCAACGGGTTGGCGGCGGCCACGACGCGATAGCCGTCGCGGCTCAGGTCGGCGACCACGCCGTTCCAGCTGCTGCTGTCGGCGAATGCGCCATGCACCAGCACGACGGTGGGTTTGGTCTGGGCATGGGCGACCGCCAGACCGGTCAGGCTGAGGGTCAAGGCGGCGGCGAGGGCTTTCTTCATCGGGATGTCCTTTTGGAGGGGTTAGCCGAAGGTGACCGAATAGGCTCGCAGGCCCGGGTCGAGAGCTTCGATCTGGAACGTCGCGTCGGCGACCGGTCCGGCCTGGCGGATCAGCTGATACATGCGGGGGCGGTCGACGCGGGCGAGACCCTGGGCGTCGACGTCCCAGCCGTGATTGGCTCCGGGGGCCTGGTTGTCGAGGCGCACGCAGACGCGCACCGGCTGGCTCGGCGCGGTCGGGGCCAGCACCATGTGCAGGTCTCTGGCGTGGAAACGATGAGAAAGGGCCGCGGCCGGCGTTTCGCTGGTGGCGAACTCTTCGCCGACGGTCCAGCCGCCCGACAGGCTCCAGCGGTTCAGCGGCAGGTCGCGGGGCGGGTGATAGAGTTGCTCGACGTCTCGGCGGAGGCCGCCTGGCAGAATGAAGTCGCTGGCTTGGCCATAGCCCACATAGGTCTCCCCCGATTGCAGGTCGCGGAGGTCGGGCGCGGCTTCCGGTCCGACGCCGGTGACCGTCGCGAGGGGGCTCCGCGCCCCGAGGCCGGGGCGTTCGGCCAAAAGCTTGCCGATCAGACGTTCGATCTGGTCGTAGCGCCCTTCGCCGTCGACATGGTCGTGGACGCGATTATCGCCGCCGATGACGTAGAAAGCCGGCCAGGCGTTGTTGCCAAAGGCGTTCCAGATCCTTCGCTCGCTGTCGAGCGCGATCGGGAATTTCACATCCAGATCCTTCACGGCCTGGCGGACGTTGAGCGTCTCGCTCTCGAAGGCGAACTCGGACGTGTGCACGCCGATCACCGTCAGGCCCCGCCCGCCATAGCGAGCCTGCCAAGCGCGCAGATAGGGCAGCACCCGCAGGCTGTTGATGCAGGAATAGGTCCAGAAGCAGACCAACACGACGCGCCCGCGCAAGGCGACAGCATCGAGCGGCGGACTGTTGAGCCATGTGTCGGAAAGCTTCAGGGGCGCTAAGGCCGACGAGGGGCCGAAACTGTCGGCCAAGGCCCGACGCGCCGGCGGCAAGGCCAGCACGCCGCCGAGCGACAGCGGAATGAGGCCCGCCGCCGCTCCCTTCAGCCAGGCGCGGCGCGACACAGGGTCAGACGAGGTTGAGCGTGACATCGATGTTGCCTTGCAGCGCCTTGGAGTACGGGCAGGTCAGATGGGCGGCCTCGACGACCTGCCGCGCGGCCTCGGGCTCCAGCCCTGGCGTCGCGATATTGAGACGGGCGGCCAGAAAATAGCCGGCGCCGTCGGTGTTCAGGGCGATCTCGGCGTCAATCGCCACGTCCGTCAGGGTCACGCCCATCTGCTTGGCGGCGATCGCCATGGCGCCTTGAAAGCAGGCCGACCAGCCGGCCGCCAGGAGCTGTTCGGGATTGGTCCCGGCGCCGGGACCGCCGGGCGTCGAGAGCTTGATGTCAAGCCGGCCATCGTCGCTGCGCGCCGCGCCTTCGCGGCCGCCGGTGACGTGGACCTTGCCGGTGTAGAGGGTCTGGCTCATGGGATGTCGTCCTGTGGAGAAGTTCAGCGGATAGCGCGGAAGGCGGCGCGGACCTCCTGGGCGAACAGCGCGGGCTGTTCCCAGGCGGCGAAGTGACCGCCGTTCGAGACCTCGTTGAAGTAGAAGAGGTTGGCGTAGGCGCGCTCGGCCCAGGTCTTCGGGGCCTGGAAGATCTCGCCGGGAAAGACGCTGACCGCGACTGGCAGGTCGATGACGCCGCGGGCGTTGAAGTTGTTGGTGTGGTCTTCCCAGTAGATCCGGGCCGCAGAGGCGCCGGTGGCTGTCAGCCAGTACAGCGAGAAATCGTCCAGGATCTCGTCGGGGGTCAGCACCTTGAGCGGATCGCCGCCGCTGTAGGTCCACTGCGAGATCTTCTCGTACATCCAGGCGGCCATGCCGACCGGGGAGTCGACCAGCGAATAGCCGATGGTTTGCGGGCGGGTGTTCATCATCGCGGCATAGGCCGCGTTGTCGCGATAGAAGGCCTCCAGCTTGCCGAAGGCGTAGCGTTCCTTGGCCGTCAGGCTCGACGGCGCGGGATCGCCGGCGGCCAATATGTGGGCGATTTCGGACGGAACCACGGCGGGCATGTTCAGGTGGATGGCGGCCAGGCCCGGGACCTTCTGCAACGCCATGCGCTGGGAGATCACCGAGCCGCAGTCGCCGCCCTGCGAGACGTAGCGGTCGTAGCCCAGGCGCAGCATCAGCCGCGACCAGGCTCGGCCGATGTGATCCGATCCCCAGCCGGTGACCTTGGGCTTCGCCGAAAAGCCGAAGCCGGGAATGGACGGGATGACCAGATGAAAGGCGTCCTCGACCTTGCCGCCATGGGCGGTCGGGTTGGTCAGCGGATCGATGACCTTCAGGAACTCCAGGATAGAACCCGGCCAGCCATGCGTCAGGATCATCGGCAGCGCTTTGTCATGGCGCGAGCGGACATGGATGAACTGGATGTCCAGGCCGTCGATCTCGGTGACGAACATCGGCAGAGCGTTCAGCCGCGCCTCAACCTTGCGCCAGTCGTAGTCGGCGGCCCAGTAGCGCGCCAGCGGTTCCAGGGCGCGGCGACGGACGCCCTGGCTTTCGTCGGTCGCCGGCTCGACGTCGGCCCAGCGGGTGTCGGCGACGCGGCGCTTCATGGCGGCGATATCCGCTTCCGGGATCGCGACCCTGAACGGCCGAACGGCGGGCGCCCCGGTCTTGGCGAAGGCGGGCGTCAGCGCCGCGACGCTGGCCACGGCGAGGCCGCCGACCACCGCGCGGCGGGTGGTCGGAAGGAAGAGGTTCTTCACGGGAACTCCATCGTGAGAAGGGGGAGAGAGGCCGGCCCGCCCTTAGGGGGCGTAGCGGGTGAAGACGTAGTCTTGGTCCTTCACGCGCGCGGCGTGGCAGGTGAAGCACGTCTCGTGCTGGGCCAGGTCGGCGGGCTTGCCGCCGATGAAGCGTCCGAACCCCCAGCCGCCCGTCGCGGCGTAGCGCTTGGAGTCCTTGACCATGACCTGCACGGTGGTCGCCGCGGCCGGGACCGAGGCGGGCTCGAAGTCAGGGGAGGGCGTGTGCTTCCACGCCAGCTTGACCAGCACCGTCCCGTCCGGGAACGGCCGGGTCCCGGCGCGGTAGGCCTTCAGCGCCTTGGCATTGCCGACGGTGGCGCGCAGTTCGTCCAGCGGCGCGGCTTCCTCGGCCGGCGCGACCAGCGTCCAATCGCGGTAGCCGTCGGGTATGGTCACGCCGTAGATCGGCGAGGCCGGCTTGGGATCGGAGAGGGCCGGCGCGCACGCCCAGCACAGCCCGGCCGCCAGGGCGAGCACGCCGCCGGCCGTCAGAAGCGAAGAGGGGGACATCCGGCCCGCCTTACAGCTTGTCGACGTCGATCACCGCCTGGGCGAAGGCGGCGGGCGCCTCCTGCGGCAGGTTGTGGCCGATACCGCCGGTGATCAGACGATGCGCGTAAGGGCCCGTGAACCTCTTGGCGTAGGCGGCCGGATCAGGGTGTGGCGCGCCGTTGGCGTCGCCTTCCATGGTGATGGTCGGGATGGTGATTGGCGGACCCGCGGCCAGCTTGGCTTCCAGGGCGTCGTACCGCGCCTCGCCGGCCGCCGAGCCCAAGCGCCAACGATAGTTGTGAATGACGATATCGACATGGTCCGGATTGACGAACGAGGCGGCCGTGCGCGCGAACGTGGCGTCGTCGAACGCCCACTTGGGCGAGGCCAGCGTCCAGATCAGCCGGTTGAAAGCCTCGGTGTTGGCGGCGTAGCCGGCGCGTCCGCGCTCCGTGGCGAAGTAGAACTGATACCACCATTGAAGCTCGGCGGCGGGCGGCAGCGGCGCCTTGTTCGCCGCCTGGCTGCCGATGAGATAGCCGCTGACGCTGACCAGGGCCTTGCAGCGCTCGGGCCACAACGCGGCCATGATGTCGGCCGTCCGCGCGCCCCAGTCGAAGCCGGCGACAATGGCCCGTCGCACGCCCAGGGCGTCGAGCAGAGCGATCCCATCGACCGCTAGAGCCGCCTGTTGACCGTTGCGCGGCGTCTCGGCCGACAGGAAGCGCGTGGTTCCATGGCCGCGCAAATGCGGGACGATCACGCGATAGCCCGCGGCGGCCAGTCGCGGCGCGACCTCGGCGAAGGCGTGAATGTCGTAAGGCCAGCCGTGTAGCAGAAGAACAGCCTGGGCGTCCTTGGGCCCCATCTCGACATAGCCGATCGACAAGACGCCGGCGTCGATCTGGCGGAGGGCGCCGAACGCGGCGGGGATGGACGCCGCGGCGCGCGCCGGGTCCGCGAAGGCCGCCAGGACAAGCGCCAGCGAGGTTGCGCCCAAGATCTGGCGGCGATGGGGGACCTTGTCTTCGATTTGGTCCGTCGACATGACCTGATCCTTCGATTGTGGTCCCGAAGGTCTAGCCGAGGCTGAAGTGTGAGGGTGTTAGCTGCTATGAGCGCCGGTTATCGCTTGTGCGCGATGCAGCCGATCTTGCTGCGCTTCTGGGAGTGAGCTCGCCGCGAACGGGTCCCGCGCGTCTTTCGCAATCCTAAAGTACAGTTCCTGGAGGCGCCCTAAGGTCCGCTATTGGCGCGGGCACGACATGCCTCCGTTCAGGGAAGTCAGAGCGGCAAGTCAGAGATGGCCGAAAGCGATACGGCTGTTAGTCGTGTTCCTTGGCGATCATCCTCCGCGGCGGCGCTTCCAGGACCAAAGCGTTAGATCCCCCACCGGCGAATGAACCAGGTCTTCACCAGATGTGTCAGCGTCGCATAGCTCAGAAGGAAAGCCGCGATGATCGGCCAATAGAGCGGCGGCAGAGGCGTGAAGCCCAGCGCGCTCGCCAGCGGGCTGAATGGCAGGGCCACGGCTACGGCGCAGATCAGAAGGGTGCTAAGGATCAGAGGCGTGCTGGCGCGGCTCTGGATGAAAGGAATCTTCGCGGTTCGAATGATGTGAATGATTAGGGTCTGGGTCAGGATCGACTCCACGAACCAGCCGGTCTGGAACAGGGCGGCGTTGTTCCAGGCGTGGAACATGTAGAGCATCACGAAATAGGTGGCGTAGTCGAAGATCGAGCTCATCGGCCCGATGAAGACCATGAAGCGCGTGATGCCGCCGATCTCCCATTTGCGGGGGAAGGCTAGGTACTCGGGGTCGACGGCGTCCGTCGGGATCGTGGTCTGGGAGAAGTCGTAGAGCAGGTTGTTTGTCAGAACCTGAAGGGGCGCCATGGGCAGGTACGGCAGCATGATCGAAGCGCCCAGCACGCTGAACATGTTTCCGAAGTTCGAGCTGGCCCCCATCTTGATATACTTGGTGATGTTGCCGAACACGCGGCGACCCTCGATCGCGCCGTCCTTCAGTACGCCGAGACTTTTGTCCAGCAGGATGATGTCGGCGGACTCCTTGGCGATGTCGGCCGCCGTGTCGACCGAGACGCCCACATCGGCAGCCTTCAGCGCGGGACCGTCATTGATCCCGTCCCCTAGGAAGCCGACGACGTGATCGCGTCGCTGCAGCGCCTTGATCACCCGCGCCTTCTGGGCGGGCGTCAGCTTGGCGAAGACCTCCGCCTCCTCGGCGACTTTTCCCAAGGCGTCGTCGCTCAGAGCCTCTATTTCCGCTCCCAGCACCAGCCGGGTGATCTTCAGTCCGACATCGTGGCAGGCCTTGCGCGTCACGAGGTCATTGTCGCCGGTCAGAATCTTGACCCGCACCCCACTATCCTGCAGCGCGCGGATCGCGTCCTTGGCGGTTTCCTTGGGCGGATCCAGGAAGGCGATGAAGCCGACGAGCGTCATATCGCCTTCGTCTGTGAAATGGGCGCGGATGCGATCGGCGGCCAGACTGCGGCAGGCGACGGCGATGACGCGAAAGCCGCTGGCGTTGAGGTGCTCCGTCACCGTCCGCACCCTGGGTAGATGAGCCTTATCCAAGGGTTCGATGCGTTCGCCCAGTTGGAAATGCGTGCAGGCCGCCAGGACCTCCTCGACCGCGCCCTTGCAGATCAGAAGGGGCTGTTCGTTCGCGGCCTTGACGAGAACCGACAGTCTGCGGCGGGTGAAGTCGAACGGGATTTCGTCGAGCTTGCTGTAGCGGGCGAGCGCGGGCGATCGGCCGTCCTGCTCGACGTGCTCGAGCACCGCCTCGTCCAGCAGATTGCGCAGCCCGCTCTGGAAGCGGCTGTTCAGGTAGGCGTAGCTCAGCGCCTGTTCATCGGGGCGACCTTCTATGTCGACGTGAAGTTTCACGATCACGCGGTTCTGGGTGAGCGTCCCGGTCTTGTCCGTACACAAGACGTCCATGGCCCCGAAGTTCTGAATCGCGTTCAGACGTTTGACGATCACCTGCTTTTTCGACATCGCGATCGCGCCCCGCGCCAGGTTCACCGTGACGATCATCGGCAGCATCTCGGGCGTCAGGCCCACCGCTACGGCGATCGCGAAGAACATCGCTTCGAGCCAGTTGTGCTTGGTCAGGCCGTTGATCAGGAAGACGAGCGGCGTCATCACCAGGATGAACCGGACCATCAGCCAGACGAAGCTGTTGACGCCCTTGTCGAAGCTGGTGACCGTGTTCGCCGCGACGATGTCGTCCGCCAGCTGGCCAAAATAGGTGGAGCGGCCGGTATGGACGATCAGGCCGACGCCATAGCCGCTGGTGACGTTTGAGCCCATGAAGCAGAGATTGGGCGAGGCGAGCGGATCCTTGCTCGCTTGTGGCGCGGTAGCCTCCTTTTCGGCCGGCATGGACTCGCCGGTCAGCGCTGATTGATTGACGTAGAGGTCCTTGGCGCTCAACAAGCGCAGGTCGGCCGGGATCAGGTCGCCGGCGGCGAGGCGAACCACATCGCCAACCACCAGATCCTCGAGCGGAAGCTCGACATAGCCGTCCGCGTCGGCGCCGATCGCATCGGCTCGGCGCACCGAGGCCTTGATGCTGACCATCTGCGCCAGACGTGCCGCCGCTGCGCTGGAGCGGTGCTCCTGGATGAAGCCAAGGCTGGTGCTCAGCACCACCATCGTGGCGATCACGACGGCTGAGCGCACGTCCGAGAGCGCCCAGGAGATCCCCGCCAGCGTCAGGAGCATCGCGTTCAGCGGGTTTCTGAACTTGCGCCAAAGCTCCAGGACGAGCGGGACCCTCTCCTGCCTGGCGATTCTGTTTGGGCCATGCCGTTTCAGGCGGTCGGCGGCTTCGGCCTGCGGAAGGCCCTGAGGCGATGAGCCCAGGCGCCGGCACGCGGCCGAGGGCTCTTCGTGCGCGATCGACATCAAATCGCGGCCAGCGGTGGACGCGGCGCTGATTCCGCGTCGAGCCGCTCGAAGTTGCAAGGTCACGAGGCGCGCCTCCCAGGAGCGGCGCAGATCAACGCGGTTTAAGTGCGCAGGCGTTGATTGCGATCAAGTTAGCTCACCCCTCCGTGCAGATAGAACGATGGCCGGCGCCTCGCCGTCACGCGGCGCATCCTTGCGCTTCCGTGCTTGGTGCTGTTGTGCGTCAATATGCCCGCGCCGGGCGGTCGATATTCGGCCAGCAGGGAAGTCGACGCATGACGCCAGGGGCGAGCGCTACCAGAGCCAAGACGGGTTCTACGGCGATCATCGTCGCTCGCGCCCTTCGGACGCTGCTCGACGACCGCGTTTTCAAGCTGATCTTCGCTGCGGCCGTGTTTCTGGCGGCGCTGTGGTTACTCGGGCAAGAACTTCGGGGCTCGTCGCTCGGCGCGATCGCCAAGGCCGCGCGCGCGACAAGCCCTTTGGCGATCCTGTGGGCCGTCTTGGCCACCGCCGTGAGCTACGGCTGTCTGATGTCCTCTGAATGGTGGGCGCTCTGCGTGGTCGGGCGGCGCCTCGCGCCGCTGCGCATCGGCCTGGTGACCTTTGTCGCCTACGCCTTGTCCAATGGCCTGGGCTTTAGCATGGCGACGGGCGCGGCGGCTCGCCTGCGATTCTATCGCCCGTGGGGGCTTAATACCGCCGAGGTCGCGTCGGTGAGCGTCTTGGCCGGAATCGCCGTGACCCTCAGCGGCCCGGTGACCGCCGGCATCGCCCTCTTGATCATCGGGGATCCGCCCTACCGTGCCCTGGGCGCTCTACTTCTTGCGCCGGCCGCCCTGTGGCTCGTGCGGCTGCCAACCAGGGTTTGGTTTCTGCCGGCGTTGAGAGTGGTCACGCCGCCGCGCAAGCTGGGCGTGCTGGCGCTTGGTGGCGGTGTCGCCGACTGGGTGTTCTCGGGGCTGGCGCTGTTTGTTCTGCTGCCCAGCGCCGCCCCATCCGATTTCCTGCCTTTCCTTGTAATCTTCATCCTGGGATCGGTCGTCAGCGCCGCGTCCGGCGTGCCCGGAGGGGTGGGCGTCTTCGACGCCATAGTCCTTGGCCTTAGCCAGCGGTTCGCCGTCGACCACGAGACGGCCGCCGCCCTGGTGATCTACCGCCTAGTCTACGCGGTCGGGCCGTTGATAATCACCGCCGTGGGGCTGGGGGCGGGCCAGGCGGGCCGTTGGCTGCGCAAGGCTCCTGGCGTCCACCTAAAGTCGGTCACGCAGGTCGCCGCGCCCGCGACTTTCGCGGCCTTGACCTTCTATCTGGGCGCAGCCTTGCTGCTCGCCGCCGCTAACGCGCCCCTGCAGCTGACGCCGATCCAACTCGCCGCCGAACTCCCGCGCTCGGCCCTGATGTCGAGCATCACCGGCGCGCTCTTGCTGGTTTTGGCTTTGGCGCTCTGGCGACGGCGGGAGGCTGCCTACTACGCGACGCTGATCCTGCTAACGCTCGGCGCCGTCGGCGAACTCTGGCGAGGGTTCGGCTGGATATCGGCCGGACCTGCGTTGGCGTTGGCTCTTATGCTGGCGCCTTGTGGCTTCGCCTTCGATCGTCGCTCGGTCTTGACCCGAGACTTGCCTCGCCGGAGTGGTTGACGGCGATCTCGCTGTCGGGGGCGGCGGCGTGGCTCCTCGGCCGTATCGTCGCAACTGACGTCCACGCCCTGGGCCGGCCCTGGTGGTCGCTGGCCGTCACGACCGGCCATTCCAGCGCCCAGGCGGTGGCGGCGAGCCTAGCGGCTGTGGCGCTGATCGCGGCTGCGTGGAGCCTGCTCCGCCCGGCGCAGTCCAGGTTCGTCCCTCCGGAACCAGAGACGATAGAACGCGCCAGGGCGGTCATCCAAGAAGCCGGGCATGTCTCCTGCGACGCCTTTCTGGCGCTGATGGGCGACAAGGCGTTGGTGTTTTCGCCTTCTGGCCGAAGCTTCGTGATGTACCGGCCATACCGGGGGCGTTGGATCGCTATGGGCGACCCGGTCGGACCACCCTCGGACCGGCCTTCAGCGATCAAGGCCTTCGCGGCGGCGGCGGAAGAGAGCGATGCCCACCCGGTGTTCTACGCCGTAGAGGAAGAGAGTCTGGCCGACCTCGTGGCTGCGGGTTTTCTGCCCGTCAAGATTGGCGAGAGCGCTTGCGTTGATGTCGCGCGCTTTGACCTTACGGGCCATGACAAACAGGACCTGCGCTTGGCCCGCAACCGGGCCCGGCGGCAGGGACTGAGGTTCGAGGTCATTCCGGCGGGGGATCCAGCGACGCCCTGGCCAGCCCTGAAGGCGGTCTCGGATGCGTGGCTTTCGGCCCATGCGGGGGCGGAAAAGGGATTTAGCCTTGGGGCTTTCGATCGCCGCTATCTGGTCAATTTCCCGCTGGCAGTGCTGAGGCGCGGGCCCGACGTGGTGGCGTTCGCCAATGTCGTGGCTTCGCCCGATCATTCGACGTTCGGGGTGGACCTGATGCGCGCACGGCGGGACGGACCCCTGAGCGCGATGGACGCCGTATTCATCAACCTGATCGCCTGGGGGCGCGACCAGGGTTACGGGCGCTTCGAGCTGGGCATGGCGCCTCTGGCGGGCCTGGAACCGGGCGGCGTGGACTCCTGGTCGCGACGCATCGAGCGGTGGATTTATCATGCGGGCGAAGGGCTGTACGGCTTCGAGGGATTGCGGGCCTATAAGGACAAGTTCGCCCCCGAATGGCGGCCGATCTTCCTCGCCGCGCCGCCAGGTCTGCGTGCGCTGGCCCTCCTCAAAGATGTAGCGCTGTTGACGAGCGGCGGCGCGCGGGGGCTCGCGCGCGGGGCGCGAGGGGGAGGTAGGGGGTGAGCGGCCCCGCCAAGTTGAGACCGTGATCGCCGAGATCAAAAGGTGCGTGGCGCCGCCGGCCATGATTCCGCGCTGGCGATACGGACGTTCAGATCGACCAGGAAGGGGCGATCTCGCCCGCCTGGCGGGCTAAATGTCCGGTTGCTGGAGGGGCGGCAACGGCAGCATATGGCGCTGCGACGGAGAGGCCTAGAAGCGTGGTAGAATGAGACGAGGGGAGTAGCCAATTCGCAGGAGGCGAACATGGCTCAATTTGACCTCTTCCTTCCCCCTAAGCGCCCCTGGAACACCGGCCGTATCATCGGGCCAAAGCCTCCCTTCAAACCCAAGCACATCTGGGGCATCCGCCAGCAGCTCAAAGCCAACGGGCGTGTGCTCGACCTCGCGATGTTCAATTGCGCGATCGACGCCAAGCTCCGAGGTTGTGACCTAGTAAGGCTGCGGGTCAGCGATGTCGCGCCAGGTGGTTCGCTGCGAGCCCGCGCAACGGTGATCCAGCAGAAGACGGGCCAGCCGGTCCCCTTCGAGATCACCGAACCCACGCGAGACGCGTTGGCGGTATGGCTCAAGCTGCGCGGTCGCCGGCAAGATGATTGGCTGTTCCCGAGCCGCAGCCGACCTGGCGACCACGTCAGCACGCGGCAGTACGCCAGGCTGGTCGACAAATGGGTGTCGATGATCGAGCTCGAACCGCGAGCATACGGGACCCATAGTCTCAGGCGAACCAAAGTCGCGCTGATCTATAAGAAGACCGGCAACCTGCGCGCCTGCCAGCTTTTGCTCTGGCATCGGAAGTTGGAGAGTACGGTTCGATACCTCGGTATCGAGGTCGACGACGCGCTTGAGATGTCTGAGCAGATTGACCTCTAGGTCGCCAACTCAACGCCCATGGGGTGGCGAAGCCTCCTGGCGCGTCATGGCTCATGAATGTTGTGTTTCTGGAGGCGCGCTAACGGCAGCAAAGCGAGCCAGTCGAAACCCTGCGCATCTAGACTGCGCAGTCTATCTGAGGCTCCGGAAGAGAGCGCCAATCCCCTGCCAGATCGTCGCCCGCACTGTGGTCTCGACAACCATGCTTGCGATCGGCGCAGAGGCCGACGCGGGCGAGCTGACACCAAGCTGAGCCTTCAAAGCTTCGCGATCCCTCTTAGCGAGTTCCATGTATTCGGCATTACGAAGCACAACGCGCGTCATGATCCCGTCCTGCTCGGGCTTAGGAAGATGATCGATCTGGGATTGCAGGTGCGCGATGAATTGTTCCCAACGGAGCTGGAACCGCTTCGGGTCGGGAATTCCGCGGGCCTGCCCGCCGAGGCCGCCGGGCGGGCCGTCGAGGAGTATCTGGCGGTCCTGGACGATGCGGCCTTTGGCGCGGCCACGCCCGTCACGCCAAAGTACATCTCACTGTCGGATCCGGCCTCGCGATGGACCGCCGCCCAGGCCGGGCCCGCCAGCTTCGCCTACTGCACCAACTACCTCATCGACCTGGATCATGCGGTGATCGTCGATGTCGAGCCCTCGACCGCGGTGCGCCAGGGTGAGCTGGCCGCCTGTCGCACCATGATCGAGCGCGCCAACGATCGGCTGGGTCTCTATCCAGAGCGCCTGGCCGCCGACACCGCCTATGGCACGGCCGAGATGCTCGACTGGCTGGTCCATGGCCAGGGTATTGAGCCGCACATCCCGGTCTTCGACAAATCCCAGCGCGACGATGGGACCTTCTCTCGCGCCGACTTCAGCTTCGACCACCAAGCCGACGCCTACACCTGCCCAGGCGGCAAGCTGCTGCGGTCCAGTCGACGGGCCTTCAAGGTCCCTCGCAACAACGCCCCAGCCGACGACACTATCCGCTATCGCGCTAGCACCCACGACTGTCAGCCATGCCCGCTCAAGGCGGCCTGCTGCCCCAAGCAGCCCTATCGAAAAGTGACCCGCTCGATCCACGAGGGCGCCAGGGACATGGCCCGCGATATCGCCAGTACTGACGCCTACATCACCTCCAGGCGCGAACGGAAAAAGGTCGAGATGCTCTTTGCCCATCTCAAGCGCATCGTCGGATTGGATCGCCTCCGGCTACGAGGCCCAAATGGCGCCAGAGACGAATTCCTCCTCGCCGCCACCGCCCAAAACCTTCGGAAACTCGCCAAGCTCGCCCAACCCCAGCCTCAGGCCTCACCAGCCTGAGAGGAAGCCGCCTTCAGCGGCGACAGCCCTCCCAAGAAAAGAGGCCTTTTTCAACGGCATCGGTCGTGAGCTGCCGCTGCGGTCGCATGGCGAATGTCGTCTTTCTGGAGGCGCGCCAACGACAGCAACTGGCGCCCGCCGGAATCGGCAGGGTAGGCGGGGGGCGTAGGTCACTCCCTTTCAATTACCTACCAACTCCCGATCAGTGGTTGGTCCTTCGAGCACGTCCCTGCGCCACCTCTGCGGCTGAAGCAACAACTCGATAGTTGCCTTGGTTGATGCCGAGCGATGGATCGCCGCGCCAGTGGGCTCGCACCTTGGTCTCGCCGCCGCTAGGAAGGAGGCGGAGGTGAGATCGACAGAAGTGGAAGGCCTTAGGACTACTCTGACCGGTTTCCTCCCCCACAGCCTGAGGTTTTTTAGACAACGTAATCGTGTGGAAGGGACGAAGTTCCCCGAGCCCAGCTTTGCGAGCCTCCTTCGCTAACGTCTTGTGCGCAGGAGTATCCCTTCTCTCGACGCCGCGCGGGGCATTGATGAGGAGCAAAGCGGCAGCCGCCCATCCGCCAATCTGCCCAATCAGGAAATGCTGTTCTGCAGTGTACGCATAGCGGGTGTCAGGTCGCACGATGAAATGTTCGCCGTCTGGCTGCAGTTCGAGGAAGCCGCTCAACTGCTGGTCTCCGACGGCCGGGCCCATCGCCAGGTAACATATCTGGTCCTCGACCTCATCAAGGCGCACACCCAGCCGCCCGTGCAGGCCGAACGGGGTTCCGAGGTATTCCAACCAGACGTGCTGGGCTGGCATCAACAACAAGCCGCCATGTTCCATCAGCGGCTGGCCGTCCTGAAAGAGTAGGGTTTGCTGAAGTTCCTGGCCAGTCTGATGAATGAGCGCCGACACCTCCGAGAGCTCAAAGCATGGCGTGTCCGCCCAGGTGACAAGCACCGACGTCTCCATTGCTTGATGAAGCAGGTGCCGAAAGATTTTCATCGCTAGTGGCGTCATCGGTCACGGCATCAGTACGTAGCGGGCGTCGTGTGCACGAGCGGTAGAGACGGTGTCGTCGGTACCGATGCGCGCGCGAAGAAGGCCTGAAAATTCGAAGCCATCGATTCCCCCAATGGTTGAAAACGCAGCTTCACAGTGCATTCTTTCGCTTCCGCCGCATAGCCGGGACAAATGTCCGAGTCTCGGCAAGGTGCCGAACCGACGCGGGCCTTCACGTCGTTTTGTCGCCTGCGACTAGCCCTTATTCCCCGGATTGATGGGGGCGGTGATGTGGCCCCAGCCGGCCAAGGCGAGGTCCGCAACAGCTGCAAGTTCGGCCCGGTCAGCGCCGTCGCGGGCGCGGATCGCCATGCCGCTTTGGAGCGTCTGCACCAATCTCGCCAATTTGGTGGTGTCCGCCGCAGCCTGGAGATCTCCGTCCGCCTTTGCCTGGTCAAAGCGCGCCTTGAGGATGTCAAAACCGCCAGCGCGGGTAGCACGCATGAGTTCGGCCAGTTCGGAATGTCCCTCGCTGCCCACTGTGGCCAGCGTCGCCATGCAGCCATGCGGCAAATCGCAGTCTCCACCGGTCATGGCGACGGCGGAATCCTGCAGGAACGCCAGAGCTGCTTCTCTTGCGGTTGTCGCCTTCCGAAACCGCGTCCAGACCAGCCCCTCATAGGTCGTGTAATAGTATTTGAGCGCCTCGGCATAGAGCGCGTCCTTTGAACCAAAGGCGGCATAGAGGCTCTTTGTGCCTATCCCCATCGCTTCGGTCAGATCGGCGATTGAGGTCGCCTCGTAGCCCCTGATCCAAAACAATCGCATCGCGGCGGCGAGCGCTGCCTGGCGATCGAACTCCCGCGGCCTACCGCGTGCGGGGCGTGTCGGCGCATGACCGGCTAGGGGCGTTGGAATGTCATTGTGCATTGATCACTGTATAAATTGGTTGACCGCCCACGGCAACGCACCTAGCTATTTATACATCGATCACTGCATAAAGGGAAAGATTGTGGATTTGCTTGGAAAGCGCGCGCTCGTGAACGGTGGCTCGCGGGGTATTGGCGCGGCGATCGCGATTGCGCTCGCCGAGAACGGCGCTGATGTCGCCTTCACCTATCACCGCTCGGCGGATCGGGCGGCGATGGTGGTCCGGTCGATCGAGGAAAAGGGCCGCCGCGGCCTTGCGATCCAGGCCGATAGCGCCGACCCGAAAGCCATCCGTCGCGCCGTAGCCGAGACGGTCGATACGCTTGGTGGGCTCGACATTCTGGTCAACAGCGCTGGCCTTGGAACGGCGGGGATGACGGCGGACCTGTCGCTGGCCGATTTGCAAGCCATGCTCGACGTCAATGTTCGTGCGCCGGTCCTGTTCGCCCAGGCGGCCATACCGCACCTCTCATCCGGAGGCCGCATCATCTCGATCGGCTCTTCCTTGGGCGAACGTGTTCCGTTCCCGGGAGTGACGGCCTACGCCATGTCGAAGTCGGCGCTTTTGTCGTTCACGCGTGGCCTTTCGCGTGAGCTTGGCCCTCAGGGCGTCACTGTGAACCTCGTTCAGCCCGGATCAACCGACACGGACATGAACCCGGCCAGTGGCGAGAACGCCGATTATCAGCGGAGCTTGACGTCGCTCGGTCGATTTGGCGAGCCCCGTGAAATCGCCAGCGCCGTCACGTTCCTTGCGGGCCCTGCCGCAAATCTGATTACGGGCGCCATTCTTAATGTGGACGCTGGCTTCAACGCCTGAGTTCCCATCCAATCACCGCTACCAGTTGCCGGGCGAACTGCACTCGTGAATGTCGCGCCCGGCAACTGGCCTTCCAGGGGGCTAAGCAGGAGCCAACGTCTCCATCGCATCGGACGGTGGAGGCGCAAGGCGATTGAGACGCGCAAATGGATGTGGACCAAACAAGGCCGCGGCCTTGAGGCTTGGCGGAGTGAGGGCGGCTCAGAAGCGGTAGGCGAGCATGAGGGCGCCGGTGGGCTGCCAGCGACGTCCTTCTTCAGTGACCGGGCTGTCGGCGAAGTCGCCGACGAGGTAACTGGCTCCGAACGCGCCCATGGCGCCGAACCTTGGGCTAAACCAGTATCCCGCCGTCATGCTCACGCCGACGTCTCTGATCCCCGAACCTGGGCGATAGGCCGCCAGCCCGCTGGCGGCGGCCTCGGCTGGGGTGATCCCGAAATAGGTGCGCGCATAATCTTGGTTCACCCAGGTCGTCCGAGCGTCCAGCGACAGCGAGAATGTATCGTTCCGGACCGCGGCGTAGCTGGCGCGCGCGGTCGCGAGCAATCCACCGTGCGCGCCAGAGACATTGCGGACGACAGAGAGTTCCGTCTGCAAGGAGCCCACTCCTTTTGTGTCGCCGCCGAAACGGTAGCCGAGGAAGGCGCCAGCTTCCATCGCCGTGTCGATCTCAGGTAACAAGCCGACGCGTCCGTCGGCGTCGTTACGCGGGAGTCGAACGCCCATGACCGGACCGAACGCAAGGCGCGGATCAGAGACGACGTCGGCCCGAAGGCCTTGGCCGCCGGCCTGCAGGTTGACGCCGCGCCAGTGAAGGTCGGCGACGATGGCCGCCCGTACGCGCATGTCTTTTGACCCGTCAAACTCGGGCGCGACGCCGGGTCCGAGCGCGACGAGGCCGTGCGGCGATGGGTCGGCTTGGATATCCTGCGCGTGGGAAAGACCCGGGTTCAAGGCCGCAAAAGCGCAGGCGAGCATGGTCGGACGAAACATACGCATAACGATTCCTTTCGGGTGAGAGAGGGCCACCGAAGGCGCGGCTAGACGCGGCGCGCCTTCGGTGGCCTGGGAGATCCGCTGGGGTGGGGACCGGCGATCTCCCCCTGAAATCGGCGGGGAAGGGGGAGGGGGATTCCCTGATCCGATTTTCAGACGGGGGGCGATTGGCGCCTTGGCGCCGTTAGCGGACTGGCGGTTATCCATCACCCCAATCCGCCGTTCGCAAATACAGTTTGAGCGTCGATCCAGGCGCCGTCCTGCGAGCATAGAAGCGAGATCACGCCGGCGATGTCTTCCGGCCGGCCCAAGCGGCCAAGGGGCGTCTGCTCGGGAATTCCGCGGAGCGCGGCTTCGCCGTGCTGACGCAGGAGCTGCGTGTCGACCGCGCCGGGGGCCACCGCATTGACCGAGATGTTGCGACCGCCCAACTCCTTGGCCAAGACGTTCGAGAAGAGCACCTGGGCGCTTTTGGTGGCGGCATACGCGCCCGTCGCCGGGGGCGGCGTCTTGATGATGCTCGAAGCCAGGCTGATAATCCGGCCGCCGTCGCGCGTACGTCGCGCTGCCTCGCGCAGCACATTGAAGCTGCCTTTGACATTGGTGGCCATCATTCGATCGAAGGCCGCGTCGGTCATCTGGGCGAAGGGCCCGACGTTCATGATCCCGGCGTTGTTGACCACCACATCGACGCCGCCGAACGCCTGGTCATGGGCGTCGAACAGAGCCTTGACCGCCGCGGGATCGGCGACGTCGGCCTGGCGAACGATGGCGCGGCCTCCTGCCGCCTCGATGTCGGCCACGACCTTGGCGGCTAGATCGCGGTTGGTGAGGTAATTGATGGTCACGGCGAAGCCATCGCGCGCCAGGCGCTTGGCGGTGGCCGCGCCGATGCCGCGCGAGGAGCCGGTGACGATAGCCGCCCTGCCAACCCCGGTTAGGCCGAACGGGGCTGTCTGGGCCGAGGCCGCGCTTTCCATGGCCAGCGCGGCGGGAGCGGCGGCCGCCAGAGCCATGAAGGCGCGGCGTGAGGTATCGGCATCGGACATTCCGATGTTCCTTTCTTGATGCGAGGGGGCTTGCGTTAGCCCGGCTAAACCGGGGGATGGGCGGGCGAGGGCCCGTTTTCGGAGGACCGAGAGGCGACGACGCTCACCGCCGTCCCAGCGAGGCGGTGATCCGCCGGTTTGCAATCAGCAGGGCCATGCCGGTCAGCACGCTCGCGATCGGAACGATCAGCAGCCCGAAGCCGAGACCGTTGGGTCCTTGCGCAGCGGTCACAGCGTCGCTGACCATGCCGACGATGACGGGCCCGAGCGCTGGCCCAAGAAGGCCAGAGCCGATCATCACGAGGCTGGACGCCTGCGCCTGCCGACCTTCCCCAGCCACGAGATGGGCTGCGCCGAAGGCCCATGGCAGCAGGAACGAGAAGGACAGCATCCCAGGAACCATCAAGGCTATCGACAGCCAGCCGACCGGGACGAACAAGGCTGCGCTCGTGGTCGTACTGGCGATCAGGAAGAGAATGGCTGGCGGGCCGAGCACGCTTGCCGCGCCTAAGCTTACCGCCCGGTCGAACCCGCGCCCGCCCAGGAGCGTGCCGACGACGCCCATCAAGCCCTGCAGGAGGCCAAAGGCCAGTCCCACCTGGCTCGTGCTGAAGCCGTGCGTGCGGATCAGGAAAGGCGCGCAAAAAGCGTAGAAGGGCGCAGCGGCGAAGCCGAGGAAAATCGAACCGATAAACAGCCATCGGAACGCCGGGGACGCCAACAATCGCCGACTGGACCTCAGGAAAGGTTCGCCATTAACCGCTGTGCGTTGGAGCGTCGGGGTCGGGCCGGTGGCGAGAAAGGTCAACAAGGCGATCAGCCCGCCGATGGCGCCAGCGCCGACCAGGGCGGTGCGCCAGCCGAGCGTCTCGCCGACGGCCCCGCCGACAGCGAAGCCGACCATGGTGCCAAGCGGGATACCCATGGCGAAAAGACCGATCGCCAGGCCGCGACGTTCAGGGCGGATCTTGCGGGCGATCAGAGCATGGCCGGCGGGCACGGCGCCGGCTTCTCCGAACGCGACGCCAAAGCGCGTGAGGGCCAGCAAAACAAAGTTGGCCGCGAAGCCGCCGAGCGCCGTCATCGCGCTCCAGATCAGGATGCACGAAACCAGGACGAAGCGAGGCGATCCTCGATCTGAGGCTCGGGCGAGGGGCAAGGACAGCAGCGCGTAGCACGCGGCGAAGGCCAGGCCCGTGAGCAGGCCCATCTCAGTGTCGCTCAGTCCGAGGTCAGCTTTGATCGACTCGGTGAGAATGAAGGGGAGTATTCTGTCGATCTGTGAAAATGCATTGATGAGAAGGAGGGTGATTAAGATCGCGAATATCCGCCATCCATGCGCATATTCATTTCTTTTGGTGTTTAGAAGAATGGGTAAAGATTGTTTGATATCTATTGACGGCGTGGCGGCTTCTGTCATGTTTGGCGCGCTCCTCGCTTGATTTCGCATCTTCAAGCTAGATGGAGCGCCTGATGATCAGAATGCCGGAAGTCTCAAAAAACTTGCCCAATCCTGCAGTGGGCGATAGGGCGGCGGAGGGCCGCGTGCTGCGCTGGCCTCTGAACCCGCTGGAGGTCCGCGTGCCCTCATCGCTGCTTGAGGCGGTCAACGCCTATATCGAGGGGCAGGGCGGTGGTCAGGGCGTGTTCCCGACCGCTATCGACAGCTTCAATATCGTCTGCTCGTTCAAGGCGCGAATGCGGATGCGGCAGGTCTACAAGCCCTCGCTCTGTATTGTGCTCCAGGGCGCCAAGGAAATTATCCTGGGCGAGGAGGCCCTTCGTTACGGGGCGATGGAATGTCTAGCGGTCGGCATGACCCTGCCGGCGACAGGGCATATCGTCGAGGCCAGCCCGGAGGCGCCCTATACGGGCCTGACCCTAGAACTCGACGTGACCATGATCCGCGAGGTGCTAGAACAGCTCGACATGGCGCCCGCGCCGCCTACCAGTTCTGGGCCTTGCCTGTTCGTGCGGCGGGTCGATGAGCCCTTGGCCGAGTGCGTCCTTCGTCTTCTGCGGATGTGCGAGACGCCAAAGGCGATCCCGATCCTCTTTCCGTCCGTCATGCGCGAGATCTGTTACTGGCTGCTGAGCGGCCCGAATGGCGGCGAGCTTTGCAAGTTGGCCGAGCCGGAGTCGAGCGCCGCTCGGGTCGCAAAGGCGCTGCACCTCATGCATGAGGACATCGCTCGGAGCCTGCGGATGGAGGAACTGGCGCAAGTGGCGCGAATGAGCCTTTCGTCCTTCCATCAGCACTTCAAGGCCATGACCTCGATGACGCCGCTGCAGTTCCAAAAGCAGTTGCGCCTTCTTGAGGCGCGACGCCTGATGGTGATGGAGGATGTCAACGTCGCCGACGCGGCCTATCAGGTCGGCTACGAAAGCGCCTCGCAGTTCAGCCGCGAATATTCCCGGATGTTTGGCGTCGCTCCCAAGCGCGACGTCATGAACCAGCAGCGCCTCTACAGTGAATATGTGGGCCGTAGGCTGCAGACCGCCTAGCGCTCGATCCTAAGGGGGATCGCGCCGACCATAAGGCGCAGGCGGTCCCTTGGCGCGCTGGGAACTCGGTCCTGATGGCTTGACGAGTTGTGCGCGGCCGCGGCGCTCCTCATTGAGACAGGGGAGCTCGCCCCCCCCTCGTTGTCGTTCGTGGCGCCGCTGCGCAACCTTAGCCCCCCGCCCGATACGCGTCCGGGATCACGAACACTTCGTCGGCGCGGGCGTAGCCGCCATCCTGGACCTCCTCGATCAGGACCATGGTGTGAGGGCGCGCGGCTTCGGAAAAATATTCGACGAGCATCGCCGTGGTCCGATGGACGATCTCTTCCTTCTGCGCCCGGCCGAGCGCGGCTTCGGGCGCCTTGAAATTGACGAAGGGCATGGTCTTCACTCCTGTTGGTCGACGGATCTGTTGAATTGAGCGGTGAGGTCCTGGCCGCCTCGTCAGAGCTCGCGACCGATGAGCCGGTCGATCGAATAGCGGCCGCCGCCGTGCATGGAGATCATGAGCGCGATGAAGCCGAGCATCAGCGGATACTCGACGCCGCGGTCGATCCACGGATAGGTCGGACCAAGCGCGATGCTGATGAGGAGCATCTGAACGCCCAGCATCGGCGCGATGAGCCGGGTCGCCAGGCCGACCGCCACGGCGAGCCCGCCGAAGGTTTCGAGCTGCGCGACGAACATGGCCAACTGCGGGGCGAATGGCAGATGGAGGACGTTGGCGATCAGCTTGGTCGAGCCCCCCAAAGGGTCAGCCATCGAGCCATGCGCGACGCCGAGCAGTTTCGGCACGCCATGGGTGATGATCGTCAGGCCGAAGGCGGCGCGCAGCAGTCCATAGGCAGCCGGCTTGGCGGTTGCGTAGAACGGCGCAAGCGACGGGAAGAGAAGTTCGTTCGACATTCGGGCCTCCTTGGATCCTGGAGCGAAGGTAGGTGTTTCAGAACCCAGCAGTAGAACGCCCAGTTCGACATCACTGTTTTGCTCAGCGAAACAATCGGCTTAGCGTTGCGGCATGGATCGTATCGACGTCATGCGGCTTTTCGTCAGGATCGTTGAGCGCGGCAGTTTTGCTCAGGCCGCAAGGGACCTGCAGATTCCGCGCCCCAGCGCGACCCACGCCATCCAGCGCCTGGAGGCGGACCTTGGCGTTCGGTTGCTCGAACGGACCACGCGAAATGTGAGGCCCACGCTTGATGGCGTGCTCTATCACGAGCGCTGCGTCCGGCTCCTAGCCGATCTCGATGAAGTAGAAAGCGTGTTTCGCAACGCCGAGCCCCGGGGTCCGCTGCGGGTCGATATGCAGGGGACGATCGCGCGGTTCTTCGTTCTGCCGGCCTTGCCAGGCTTCATCGCAAGCTATCCGGGGATCTCGCTCAGCCTCAGTGAAGGCGATCGGATGGTGGATCTCATCACCGAAGGCATCGACTGCGTCGTGCGCGCCGGAGACCTGAGCGACTCCTCACTGATCGCCCGCCGCATCACCACCTTCGAGCAGGTCACCCTCGCCAGCCCCGCCTATCTCGAGCGACATGGCGTGCCGGCGACGCCAGATGATCTCGAGGATCATCGCATGGTCGCCTACACCGCCTCGGCTACCGGTCAGCTTTACCCGCTGGAATTCACCGAGGAAGGCCAGGTGCGGGAGCGGCCGCTGTCTTACGGCGTCGTCGTCCGCGGCGCGGAAATCTACACGGCGGCGGGCGTCGCCGGGCTGGGTTTGATCCAGGTCCCGCGTTACCGCGTTGAGCATCAGATTGCGGCCGGACAATTGATCGCCGTTCTGGAAGCCTTCCCGCCTCCGCCGATGCCAGTGTCGGTGCTCTATCCGCAGAGCCGGCACTTATCTTCCCGGGTCAGGGTCTTCATCGACTGGCTGAGCGAAATCTTTCCTGTCACTTAGCTAGACGAGCGAGCGACCCGAACCGCCGGTCGGCGCGGGCGTCTTGCGCGGCCTCCTCGACGTTTGTTGACCCCAAAGAGCCTCGCGCCGAGCGCTCCTCGGACCGCCGCGCGGCGAGTTCCGTGGAGGATTGAGCACGTTTTTTGAAGGTCTCGGCATGGAGAAACCGCTGCGCAGAAGGCATCTCGGCGAGGAGAACGAAACGCGGGCCGTCGTGACCTACCAGGTTCGACGTCAGCCAAACTGCCGAGGAGGCTGCGACTGGTCATGGCGAAGTGGACGACGAGGAATATCCCGCCGCAAAGTGGTCGTTTGGTAGTCGTCACTGGCACAGGCGGATTGGGATATGAGGATGCATTGGCCCTGTCCCGCGCCGGCGCCAGTGTCGTGATCGCCGGGCGCAATGCCCAGAAAGGCGCCAAGGCCGTCGCGGCCATCCAGCAGACCGTTCCAGGCGCGCAGGTGCGATTTAGTCAGGTGGATCTTGCCGATCTCGCCTCGATCGCCGCCTTCGCCGAGAAGCTATCGGGCGAGCAGGATAGGCTCGACCTTTTGATAAACAATGCCGGGGTGATGACGCCGCCTGAGCGTCGTCAAACCCGCGACGGCTTCGAGCTGCAGTTCGGCACAAACTATCTTGGCCATTTCGCGCTCACGGCTCATCTGCTGGCGCTGCTCAAGAAAGGGCGCAGCCCGCGCGTCGTGACGCTTGCCAGTATCGCCGCGCGTAGCGGTGCGATCGACTTTTCCGATCTTCAGGCCGAGCGCTCCTACAAGCCGTTTCCGGTCTACAGCCAGTCGAAGCTGGCTTGCATCCTGTTCGCCCTCGAGCTTAGCCGACGTAGCAAGGCTGCCGGCTGGGGCATAGCGAGCATGGGCGCGCATCCAGGCATTACGCGCACCGACCTCATTGCCAATGGCGCGGGCCGCTCAAGTCCTTCCGGCAGAGTGCGACGTTTTCTGCCCTTCCTGTTCCAGCCCGCCTGGCAAGGCGCCTTGCCCACGCTTTACGCGGCGACGGACCCGGCCGCGCGGGGCGGCGCCTATTACGGGCCCGACCGACTGAGCGGAACGCGCGGTCATCCGACTGAGGAAAAGCCTCCTCAACAGGCGCTGGACACCGCCGTCGCAGCCCGTCTTTGGGAAACGTCCTTGCAGCTCACGAACGTGTCCTTCGCGTGAGATGAGGCGCGCTTAAATCCAACGCCGCGTCCCCTCTAGGTTCGCCGCCTATGTCATGCGCTCAACCAGGTCGCGCCTTCAGGCCGGCAAATGATTTGCCTTGACAGTCGGTTTGCTAGCTAACATATCTTGTTAGATGGCTAACAAGAATGATCCTGCGCGGTACGGCTCGATCGGGGCATGGGCCAAGCGCTGCTATCTGGCGGGGCGGTCGCTGATGGACAGCGCGCTGCGCCCCCATGGGCTGGGCGCGACCCAATGGTACGTCCTGCATCAGTTGGCTGAGGTCGGCCCGACCATGCAGCGCGATCTGGTCCGTCTGCTTCAGATCGAGCGGGCGACCCTGAGCATTGTCATCGCCGCCCTCGTTCGGAAAGGCCTCGTGGAGCAGGCCGGGGACACGGTCGATCTGCGTCAGAAGCAGTTGCGCCTGACGCCCGCCGGCCGATCGCTCTGGGGCGAACTGCCCGATCTGGGCTTCATCCAGGACGTCGCGTTCGACGGATTTTCGACCAGCGAAATCGAAACCGCGGCGCGGGTGCTCAGGCTGGCGACCGAGCGTCTTGCGCAGCACGCCAAGGGAGCAAGGACATGAAGGTTCTTCTCACGGGAGCGACCGGACTGGTCGGTGAACGCCTGGCGCCCCGCCTCGTGTCGGCCGGTTTGGAGTGTCAGGCCCTCATCCGCCAGGGCGGCAAGGTTCCGCCCGGCGTCGTGGCCATCCAGGGCGATCTCTTCGATCAGGCGTCTCTGGCCAGGGCGGTCGAAGGCGTCGAGGCGATCATCCATCTGGCCGCTGTGTTCCGGACCCAGGACGTCGATCTGATCTGGAAGAGCAATCTGGAGGGGGCGCAAAACCTGATCGCGGCGGCGCAGACGCATGCCGGGGCGGCGCGGTTCATCCTGGCCAGCACCAGCAACGTCTATGATCGCCAGGGCGTTCGCCCGGCGCGCGAGAGCGATGTCGTCGCGCCGCAGCAGGCCTATCCGGCCAGCAAGGTCGCGGCTGAACAGGCGTTGAAGGCGAGCGGGCTGAACTGGTCGATCATCCGGTTTCCGTTCGTCTATGGCGACGCCGATGGGCATCTGGAAACACTGCCGCGCCATGTGGAAGGCTTCGGCTTTCATCCCGGCCACCGGATGAGCACGATCCATCATCGCGATATCGCCACGGCCATGGAGATGGCCCTGGCTGGCGCCTTCGACAGGCGCATCGTCAATATCGCCGACGACGCCCCCCTTTCGATCTACGAGCTGGTCGAACTTGCGGGCGGCGCGATGACGCCGTCGGCCGAGCCGACTCAAGATCCCTGGTTCCTGCACGTCGACGCTTCGCTCGCCCGCGGCCTTGGCTTTCGGCCCGAGGTCAGCACCGTCCATCAGGCGGCGCGGGACGGCGTCCTCTAGGTCCGATCGGCATCAGGGGTTTCAGGCGAGACGGGAGCCAAGATGCGCACCTCAGGAGGTAGAGCCGTGACGGACTTCTACGAACGATACATCGCCTGCCTGAACGCCCGCGCGTGGGACCGACTGGGCGACTTCGTAGCGGCGGAGGCGGTGCATAATGGGCGCAGGCTCGGCGTGGACGGCTATCGCGCCATGCTGGAGGACAACTGCCGCGATATTCCCGACCTCTATTTCTACGTCGAATTGGTCGTGGCGGACGAAGGCCGCATCGCCTCCCGCCTCCGGTTCGACTGCCGCCCGGCTCATGAATTCCTCGGTGTGCGCGTCGACGGAAGGCGCGTCGTCTTCCACGAACACGCCTTCTACACCCTGAGCGGAGGGAAGATCGCCGAAGTGCATTCCGTCATCGATAAGGTCGCGCTCGAAGCGCAGGCGGGGGAGCAGGACAGCCGCTGAGCGCGCGGATGATGTTCCTGCGACGAAGCGCAGCGACGCGGTTGCTCACCTGCGGCCGGACAATTTCAAGGGCAAGAGGGCGGGAAGGGGGCTCGCCTCCATGCTAAAGGTCAGCTTTCTGGAGGTCCCTCAAGTTCCGCTCGTGGCGCGACTTAGCCGATAGCCTGCCGCCACGACGCGGGTTCAGCGTGTCGGCTGAACCGGGGGAGCGAAGTTCGGCGTCTTAAACCTGGGCGTCGCCAATGTGACTTCGGTGGGAAGGCCGCTGGTCTGGCCGGTGCGCAGGAAATCGTAGATGGCCTGCTTGGCGGCCGGGCTTTCGCGCAGCTGGTAGAAAGCGCCGTCGTGCCCCGCGCGGTGTACGAGGATGGCGTGGCCATTGGGAAAATACGGCAACAGGCCGAGCGTGTTCTCGATCGGGGTGGAGGTGTCCCAGTCACCGTGCACGAAGATGATCGGGATCGGCGACACGCGCGGAAGCCGGACCGCATCGCCCATGTCCGGGGTCGGCCAGAGCGACGCCGACGCCAGGTTCGCCTCGAAATTCCAAGCGCCGAGCCAGTCCGCCGCCGGATCCGTGCGCATGAGCTGTTCGCGCTCGGCGGTGACGCCCAGGCTGCTATCGGCGAGCGGGCCGATCAGCTTGACCGGGCTGGCGCGGCGGTCCTCCAGGGTCTGGCGCGCCCAGTCTTCATAGCGGCCATGGTAGAGCGAGAGAATGAAGGCGGGCCAATGCTCGGCCTCGTCGGTATGCGCCAGCAGAGCCAGCTGCAGGTCTTCGGCCCCGAGCACGACCGTCTGTGGCTCGCCGGCGTCCCCGCGAAGGGTGACGCGGATCGGCCCGGCGGCGAAGCGCCGGCGCAGCGCGCGAACCGCCTCCATCATCCCGCCCTCGGGCCGCCAGGGCGCCAGGCCGGGATCGCGATCGGCGTCGAAGGCGATGCGCTGCAGGGCCGCGAACACGTGCGACGGCATGTCGAAGCCGTTGTTAAGCGGCTCGACGGAGGAGAGGACGGCGCGCGCCACGATCTCGGGATGGAAGCGGATCACCGCCAGCGACCATTGCGAGCCGAAGCTGCCGCCGAACAGGTTGATCTTGTCATAGCCCAGCGCGCGCCGGAGATCGTCGACGTCGTCCGCATAGGCCTGGATCGTATAGCCGGACAGATCCTTGTCCGGATGGTGCGCGACGGCGCGCCGCGCCAGCGCCTGCATCGCGCGCGCATCGGCCTGAACCGAGCCTGGCTTGTCCAGCGGCGAAGCGTCGGCCGTCTCAACGAGCATCTCGCCACGGATTGTATAGCCGCGCTGTTCGATCACCACGAGATCGCCGACCGCGCCAAAGGTCAGCCAGGAGCGCAGGCGACTCCGCGCCGCCTCGCGCGTGTCGGTGAAGGCGTCCAGCACGCTTAGCCCTGGGCCGCCGGGCAACCAGAAGGTCGGCGGCGCGCCGGTCGGGCGAGGGGCCTTGATCCTCGCGAAGCCGATGCCGATCCTGCGACTATCCGGTTTGCTACGGTTTTCCGGCGCGTACAGGGTCCCGATCTCATAGGGGACGGTCTCGCCGGTCGGAAGCCGGACGTTTCCCTGTTCGATCACGATCCAGTTCGGGGCCGGCGGTTGCGCCCAGGCCGGTGCGGACCACGCCTGAACCGTAAGCGCCGCGAGCGCGCAGACAAACCGCTGAAGCGATCGCATGGGAACTCCGTGGGATCATGGATTGCCGCGGGAGGCTTCCCAACATATAACTTCATGTCAAGTTACTTCATGTGAAGATTTCTGCTCATGCCTGAACAGCGGCTCGCTGAACTCGATGCGGATGTCGTCGATCTCCTCCTTGAGGACTGGGCGCGCGAACGACCGGATTTGGACGCCACGGCGATGGCGGTAGTCGGCCGGCTCCTCCATCTTGGCGGGCTGCTACACGCGCGGGCCGGCGAGCGGCTTCGCGCTTTCGGGATCAGCTACACAGAGCTCGACGTGTTGGCGACGCTGCGGCGCTCGGGCGCGCCGTATCGGTTGAGCCCCACCGAGCTCCGAAAGGCCGTTCTGCTCACGTCCGGCGCGATGACAGCCTGCCTCAATCGTCTCGAGCAACGAGGATTGATCCGCCGCAGTCCTAGCGGCAGCGATCGCCGGTCGCTGATGGCGACGCTGACACCTGAAGGGCTGACCTTGATCGAGGGGGCGATCGTTTCGCATTTCGAGCAGGCGGACGAGGTGGTCGCCGGTCTCGATACCATCGAACGACAAGACCTGGCGCGCCTGCTGCGGAAAGTCCGGCTTCAACTTGAGGCTTGATCGGCGCATCCAGGCGGTGGGGCTATTCGTACTCGACGAGGCTGCCGGCCAAATTTTCCATGGTTCACCCGTCACTACCGCTGGCGCCCGAACGTCCAGAATCTGGCGGTGCGCCAGTGTCAGCTTCTGGCGCATGCCGGCGCAGTCTTCTGAGGGGCGACGTCGTGCGTCACCGTCACCGGCCAATGGCAAGAAGATACTGGTCGAGGAGTTTCTCCATTTCCGTGGTCGCCGGCGTCCCGTTGTCCTTGGCCTCGAGCATCTCGCATAGCTGGGCGACGGTTACCTCCAGCATCAGCTTGCCCGCGTCGCGCAGAGCGCCTTGCGTGGCCGCTTTCGCGGCTAAGTCCAGGCCCTTGGGAGAGATAATCACTGCGGTGGCTCGCAACGCGCGAGGATAGAGGTATTTTTCCGTGATATAGATCCAGTTTTGCGTCACCGACTTCGTGTAATTTTTAAATTCAAATAAGATGTATCGGCTGCTGAAGTCCTCGATCACAGTGCGACAAAAGACGTCCTCGCCGGTGATCTTGGCCAAGCCATCAAGTCGCTTGGATTCCCCAGATACCGCTTTCTGCGTAACCCAATTGTCGAGCGCGCCTTCGAATATGTATTCCAGAGCCTCAAGGCAAATCTTCTCGAACAGGGACCACGGAACGCCGGTGCGCCCAGAGCTGAGGGTCACCTTCTTGCCCCCGCCCGCCGGAACCTCCTTTAATTCAGTGGCCAAGTCATGACCTCGGCGCGGTGCCGTAACCGTCACGCGAGCCTCAGGCGCCTTGACCGATAGCGTCAGGGCAAGGTCCTGCGCGTCGTCTTGCGAGGCGTCAGGTGCCTTGGCGTCCAGCCCCGACCGTTCGATTGGACGGTCGAAATCCTTCAGCGCGGAATTGAGCTCGCGGTCGAAATCGGTCAGCTCGGCCAGCAAGGGAAGGTCGCGTTTGGCCCAGCCTAGCAGATAGTCGAAACCCACAAGCGTGACGTCGTGGGGGAGGGGGGCTGGCATCTGGGATGCGGGCAAGTTGCAAACCAGGACCGCATGATCGGCTCTCATGGTCCCGCGCGCCGCGCTCAGCCGAAGGCAGGCCCGCTCGATATCCGCCGGATTGGGATAGCGGGTCCGATAGAGCTTGACCTCGACGACGCTCGTTCGTCCCGGCGGCGAGGTCAAGAGCATGTCGAGCTCGATGGTCCGGTCATCCAAATCTATCGGAACTGAGCGCTGGACTTTGAAATTCTGCGCCTCGAAAACTTTAGCTACGAGGGCTTCAAAGCGGAAACCCCGTTCTGCCCGTTGCCCGCCGCCATCCGTTCGCATCATCGCTGTCCCCGCAAAGTTCGCGAAAGCTAGGTTGAGTCGCGCCTTGCAATGCAATCCTAGCTAGGCAGTCGTGAGCCGCCAGGGGCTGGCAGCTCAACCATCATAGCCTAGGCGTCAAAATCACTCCGCTGGCGGAGATCGCTACCGCGACGATGGGGCCGGCCCACGACGCAGATCCCGACGCGACCCTCACGCGGCCTCCAGGTGCAGCCTTCCTGAGAACAATGCGTGCTGAGGCGGTGCCGCCGACCTCGATGAGAACCATGGCCATCGATCACAGCCGATCCTAAAGCCCGACCAGGGGTGATCTCGCCTCTGCGCCTGGCGGGCTTAATGTCTGCTTTCTGAGGGGATGCCAACTTCCGGTGATGGCGCGGTGCTCACTATGAACCGTAGCTCCTAGGTCCGCTCTGTTGGTGCTTCTCGTGGCCCGAGCAAGTCGGCGGTTAGATCATGGACCGAAGTAAGCAGCACCGTGCCGTACCGTCCGTCGAGCTTGGCTTGGCGGCTGAGGTTTACGAACTGCCGTTCGCCTACCAACAGGTCGACCAACGGCAGGGCGGCGGTGAAAGCGGCCATGTCTCGCAGATCGTTCTCGGTGGTGGCGCGCTTTTGGTCTTCCAGGCGAACGGCGAGCTGGCGTTCGACCTCCATGATCGGGACCTCGTCGACGAAGCTTCGCGCCAGGGCGGAGCCGATGTCGGAAACGGTCGACCAGGCCAAGCCGTACTGGCGCCCGAGCGCCAGGATGTAGTCGATCTCTTCGATCATCAGCTGGGCGCCGTAGGCGCGAAGCCGCATGGCGAAGGTTTCTCCGGCCACATGCTTACGTCGCCTGGCCATTTGCGAAAGGAGCGTGGCCGAGCCCTCCGAGAACCGCCGGACAGCCTCCTTGCGAACCGCCTCGTCGTCGCCGACTAGGTATTCAAACAGCGTCTCCTTGGGATGCTTTCTGATCAGCGCGACCAGCGAGGCCGGGACCATCGGATCGCTTCCGTCCCCGTTCGGTTCGCCCACGGTTTCGAACCAAAGATCCGACAGGAACCAGTCGTGTGCCAACTGGGGCGTCGACAGTGCGGCCGATTGGGAGATCTGTTGAAGCAGCATGGTGTGGAGCAGCGTCCGCCGCGACCGTAAGACCCGGCCCTCGCTGATCGTGACCTGCACATGGGCGAGGTGCTGACGTCGCACCGGATCGTTGATCTTCATCGTCTCGTACTGGTTGGCGAAGCTGAGCGGCACGACCAGATGGCCCGCGGTGAGGGCCTCACCGACAACCCCGAGCGCGGCGTGCTCGCGCGGGTGGGCCGTCTTGTCCCAAGCACCCTGGGCCAGCGCGATCCACGCGTTCTGATCAAGATAGAGAACGGTCTTACGTTGCATTCACTCACGCCCTCATGGCCCGACAGGTGAACCTCAGCTGTGCGACGCGGGTGCGCCACTCGCGCGTTCTCTGGACTTCATTCCACTGCGGAAGCCGACAACCGTCGGCCGCGCACTCATGAGGGTGCTTTTCACCAACTCCGGCGCGCTACCGGGGCGTCTATTCAACCTGATAGAACGCTCCGCGATCGCCGCTCTTGAGAACGAGGAGCAATTGACTCCTGAATTGGTCGAAGCGGTCGCGCAGCGTCGCCGGCGAGCGGCGGATGCCTAGCGGCGACCGGTGGGCAGATCTCTCAGCGTTAGCTCCGCCCATGGAACTAGGAGAAGCACTTTCATCGTGGCTAGTCAGGGTTGCTCAGGCACATCTGCTGACTGTCGTTGAGCTTCAGCGCGAAATAGGCGGCTCGATCTCGGGGCTAGACCGTGGTGACGCCAAACTCTTGCATCGCGTCGCCACCATGACCCGCGTCGATATCGACACCCTGCGGTTCGTTCCCGCCGCTGACCTTATAGCTCATCCGATGAGACCTGGGCCGCGACCTCCGGACTGTTGGGCTGTCTGCATTCACTGCCTTGAGCAAGATCGACGCGAGGGTAGGGTGCCTCACATCCGACGAGCATGGACGCATCCTCTGGCCTGCTTTTGCCCAGTGCATGGCTTGGCGCTTCTTCCGCACGGAGCTTCGCCAATCAAGATCGCCGACGATCTAACGCTGCACGGTGACGTGCTCGGTCCGGTGGAGCCGTGCGACGCCATGCTAGAGATCGCTGACTTTGACCCGGTGTCGAGCGTCCACCGGGTATGGCAAGTCTTGGTGAAAGAAACCGGTGAGAAGCGCCTAGAGCATCGCTTGAGACTCCGCTGGGCGGTTCGGGATGTGATCGACGCCCTTGCGAGGAATAGGCGGGATCACAGAGGAGGAGCGATGGCTTCGCTCTTTGAGGGGCCGTTGTTTGACCGCAAGTCAATTCCAGGGGCCAGCCAGCTATTGCTCGACTGGTGGAGCGACATGAACGCCGCAACACGGCTGCTGTACGTGCGCTTGGCCCTCCTGATCCTCGCAGAACCTTCGGACCCGGCCGATGAAACCAGTTCGCCGCTGAGCCCATATTGGCTGCTGACCAGATATCGCCATAGCAAAGTCAGCGGGTGGAAAAGCGTGTTCACGCACGCAATGCGCGATCCTTTGTTTTTGCTGGCGATTGAGTTGCCGAGGGCTGCGGTCCTGGAGTTGGGCGAAAGATCGCGGGCGTGGCCGGCAGATCTACGTCGGCGTTGGACGTATGCCGCTGCAGTCGGCGCAGTCGGCGGATACGTCTACTGATCCCATTCGCACTTGGATCATCTGACGGTCGACAATGGCTTCGACGTGATCTGCGAGTCGCAGGAAATGCGATCATCCTGTCGCACAATTGGAGTCAGAAAATCGCGAAAAAGCGGAACGACGTGGCAACTCGTAACAGCACAGCTGCGACTCGCAGAATTAGGAGTCAGTGACAACAGCATGGGGCAAAGATTGGCTCGCAATTCGTCTAAGATATATTATCGGAAATAACGATGGCTTCTAGGGACTAATACGCAGAGTCCAATCAGGTTGCGCACGCGCAAGGAACGCGGGCTGGCGGTCGCTTATCTGATTCCAGGCTTTCCGGCCTTGGAGATACGCGATGATATGCGCCGCCGAAACATCTTGGTCCGTCGCCGAATATCTGGCGCTGCGGCTGTTACGTCGGCTGACGACCATTGCAGCCCGCCGCCGCTGACGCGTGGTCGACGATCGCTTTAAAGCGCACCAGCAATTCTTTGAAATTTATATCGAAAGCCGAAGGCGATGCGGCCTCGGCGACCGGATGTTCTCCCATGATCCACAAGGTCCATACTACGGCTTCCTGGCTCGCCATCGCGGTCGCCTTGGCTGCTACGCCGGCCCTGGCTCAGACGACGCTGCAACTGCGTGACGTGGAGGTCGACACCACGGCCGACACGAACGTCAGCCCGGCCGGCTTGACGGCCCAAGTCGTCGATCGCGTGGCCGTCGAGCGTCGGAAAGCGTCGTTCAGCGACGCCGCCGAACTCCTGCGCGCCACGCCCGGCGTCGCCACCCAGGGCGCTGGCGGCTTCTCCGGCCTGCCGTCGATCCGAGGCCTTGGCGAAGACAAGGTCGTCGTCACGATCGACGGCGCGCCAGTCGACATGGCCTGTCCGAATTTCATGAACCCGCCGCTATCCTACGCCGATCCCCAGACGCTGGACGCCGTGCTGGTGATCAAGGGCGTCTCGCCGGTCAGCTTCGGCGGCGACAATATCGGCGGCGTCATCGCCGCTCGTTCGGCCGCCCCCAACTTCGCCGAGCCTGGGAAGACGCTGTTCGCCGGCGAAACCTCGGCGTTCTACCGAAGCAATGACGACGCGATCGGCGGCGCGTTGCAGGCCACGGTCGCCAATGATGCGTGGAGCATCGGCTACGCCGGCTCCGGCGCGAAGGCCAAGAACTATCGCGGCGGCGTCGGCGACGGTCGCGTGCGATCCACCGAATACGCCAAGACCAGCCACGCCCTCACCATCGGCCGCCGCACGGCGGTGGGCCTTTTCACGGTCAAGGGCAGCCTGGACTATTCGCCCTATGAGGGGTTCCCCAACCAGTGGATGGACATGACCCTGAACCGGTCGTGGGCGCTGACCGGCCGCTACCAGGGCGCGTTCGACTGGGGCGCGCTGGACGTCACCGCCTATCACCGCGACGTCCGCCACAAGATGAACTTCCTGGACGACAAGGGCGGCGACGCCGACGGCGGCATGCCGATGGATACCTGGGTCAAGTCCAGCGGGGTCACGGCCAAGGCCGACATCGTTCTGGACGCGCGCCAGACCCTGCGCATCGGCGGCGAGATCCATCATCAGGCGCTGGACGACAGCTGGCCGGCCGTGGCCGGCAGCATGATGATGGGCCCCAACACCTTTCTGAACGTCAACGACGGCCGCCGCGACCGCATTGGCGCGTTCGCCGAACTGGACAGCCGCTGGTCCGACAAGCTCTCCAGCGTGGTCGGCGTGCGCCACGACGCGGTGTCGATGAACACCGGCAAGGTCCAGCCCTACTCCACCGGCATGATGAGCCTGAAGGACGCCATGGCGGCGACCGCCTTCAACGCCGCTGATCGCAAGCACGACGACGGCAATTGGGGGGCGACCGCCCTCCTCCGCTATGCGCCGACCGCAGGTGTGACGCTGGAGGCCGGCTACGCCCGCAAGACCCAGTCGCCGAACCTCTACCAGCTTTACGCCTGGGGGCGCGGCGCCATGTCCAGCCAGATGATCGGCTGGTACGGCGACGGCAACGGCTATGTCGGCAACCTGGCCCTGAAGCCCCAGAAGGCCGACACCTTCAGCGGCGCGGTCCAGTTCGCCGGCGGCGGCGAAGGCGGCTGGAGCATGAAGATCGAGCCGTTCTACACACGGGTCGCCGACTTCATCGACGCCCGTCGGATCGCCGCCCTGACCAACGGCGCCGGCGCTCCGAGCGGTTTCGTTCAGTTGCAGTTCGTCAATGTCGGCGCCGAGTTCCGGGGCGTCGACGTCTCGGCCCAGGCGCCACTGTGGTCCAGCGGGGCGTTCGGCACGGCGCGCCTCGAGGCGACGCTCAGCGCCCTGCACGGCGAGAACCGCGCCACTGGCGCGCCGCTCTATCGTCAGATGCCGCTGAATGGCCGCATCGCCGTGGAGCACGCCAAGGGGCCGTGGACCAGCGCCGTCGAACTTGAGTTGGTCGCCGACAAGGATCGTGTCGATCCGGTCCGCAATGAGCGCAAGACGGCGGCCTACCAACTGCTAAACATCCGCACGGCCTATCAATGGAAGACGGTGACCTTGAGCCTGGCCGTCGAGAACCTGGCCAACCAGAGCTACGACCTGCCGTTGGGCGGCGTCTCGCTGGGCGACTATGGTCCTACCGGCGCGCTGCGCCAGACGCCCGGGCGGGGCCGCTCGATCGACGTGGGATTGACCGCGAGGTTCTAGCGCCATGATCCCGATCGCCATCCTCGCAGCCGGGCGGCGCGTCGGCCTTCGCCAGGCCTTGCTAACCAAGAGCGTCGCCTTCGTCTCCTCGTGCGGCATCGTCGCCGCGCAGCTGGCGCTGGTGACATTCGAGGCGCCGGCCCCGCCGCCGGCGCCGGCGCCGCCCGACATCGTGGTCAGTTTGGTGCCGATCGATGCGATTCTTCCCGAACTGACTCCCCGACCGATCCTGCGCCAGGTCACTGAGCCCTCGAAGAAGCCCGCCAAGAGCGAAGCCGTCAGCAAGGTCGCCGCCAAGCCCAGTCCGAGCGGAACCCTGGCCTCGGCCTCGCCCGTGACGCCCGCCGCCGCGCCCGTCCAAGACCCCTCCCCCACACCGACCTCGGCCGCGCCGACGACGATTCAGACGGCGGCGGTCGCAGAGCCTCCGGCGCGGGACGACGACGCCTTGCAGCGCTACCAGGACCTGGTCTGGCGGATGATCATGGCCCGGCGTCCGCCGACCGCGCACCTGCGCGGCGGGGCCCAGATCGCCTTCCACCTGATGCCGGACGGGGCGCCATGCGATATCCGCGTCGCCCGCACCAGCGGCGATCCGATGCTGGATCGCCTGGCCATCGCCACGGTTCAGCGCGCTGGACCCTTCCCGAAACCACCGACTAGCCTTCGCCCCGACACCGAATTCGAGATCTGGTTCCAGTTCAAGTCGCGGTGAAGCGCAGACCGTCGTAGCCTGCCTCGACGCCTTGGGGCAGGCGCTTGGTCAGGGCGTTGTAGTCCAGGTCGATATGCAGGTTGGTCAGGATGGCTCGCCTGGGCCTGGCCTTGGCGATCCATTCCAGCGCCAGTTCGACGTGGGCGTGGGTCGGATGCGGCGTCCAGCGTAGCGCGTCGACGATCCAGACGTCCAGTTCGGCCAGATCGGCCCAACTGCCTTCCGGAATGGCCCTGACGTCCGGCGTATAGGCCACGCCGCCGAAGCGATAGCCGACGGCGCGGATCTCGCCATGGTCGACATCGAAGGTGTGGACCGGAATCTCGCCGCTGGGCCCCTGGATCGCGAAGTCCTCACCCAGAGGCGGGATCAGGCGCGGCTCCAGGATGGCCGGATAGCCGCCGCGCGTCTTGAAGACGTACTCGAACCGCGTCAGCAGGCCGTCATGCGTCGCCTGGTCCATATAGGCCGGAATACGCTGGCGCTGGTTCAGGAAGAACGGCCGCAAGTCGTCGATGCCGTGGGCCTGGTCGGCATGATCGTGGGTGAACAGCGCCGCGTCCACCCGCTTCACCCCCGCCGAGACGGTCTGCAAGCGAAGGTCGGGCGAGGTGTCGACGATGACCGTCGTCTCGTTCACCGGCGCCTGCCCCCTCCGGCGCACCAGCAAAGAGCAGCGGGAGCGATGGTTCTTGAGCTCGGCCGGATCGCAGTCGCCCCAGTTGCCATCGGCGCGGGGTACGCCGCCGGACGAGCCGGAGCCCAGGATCGTGAACTCCAGCGGTCCGGTCATGGACGGGGGATCCGGTCGAACAGGTTGAAGAAGGCGTCCTCGGTGCGGGCCTCGGTGTCGGCCCGGCTCCAGCCCCGGATCTCGGCCAGCTTGTCGTAGATGTGCGGCAGGTAGGCCGGCTCGTTGCGACGGCCGCGCATCGGCACAGGCGCCAGGTAGGGGCAGTCGGTCTCGACGATGATCTTGTCGGCCGGCATGTCGCGGATCACCGCCCGCACGTCGTCGGCCGCCTTGAAGGTGGCGATGCCCGAGACCGAGAACCAGGCGCCCAGCGCCATGGCCCGCGCGGCCAGTTCCGGACCGCTGGTATAGCAGTGCATCAGGATCTTGAACGGCCCAGCCGCGTGCTCCTCCTCGAGGATCTGGCCCATTACGTCGTCGGCCTCGCGGGTGTGGACCACCAGCGGCAGGCCGCTCTCGCGCGCGGCGATGCAGTGCTGGCGGAACACCCGGGCCTGCACCTCGCGCGGCGACAGGTCGTAGTGAAAGTCCAGGCCGCATTCGCCGATGCCGATGACACGCGGGCGGTGGGCCAGCTCGACCAGGCGGGCGGCGGTCAAGTCGGGATCTTCCTTGGCGTCGTGCGGGTGCGTGCCGACCGTGCACCAGATGTCTGGCTCGGCCATGGCTATGGCGTGCACGGCCTCGAAGGACGAGACCTTGTCGCAGATGGTCACCATCAGGGCGATGCCAGCCTCGCGGGCGCGGGCGATGACGGCGTCCTTGTCTTCGGCGAACTGGGATGCGTGCAGATTCACATGGCTGTCGATGAGCATGCCGCTCAAATCGCCGTCTTGGCCGCCGCGCGCAAGTCCGAGATGACGCTCCAGAAGGCGTCGGCGCGATCCAGGTTCACCGCCTCGACCTCACCGGGGATGCTGGAGAGTCGCTCCCACGCCTGCGCCCAGCGGTCGAGGCCTGGCGATTGCTTGCCGTCCGCGGCCACCTGGGTCGCGAAGATCCGCACCTGATCCGCCAGGCGGTTCATCAGCAACTCGAAGCGGGCCATGCCGTCCGCCCCCCGGAAGGTGTCGGCCATGGCCAGCATCGCGCCTTCGTCGATCTTGGGCAGCATGCGCAGAATGTCGTTGGCCGCGTCGTCGATCTCGATGGCCTTGGCGGCGGCCAGCTGCAACGCCTTGCCCGGGGCGCCGTGCGCCATGCGGGCCAGACGCTCGGCGTCGCGATGCGGCACGTCGGCCATGCGCTCGACCATCTCGGCCGCCGCCTCGACACCCGGCGCCGGCACGGCCAGGCGGCGGCAGCGCGAGCGGATGGTCGGCAGCAGCTTGCCCGGCGCGTGGCTGATCAGCAGGATCACCCCGCGCGGCGGCGGCTCCTCCAGCGTCTTCAGCACGGCATTGGCGGCGTTGACGTTCAGGTCGTCGGCGGCGTCGATGATCGCCACGCGGTACGGGGAGACGGCCGGGGTCGTCGAGAAGAACTCCGGCAACTGACGGGCCTCATCGACCGGGATCGACTTGCGGGCCTTGCCGTCGTCGGTCAGGCGCTCCAGCACCATCAGGTCCGGATGCGAGCGGGCGGCGACCTGGCGGCTGACCACGTCCGAGGGCGCGGCGCCCAGGAGTCCTTGGCTCGGGTCGGGCCGCGCGCCCAGCAGGCGGCGAGCCATGCGATAGGCTAGGGTCGCCTTGCCCACACCCTCGGGACCGGTCAGCAGCCACGCGTGATGCAGCCGTCCCCGATCCAAGGCGTCGATGAACGCGGCCTCGGCGGCGGACTGGCCGTCCAGCCGATAGACGTCGCGGGGATGGGCCGGCGCGCTCATCAGAGTTCCAGTCGCTGGGCGACGGCGTCGGCAATGGCGGCGGTCACGGCGTCCAGAGAGGCGTCGGCGTCGATCACCACGCAGCGCTCGGGTTCCTTGCGGGCGATCTCGAGGTAGCCGGCGCGCAGACGCTCGTGGAATTCCAGCCCCTTCGACTCGAACCGCGCCGCGCCGCCCCGCGCCTCGGCCCGCTGCAGGCCGACCTGCGCCGGCAAGTCGAGGATCAAGGTCAGGACCGGAACCGTGCCGCTCAGCACGTGCTCCTCCAGCGAGGCGATGAGACTGGCCGGCGCATCGCCGCCCGCGCCCTGATAGGCTCGGGTGGAATCGGCGAAGCGGTCACACAGCACGACCTTGCCCTCGGCGAGGGCCGGTCGGATCACCCGCTCCACATGGTCGCGACGAGCGGCGTACATGAGCAGGGTCTCGGTGACCGGCGACCAGCGGTCAGGCGCGCCATTGACCAGCAGTTCGCGGATGGCCTCGGCGCCCGGACTGCCGCCCGGCTCGCGAGTCACCACGATGTCATGGCCAGCCGCTTGCAGCCGCTCGGCCAGGCGACGGATCTGGGTGGACTTTCCCGCCCCCTCCCCGCCTTCGAAACTGATGAAGAAACCTCGGGTCACCGGCCTCCATTCGACCGGTTTCCGAGCCTTGTCCAGAGGCCTCAGGGCCGAAGAACGGTCGCGCCCTGATAACCCAGCGACTCCACGCGATCACGCAGGCTCCAGGCCTCGCCCTCATCCTGGCCGGCGTTGACGGTGACGCGGTACAGCGTGCCGCTGGGACGCTCGACGGCGTCGATCGAGGCGCGGCCAGCGCTGGCCAGCTGGCGCACGGCCTTCTCGGCGTTCTCACGGTTGGAGAATGAGCCGGCCTGTACGCGATAGGCCCTGGCCGTCGAGGCGAAGACCGGGTCGGGCGGATTGACTGGCGGGGGCGATCCCCAGTCCGGACCGGGCTCGCGGCGCTGCGGCAGCACCTGCACGCGCTGCGGCGGCTCCTTGATGTCATCGAAGCTGCGTGGCCGCGCCGGCGCCGGCTGAACGCTGGCGTACTGGCGCGGCGCATCGAACACGGCCTTTGGCGCAGGGCCGACATACTTCACCCGCACGCGGGCCACGCCCTGGCGGGCATAACCCAACTGCTGGGCGGCGGCCTTGGACAGGTCGATGATGCGATCGCCGACGAACGGGCCGCGGTCATTGACCCGCAAGATCATCTTCTGGCCGTTGTCCAGGTTGGTCACCTCGACCAGACTGGGCAGCGGCAGCGTCTTATGGGCCGCCGACGGAATGTCCATGTCGAAGATTTCGCCGTTGGCGGTGCGGCGGTTGTGGAACTGCTCGCCGTACCACGAGCCGACCCCGACGACATTGTAGTCCTTGTCCTCGCGCGGATAGTACCACGTACCATTGATCTGATAGGGTTTTTCCGTGCCGCGCAACGGCTTGCCATCGCGGCCCACGGTCGAGCCGGCGCGCGGCGCCGAGCCTCGCGTGGCGTCGTTGCGAGCCGAGACGGTGTAGCCGGTCTTGCCGGTGCCGTACTTGGGCGTGGCGCAGGCGGCGAGGCTCAGCGCCGCCACGGCCATCAGGCCCAGGCCGCACACGTTCCGCCAGACCTTGTCGATACGCTGGTTCATTCCGCTCATCGTCCAGAGGGGCGACACCCCTTCCGAGCGGATATGGTCCCTCGTTTGTTTTGAAGTCTGGTTAAGGACCTAGAGCGCTGATATAGCCGCCTGCTCCGGACAGGTGGCCGAGTGGTTTAAGGCAGCGGTCTTGAAAACCGCCGTAGGTGGAAGCCTACCGTGGGTTCGAATCCCACCCTGTCCGCCAAACGTCTTCGCGACGAAAAACCCTTTCAGGACAAGCATGTCGGCTTCCCGCACCGCGATCTATGGCCAGGCCGATCATGATCTGGCGCCGTCCGCCGCGGACGCCGTGCAGCTGTCGCCGTTGGTGCTCGGCTCGACCGACATCGCTGCGATTCCGGACGAATCCTTTACGGCGATCGCCGTACGGGCGCCGGCTGGGGCGGTGGAGCGACGATTTGTCCTCGCCCAGGCGTTGCGCGTTCTGGCGCCCGGCGGTCGCTTGACCGCTTTCGCCCCCAAGGACCGTGGCGGCCTGCGCCTGAAGAAGGAGCTGGAGGCCCTGGGCGGCGAGGTCGGCGAAAGCGCCCGCCGCCACAACCGCATCTGCGTGGTGATCCGCCCCGCACAGATCAAGAACCTGGCCGAGGCCATCGCCGCTGGCGCCCCCCGCCAGATCAGCGAGAACGGCCTCTGGACCCAGCCGGGCGTGTTCAGCTGGGACCGGTTGGACGCCGGCACCAATGCGCTCCTGCAGGTGCTGCCGGAATTCTCCGGCGCCGGGGCCGACTTCGGTGCGGGCATCGGCCTCCTGGCCTTGAACGTCCTGGCGTCGAAAAAGGTCACCAAGCTGACCCTGATCGAGCTGGACCGCCGCGCGGTCGAGGTTTCCAGGCGCAATATCGAGGATCCGCGCGCCAACTTCGTCTGGAGCGACGTGCGTCACGACGCTGGGGGTCTGAAGGACTTGGACTTCGTCGTCAGCAACCCGCCGTTCCACGAGGGCGGCGGCGAGGACAAGACCCTGGGTCAAACCTTCATCCGTGCGGCGGCCGGCGCCTTGCGCAAGGGCGGCAGCCTCTGGATCGTGGCCAACCGCCACCTGCCCTACGAGGCGATCCTGGCCGAGAGCTTCGCCAAGGTCCGCCTGGTCGGTGAAGGCGGCGGCTACAAGGTGTTCGAGGCCCGGAAATGAGCAAGGCCCTGATGGCCCGGCTGGACCGGCTGCTGGCCAATCTGGGCTATGGCAGCCGCAAGGAGGTCCAGGCCCTGGTCGCCGCCGGCAAGGTCGTGCTGGACGACAAGGTGCTGAAAGACGCCGGCGTCCGCGTCGCCGTCGACGTCTCCCTGCCCGAGCGGATGACCATCCGGGGCGTCCCGGTCGATCCCCCGGCCCCGCTGGTGCTCATGATGCACAAGCCGCTGGGCGTGGTGTGCTCGCACAAGGAAGACGGCGAGAAAATCTACGACCTCCTGCCGCGGCGATGGCGGCTGCGGGATCCGGGGCTCTCGACGGTTGGCCGCTTGGACAAGGACACCAGCGGCCTGATCCTGATCACCGATGACGGCGACTTCCTGCACCGGGTGATCTCGCCCAAGCGCCACGTGCCCAAGACCTATCTGGCGACGCTGGATCGGCCGTTAGACGGCTCAGAGGGCGAGATTTTCGCCGCCGGGACGCTGATGCTGGACGGCGAGGAAAAGCCGCTGCTGCCGGCCCAGCTGGAAGTCGTCGACGCCAGGGCGGCGCGACTGACGATCACCGAAGGCCGCTACCACCAGGTGCGCCGCATGTTCGCCGCGGTCGGCAACCACGTGGTCACGCTGCACCGCGAGCGGATCGGCGGCCTGACCCTGCCGGTCGACCTGGAGCCAGGCCAGCACCGCATCCTGCTGGCCACCGAGGCCGAGAAGGTCTTCGCGGATGTCTGAACCTATCCTGGTCGACGCGCGTGGCCATCACTGCCCTGTCCCGACCTTGAAGCTGCGCAAGGCCCATGAGGCCGCTCCGGCCGGGGCGGAACTCGTCCTGCTGGCCACCGATCCGATGGCTCGCATCGACGTGCCGCATTTCGCCGGCCAGATCGGCGCAACCGTACTTGAGATCGCTGACCAGGACGGCGGCGTCATCCGTTTTCGTATTCTGAAGGCGGCTTGAGCGGGATCGCCTTCGGGCCCTCCAGCAGGGCCCGGGGACGCTCGTCCAGGGCGATCTCGACCTCGGTCGCCAGGGCGCCGCCAAAAAAGATCGCGTTCACGCTCCACGACAGCCAGATCAGGAAGATGATCACGGCCGAGATTGAGCCGTAGGTCGCGCCCAAGTGGACGATTTTCTCGACATAGAAGGCGCTGGCCCATGACATGAACACGCATAGCGCCGCCGCCGTCGCACCGCCGGCGATCGAGGCGCGCCAGCCGACCGGCTCGCGAGACATGGCGTAGCGGTAGACCAGGGTCATGCCGAACACGATGCCGAAGCTGGCCCAGGTCCATTCCGACTGGATCCAGGGGACGCCGGCCAGCGGCCGCAGGTTCAAGGCCGAACCCAGCAGCCGCAGGGTGAGGAAGACGCCCGACATCATGAACAGCAGGCCGAACGCGGCGATCAGCACCAAGAGCGCCATCAGGTTGAAGCCGAAGAAGCCGCGCTGATTCTCCTCGTCGTGGATGAACGACAGCCCGGCCAGCAAGGCCTTGAAGCCGCGATGGGCGGCATAGGCGCCGACGATCAGCACGACGCCGCTCTGCAGCGAGATCGTCTGGCCCGGCGCATGAGCCAGGCGGGCGAACTCGTCCTGGAACATCGAGCGGGCGCCGGAGGGAATCAGTTCAGCCAGCCGATTGGCCTGATGCGCGGCGCTCTCCGGCGTCAGGAAGAAGCTGTAGAGGCCGATCAGAATCGCCAGGCCGGGGAACACCGCCAGCAGAGCGAAGAACGAGACGCCGCCCACGTAGAGCATGACGTCGCGACCCCACAGGCGCGACAGGGCAAGCCCCAGCACGCGCAGGATTTCGCGAAGCCAGTGAGTCGGGTCGAGGTCGAGGTCGCGCCAGCGGATGCGGTGCAGCGGATCTTGCATCCGGCGGACCATGGCGATGCAGCATCCCGGAGTCAAAAACCGGGCGCCCGGAACGTCAAAGACGCGCCGTCTTGGGAAAGACGGCGCGCCTCCGCAGGACGTGCCTGTGAATCGATCGCCACATCGAGGGACGGATGGCGCAGCGACCGATCGACACCTGCAAGCTAGGGCCCGCCGCCTGAACCGGACCTGAACGCGTTCGTCAGGTCTCAGAGGGCTCCGGATTCCTTCAGGCTGGCGATGGCGTCGGTCGAGAAGCCCCAATCCGCCAGGGCCTCTTCATTGTGACCGCCGATCCGGGGCGGCGGGCCCTGGATGGCGCCCGGCGTGGCCGAGAAGCGCGGGGCGGGCGCAGGCTGGGTCACGCCGGCGACCTCGACAAAAGTCCCGCGGGCGGCGTTGTGGGCATGCTTGGGCGCCTCGTCCATCGTCAGCACCGGCGCGAAGCAGACGTCGGAGGCGTCCATGATCGCGCACCACTCGTCGCGGCTTTTCTGCCTGATCACGGCGGCCAGCTTGTCGCGCAGCTCCGGCCACTCCTCGCGGCTCATCTGGTGCTGGAACTGCGGGTCGGTGATCCCGGTCCTTTCCAGCAGCAGCAGATAGAATTGCGGTTCGATCGAGCCGATGGAGATCCACTTGCCGTCGGCGCATTGGTAGGTGTCGTAAAAGTGCGCGCCGCCGTCGAGCAGGTTCGTGCGCCGCCCCTCGCCCCACATCCCGCCGGCCTTGAAGCCGTAGAACATGGCCATCAGCGAGGCCGCGCCGTCGCTCATGGCGCAGTCGATCACCTGCCCCTGCCCCGTCGAGCGCGCATGGATGACGCCGGCCAGCAGGCCGAAAGCCAGATAGAGCGCCCCGCCCCCGAAGTCGCCAACCAGGTTCAGCGGCGGCACGGGCTTGTCCGCCGTCCCGATGGCGTGCAGCGCGCCGGTGATGGCGATGTAGTTCATGTCGTGGCCGGCGGCCTTGGCGTAGGGCCCCGTCTGGCCCCAGCCGGTCATGCGGCCGTAGACCAGCTTGGGATTGCGAGCGAGCGCGATGTCAGGACCCAGGCCCAGGCGCTCCATCACACCCGGGCGGAAGCCCTCGATCAGGCCGTCGGCCTGCTCCAACAGCCTCAGGCACGTCTCGATCGCTTCGGGGTTCTTCAGGTCCAGCGCCACTGAACGGCGGCCACGCGCCGTGACGTCGGCCGGCGAGCCCCTGCCCTGGCCCTTGCGATCGATCCGCACCACGTCCGCGCCGAGGTCCGACAGCAGCATGCCGCAGAACGGTCCCGGGCCGATGCCGGCGAACTCGACGATCTTCAGCCCCGAAAGCGGCCCCTGGCCCATGACGCGATCTCCCAACAGGCTCTGCGGCTTTTGTGAGACTACTAGAACGACCCTGACGTTCGGTCAGGCAAGCCCTTGCGCGATCCAGGATCGTCGATCTTCGATTCACCGCCAGGCTGCGGCGTTCGGCGCCTTTGACCGCGCGAGGCCTCTGCTATGTTGCGGCGTCGAATCTAGGCGGTCGTCGTGGGAACGACCGGACCAGAGTTCGGGCGGAGGTTGGTTTGGCGGTTGACGCCCGGATCCTGATCGTGGCGCGCGACGATGTTCGCGCCGGACCGCTGGCCGAAGGGCTGGACCGGCTTGGCTGGCGCACGATCACCGCGCGGGGTCCCTATGCCGCGCTGGCCGCCCTGGGCGACCTGCCGATCGAGGCGGTGATCGTCGACCTGGCCAGCGCTGGCCCCGAGACCCAGACCCTGGCCCGCCGCCTGAAGGCCGCCGTGGCCCCGCGCCGCCTGCCGGTCATCGCCATCGGCGATCCCGACGGGGACTATCGAAATCAGGCCTTCGACCTGACGCTGTCGCCACCGCTGCACCCGTCCCAAGCCGCCTTGCGTCTGGAGAGCCTGGTGCGCACGGCTATCGCCGAGGAGGAGTTCGAGCTGCGGCTCGAGACCTTCGGCGAGCGCGGCCGCCGGCTGGACCTGCCCGAGACCTCGGAAGTTCCGTTCCGCATCCTTGCGGTCGGCGAGCCGGCCCCGCAGTTCCTGGCCCTGTCCAACGCCCTGCAGAGCAGCGGCGCGGAAGTGGTCGGCGCCTTCACCGCCTATACGGCTTTCGACTACCTGCACGAGCGAGCCTTCGACGCCGTGGTCCTTTGGGCGGGCGACAGCCAGCAGGAAGCGCTGTCGATCGCGGCCGGCATGCGCCGCAACACGCGGCTCTTCCACATCCCGGCCTTGCTGTACCTGAAGGCCGAGAGCTACGTGACGATGTCCGAGGCGTTCCATCGCGGCGTCTCCGACGTGGCCTCGCCCGAGACCCCCGAGGTCGAGACGGCCATGCGGGTCATGGAGCTGGCTCGCAGCTTCCGGCGCGGCGAAGCGATCCGCGGCGCGCTGGAGAAGGCCCGCAGCTCGGGCCTGATGGACGCCGCCACCGGCCTCTTCACCCGCGACCTGTTCGCCGCTCACCTGGCGCGCCTGGCCAAGGCCGCCGCGGAACGTTCGCGACCGCTGTCCATCTGCGTCCTGCGCATCGCCGACAAGCCCGAGACCGTGTGGGCCCGCCAGAACGGCTGGCTGGACCGCGCCATTCCGCAGATCGGATCGATGGTCGGCCGCCTGGTCCGGGTCGAGGATACGCCCGCGCGCCTCGCTACTGAAGTCTTCGCCCTGGCCCTGCCGGCGACCAACCACAACGCCGCCCGCGCCGCCGCCGAGCGGATTGCGGCCGTGATCGGCTGCACCGCCTTCGACGCCGGCGACGACCGGCCGCCGTTCGTCTGCGAGTTCGACATCGGCGTGGCCGAGGTCCAGCGCGGCGAAGGGCCGGTCAAGGCGCTTGAGCGCGCCGCCGCCAGCGCCCTCAAGCGCGACGCCGGCTGACCGAAAGCCAAGCTTGGGCGCCGTCGCGGCAAGTCCTATATGAAGCCTGTCCTGTAACGGACTGTGTTTCGAAAGGCGCTCGCCGTGGCCCAAGCCCAGCCCCAGCCCATGATCATCGATGTCGTCGCCGACGTCGTCTGCCCCTGGTGCTATCTGGGCTGGCGGCGCCTGAAGTCGGCCGCGGCCCTGCGACCCGAGGTCGAGGCCAAGCTGGTATGGCGGCCTTACCAGCTGGACCCGTCCCTTCCCGAGGAAGGTGTCGACCGCAAACAGTACATGGCCAGCAAGTTCAAGGACCCCGAGCGGCTGAAGGCCGTCCACGCGGCCCTGGTCGAGGGCGGCGCCGAGGAAGGCATCGCGTTCAATTTCGAGGCCATCGCGATTTCGCCCAACACCAATGCGGCCCATCGCCTGATCCGCTGGGCCCTGACGGCGGGGGTGCAGGACCAGGTCGTCGAGGCGCTGTTCAAGGCCTATTTCGAGCAGGGTCTCGACATCGGTGATCCTATGGTCCTGGCCGACATCGCCGAGGCCGCCGGCATGGAGCGTCTGGTGGTGCTGCAACTGCTCTCCGAAGGCGCCGACAAGGAGGCCGTGGCCCGCGAGCACGCCATGGCCGTCCAGGGCGGCGTGACCGGCGTGCCGTTCGCCATCTTCGCCGGCAAGGTCGCGGTGGTCGGGGCCGAGACGCCCGAACGCATCGTCCAAGCCATCGATCAGGCGCTGGCGAACTAAGAACAGGGTACGCTGTACAGGCGCTCTTGCTTTTGGCGCCGCAACAAGCGCATAAGGCTGTTCGTGAGCCCCCTTCCGTCGCGGAGGGGGCTATTTTCGTTGGAATTCGACCAAGAAGCGGTCCGAGGGGAGTCCTGAACTCCAAGGGGGCCCGATTTGGTCATTGGCGCGAGCCGCGCGTTTGTGTGTGCGGCCGCTGTGACGTGAACTGGACCCAGATGCCCTTCCCCGCCTCCCACCCCGCTCTTGAGCGGGCTCTCGCCGCTCAGGGTTACGCCGAGCCCACCCCTGTCCAGGCCGCCGTGCTGGCCGCCGACGCCGCCGACCGCGACCTGCTGGTCAGCGCCCAGACCGGCTCGGGCAAGACCGTGGCTTTCGGTCTCGCCGCCGCCCCGACGCTGCTCGGCGAAGCCGAGACCTTCGATCGCGCCGCCGAGCCCTTGGCCCTGGTGATCGCCCCGACCCGCGAGCTGGCCATGCAGGTCAATCGCGAGCTGACTTGGCTCTATGCCGAGGCCAAGGCCGTAGTGGTCAACTGCGTCGGCGGCATGGACGCCCGTCGCGAGCAGCGGGCCCTGAACTACGGCGCCCACATCGTCGTCGGCACTCCCGGCCGCCTGCGCGACCACATCGAGCGCGGCCACCTGGATCTCTCCAAGCTGCAGGTCGCCGTCCTCGACGAGGCCGACGAGATGCTGGACATGGGCTTCCGTGAGGATCTGGAATTCATCCTCGACGCCGCCCCGCCGGAGCGCCGCACCCTGCTGTTCTCGGCCACCCTGGCCCGCGACATCGTCGAGCTGGCCAAGCGCTACCAGAACGACGCCCTGCGCATCGACACCATCGGCCGTAATGAGCCGCACCGCGACATCGAGTACCGCGCCGTGCGCGTGGCCCCGAACGAGGTCGAGCACGCCGTCGTCAACCTGCTGCGCTTCTTCGAAGCCCCCGGCGCCCTGGTGTTCGCCAACACCCGCGAGAGCGTCCGTTCGCTGCACGCCAAGCTGCGCGAGCGCGGCTTCGCCGTTGTCGGCCTGTCAGGCGAGCTCTCCCAGCGTGAGCGCGCCGACGCCCTGCAAGCTCTGCGCGACGGCCATGCCCGCGTCTGTGTCGCCACCGATGTCGCCGCCCGCGGTCTCGACCTGCCCGACCTGGGCCTCGTGATCCACGCCGAGCTGCCGATCAACAAGGCCACCCTGCTGCACCGTTCTGGTCGCACCGGCCGCGCCGGCAAGAAGGGCGTCTCGGCGCTCGTCGTGCCCTACACCCGCCGCCGCAAGGCCGAGCAGCTGCTGTACGCTGCGGGCGTCGAGGCCGACTGGGGCGGCGCTCCCAGCGCCGACTCGATCCGCGAGAAGGACCAGGAGCGCTTGCTCGAGGATCCCATCTTCTCGGAAGTCTCGACCGAAGAAGACATCGCCCTGGCCGAGGCCATGCTGGCCAAGCGCACGCCGGTCGAGATCGCCGCCGCCCTGATCCGCACCCGCCGCGCCAAGCTGCCCTCGCCGGAAGACATCTATGACGATCCGCGCCACGGCGCCGATCCGGGTCCGCGCCTGCGCACCGGCGAGCCGGGCGAGCGTCCGCTGCGCGAACCGCGCGCAGACATGGAGGGCTCGGAGTGGTTCCGCATCAGCGTCGGCCGACGCGGCAACGCCGATCCGAAGTGGCTGATCCCGATGATCTGCCGCCTGGGCCATATCACCAAGAAGGATATCGGCTCGATCCGGATTTTCGACTACGACACCAAGTTCGAGATCTCGGCCGAGGCGGCGACCAAGTTCGGCGCGGCGGTCCAGACGACGGTGCGCGAAGACGTCTCGATCACCCCGACCACGGCCCCGGCCGCTCGCGAAGCCGGTCCGCGCCGGGAATTCACCCCGCGCGCCCCTCGTGGCGACAACGACGGCCCGCGCGAGTACAAGCCGCGCGCCAACGCGCCGGGCTCGCGCGATCACACGCCGCGTCCGTCCAGCTATGGCGATGACGGTTTCAGCAACGCCAAGCCCTACGCCCGTGGCGACGAGCCCAAGGGCGACTACAAGCCGCGCCGCGCCCCGCGCGACAACGAGGCGTCGCGTCCGTACTCGCCGCAAGACTCGGAAAGCGCTCCTAAGCGCGCCTTCAAACCCCGCCATGAATCCGGCGCTGACGCGCCGCGCGAGTTCAAGCCGCGCGCACCGCGCTCTGACGGCGATGGCCCGAAGAGGCCGTTCAAGAAGAGCTTCAGCAGCGACAACGCCGCCGGCCCGAAGCCCTACGCCAAGCCCTATGCCGGCAAGAACGACGGCCCGTCCAAGCCGTTCAAGGGCCCTAAGCCCTTCAAGAAGAGCTTCGACGCCAAGCCGGGCGGCAAGCCGGCCGGGAAGCCGTTCAAGAAGAAGTAGATCGTGAAGATGCTCCCCCGCGATGCGGGGGAGCTGTCGTGGAGCGGCTGAAGGGGGCGATCCGCGCGTAGGCCGAGCTAGCCCCCTCCGGCCCTCTGGGCCACCTCCCCCGCATCGCGAGGAGGATTATGACTTCAGACGCTCTGCCCCGCCGACCATCCCGACGCCCAAGCCCATTGGAAGTTATAGCCGCCTAGCCAGCCGGTGACGTCGACCACCTCGCCGATGAAGTAGAGGCCCGGCGCGGCCTTGGCCTCCAGGGTGCGGGGGTCCAGCGCGTCCGTGTCCACGCCGCCCAACGTCACTTCCGCCGTGCGATAGCCTTCCGAGCCGACCGGCTTGAAGGTCCAGGCGCTCACCGCCGCGGCCACACGGCCCAGCACCTTGTCCGAACAGTCGGCGATATTGCCCTTCCCCGCCGCCTCGTCATCGGCGATCAGCTGCGCCACGCGCTTGGGCAACAGGTTGGACAGCACCGTCGCCACCGCCTGGCGAGGCGTGGCCGTGCGGGCCGTCTTCAGGGCCGCCAGGACATCGACGCCGGGCGCCATGTCGACGCTGATCTCGTCCCCCTCGCGCCAATAGGACGAAATCTGCAGGATCGAGGGGCCCGACAGACCGCGGTGGGTGAACAGCATGCCTTCGCGGAACTTGGTCTTGCCGTGGGCGACCACGGCGTCCAGCGCTACGCCCGACAGCGGCGTCAGCCGGGCCAGCATGCCAGTCTCGAAGGTCAGAGGCACCAGCGCCGGACGGGTTTCGACAATGTTCAGCCCAAACTGCCGGGCGATGTCGTAGCCCAGGCCCGTCGCGCCCATCTTGGGGATCGACTTGCCGCCGCTGGCCACGACCAAGGAGGCGCAGGCGACCTTGCCCGACGCCAGTGAGACCTCGAAACCGCTCCCCACTCTGGCCACGCCTTGAACGGAGGTCTCCAGCCGCAGCTGGACGCCAGCGGCCTTCATCTCGGTCAGCAGCATGCTGATGATCTGCTTGGCCGAGCCGTCGCAGAAGAGCTGCCCCAGGGTCTTCTCGTGATAGGCGATGCCGTACCGATCAACCAGGGCGATGAAGTCCTTCGGCCGATAGCGGCGCAGGGCTGACAGGGCGAATTTCGGGTTGGCCGACAGGAAGTTGTGGATCGACGCGCCCGTGTTGGTGAAGTTGCACCGACCGCCGCCGCTGATGCGGATCTTCTCGCCCGGCGCCTTGGCGTGGTCGATGACCAGCACCGATCGCCCGCGCTTGCCGGCTTCGATGGCGCACATCATGCCGGCCGCGCCCGCGCCGATCACCAGGACGTCGAAGTTTTCCAAGGTCTTCCTATAGCTTGCTCCGCCCCGTTCGAGCCGAGCAGGTCGTGGAAGTCAATCAGCCCGCCCGGCGATAGCCCGGCCGCGAGGCGACCTGCTGGCGTTGCGGCGACGCCTTGGCGCTGACCTCGAAGCGGCCGATCATGCGGACGAGGCCACTGATCTCGTTCTTCAGGGCGTAGCTGACGGCCGTGGCCTGCTCGACCATGGCGGCGTTCTGCTGCACGCCCTGGTCCATCTGGTTGACGGCGGCGTTGACCTCGTTGAGGCCCCGCGCCTGTTCGCCGGCCGACCCCGCCATCTCCGACACCAGCGCGTCGATCTCGCCGACCTTCAAAACGATGCCATCCAGCGCCTCGCCGGTCTGGGCGACCAAGCGCACGCCCTCATCGACCTGGGCGGTTGACGCGCTGATCAGGGTCTTGATCTCCTTGGCCGCGTCGGCGGAACGCTGGGCGAGCGCCCGCACTTCCTGGGCCACGACGGCGAAGCCCTTGCCGCTCTCGCCGGCTCGGGCGGCTTCCACCCCGGCGTTCAAGGCCAGGAGGTTGGTCTGGAAGGCGATCTCATCGATGACGCCGACAATAGCGCCAATCTTGGTGGAAGACGCCTCAATCTGGGTCATGGCCGCGACGGCGCCGCGCACGACTTCACCCGAGCGCTCGGCGTCGGAACGAGTCGAGGTGACGACGCGGCTGGCCTCGCCAGCGCCTTGCGAGGCGCGACGGACGGTCGCGGTGATCTCGTCGAGCGCCGCGGCGGTCTCTTCCAGGCTGGCGGCCTGCTGTTCGCTGCGACGGGCGGTGTTGTCGGCGGCGGCGGCGATTTCGTCCGCGCTGGCGCTGACCGTGCTGGCCACAGTGACAATGCCGCCGACTGCCTCGTCCAACTGGACGATGGCGCCGTTGAAGTCGTTGCGGATCGCCTCGTAGCCCGCCGGGAAAGCGTCATTGATGCGCACCGTAAGGTCGCCGTTCGACAGGCGCGACAGGGCGTCGGCCAGACGCTCCATGACAAAGGCCTGTTCACGGGCGGCGGCCGACGAGACCGCCTCGTTGCGGGCCCGCTCGCTTTCGCTGGCCGCCGCGATCCGGGCCTGCTCGGCCTCGGACGATCGCAGCGCCACGGCGTTGTCCTTGAAGACCTGAACGGCGCGGGCCATCAGCCCGACCTCATCCTTGCGGACAGCGCCCACGACCTCGACATCCAACTGGCCATCAGCGAGGCCCGTCATGGTCCGCGACAGCGCCCGCACCGGACGCGAGATCTTGAAAGAGCCGATGTAGAGCGCAAAGCCCATGCCGCAGCCCGCGGCGCCCAGGCCGAACAACAGGGTCAGCCACGACCCCTCCGCCGCCGACTTGCTCGCTTCGGCGACCATGGCCGCGGTCTGTTTGTTGTAGGCGTCGCCCCAGGCCTTGCCCTCCTTGGCCATCAGGTCAATCGCCGGATCGACCTTGGCCAACACGCCTGAAGCACCGGCGTCATCATTCTTGAGGCCAAGATCTGCGGCCGAACGGGCATGCCCGTAGGCTTCGTCCAGCTTGGCCTTCATGGCGGCCGTATAGTCGGTCGTCGCTGGGTCGGCGGCGGCGATCTTGTCGAGGCTCTCCTTGCCCTCGCCATAGACCTTGTCGAGCTCCATGGAGGCGGCGGCCGCTTGCTCGGACGCCCCGTCATAGGTGACCGCGCGGTGGGCCGCGTAGCCCATCATGCTGATCCGACGCAGGAAGCGGGCGGACTGGACCTCGGCGGGAGAGCGATGCTTGACCAGCACCTCGGTCGCCGCGTCGGCGCGCTTTTGCTGCCAGACGCCCAGACCGGCGCAGGCCACGGTGGCGACGGCCAGCACGACGGCGGGCAAAAGCACCTTCGAGGAGATCTTCAGGTTGTCGAGCTTCACGGCGTTCCCCCCAGTAGTCCGAGCTTCGCAACACTACGCCCACGGCGTTTTCGCGCTTTCGGACACCGGTGTCAGATGAATCGCGTCCAATTGCGCCGTAGAGTTCGGCGCCGTCCGTAAATGACCGCTTAAATCGGTCAGGTCGCTTGACGTTCCTAGGGGAGACGTTACGACGCACGCCCCTCCCCGTTTCGACCATATCGAGCCATCCCATGACGGTCGCTCTTCTCGCGCCGACCATTGGCGTCGACTTCGGCACCACCAACACCGTCGTGTCGCTGACCCACGGCGACGACCACGCGCGGCTGGTTCGCTTCTCGATCGACAACCGTGACCTGTTCGCCTTTCGCTCCGCGCTGAGCTTCCATAGCATCCAGGGCGCCGGGGGGCAGGCGAACGAGCGTGTGGTTGAGGCCGGCCCATGGGCCATCGAGGCCTATCTGGAAGATCCGCTGGAAACGCGGTTCATCCAGTCGTTCAAGACCTTCGCCGCCTCCCAGGCCTTCACCGAGACGCGGATCCTCAACAAGCGCTACCAATTCGAGGACCTGCTTGCGGCCTTCCTGCTTCGCCTGAAGGACCACGCGGCGGGCCAGTTGGACACCCTGCCCCCGCGCGTCATCGTCGGACGGCCGGTGACCTTCGCGGGCAGCTCGCCGAACGAGACCCTGGCCCTGGCCCGCTATGAGGAGGCCTTCAAGCGCCTGGGCTTCAGCGACATCCGCTACGCCTACGAGCCCGTCGGCGCGGCCTTCTTCTTCGCCCGTCAACTGAAGCAGGACGCCACCGTGCTGGTGGCCGATTTCGGCGGCGGCACGTCCGACTTCTCGTTGGTTCGGTTCGAGCGCGGCGACGATGGCGTGCTACGCTCCAACCCGCTCTCGCGCTCCGGCGTCGGCGTGGCCGGCGACGCCTTCGACTATCGGATCATCGACCAGTTGGTCTCGCCCGAGCTGGGCAAGGGGTCGGAGTACCGGTCGTTCTCGAACAATCTGCCGATCCCTCAGCGCTATTACGCCGCCTTCGCCCGCTGGGACCAGCTGGCCCTGCTGCGCGCCTCCAAGGACATGCGCGACATCCGCGCCCTGGAGCGCACAGCCCTGGAACCCGAGAAGATCACCGCCCTGATCGAGGTGCTGGACGGCAATCACGGCTACGCCCTCTACCGCTCGGTCTCGGCGCTGAAGGAAGCGCTGTCCAGCCACGCCGAAGCGACGTTCCACTTCGCCGCCGGTTCGGTCGAGATCGAGAAGCCCGTCCGGCGCGGCGAGTTCGAGACCTGGATCAAGCCCGAACTGACCGCCATTGAAACCGCTGTCGGCGAGGCCCTTGAGCGCGCCGGCCTCACTGAGACCGGCGTGGACCGCGTCTTCCTGACCGGCGGCAGCTCGTTCGTGCCGGCCGTCCGCGACATCTTCCTGCGCCGTTTCGGACAGGACAAGATCGAGAGCGGCGGCGAGTTCGAGTCCATCGCCTCGGGCCTGGCCCTGATCGGACGCGAGAGCGATCTGGACCTCTGGACCATGCGCGCCGAGTAGGCTTTCTCGCCGCATGGTCGTACTTGGCGCTTTCGAATAGGGTTAACGCGAACGATTCGCGTCGCGACCTACGGGGCAACGAGTCCAGTGCCGATTTCGTACCTCTCCGCCGCCCAGATGGCCGCCCTTTCGGCGACGACCATCACCAATCTCTCGACCACCAAGCTGGAGACCCTGGCCAGCACCCAGGTCGCGGCGCTCTCCAACACCGCTCTGGCCGGGCTTTCGGCCAGCCAGGTCTCGGCCCTCTCGAACACCGCGGTAAAGGGCCTGACGGCGACCCAGATCCCGGCCTTCGCCCCGAACCTGATCTTCGACGCCGACCAATTGGCGGCGTTTAGCGGCGCCCAGCTGAACGCCCTGACCTCTACCCAACTGGCCAAGCTGGATAGCAGCCGTCTGGAGGCGCTGAGCGCGGCTCAGATCGGCGCTCTGGACGCCACGCACTTCACGGGCTTGGACGCCACCCAGATCACGGCGCTGAACTCCACCCAGCTGAAGCTGCTGACCGCGACCCAGATCGCCGCGATGCGGGTCGAGGATCTGGAGGAAATGTGGCCGGACCAGCTGCAGGCCCTCTCGGCCGCCCAGGTCGCCGCCCTGCCCCCCACCCTGATCCCGGCGCTGGACGACCAGCAGTTCGCGGCGCTGAGCACCACCCAGCTGAAAGGCCTGACCGCGACCCAGGTCGGCGCTCTGACCTTCACCCAGATCGCCGATCTCGGACCGGATCTGAACCTCTTCTCGGCCGGGCAGCTGGCGGGCCTGACCTCGAGCCAGGCCGCGACGCTGTCGAACACCCAGGTCTCGGCCCTGACCGCCACTCAGCTGGGCGGTCTGAGCGCCGGCTTCGGCGGCCTGTCGCCAACCCAGGTCGCCAGCCTCACTGCCACCCAGATCGGCGGCCTCAACGTCACCCAGATCCGTGCTCTGGACGCCACGAACTTCGCCGAGCTGACCGCGACGCAGGTGGCAGGTTTCACCGCCACCCAGATGGCGGCCCTGTCGGCGACCAATATCAGCGCCCTGTCCGCCACTCAGATGGCGGGCCTGACCACGACGCAGTTCGCGGGGTTGGCCGCGACCCAGATCGCGGGTCTGACGGCGACGGACCTCGCCGAGCTGTCCGGCGCCCAGTTCAAGAGCCTGACGGCCACCCAGATCGGCGGACTCTCGACAGCCAATCTGAATGCTCTGGACGCCACCGCCTTCCAGGGGCTGACCACCACCCAGTTCTCGGGCCTGACGGCGACGCAGCTGGGCGGGCTGACCACCACGGATATCGGCGAGTTCTCCACGACCCAGATCGCATCCGTCTCGGCCGGTCAGCTGGGAGCCCTGACGGTGACCAATCTCGCGGCCTTGTCGGCCACCCAGGTCAGCGCCCTGACGCCGAGCGCGCTCAAGGGGCTATCGGCCTTCCAGATGCGCAGCCTGTCGTCGACCGCCTTCAGCCAGCTCAGCGCGACCCAGGTCCAAGGCCTGACCGCCACCCAGGTGGGCTCGTTGTCCACCGCGGTCATCGCCAGCCTGACGACGACCCAGATCGGCTATATCCTGCCCGCCCAGATCCCTGGGCTGACCATCAATCAGCTGGACTGGCTGTCGACCACAAACATCGCCGCCATGACGCCGCTGCAGCTGGGCGCTCTGACCCCGACCCAGGTCGACAGTCTCTAGATCCGAAGGCTTCTCGCCCACGCCTGGGCGTCTGATGGCGCCGCCGCCAAGGAGGTTCGCATGACCCGGTTCGCCCTTCCCCTCTTGATGACGACGAGCCTTCTGGCGACCCCGGCCCTGGCTCAAACCGCACCATCAGGGGCTCCGTTGGGCGCGGCCGGCCGCTGGACGATCGACCTGAAGGCCTCGACCTTCAACGAAGCGTTGACCGGTCCCGCGCCGCTCGCCGCCGAGGTCGACGTGACTAAGGACGACGGCAAGAGCCTGGCCTGGACGTTGATCGAGGAGGACGAGGACGGCCTGGCGGCCATCCAGTTCGCCGACGCGCCGCTGGACGGGACGCCGACCAAGGCGGTGGTCAACACGCAGATCGTCATGATCAGCGTCATGCGCGATGGTCCCCGGGGCGTCAGCGCCGTGACCAGCAACAAGACCGGCCGCAAGCAGTCGATGAAGGTCTGGCTGGCCGACCCCGACACCCTGAAGGTCGAGCAGGACGTCGACGGCGTACCCGGGCCGCCGGATCAGAGCCTGACATTCCGGCGGATGAGGTAGCGGCTACTTGCCGAGCGCCTTGGCCAGGTAGCCCGCCAGCGCCTCGACCCGCGTGGGTCGGGGACCCCCAGGCGGCATGACCAGATGCAGGGCGATCGGACTGGCGGTCCAGTCGGTCAGCACCTCTTCCAGGCGTCCGTCCGCCACCGCCGCGCCGACGATGAAGTCCGGAAGCACCGCCACGCCGACGCCGGCGGTCAGAGACGGGACCAGGACGTCGCCGTTGTTGGCGCGGATCACCGAACGCGGCCGCACCGAGGCCTCTTCGCCCCCCCTCTGAAAGCGCCAGGTCTCCGGCGCTGACTGGTGGCCGTAGGTCAGGCCCCGATGCTCGGCCAGACTGGCCGGATGACTCGGGCGACCGTGCACGTCCCAGTAGGCCGGCGAGGCCACCACGTGGCGCTTCACCGCCCGCAGTCGGCGGGCGACCAACGAACTGTCCGGCAAGGTTGCGACACGCAGGGCCAGGTCGAAGCCCATGCCCACCAGGTCGACCGTGGCGTCCGACAGGTGCAGGTCGATCGAGACGTCTGGATAGGCCGCGAAAAATCCGGGCAGCACCGGGGCCAGGCTGTCGACGCCGAACGACATCGGCACGGCCATCCGCACCAGGCCGCGCGGCGCCGAGGATTGGCTGGACGCCTCTTCCTCCGCCGCCTGCGCCTCGGCCAGGACCCGCGTCGCGCGCTCGACCAGGGATTGGCCGGCGTCGGTCAGGGCCAGGCGGCGCGAGGTGCGGTTGAAGAGCCGCGCGCCCAGTCGCTCCTCCAGGCGGGTGACAGCCTTGGACACGGTGGCCTTGGACATGGCCAGGTCGTCGGCGGCGGCGGCGAACGAGCGCAGCTCCACCACCTTGGCGAACACGGCGAGACCTTCGAGATCGGGAAGCTTGGACATGCACTGAGACTAATTTTTGAAACGATGAGTTTCAATAGTTTCCATTTCGGATCTTCAGAGATCCCCTATCTTCTCCTCAACAGGACGCGCCGACGCGGCGCGCCGCACGGGCCAAGGCCCGGAGGGATTAGAAAGGTTAGAGCCATGATCGACCGCAAACCGTTCGACAAGCTTGGCGGCGCCGACCACGGTTGGCTGAAGGCCAAGCACCACTTTTCATTCGCCAGCTACTACGATCCCAGCAACATGAACTGGGGCGCACTGCGGGTCTGGAACGACGACGAGATCGCTCCCAACACCGGCTTCCCGCCGCATCCCCACAGCGACATGGAGATCATCACCTATGTCCGCGACGGCGCGATCACCCACCAGGACAGCCTGGGCAACAAGGGCCGCACCGAGGCCGGCGACGTCCAGGTGATGAGCGCGGGCACGGGCATCCGCCACTCGGAGTACAATCTCGAGCCGGAGACCACCCGGATCTTCCAGATCTGGATCGAGCCCAAGACCTTCGGTTCGGCGCCGTCCTGGGGCGCCAAGCCGTTCCCGAAGGGCGATCGTTCGGGCAAGTTCGTGACCCTGGCTTCGGGCTTCTCGGATGACGCCGACGCCCTGCCGATCCGCACCGACGCCCGCGTCCTGGGCGCGACGCTGAAGGCCGGCGAGAGCACCACCTACGCCCTGGGCAAGGATCGCAGCGGCTACCTAGTCCCCGCCGTGGGCGTGGTCGAGGTCAACGGCGTCAAGCTGAACGCCCGCGACGGCGCCGGCATCAAGGACGAGGACGTGATCACCGTCACCGCCCTGGAAGACGCCGAATTGGTTCTGGTCGACGCCGCACTGTCCTAACCGTTCAAGACAAGGCGCGAGGAAACTGAAATCCTCGCGCCGACTTTCCTCCCCGACACTCATTAAGGAGGCCGTGATGGCCAAGGTTCTGGTTCTCTACTACTCGTCCTACGGTCATATCGAGACCATGGCCAAGGCCGTGGCCGAGGGCGCCCGTGAAGCCGGCGCGACCGTCGATATCAAGCGCGTGCCGGAAACCGCGCCGCTCGAAGTCGCCCAGAAGGCCCACTTCAAGCTCGACCAGGAAGCTCCGGTCGCCACCGTCGAGGACCTGGCCAACTACGACGCCATCGTCGTCGGCACCGGCACCCGCTTTGGCCGCATGAGCTCACAGATGGCCGCGTTCCTCGACCAGGCCGGTGGCCTGTGGGCCCGGGGCGCACTGCACGGCAAGGTTGGCGGGGCCTTCACCTCGACCGCCACCCAGCACGGCGGCCAGGAAACGACCCTGTTCTCGATCATCACCAACCTGCTGCACTTCGGCATGGTGATCGTCGGCATGGACTATGGCCACGCCGGTCAGATGACGCTGGACGAGATCACCGGCGGCAGCCCCTACGGCGCCACCACCATCGCCGGCGGCGACGGCTCGCGCCAGCCCAGTGAGAACGAGCTGGTCGGCGCGCGCTACCAGGGTCGCAAGATCGCCGAGACCGCTCTGAAGCTGCACGGCTGATCGCTCACAGCCGCATAGCCGATCGTCCGCGCCCTCCCCCAAAAGGCGGACGATCACGATCCGCCCCGAGGCCTCCCTCCCGCCTCGGGGCGGCTTTCTTTTCGGCTAGTGCTTGGGGTCGAAGTCCGGCTTCTGGGCCACGACATAGGCGTCCCACTCGGCCGCGCTGTGGAAATCCAGGCCCTTATCCCAGGCCGCGCCCATGTAGTAGACGAACGGCTTGCCGGCCTCGACCTTGATCAGGACAAGGTAGTTATCGAAGTCCTGGCGCACCTCGACGACCGACTTGGGGTCGACCATCAGGGCGATGGCCATCGAGCCCTTCTCCGGATCCGCCGGCTCCCAGAACGTCACCCGGCCGGGAGCCAGGTCCTTCCTGAACACCCCCGTCCCGCTGGCCCGCTTGCGCTTGGAGATGCCGATGCCGACCACCAGCGGGCCCGGCTTGTCGGAGCTGATGGTCGAGACCATCCGCGTGAAGTTCGTGCCCAGCGGCAGCGTGAAGGTCCGCGTCTCCCAGACCTTGCGATCCACGTCGACCGGCCAGGGCGCGTAGTCGACGCTGAACTTGGCCACGTCGGGGCCGTTCTGGATCACCTTCCAGCTGGACCAGTTGCGCGAGGTCCACAGCTTGTTGTCGCGCCAGACGCCCAGGCCGCCTGCGCCACGACCGGTCCCCACATCGTAGAAGTCCAGACCTTCGCCGTGGTTGGCGTGCTGGTAGCCAGTCTTCAGCTGGCGATCCATATAGAGCCAGCGCACGCTCTTGCCCCAGGCGTCGATGCCCGAGGTCGATGGCGGCTCGGCTTTCTCCAGCTCGCGGCTGTAGATCCGGTGCGCGGTGCGGTCGTTTTCCCAGAGGATATCGTTGAAGCGGTATGGCGCCAGGATCACCGTGGCCTTGGGCTTCTGCCCCTCGGCGTCAGGCTTGGGCAGCGGCCCGTGCTCCTGAGCCCGAGCGGCGCCGAGGGACAGTGCTAGGACCGCGATGAAGGCCAGGGTCTTCTTCATGTCGGGCGCCTCAGTGAAATTGCGGAAACCTGGCGAGCGCCGCGCGGGCGCACTGGTCCGCACCCTCGTGGCTGGTGTCGGCGATGGCCAAGCCGCCGACCAGGACGGCGCCGACATGCAGCGGCAGTGAGCCGGCGTGCGGGTTCAGGCGATCGGCGTCGGCCTTGATCCGAGCGGCGAAGTCCGGGTCGGTCTTCTCACGCGGCTCCATGACGCTGCCGGCCTGATCGAAGACAACGGCGGCGTTGGCCTTGCGCGGCGCGGCGACCGGCGGCTTCGGGCTCAGTTCATCGCGCAGGACGACCAGCGGATTGCCCGTGGCGTCAACGACGGCGGCCGAGACGTGCGCGCCCTGGGCGGCGCAGGCGTCGATCGCGGCTTTGGCGAGATCAATCGCTAGAGGAAGCTTCAGGGGTTGAGGTTCGGGCGTCGTCGCCAGTCCGGCGGCGAAGGCCAGGATCGCCAGCATGCTGCTTCCTCCCAGAAGTCTCGTTTCCGGTATAGCGCGCGCCGAAAATTGGTCTAGCCAGAATATAGAACTGGATAATCCAGCAAGATCAGTCGTTCCGCGGCCGCACCACGGCGGTCAGCCAGCCGCCACCCCAAGGCGTGTTGATCACCGCCTCGTCCAGCACCTCGCCCATGACCTTCAGGCGATGCCATAGGCGCAGAGGCTTCAGCGCCAGCCACATGGTCAAGCCCACGGCGCCGCCGGGCTTCAGGTTCGGAGTATAGTGAGCGACTAGGTCCTCGACCTCGCCCAAGTGCTCGATACATTCGGAGAAGACCACAACATCGAAGGTCTCGTCGGTTTCGAAGGTGCGGCCATCGCCCAGCAGCATCTTGACCTCGCCGCTGGCGATCTCCGGCGCCAGGCGGGTCTCGCCGCGCTCGATGGCGGGTCTGGAGAAATCGACGGCGACATAGCGCGCTGGCCTGTGCGCACGCAGGGCCTCGTAGAACACGCCCTCGCCCGCCCCGATCTCCAGCACGCGCGGATTGGGCCAGCGGTCGGCGATCATGGCGGCCAGTAGCCGGTGATGGTGGCGCTGCTCGGAGCGGTTCAGACGGTCGTAGATCCCGTCCTGGTACTCGGCGTCCCACTTCTCGACCGGCGCGGCGACGATCGGCTTGTTCCGCTTGCGCATGAACAGCTCGCCGACCCACGGACGGTCCAGGGACATCAGCTCCGTGAACCGGCGCCAGCGCAGATAGGCCATGAACGTTCCCCGACTATGCTCCGGGGATAGGGAAAGGGCCCCGAACTGTCCAGTCCGAGGCCCCTCCGTGAGTTTAGCCCTTGGCGACGAGAGCCGCCTGCGCCGCCGCTAGGCGCGCGATCGGCACGCGGTAGGGCGAGCAGGACACGTAATCCAGGCCGACCTTCTCGCAGAAGCTGATCGACGCGGGGTCGCCGCCGTGCTCGCCGCAGATGCCCAGCTTGACGTCCGGACGGGCCGCGCGGCCGCGTTCGGCGGCCAGACGGATCAGGTCGCCGACCCCCTCCTGGTCGAGGCTGACGAAGGGGTCCTTCTCGAAGATGCCCTTGTCGATGTAGGCGCCCAGGAACTTGCCGGCGTCGTCGCGGCTGATGCCGAACGTCGTCTGGGTCAGGTCGTTGGTGCCGAAGCTGAAGAACTCGGCGTTGGCGGCCAGGTCGCCGGCGCGCAGGGCCGCACGAGGCAACTCGATCATGGTGCCGACGGTGTACTTCAGGTCGACGCCCTGCTCTTCCAGCACCGCCTTGGCGACGCGGTCGGTCAGGTCGCGGAGGTACTTCATCTCCTCGCCCTTGGCGACCAGCGGATGCATGATCTCCGGCACCGGCGCAGCCTTGCCCGACTTGGCGATCTCGCAGGCGGCCTCGAGGATGGCGCGGACCTGCATTTCGTAGATCTCGGGGTACGAGACGCCCAGGCGGCAGCCGCGGTGGCCCAGCATCGGGTTGGTCTCGTGCAGCTCCTTGGCGCGGCGCAGCAGCTTGGCGGCGTCGAGGCCGGTGGCGGTCGCCACGGCTTGAACGTCCTCTTCGGTATGCGGCAGGAACTCGTGCAGCGGCGGGTCCAGCAGGCGGATCGTGACCGGCAGGCCCTCCATGATCGTGAAGAGCTCGACGAAGTCGGCCTTCTGGAATGGCGCGATCTTGGCCAGGGCGGCGCGGCGCCCCTTCTCGTCGTCAGCCAAGATCATTTCGCGCACGGCGGCGATCCGCGTGTCGTCGAAGAACATGTGCTCGGTGCGGCAAAGACCGATGCCTTCCGCGCCGAACTGGCGGGCGGTCTTGGCGTCCAGCGGCGTCTCGGCGTTGGCGCGCACCTTCAGGCGGCGGACCTCGTCGGCCCAGCCCATCAGGGTGGCGAAGTCGCCGGTCAACTCGGGCTCGATCATCTTCGGAGCGCCAGCCAGGATGTCGCCGGTCGAGCCGTCAATGGTGATGATCTCACCGGCCTTGAACTCACGCCCGCGGACGCGGAACAGGCCCTCCTTCTCGAAGATGGCGACGTCGCCGGCGCCCGAGACACAGGCCCGGCCCATGCCGCGCGCCACGACCGCGGCGTGGCTGGTCATGCCGCCGCGCGCCGTGATGATGCCGCGGGCGGCATGCATGCCATGGATGTCCTCCGGCGAGGTCTCCTCGCGCACCAGGATCACGGACTCGCCGTTGGCGGCGGCCTTCTCAGCGGCGTCGCTGTCGAACACGATCTTGCCGGTGGCCGCGCCGGGCGACGCTGGCAGGCCCTTGGCGATCACGTCGCGGTGCGCCGTCGGATCGATGGTCGGGTGCAGCAGCTGGTCCAGCGAGGCCGGCTCGACGCGGCCCACGGCCTCTTCCTTGCTGATTACGCCCTCGGCCGCCATGTCGACCGCCACCTTCAGCGCGGCCTTGGCCGTGCGCTTACCGTTGCGGGTCTGCAGCATGTAGAGCTTGCCCTGCTCCACCGTGAACTCGATGTCCTGCATGTCGCGGTAGTGACGCTCCAGCGTCTCGACCACCGACTTGAACTGGGCGAACACCTCCGGCATCGCCTCTTCCATCGAGGGCGCGACATCGCCCATCTCTTCGCGGGCGACCTTGGTCAGGGACTGCGGCGTGCGGATGCCGGCCACCACGTCCTCGCCCTGGGCGTTGATCAGGAACTCGCCGTACAGGCGGTTGTCGCCGTTCGACGGGTTTCGGGTGAAGGCCACCCCAGTCGCCGAGGTCTCGCCCATGTTGCCGAACACCATCGACTGGATGTTCACGGCCGTGCCCCAGCTTTCGGGGATGTCGTGCATGCGGCGATAGAACTTGGCGCGGTCGTTCATCCAGCTGGCGAACACGGCGCCGACGGCGCCCCAAAGCTGCTCCTGGGCGTCCTGCGGGAACGGCCTGCCCAAGTGGTCACGGACGGCGGCCTTGTAGTCCTTGATCACCGCCGCCCAGTCGTCGGCGGTCAGACCGGTGTCGACATGGACGTCCAGGCGATCCTTGTGGTCGTCCAGGATCTCCTCGAACATGTGGTGCTCGAGGTTCAGCACGACGTTCGAGTACATCTGGATGAAGCGGCGGTAGCTGTCATAGGCGAAACGGCGATCGCCCGACAGCTTGGCCAGACCCTCGACGGTCTCGTCGTTCAAGCCCAGGTTCAGCACCGTGTCCATCATCCCCGGCATCGAGGCGCGGGCGCCCGAGCGCACCGAGACCAGCAGCGGATTGGTCACGTCACCGAACGTCTTGCCGGTGATCTCCTCGACCTTGGCGAGACCTGCGGCGACCTGCTCAGCCAGCTCGACGGGGTACTGCCTGCCGTTCGCGTAATAGTGGACGCAGGCTTCGGTGGTGATCGTGAACCCCGGCGGCACAGGCAGGCCCAGGGCCGACATCTCCGCGAGATTGGCTCCCTTCCCGCCCAGCAGGTTCTTCATTGAAGCGTCGCCGTCAGCGCCGCCTCCACCGAAAGCGTACACCCAACGGGCCTTGGTCAACGTCTCAACCGGCATTTGCTCTCACCCTGCGATCAGTGAAAAAGGCCGCGCCTCTCTGATGGAGGTCGTCTCGCCTTGGAACAGCGCTGCTTTGTCGTGATCCCGCAGTGCAATATCCGGGCGTCTCAGTAGCACTTCGTTCAAGAACGCGTCCACTGGCGCTTCGCGTTCCGAGAGATAACAAGAGAATTCGGCAAATAATTCCAATGACAACGTTGTCCGCCAAAGCGGCTTGGCCAGATTTCGATCATGGACGCGGCAAAGCCGCGACTTGGGCGGAAAGCGGACGATTGGGGCGGCTTGCCTTCGCAATGCGAAACGCTTCCCATGACGGGCATGCAGCCCATTCTCGTCCGACTCGGCCACGCCATGGGAAAGTCTCGAAATGACGCCGACGCCCTTGCGGACCTTCATACTCGCAGTCGCCAGGTCGCCTATCGCGGCCTTTATGGCGACGCCTTCCTGGACCAAGAGCTGTTCGAGGTTTCGCGAGCCTGCTGGCGGGCCCGGTTCAACGACTTCGATCCGACCACCGATCTGGTTCTCGCAGCGATGGCCGACGGGGCGCCCGTGGGCTTGGCCTATGCCTCGTTCCGGCTTAAGCCCGAGGTCGGCGCGCTGCTCGACAACCTGCACGTCGCGCCCGAACACAAGGGCGGCGGCCTGGGCACAGCCCTCTTGGCTAGCGTGGCCCGGTGGCTGGTCGAGGAGCACGGCGGCAAGGCGCTGCATCTGGAAGTCTATGCGCCGAACACCGCAGCGCTGGACTTCTATGTCCGCAAGGGCGGCGTCGAGGTGGCGCGCTACAGCGAGACGGTCCCTGGCGGTCGCGTCGTCGACGTGGCCAGGCTTCGCTGGGCTCGGCCGGCGGCGCTGCTCCACTGACCCGACCGCGCCCATAAGAAAGCGGCGGGCGACCGTCCCCGATCCGCCCGCCGCTCGCCCCCGTGAAGGGCTCTTCGTCGTCGGCTCAAGGCCTTCGTACGGGCTCTTCACTGTCCCCACCGGTCCGACTCCCACAAGAAGCAGACCGGTTCCGTCTAAGGCCCCAGCGCGGATCGCGACTGTGACGATCCGCACGCCGGCTAGATCTCCGTTTCTCTAGAACGGAATCTCGTCGTCCAGGTCCGCCGAGAAGCTTTCGCGCGGGCCGCTAGGCTGGCTGCGCTGGCCGCCGCCGAAGCTGGAGCCCCCGCCGCCCGAATAGCCGCCGCCATACTCGTCACCGCCGCCCGACGAGGCGCCGGCGCTGTCGCCGCGGCCGCCCAGCATGGTCAGTTCGCCGCGGAACTTCTGCAGCACGATCTCGGTCGAGTACTTTTCGACGCCGGTGTTGTCGGTCCACTTGCGGGTCTGAATCGCGCCCTCGATATAGACGGTTGAACCCTTGCGCAGGTACTGCTCGGCCACCTTCACCAGGTTGTCGTTGAAGATCACGACACGGTGCCACTCGGTCCTTTCCTTGCGCTCGCCGCTGTTGCGGTCGCGCCAGGTTTCCGACGTCGCGATGCGGAGATTGGCGACGCGGTCGCCTGAACCCAGGCTGCGGATCTCGGGATCGGCCCCCAGATTGCCCACCAGAATGACCTTGTTGACGCTGCCCGCCATCGCTTGACCCTGCTCTCGCCCGGCGACCCTCGCGCCGGAATCTGAGGGCGGACGTTAACGAGAGGCTAACGCGGACGCAAGTTTTGTTCCCATAACGTTCTTGTGGACGGGCGACAGGGCTGTGGACGACAGGCCGCACACCCCGCGCCATCAAACGCTACTGAGCGGGTTCGCGCCGAATGGCGCCCGGCACGGCAAGTCGGCCGTCGCCCGTGCGGACCAGCGACATGAAACGCGGGCCTTCATAGGTCTGGCCGACATAGATCCCCTCCTTCTCGAGGAAGAGGAACGAACCCTGATAGGCGCCGACCATGCTCTTGCTGTTCGATTGGCCCATGCGGACGAAGCGCAGGCGCGCGCCCTCCAGCGCCGCGGCGCAAAGCTCCATCTGAGGCACGTTGCGCTCGAGCGGATTGAACCGCAGCGTGCCATCCTTGTTCGTCGCCACCTGGAAGCAGACGCCCTGCTCGAATGGCGCCTTGGTCTGCTTCTCGCAGGCCGAAAGCCCGAGTGCGGAGACGGCCAGAACGGCGGCGGCGGCGAGGACGGTCTTCTTCATGGATTACACTTATAAACCTATCAGCCGTTCGGGATAGAGCAGTTTGGTCCCTGATCGAAGGCGGTGTGGAAGCTGCGATTGTCGGACGAGATCTCCACGCGGCCGGGCACCAGGCGCAGCGTCTCCTCGCCCCAGCGTCCGTAGGTGGCCCCGCCGGTCCGCTCGCAGCGGCCGCCGAACAGTTGCTGGGCGCAAGCGTTCAGCGTGATCTCACCGGGCAGACGACGCCATTCGTTGCCGGCGTAGCGCCAGCAAGCGCCCAGGGGCGCATTGGTCGAGGCGCCGGTCGGAGTTGACGGCGTCGCCGGACTGGATGGAACGGCCGCCGCCGGAGCGCTGACCGTCGGGGTGGGCGGCAGCGGGGTGAGGACGGTGCCAGCCTGGTCGGCGGCCGCCAGGGCCCCGGTTTCGTCAACCCCGACGTCCAGGGCGCCGGTCGCCACGCCGTTCTTCTTGGCGCATTCGGCCAGGGTGATCTCGCCGACGAAGCTGCCGCCCACGAAGCAGCGCAGCGGGCGCGCGGGGTCCAACTTGCTGTCGTCGTCGCGTCCGGTTTCCACGATCAACCCGGCGCGCGAGGCCGGCGGCTCCTCGGCCGGCTTCTTGTCATGCCCCGACATCAAGGCCACGGCGATGCCCAGACCCGCCAGCAGCGCGAGCGCCGCGCCGCCGCCGAGGATGATCCGTCGATCTTTCAGAAAGTCCATGGCCCCTGGCTACGACGCGTCGATGACGCTTTCAAGCTCGGCGGACCTAAAAGGGGCTCAGCCGCCCCCGGTCAAGCGATCCAGGGCCGCCTGGTAGTTGGAGATCTGGTTGGTGAGATAGGTCGGGACCGTTCCCCCGGACTTGCCCGAGCTTGCGCCGGTGTCGCTCTTGATCCCCAGGGCCGCGTCAGCGATCTCACGATAGGCCGAGCGGACCTGCGACAGCGCCCGGGTGATGACCATGGTGGCGTTCTTGCGGCCGGCCTCGCTGGACAGGTCCAGTTCCGGCGGCAACTGCAGGCCATAGACAGGCCCCTTGCCGTCGGCCGAAACCGTCTTGCCATTGTCGGTCTTGGTGTTGCGCACGACGCCGCCCGCCAGGCCCAGTGAGGTCAGCACGTCCGTGCCGCCCTTGCCGGCCACCACTTCGATGGTCGAGGTGTTCGAGGCCGGGCTGATCTTCAGCACGCGACTGTTGCCGCTGGAACCAACCTCGACCTTCGCGCGGAAACCCGAAGCGCGTTTGATCTTGTCGGCCAGGGTCTCGAGCGTGTCTTTGGCCTCGATGGTGATGGTGGTCAGGGTTCCCCGCTCGCGGGTCCGGATTTGGAAGGTGTCGCCCGCTCGAGCCGCGGTCGCCGAAACGATGCGGTCCGACTGGGTGAAGTCCATCTTGCCGCTGGGCAGGCCGAACAGGTCCAAAGCCGACGCGCCCGACGACGAGACCGCGACCGAGGTCGGAGTTGCATAGCCGTCCTTGCCGGTCAGGCGCTGGCTCCAGTCCACCGCCCCCGTGCCGACATTGAGCTGAGCGACGTAGCCGTCCTTGGTCCCCACCGTCGTCTGGCCGTCCAGATTGGCCCCGGCCGAACCGACCAGCCAGGCCGTGCCGTTCTTGACGTCGAAGCCGGTGACCGTGTCGTCCCCCGTGCCGCCATAGTAGGTCAGGACATCGCTACCGGTGTTGGAGATGTCGAGCGACATGCGGCCGACAAAGGCGTCCATGCCGCCCGACGGCGCGGTCGTCGCGCCATTGATCGACATCAGGTTGTTGGCCGTATAGCCGCCGACATACAGCTGGCCGCCGTCGATCTTGAGACCCACCAGCTCTCCGCCCTTTAACGATCCCAGGTCGCGCGTGGCGCCGGCGGTGATCGTGGCGGTCTTGGTATAGGTCACCGGCACGCTCTGATAGGCGCCGTACTGGTCGAGCTTGGTGATGTTCTCGGTCACGACATTGGCCGCGACGTCGAAGCTGCGCAGCATCGCCTCGCCGTTCTCCTTGGAGCCGACGATCACCTGCGAACCATTGACGACGATGTCCGAGACGGAATCGTTTTCGACGGTGCCGAACTTCTGGGTAAACAGCGCCTTGGGCTTGCCGTTGGCGTCGGTGGCGAAGGCGGACAAGTAGGCGTCCCAGCCACCGCTGGGATCCGCGCCAACCGCGCCCGGCAGGTCCGACTTGCTGCGCCCGCCGACATAGAGAACGCCGTCCGAACCGAAGGCCAGCGCGGTGGCTTCGTCGGCCTGCAAGCCGCCACGGCGCACCGTCCATTGCTCGTCGCCCTTGGCGTCGTAGAGGGTGACGAAGCTGTCGGTGGTCGTCGATGTATCGCCGTTATTGATCGGACCGTTGACGGCGCCTTGGAGACGTCCGCTGACAGAACCGGCCACGGCCACGCCGCCGTCGTCGGAAACCGCTAGCGACAGGCCGTTGGCCTGGTCGGTCGCCCCGAGTGTGCGAGCGTACAGCAGGTGTCCGGCGCTGTCGTACTTGAGCAGCGCGACGTCGCTCTCGCCCTTGATGACCTGACCATTGAGATCGGTCTTGCCGTCCACCTCGGTGTCGACATCGGCCAACATGTAGATCGAGCCGTCAGCGCCGGTCACGGACTTGCGAACGCTGGAGATCGTCCCCTGCAGCGTCTCGGTGAAGACCTTGCCGCCCGGCGCCCCCGCGCCCGCGCCCGCGCCGCCGCCTGTCCCCGCCGCGCCGTACTTGGTCAGGGTCGTCTCATAAACGGCGTCGTCGGTGGCCGAGTTCTTGTCGGGGTCCGGATCGCCGGCCTTGGTCGTCACGTAGACGGCCGGCGCCGTGGTCGGGGCGCTGAAGGTCAGTTGCTCGACGGAATCGCCATTCACCTTCAAGGCGAAATCGTCGCCCGTGGCCGGCAGGGTAACCGGCTTGCCGCCCACCTGAACGGTCCGTTCTTGCCCGACCGTTCGCTGCAGCGAGAAGGTGGTGTTGAAGCCGGCCGTCTTCAGCTTGTTGTTCATATAGCTGACCACGTTGGACATGGTCCGCGGCGTGGAGCCCATCTCGGACAGGTCCATGGTCAGGTTCGTGGTGACGCCGAAGCTCTTCACCGCGACGTTGAACGACACATTGCCCTGGAACTTAGGCACCTCGTCATCCATCTGGCCGCTGTAGAGGGTGTCGGTCGTATAGCTGTACGTCGCCTTGGGCACACCTACGGTGCTCTTGTCCGTGGTCATGACCGCGCCGGTCGTCAGGCGCGCCTGATCCAACGACATGTTCTGGACATAGCTGCTGATCTCGCCCAGCCCCTTCGTCAGGGCTGTCTGAAGGCGCGAAATCTCACCATCGGTGACGCCCTTCTCCCCAGCGCGACTCGCCAGGGCCGAGAGGGTGTTGAGGGCCTGGTATGTGGCGAACAGCTTCTTGTAGTCAGGACTGGCGCCCTTGAGACTGGTCGCATTGGCGCCTTCATCCACGAACTTGCGGCCGTTCAGCGCCGAACGGACCAACTCGCTGGCGGCGGGTATCCCGCCGCCCAACCAGGGCGCCTGAGGCACCACGGCCTTGGACCCGGACGATGACGACGTCGTGGTGGCTCCAGACGCAGCCGCTCCCGTCAGGCCCGAACGGGCCTGATAGTAGTTGAGCAGGAGGTTGGAATCGAACGTGATCACGACGGGTCCTGACCGGAGCGCAAAGCCCCCCGCTCGTACCCTTGCCAGACCTTCGCTGACGACTCGTTAACGGTTGATCCGAATGTCCGCCGTCGCCGCCGCGCCGCTATGTCTAGGCGGCGATCAGATGGGCGTCGGAAAGCGCCCGGCGAGCGCCCTCGCGCAGTTCGCCCCACTCCGAGGCGAGGATCCCCAGCAGCACGACGTCGCGAGGTTGACCGTTCTTGAGGACATGACCGCGCAGATAGCCCTCGCGTCGAAAGCCGGCGGTCGATTGAGCCTTCAGCGCCGCGTCGTTGTCGGCCATGACCTCGGCGAACACCTTGTGCAGGCCAAGCTCGCCGAAGGCCCGGTCCAGACCTAGCACCTGGGCGGCCCGTCCAACGCCCCTGCCCCGCGCCTCGGCCGAGCCCAGGAACCAGTTCCAGCTGGCGCGGCGGTGATGGCTGGTGAGTCCGGTCAGCGTCAGCAGCCCCATCGGGACGCCCGCTCGGGTGATCATCCAGCCGCGCATGTCGGGATCGGTGCGCAACGCCTGGAACCAGGCCGCGTGCGCCGCGTGGCTGGGCAGGTCGGCGTCCGACATCCAGCGGTCGACCTCGGGCTCGGAACGCCACTGAAAGAGGATCGCCTCGTCCTCGTCCCGCAAGTCGCGTAGCTCGATCATGCTCGTCGCCGAATCCCCAGTCGCCCGAGGGACAGCTTAACCCGAGCACGGCGCCCGACCTAGCGTTACGAGCCCTTGAACAGGGACAGGATGATCTGCGGCGCGCCGTTGGCGATCGACAGAGCCTGGGCGCCCAGCTGCTGCTTCACCTGCAGGGCTTGCAAGCGCGCGCTTTCCTTGGCGAGGTCAGCGTCGACAAGGTTGCCGACGCCGGTTTCAAGCACGTCGTTCAACCGCGAGACGAAGGAGCTGTGGGCGTCGATCTGCTTGGCCTGGGTGCCGATATTGCCCACGGCCTGGTTGACCGAGCTCATCGTCGCGTCGAGGCGCGTCAAGACGGCTGTGGCGTTGGCGGGGGTGAGGATGTCGTCGGTGGCCGTGAGCGTGTTGATCGTGCCGCCCAGCGACAGGTTCTGCAGGCTGAGCGTGATGGCCTGGGCCGCGTCGGCGTCGGCCAGGAAGGTCATGTCGGCGGGCTGGCTGCCGTCCAGCAGGTTCGCGCCATCGAAGACGGCGCTTTTGATCACCTGCTGCAGGTTCTTCAGCAACCCCTGAAAGTCGGCGTTGAGCGACTGCAGCGAAGTCGTTGTCAGCGAGGTGTCCTTGGCGGCCACCACCTTTTCACGCATCAGCTTCAGGAGGTCCGAGACCGACTCACCAGCGGCCAGGGCCACGTCGGCGATCGAGGTCGCGCGATCCAGGCTCATCTTGACGGCGCCCAGGGCGCTCATGTCGGCGCGCTGCTCCTGGGCGATCGACCAGACGGCGGCGTTGTCCTTGGCGGTGGAGATCGACTCGCCCGTGTTGATGCGGGTCTGGGTCGCCTGCATCTGATCGTTGGTGCGATTCAGGTTCTGCAGCGCGATCAGCGCGGGCTGGTTCGTATTGACGCTCAGCGTCATGCGCGGCCTCCGATCGGCGATTTTGCCGTTGGTTGCGACCGCGCGCGATTCGGCGCGCGATCCGTTCGCCGCCAGAATTGAGGTCAGAAGGTAAGATTATGGTTAACGCTTATAAACCATGTCCGTTTACAGGTGCGGCTCGCCGTCGCACCCGCCCCTCCCCTAGGCCATCAAGCTCTCAGGCTTGGCCGTCGAAAACGTCGCCAGACGCATAACTGGCTTCCTCGCGCAGCTTCAGGATCTGCTCGCGCGGAAACTGCTGCAGCGTCTCGCCGGTGCGGCGGTCGACCGTCTTGTAGACGTACTGTCCGGTGCCGTCGTCCTGTTCGATGACCAGGCGCAAATCCCCCGGCTGCGGACCATCGCTGACTGGTTGAGCCGGCTCGGCCTCCTGGACCGGCTCCGGCGCGGCGACCTCGGAAGCCTCGCCGGAAACGCGTTTCGCGCCCTCGGACGGGTCCGGGGCGTTCGTAGGCGCGACAGGCGCGATAAAGTCCCTGATGGCCGACAAAGCGGCTTTTGGTTCCATTTTTCAACTGCCGGCGCTTATGGGCCGACCCTCCTCTTCGGCTTTGGAGATCTTGCCTGAGCGGTCCTGAAGGAAAGGCGGAGGCGGGCCCTGCGACCCGCCCCCTGCCCGTTCCTTAGCGGAACAGGCTCAGGATCGAAGACGTGGATTGGTTGGCGATCGAGAGCGCCTGCACGCCCAGCTGCTGCTTGGTTTGCAGCGACTGCAGCTTGGCGCTTTCCTTGGCCAGGTCGGCGTCCACCAGGTTGCCGACGCCGGCGTCCAGGCTGTCCTGCAGCTTGCCGACGAAGGTCAGGTGGGTGTCCAGGCCCGTCGAGCTGGTGCCCAGCGAGGCCAGCTTGTTGGTGGCGGTGCCGATGGCCGTGTCGATCTGGCCGATCATGGCCTTGGCTTCGCTGGCGGTGGCGAAGGTCGAGCCGGCCGACAGCTTCAGGCCGGTCAGGCCCAGGGTCTGGGCCTTGACGGTGAAGCCCGAACCGTCCGAGTTGGCCAGGAAGGTCATCTTGGTGGTCTTGCCGTTGGCAAGGCTCACGCCGTTGAACTTGGCGTTGTCGGCGGCCTTCTGGATCTGGTCGCGCAGCGAGACGAAGTCGGCTTGCAGGGCGTTGAACGAGGCGGTGTTCAGCGAGGTGTCGGAAGCGGCCAGGGCCTTTTCCTTCATCTTGCCCAGCAGGTCGGTGATGGTGTCGCCGGCCGCCAGGGCCACGTCGATGGTCGACTGGCCGCGCTGCAGCGAGTCCTTCACCGAGTTGAGCGACTGAGCGTTGGCCGACTGCGTCTTGGCGGTGGCCCAGATCGCGCCGTTGTCCTTGGCGCTTGCAATCTTCTTGCCGGTGTTGATGCGCTGTTGGGTGACCTGCAGCTCGCTGTTGGTGCCGTTCAGGTTTTGCAGAGCGATCAGAGCGCCGGCGTTCGTATTGATGCTGTTCAGCGGCATACGAATAGAGTCCTTTTCAAGGTGTCCGACGCCATTTTGGCTGCCGGGAGCGTTTTGCTCGAAAAGGTCAGAAGCAATTGCCGGGCCATTTCTGCCGGGGTGCGACAATCCGTCTAAGATTCTGAATTTATTGCGTTATATATCCATTAACGACGAAGGCTCCCGGCAATTTCTGCCGAGAGCCTTTCGCCATAGGCAATTCTTGCCGGGCACATAGTGCGCACCCAGCAGGAAAGAGGCGCCGGACGGCTTTTGACGGCCGTCCGGCGTATCGGGCTCACCCCTTGAACAGCGACAGGATCGACTGCGGAGTCTGATTGGCGATCGAAAGGGCCTGCACACCCAGCTGCTGCTTGGTTTGCAGCGACTGCAGCTTGGCGCTTTCCTTCGCCAGATCCGCATCGACGAGGTTGCCCACGCCGGCGTCCAGGCTGTCCTGCAGCTTGCCAACGAAGGTCAGGTGCGTGTCCAGACCGGTCGAGGCAGTGCCCAGGGAAGACAGTTTGTTCGTCGCCGTTTGCAACGCGTCCGTCATCGTCGCGATCATGGCCTTGGCCTCGCTCGCCGTGGTGAACGTCGAGCCGGCCGACAGCTTCAGGCCTACCAGACCGAGGGTCTGGGCTTTCACCGTGAAGGCGTCGCCATCGGAGTTGGCCAGGAAGGCCAGCTTGGTGGTCTTGCCGTCGGCGAGGCTGGTGCCGTTGAATTTGGCGTTGTCCGCCGCCTTCTGGATCTGATCGCGCAGCGAGATGAAGTCGGCTTGGAGAGCGTTGAACGAGGCGGTGTTCAGCGAGGTGTCGGAAGCGGCCAGGGCCTTTTCCTTCATCTTCGTGAGCAGATCGGTGATGGTGTCGCCTGCAGCGAGAGCAACATCGATCGTCGACTGACCGCGCTGGAGCGAATCCTTCACGGCGTTCAACGAGCTCGAGCTCGCGCTTTGCATCTTGGCCATCGACCAGATCGCGCCATTGTCCTTGGCGTTACCGATCTTCTTGCCGGTGTTGATACGGCTCTGGGTGGTGGCGAGCTCCGTGTTGGTCGAGTTCAGGTTTTGGAGCGCAATAAGAGCGCCCGGGTTCGTGTTGATCGAGTTCAGCATTTGATACCTACCGTTTTGGTGGGATTTGTCCGGCCTATTGCCGAGCGGGCGTTTTGCCCGCGCGAACCATCGCAAACGCCAGGCCAACCGAGGGTCACTCGGGGCCAACAAATAACCTTTTGATTTTTTTGAACTTTAAATACGGCGGAGAGCCAAAACGAAACCGCCCGGCGAATGCAACATTCGCCGGGCGGCAGGTTTTTCCGGAACAGGTAGGCAAGACGTTCAGTCTTGCGAAAGTCGGAGAATCAGGCGGCGTCGGCGCGGCCGGACAGCCCTTGCATGATCATGCGATTGATCTCGATCAGGGGCTCGAAGTCCTCCTCCTTGCGCATCACGGCGCTGGAGTGGCGACCGACCCACAGGCTCAGCGAAATGATGCTGGCGCGCAGATCCATGGGCAGTTGGTTATCGGGCATGGAACAGTCGGTCGCCAAGGCCGACCAGACCTTGCGATTCCAATCCAGCGCGTCGATCCGCGTGACGAAGTCGTCCGCCGGGGCCTGGGACGCGTCCATGAGGGCGCGCGTCACCTGCCCAAACAGGCGGTACTCCATTTCACGGGGATTCTCAGCCCGCGTCGCCGCCTGCTGATACGCCCGAAGAGACATGCCCCAACCTCTCGTCTTCGTATTCAATCAACTTACGGCTCAACATCAGAGCCTTGTAGTACTCTCGCGCCATCACGTGCTTCGAGATGGCGATGCAGTCCTGAAGAACCGTAGGATTGCGCACAACACCCATAAAATCGTTAAGGCGCGTCGCGAATTCCTCGTAAAACTTCTCAGCGGAACCCTCTTCGAGATACATCATCATCACCGGGAAATAGATCCGGCGCGCGGGCGTCGTGACCTGATCCGGCTGCATGATGTCCTTCTCGCGAAGGACCGAGGCCTTGTTCTGGAGCACCAGAACACCGCGCCGGTCTCCGTTCTGGACCACGGCGCCGTTTAGGACGAATTTTTCGCCGGGCTTCAGCGACAGCTTCAAAGGCACTTAAGGCCGCTCCTTCGTTGACGCCGCTTCGCCCGGTTCCGTCATGACGACGGGTTGAAGGGCAAGCTAGACGCGCACGTGTTAACGCTGTCTTGCCGCCCTTGCGACCGTGAGCCGCAGCTTAGGACTCAGTTAAGCATACGCCCTCAAAACATGGTTAACACCAGTGTCCAAGGTCTCGTTCGATGTCCCGCAAAAGCGTCCTGGAAGCTTCCGCCAGCGCCCTAGCCCAGCCAGACCTGGGCGCTGCGCCCGTCCATGCGGGTCAAATCGCGGGCGCGATCGGCGATTCAGCGTCCGCGGAAGCCATTGAGCAGCTCAAGCGCGCCACCCAACAGGTCAAGAACGCCGAGAACGCCAAGGTGCTCGGCCGGGCGATCATGGCGGTGCATGGCCAAGACTTCCCCCTGGCCCAGAAACTGGCGCTCAAGCTGCTCAAGAAGGATCAGATGCTGGGCCTGGCTTGGCACATCCTGGGTATCGCGCTCGAAAAGCTGGGTGACTACGGCTCTTCGCTCCGCGCCTACGACGCGGCGCTGAAGCTGCTGGCCGACCACGCTTCGGTCGCCGGCGACCTGGGCCGCCTGGCCTTTCGCATGAACATGCCCGAGTTCGCGGCCGGCTTCTTCGCCCACTTCCGCGTAGCCCAGCCCCACAACATCGAGGCGGCGAACAATCTGGCCTGCGCCTTGCGCGAACTGAACCGCGAGTCGGAAGCGATCGACGTTCTGAAGGAGGCGATCGCCGCCCATCCCGAATCGCCCGCGCTCTGGAACACTCTAGGCACGGTGCTCTGCAACACCGGTGACGCCGAAGGTTCGATTGTCTTCTTTGACGAGGCCCTGCGCCTGGAGCCCCGCTACAGCAAGGCCTGGCACAACCGCGCCTTCGCGAAGTCGGACATGGGCGACATCGAAGGCGCCCTGGCCGACATCGACCAAGCGCTGCAGCGCCCCGACTCGAAGGCGGACGAAGCGATCATGCGGTTCGCCCGCTCGACCATGTCGCTGTCCCTAGGCCGGGTCGCGGAGGGATGGAAGGAATATGAATCCCGCTTCTCCCAGGAACTCATGGAGGCCCCGAACTTCGAGATCCCAGGCGTCCGCTGGTCGGGCGAGGATCTGAAGGGCAAGTCTCTGCTCATCTGCACCGAACAGGGCCTGGGCGACGAGGTCATGTTCGCAAACATGCTGCCGGACATCCTGGATCTGCTGGGTCCGGACGGATCGCTGACCCTGGCTGTCGAGCGCCGCCTGATACCGCTTTTCGAGCGCTCTTTCCCGAACGTCGAGATCACGGTGCACCGCACCGTCAAATACCAGGGCCGTGTCTATCGCGCCGCGCCCGAGATCAAGGACTGGGACCGCTTCGACTACTGGGCTCCGCTGGGCGCGTTCCTGCAGGACCTGCGCGGCTCGGTGGAGGCTTTTCCAAAGTCGGTCGGCTATCTGAAGCCGGACCCGGATCGCGTCGCGCATTGGAAAGCCGAACTCGAGAAGCTCGGTTCGTCCCCCAAGGTCGGCCTGCTGTGGAAGAGTCTGAAGTTGGACGCCGAGCGCGCCCGGCAGTTCTCGCCGTTCGAGGCCTGGCGCGCCGTGCTGAAGACACCAGGGGTCACCTTCGTGAACCTGCAATACGGCGACTGCGCCGACGAGATCGCCTACGCCCAGGCCGAACTCGGCGTCGACATCTGGCAGCCGCCGGGCATCGACCTGAAACAGGATCTGGACGACGTGACCGCCCTCTGCGCGGCGGTCGATCTGATCGTCGGCTTCTCGAACGCGACCACCAATCTGGCAGGAGCGGCTGGAGCGCCGATCTGGCTGCTGACCGGTCCCGCGGCGTGGACCTTGCTGGGGAGCGATCATTATCCCTGGTATCCACAGGCGCGGATCTTCTCGCCGCCCAGTCTCCGGGACTGGAGCCCGGCGATGGTCAATATCGCCAAAGCGCTCGGCGAGGAGGTCGCCAACCGGAAATGACCCTCGCGATCCTACAGGCCCGCATGTCCTCAAGCCGCCTGCCGGGCAAGGTGCTGGCGGATCTGGTGGGCGCGCCGATGATCCTGCGCCAGATCGAAAGGGTTCGTCGCGCCCGGCGCGTCTCGCGCCTAATCGTCGCGACCTCGACCCGTCCCGACGACGACCCGCTCGCCGAAGCCCTGGCGGCAGCGGGCGTCGAGGTGGTCCGCGGCGACCTGGACGACGTTCTCTCACGGTTCATCGCCGCACTGGATGCGGCCGACGAGCAGGCCGCGGCCGTCCGCCTCACCGCCGACTGCCCCCTGACCGATCCCACCGTGATCGACGACACGATCGCGCTCTTCGAGCGCTCGAACGCCGACTACGCCTCCAACACCGGCGACGAGCGAACCTTCCCCAAGGGCCTGGACGTCGAAGTTTTCAAGACCGCTATCCTGCGCCAAGCCCACGCGGAAACGACCGATCCGTACGACCGCGAGCACGTGACGCCGTTCATCTATCGCCGGCCCCAGCAGTTCCGTCTGGCGACCCTGACGCAGGATCGCAACGAGGGCGAGGTGCGCTGGACCGTCGATCGGCCAGACGACCTGGCGTTCGTCCGCGCCGTCTACGAAGGCCTCTACCCTGCCCGTCCGGCCTTCGTCTCGGACGACGTTAGGGCCTTCGTCGGGGAACGGCCTGATCTGAAAACCCTGGGCGGAGATCCCCGCGCATGAGCACGATCGTCAGAATGCGCGACATCGCCGAGGGCGATCGCCAGCAACTGCTGACTTGGCGCAACAGCCCGGAAGTCGCCGCCTACATGTATTCGGACCACCCGATCTCGCGCGACGAGCACGATCGTTGGTTCGATTCCATTCGCACGCGCCGCGATCGCCGCTACTGGGTTATCGAGGTCAATGATGAGCCCGTCGGCCTGATCAACCTGGCCGACATAGACGAGACCCACCGGCGCTGCGCCTGGGCCTATTATCTGGCCAGCCCGAACGTGCGCGGGCTCGGGGTCGGCTCCTATGTCGAGTTCTGGGCGATCGAGAAAGTGTTCGGCTCCCTGGGCCTGAACAAGCTCTGGTGCGAAGTCCTGCTCTCGAACGAGGCGGTCTGGAAGCTGCACGAAGCCCATGGCTTCCAACGCGAGGCGCTGTTCCGCGATCATGTGATCAAGAACGGCCAACCGGTCGACGTGGTCGGCTTGGGACTGCTGGCGCGCGACTGGGCCGGCAAACGCGATGAGATGGCTATCCGCCTGCGGGGCAAGGGTTACGACGTTCCGGCCTGATCGATCCGAAGCCCGCGACGCGCCGAGCCTCTTGCCAAGCGCGCCCGCGCCGGTAGTTTGATCCGTTCAATTTGAACAACTGTTCGAACCGGATCCGATTCAATGAGCCAGCGCTTCGAAGGCACTTCCGACTACGTGGCCACCGAGGACCTGAAGGTCGCGGTGAACGCCGCGGTGGCCCTGGAGCGTCCCCTCCTGATCAAAGGCGAACCCGGCACCGGCAAGACCGTGCTCGCCTACGAGGTCGCCAAGGCCATGGGCGCGCCGCTGATCACCTGGCACATCAAGTCGACGACCAAGGCCCAGCAGGGCCTCTACGAATACGACGCCGTCACCCGCCTGCGCGACAGTCAGCTGGGCGATGAACGCGTCAAGGACGTCAAGAATTACATCAAGAGGGGCAAGCTCTGGGAGGCCTTCGAGAGCGAGGTCCGCCCGGTGCTGCTGATCGACGAGATCGACAAGGCCGACATCGAGTTCCCGAATGACCTCCTGCAGGAGCTCGATCGGATGGAGTTCTTCGTCTACGAGACCGGCGAGACCATCAAGGCCAAGGTCCGGCCGGTGATGATCATCACCTCGAACAACGAGAAGGAGCTGCCGGACGCCTTCCTGCGCCGCTGCTTCTTCCACTACATCCGCTTTCCGGAAGAAGCGACGATGCAGGCCATCGTCGACGTCCATTTCCCGGGCATCAAGCAGAAGCTGGTCGCCGAGGCGCTGCGCATTTTCTACGACATGCGCAAGGTTCCAGGTCTGAAGAAGAAGCCATCCACGTCCGAACTGCTGGACTGGCTGAAGCTGCTGCTGGTCGAGGATATCGATGAGTCCACGCTGCGCGAGAAGGATCCCACCAAGCTGATCCCGCCGCTGCACGGGGCTCTGCTGAAGAACGAGCAGGACGTGCACCTGTTTGAACGCCTGGCCTTCCTCGCCCGTCGCGAGGGTTCGAGCGCGCGCCCGGGTCAGTAATCCGGCCCGCCAACGGCCCGGCGCGCTGCGGCGAAAAGGCCGTTACTTTGTTTTCACTGGACGCGCGCCCGGCGCGCGACCACCTTCCCGCGCATCGAGGGAAGGCCTAGGGAATACCATGCCTCATTCTAAATGGCTGGCTGCGGCGCTGATGATCGGCGTCGCCACGGCGGCCCTGACCGCCTGCCACCGCGCGCCATCGGACTCGCGGGAGCACCACGAGCGGCGTCTTGGTCGTCGCGAGCCGGTCCGGGTCATCGACAGGCTCGACTGCCCCGAGCGCCAGGGCGAGCTGACCCGCGTCAGGGTCGCGCCGGACGGCCAGTCCTGCGCCTATGAAACTGCTGAATCCACGGTCGACTTGCGCCTGGTCAAGCTAAATGGCGGCGACGCCGAGGCGGCGCTGGCGCCGATCGAGACCGAGCTCAAGGCGATCATGCCCACGCCCCCAGCGGCGCCCAAGCCCGTCCAGGGCAAGGGCAAGGGCGGCAAGAACCACACCAGCATCAACCTGCCCGGCGTCAAGATCGACGCCAGCGACAACGGCGCCGACATCCGCATCGGCCACCTGACCATCAATAGCGACGGCGGCGCCGCCGAGGTGAAGGTCAACAAGAACGTCAATGTTCGCGGCGATGATGCGCACGGGGCGGTCAACGTCTCGACCAATGACGAGCACGAGGGCGACGTCACGATCAAGGCCGACAATCATGGCGCCGAGATCCGCGCCAAAAAGGGCGGCGACGTGGTTCGGTCGACCCTGATCCTGGCCAATGACAAGGCGCCGAAGGGCTATCGCTTGGCGGGCTACGAGGCTCGCGGTCCCAAGGGCGGCCCGCTAGCCGTCGCCGTCGTCAAGGCCAAAACCCGCGACACCGACGACCACGACATCTTTCGGGACATGAAGGCCCTGGTCCGCCACAACGTGGGCGGCTGAGGGCTCAGCGCCGGTCTGTCAGACCGGCGCGACCTCCATCACCTTGTAGGTCAGCGGTCGGCCGTCCTCGTCGGTGACGGTGACATATTCGCCCAGGGCGAAGCGGTGCTCACCCAAGCGATGCAGCGGCTCGTCGTCGGCGCTGTCCTGGTCGTCATAGTCGAAGAACCAGCGCGTTCCGCGCCGGTTCAAGCGGCCGTCCACGGCGTCCTCGTCCGGCGCGAAGCGGCGCACGCTGCAATCACCTTTCACCTTGGCGTATTCGCCCTCGTCGATATAGCCGTCCTCGGTCAGAGGCGCCGTCAGGGCGTAGCCACGGTGGTCGTCCCCGCCAGCGAATTCGGTGCCGGGATTACGCGCAAGGCGCATGACGATACGGGACAGGGACATTCGCCAGTCTCCCCTTCTTTGAGTTTGAATTGTCAGTGCGACAGGAACAGCGAGGGCCCATCGCTGTTCAGCAGCGTGCGGGTGGTCCCCCCGAAGATGAATTCCTGCAGCCTGGGATGACCGAACGCGCCCGCGACCAGGAGGTTCGCGCCCGTATCCTTAGCGGCGCCGAGCAGCAGGCCGGCGGCGTCGCCGTTGCCTTCGAGGGTCTTCACGGTCGCCTTGACGCCACGGGCGCCCAGGAACTCGACCAGGCGCTCAAGCTCGAAGGCGCGAGACGAGGCGCCGGGCGCGCCGGCGACGATCACCGCCTTGGCCTTCTGCAAGAGCGGCAGGGCCGTGCGCATGGCGCGGCTGGCTTCCTTGCCGCCGTCCCAGGCCACGAGAGCCACGCCGTCCACCGCAAAGCCCGGACGGACCACCAGGGTCGGCCGCTGTTCGTCGGCGACCAACTGCTGGAACGCCTCCGCCAGCGGTCCCCTGCCCCGCGCCGAGGCGTCGTCGAAGACGATCACATCCGACAGACGTCCCTCCATGGCCAGGCCCGCCCAAACCGGCGACTCCAGGCTGATCACCCGCGTACGGGGATAACCGGCGTCTGCGGCCAGCTTGCCGCAGGCCTTCGCGCCCTCCTGCGCAGCTTCCTTTAGGCTCTCCAGCGCGGTGACCTGCACCCCGCCCATGAACCCTTCGCCCATCCAGGGCATCAGGTCGGCCATGTCGGCGGGCGCGTGAACGCAGGCCAACTCGGCTTGGAAGGCCGCGGCCAGCGCCGCGGCGGAGGCGATGACGCCCTGGTCGTTCGGAGTTCCGGCCAGCGGAACCATAATTCTCGCCCAACTCATGATCGAACTCCCTTCAAGGGCATTTCCACAGATGACGGCGACCGCCACATTGATCTTTCTCAACCGATGCGCCAGTCAACCACCTTCACCGTAAGGAACGATCTCGTGGCCAAAGGGCTGCATAGGGGCGCGCCGCCCCGCGCGTGGCAAAGGATGCTCTCCGGACGTCGGCTCGACCTGCTCGATCCGTCGCCGATGGACATCGAGATCGAGGACATCGCCCACGGTCTGGCGAGGGTGGCGCGCTGGAACGGTCAGACGGTCGGCGACCACGGCTTTTCGGTGGCCCAGCACAGCCTGGTGGTCGAGGAGATCGCCGCGCACATGAAACCAGACCTGGAGCCCAAGTGGCGTCTGGCCGCCCTGCTGCACGACGCCAGCGAATACGTGATCGGCGACATGATCAGCCCGTTCAAGGCGGCGCTGGGGGTGAGCTACAAGGATTTCGAGGCTAGGCTGGAGGACGCCATCCACATTCGCTTTGGCCTGCCGGTGAAGACCCCCGCCCCTATCAAGAAGCTGATCAAGCAGGCCGACCGCGCCTGCGCCTTTTTCGAGGCCACCCAGCTGGCGGGCTTCGAGCACGCCGAGTCGCTGTCGATCTTTGGCGCGCCGCCGGCCGGCTACGACCTGCACATCACGCCTCTGCCCCCGTTCGAGGCGCAGGCGCGTTACGTGCAACGCTTCCACGTACTCTCACGGGCTGCGGGCTTCGAGTCCGCGCCAGGCGCGGCGTTCGAGACCGAATGAGCATCTCGGTCGTCATCGGCCTATCGGCGGTGGTCGTCGCGATCCGCGACGGTGAGGCCGTCGTCTTGACCGTGCGACCGCACGATGCCGTCACCGACATTGCTTCGTCGCTGTCGGGCCTGCCGTTCGGCCCCTTCGATCCCGAGGCGCACCGCACCTTCGAGCTGGGCCTGCGCGCCTTCGTGACAGCACAGACCCGGTTCCAGCTAGGCTATGTCGAGCAGCTGTACACCTTCGGCGACAAGGGCCGAGACGCCCCGCGCGCCGAGGTCGGGGCTGGCGCGGCGCGCGTGGTCTCAGTCGGCTATCTTGGCCTGACGCCCAAGGCCGTCGACACCGACGCCCCCGACACCGCCTGGGCGCCGTGGACCCGGTTCTTCCCCTGGGAGGACTGGCGCGCCGGACGCCCCGCCCTGCTGGATGACGCCATCGCCCCGGCCCTCCGCCGCTGGGCCGGTGAGGACGCCGCCAAGTGGTCGCGCGCGCGCCTCGCCTTCGCCCTGGACGGCGCGCCATGGAACGAGGAACGGGTGCTGGAGCGCTACGAACTGCTCTACGAGGCTGGATTGGCGCCCGAAGCCGCCCGCGACCGCGCTCGCGCCGATGGCCATGATCCGGCCGAGCCCGAGGCGCTATCGGCGGCGCTGGGCGAGCCGATGATCTCGGATCACCGGCGGATCCTGGCCACGGGCCTGTCGCGCCTACGCGGCAAGATCAAGTACCGCCCCGTGGTGTTCGAGCTGACGCCCGAAGAGTTCACCCTCTCGACCCTGCAGCGTACGGTCGAGGCCATCGCCGGCGTCCAGCTGCACAAGCAGAACTTCCGCCGCGTTGTCGAGCGCGAGGAGCTGGTCGAGGGGCTGGGCCGAATGGACGCCGAGACCGGCGGCCGCCCGGCCGAGCTGTTCCGCTTCCGCCGCGAGATGCTGGCCAGGCGCCAGGCTACGGGGCTTTCTCTTCCCCTTCTGCGGGACTAGCGGCAGCCAAGCGCGCCCGCCACTTCGCCTTCAACGTGTGGGAGGTGTCGCGCGAGCCGTCGGGACTCCAGCCCGGCGGGCCGAAGACGTAGCCCAAGGCCTCGCGCGTGGACTTCGAGCTAGCGATGTCCTTGGCGATGCCGATCCACTCATGGAAGACGTTGTACAGCAGGTTGAAATTGCCCAGGTTCTTCACCGTGCCGTAGCGGCAGGGCTCCTCGTCGACCTCGGGGATGAAGGTGCCGAACAGCCGATCCCAGATGATCAGGATGCCGGCATAGTTGGCGTCAAGGTAGCGAGCGTTGCGGGCGTGATGCACACGGTGATGCGAGGGCGTGTTGAACACCGCCTCGAACCATGGGGGCATGCGCCGGATCACCTCGGTGTGGATCCAGAACTGATAGATGAGACTGATCCCCTTCTGGATGGCCACCATGGCCGGCGGGAAGCCCAGGAAAGTCAGCGGCAGCCACAGCAACCATGTGCCGGCCACGCCGCCGGTCCAGGTCTGACGCAGGGCGGTCGTCAGGTTGTAGTGGGTCGAGGTGTGGTGGTTGACGTGGCTGGCCCACCAGAAGCGACGCTCGTGCGACAGGCGATGGAACCAGTAATAGGTCAGGTCCTCGGCCAGGAAGAGGACGACCCAGGCCCAGACGGCGGTCATCGGGATGGTGAAGATCCGATGCCGCCAGACCCACACCGTCGCGGCGAAGATCACGCCGCCGAACAGCACTCCCGCCACGGTGCTGCCGAAGCCCATGGACAGCGACATGGCCGTGTCGCGGGTCTCGTAGTTCGCCTTGGCCCTGGCGAAACGCCCCAGCAGGATTTCCAGGATGACGGCCAGCACGAAGAACGGGATGGCCATCTGGACGGGATCGAACGCGGCTTTCTGCATCAGGCGAGCTCTTTCGGCGGCCAGGCGTCGTCGCTGACCGCGAAGACGGGACGAGCGTCGGCCAGTCGCACCTTGAGGCGGCCGTTGGTCGGCTTCAGGGCGACGATCATGCTCCACGGCAGGTCCCGGGCCACATAACCGTCGCCGCGGCGATATAACACCAGGGCCAGCGTCCCATCGCGAGCGATCAGGCCGGCGCCGTCGGCCGCAATCCAGACGGCGTCGGGCCGGTGATCGGGAAACTCGATGGCCAACAGCGCCCTGGCCGCCTCCGTGTCCAGCGGCGGAGTCGGCCGCGCGACGCCGAGCCAGGCCGCCAACGCCACGAGCAGAACCACGCCGGCCAGCGAGCCGCCCAACTGAATCAGCAGCGTCTTGTCCAAACTCGCCGCGTCTCCCCCACATAACTTATTGCCGTTCAGATTGCCGAGCGGGCGGCGGTCGTCAAGCCGTCCCCGGGGCGGGTGAACAAATCCCGCGCCTTACGGTTTGATCCCTCATGACCAAGCCCTCGCCTCGCCTGACGCGCGCCGTTCCGATGGAGGCCCTATCGGCGGAAAGCCTGCCGGAGGGGCCGGGGTGGTGGTTCGAACCCAAATGGGACGGCTTTCGCTGCCTGGCCTTCCGCAACGGCGCCGATGTGGTCTTGCAGGCAAAGTCGGGCAAGCCGCTGAGCCGCTATTTCCCGGAGGTGGTGGAGCGCCTCGCCGCCCTTCCCGAGGACGGCTTCGCCATCGATGGCGAACTGCTGATCCCAACGGGTGGAAGCTATTCCTTCGAGGCCCTGCAGATGCGCCTACACCCGGCCGAGAGTCGCATCCGACGGTTGGCCGAGGAAATCCCGGCGCTGCTGGCGGTGTTTGACATGCTTCAGACACCTGGCGGCATTGATCTTCGCGACGAGCCGCTGAGCGAACGTCGGGCGGCGCTGACGCGGTTCATGGCGCGCCATGACCGGCCAGACCTCATATTGACGAAGGGCACGGAAGATCGCGCTCAGGCCCAATCCTGGCTCGACGCCGGCGAACTGGAGGGCGTCGTCGCCAAACGACTGGACGGTCCCTACGCCGAGGGCGAGCGTGCGATGGTCAAGGTCAAGCGGCGCAGGACGGCCGACTGCGTGGTCGGCGGCTTCCGCTACGCCCAGGGCGGCAAGCTGGTCGGCTCGCTCCTGCTTGGCCTCTACGACGATGAGGGCCTATTGAATCATGTGGGCTTCACCTCTGGCCTTTCGGCGACCGACAAGCCGGTGCTTACGCAGCGCCTGGAGGCCTTGGCCGGCGGCAGCGGCTTCACCGGCGACGCACCCGGCGGGCCTAGCCGATGGTCGAATGAGCGCTCCAGCCAATGGACGCCGCTGAGGCCGGAACTCGTGGTGGAGGTCTCGTTCGACCATGTCTCCGGCGGCCGGTTCCGTCACGGGACCAAGCTGCTAAGGCTTCGACCCGACAAGGCGCCCAAGCAGTGCCGCATGGACCAGATCGCATGATCGACCTCACCCGCCCCGCGCCGGAGGTGGCGCGCAGGCTGATCGGGGCCCTGCTCACCTTGGATGGCGTCGGCGGCGTCGTGGTCGAGACCGAGGCGTACGATGTCGACGATCCGGCCTCGCATGCGTTCTCGGGTTTGACACCGCGCAACGCGCCGATGTTCGGCCCCGTCGGTCGGGCCTATGTCTACCGCTCCTACGGTCTGCACTGGTGCCTGAATCTCGTCTGCGGCCCGCATCCGGGCGCTGCGGTCCTGTTCCGCGCCCTGGAGCCCACCGAGGCGCTGGACCGCATGATCGCGCGACGAGGCTTGACGGATATCCGCAAGCTGGCCGCCGGCCCCGGCCGTCTCTGCCAGGCGCTTGGCGTCAACGCGCATCAGAACAATCTGCCAATGACCGCCCCGCCGTTCCGCCTGCAGCCCGCGCCTCGGCCGGTCCCCGTGATCGAAGGCCCTCGCATCGGCATCACCAAAGCTATCGAGCGCCCTTGGCGCTATGGCCTCGCCGGGTCGCGCTTCCTGAGCCGCCCCTTTCGCCCTATTGCTTAGGACCGACGCGAAAACGGCGCGCCCCCGCAAGGGGACGCGCCGTCGCTTGTCGGAGGTTGCGCTCTTAGAAGTGGCGGACGTAGCCCACCGACACCGTGTTCGAGCTCAGGTCGCTCTTGGTGTATTCCGACTTCGTCCAGTCGGCGCGGATGCCATTCTTGCCATCCAGCTTGTACTCGGCGCCGACGCCGTAGTTCCAGCTCTCACGGCTGCCGTCGAACTGCGGCGCGGCCGGATTGTTGGTGTCGAACTTGGTCGTGCCGTAGCCGACGCGGCCCAGCAGGTCGAGATTGGGGGTCACCGGCAGGTAGCCGACCGCATAGGCGGCGGCCTGATGCTCGACCTTGACCTTGGCCGGGCCACCGGGCGTGTAGGTGGTGTCGCTGTCAACGCCGCCGGCCACCTCGGCCTCGAGGCCGAAATTAGGCGTAAACTTGGCGCCCACCCGACCCTGAATAGCGCCGGTGTCCGCGCCTCTCGTCCGAGTTTGTCCATAGTTTACCGAGCCGTAAACATCCGTCGAATTCTGAGCTTGAGCGAACATCGGAGCCGCGAGAACCGAGCCAGCGACCAGGGTGGTGGCGATGAGAGTCTTCATTGTTGTACTCCTAATCTACTCGTAGTCTTCAGCTCCCTCAGCCAGCCTAGGGCTAGACGGATAACGCGGCGGGCATGGGGCGGTTCACGGCCGCGTTTGAGGCCATTGCGTGTCGTGACCGAAAAGCCGCAGGGATGACGCCGCTCTCATCCATGCTATCTACGGATCTAAACAAGCGTCAGAACGCGGGCTCCTTCCCCAGAAGAAGGCGGCCCGCGCGCATCATCGGGACCGTCGTCTTGCCGCAAGCCGTCATCGCCGCCACGGGGCTGTTCACCCCGCCCTACAGCATTTCCAACGCCGAGCTGGTCGAGGCCTTCAACACCTTCGTCGAGCGGTTCAACGCCGCCAATGCCGAGGCCATCGCGGCCGGCGACGTGGTCGCCCTGGCCCCCTCCTCGCCCGAGTTCATCGAGAAGGCCTCCGGCATCAAGTCGCGCTTCGTGATGAACAAGGACGGCATCATCGATCCCGAGATCATGCGGCCGGTGATCCCCGAGCGTCCCAACGAAGAGCTTTCGGTCCTGGCCGAAATGGCGGTGAAGGCCGCCGAGCAGGCGATCGAACGCTGGGGCAAGCCTGTCAGCGAGATCGGCGCGGTGATCTGCGCGGCCTCGAACATGCAGCGCCCCTACCCGGCCATGGCCATCGAGATTCAGCAGGCCCTGGGGATCGAGGGCTTCGCCTTCGACATGAACGTCGCCTGCTCGTCGGCCACCTTCGGCATCAAGACCGCCGCCGACTTCGTCACGACCGGCAGCGCCAAGGCCGTGCTGATGGTCAATCCCGAGATCTGCTCGGGCCATCTGAACTTCAGGGATCGCGATAGCCACTTCATCTTCGGCGACGTGGCCACGGCCGTGATCATCGAGAACGCCGACCAGGCCAAGGACGGCTGGGAGATCCTGGGCGCGCGCCTGAAGACCCAGTTCTCCAACAACATCCGCAACAACTTCGGCTTTCTGAACCGCGCCGCGCCGGAGGGGGTCGGCGCCAGGGACAAGCTGTTCGTGCAGGAGGGCCGCAAGGTTTTCCGCGAAGTGGTGCCGATGGTCAGTGAAATGATCGTCGAGCATGCGGGCGATCTGGGTATCGATCCCGCAACGCTGAAGCGCCTTTGGCTCCACCAGGCGAACATCAACATGAACGAAATGATCGGCCGCAAGGTGCTGGGCCGCGACCCCGCTCCGGGCGAGAACGTCATCATCCTGGACGAGTACGCCAACACCAGCTCGGCCGGCTCGATCATCGCCTTCCACACGGCCAACGACGACTTCGCGGCGGGCGAGACGGGCCTGATCTGCAGCTTCGGCGCCGGCTATTCGGCCGGCACGGTGTTCGTCCGTAAACGGTAGCTCATCACTCCGTGACGCGGACCACGTGCGCTGAGATCGCCCGCCAGGCGCCGGCGCGCCGGACATAGACATCGGCGAAATCGTTGATGCTCGAGAATGGTCCCTCCGGTGACTTGCCGCTCATCCGCGCGCGGGCCCGCAGCACCGCGACATCGCCGATCACCACGATCCGTACGTCCTCCCACGACACCGTCTCGAAAGAACGCGCGGGGTTGGTCGCCAGCTTGATGATGTCGGCCTTCTTCATGATGCGCCCGCCCGGGTAGACACCTTCGAAGTCGTCGGCGAGCACCCTGTCCAGCGCTGCGGCGTCGCGGGTCTTGTAGGCGGTCAGCCATTCACTGTTCAGCGCTTCCAGCGCGACGACATCGGGAGACTTCGCGGCGGCTTCCGACGCCGCCTGGGCGTGGACCGACAAGGGCGCGCCGCCCAGAAGAGCGAGCGACAGAAGCAGGGCCTTCAAGATCGTGTCTCCGATGGCGGAAAAGCGCCCGTGACTGCGCCCAGACTTCGCATCGCCCGTCAGCTTAAATCCTCGTCATGATCACGGCGCGATGTCTCTCGCGAGGTTCAGGCTGGCGAACGGCGCGGCTCCGTATAGAAATGCGCGGGATTGTTTCGTCCCAAGGTCCACCCGATGCGATTCCCTGCCCGTCGCGCCGTTCTTTCCGGCCTCAGCCTTGCCCTGCTCGCCGCCTGTGGTCGGAAGTCCGCGGCGGGAGTCAGCGCCTGGGATCGGATCAAGGCTTCGGGCGTCCTGCGAGTCGGGCTGGAGGGCACCTACCCGCCCTTCAACTTCCAGGACAAGAATGGACAGCTGGCGGGCTTCGAGGTCGACTTCGCCAAGGCCCTGGCCGCTCAGCTCGGCCTAAAGGCCGAGTTCCATCCGGCCCCGTTCGCGGGCCTGCTGGGTTCGCTCGAATCGGGCCGCGTCGATGTGGTGATCAACCAGATCACCATCACGCCCGACCGTCAGGCCAAGTACGATTTTTCCGAACCCTACACGGTGTCGGGCATCCAGATCATCAAGCTCAAGGACCGGCCGGGCCTGGAGAAACCCGAGGATCTGGCCGGCAAGAAGGTCGGGGTGGGCCTGGGCACCAACTACGAGCAGTGGATTCGGGCCAATGTTCCCAGCGCCGACGTGCGCACCTATGACGACGACCCCACCAAGTATCAGGACCTGCGCGCCGGGCGCACCGATGCGGTGCTGAACGATCGCTTGGTCGCCGCCGACTTCGTCAAGACCTCGCCCGAATTCGTCGCTTCGGGCCCGCCGTTCGCGGCCCAGGGGGCGGGCGTCGCCATGAAGAAGGATCCTGGCCTGAAGGTCGTCGTCGATCAGGCCATCAACGCCCTGCGCGCCAATGGCAGGCTGGCCGCGATCTCCCAGCAGTGGTTCGGCCTGGATGTGACCCACTAGACCATGGAAGCCGGTCTGGATCTGCTGCGCCAATCGGCGCCCCTGCTGCTGAAAGGCGCCGGCTACACGGTGCTGCTCAGCGTCGTGGGCATGGGCGCGGGCGTCGTGCTGGGCTTTGGCCTGGCGCTGATGCGGCTCTCGCGCACAGCGGTGCTGCGCTGGCCGGCGGCGGCTTATGTCTCGGCGTTTCGGGGAACGCCCCTGCTGGTCCAACTTTTCCTGATCTACTACGGCCTGCCGCAGTTCGGGATGGAGATGCCGCCGCTGGTCGCCGCCGGCATCGGCTTCTCTCTGAACGTCGCCGCCTATGCTTGCGAGATTCTGCGCAGCGCCATCGCCGCCGTCGATCGAGGCCAGTGGGAAGCCGCCAGCGTGCTAGGCATGAGCCGAGGCCAGGCCCTGCGCCGAGTGATCCTACCGCAGGCAGCCCGCACTGCCGTGGCGCCGCTGTCGAACAGCTTCATCGGCCTGGTCAAGGACACTTCGCTGGCGGCTACCATCCAGGTGCCCGAGCTGTTCCGGCAGGCCCAGCTGATCACCGCGCGCACCTATGAGATCTTCACGATGTATCTGGCCGCGGCGGCCATCTACTGGATTGTCTCGACCGTGCTGGCAGCGCTGCAGCACCGCCTCGAGCGCCGCGCCTCGGAGGGCCGCCGATGAGCGCGATCGACGCCAAGGATCTCAGGAAGAGCTTCGGTGACACGCCTGTCTTGGCGGGCGTGGACTTGACCGTCGAGCCCGGCGAGGTCGTGGCCGTCATCGGTCCGAGCGGCTCGGGCAAAAGCACCCTGCTGCGTTGCCTGGCCGGCTTGGAGCCATTGAACGGCGGCGACCTGACGATCGCCGGCGTCACCAACGGCGGCAAGGTTCCGCTGGCCAGGGCGCTCAACGGCCGGGTCGGCTTCGTCTTCCAGAACTTCAACCTGTTCCCGCATCGCACGGCGCTGGAGAACGTGATCGAGGGGCCGATCGTGGTCCGTAAGGCCAATCCGGCGCAAGCCCGGGCCAAGGGCGTCGCCCTGCTTGAGAAGGTCGGCCTGGGCGGTCGCGCCTATGCCTATCCGGCCGCCTTGTCCGGGGGCCAACAGCAACGCTGCGCCATCGCCCGCGCCCTCGTCATGGACCCGGAGATCATCCTGTTCGACGAACCGACCTCGGCCTTGGACCCTGAATTGGTCGGCGAAGTTCTGGCGGTGATCCGCGACCTGGCGGCCGAGAAGCGCACCATGGTCATCGTCACGCATCAGATGGATTTCGCGCGAGATGTGGCCGATCGCACGATTTTCATGGACGGCGGCGTGATCGTAGAGCAAGGACCATCCGGTCCGCTCCTCGCCGCGCCGCGCGAGGAGCGGACCCGTCGTTTTCTGGCGAGGTCGGGTGTGCTCCAGCCATAATTTGGCCCAGGGGACACTGCACGTCCTGGTCGCGCGTCAGGCGAATGCGTAGGCGGCCTCGCTGCTCAGACGCGATCTAAACAATTGAATCGAAAGCCCTACGCCGGGTGGCTTTTTATGGCGAGGACAGCGTGAAGCCTTACATCGAACTCAAGGGCGCATCGGGCGCCGTGTACCGCTACAAGCTGGCTGAGAACGGCGATCCGAACACCACGATCGCCGGCAATTACGTCTATGTCGATGCCAAGGGCGCCGTCGTCTATGCCGGCGAAGCCAACAACCTGATCGACTCGAAGGCCCGCTGGTCCGAAGCCTATGCCCGCTATGGCGCGACCTGGCTGTACACGCGCCTCAACGTCTCGGGCGCCTCGCGCGCCGACGAATATTCCGACATCGTGATCGCGCTGCAGCCGATCATGAACAACGCCGACTAAGGCGTGCCTTCCGGGCGCGGACGCGGCTAAGGTCGGGGCGGATGCGCCCGGAGATTCTCTTTCCCCTGTTCACCTCGGTGTCCACGCTCAAGGGCGTGGGCCCTCGCGTCGCGCCCCTGGTCGAGAAGCTGGCCGGGCCGATCACGCGGGATGTCCTGTTCACCGCGCCGACCGGCTTGATCCGGCGCAGCGCGACCACGATAGACCAGGCGGTGGAGGGCCAGGTCCAGACCTTCATCGTCACGATCGACGCCCATTTTCCGTCGCAACGCCTTAGCCAGCCCTGGAAGATCCGCGCCTGGGACGGCACGGGCTTTCTGACACTGATCTGGTTCAAGGGTTACGGGCCGCACCTGGAGCGCCAGCACCCCAAGGGCGCGCGGCGCGCGGTCAGCGGCAGGATCGAGCGACCGGACCACTACGCCTCCGAACTGCAGATCGCCCATCCCGACTATATCGTCGCCGAGGAGCGCGCTGGGGATATTCCCGAAATCGAGACGGTCTATCCGGCCACGCACGGCCTGCCGTCTCGCACCTTCCGCAAGTTCGCCCTGGAGGCGCTGGATCGCGCGCCTGAGCTGCCGGAATGGCAGGACGCCGCCTGGCGCGAACGCGAGAGGCTGCCCGGCTGGCGCGAAGCCCTGGCGGCAATGCACGCGCCGGCCAGCGAGGCCGATCTGTCGCCCCTCGCCCGACCGCGCCGCCGTCTGGCCTATGACGAACTGCTGGCCCACCAGTTGGCCCTGGCCCAGCGTAAGGCCTCGCGTCGCGCCGCGCCTGGTCCTCGCATTCCCGCCGGGCCGCTTTCAGAAGCCGCCGAGAAGGCCCTGCCCTTCAAGCTGACCAGCGCTCAGATCCGTAGCCTTTCCGAGATCCGCGGCGACATGGCGTCGGGCGAGCGGATGAGCCGACTGCTGCAAGGCGACGTTGGCTCGGGCAAGACCGTAGTGGCCATGCTGGCCATGGCCGACGCCGCCAGCGCCGGCTTCCAATCGGCGCTGATGGCCCCGACCGAAATCCTGGCCCGCCAGCATTTCGAGACGATGGCCGCGCCGCTCGAGGCGCTGGGCCTGTCCGTCATCCTGCTGACCGGCCGCGACAAGGGCGCGGCGCGCTCAGCCAAGCTGCTGGGGTTGGCCGACGGAACCCATCACGTGGCGGTCGGCACCCACGCCCTGTTCCAGGACGACGTGGTCTTCGACAACCTGGCCCTCACGATCATCGACGAACAGCATCGCTTCGGCGTCAACGAGCGTCGGCGTCTGCAGGATAAAGGCCCCTCCAGTGAAGATTGGGGCGTGCACCTGCTGGCCATGTCGGCCACCCCGATCCCTCGGACGCTGGAGCTGACGGTCTTCGGCGACCTCGACGTTTCGCGCATCGACGAGAAGCCACCCGGCCGCACGCCCGTCGCCACCCGCGCCGCGCCGACGCCGCGCGTGCCGGAGATCGTCGACCGCCTGCGCGTCGCCATCGCCGGCGGGGCCCAGGCCTTCTGGATCTGCCCACTGGTGTCGGAGTCCGACAAGGTCGACCTCCGCGCCGCCGAGGACCGGGCCGCCGATCTGGCCCGTCACCTGCCCGGCGTCGGCCTCGTGCACGGCCAGATGCCGCCCGCCGAAAAGGACGCCGTCATGCAGCGCTTCGTCGACGGCGAGGTCAGCGTGCTGGTCGCCACCACGGTAGTCGAGGTCGGGGTCAACGTCCCCAACGCCAGCATCATGGTCATCGAGCACGCCGATCGTTTCGGCCTGGCCCAGCTGCACCAACTCCGTGGGCGCGTCGGCCGCGGCGCAAGAGAGAGCTCGTGCGTGCTGCTCTACGACCCGCCGTTGTCGGAAGTGGCCCAACAGCGCCTCGACATTCTGCGGCGCAGTGACGACGGCTTCGAAATCGCGGAAAAGGACCTGGAGCTGCGCGGCGGCGGCGACCCGCTGGGCCTCAAGCAGAGCGGTTTCCCGGCCTACCGCCTGGCCGATCCCGTGGCGCACCGCGACCTGATCGCCGTCGCCGCCGACGACGCGAGGCTGATCCTGGCGCGCGATCCGGACCTGACCTCGCCCAGAGGTCAGGCGCTGCGGATGTTGCAGGAACTGTTCGACTGGAAGCCGGCCTCGCCGCTGAATGAGGCCGGATAGCGCGCGGCTAGTGCGCCGCCCCGCCCTTGCGGTGATGCCAGAGGTGCATCACGCCGGCCAGGACGCCGCCGATCACCAAGCCGACCAAGGCCGAGCCCAGGGCGAAGGCCAGCCAGCCCGTGATAGCGCCGACGCCTGGGACCTGACCGGCCCGGTGCGAGAAGCCCTCGACCCAATGCGGCACGGGCGTCAGGTGGAACTTCTCCAGGCCGTGCACGATGATCCCGCCGCCGACCCACAGCATGGCCGCCGTACCAATCGCGGTCAGGGCTTCCATCGTCCAGGGCATGGCCTTGACCAGGCCTCGCCCGAGACCGCGCAGCCCTCTGGACTTGCCCCGCGACAGGTGCAGGCCGATGTCGTCCATCTTCACGATCAGCGCCACCGCGCCATAGACGCCGATCGTCAGCAGCACGCCGACCAGGGCCAGGGCGCCGGCCTGAATGGCGAGCGGCTTGTCGGAGACGTCCGCCAGGGCGATGGCCATGATCTCGGCCGACAGGATGAAGTCCGTGCGGATCGCGCCGCTGACCTTGACCTTCTCCAGCTCGGGACCGCTCAGCGCCAGTTCCTCGACCGCTTCCCCCTCGCTCTCGGGCGTGAAAGCCTCGAGCACCTTCTCGGTGGCCTCGAAGGCGAGATAGGCGCCGCCGAGCATCAGCAGCGGCGTCACCGCCCACGGCGCGAAGGCGCTGAGCAGCAGGGCGCCGGGCAGCAGGAACAGCAGCTTGTTGCGCAACGAGCCCAGGGCGATCTTCCAGACGATCGGCAGCTCGCGGTCGGGCGTGAAGCCCATGGCGTAGCCTGGCGTCACCGCCGTGTCGTCGACCACCACGCCCACGGCCTTGGATCCGGCCTTGCCTGCGGCCGCGCCCACGTCGTCCAGCGAGGCGGCGGCGAGTTTGGTGATGCCGGCGACGTCATCGAGCAGCGCGGCGAGACCGGAGGGCATTGGATATCCTGAGCAGCGAAAGTTGAGCCCGTGTTGCGTAAGGCGCGCCGCGCGCGCCGTAAAGGTGCGAGAGGTCTTGCGTGACGCCAGGGCAAGGCTGGAAGCTTCCCGCATGGACGTCGCCGCCGCCCTCGATCGCTTGGCCCCGCGCCTGTCGCCGACCGCGACCGGCGTGAGGAATACGCGCCAGCTGTCGGGCGGCGCCAGCCTGGAAACCTGGGCCTTCGACCTCACCGACGGGACGCCGCTGATCCTGCGCCGCCGCCCGGTCGGCGTGGCTATGCGCGAGACCGCCCTGCCCCTGACCTCCGAGGCCGCTCTGATCCGTGCGGCTAGCCAGGCCGGCGCGCCGACGCCCAACGTGGTCCATGTCTGCACGCCTGAAGACGCTCTCGGCGAGGCCTATGTCATGCGCCGGCTGGAGGGCGAGACCTTGGGTCGCCGTATCGTTCGGGACGAGGCCTTCGCCGGGGTTCGTTCCAGCTTGGCCCGACGGTGCGGTGAGGTGCTGGCGCGGATCCATGCCGTGCCGACCGAAGGTCTGCCAAAGCTGGCGACCTCGGACGCGCGCGGCGAGCTGGCGCGCTACGAGGCCATCTATCGCGAACTGGACGCTCGGCGGCCGATCCTGGAGGCGGCCTTCCGCTGGCTGGAAGCCATCGCCCCGCCGCCACCCGAACAGCCTGTGCTGGTCCATGGTGACTTCCGCAATGGCAACCTCATGATCCACCCGCGAGATGGCCTGGTCGGCGTACTGGATTGGGAGCTGGCCCATCTGGGCGATCCCACCGAGGACCTGGGCTGGATCTGCGTCAACTCCTGGCGCTTTGGCGAATGGAAAAAGCCCGTCGGCGGCTTCGGCGACTACGCCGACCTGCTGGCCGGCCACGGCGGCGGAATCTCGCTGGAGCGCGTGCGCTTCTGGCAGGCCCTAGGCTCGCTGAAGTGGGGCGTCATGTGCCTGATGATGCACCAGAGCTTCGCGACGGGCCAGGATCGCTCGATCGAACGCGCCATGATCGGCCGGCGCACCAGCGAAGCCGAGATCGACCTGGTGGCCCTGATGGAGGCCGCGGCGTGATCCGCCATCCGACCGGCGCCGAACTGGCGCAGGCCATCGCCGCCTTCGAGGCCGAGCCCGTCACGCCCGGCGACGCCCGCCGCGCCTTCCTGGCCAGGGTCGCCGACAACGCTCGCGCCGCCCTGGCTCGCGAGGCCGAGCACGGCGCGCGGCTGGAGGCCGAGGCGACCAAACGCCTGGCGGCGCTGCTCGAGCAAACCGGAGATTTCGAGACGCTGAACGCCAAGCTGTGCGTGGCGCTCAGAAATGGCGCGATCGACCCGTTAGGCCCCGCCTTCATGGGTCACCTGCGCGCCCTGGCCATCGACCAGATCACGATCGACCAGCCGGGCTATAGCGGCCTAACGGCCTTGCTCGACCGGGACAGCGGCTGAGGCCCGGCCTCTCATGCTCGCCGCCCGCGCCAAGGCGTCGGTCTCCAGGTCGGCGTAGAACAGGTTGTAGGCGTCCACCTTGCGCCGGTCCGCCCACGAGCCGCTGTCGCGTAAGGCGCTGGACTTGGGCCTGCCAGTGCGCAGCACGCCGTTCTCGCAGCGGGCCGAGACCTGGCGCTGCAGGAAGGCCGGGCGAGCGCCCCACTCCAGCCCGGTGGCGTTGGTCGCGCCCAGGTTCAGCCGCGCCGGCGCGCGCTCCGGCGAAACGGCGCCGAGCAGCGGGTTGAAACACAGTGGGGTGCGCCCCTCCAGGTTCACCAGCTGGTCCGAATTGTCCCAGACCAGCGATCGCCCGATCAGTTCCTGCACACGCTGGAAGTCGCCTTCCGGCGCCGAGATCCAGGCCGCCACGCACCCCGTTTCGGCCTTGCGCTCACAGGCTGGCAGCGAGGCGTCGGGGGCGTATTCGTCGGCGGGCACGGCGGTCTCGATCAGATACGCGGCGACCAGGCGGTTCTTGAGTTCGGGCTTGGTGGCGATCTCCTCGCGCAGCAGCCGCGCGGCCAGCGAGCCGCCCTGCTCGACTCCGACGATGACAAAGGGCCGGTCGTGGCCATAGCGCACCAGATACGCCCGGAACGCCTGCAGCACGTCGCCATAGGCGAACCGCCGCGCCTCGCGAGCGTCGTCGCGCAGGGTCAGATAGGTATAGAGGCTAGCCTGGCGATAGCGCGGCGCGAACACGCGCCCCACGCGATCGAACGGACCGGCATAGTTCGGGATCACCACTCGCGACAGGAACCGCTGGGCTTTGGGTTGCTCGATGCCGCCGTTCCAGTCGCGCCCGCCGTCGAAGGTGGTCGGATGGACGAAGAACACGTCGACTGGTCGGTCGGCCGACGCGGCCCCCTCGACGTTACGGGGGAGCAGCGCCCAGGACGCGGCCTTGCCATAGTCCGGCGCGGGCGGCGGGCGATAGGTCAGGAATGGGACCTTGGGGTCCAGCGCGTTGCTGAGGATATCGTAGCGCCAGACGAAGGCCGCCCCGAGGATCAGCGCCAGCAACAGCACCGCCCCGGCGAAGATCCAACGCTTGAAGCCTTTGAACGGACCGCCCATGGATCCTCGGTACACCAAGGCCGGGGCCGCTTTAAGTCCCTTTCCTACGCACCTTCCTGACCGATGATGGCGACCGAACAGACGTTGCTAGCCGGCGCGCCGCCCAGGTTGTGAGTCATGCCGAATACGGGGTTGGACAGTTGCCGCTCACCCGCGCGTCCCTGCAGTTGCAGGTACATCTCGTACAGCATGCGCAGGCCCGAGGCGCCGATCGGGTGGCCGAAGCATTTCAGGCCGCCGTCGATCTGGCACGGCACCCCGCCGTCGGCGTCGTAGAAGCCGTTCAGCACATCGCGCCAACCCTGGCCTTCCGGCGAGATGAACAGGTCCTCCATCGTCACCAGCTCGGTGATCGAGAAGCAGTCGTGCACTTCCATCATCGAGATCTGCTCGCGCGGACGTTCGATGCCGGCCTCCTTATAGGCCTTGCCAGCGGCGATGCGGGCGGTGTGGAAGTGGCTACCGTCCCAGCCATTGTACTGGCTCTCGTAGCCGTTTGAGACCGACAGCTGGAGGGCCTTCACCGTGACGAGGTCGTGCTTGCCCAGACTGCGGGCGATCTCGGGCGTCGTGACGATCGCGGCCGCCGCGCCGTCCGAGACCCCGCAGCAGTCGAACAGGCCCAGAGGCTCGGCGATCAGTGGCGCGTTCAGCGCCTGCTCGGCCGTAATCGGCTTGCGCAGGTGCGCCTTGGGATTCTTGGCGCCATTGGCGTGGCTCTTGACCGAGACGTGGGCGATGGCGCGCTTAAGGTCGTCCTTCGAAACCCCGTGCTTGGCGCGATAGGCGCTGGCCAGCTGAGCGAAATTGCCCGGCGCCGAGCCGTTCGGCATGACCTGCGGATTGAGCGTGCCGGGATTGGCGACCGGCAGGCCGCCGTAGCCAGTGTCCTTCAGCTTCTCGACGCCCACGGCCAGGGCGATGTCGGCCGCGCCGGCCGCCACGGCGTAGACAGCGCCACGGAACGCTTCCGACCCCGAGGCGCAGAAGTTCTCGACCCGGGTGACGGCGATGTTGGGCAGCCGCAGGGCGATCGACAGCGGCGTGCCGCCCTTGCCCGAACCGATCTCGTCGATGTGAGTCGAAAACCAGGCCGCATCCAGCTGGGTCGGCTCGACGCCCGCGTCCTGCATGGCCTCCAGATAGGCCTCGACCATCAGGTCGTCGGGTCCGGCGTCCCAGCGCTCGCCGAACTTGGAACAGCCCATCCCTAGGATGGCGACCTTGTCCCGGATACCCTGCGGCATGTCGGTCTCTCTCTATTCGGCGGCTTGGACGGCTTGAGAGGCGATGGCGGCGCGATCGGGCGCGGCCTTCCAGAAGTAGCGGACGAAGCCGCGCTTCTCGTCGATCTCCTTGATGCGGAACACCATCCGCACCGGCAGGCCGGTCTCGACGTCGCCCGGCGCGACGTCGGTGATGTCCATCATGATCCGCCCGCCGCCGTCGAAGACGACCATGCCGTAGTGGTTCGGCGGGGCCATGGAAAAGGTCAGGTAATCCGCCGAATAGCTCAGGAGGCTCGCGCGGCGCTCGGCGAACTTATAGGGCTCCTGGGTATCGACCGCGGGATTGTTCGGCGCGACCGAGATGCGGGTGCGCGGGAACTGCACGACGCCGGTCTCGCGGCACCGGCCGCCGACCAAGCCCAGGATCATGTCTTCGTTGCGATACAGAGTGGTCAGGGCGGTCTTGTTGTCCTTCTCGGCCCGCATGCCCTTGTCCCATTCGACCAGGCCGTTGAAGGCCAGGAATTTGAGGTAGTTGGTCTCTTCTTTTCGATCGGCCAGCGCGCCGCTGACGCCGCGTGCGGGACGTCGGCCCGCACCGGTGGCGCGGAACGCCAGCGCCTCGGCGCCCTGGCCGAACTGCGCGACCAGGATGATCTCGCCGGCCGTGGCTTCCTCCAGCGCGTGCGCCAGCATGATCGGCCCGTGCGCGCAGCCGGCTTCGCCCATCACGGCGGCGAGGTTGTCGCGGACGGCTTCGGACCTAATCCCGATCGCCCTCGCCAGGGTCGCGGCCATGCCGGCGAAGGTCGACGGAAAGCAGAAATGGTCTACATCGGAAGGGCTTAGACCCGCGACTTCGAGCGCCCTGCGGATCGCCGGCGGGACCAGCTTGACGATGCCCTCGTCTCGGATCCAGCGCTCTTCCCAATAGTAGTCGAAGCCGCCGTCGTCGCCGCGGAAATGGTCAACGAAGTCGTCGGTGACACTGCCGCGTCCCAGCAGCTCGGCCGCGCCCGGACCGCCGGTCACCACGAAGGCCGCGGCGCCGTCGCCGAAATCCAGCTCTTGGACCGAAGCCACGCGAGCCTTGCGATGCTCGCCGACGGCTACCAGCGCGGTTCCGCCCGCCGCCAGGGCCTGCCCCAGGGCCGTGAGACCGCACCGCTGCGAGCCGGTGACGTCGCTGGCCGCGATCGACTTCTCCAGGGTTAGGGCGGCCGAGACGATCCCCGCGTTCAGCCGGTCGGCGAACGGCGCGGTGGTCGAGGCGAAGTAGAGGCTGTCGATGTGGGAGCGATCGTCGTCGGGCCCCAGGGCGTCGCGAGCCGCCTCGACCGCCATGGTCAGGGCGTCCTCGTCCCAGTTGGCCATCGAGCGTTCACCCTTGCCCTTGGCCTTCAGATTCGGAGCGACCCAGGCATTGGCCTCGGTCACGGCCTTGCGGCTCAGACGCAGACGCGGCGCATAGGCGCCCCAGGCGGCGATGCCGGCCATGGCAAACTCCCTGACGTCGAGGTTCGCGCCTCGATCTCGGGAGTTAGCCTACGCCCACGGCCGCCACCGGCAACCGTGCCCTTGGGTCAGCGATACGGGTCGTCTGTGTTGAGATAGCCGGCCACATAGTCGGCCACGCCGTCCTCCAGCGCGGTCATCGGCGCGTTGTAACCCGCGGCGCGCAGACGGCTCATGTCGGCCTGGGTGTAGTACTGGTACTTGCCCCGCAGCACCTCGGGCATGTCGATATAGGTGATATCCGGCGCGCGTCCTGCCGCCTCGAAGGCCGCCACGGCCAGGTCGCGGAACGAGCGCGCGTGGCCCGAGCCCAGGTTGAAGACGCCATTGACCGCCGGGCTCTTGGCCAACCAGGCGATCACGTCGACCACGTCGCGGACATAGACGAAGTCGCGCAACTGCCCCCCGTCTTCATAGTCCGGGTGATGAGACCTGAAGAGCTTCACGCCCTCGCCGGCGGCGATGCGCGGCCAGATCTGAGCGACCACCGACTTCATGCCGGCCTTGTGGTCCTCATTGGGACCGTAGACGTTGAAAAACTTCAGGCCCGCCCATTGAACCGGCGCGCGACCGCGATGCGCCTCGCGCACGGCGTAGATGTCGAACAGCGCCTTGGACCAGCCATAGGCGTTCAGCGGCCGCAGGGCCTGCAGGCTCTCCAGATCGTCCTTGCCCTCGAAGCCAAGCCTCCCGTCGCCATAGGTCGCCGCCGACGAGGCATAGATCAGGCGCTTGCCATGTTGGACGCACCAGTCCCAGAGATGGCGCGACAGCACGAAATTGGATTGCACGATCTTGTCGGCGTCCTGCTCGGTGGTCGACGACACCGCGCCCATGTGGACGATCAGTTCGATCTCGGCCCCGCGCCTGGCCAGCCAGTCGAATAGCTGCTCGGGTGCGACGAAGTCGGCGATCGGGTGCTTGGCGATATTGCGCCACTTGCCGCTGGCGGCGTCGCGCAAGCGATCGCAGACCACGACATCGAGGGCCGGATCTTCGCACAGGCGGGCCACGACGTTGCTGCCGATGAAGCCCGCGCCGCCGGTGACGAGAACAATGCGTCGGCTCATGCCCTAGGCGCCCTTGGTCAGGGCGTCGTAGCGCAGCAGGTTGGCGACCAGGGCTTCGAACTGGTGCATGGGCACCATATTGGGCCCGTCCGACGGCGCATGGTCGGGATCCGGATGGGTCTCGATGAAGACGCAGGCGACGCCGACGGCCACGGCGGCGCGGGCCAGGGTCGGGACGAACTCGCGCTGGCCGCCCGAGGACGTGCCCTGCCCGCCCGGCTGCTGAACGCTGTGGGTGGCGTCGAAAACCACCGGGCAGCCGATCTCGCGCATGATCGGCAAAGATCGCATGTCGCTGACCAGGGTGTTGTAGCCGAACGAGGCGCCGCGCTCGCAGGCCATGACATTAGGGTTGCCCGCGCCCGTCACCTTGGCGACGACATTCTTCATGTCCCACGGCGCCAGGAACTGCCCCTTCTTGATGTTAATCGCCCGGCCAGTGTTGGCGGCGGCGACCAGCAGGTCGGTCTGGCGGCACAGGAAGGCCGGGATTTGGATGACGTCGACGGCCTCGGCCACGATGGGGCAGTGGCTGGTTTCGTGCACGTCGGTCAGGGTCGGCAGGCCGGTGACCTCGCGGATCTCCTGGAAGATCGGGAGGCTGTCGTGCAGGCCGATGCCGCGCTGCGCATTGGCCGAGGTGCGGTTGGCCTTGTCGTACGAGGTCTTGTAGATCAGCCCGACGCCCAGGCGGTCGGCCATCTCTTTCAGCGCGTGCGCCGTCTCCAGCGCGTGCTGGCGGCTTTCCATCTGGCAGGGACCGGCGATGATCGACAGCTTCTCGCCGTTGCCTATGCGGACGGGCGCGCCATCGGGCGTCTTCACGACGACGACGGCGTTCGGGGCGACGGCTTGCGGCTGATCCAAGGCGAGTATTCCAGCGTATTAGGACTTCGGGCGCCCCAGAGGTGACCCTTCGGGCGGGACGGTGCAAGTGCAGAAGAAGCGTGACGACAGCAAGGCCATTGGGGGCGCCATCGTCGTCTGGTTCCGCAACGACCTGCGCATAGCCGACAATCCCGCCCTGCGCCATGCCGCCGACAGCGGCCGGCCGGTCATCTGCCTCTATATTCTCGACGAGACCCCGAGCGTTCGCCCCATGGGCGCGGCCTCACTGTGGTGGCTGGACAAATCCCTGAAGAGCCTAGCCGAAAGCCTTGAGAAGCTTGGCAATAAGCTGGTGTTGCGCAAGGGCGCCGCCGCAGAGGTGTTGGACGACGTGGTCAAGCAAGCCGGGGCGACCTGCGTGCTGTGGAACCGGCTCTACGACAAGACCTCGATCGACCGCGACACCGAGATCAAGGCGCGTCTCAAGGCCGCCGGCGTCGATTGCCAGAGCTTCAACGCCAGCCTGCTGAACGAGCCGTGGATGGTGAAGAACGGTTCGGAGCAGCCGTACAAGGTCTTCACTCCCTACTGGCGGGCGGCTCGCGAGCAACTGACCGATGTGGTCGTAGAAGCCGCCCCAAAGCACCTGAAATCGCCCGAGCATTTCCCACTTTCCGAAAGCCTGAGCCGGTGGAACTTGCATCCGGCCAAGCCTGATTGGTCCAAGGGCTTCGACCTCTGGACGCCGGGCGAGTCCGGCGCGCTAGAGCGGCTGGGCGCCTTCCTGTCAGGCCCCGTCGACGACTATGCCGAACAGCGCGATCTGCCCGGCGTCGAGGCGACCTCCAGGCTGTCGCCCCATCTGCATTTCGGCGAGATCGGCCCGCGCCAAGTCTGGCTGGCCGCACGCAGCGCCGCCGAGCACGCCGACGCCCCGTCGGGCGAGGTGGAGAAATTCCTATCCGAACTGGGGTGGCGAGAGTTCAACCACGCCATCCTGTTCCACTGGCCCGACCTGCCGACCAAGAGCTTCAAGCCCGAGTTCGACCGCTTCCCATGGGTCCGGAACGAGGCCTATTTCGAGGCCTGGACCCGGGGAGAGACCGGCTATCCGATCGTCGACGCCGGCATGCGCGAGCTCTGGGCTACCGGCTTCATGCACAACCGGGTGCGGATGATCGTGGCCTCGTTCCTGATCAAGCACCTGCTGGTCGATTGGCGCAAAGGCGAGGCCTGGTTCTGGGACACCTTGATCGACGCCGACCTGCCCAACAACGTCGGCAACTGGCAGTGGGCAGCCGGCAGCGGCGCCGACGCCTCGCCCTATTTCCGGATCTTCAATCCCATCGCGCAGGGCGAGAAGTTCGACCCGAAAGGCGTCTATGTCCGGCGCTGGGTTCCGGAACTGGCGAGCGTTCCCGACGAGGTTATCCACAAGCCGTGGACCTGGGCCTTGCATCTGCCGGCGGTCGCCAAACGTCTCTATGGACAGCCGATCGTCGACCACGCCAGCGCCCGCGAAAAAGCCATGGAGGCCTATCGGGGGCTGTAGCTGGGCCGGGGCTTTACGAAGAGGCGGTTAACGGCGTTAATGAACGCGTCACCGGATGCGAGGCCCCGCCTTGGATACTGTGCTCTGGAACGACCCCGACCTGAAGGCCGCGCCAACGGCCTTCCGCGCCGCCCTTCGGGTGGTGGCGACCAACTGGGACAGCGGCTCGGTCACCTGGATCCTGCCGACTGGCAAGCTCGTCAGGATCCAGGGCGACAAGCCCGGCCCCGAGGCGATCGTCAGGATCAACGACTACAACTTCATGCGGCGGGCCTTCGCCGCCGGCACCATCGGCTTCGCCGAAGGCTTCATGGCCGGCGAGTGGGAAACCCCCGATCTGTCGGCGGTGCTGGAAGCCTTCTCGCTGAACTTCGACCGGCTGTCGGCCCTGTTGTCGGGCAATCCGGTGATGAGGGCGGTCAACGTCTTCTACCATCTGCTGCACAGCAACAGCCGCGCCGGCTCCAAGCGCAACATTCACGCCCACTACGACCTGGGCAACGGCTTCTATTCGCGCTGGCTCGATCCCAGCATGACCTACTCTTCGGCCCTGTACGAGCGCCCCGACCAGCCGCTGCCCGAGGCGCAGGCCGCCAAGTACGCGGCCCTGGCGCGGACCATAGACCTCTCACCTGGCAAGCACGTGCTCGAGATCGGCTGCGGCTGGGGCGGCTTCGCCGAGTTCGCAGCCAAGGAGGTCGGCGCCAGGGTGACGGGCATCACCATCTCTCAAGCCCAGTACGATTTCGCCAGAAAGCGCTTGTTCGACCAGGGCTTGGCCGAGAAAGCCGACATCAGGCTGGTCGACTATCGCGACGTCGAGGGCGCGTACGACGCCGTCGCTTCGATCGAGATGTTCGAGGCTGTCGGCGAGGCCTATTGGCCCGCCTATTTCAGCAAGGTTCGCGAGGTCCTTAAGCCCGGCGGCCGCGCCGGGCTGCAGATCATCACCATCCGGGACGAACTTTTCTCGAAGTATCGCGGCCGCACCGACTTCATCCAGCGCTACATCTTCCCGGGCGGCATGCTGCCCAGCGAGGCGCGCCTCAAGGAAGAGACCGAACGCGCGGGCTTGGAATGGAGCGATCTCAAGCGCTTCGGCCAAAATTATGCCGACACCCTGGCCGAATGGGGACGCCGCTTCGAGGCGGCCTGGAGCGACATTCGCAAGGACGGTTTCGACGAGCGTTTCCGGCGGCTGTGGCGGTTCTATCTCAGCTATTGCGAAGCCGGCTTCCGGACGGAACGGACCAACGTCATTCAACTGGGATTAAGCCGGAGCTGACGCCAAGCCGATCGACTCAGTATTGAGCGAAGTCCATTGTGGATAGATCGCCAAGCCCCTGAGCGCACACAGGGATTGTCGACGTTGCTTACCCGCCTTCAGGAAAACTGGGGTTGCGTGAGCCGGTCGCGGCACGATCTACCAGCGATCCAGACGTCCTCTCGAAGGCCCGCCATGACCGCCCAGCCCTGCGTCGTCCCAAGCGTTCTTGAGGCGATTGGAAACACCCCGCTGATCCGCCTCCGGCACGCCAGCGAGGTCACGGGCTGCGAGATTCTGGGCAAGGCCGAGTTCATGAATCCGGGCCAGTCGGTCAAGGATCGCGCCGCCTTGGGCATCATCCGCGACGCTGAAGCCAGGGGCCTGCTGAAGCCCGGCGGCCGCATCGTCGAGGGCACGGCGGGCAACACCGGCATCGGCCTGGCCATGGTCGCCTCGGCGCTGGGCTACAAGACGACGATCGTCATCCCTCGCACCCAGAGCCAGGAGAAGAAGGACGCCATTCGCTTGCTGGGGGCTGAGCTGGTCGAGGTGGACGCCGTCCCCTACTCCAATCCCGACAATTACGTCCGCTATTCCGGACGCTTGGCCGAGGAACTTGCCAGCACCGAGCCGAATGGCGCGATCTGGGCCAACCAGTTCGACAACGTCGCCAACCGCGACGCTCACTATCGTACGACCGGGCCCGAAATCTTCGAGCAGACCGACGGCAAGGTCGACGGCTTCATCTGCGCGGTCGGCTCGGGCGGCACCCTGGCCGGCGTCGCCGCGGCTCTGCGCGAACGCAAGCCGGGCGTGAAAATCGGTCTGGCCGATCCCTACGGCGCATCGCTGTACAGCTGGTACAAGGACGGTGAACTGAGATCCGAGGGAACCTCGATCAGCGAGGGCATCGGCCAGGGGCGCGTCACCGCCAATCTCGAAAACCTCAGCGTCGACTTCCCTTTTCGCGTGACCGACGAGGAGATGCTGCAGGTCATCTTCGACCTCGTGCAGCATGAAGGCCTATGCATGGGGGGCTCGACGGGCGTCAACGTGGCGGGCGCGATCAAGCTGGCCAAGGCGCTTGGGCCCGGCCACACCATCGTGACCATCCTTTGCGACCACGGCTCGCGCTATCAGTCCAAGCTGTTCAACCGCGAATTCCTGGCGGAAAAGGGCCTGCCGACGCCGCCCTGGATGTAAGGTCGCCGGCGCGTTTAGAATCGAAGAGGCGTTCTCATGGCCATACCGTCCGATCCGTTGGTTTCCACCGCCTGGCTGGCCGACCATCTCGACGCTCCGGACGTGCGCGTGGTCGACGCTTCGTGGCATATGCCCGCCGCCCAACGCGACCCGGCCAAGGAATTCCTGGCCGCGCACATCCCCGGCGCGGTGTTCTTCGACATCGACGACATCTCGGACGAGACCAGCGACCTGCCGCACATGATCCCGACGGCGGTGAAGTTCGCGTCGAAGGTCAGGAAGTTGGGCCTGGGCGACGGCTCGCGGATCGTCGTCTACGACACCACAGGCATCCTGCCGGCGGCCCGCGCCTGGTGGCACTTCCGCGCCATGGGCCACGAGGACGTCGTCGTGCTGGACGGCGGCTTGCCCAAGTGGATCGCCGAGGGCCGCCCGGTCGAGGACGGCCCGGCCTCGCCGCAGGAGCGTCATTTCACGCCGCGCTGGCAGGCCGACATCTATCGATCGCTCGAACAGATGCGCGAGGTCGTGGACAGCGGCCGCGAGCAGATCGTCGACGCCCGCGCCGCCGGCCGCTTCGAAGGCCGCGATCCCGAGCCTCGCGCCGGCCTGCGCGGCGGCCACATGCCCGGCGCGCGCAACATCCCGCTGTCGGCCTTGTTGGGTCCCGACGCCACCATGCTGCCGGCCGACCAGTTGAAGACGGTGTTCGAGAAAGCCGGCGTCGACATCGACAAGCCGATCGTCTCGACCTGCGGCTCGGGCATCACGGCCTCGGTGGTGGCCCTGGCCTTGTTCCGCATGGGCAAGCCGCGCTCGGCGGTCTATGACGGCTCGTGGACGGAATGGGGCGGCCTTGCCGACACCCCGGTGGCCACCGGCCCGGCGGCCTGATCAGCGCATCGGCGGCGCATACAGCAGGCCGGGCTTCTGGGCGCTCCATAGGGCGTTCAGGCCCCGGTCCAGCTTCAGCGCTGAACCATTGCCAATATTGCGGTCGAAGATCTCACCGTAATTGCCGCCGGCCGCGACCGCCCGATAGGCCCAGTCGGCGTCTAGGCTGAGCATGGCGCCGTAGCCGCCCTCGCCCAGCAGACGCCGGGCCTCGGGGTCGGAGCCGTCCTTCATGTCCCTGGCGTTGGCCTTGGTCACCCCATGCTCCTCCGCCAGGATCAGGGCGTAAAGGGTCCAGCGGACGATATCGGTCCAGGCCGGGTCGTCCTGGCGCACCAGCGGGCCCAGCGGCTCCTTGGAGATGGCGTCCGGCAGGATCACGTGCGCGCCTGGATCGTCCAGCACCGACCGCGCCGCCGCCAGGGCCGAGATGTCGGCGGTGAAGGCGTCGCACTTGTCGGCTTGATAGGCCGCCCGCGTCTGCTCTTCGCTGTCGAACACCATGGCCGTGTAGGCGATGCCGCGCGAACGGAAAAAGTCCTCCAGGTTCTGGGCCGAGGTGGCGTTGCCCTGCACGCAGATCTTGGCCGTATTCAGTTCGACCGCGCTGGTCAGGTTCAGGCTGCGGCGCACCAGGAAGCCCTGGCCATCGAAATATGAGATCGCCGCCATGTCCAGCTGGTCGCCGGCGTCGCGCGAGAAAGTCCAGGAGGTATTGCGCCACAGGACATCGACCTTGCCCGAGCGCAGGGCCACGATCCGCTCGTCGTTGCCCAGGGGCGTAAAGCGCACTTTGTCGGGCTTACCCAGGACCGCGGCGGCCAGGGCGCGGCAGAAGTCGACATTGAAGCCGCGCCAGCGCCCGCCGTTGTCCTGGAAGGCGAAGCCCGGCAGTTCGGGGTTCACGCCGCAGCGCAGCTCGCCCCGCGCTCGAACGGCCTTCAAGGTCGGGCTGGTTGCGGCCGGCTCGATCTTCAGCGGCGCCTCAACAGGCGGCGGTTCGGGCTTGGAGGCCGGACGGTCGCACCCCGCCAAGGTCAGCGCCGCAAAAACCGCCAAGCTGAAACGCACCGACACCGATCGCTCCTTGAACCGCGCGCGTGGGCGGCCTTAAACCACAAGCTTTACGCCGCGTCGCCGAAGAGTGCCCCATGGATGAAGAAACCCGCCTGATCCGCAAGGGCTCCGAGCCAACGATGCTGGCGCGCGTGGTCAATCCGCCGATCCAGCGCGGTTCCACGGTGCTGCTGCCCAACGCCGCGTCACTCTACGATGACGGCCGGATCACCTATGGCATCACCGGTCTCTCGTCGCCCGCCGCCCTGCAACGGGCCCTGGCCGAGCTGGAAGGTTCGCCGGACGTCACCCTGTATCCGTCGGGCCTGGCGGCGATCACCGGCGCCATGCTGGCGGTGCTGAAGGTCGGCGACGAGATCCTGGTCGTCGACAGCGCCTACAAGCCGACCCGCCGGTTCTGCGACCGCGTCCTGACCCGCTTCGGCGTCGCGACGACCTACTACGACCCAGCCCTGACGCCGGAGGCGCTGATGGCGCTGACGACGGCCAAGACCCGCCTGATCCTGCTTGAAGCGCCCGGGTCACTGACCTTCGAGATGCAGGATGTCCCGGCGATCGCCAAGGCCGCCAACGCGCGCGGCATCCTCACCCTGATCGACAACACCTGGGCCGCTGGCCTGCTGTTCAAGCCGCTGGCGTACGGGGTGACGATCAGCGTCCAGGCCCTGACCAAGTATGTCGGCGGCCATTCGGACTGCTTCATGGGCTCGGCGACGACCATGGACACGGTGATCGGCAATCAGCTGGGCGACGCCATGTGGGATATCGGCTGGTCTGTCTCGCCCGACGACGCCTACACCATGCTGCGGGGCCTGCGCACCCTGTCCACCCGTCTCGCGCGCCACCAGGAGAGCGGCCTCGCCGTCGCCCGCTGGCTGCAGGACCGGCCGGAGGTCGCCCGGATCCTGCACCCCGCCTTGCCCGGCGATCCGGGCCACGCGATCTGGAAGCGTGACTTCACCGGCGCCTGCGGCCTGTTCGGCGTAGTGCTGAAGCCGTGCAGCCAGCGTGCGGTCCACGCCTTCCTCGACTCCTTGCAGCTATTTGGCCTGGGTTTCTCGTGGGGCGGCTACGAAAGCCTAGCCATTCCCTGCGATCCGCAGCTGAAGAACCGCACCGCGCCATTGAATCTGGAGGGGCCGCTACTGCGGTTCCACATCGGCCTGGAAAACGTCGACGACTTGAAGGCTGATCTCGATCAGGCGTTCGAGAAACTGATCTAGACGACCGCGCCGTCCTTCCAGTCGCGGGCCATGAACCGGCCCGCGGCGCCGCCCAGCACGGCCAGGGCGGCCTCGATGTTGCGCGCCAAGGCTTGGTCGGACTTCACGCTGGCGAAGCGGCGCAGAGCTTCCTTCTTAAGGCTGGGGGTCAGCGCCTCCCAAGCCTTTGAGGCCGTCTTGTCTCGCCTGAGACCTTCGGCGAAGGCGTCCGGCGTCGGGTGAACGGGGCCGCCGCGATAGTCTTCGTCGAACGCCACCGACACCTCGACGGTGTCGCCGACACCAGCGCCAGCCGCCGCCCGCACCTCGCCGTGGAGGTAAAGAAAGAAGCCGCCGTCTCCGCGCGGCATCATGTTGATTCGCCAGGGCTCAGCGGGCGCGCCATCGATCTGGACCCGCACCGGCATCGGCCTGCGCCAGTCTTCGCGCAGGCGCGCGGCCTGCTCGGGCCCAACCGGCACGAACGGATTGATGCCGTTGATGTCGATCCTGGCTCGAAAGCGAAGGCTGGTCATGACGCAATCCCTAGAGGTAGCGCCGCTCGGCCTCGCAGGGCTGCTCCCACCAGAGATTGTCGCGGCCGTTGCCATAGTTGATCGGCGCGGCGGCCAGCTCCTCGGGCGGGACGTTATCCAGCGTGTTGACGCGGATCGAGACGAAGGCGCCGCCGATCTGCTCGACATAGCCGTGGCTGAACGTGCGCACGCCGCACGTGCTGCAGAACGGGATATGACCGCTGAACGTACCAAACTGATAGTCGGTCTGGGCGTCCTCGCCCGCCAGCAGGCGGAAGGCTTCCGGCTTGATCAGGGCGCCCCAGTTGCGGGTCTTGGCGCAGATCGAACAGTTGCAGCGGCCCGTGCCAGCCGCCAGGTCGATGTCGGCTTCGTAGCGGACCGCGCCGCAGTGGCAACTGCCAGTGTAGGTCTTGAGCATCGGATGTCCCTCTCGATGAGCGTCGTTGAACGCTGTTCTAGAGAAGACCTGCTGCCACCCTGCTGTCAGTATGAAGCTCGCCTTCAGGCCGTACGGCGTGATTGTTCGACAATCTCGGCCACCGCGTGGGCCTGTGCCGCGACCTCGCCGACCACGATCAGCAGTGGGCCGTCGCCGGGCTTGGCCACCTGCTCGGCCAGGGTGGCCAGGGTCGCAGGATAGAGCTTGGCGTCCGCGCCGCCGGCCTTCTCGACCGCCACGGCGGGCGTCTCGGCCGGACGACCGGCGGCGATCATCCGCCGGGCCAGGTCGCCGGCCACGTCGCCGCCCATATAGACCGCCAGAGTCGCCTCGGGATCGGCCGCGGCGCTCCAGTCGCCCGACAGCTTGCCGGCCTCCAGGCGCGCGGTGGTGAACACCACCCGGCGGGCCTCGCCGCGATGGGTCAGGGGGAAGTTGAACTGGGCGGCGGCGGCGCAGGCGGCGGTGACGCCGGGCACCACCTCGGTCTCGACGCCGAAGCCGTTCAGGAACGCAGCCTCCTCGCCGACCCGGCCGAAGATCGACGGATCGCCGCCTTTCAGACGCACCACCCGCAGGCCCTTCCGCGCCAGGCGCAGCATCAGGCGGTTGATCTCGTCCTGCTTCATGCTGGGCTTGCCGGCGCGCTTGCCGGTCTGGATACGCACGCAGCCGGGCGGCGCCAGGGCGATGGCCTCTTCCGAGCACAGGGCGTCGTACAGCAGCGCCTGAGCGCTCTCGACGGCGCGGAAAGCGCGGACGGTCATCAGGTCCACCGGCCCCGGACCCGCGCCGACCAGCAGCACCTTGCCGAGCTTGTTCTCAACCGACATGGGCAAGCTCCTTAGAAGTCCGGGTCAAGGCTTTGATCATGCGTGCAATTTCGGGACGACAGGATCCGCAGTTCGTCCCCGCGCCGGTGACTGCGCCCACGGCGTCCGGCGTGTCGGCCCCACCGGCGATGGCTGCGCTGACCGCCTTGGCGCCGACCTTCAGGCAGGCGCAGACCATCGGGCCCTTGTCGACCGGCGCGCCCGGCGGGCGGCCAAACAGCAGGGCGGAGCGCGCCTCGGCCGACAGCGTCTCTTCGCCGAACAGTTCGACCAGCCAGTCGCGCGGCGGCAGGCGACCGGTAGAGGTCATGTACAGAACCGCGACCAGCGTGCCGTCCTTGATCCAGGCCTCGCGGCGCGCGCCGGTGGCGGCGTCCTCATAGGCCACGACCTCGCCGTCCAGCCTCCTGGTCAACGCCTTGCGCAGCGCGTCGCGCTGGCCTTGGTCGCCGCGACCGGCGAACTCGTGCTGCTGGCAGGCGTCCTGCGGCACGCGACGCCAGACGAGTTCGAGGCCCGGCGCGGCAATCGCTTCGCGGCTGAGGAAGAAGCCTTTCCAGGTCTCGCGATAGGCGCGAACGCGAGCCGGCGTGTGCTTGAACTCCGGCTGGCCGGACGTCGGATCGGTGCGCGGCGAGACCAGGGCGTTGGCGCGGCCCGAGGGCGCGAAAGCGTCGGTCCAGTGCATCGGCATGAACAGCGAGCCGCGACGCTGGCGGTCGCTGACCTTGGCCACAGCGACAGCCTCGGCCCGCGAGGTGGTCACCCGCGCCAGGGCGCCGTCCTTCAGGCCCAGGGCCTCGGCGTCGTCGGGATGGATCTCGACATAGGGCTCCGGCGCATGGCGGCACAGGTCGGGGGCTAGACCCGTGCGGGTCATGGTATGCCACTGGTCGCGGATGCGGCCGGTGTTCAGCGACATCGGGAAGGCGTCGCCGACAGCCTCGGCTGGGCCCTTCGGCTTAACCGGAACCATGCGGGCGCGGCCGTCCGGGGTCTGGAAGCGACCGTCAACGAATAGGCGCGATGTGCCCTTGCCGTTGGCGTCAACCGGCCACTGGACCGGCAGGAGTTCACCGTAAGCCTCTGGCGTCAAAGCCGAAAGGCCGGACAGATTCAGAAGGCGCTCTTCATTCTCATAGGCCGTCAGACGGGCCCATTCGCGGAAGACGCTGGCGTTGTTGGCCCAGCCGAAGCCGCCGAAGCCCATGGCCGTGGCGACATCGGCCATGATCTTCCAATCGGCGCGCGCTTGGCCCGGCGGCGGGAACAGGGCTCGCTGACGTGAGATCCGACGCTCGGAATTGGTGACCGTGCCGTCCTTCTCGCCCCAGCCCAGGGCAGGCAGCGTGACGTCGGCGAAGGCGGTGGTGTCGGTCTCGACGCAGTCTGAAACCACCACGAATGGGCACTTGGCCAGCGCTTCGCGGATCGCGCCGCTGTCGGGCAGACTGACGGCGGGATTGGTGGCCATTACCCAGATCGCCTTGATCCGTCCGTCGCGGACCGCCTCGAACATCTCGATGGCCTTCAGGCCCGGCGCGCGGGCCGTGTCGGGCGCGCCCCAGAAGCGGGCGACGCGGTCGCGGTCTTCCGGCGCGAAGTCCATGTGGCCGGCCAGGGTGTTGGCCATGCCACCGGTCTCGCGGCCGCCCATGGCGTTGGGTTGGCCGGTGATCGAGAACGGGCATGCCCCCGGCTTGCCGATCCGCCCCGTGGCCAGGTGGGCGTTGATGATCGACAGCCCCTTGGCCACGCCCTGAGCCGACTGATTGGCGCCCATCGAGAACAGGCTGACCGTCCGGGCGTTCGCGGCAAAGAGGTCGTAGAAGGTCCGCAGATCCTCGACCGCGACGCCGCAATCGGCGGCGACGGCCTCGGCCGATTGATCCAATTCGGCAAGCGCGGCGACCACTTGCTCGAAATTGTTCACGTGAGCGGCGATGTAGTCGCGATCGATCGCGCCGCGCCGGATCAGGTCGGCCAGCAGGCCGTTCCACAGCCGCACGTCGCTCTGCGGCGCGATCGCCAGGTGCAGATCGGCGCCTTCGGCCGTGTCGGTGCGGCGCGGGTCGATGACCACGTGCCTCTGGCCCCGCGCTTTCGCCTGCTCCATGCGGCGGAACAGCACCGGATGGGTCCAGGCGGCGTTGTGGCCGCTGAACACCACCAGGTCCGCCAGCTCCAGGTCCTCATAGCAGCCCGGCACCAGGTCGGCGCCGAAGGCCTGCTTGTGGGCGGCCACGGCCGAGGCCATGCACAGACGGCTGTTGGTGTCGATGTTACCCGAGCCGATGAAGCCCTTCATCAGCTTGTTGGCGACGTAATAGTCTTCGGTGAGCAACTGGCCCGAGACGTAGAAGGCGACGCTGTCGCGGCCGTGGCGCGCGATGGCGTCCTTGAAGCGCTTGGCCACCAGGGCGATGGCTTCGCTCCACGACGCGCTCTTGCCGTTGATCGTCGGCTCCAGCAGCCGTCCTTCCAGCCCGACGGTGGCGCCCAGGGCCGAGCCCTTGGAGCACAGCCGGCCGAGGTTGGCCGGGTGAACGGCGTCGCCGGCGACGGACACCGACCGTCCCTCCCCGACCGCGCCCGCCACGCCACAGCCGACGCCACAATAGGCGCAGGTGGTCTTGACGGTCTTCAGGGCTGTGGAGCCGTCGGCCATGCGGTCAGTCCGCCATCACCGGCTGGGCGAGGTACACCCGGCCGTCCTTGACCATAACTGGCGCCACGGGCGTGCAGCCCTTGCCGGCGTCGGCGCCCGTGGGCTGGCCGGTCGCCAGGTCGATGACCCAGCTGTGCAGCGGACAGGTTACGCCGTGGCCGTGGATGATGCCTTGACTCAACGGGCCATGCTTGTGCGGGCAGCGGTCGACCAGGGCGAAGATCTGGCCGTCGCCGGTGCGGAACACGGCGACGTCGCCCTGGGCTGTGGCCACCCGGCGCGCGCCGCGCTCGGGAATGTCGGTCACGGCGCCGACGTCACGCCAATCCGGATCGATGTGAGCTTGCAAGGTCATTCGGCCGCCATCTCCAGAGGAAGGGTCGCCATGGGCGTGAATTCGCCAGCCGCCACGCCGCCGGAGGCGCGTTCGGCCCACGGATCGATCTGCGCGGTCTCCTGCGACTTCACGAAACGGGCGAAGAGCGCCGCGCGGTTGTCGAGGTCGTCCACGGTCGCGGTGCGGATCGTGTCGAGACCCACGCGGGCCATCCACTTGTAGATCCGCTCCAGGTACCAGCCGCCCTCGCGATACATCTGCATGACCGCCGAGATCAGCTCGATCGCTTCCTGTTCGGTGGCGACCTTGGTCAGCAGTTCGGTGCCCTGGATGTGCAGGCCAGCCGCGCCGCCGATGTGGATCTCATAGCCGCTGTCGACGCAGATCACGCCAATGTCCTTGCAGGTCGACTCCGCGCAGTTGCGAGGACAGCCCGATACCGCCAGCTTGACCTTGGCTGGGGCCCACGAGCCCCACATGAACTTCTCAAGCTTGATGCCCAGGCCCGTGGAGTCCTGGGTGCCGAAGCGGCACCAGTCGCTGCCGACGCAGGTCTTCACCGTTCGCAAGCCCTTGGCATAGGCGTGACCGCTGACCATGCCGGCCTTGTTCAGGTCGGCCCAAACCGCCGGCAGGTCGTCCTTCTTGACCCCCAGCAGGTCGATGCGCTGGCCGCCCGTCACCTTGACCGACGGGATGTCGTACTTGTCCGCCACGTCGGCGATGGCCCGCAGCTCGTCCGGCGTCGTCATGCCGCCCCACATGCGCGGCACGACCGAATAGGTTCCATCCTTCTGGATGTTCGCGTGGACGCGCTCGTTGATGAAGCGCGACTGGCTGTCGTCCACGTATTCCCCGGGCCAGGCGCACAGCAGGTAGTAGTTCAGGGCTGGACGGCACGAGGCGCAGCCGTCGGGCGTGGTCCATTCCATCGTCTGGAAGACGGCCGGCATGGACTTCAGCTCGAACTCGACGATCGCCTTGCGCACCTCGCCGTGCGGGTGGTGCGTGCACTTGCACATCGGCTTGGGCCCGGTCTGGGCCTTGAAGCCGTCGCCGAGAGTCAGGCGGATGACCTGCTCCACCAGCGGCGTACAGGACCCGCACGAGGCCGAGGCCTTGGTGACCGCGCGGACATCGTCCAGCGTGGTCAGGCCGTGGGACGTGATGGCCGAGGTGATCGCCCCCTTGCAGACGCCGTTGCAGCCGCAGATTTCCTGCGTGTCGGGCATGGCCGCAACGGCCGCGCTAGGGTCCAGGCCAGACAGGCCCTCCGTGATCGCTTGCCCGAAGATCAGCGTCTCGCGGATCTCGGCCACATCCGTGCCCGCCCGCATCAGGTCGAAGTACCAGCCGCCGTCGGCCGCGTCGCCGAACAGCACCGCGCCGGCGACCTTGCCGTCCTCGATGACCACGCGCTTGTAGACGCCGCGCGCGGCGTCGCGGAACACGATGTCCTCGCAGCCGTCGCCGCCAGCGAACTTGCCGGCCGAGAAGACGTCGACGCCCGACACCTTGAGGCGGGTCGAGAGCACCGAGCCCTCATAGCCGCCCTGCCCGTCCGTTAGCTCGTCGGCCAGGGCTCGGCACATGTCCCAGATGGGCGCGACCAGACCGTAGCAGTTGCCGCGGTGCTCGACGCACTCGCCGACCGAGAACACGGCCGGGTCCGAGGTGCGCATGGCGTCGTCGACGATGATGCCGCGATTGACCTGCAGGCCAGCGGCCTTGCCCAGCGCAGCGTTCGGACGGATGCCGACGGCCATGACCAGCAGGTCGCAAGGCAGGACGCGACCGTCCTTCAGCTTCAAGCCGGCGACCTTGCCGTCCTCGCCGACGATCTCCTCGGAGTGGGCGCCCAGCACCGTCTCGACGCCGCGTTCGGCCAAGGCCTCGCGCAGCAGATAGCCGGCGCTCTCGTCCAGCTGGCGCTCCATCAGCACGTCCATCAGGTGGACGACCGTGGCGTTCATGCCCCGACGCGCCAGGCCATAGGCGGCTTCCAGGCCTAGCAGGCCGCCGCCGATGACCACGGCGCGAGCGCCGGGCTTGCCGGAGGCTTCCAGCATGGCGTTGACGTCGTCCAGGTCGCGGAAGGTGACCACGCCCTTCAGGTCGATACCGGGCAGCGGCAGGCGGAACGGATCCGAGCCGGTGGCCAGGATCAGCTTGTCGTAGCCGACTTCCAGCCCGCCTTCGGCGACCACCTTGCGGCCTTGCAGGTCCACCGCCGTGACGGCGCGGCCAGCGTGCAGGGTGATGCCGTTGTCGCGGTACCAGGCCTCGTCATTGATGACGATGTCGTCGAAGGTCTTCTCGCCCGCCAGCACCGGCGAAAGCATGATGCGGTTGTAGTTCACCCGCGGCTCGGCGCCGAAGATGGTGACGTCGTAGCGGCTGGGGTCGCGCTTCAGCACTTCCTCGACCGCCCGGCAGCCGGCCATGCCGTTGCCGATGACGACCAGACGTTCCTTGTTGTGGGACATGGACTATCTCGCTTGTCGAAGAGGGATTAGACGCGGACCGAGGCCGGGTCACCGTGCAGGGTCGGCCAGACGGCGCGCCAGCGGCCCTTGAGGCCGTAGAGAGCGAAGAAGGCGAACAGGGCCAGCAGGGCGAAGCCGATGAAGCCGGACTGGTAGGAGCCGGTCATCTTCTTGGCCATGCCCAGGGTCGAGGCGAGATAGAAGCCGCCGATGCCGCCGGTCATGCCGATCAGGCCCGTCATAACGCCGATCTCCTTGCGGAAGCGCTGCGGCGCCAGCTGGAACACCGCCCCGTTGCCCGCGCCCAAGACCAGCATCGAGAAGAGCAGCACGGCCAGAGCGAGATAGGCCGAAGGCAATTGGAAACTGGCGATCGCCAAGCCCAGGGCGGCCAGAATGTAGACGAAGCTGAGAGTGCGCACGCCGCCGAAGCGGTCGGCCAAGGCCCCGCCCACCGGCCGGATGAACGAGCCGGCGAAGACGCAGGCGGCGGTGAAGAAGCCGGCGATGACCGGGTCCAGACCGTACTCCGAGTTGAAGTACATGGTCAGCGACGAGGCCAGGCCCACGAAACCGCCGAAGGTCACGCCATACAGCAGCATCAGCCACCAGGCGTCCGGGACCTTCAGGACGTCCAGGTACTCGGCCAGCTTCTTCGGAGCCGGCTGTTCCGGCGCGTCCTTGGCCAGCAGCATGTAGACGACGAAGGCAATGGCCAGCGGGATGGCGGCCAGGCCGATCACGGTCTGCCAACCGAACATCTTGGCCAGGCCCGGCGCGAACAGGGCCGCTAGGGCGGTGCCCGAATTGCCGGCGCCGGCGATGCCCAGGGCCAGGCCCTGGTGCTCGGCCGGATACCAGCGCGAGGCCAGCGGCAGGGCGACGGCGAACGAGGCGCCCGCCACGCCCAGGATGACGCCCAGGGCCAGCACCTGGTGATAGTTGTGGATGCCGACCGCCCAGGCCAGCCCCAGACCCGCCAGCACGATCAGCTGACCGATCATGCCCGTCTTCTTCGGCCCGATCCGGTCGACCAGCACGCCGTTGACCAGACGCAGCAGAGCGCCCGCCAGCACCGGAACGGCGACCATCAGCCCCTTCTGGGCCGGATCCAGGTGGAAGTCCTTGGCGATCGCCACGCCCAACGGGCCCAGGATCACCCAGACCATGAAGCTGAGATCAAAGTACAGGAACGCGGCGAACAGGGTCGGCGCGTGACCGGCCTTCAGGAAGTCGCGGGAAAGCATTGTCGGCCTCGGATGTTGCGTGTCTGCGAGAGCGGAGCGTCGTCGCCCCGGGTGGCTGACCGCATCCGAGCGGTCCTCTGGCAGCCGCGAACGCCGTTGTTCGTTGGCCTTGAGCTTATTGGAGACAGGTGACGGGCCTCATGTCACCGGCCATGCCGCGCTGCGGCACCAAGGATATGTGCGGCGCACGCTTGCTCAGCAGAGAGGCGCCTGCGGCGCCCACGAAGCGTGCAGATCAGGCGATGGTTCGACCGATCGCGAAGCTGGCGGCGTAGGCGCGAGCGGCTTGCGGATCAAAGGTGAGGCCGTCGAACAGCCGCGCCTGCGCAGGGCCGGCGGCGTCGGCGAAGGCCAGGGCGGGCTCCAGAATCGGACCCAGCGACAGCGCCGCCTCGCGATAGAGGTCAGGACGATAAACGCGGTCGACCAGCGCCTGCAGGTCGTGCTCGGCGCCCAGCTGCCCCCAGCGGGTCATCTGAGAGAGAAACCACAGGCCATGCTCGCGCCGCGGCAGACCTGCGGCGTCGCGGTGGAAGACGATCTCGCCGTCTAGGGCGCGGGCGATGGCCGCCGCAGGCGCGCCGACGCGATCGGGACGCGCTAAAAGCTCGATCAGCGTTTCCCGATTCTCGGGCTCGTCCGCCCAGGCCGCGCCGCGCATCACGGCCCTTAGACAGGCGCGGAGCTCGTCGGGACGGTGGGTCGCCAGACCGGCCGTCACGCCCAGCACCTTGTCAGGTCCGCCCGGCCAGAACTGCGAGGCCGCCACCAGGATGTGGCCGACGCCTTCGGCCTCGGCCACGGCGTTCCACGGCGCCCCGACGCAGAAGCCGTCGACCTCGCCCGCACGCATCCGCTCAACCATGCGGGGCGGCGGGATGACCACCAGCCTCACGTCGCGATCGGGATCGATCCCGGCCTGCGCCAGCCAGTAGCGCAGCATGTAGTTGTGCATCGAATACGGAAAGACGACGGCGAAGGTCAGCGCCCCCTGCCCATTTTCGCGACGCGCGGCGACCACCTTGGCTAGGGCGGCGGCTGTGACGGAACTCTGCGACGGGGCCTGCAGGTCCGCGGCGCGGATCGCCTGGGCCAGGGCCATAGAGACCGTGACGGCGCTGCCGTTCTGGTTGAGGGCCAGCGGCGCCAGGATTTCCCCCTCGCCGGCGGCGGTCGCGGCCAGAGCCATGGGCGCCAGCATGTGGGCGCCGTCCAAGGCGCCGACCGCAACCTTGTCGCGGATCGTGGCCCATGAAGCCTCTCGCTCCAACGTGACGTTCAGCCCCTCCTCCTCGAAGAAGCCCAGGGCCTGAGCTACGGCGAGCGGCGCACAATCGGTCAGTGGGATAAAGCCTAGGCGCAGGTCCGATAGGCCGCTCACTGGCCGTCTCCCTTCAGCACGCCGGCGAAGGCCAGCAGATCGGCGGCGACCGCGCCGATCGGCTTGCCCCGGTCCATCGCCAGCTTGCGCAGCAGGCGGTAGGCGCCGTCCTCGTCCAGGCCCCGCTCCTTCATCAAGAGGCCTTTAGCTCGCTCGACGGTCTTGCGGGATTCGAGGTCGGCCTTGGCCTTGGCCAGGTCGCCGCGCAGCTGCTGGGTCAGGGCGAAGCGGCTCATGGCCACGTCGAGGATCGGGCGAACCCGATTGGGCGCCAGGCCGTCGACGACATAGGCCGCGACGCCAGCGCGGACGGCCTGCTCGGCCAGGCCCGGCTCTGAGCGATCCACGAACATCACGACGGGGTGCCCCGCGCTGGAATCCCTCAGGCTGTCGAGCGTGTCGCGATCGGGGCTTTCGGCGGCGATGACCACCACGTCCGGCGCGAAGGCCAGGACCTCGGCCTCGTCGTAGACGGCTGAACGCCGCACCTCTAGCGGCTGCACGCCCTCCAGGCCCTGGGCCACGAGAGCGGCGCGCGCTGCATCTGGATCAATCACGAGCACCCGCATCGCCTCCGTCCTAAGCGGCGCAGGGTCGCGCGGGGGAACTTTCCCCCATCAGGGACGGCCATGGCGAAAATTGCGCAGAAAATGGGCGCCAGCGATCGTTCCTTGGGCGACATGGCAAGCCGTGCCGATCGAACGAGATCGGCCGCATCGCCTTGTCCCAGGAGATGCTGACCGGGCAAGACCTTGCCACCCGGAGGGCCGTCCATCCGTCCGGCGCGACCGGAACGTGCAAGACCGGCATTCGACCTTGCGTTGTCGTGCCGGGACGCGCCAGATCTGGCCGAGCCTGACACAGCGGAGCCTGTCATGTCCCTCTACCTGCTCGCCCTGCTGATCGGCGTGATCGCGGGCCTGCGCGCCATGACCGCGCCCGCCGCCGCGGCCTGGGCCGCCCGCCTGGGCTGGCTGCCGCTGGCCGGATATCCGCTGGCCTGGCTGAGCGGGTGGTTCGCGGTCATCGCCTTCACGCTGCTGGCGGCGCTGGAGCTGTTTGCAGACCAGCACCCCAAGGCCCCCAGCCGCAAGGTTCCGCACCAATTCATGACCCGCATCCTGGCTGGCGCCTTCGCCGGCGCGACGCTGATGATGCCCAGCACCCATTGGCTGCGCGGCGCGGCCCTGGGCGCCGTTGGCGCGGTGATCGGCACACTGGGCGGGGCCGAGTTCCGAAGTCGCCTGGCGGCCAAGTTCGGCAAGGATCGTCCAGCGGCCCTAATCGAAGACACGGTCGCCGTGATCGGCGGCCTTCTGATCTTCGGGCTGGCCCGATGAGCGCCCCGATCGGCGCCCAAGCCCGCGCCTTCGACGCCATCATCATAGGCGCGGGCCAGGCCGGTCCGTCCCTGGCCGGCCGCCTGACCGCCGCCGGCCAGACCGTGGCGCTGATCGAGCGCAAGGACTTCGGCGGGACCTGCGTCAACACAGGCTGCATGCCGACCAAGACCCTGGTCGCCAGCGCCTACGCCGCCCACCTGGCCCGCCGCGCAACCGACTACGGCGTGGTGTTGGACGGCCCGGTCGGCGTCGACATGAAACGCGTCAAGGAACGCCAGCAGACCGTTGTCGGAAATGCGCGGGGTAATGTCGAGGCGTGGTTGCGCGGCATGCCGGGCATGACGGTGATCCAGGGTCACGCCCGTTTCGAAAGCACCGAGACGGTTCGCGTCGGCGACCAGCTGCTGACCGCCCCAAAGATCTTCCTGAACGTCGGCGGTCGGGCCAACGTGCCGGACATGCCCGGGGTCGGCGACGTCCCCTATCTGACCAATGTCGGGATGATGCAACTGGATGCGCTGCCCGAGCACCTGGTCATCGTCGGCGGCAGCTATATCGGGCTGGAATTCGCCCAGATGTTCCGCCGGTTCGGCAGTCAAGTGACCGTGGTCGAGATGGGCTCGCGCCTGATCGGTCGCGAGGATCCCGAGGTCTCGGGCGCGATCCGCGAGATCCTGGAAGCCGAAGGGATCGCCATTCGCCTCAACGCCGAGTGCATCAGCTTCGCGCCTGCTGATGGCGGCGTCTGCGTCCACGTCACCTGCGAGACCGGTGCGCCGCAGGTGACCGGCTCGCACGTGCTGCTGGCCGTGGGCAGGCGGCCGAACACCGACGACCTCGGTCTCGACAAGGCCGGAATCGAGATCGACAAGCGCGGCTACATCGTCGTCGACGATCAGTTGCGCACTAATGTTCCGGGCGTCTGGGCCATGGGCGACTGCAACGGCAAGGGCGCCTTCACCCACACGGCCTACAACGACTTCGAGATCATCGCCGCCAACCTCTTGGACAATGATCCGCGCAAGGTCAGCGATCGCATCAGCTGCTACGGCCTGTTCGTCGATCCGCCCCTGGGTCGCGTCGGCATGACCGAAACGGAAGCCCGAGCGACCGGCCGCCCGTTGCTGATCGGCCAACGCCCGATGACCCGCGTCGGCCGCGCCGTTGAAAAGGGCGAGACCCAGGGCTTCATGAAGGTGGTGGTCGACGCGGAGAGCAAACAGATCCTCGGGGCCGCTATCCTGGGCCTGAACGGCGACGAAGCCATCCACGGCATGATCGACCTGATGTACGCCAAGGCGCCTTACACCGCGATCTCGCGGGCGGTTCACATCCATCCGACCGTGTCCGAGCTGATCCCGACGATGCTGCAGGAGCTGAAGCCCGCGACCTGAGCGCGATCGCCGAAATCGGAAGCCGGTTTCAGCGATCGCGCATAAAAGCTTCAGGCGGCGCGGCGGGCGTACAGGAACTCGATCACCGCCGCTCGCGCGTGGATGTAGGTCGGGTGCTCGGCCACGACCAGGCGGTCGCGCGGACGGACCAAAGGCACATCCAGAATCTGGCCGACGCAGGCGCGCGGACCGTTGGTCATCATCACGATCCGGTCCGAGAGCAAGGTGGCCTCGTCCACATCGTGGGTGATCATCAGCACCGTGTTGTTCAGCGCTGCGTGGATCTCCATGACGCTGTCCTGCAGATGGGCGCGGGTCAGGGCGTCCAGAGCCCCGAACGGCTCGTCCAGCAGCAGCACCTTGGGCTCCATCGACAGCGCTCGGGCGATGCCGACCCGCTGCTTCATGCCGCCGGAGATCTCGCACGGCCGCCTGTCCAGGGCGTGGGTCATCTTGACCAGCTCCAGATTGTGCAGCGTCCACTCGCGGCGCTCGGCGGCGGACTTGCTTCCGCCGAACACCTTGTCGACCGCCAGCGAGACGTTTTCGCGCACCGACAGCCACGGCAGCAGCGAGTGGTTCTGAAAGACCACGGCGCGGTCCGGACCGGGCGCATTGACCTCCTGCTTGTCCAGGATCACCGCGCCGGTGGTGACGGGCGTCAGGCCGGCCACCACATTCAGCAGCGTAGACTTGCCGCAGCCGGAATGGCCGATGATCGAGACGAACTCGCCCTTCTCGATCTTCAGGTCCACGCCGCAGAGTACTTCAGTGCGGGCCGCGCCCTTGTTGAAGGTCACGCCGACGTTCTCGATGGATAGGTAGGCCTTGGCCATGGTCATGCGCTCCTAGCTGACGGCGTTGCCGCGCGAGACGAAGTGACCGATCAGGGCCACCAGGCGGTCGAGGAAGAAGCCCGTCATGCCGACCCAGGCGAGGGCCACGATGATGTCGGCGATGCGCGAGGCGTTGTACTGGTCCCAGATGAAAAAGCCGATGCCGACGCCGCCAAGCAGCATCTCGGAAGCGACGATGGCCAGCCAACTCATACCGATGCCGATCCGCAGACCCGTGAAGATGTAGGGCGTGGTCGCCGGCAGCAGGATCTTGAAGAAGTACTCGACGGGCGACAGGCGCAGCACCTTGGCGACGTTGACGTAGTCGCTGGGGATGTTCCGCACGCCGACGGCGGTGTTGATGATGATCGGCCAGATCGCGGTGATGAAGATGACGAATAGCGCCGACGGGTTGGCCTGATGGAAGGCCGCCAGCGAGATCGGCAGCCAAGCCAACGGCGGCACGGTGCGCAGGACCTGAAAGATCGGGTCCAGCCCCCGGTGCGCCCAGCGATTGGAGCCGACGAAGACGCCCAGCAGGATCCCGCAGACGGCCGAGATCGAGAAGCCGATCCCCACGCGCTTGAGGCTGGTGAACACGTGCCAGAACAGCCCCTTGTCGACGCCGCCGTTGTCGTAGAACGGATGCAGGATCAAGTCCTTGGACTCCAGCCACACCTGCTTGGGCGACGGCAGGCCCGCGTAGGAGTCGCCGACGATGGCCTGCCAGACAGCCAGCACGACCAGCAGGGTCAGCAACGGCGGCAGGACGACGCCTGCGACGGCCCGGGCGCGGCGGCCCAACTCGGGCAGCAGCGCAGGCTTGGCGGGCGCTCCCGGCAAGGCGGCGACAGCCGGCGCAGGAGCCGGTGTCGCCTGAGCAAACATGGGTTTGGGATAGGTCATGGCGCGCCCTCCCCTCAGACCAGCTTCTTGATCGGCTGGCTGGCCAGGTAGGCGCCCGGATTGGCTGGGTCGAACACCTTGCCGTCGAAGAACCGCTCGACGCCGCGGCTGTCGCCGGCCGGACCGGCCTGGCCTATCATCTTGGCCGCAGCCCTCCAGATATCCGAGCGGTTGACCCTGTCGACCAGGGCCTTGGTGTTGGTCTTCTGAGGAAGGACGCCCCAGCGGATGTCCTCGGTCAGGAACCACAGGTCGTGGGACTTGAACGGAAAGCTGGCGTTGTCCGCCCAGAACTTCATCCGGTGCGGCGAGCTCTTCAGCGTCCGGCCATCACCATAGTCCACCGTGCCCTGCAGGCGGGGCAGGATGTCGCCCATGGGCACGTTGATGTACTGGCGGCCCGAGACGATCGAGCACATGGCGGGCAGGTTCGAGGCCTTGTCGCACCAAAGCTGCGCTTCCTGCACGGCGGCGGTGATGGCCTGGGCGGCGCGGGGATATTTGTCGACCCAGGCCGCACGCATGCCCAGCGCCTTTTCCGGGTGGTTCATCCACAACTCGGACGTCAGGCAGGCGGTGTAGCCGACATGCTGGTTGACCAGCTGGCCGTTCCATGGTTCGCCCACGCAGAAGGCGTCCTGGGTGCCGGCCTTCATGTTGGCCACCATCTGCGGCGGCGGGATCACGATGGTGGCGACGTCGACGTCCGGATTGATGCCGCCGGCCGCCAGCCAGTAGCGAACCCACAGATCATGGGTGCCGCCCCGGAAGGTCATGGCGACCTTGGCGATGTTGCCGGCCGCCTTCAGTTGCTGGAACTTGGCTTTGGCGCCGGCGCTATTCAGCCCGACCTTGACCGCCTTCAGGTCGTTGCCGACCGAGATGCCCTGGCCGTTCGTGTTCAGACGCGCCAGGATGTACATCGCCGTCGGCGCGCCGTTGGTGATGGCGCCGGTGGTCATCAGATAGGGCATTGGCGACAGGATGTGCGCTCCGTCGATGCCGCCCCGCTCGGAACCCAACACCAGGTTGTCGCGGGTCGCGGCCCACGAGGCCTGCTTGACCACCTCGAGGTCGGGCAGGCCGTACTTGGCGAATAGCCCGCGCTCCTTGGCGATGATCACCGGCGAGCTGTCGGTCAGGGCGATGAAGCCCAAACGGGCCTTGGCGATCTCCGGACCCGCGCCGGCGGCGTGGGCGCCCGAAGGGAACGCGGCCTTCACGGCGGCGACGGTGGCCGCCGCGCCTACCAGGGCGTGGCGACGGGTGAGGCCGGACTTAAGGGTGTCGGTCTTGCTCATGGTCATGCGTCCTGAGGGCTAGAACTTGTATTCGAGGGTGAGCCAGGTCTTGGTCCGCGACGCCGGCGGCGCAGCCGTGCCGACCGGGACGGTCTTCACGCGCTGGAAGTCGGCGTATTTGAGCTGGACGGAGAGCTTGGCGGTAATGGCGGCGGTGAACTGCAGGTCCCACTCGTGGCCCAGGTCCGCGCCGGTCCGCTGGTCGTCGAAGTCGTGATAGCGGGCCACGATGTCGGTGTTGAAGAAGTAGGTCGCCCGGAAGCGCGGCTTGACGTTGACGCCCAGGTTCAGGTCCTTGATGCCGTCGACAAAGCTCTTGTTGCCGCCCGGCGAGACGAAGGCGTCCGACCAACCGTTGAAAGCATGGACCGTGGCCAACGGTGTGGTGAAGCCGCGCGCGCCGTCGCCTTCCAGGCTCTCATAGGCCAGCTTGACCGTGTAGATATCGAAGGTCCCGCCGAGGTCCGCGCTGACGTAGTCCAGGTCGAAGTTCGGCGTGTTGTGGCGATAGTCCGACTGACGGGCGAAGGTGGCGTTGTAGGCCAGTTGATAAAGGCCCAGCCAGGTCTTGCCCGACGCCTTCACACCCTTGGTGATTGACGAATTGACGGCCGAATTGCCGAAATCAAGCGCATAGACGAAGCCTTCCAGCCTCAGCGCCTCGGCCGGCGACCAGGTGGCGTTGAAGAGATGGCTGTCGCTGTCCCAGTCCCGCAGCTCGCCCAAGATGCGGTTAATGTGCGTGACATAGGCGTAGGTCGCCTTGAAACGGCCCAGGGCGACGTCGGCGCGGACGGCGTCGAAGGTCTGCTCGTCCTGGCGCCAGCCGACATTGCCGACGAAGCGCTGGTCGTCGATCAGAATCCGCTGACGCCCGGCAGTGACCTGAAGGGCGGCGCTGGGTGTCCAAGTCAGCTGGGCGCGGTTCAGTTCGGTGACGTCGGGATCGTTGATGATCGGATAGCGGGCCTTGTCGGCGCCATTCAGCGGCGCGGTCGCCGCGCCCGGCACATTGACCGCGTAGTGCTCGTTGCCGACCTGCCGGACATCCTCGAACTCGATCAGCCCCTTCACGCCCTTGAACTCGGCGGTCTCCCAACCGAAGCGAGTGCGGACGGTGAAGGCGTCGGCCTTGTTCAACAGCGTGGCGGTGCGGGTCTGATCGACTGTCTCGTAGCGAGCCCGAACCTCCAGGATCAGCTTCCCGGCCCCGATCTGATCGCTGATTGTCGGCGGCGGCGCGGGCGGCGGCGGCGGTTCGGCAGCGGGTTCTGGAGCGGGCTCCGACGCGGCCCCGGCGGACGGTTCTTCGACCGGCTTGGCGGCTGGATCGGGAACCGTTTGAGCCCAGGCTCCGGTGCTACAGGCGAGCGCCATCGCGGCCGCACCGCAGTGCAGCATAAGTCGTGCGGATTTCATGCCTTCATCCCCTAAGGCCAAAACAAAAAGACGCCCGGCGAGACCACGCGCAGTGGTCTCTCCGGACGTCGTTGTCCAAGCTTGCCAGACGGCTACAGCGCCGACGGCGGCCCTTGCAGGCCAACGGGAAACGTCGTTGTCCCCCGTGTCGCGATCAGGAGGCGGCCGATGCCGCGCACCGGCAATCGCAAAACCGCGTTCTCGACGGCTAAGGGACCCAAACAGCGCCGTTTTGCACAGCAGCAAAGCAGCGCTCCACACCCCTCTGCACGCAAATTCCGCGTTTCATTCGTCCGGCTTCGGCGGATCGACGACTCCGGCCGATAGATTTTCAGATTTTCACCACCCCGCTTTCAGGCGAAATAGATCCTGTTGCGGTTGCGATAGAGCGCATCGCCCCCAGATAGCTGCGCAGACGCCGACGGAGGGTCGGCGCCCCTTTCCTGAGGGACAGTCTCTTATGCCCAATCTGTTCGACCCGCTCCGCGTCGGCGATCTCACCCTGCCCAACCGCGTCGTCATGGCGCCGCTGACCCGCCTGCGCGCCGGCCCGACCCACATCCCCAACGCCCTGATGGCGGAGTACTATGCCCAGCGCGCCTCGGCGGGCCTGCTGATCACCGAAGGCGTGCCCGTCACGCCACAGGGTGTCGGCTATGCCGGCGTGCCGGGTGTCTGGTCGCAGGAGCAGGTCGAGGGCTGGAAGCAGGTCACCAAGGCCGTGCACGACAAGGGCGGCCGTATCTTCATGCAAATCTGGCACGTGGGGCGCATCTCCGACCCGTCGCATCTGAACGGCGAGCTGCCGGTCGCCCCCAGCGCCATCGCCGCCAAGGGCCATGTCAGCCTGCTGCGCCCCGAGCGCCCCTACCCCACCCCGCGCGCCCTTTCGACCGAGGAGGTCGCCGGCGTCGTCGAGGCCTTCCGTCAGGGCGCCGAAAACGCCAAGGCCGCCGGCTTTGACGGCGTGCAGATCCACAGCGCCAATGGCTACCTGCTCGACCAGTTCCTGCAGGACGGCTCCAACACCCGCACCGACCAGTATGGCGGTTCGATCGAGAACCGCGCCCGCCTGCTGCTGGAGGTGGTCGACGCGGTGGTCTCGGTCTGGGGCGCGGGCCGCGTGGGCGTTCATCTGGCCCCCCGCGCCGACAGCCACTCGATGGGCGACAGCAATCTCGCCGCCACTTTCGGCTATATCGCCAGGGCGCTTGGCGAGCGGAAGATCGCCTTCGTCTCGGCCCGCGAGTACGAGGCCGCCGACAGCTTGGGCCCGGCGCTGAAGGCCGCCTTCGGCGGGGTCTATTTCGCCAACGAGAAGTTCGACCTCGACCGCGCCAACGCCGCCATTGCGGCAGGCACGGCCGACGCGGTGATGTTCGGCAAGGCCTTTATCGCCAACCCGGACCTGGTGGAGCGCCTACAAAAAGGCGCGCCGCTGAACGCGCCGGAGCCGAGCACCTTCTACGGCTTCGAGAATGGGCCGCGCGGCTACACCGACTATCCAACGCTGGCCCTGGTCAGCGAACCGGCCGAGTGATCGCGGTCTCCCGCGGCGGCTCTCAGGCCGTCGCGGGGATCAGTCCCTCGGCGACGTACTGCCGGGCCACGGCCTCGGCGACCTTGATGCCGTCCACCGCCGCCGAGAGGATTCCGCCAGCATAGCCCGCGCCCTCGCCGGCAGGATAGAGGCCGGCGGTGTTGAGGCTCTGGAAGTCCTTGCCGCGCGTGATGCGGATCGGCGAGGAAGTCCGCGTCTCGACGCCGGTCAGGATCACGTCAGGATGGTCGTAGCCGGCGATCTGGCGGCCGAAGACCGGTAGAGCCTCGCGCATGGCCTCGACCACGAAGTCCGGCAGGCAGGCCGACAGGTCCGTCAGGGTCACCCCCGGCTTGTAGGACGGCAGAACCTCGCCGAATTCCGTCGAGGGGCGACCGGCCATGAAGTCGCCAACCTTCTGGCCCGGCGCCTTGTAGCTGGAGCCGCCGGCCACATAGGCCAGGCTTTCCCATTTGCGCTGGAACTCGATCCCCGCGAGCGGATGGCCGGGATAGTCGCGCTCGGGATCAATGCCGACGACGAAGCCGGAATTGGCGTTCCGCTCGTTGCGCGAATACTGGCTCATGCCATTCGTCACGACCCGGCCGGGCTCGGATGTCGCCGCCACCACCGTGCCGCCCGGGCACATGCAGAAGCTGTAGACCGTGCGACCGTTCTTGCAGTGATGCGACAGGCTGTAGTCGGCCGCGCCCAGGTCGGGATGGCCGGCGCAGTCGCCGAAGCGGGCCCTGTCCATCCAGGACTGCGGATGCTCGATCCGCACGCCGATCGAGAACGGCTTGGCCTCGATATGGACGCCGCGATCGTACAGCGTCTGGAAGGTGTCGCGGGCGCTGTGACCCAAGGCCATGACCACGTGGCGGGTGGGCAGATAGCCATGGTCGGCGATGTGCAGCCCCTTCAGCCGGCGCGAACCGTCAGCGGCGACCTCGATATCGAAGTCCTCGACCTTGTGACGCCAGCGATATTCGCCGCCCAGGCTCTCGATCAGCGCCCGCATCTGCTCGACCATGTGCACTAGGCGGAAGGTGCCGATGTGCGGGTGAGCCTCGGTCAGGATTTCTTCAGGCGCGCCAGCCGCGACGAACTCCTCGAGGACCTTGCGGCCGAGGAAGCGCGGATCCTTGATCTGGCTGTAGAGCTTGCCGTCGGAAAAGGTGCCCGCCCCGCCTTCGCCGAATTGGACGTTGGACTCGGGATTCAGCTCGCTCTTACGCCACAGGCCCCAAGTGTCCTTGGTGCGCTCCCGCACGACCTTGCCGCGGTCGACGATGAGCGGCTTCAGACCCATCTGCGCCAGGATCAGGCCGGCGAACAGGCCGCAGGGGCCGGCGCCGATCACCACGGGTCGCGGGCCGTCGAAACCTTCCGGCGCCCTGGCGACAAACCTGTAGCTGGTGTCGGGCCGGACGCGGACATGATGGTCGTCCTTGAAGCGCGCCAGTACGGCGCCTTCGTCGCGTAGTTGGACGTCGACGGAATAGACCATCAGGATCGCCGCCTTGCGGCGCGCGTCATGGGCGCGCCGGGCCACGGCGTGGCTCAGCAGGTCCTCGGGTGCGATCCCGAGACGCTCGACAATGGCTGCCGCCATGGCCTCCGGCGGGTGGCCCAGCGGCAGCTTCAGTTCCGAAATACGCAGCATGGCGCGGGTCTTAGCCGAAAAGCCGCCCCCCGCGCTACTTCCGCCTTCAGGCCTTGGGATAGCCACCGACCTCCTGCTCGTCGTCGATCACCCGGCCGGTCCCAGCCCTCACCTCGCGGACGATCCGCCGGTCGACCGCGTCGCGATCCCTCGGGCGGGCGCCGGCATTGGCCAGGACGTACGCCTCGACCTGGCTGGAAGGCATCAGCTTCAGCCCTTCCGGCCAGAACGGCGGCTTGGCCAGGTGCTGGATCCTGGGAAACGGCTCTGTATTGAGGATCCGCACCGGCGGCATCTCAGTTCCGTCGCCATAGTAGGCGGGATTGTCGAAGGCGTAGAGTTCCAGGTCCCCCTGCCCCTCGACGATCAGGAACGGCAGGTCCGGCCGCGTCGAGGCGCCGCCCTTAACCACATTGCCGGCGATGGCCAGCTGACCGGCGCGCCATTGGTGACCGACCCATTCACTTGCGTTCAGGGCGTAGTGCATGCAGCGCGTGCCAGGATCGTAGATCAGGTTGTTGACGCTCACCGCCTCGGCTCCGCCTTTGAACAGCTGGTTGCGCTCGCGGTTGTGGGCATAGAGGTTCCGGGCGATCAGCACCTCGTAGGCGTTGTCGTGGATCAGGCTGCCCTTGGAGTGCTCGCCCTTGACGTGGCTGGCGTTCGACAGGCCTTCGGCGACGATGTTGTTGCTGAACGTGATCCGATGAGAGGTCCCGTCACGCCACTTGGCCGGATCCTCGCCGCCCTCGAAGCGCGGCCCCGAGGCCGACAGGTTTTCGTCCGTGGCCCAACTGGTCGAGCAGTGGTCGACGATGACGTCGCGGGCCTTCCAGCAAGTGATCCCGTCGACTTCCCAACCGCTCTTGCTGGGTTCGCCATCGCGGCCGGCGCGCACGCGGATGTGGCGAACGATGACGTCGTGGCTCTCGATGGCCAGACCGCCCCTGATCAGGGTGACGCCTGGCGATGGCGCGGTCTCGCCGGCTATGGTCAGGAAGGGCTCGGTGACCTTGATGCTGTGACGCGCCAGGTCGATCACTCCGCCGACGTCGAAGACGATCGTCCGCGGCCCCTTGGCGGCCACGGCTTCGCGCAGCGAGCCCGGACCGCCGCCGGCGAGGGTCTTGACCCGGATCACCTTGCCGCCGTCGCCGCCGGGCGTCTTGCCGGCCCAGCCCAAGCGCTCGAATGAGGTCTTGCGGGGCACGGCCATGACGAGGCTGGGCGTCGCCAAGGCCGCGGCCAGCAGGGTGTCGCGACGGGTGATCATGGTAGCCTCGGATAATGTGCTCTTACGGCGTCCAGCCGTCGGAACCGGCCAGGAAAATCTTGCGGTCCCAGGCCTTGGCTTGCTCGGCGGTCAGCTGCCTGGTGCGCGGCTCGCGGGTCGGGGGGCTCGCGCCGGGACCGGTCGAAGCGTATTCGGCGAAGGTGGCGGTGTTCAAGGTCTCGGTCTTGCCTGGCGTCCATTCGCGCCAGCCGGCCGGCTCCAGCGGCGCCTCGATACGCGAGCGCATGAAGACCACCGTGGCCAGCGGACGCCAGGCGCGGCCGAACCAGACCTCCTTGGCGTCCTTGTCGGCCGTGATCAGGCAGCGGTCGAAGGCATAGGCGCTATCCTGGTCGGGCCTGGTCTTGCTCTGGGCCGTGATCATCACCGTCTGATGGGCGATACCGTGTATGTGGCAGCGGTCGAAGAAGGCCTTGGCGTCGCCGAAGATGAAGTCGACATGGCCTTCGATATAGCAGTCCTTGAAGTACTGCCGGCTGGGCTTGTCCTTCTTTGACGCCGCGTACAGCGTGTCCTGGGCGCCCAGCAGGCGCACGTTCTCGAGCACGGCGCGGTCGGCGGTGATGGCCAGGGCCACGGCCTGGGAGGGATGCGGATCCTTCAGATGGTAGTCGTTCTGGATCGTCAGGTTCTTGGCGCGGAAGCCATCGCCGGAGACGTTCATCGAAAACGATTTTAAGGTGCCGCCCGCCGTGCGGGCGCCGTCGCTCCAGACGATGACGACATCCTTGGGTGTCCGGCCCATGCCGATCAGGCGGACGTTCGGCTTGGCGATGGTCACCTTCTCCCGATACTCACCCGGCGCCAGCTCGATCGCGCCGCCGTCGGCGGGCAGGGCCTCGACCGCGGCGGTCAGGGTCTTGTAGATCGCCTTGGGGCCGACCCGCAGGGTCTCGGCCGCGGCGACATCCGCCAGGGCCGTGGCGAACATCAGAGCCAAGACCGCGCGCTTGCCGATCGTCATGCCTTTACCAGAGCGCCGTTGCGGACCACGAGACGCGCGCTCTGGCCCGCCTTGAGGTCGAGATCCAGCTTCGAACCGGCATGGACCACGGTGTGACCGCCGTCGGCCTTGGCCGTCAGCAGCGCCTCGGACAGCTTGCCGCCCGCCCAGCGCAGGTCGACTTCCACGGCGCCGCGCGCCCGCAGGCCGGTGATATGGCCTGTCGGCCAGGCCGACGGCAGGGCCGGCAGGAGATAAATCCGGTCGTTGCGGCTTTGCAGGACCATCTCGGTCATGCCCGAGGTCCCGCCGAAATTACCGTCGATCTGAAACGGCGGGTGGGCGTCGAACATGTTCGGATAGGTGCGCTCGGGCCCCAGCAGCAGCTTCAGAATTCCGTGGGCGTGATCCCCGTCGCCCAGGCGTGACCACAGGTTCAGGCGCCAGGCGATGGCCCAGCCGGTCGAGAGGTCGCCGCGCGTGACCAGGGTCTGCTTGGCCGCCGCCGCCAGCTTGGGCGTCGTATCGATCGAAATCTGGTCCGACGGGAACAGGCCGTACAGGTGCGAGACGTGGCGATGGTGGACATCGGTGGCGTCGGCGTCCCAGTCCTCCTGCCACTCTTGCAGCTGACCGTCCTTGCCGATCTTGTAAGGCGCCAGCCTGTCGCGCGCCGCCCTCGCCTCGGCGACGAAAACCGTGTCCGCACCTAGGACGGCCTCGGCCTTCAGGCAGTTGTCGAACAGGTCGCGAACGATCGCCTGGTCCATGGTCGGACCCGCCACGAGGGACGAGCCGTGGCCATGGTCGTTCTCGGGCGAGATCGATGGACTGGTGACCAGAACCCCGAACTTCGGATCGATCACCAGCGTGTCCAGGAAGAACCGCGCCGAACCCTTCATCAACGGATAGACGCGGGCGAGGTAAGCCTTGTCGCGATTGTAATCGTAGTGATCCCAGACGTGCTTGCACAGCCAGGCGCCGCCGGTCGGCCAGACGCCCCACTGGGGCCCGTCGATCGGCGCGGTGGCCCGCCAAAGGTCGGTGTTGTGGTGTGCGACCCAGCCGCGCGCGCCGTACATGGCCTTGGCCATGCGCGCGCCTGTCTCCGAGAGGTCCTTGACCAGGGCGATCAGCGGCTCGACCAGCTCTGGCAAGCTGGTCGGTTCTGCCGGCCAGTAGTTCATCTCGGTGTTGATGTTGATCGTGTACTTGCTGCCCCACGGCGCGGACGTCTTGTCGTTCCAGACGCCCTGCAAATTGGCCGGCTGGCTGCCCGGCCGCGAGCAGGCGATCAGCAGATAGCGGCCATACTGGTAGTACAGCGCCGCCAGCGACGGGTCGTCGGCGCTCGGCGACTGCCTGATGCGCTCGTCGGTCGGCAGCAGATCGGCGCGCGTGCGGCCGAAATCGACGCCGACGCGGCGAAACAGCGCCCGGTGGTCGGCCTGGTGCTCGGCCAGGAGCTTGACCCAAGACTTGTTCGCCAGCTTCGTCAGGGTCGCCTTGTTCAGCGCCGCTGGATCACCCGAAACGTCATCATAGCGCTTGTAGCTGGTCGCCGCCGCAATCAGCAGCAGCACCTCGTCGGCGCCCTTAACCGACAGGACGCCGCCTTGGCCGCTCACTTGGCCGCCCTTGGCGCGCACATCGACCCGGCACTCGAACTTCAGCTTGGCGTCGATCCCTTGCGAAGGCTCGTTGATCCCGGCCAAAACCAGCTGCGTCCCCTCGACCGAGGAGACGGGCTTGGACTTCAGCGGACTGGCGAAGGAAAGATCGACGCTGATCGCACTCTTGCGGCTGGCCGTCAGGCGTACGGCGATCACGCCGTCCGGCGCGCTGCCGATCACCTCGCGGACATATCGAACTCCACCAGCGGCAAAGCGGGTCGTGGCGATCGCGCCGTCGAGATCGAGGTCACGAACATAGTCGCCGCCCGTCTCGTCCAGACCCGCGAAGTCCAGCTTCAGATCACCGATCGTCTGGTACGACATCTGCCGCTTGGGAACGCCCATGAACTTGGCGTCCGCCAGTTCGGTCGCCTTGGCGTATTGGCCCGCGTCGATGAGGCGGCGAATTTCAGGCAGCGCGCCGTTGGCCTCGGGGTTGATCGGCTCGTAAGGTCCGCCCGCCCACAGCGTGTCCTCGTTCAGCTGCAACCGCTCGGCCGCGACGCCGCCAAAGATCATTGCGCCGAGTTTGCCGGATCCGACCGGCAGGGCCTCGACCCACTCCTTGGCCGGCTGGCGGTACCAGAGGCGCAGCGGCGAAGCCTTGGAGGCGGCGGCGCGAGCCGTCCTCAACGACGCCAGCATAGAGGCGCCGCCCAAGGCGGCCAGGGCTGTTCTGCGGGTCGCTTCCATGTCCGTTTCCTCACGCCCGTTCTCGACCGGGTTCGAACCCGGTTCTCGACATTTTCATATCTGAATTCTTTTTTACGCGCGAGATTTCAGACCGTCATAAGGCACGCTAGACGAAGGACCGGCGCCCCAGACCGACGCCGTGATCTGTCAGCCCCTCAATCACAGCAAGATCCTAACCCCCAGAACCACCTAAGCGCGAGTTCCGGCTGGGCCTGCGCTACCGCTATCTAAGGCTGGTCCGCCAGAGCGAAGATCTGCTGCATGGCGATCCACTTCTCGCCGTCCGCCGCGCCCGGCAGCGGCTGCTGGAACTCCCACATCAGGCGCTCCCAGGCCTGTACGTCCTCGGACGCCAGGTCGGCGGCGGCCTTGGCCTCGGGCGAGAAGTGTGGACCGGTCTCCATGATCATGAAGAGCCGCGTCCCCACCCGCCAGATCTGCATGTCGCGGATGTCGGCGTCGCGGATCGAGCGGATGACCGCCGGCGGCACGGCGCCGGCCGCGTGCCAGGCCTCGTAGCGCTCGATCAGCGTCGGGTCGTCCTTCAGGTCCAGAGCCAGGCAGTGGCGCATGTCAGTTGATCCAGCCGCCGTCGATGATGTGGATCTGGCCCGTGGTGAAGGCCGACTCGTCGCTGGCCAGATAGAGGGCCAGTTGGGCCAGCTCCTCGGGCTTGCCAAGGCGTCCCATCGGCTGGCGGGCGGTGAAGGCCTTGTGGGCCGCCTCATAGTCGCCGGTGTCGGCCAGACGCTGGTTCAGCGACGGCGTGTCGACCGTGCCCGGGCATATGGCGTTGCAGCGTACGCCCTGACCCACGAAGTCGGCGGCCACGGCCTTGGTCAGGCCGATCACCGCCGCCTTGGTGGCGCCGTAGGCGAAGCGGTTCGGCACGCCTTTGATCGAGCTCGCCACCGAGGCCATATTTACGATCGAGCCCTTTCCCGCCTCCAGCATGGCGGGCAGGAAGGCGCGGATCGTCCGGTACTGGGCCGTGACGTTGATGTCGTTCGAGAACGCCCACGCCTTCTCGTCGCAGTCCAGGATCGTGCCGGCATGGACATAGCCGGCGCAGTTGAACAGCACGTCGATCGCGCCCAGTTCGGCGGCCATGGCATTGATGGCCTCGAGGTCCAGGACGTCCAGACGACGCGCCTCGCAGCCCTGGACCTTGGCCAGCAGCTCTTCGTTCAGGTCGGTGGCGATGACCCGCGCGCCTTCGCGGGCGAACAGCTCCGCGCTGGCCCTGCCGATGCCCTGCGCCGCCGCCGTCACCAGCGCGGTTTTGCCCGAAAGTCTACCCATGTCTCGAACGCCCCTTAACTCGCGCGCCGCAGCGGCAGGCAGGCCGGACCGATCGGGTCGAAGGCCTTGTAGGTGAGGATGAACTCCTGATGGCCCAGCGCCTCGGACACCGTCCGCTGGCCGCCCGCGACGGCGAGAACCAGGTCGAAGATCTCGTTCCCGACATCGTCCAGGCTGCCACGGCCCTCCATGATCCGGCCAGCGTCGACATCCATGTCGCCCGACAGCTTGCGGTAGGTCTCGGGATTGGCGCAGATCTTGATCACCGGCGAGACGGCCGAACCAACTACCGAGCCGCGACCGGTCGTGAACAGGGTCAGGTGCGCGCCGCAGGCGATCAGCTCGACGATCTCGGCGTTGTCGGAGATGTTCGGGAAGCCGAAGCGGACCTCGCCGTCCGGCACCACGTCCAACAGATACAGCCCGCCGGTCGGCGGCTGATCGCCGGGCTTGAGGATGCCGACGATCGGGGCCGAACCTGACTTGGAGTAGGCCCCCATCGACTTTTCTTCCTGGGTCGTCAGGCCGCCCTCGGCATTGCCCGGCGCGAAGCTGCCGTAACCCATGACCGTGTAATAGGCCTCGGCCTTGCGGACGCTGGCTTCGAGGGCTTCGCCAAGCTCGGGCGTGATGGCGCGGTCGGCCATGATCTTCTCGCAGCCGACCAGTTCGCCGGTCTCCTCGAAGACGCAGGCGGCGCCAGCCGCGCCCAGGCGGTCGAAGGCCCGGCCGACGGCGGGATTGGCGGTGATGCCCGAGGTGCCATCCGAGCCGCCGCAGATCGTGCCGATGACCAGCTCCGAGACGTCCATCGGCGCGCGCGGCGTCTGGTCCGCCAAGGCCTTCAGCCCAGCCACGGCCTCGACGCCCTTGCGGATCGTTTCGGCGGTGCCGCCGCTTTCCTGGATCACCAGGGTCTCCACGGGCCGACCGCTGGCGGCGATCGCCGCGCGCAGCGCCTCGCGGTTGAAGCTCTCGCAGCCCAGCGAGATCAGCAGTACACCACCGATATTCGGATGGGTCCCGATCGCCTGCATGACCTTCAGGGCGTAGGCATTCGGATAGCAGCCGGGGAACCCGATCAGATGCACGTCCGGATCATCGCTCCTGGCGACGATGGTCCGGGCCACGTGGTGGGCGCATTCAACCAGATAGGCCACGGCCACGACGTTGCGGATGCCCTTGCGGCCGTCGGCGCGCAGATATCCGTGGATGGTCATTGGTCTTCACCTGTCGTCTCACCGACCGCCTGTCGCGTATGGCTGGCGATGTAATCGCTCTTCATGTTGTGCAGGTGGACATGCGCCCCGGGCGCCGCCGGAGCGGTCATCGAGCCTATCGGCGCACCGTACTTCAGGACCTTCTCGCCGACGGCGAGCACGCGCCGGGCGATCTTGTGGCCCACGGCGACGTCGCCGGGCGCGACCAGGGCGGCGCCATCGATCTCGATCGTCTGGCCGGCGTGGACGGGCTCGGCGAGCACCAGGACGTTGTCGTCGGGATGCAGCAGGATCGGCTTCATGCCGCGGCTCGCGCGGCGGGAACGGGCGCGTCGGCGCGGACCAGCCCCTCGCTTCTCAGATCGGCCCAGAGCACAGGGGGAATGGCGACGTCCAGCCAGCGGATCGCGTCGGCGACCTGGGCCGGCGTCGCCATGCCTGGAATGACGCTCAGCACGGCGGGATGGGCCAGCGGGAACTGCAGCGCGGCGGCGGCCAGGGGCGCGCCATGGGCGGCGCAGACCCGGCGCAGCCGCCCCACCCGCTCGACGATCTCGGCCGGCGCGGCTTCGTAGTTGTAGTGCAGCGTCCCGCTGGTCTCGACCAGAGCGCCGGAGTTAAACGGACCGCCGATCACGATCCCCACCCCGCGCGCCAGGCAGCGGGGCAGAAAGCTGTCCAGCGCGGTTTGCTCCAGCAAGGTGTAGCGGCCGGCCAGCAGGAAGACGTCGACCTCGGCGTGGTCCAGCACCTCTTCGCAGACTGCTTGCTCGTTGACGCCCAAGCCGATCGCGCCGATCGCGCCGCCGTCGCGCAACTCGCGCATGGCCCGATAGCCGCCCTCGAGAAAGTCGCGCATATGGCTGGCATGAGACTCGCCATGGGTCGCGCGCCCCAGGTCGTGGGCCAATAGCACGTCGACGCGGTCGCGCTGCAGCCGGCGCAGGCTGTCCTCGAACGACCGCATGACGCCGTCATAGCCGTAGTCGAACACCGGTTCGAACGGCGCGGCGTCGACGAAGCCGTGGCGCTCGTGCTGAGTGGTCTCGATGGGTTCAAGGCGGCGGCCAACCTTTGTGGAGATCATCACCTCCCGTCCGGCTAGCGCCTGACCCAGGCGGGCCTCGCTGAGGCCGAAGCCGTAGTGCGGAGCGGTGTCGAAATAGCCAATGCCCGCCGCCAGAGCGGCATCGATCACCGTACGCGCGTCGACGTCGGACACAGGGGCGTACAGATTGCCGACGGCCGCGCCGCCGAACCCTAGCCGCGGCAACCGCGCCAAGGTTTCCGACCGCTTCTCGCCGCCTGCCATTCCCGCTTCCACCCCGTTCATTTATGAAATCGATGTTGCAGATAAAATCCCATTGCGGACATGGCAAGTCAATCGACGCCGTGATGAGCGCTCCTATGCCGTCGGACGGACCTCGGCCGTGATCTCGGCGGCGGCCTTCTTCAGGCCAGCGACCGTGTCGGTCATCGAGATCGCGGTTGGGGTATCCACGTACGGCGAGGTCAACGCCGCCGCGACGCCCTCGGCGCCGTAAATCGGCACAGACAGATCGACCACGGCCTTGGTCACGTAGCTGTCGGCGCGGACATAGCCGTCCTTACGAGCCTGGGCGGCGCTGGCCTGAAAGGCTTTCCAGACCGCCGCCGACGCGCTTCCCCTCAGGGTCTCGTCCCAGCGCTGGCGCACCGCGTCCGGCTGAAAGGCGTACAGCACCAAGCCCGACGTCGCCTCGACGATGGGGCGTCGATAGCCGACCCGGACCGAGAAGCCCTGGTCGCCGGGCGCCTCGATGCGAGCGACGACGACCATCTGGTCACCGCTGGCCACGGCCAGATGGCAAGACTGACCGATACGCTGGGCGATCGAGCGCATAACCGGCAAGGCGGCCTCCAAGAGGTCCTTGGCCGGAGCGCGGGTCATGCCCAAGGCGAAGAGCTTGTTCGTCAGGACCAAACCGTCCTCGTCGGCCGCGCGGCCGACATAGCCCCGGGCCTCAAGCACCTGGACCATGCGGAACAGCTCGCTGGACGAACGGTCCAGAGCGTTGGAGATCTGGGCCAGGGTCAAGCCGCCGCGATTGGCGGCCAGCAATTCCAGGACGTCGAGCCCCTTCTCAAGGGCGGGCGCGCGGTATTCTCGCTTCTTGGTGGCGGGCACGTCGGACATGTCTTTCTATAAGCGATAGAATCGGCGCGCCGTCTCGCCAAATAGCGCCGTTCTGTCTTCCGGCCGGACCCACGCCGAACATATCGCGCGCCAGGATGCGTAATCGCCGGCCAGGTTCAGCACCGGCCAGTCGCTGCCCCACATCAGGCGATCAGGTCCGAAGACCTCGATCAGGTGCTTGGCATAGGGCGCGACAGCTTCTGCGGTCGGCGTTTCGCCGGCCTCGGTCAGCAGACCCGACAGCTTGCAGTGGACGCCCGGCCGCTCGGCCAGGGCAGCCATCCGGTCGCGCCACGGATCCAGCCGCCCTGCGCCGATCTCTGGCTTGGCTCCGTGATCGATCACCACACGCAAGTCCGGCCAGCGGCGGATCAGCTCCAGCATCGCCGGCAGGTGACGCGGCTTGATCAGGGCGTCAAACGAAAGATCGGCCGCGATCATCGCCGCCATGGCCGGCTCCACCGCGGGATCCAGGATCCAGTCGTCTGCCAGGTCCTGCAGCATCGGCCGCAGGCCCTTGAGCAAGGCGTTCTGGGCCAGGGCCGCGATCCGCGCCGGAGCGTCCGGCGCGGCCACGTCGGTCCAGCCAACCACGCCAAGCGCCAGCGGCTCATGAGCCGCCATTGCCAGAAGCCACTCGGTGTCGCGCTCGCTAGGCTGGGACTGCACCAGGACAACGCCCGACAGCTCGGTCGTCCCCGTCGCCTCGACCAGGTCGTTCAGGTCGAAATTTCGGTGGATCGTCGCCAGGTCCGGCGTCGGCCATTCGTGATCGTTCTCGCCGATCCGCCAAACGTGGCAGTGGGCGTCGATCAGCACGCGACGATGGCCTTGATGACCCCGGCCGACGGCTCCATCCAGCCAGGCAGGGCGGTGGAGAGATCCTTCAAGTCCGCCTTGTGGGTGTTCAGCGCCGCCGTCGGCACCTGCCCAGCCTTGATGGCCGCAAGGACATGGTCGAAGTCCTCGATCGTGGCGTTGCGGCTGGCCAGCAGCGACATTTCGCGCTTGTGAAACTCGGGGTCCGAGAAGGTGATGTCGGCCGAGACGACCGAGATCAGCACATAGGTTCCGCCGTGGGCGACGTAGGAAAAGCCCTGCTGCATGGCCGCCGCGCTGCCCGTGGCGTCAAGCACCACGTCGAAGAAGACGCCATCGGTCACGTCCGCCAAGGCGCGCGGCGTGTCGTCCGTCAGGCCTATGACACGGTCGGCCCCCAGGTGCTGGCGGCAAAACACCAGACGGTCGGCGCGCGCGTCCAGCACCGTGACCTCGCCTCCCGCCAGCTTGGCGAACAGGGTGGCGGCGATGCCGATAGGCCCCGCCCCCACCACAAGCACCGACTGTCCCGGCTCGACCCGAGCGCGGCGCACCGCGTGAGCCCCGATGGCCAGGAACTCGACCATCGCCGCTTCGTCCAGGCCCACGTCCTCGACCTTGCGCGCGAAGCCCGCCGGCACGGCCAAGTACTCGCAGAGCCCGCCGTCCACGTGGACGCCCAGCACGCGGATGTTCATGCAGCAGTTGGGCTTGCCCTTGGCGCAGGCCGGACACGTTCCGCAAGACAGGTAGGGCATGACGTAGACGTGGTCGCCCGTCGCGAGCCCGCTGCCCGCGGGGGCCGCGACCACCTCGCCCGACAATTCGTGCCCCATCACGCGCGGATAGCTAAGATAGGGCTGAGTGCCGCGATAGATGTGCATGTCGGTGCCGCAGATCCCGACCCGGCGCACGCGCAGCAGCACCTCGTCGGGACCGGGCGCCGGCGCTGGCCGCCGCTCGACCTTCAGCTCGCCTGGCGCGGCGCAGACCAACACATCCATCGTACTCGCAAGCGTCATACTCAGTGGCCCCCGGCCAGGACGGCGTCGTGGGCGGTGAGCTCACGGCGCTTGGCGGTGACGCCGAAGAAACCGACCACGGCGAAACAGGCGCAGGGCACCAGGATGGCGTAGCGGATGGCGCTGACGTCCGAGATGGCGCCCATCAGGGCCGTCAGGACCGCCCCGCCGATGATGCTCATGACCAGGAAAGACGAGCCGGTTTTGGTCAAAGGGCCCAGGCCCTTTAACGAACTGGCGAAAATGGTGGGGAACATGATCGACATGAAGAAGCTGGTCGACGCCAGGGCGAGCAAACCAAGATGACCGCCCACCAGAACGGCGGCCAGCGTCAGGCCAACATTGGCCGCCGCGAACGCCGCCATCAGGCGCGAGGGATCAATCCGGCTCATCAGCGCCGTGCCGGCGAAGCGCCCCGCCATGAAACCGACCAGCGACCAGGAGAGGTAGGCCGCGGCCGTCTTCTCGCCCATACCCGGAACCTGGTCCTGAGCGTAGCGGATCATGTAGCTCCACACCCCAACCTGGGCGCCGACATAGAAGAACTGGGCGGCGACGCCGAACAGGAAGCGCGGACGCGCGAACAGACCCAGGATCGGCTTGTCGACGCGCTCCTCATGCTGGTCGGTTTCGGACCGGCGGCTAGCCTCGGGCGGGAACTTGGTGATCGCCACCAGCACGACCCACAACAGCACCACGGCGGCGATGATCAGGTACGGCAGCTGGGTCGACTTGGCCTCGGCGGCCTGGAAGGCGGACAGCTGGGCCGGGCTCATGGCCGCGAACTGCGCCTTCGTCGGCTCGACGCCGGAAAGGATGAACTGACGACCCACGACCACGGCGGTGATCGCGCCCAGCGGGTTGAAGGCCTGGGCGAGGTTCAGCCGCTGCTCGGCCTTGGCCGGATCGCCCAGCACCGTGATCAGCGGATTGGCCGAGGTCTCCAGGAACGCCAGGCCCGAGGCGATCACGAACAGGGCCGACAGGAAGAATTCGTAGCGCCGCAGCTCGGCCGCCGGCCAGAACAGCAGGGCTCCGATTCCAAACAGCGTCAGACCTACGATCACCGCGGCCTTGTAGCCATAACGGCGCATCAGCAGGCCGGCCGGCAGGGCCAGAAAGAAGTAGCCGAGATAGAACGCCGACTGCACCAGGCCCGACTGCAGGTCGGTGAGGAAGAAGGCCTTCTTCAGGTGGGGAATCAGGACGTCGTTGAGATTGTTGGCGACGCCCCAGAGAAAGAACAGGGCGACGATCAAGACGAGCGGGGTCCAACCCGCGCGAGAACCCGAACCTTGGGTCATGGGATGTTTCCTTCCGGCCGCGCCCTCTGGCGGAGCGTCTTACCGAATGGACATCATATATGAACTTGCACGTCAAATATGAAATGGCGGGAGCGCCGCCGTGGCGACGCTCCCGATAGGCCCTACTCGACCGCGACCACGACGACCGACTTCGAGGGGATGTCCAGGGTCAGCTTGTCGCCTGACAGCTTGGCGCCCTTGAACGGAGCCGGCGCAACCGTCGGCTTGGCGCCGAACGCGTTCATGGCGTCCATCTTGTCGGCGGTCAGCACCTGGCCCGAGACGGCCTTGGCCTTCAGAGCCCCCAGGGCGACGCTCAGCTTCACGCCGTCGTCCGGCGACATGTTGGCCACGGCGATATAGGTCTTGCCGTCCTTGCCCTTGGCCGCCGAGGCGTTGAAGGCCGGGATCTTGCTGCCCGCCACGTCGATCTCCGGCGCGGTGACGTCCAGCGGAATCGCCGTCGAGTCCTGGAACGGCACATACATCTTGTAGGCGTAGTAGGTCGGCGTCAGGACGATCTTGTCGCCCTGGGTCAGGATCATCGCCTGCAGCACGTTGACGGTCTGGGCGATGTTCGTCATCTTCACCCGGTCGGTATAGTGGTGGAAGATGTTGAAGTTCGCCGCCGCTACGACGCCGTCGCGCAGCGTATTCAGCTGATAGAGGTGGCCAGGGTTGGTGCCCGGCTCGACGTCGTACCAGGTGCCCCATTCATCGACATAGAGACCGATGCGCTTGGACGGATCGTTCTTGTCCATCACGGCGACGTGCTGCTTGATCAGGTCGTCCATGCGCAGGGTCTGGGCCATGGTCTTGCCCCAGGCCGCCTTGTCGAAGCCCGTGGCCGCGCCCTTCTTGTCCCAGTTGCCGGTCGGCAGCGTGTAGTAGTGCAGCGAGATGGCGTCCATGAACCGACCGGCGTTCTTGGTCAGCACGTCGGTCCAGTTGGTGTTGAACGCATTGGCGCCCGAGGCCACGCGCACCGCCGGATTGTCATTGTTCTTATGGAAGAACGCCGAGAAGCGGCGGTATTCGTTGGCATAGTACTCCGGCGTCATCTCGCCGCCGCAACCCCAGCTCTCATTGCCAATGCCGATGAACGGCACCTTGAACGGCTTGTCGCGACCGTTGGCGCGACGCTCCTGGGCCAGGGTGTCGTCGCCCGGCGAGGTCATGTACTCGATCCACTCGCGCATCTCGGTCGGGTCGGACGAGCCGACATTGATCGAGACGTACGGATCGGCGTTGATCTGCTCGGCGAAGTCCATGAACTCGTGGGTGCCGAAGGCGTTGGTCTCCGGCGAGCCGCCCCACCAGTTGTTTTTGCGCGACGGGCGCTTGTCGCGCGGGCCGATGCCGTCGCGCCAGCGGTATTCGTCGGCGAAGCAGCCGCCCGGCCAACGGATCACCGGCACGTGCAGGTCCTTCAGCGCGGTGACGACGTCGGTGCGGATGCCGCGGACGTTCGGAATCTTCGAGTTAGTCCCGACCCACACGCCGTCATAGATGCCTGCGCCCAGGTGTTCGGAAAACTGGCCATAGATGTAACGGGAGATCGGCGCGCCGGGCTGATCGGCCTTCAGCGTCGCGGAGGCGGCCAGTTCGGCGGCGTGAGCGCCCAGCGGGACGCTCGCCGTCGCCATCGCCACGAGCGCGACCGCCGCGCTCAGAAATTTCTTCGCCATCTTCCATCTCCTCCTTGGCGGGAGCTGTACGCCGCTCCCTGAAATCCCAAGCCCCAAGCAGCGGGACCCATGCGGCCGGTTTGGTAGCAGGCTTAGTTTTGTCCTACAATATCCGGTAGCGCTTTCAGCACTCTCACTACGAGGGCCGGTGCACGTTCGCGCGTTGACGGCTTGCCGACGACAATATACTCGGACAAAACATTCAGAGCGACAGACAGTCGCCAAAGTCCCGCGTCGACAGAGAGGAAACCATGCCCGCCATTCCGCAAGGCGCGCCGTCCGCGGCCGCCGCTGACGGCCCGCAGCAGCGCTACGGATCGGCGCTGAGCCTGCTGGCCAGCCTGTTCTTCATGTGGGGCTTCATCACGGTCATCAACAACACGCTGCTGCCGCACCTGCGCAGCGTGTTCGTGCTGGACTACACCCGCACGACGCTGATCGAGTCGGTCTGGTTCATCGCCTACTTCGTGGCCTCGATCCCATCCGCCAAGCTGATCGAGCGGATCGGCTATCAAAGGGCGATCGTCGTCGGCCTCTTGGGCATGGCGGTCGGGGCGGCCATGATGGTTCCCGCCGCGATCCTGACCTCGTACGCCCTGGTGCTGACGGCCCTGTTCGTGATCGCCAGCGGCATTACGCTGCTGCAGGTGGCGGCCAACCCGTATGTCGCCGTGATCGGTCCGCCCGAGACTGGTTCGGCCCGCCTGAACCTGGTGCAAGCCTTCAACTCGCTGGGCACCACGCTCGCCCCGCTGTTCGCCGGCTACCTGATCCTGGGCCGCTCCAAGAGCGGCACGGCCGGCGCCAATGTCACCCTGACCCAGGCCGAGCGCTACGCCGACGCCCAGTCCGTGATCCTGCCCTACGTCATCGTCGCGGTCGCCCTGGTGCTGCTGGCCGTGGTCATGGGCCGCGTGAAGCTGCCGGCCATCGGCCAGGCCACCCAGCGCTCGTCGCGCGAGGAGCGCAAAAAGCTGTCACTGTGGTCGCACCGCAACCTAGTGTTCGGCGTCCCGGCCATCTTCATCTATCTGATCGCCGAGATCGGCGTGGCCAACCTGTTCATCAACTTCGTCTCGCAGCCGAACATCGCCGCCATCACCCACGAGGAGGCCTCGCGCTACCTGGCCATCCTGTGGGGCGGCATGATGGTGGGCCGCTTCCTGGGCAGCGTGCTGATGCGCCGCTTCCCGGCCGAGCACGTGCTGGCCGCGTTCTCGATCGGCGCCTTCGTCGTGATGCTGATCACCACCTTCGCCCACGGGCCGGTGGCCATGTGGTCGCTGATCGCGGTCGGTTTCTTCCACTCGATCATGTTCCCAACCATCTTCACCCTGGGCATCAAGGGCCTGGGCCCGCTGACCGAGGAAGGCTCGGGTCTGCTGATCATGGCCATCGCCGGCGGCGCGCTGGTCATCGTGCAGGGCTGGCTGGCCGACACCTTCGGCCTGCAGATCTCATTCCTGCTGACAGCGGCCTGCGAGATCTATGTGCTGTTCTATGCGCTGTGGGGCTCGAAGGCGACCAACGCCCTGCCCGATCAGCACGTCGAATAGGAAGCCGCCCATGACTGGACCGTCGCGCCGAACGGCCTTGAAGACCGGCGCTGCGCTCGGCGCGTCGGCCTTCGCCTCGCCCGCGTTCGCGCGCGCCGCCAAGGCGAATCTGGAGCCCTTCCCGCTGTCGCAGGTGCGGCTGAAGCCCTCGCGCTTCCTGACTGCTCTAGAAACCAATCAGCGCTACCTGCTATCGCTGGAGCCCGATCGGCTGCTGCACAACTTCCGCGCCGGCGCGGGGCTGACGCCCAAGGGCGAGGTCTATGGCGGCTGGGAGAACCGCGGGATCGCCGGCCACAGCCTGGGCCACTACCTTTCGGCCCTCGCCCTGACCTGGGCTCAGACTGGCCAGCCAGAGTTCAAGCGGCGCGCGGCCTATATCATCGATGAATTGGCCGCCTGCCAGGCCGCCAGCGGCGACGGCTACGCCGGCGGCACGACCGTCGATCGCGACGGCAAAACGGTCGACGGCAAGATCGTCTACGAGGAGGTCCGCGCCGGCAAGATCGACACGGCCGGCTTCGGCCTCAACGGCGGCTGGGTGCCGATCTACACCTATCACAAGGTCCTGGCCGGCACGCTAGACACCCACGCCCTGTGCGACAACCCCAAGGCCCTGACGGTCGCCCTTGGCCTGGCCGACTATCTGGGTCGGATGTTCGAGGCGCTGGACGCCCAGCAGGTCCAGACGGTGCTACGCGCCGAGCATGGCGGCATCGTCGAGAGCTTCGCCGAACTCTATGCCCGGACCGGCCAACAGCGCTGGCTGGACCTGGCCCGTCGCGTTCAGCACGAGGACATCATCGGCCCGCTGGCCGCAGGTCGCGACGACCTGGCGGGCAAGCACGCCAACACCCAGATCCCGAAACTGATCGGCGAGGCCCGCCTCTACGAGATCGGAGGCGACGCGCGCGCCGCCAAGGCCGCGATGTTCTTCTGGGAGACGGTCGTCCACGACCACAGCTACGTCATAGGCGGCAATTCCGAGTTCGAGCACTTCGGCAAGCCGCGTCAGCTGTCGACGCGATTGGGCCAGCAGACCTGCGAGTGCTGCAACAGCTACAACATGCTGAAGCTGACCCGGCATTTGCACGCCTGGTCGGGCGAGAGCCGCTATTTCGACTTCTACGAACGCGCCCACCTGAACCACATCCTGTCGCAACAGGATCCCGACACGGGCATGTTCACCTACTTCTCGCCACTGGCCTCGGGCTATGCGCGCGGCCACTCGACGCCGACGGACTCGTTCTGGTGCTGCGTCGGCAGCGGCATGGAGAACTATTCCAAGCTGGGCGACAGCATCTTCTGGCGCGACGGCGAGCGGATTCGGGTCAATCTCTATTACCCGTCGACCCTGGACTGGACGCAGAACGGCGCGAAGCTCGAGATCGACACCGTCTTCCCCTACAGCGACCAGGTCACCCTGACCCTCAGCAAAGCCAAGGCGCCGACGCCGGTCTCGCTGCGCGTTCCAGGCTGGTGCGCCGCCCCGTCGGTGAAGGTCAACGGTCGCGCCCGCCCGGTCACGGCCAAGAATGGCTATATCGACCTGACACTGAACGCCGGCGACAAGGTCAGCCTGACGTTGCCGATGGCGGTGCGCACCGAAAGCATGCCGGACGCGCCGAACCTGATCGCCTTCCTGAGCGGCCCGTTGGTGCTGGCCGCCGATCTAGGCTCAGCCGACCAACCGTGGGACAGCTTCGATCCTGTGGTGGTCGGAACAGCGAGCCTGACGCCGGCCAACGGTCCGCAGCGGTTCAGCCTGGCCGACAACAGCCGACCGCGAGACCTGGCGCTGCGGCCCTACTTCGAACAGCACCACAACCGTACGGCCGTCTACTTCCGCAACCTGACGCCGGAGCAGTGGGCCCGGGCCGAGCCTGCCCTCGTCGCCGACGCCAAGGCGCGCGCTGACATCCGCGAGCGCACGATCGACATCATCCGGTTTGGCGAGCAGCAACCCGAGACGGACCACGCCCTGAAGGCTAGTCCAGGCACTCAGGACAGCGGCAACCTGACGGTCCGCAGCCGCGTCCTGAACAAGGGTTCGATTACGTTCCAGATGGCCGCCGCGCCGGGTCCGCTCGCTCTACAGGTGAGCTATGACGGCGCGGCGCGGAACAAGGATTTCCGAATCCTGGTCGAAGGCCAGGCGGTGGCGCACGAGACGCTTTCGGGTGAGCGCACCGCGACCCTGAACGTCAAGACCTACCCCCTGCCCCCAGCACTGACCGCCGGCAAGGACAAGGTCACGGTCAGCTTCGAGATGGCCGCCAACCAGTGGGCGGCGGTGTTCGAAGCCCGGGTGTTCAAGGAGGCGCGCTAGGCGCGCCTCCTATCCCAACCCTAGTGGTTGTCCCGGGGAAGCCCCTTGGTCTGGGCGATGCGCTGGTACTTCACGGCCGGTTCGAGAACCGCGCCGGTCTCCATCTGGCCCACGACAGCGCGTTGCATTTCCTGCCAGGGGGTCTGGCTCTCGGGAATGGCGAAGCCGCCGGCGGCCTCCAGGGCCTTGCGGCGCTCGACGATCTCGGACGGCGAGACCAGCACGTCGACGCGCGATTTGCGCAGGTCAAACCGCACCTTGTCGCCGCTCTTCAGCAGCGCGAGGCCGCCGCCGGCCGCCGCTTCGGGGGAAGCGTTGAGGATCGACGGAGACCCTGACGTGCCTGACTGGCGGCCGTCGCCGATGCACGGCAACTGGTGGACGCCCTGCTTGATCAGGTAGTTGGGGGCTCGCATGTTCACGACCTCGGCCGCGCCCGGATACCCGACCGGACCAGCGCCGCGCATGAACAGGATCGAGTTGGCGGTGATGCCGACCGAGGGGTCGTCGATGCGGTGGTGGTAGTCCTCCGGCCCGTCGAACACGATCGCCTCGCCCTCGAAGGCGTCTGGATCGTCGGGGTTCGACAAGTAGCGGTCGCGGAACTCCTGGCTGATCACGCTGGTCTTCATGATCGCCGAATTGAACAGGTTGCCGCGCATGACCACGAAACCGGCGCGCTCGACCAGAGGACGCGAGAACGGACGAATGACGTCCTCGTCCTCGATCTGGACGCCGCGATATTGCTCTCCGATCGTCTGACCCGAGACGGTCTTCACGTCCTCATGGATCAGGTTCTGGTCGATCAGCTGGCCGAACACCGCGGGCACGCCGCCGGCGCGGTAGTAGTCCTCGCCGAGATATTCGCCAGCCGGCTGCAGATTGACCAGCAGCGGCACGTTCTCGCCCTTCTGCTGCCAGTCGTCGATCGACAGCTCGACGCCGACGTGGCGGGCCAGGGCGTTCAGATGGATCGGGGCGTTGGTCGAGCCGCCGATGGCCGAGTTGACGACCACGGCGTTGAGGAACGCTTCGCGCGTCAGGATGTCCGAGGGCTTGAGGTCCTCATGGACCATGTCGACGATTCGCAGGCCCGTGCGGTAGGCGTTTTCCTGGCGGTCGCGGTACGGGGCCGGGATCGCCGCCGAGCCCGGCAGCGACATGCCCAGGGCCTCGGTCAAAGAGTTCATCGTGGTGGCCGTGCCCATGGTGTTGCAGTAGCCGGTGGATGGGGCCGAGCTGGCCACCAGCTTGATGAAGCCGGCATTGTCGATCTCGCCGGCCGCCAACAGCTCGCGTGCCTTCCAGACGATCGTGCCCGAGCCCGTACGCTGGCCCTTGTGCCAACCGTTGAGCATCGGACCGACCGACAGGGCGATGGCTGGGATGTTCACGGTCGCCGCCGCCATCAGGCAAGCCGGCGTGGTCTTGTCGCAGCCGATGGTCAGCACCACGCCGTCCAGCGGATAGCCGTACAACAGCTCGACCAGGCCTAGGTACGAGAGGTTGCGATCCAGCCCCGCTGTCGGGCGTTTGCCGGTCTCCTGAATCGGGTGCACCGGAAACTCCAGCACGATGCCGCCGGCGCTGCGGATGCCTTCGCGCACGCGCTCAGCCAGCACCAGATGGTGGCGGTTGCAGGGCGAGAGGTCCGAGCCGGTCTGGGCGATGCCGATGATCGGCTTGCCCGATTGCAGTTCTTCCAGCGTCAGGCCGAAGTTCAGATAGCGCTCCAGATAGAGCGCCGTCATGTCGATGTTGTCCGGATTGTCAAACCAGGCGCGCGAACGCAGGGCGCGGGGCGGAACGGGAGGAACGCTCATGACAATCCTTGGCGACGACAGGAGGCGCGGGCTTCCACGAACATCCAGACCAGGCGCGGAATTGCGCGCTCGTCCGTCCGTGACCCGCTAAAATCGTATTTGTCTGACTATACCGGGCCGTACCGAGCGTCAATCAGGCCTGACCGCATTGAGAGTAGGTCACAAAAAGCCGAACTTTACCCCGTTTTGCCGTTGGTGGCCCAAGCAGCTTCCGCAAACGTTTTTACCTTGATGTATGTCTATCGTGCGGGACGCCGCTCGATCGCCGCGTGCGTATCGTCCAACGCCAGACTGACCAATTTTTCCATCGCCTGGCGCGCCTGATCGGGGCGTCTAGCGGCGATGGCGTCGAACACCTTCCAATGATCCGGCATCGGATCGCGGGCGAGTTCGCGGTCGCGTTGCTTGAAAATCGTGGTCCAGCGCACCGCTGCGCCGATGCTGCTGCTCAGCGTAAAGAGCGGTGCGTTGCTGGTCGCCTCCAGCACGGTGTCGTGGAAGTCGCGATCGGCCGCCTGGCCCGCCTCGGTGGCCAGTGTATGGTGCTGCATGGCCACCAGAGCCGCGCGCATCCGCTCCAGCTGGGCGTCGTCGCGGCGCTCGGCGGCCAGGGCCGCGGCGGCCGGCTCGACGATCATCCGCAGTTCGTACAACTCCTGAAGAAAGCTCTCGCTGGGCTCCGATTCGAAGAACCAGGCCAGGACCTCTGGATCCAGCAGACTCCAGCGCGAACGCGGGCTGACACGGGTGCCGGTCTTGGGGCGGCTCTCGACCAGTCCTTTGGCGGCGAGGATCCGGATGGCCTCGCGATAGGCGCTGCGCGAAACCTGCAACTGCTCACTAGCGTCGATTTCGTTATTCAGGACATCGCCGGGCTGGTGCTGGCCCGAGACGATGGCGATGCCCAATGCTCGCGCGATGGAGCCGTGGATGCGGCCGGAAAAGCCCTCCTCGTGCGCGGTATCGGCGCCCACGCCCGGTTCCTTGGCCTTCGACACCCGTCTTTTACTCCTGCTAGGGTCTAGTTTTGAGGCAATCCAATAGCGCCTTAATCTAGACTCTAGCGAGACCAATTGTCCGAGAACAAGCGAATTCGCCCTTGTGGTGTCGCCGGTTCCCGCTGCGACATTGCCGCAAAAGTACGATCAATCAGGCTGGCGACGATCGACGTTGCGGCGTGTCTTGCGGTGTCGCGACACGGTTTTTAGAGGCGACTTGCTCCTCATCTTTGCGAAACGCCGTTTGACAGGGCGCCTCCCCACGCTATTTGTCAGACTATTATACAGCTTCAGAAGGTCGTTCGCCGTGGTGTTCCGGTTCGTGCAATTGAAGTCCTCCAGCGGCGCGAGGCAGCTGGCCGCCGTCGACGACTCGGGTCGCGCGCGCAAGGTCGAGGTGGCTGACACCCTCTATGATCTGGCCCAGATGGCGCTGAAGGTGGACGCCACCCTGGCCGAAGCCGCCCAAGCCCGCCCGCTGGGCGACGAGATCGACATCGCCGCCGCCCTGGCCGAAGGTCGCGTGCTGGCCCCGATCGACCATCCCGATCCCGCCCACCTGCAAATGACCGGCACCGGGCTGACCCACCTCGGCTCGGCCGAAGGTCGCGACAAGATGCACAAGGCCGCCCAATCCGGCGAGCAGCTGACCGACTCCATGCGCATGTTCCTGATGGGCGTCGAGGGCGGCAAGCCGGCGCCGGGTCAGGAAGGCGTGCAGCCGGAATGGTTCTACAAGGGCGACGGCGGCCAGTTGGTCGGCCCCGGCCAGCCTCTCACCTCGCCCAGTTTCGCCAAGGATGGCGGCGAGGAGCCCGAGATCGCCGGGATTTACCTGATCGGCGCCGACGGCACGCCGCACCGCCTGGGCTTCTGCCTGGCCAACGAGTTCTCGGACCACGTGATCGAGCGCGGCAACTATCTGTGGCTGGCCCACTCCAAGCTCCGTCAGGCGGCCCTGGGTCCGGAACTGCTGACCGGCGACCTGCCCGCCGATGTCCGCGGCTCCAGCCGGATCATCCGCGACGGCGTCACCGTTTGGGAGAAACCCTTCCTGTCAGGCGAGGCGAACATGTCCCACACGATCGCCAACCTCGAGCATCACCACTTCAAGTACGACATCTTCCGCCGCCCGGGCGACGTGCACGTCCACTTCTTCGGCACGGCCACCCTGTCGTTCTCGGAAGGGTTCCAGACGCAACTCGGCGACGTATTCGAAATCGAGGCCGCGCCGTTCCTCTATCCAGTCAGCAACCCGCTGGCCCAGGCCAGCGCTCAGGCGGTCATGGTGAAGTTGCTGTGACCATGACCCCCATCCGTCTGGCCCTGGTCGGCCTGGGCAAGATCGCCCGCGACCAGCACCTGCCCTCCATCGCCGCCGATCCGCGCTTCGAGCTGGTCGCCATCGTCAGCCGCAACGCCGAACTGGACGGCGTGGCACACTTCACCGCCCTCACCGACCTGCTGGCCAGCAATGTGGCGGTGGACGCGGTGGCGCTGTGCACCCCGCCCCAGCCGCGCCACGCCTTGGCTCACCAGGCCTTGGCGGCCGGCAAGCACGTGATGCTGGAGAAGCCGCCTGGCGCGACGCTCAGCGAGGTCGAGGACTTGCGCCAGGCCGCCGCCGCCCGCGGCCTGACCCTGCAAACCACCTGGCACTCGCGATACGCCCTCGGAGTCGAGCCGGCCCGCGAATGGCTGGCCGAGCGTCCGATCAAGGCCGTGCGGATCAACTGGAAGGAAGACGTGCGCGTCTGGCACCCGGGCCAGGACTGGATCTGGGAAGCCGGCGGACTGGGCGTTTTCGACCCGGCCATCAACGCTCTATCGATCGTCACCCGCATCCTGCCGCGCCCGTTCTTCCTGTCGAAGGGCGTGCTGCACGTGCCGGAAAACAAGCAGTCGCCGATCCAGGCCGAGCTGGATTTCCGCGACGCCGCCGGCGCCCCCATCCGCGCCGAGCTGGACTTCCTGCAGACGGGCCCGCAAAGCTGGGACATCGAGGTCGACACCGATGACGGCCAGCTGAAGCTGAGCCATGGCGGCGCCAAGCTTTGGATCGACGGCCAGTTGATCCAGGAAGGTCCCGACCGAGAATATCCGGGTCTGTATGACGCCTTCGCCAAGCTGATCGCCGACGGCGCCAGCGACGTGGACGTCAGTCCGCTGCGCCACGTGGCCGACGCCTTCCTGCTCAGCGAGCGGGTCGCGGCGCCCGCCTTCGTGGAATAGGCGTCAGAAAGAACGATAGAGGGAGAGAAACATGAAGCTGAAGACCATCGCCCTGAGTAGCGCGCTCGCTCTCGCCGCCGTCACCTCGGCGAACGCCGTCGAGCTGTCGCGCAAGCCGTTCGGCGCCATCGCCTCGGGCGAGACCGTCGAGGCCATCACCCTGACGAACGCCAAGGGCGTCAGCGCCACGATCATCACCTATGGCGCGACCCTGCAGTCACTGATCGCGCCGGATCGCACCGGCAAGAAGGCCGATATCGCCCTGGGCTTCGCCGACGCGGCAACCTACGAAAAGAACGCCAGCTATTTCGGCGCCTCGGTCGGCCGCTTCGCCAACCGCATCGGCAAGGGCCGCTTCACGCTGGACGGCAAGACCTATCAGCTGGCCCTGAACAATAACAAGGTCGCAGCCCTGCATGGCGGCGTGAAGGGCTTCGACAAAGTCGTCTGGAAGGTGCTGGAGGCCAAGTCGGGTCCGAAGGCCTCGGTAACCTTCGGCTATGTCAGCCCGGACGGCGAGGAAGGTTATCCTGGAACCCTGACCGCCACGGCGACCTACGCCCTGGACGAGCAGAACAATCTGACGATCACCTACGGCGCCACGACCGACAAGCCGACCATCGTCAACATGACCAACCACGCCCTGTTCAACGTCGCTGGCGAAGGCGTCGCCGAAGGCGCGATGGGGAACGTGCTGACCATCCCGGCAGACGGCTACACCCCCGTCGATAGCGAGCTGATCCCGACCGGGACGATCACCCCTGTCGCTGGCACGCCCTTCGACTTCCGCAAGCCGACCGCCGTGGCGGCCCGCGTGCGCGACGCCAGCGACCCGCAGATGGTCATCGGCCGCGGCTACGACCACAACTACGTCTTGAACGGCAAGTCCGGCGGCGCCCCGCGCCTGGCCGCGCGCCTGGCCGATCCCAAGAGCGGCCGCGTGCTGGAAATCCTAAGCGACCAGCCCGGCATCCAGTTCTACGCCGGCAACTTCATCGACGGCACCATGGTCAGTAAGAGCGGCAAGATCTACCGCCAAGGCGATGGCATTGCGCTGGAGCCGCAGCACTTCCCCGACGCGCCGAACAAGCCGCAGTTCGCGCCGGTTCGCCTGGATCCGGGCCAGAAGTACAGCAACACGATGGTCTTCAGGCTCAGCGTCGCGAAGTAGCCTCGCGCTTCATTCGCAGGCGCCTTGCGCCACGATCGTTTGCAATCGCAACGAACACCAGGAACCCCGGGTCAATCCGTTTGACCCGGGGTTTGTGCTGCCGCTTGCTGGCCCCGCTCTCGCGGGAGAGATCGGGCCTCGGCCCGGCGCTGAAGGCGAAACCGCCCCGGAAACGCTCAAGCAAAAGGACCGCGCGGGCTTCTGAACGCTGGAAAGCAGGGCGCTCGACGCCCTCGCCGAAGGAGCAAGGCGGCAACTCCCGCTGAATCTCTCAGGCTTCAAGGACAGCGGGGGTGCGAAGGCGAGCCATCCTGGCCGCCGCTACCCCCGTGTGTGCATGCGAAGCTGACAATCCCTCAGACCACCGCTTCAATCAAAAAGCCGACAACGCGATCGTCGAACCGACCTTCGCGAAATGAATGTTGCTTATTAGAGTATCTATATTTAAAGTGTTCACATATTGAACAAATATGCGCACCATCTCGACTTAGTCATTATATCGGCACCGTGAGAGAAATTGTGAGTTTACCCCCGAACTCACGGTCGCGACGCTAAACCCAGTCAAAATGATTGGGGATAGTCATGACCTTCTGTAACGACTCGCACCGCCTACGGGCCCTGCTTCTCACCGCGTCGATCCTGGGGGGCGCGACCCCCGTTCTGGCCCAGGAGGCCGAAAGGATCGCCGAGGTCGACACCGTCGTCGTGACCGGCAAGCGCCTATCCGAGGCCAGCGTGGCGATCGGCACCGACCACGCCACCGCCACGGTCTCGATCACCCGCGAGGCGCTGCTGTCGGCGCCGGCGGGCATCACCGGCCTGAAAATGCTGGAATCCCTCCCCGGCTTCAACGTCCAGGCAAACGACGCCTTGGGCATGTACGAGTTCGGCAACTCGGTCTCGGTGCGGGCCTTCAACTTCCAGCAGATCGGCTTCCTGCTGGACAACATTCCGATGGGTCGCAGCGACCAGTTCGGCGGCAGCCCGATCTACCGGTATGTCGATAACGAGAACCTGCTGCGGGTGACGGCCTCGGCCGGTGCGGGCGATGTCGCCCTGCCCAGCTACGCCTCGCTGGGTCCGATCGTCGACTACTTCACCCAAGCCCCGTCCAAGACGGCCGGCGGCGCGATCAGCGGCACGCTGGGCAGCGACGATCTGCGCCGCACCTTCCTGCGCCTCGAAATGGGCGAGCACGGCGGGCTGTCGGGCTATGTCAGCGGCTCGTGGATCAAGGGCGACCTGTGGCGCGGCCCGGGCACGATCGACCGCAAGCACTACGAGGGCAAGCTCAAGTACGCCCTGCCCAATGGCGGCGACATCAGCTTCCAGACCGTCCATAACGACTATTTCGACTACGACAGCCCGTCGATCACCCTGGCCCAGTACAACGGCGCGGCTGGCGACGTGTTCGGCCGCTCGGGCCGCTATTTCGCCTATCTGGGCATCGTCCCGAATCCCGGTCCAGCGGGCAGCGCCCAGACCGCGACCAACCTGCCGGCGGTGGCCGGCGGCCCCACCTATTCGAACGCCAACTACGCTCAGTATTATAAGTTCGCGGTCAACAGCCGGCAGGACCACCTCTACGGCTTGACCCTGAATACGCCGATCACCGACAATTTCGACCTGACCACCACGGCCTACTACGAGGACAAGGGCGGCTACGGCGTCTCGCCCGAGGCCTATGCGACCTCGCTGGCCAGCTACACCGCCGAGGTCGGCAAGGTGGCCGGCATCGTCGCGCCCAAGGGCATCCAGTACGGCCTGTCGGGGGTCGACGGCATCCGCAAGGGCGTCACTGCCAAGCTCGCTTGGCATCTGGGCTTCAACAAGATCGAAGCCGGTCTCTGGCTGGAGAACGACGACTATCACCGCACCCAGAACCGCTACAACGTCGAGAACGGCCATCCCGACGGCGCGCCCCTGTTCAACGAGCGGGTCCACGCCCAGCGCGATTATAAATCACTGCGCGAAACCAAGCAGTTCTTCGTCAAGGACACCCTGACCCTGCTCGAGGCCAAGCTGAAGGTCGAGCTGGGCTTCAAGGCGACCGACATCGACTACAAGATCGCCGGCTACCGCAATCCCAACGACTACATCAACCTTCGCCACCCGATCCTGAAGGACAACTGGAAGGACAGCTTCCTGCCGCAGGTCGGCGCGGTCTACAGCCTGACCGGGCGCGATCAGGTTTTCGCCTCGTACTCCGAGAACATGGCCCTGCCCCGCGGCGCCGACGACATCTTCTCGGCCGCTAGCCCGACCGTCGCCGGTCCGGAGCCCGAGACCTCGACGAACTGGGAGATCGGCTATCGCGCCAATCACCGGACGTTCAACGCCTCGATCGTGGCCTACCAGACCGAGTTCAAGAACCGCCTGCAGTCGTTCGCGGCCCTGGTGCCCGGCGGCGGCGGCGTGACCGAGACCTTCTACCAGAACGTCGGAGCGGTGAAGGCCAAGGGCGTCGAGTTCAGCGGCCAGTGGAAGCCCGAGGTGTTCGCCGGCAAGGCCTATTTCAACGCCAACGTCTCGTACAACAGCGCCAAGTTCCAGGATGACGTCCTGAACTACCGCGCCAGCGCGACCGCGGCGGCGACCACCCTGGCCATCGCGGGCAAGAAGGTGCCGGACTTCCCGGACTGGGTGTTCACCACCGGTGTGACGGTCGAGCCGTTCGGCGGCCTGCTGGTCAATGTCTCGGCTCGCCACCTGGAAAGCCGCTTCACCAACTTCATCAACAGCGAGAAGGTGGGCGGCTACACCATCGTCAACGCCTATGTCGACATCGGCGACGGCTTCGCGGCCGGCCCGTTCAGCCAGATCAAGGCTCGCGTCAATGTCGATAACATCTTCGACAAGGACTATTTGGGCACGATCAACACGACGGTGAACACCGCCGCCAGCTTCCGCCCAGCCCCGCCACGCACGATCCAGTTCACGATCTCGGCGGACTTCTAGAACAACAAGGCCGGTCGGCCAGAGCGACCGACCGGCTCGCGTTCCGATCAATCCGCGCGCTCGACCTGGCTGACATCCCGCACCGCGCCGCGAGCGGCGTTCGTGGTCATGGCGGCGTAGGCGCGCAGCGCCGGACTGACCTCGCGCTTGCGATCCTTGGGCTTCCAGGCGTCCTTGCCTCGGCCCAGTTCCGCGGCGCGGCGCTGGGCCAGGATCTCGTCCGAGACCTCCAGGGTGATGCCCCGGTTGGGAATGTCGATCAGGATGGAATCTCCAGTCTCGACCAGGGCGATCAGGCCGCCTTCACCGGCTTCCGGCGAGACGTGGCCGATCGACAGGCCCGAGGTGCCGCCCGAGAAGCGGCCATCGGTGATCAGGGCGCAGGCCGCGCCGAGGCCCTTCGATTTCAGATAGGTGGTCGGGTAGAGCATCTCCTGCATGCCCGGACCACCCTTGGGCCCTTCGTAGCGGATGACGACGACCTCGCCGGCCTTGACCTGCCCCCCCAGGATGCCGCTCACGGCAGTCTCCTGGCTTTCAAAGACACGAGCTGTCCCCCTGAAGGTCAGGATCGACTCGTCGACCCCCGCCGTCTTCACGATGCAGCCCTCCGGGGCCAGGTTGCCGAACAGCACGGCGAGGCCTCCGTCCTTCGAGAACGGGTGCTCGACCGACCGGATGACGCCCTTCTCGCGGTCCAGGTCCAGCTCTTCCCAGCGCGCCGCTTGACTGAAGGCGACCTGGGTCGGCTTGCCGCCCGGGGCGGCGCGGAAGAACTCGTGGGCCGTGGCGCTATTGGTGCGGCCGATGTCCCAGCGCGCCAGGGCTTCACCCATCGTCGTGGCGTGGACCGTTGGCTGGCTGGCGTCGATCAGGCCGCCGCGGTCCAGTTCGCCCAGAATGGCCATGACGCCGCCGGCGCGGTGGACGTCCTCCATGTGCACGTCGGCCTTGGCCGGCGCCACCTTGGACAGGCACGGCACCCGGCGCGACAGGCGGTCGATGTCGGTCATGCCGAAGTCGACCCCGCCCTCGCTGGCGGCGGCCAGCAGGTGGAGAACGGTGTTGGTCGAGCCGCCCATGGCGATGTCCAGGCTCATGGCGTTCTCGAACGCCGCCCGGGTGGCGATGCCGCGCGGCAGGGCCGTCGAATCTTCCTGCTCGTACCAGCGCTGGCACAGGTCGACGATCAGGCGGCCAGCTTCCTTGAACAGGGCTTCGCGATCGGCATGGGTGGCCAGGACCGAGCCGTTGCCGGGCAGAGACAGGCCCAGGGCCTCGGTCAGGCAGTTCATCGAGTTGGCGGTGAACATGCCCGAGCATGAGCCGCAGGTCGGGCACGCGGCCTTCTCGATCGCGGCCACTTCCTCGTCGGTGTACTTGTCGTCGGCCGCGACGACCATGGCGTCGACCAGATCCAGCGCGCGGATCGCCCCCTTCACCTGCACCTTGCCGGCCTCCATCGGACCGCCCGAGACGAAGACGACCGGGATGTTCAGCCGCATGGCCGCCATCAGCATGCCGGGGGTGATCTTGTCGCAGTTTGAGATGCAGACGATGGCGTCGGCGCAGTGCGCGTTGACCATGTACTCGACGCTGTCGGCGATCAGCTCGCGGCTGGGCAGCGAATACAGCATGCCGCCGTGGCCCATGGCGATGCCGTCATCAACGGCGATGGTGTTGAACTCCTTGGCCACGCCCCCGGCGGCCTCAATCTCGCGAGCGACCAGCTGCCCCAGGTCCTTCAGGTGCACGTGGCCTGGCACGAACTGAGTGAAGCTGTTGGCGATGGCGATGATCGGCTTGCCGAAATCCTCGTCCTTCATGCCGGTGGCGCGCCAGAGGCCGCGGGCGCCCGCCATGTTGCGGCCGTGGGTGGAGGTTCTCGAACGATAGGGAGGCATGGGAAATCTCAATGTCGGCGGTGTGGTCTTTTACGGCCGAACGACGCCCCAACAAAATATATTAATCAGCGCCCATTAGGTCGTTATAGATATAATATGGACGTCCGCCAGCTCCGCCACTTCGCCGCCGTCGCCAACACCCTGCACTTCGGCCGGGCCGCCGAGCGGCTGCACATGACCCAGCCGCCGCTGAGTCAGTCGATCATGGGACTGGAACGCCAGCTGGGCGCGCCTCTGTTCGCCCGCACCAAGCGCAACGTCCGCCTGACGCCGCTGGGCGAGGACTGGCTGCCGCATGTGCTGGAGGTGCTGGCCGGCCTGGACGCGCTGCCGGCCCTCGCGCGCGGCATCCGCGATGGCCAGACCGGGCGATTGTCGCTGTCGTTTGTCAGCACCGCCGACTACAGCGTGCTGCCCTCCCTGGTGCGCCGCTATTCGCACGCTTTTCCGAACGTCGAGATCCAGCTGGTCGAGGCCACCAGCGACGTGCAACTGCCGGCTCTGGTCAACGGCGAGCGCCACGCCGGGATCATCATTCCGTCGACCGAGCAGCCCCTGCCCCCGTCCTTGCGCTATCGACGACTGCTAAGAGAGCCGCTGGTCGCCGCCGTGCCCGAAGCCTGGATCGATAGCGGACGCATCAGCGGCGCCGAGGCCCTGTCGGCCGAAGAGGTGTTGACCTCGCCCCTGATCCTGTTCCCCAGACAGGTGGCGCCGGCCTTCCATGATCTGGTCACGGGCTATTTCGCCGCTCTGGGCGGCCGGGCCAGGATCGTTCAGGAGGCCATCCAGATGCAGACGATCATCAGCCTGGTCTCAGGAGGCCTTGGCATCGCCTTGGTGCCGGCCTCACTGCGCAACCTGGCCCGCGCGGGCGTGCGCTATGTCCCGCTAGCGGGACAGGCGCCGGAACTGGAAACCGGCCTGGCATGGCGCAGCGGCGACATCGCGCCGCCGCTGGCCAATTTCCTGAAACTGCTAGATTAGCGCAACGCCCAGGCGCGGCCGATCTCGGCCAGCGGCACGCAGCCGTGATAGGCGCCGGGAACCGGATCATACTTCAGCGCCTGGGTCGCGCCGATCTCGGAGGTGAAGTAGCCGACGGTTACCATATCCTCCAGCGCCGGGAAGAAGTGCGACTGGCCCTGCCCTCGCGCGACGCCGGCCTCCTGATCATAGACCGTCAGCAGCGCGACCTGCTTTTCAGGCGCCAGGGCGACGAACGAGTCGCCGTGCGCCGCGCGGGCGTCGGCGTCGATCCGCGCCAGGCCGCCCAGCAGTTGGTCGACCTGGCTCTTCTCGTAGTAGTTACCCACCGCGCGGTCGATGAACTGCGGCACGCCGGCTTCGCGAGCCCCAGGCGTATCGGTTGTCGGGATGATCAATTCGGCCACCACGTCGAGCAGGCGAGCTTGATCCTGGGTCAAGGCGGTGGGCGTCCAGGCCAGGGCGGGGACTGGCGCCGCGGCGGCCAGGGCGCGCTCTGCCCAGCCGGTGGAGCCGACCCCGACCGCCAGGGCCAGGCCGCGGATCGCATCGCGTCGGTTCAGCATCACAGATCTCCCCGCTTACGGGCCTTGACCGCATGATCGGCGGCGCGCGCCGTCAGCGCCATATAGGTCAGGGACGGGTTCACGCACGAGGCCGAGGTCATGGCCGCGCCGTCGGTGACATAGACGTTCTTGCACTCGTGGACCTGGTTGTGGGCGTTCAACACCGAGGTCTTCGGGTCGCGCCCCATCCGGGCGGTGCCCATCTCGTGAATACCCAGGCCCGGCGCATAGCCGCCGTCGTGGCCTTTCACGTTCTTGAAGCCCGCGGCCTCCAGCATCTCGGCCGCGGCCGTCTGCATGTCGCGTCGCATGGCGATCTCGTTCTCGCGCATGGTCACGTTGAACGTCAGGGTCGGCAGGCCGAAGGCGTCCGTCTTGTCGCGATTCAGGGTGACCCGGTTGTCCTCGTAGGGCAGGATCTCGCCGAAGCCGCCCAGGCCCATGGTCCACGGACCGGGCTGGCTGAGCGCGGCCTTGCGCGCCGCGCCAAAGCCCTTGGCGCCCTGCGCGCGAGCGCCGAGGTCGCGATCCCAGGTCGCACGCGAGGCCCCGCCCTGATAGCCGAAGCCGCGCAGGTAGTCGCTGCGCTTGGTGGCCGCATCGCCCAGATTGCGGAAGCGTGGCACATAGATGCCGTTAGGCCGGCGGCCGGAAAAGTACATCTCTGCGAACTCGGGCGCCTCGCCGCTGGCGCCGACGCCCAGGTGGTGGTCCATGACGTTGCGGCCCAGTTGGTCGCTGCCGTTGCCAAAGCCGTTGGGGAAGCGCGAACTCGTCGAGTTCATCATGATCCAGGTCGAATTGAAGGCCGAGGCGCACAGGAAGACGACGTCCGCGTAGAATTCCTCGTCCTTGCGCGTCACGGCGTCCAGGATCCGCACGCCGGACGCCTTGCCGGCCTTGTCGTCATAGATCAGCTCGGTGACGATCGAGTTCGGACGGATCACCAGATTGCCGGTGCGCTCGGCCGCGATCAGGCCGCCGGAGTTGGAGCTGTAGTAGCCGCCGAACGGACAGCCGCGAATGCATTGGTTGCGGAACTGGCACTTGGTGCGCCCCAGGGCCAACTGCTCTTCCGTCGGGTCGGTCAGGTGCGCGGTGCGGCCGATCGAGATCCGCCGCTCGGGGAACTTGGCTTCGGAGCGGCTCTTGAAGGCCTTCTCGACGCAGTTCATCTCCATCGGCGGCTGGTAGTGCCCGTCGGGGAAGTGGGGCAGGCCTTCGGCCTGGCCCGAGACGCCGATGAAGCGCTCCACGTGCTCATACCAGGGCGCCAGATCCTCGTAGCGGATCGGCCAGTCGACGCCAATGCCCTCCTTGGCGTTGGCCTCGAAGTCGATCGGGCTATGGCGATAGCTCTGGCGACCCCAGGTCAGCGAGCGACCGCCGACGTGATAGCCGCGGATCCAGTCGAAACGGCTCTCCTCGGTGTAGGGATTCTCGTCGTCACGGACGAAGAAGTGCTGGGTGTACTCCGTCATCGTGTAGTTGGTGCGGCGCTGCACGGGGTAGTGCGCGGCCAGCTCAGCTTGCGGCAGCTGCCCCTGGGGGTACTTGGTCTGCCAGGGGTCCATGACGGCGGTCGGATAATCCTCGAGGTGCCGGACCATGCGCCCGCGCTCCAGAACCAGGACCTTCAGACCCTTCTGGGTAAGCTCCTTGGCGGCGATTCCGCCCGTAATGCCGCTACCCACCACGATGGCGTCGTACGTGTTCTTTCGACGCGCGCGGCCGTTCAGATTGGCCATGTTCGCTCCCTTCGCGGCCGCTCGATGGACCACGCCGGAAGCTTTACGCAACACGACGCCCCGACCTCGACAACCCGTTCATTCTTGCCTGGAGGCTTCCATGAAATGGGTTACATTGCAAGAAAGCTCGGCATTTTACGTTAAATTCGCCGTGCTAAAGGGAGAGACAAGAACGCCATGATCAAATCGACCGTCCGGATGCGCGGCGCCGCCGTGGGATTCTTGCTGGCGCTGTGCGCGGGCGCCGCCAACGCGGAGGACGTCAAGGCCGGCCCCTGGCGCTCTCTGTTCGACGGCAAGACCTTGAGCGGCTGGACGCCCAAGGTCGCCAAGCACCCCTCCGGCGAGAACTATCGCGACACCTTCGTGGTCGATCATGGTGCCATCCGGGTCTCCTACGCCGGCTATGATAAGCTGGACGGCCAGTTCGGGCATCTGTTCTACAAGACCCCGTTCAAGGCCTATCGCCTGCGGCTGACCTACCGCTTCCTGACCGAAGGCGGCCTGGCCGACACTCCCGCTTGGGCGCGGAGCAACAGCGGCGTCATGTTCCACAGCCAGAGCCCCGAGAGCATGACGGTCGAGCAACCGTTCCCGGTCTCGGTCGAGTTCCAGTTGCTGGGCAAGGAGGGCGATGCGCCTCGCCCCACGGGCGCGGTCTGCACGCCAGGCGTCACCATCACCATGAACGGCGCGAAGGTCAAAGAGCACTGCACGCCGCCGAAGGAGGCCCCGACAGTGCCGAATGGGACCTGGGTGCAGGCCGAGCTGGAGGTTCTGCCCAATGGCGAGATCACCCAGAAGATCAACGGCGTCGCTATCCACCACTATGCGGACGTGACCCTGGATCCGGACGACACCGTCGCCGGCGGCGCCAAGCCCTACATCCTGGCGCGTGGCGCCCAGCCCGTAACGGAGGGCTACATCGCCCTGCAGAGCGAGGGCCATCCGATCGAATTCAAGGACATCCAGATCCAGGAGCTGACGGCGCGCTAAGCGCCATCCGTCGGTCTGGCAAGCTCCCTCGAGACCTACTTCTTGAGGGAGCTCAGATATTCGATCACGGCGGCGCGCTGCGCGTCGTCGGGCGCGCCCAGCAGCATCTTGGTGCCGGGAACGGTCTTGCCAGGAGCCTTGATGAAGGCGTCCAGCTTGTCAGGCGTCCAGGTGATGCCCGAGGCCTTCAGCGCGCTGCTGTAAGCAAAGCCCGGCGCGCTGGCCGCCTTGCGGCCGACCACGCCGGCCAGCGGCGGGCCCATCTTGCCCGGCGCCGGCTGCAGCGAATGACAGACCGTGCAGCGCTGCTCGAACACCTGCTGGCCAGTCGGCGGCGTGGCCGAGGCGCTGGTCGCCGCGCCCATGAGAACGGCGGCGAGCGTAAGCTGGAACTTCATCGAATACTCTCCGTCAGAGATTGGCGGCGGCCTTAGAGGCCCAATAGCCGGCGATTGCGTCCAGCGTCTGGCGCGCTGCCGGCGAAGTCGTCGAAGGCCTTGTCCGTGACCTGGATGATATGGTCGCGGATGAACGGCGCGCCCTCGCGGGCGCCCTGCTCTGGATGCTTCAAGGCGCACTCCCACTCCAGCACCGCCCAGCCGTCGTAGTCATACTGAGCCAGCTTGGAGAAGATCGCCTTGAAATCCACCTGACCATCGCCGAGCGAGCGGAAGCGGCCCGGCCGCTCGGCCCACCCCTGATAGCCGCCATAGACGCCCGACTGGGCCGAGGGCCGGAACTCGGCGTCCTTGACGTGGAACGCCTTGATCCGGTCGTGATAGCGATCGATATAGCCGAGATAATCCAGCTTCTGCAGGACGAAGTGGCTGGGATCGTACAGGATGTTGGCGCGCGAATGGCCGCCAACCTCGTCCAGGAACCGCTCGAAGGTCGCGCCGTCGTGCAGATCCTCGCCCGGATGGATTTCGTAAGCCGCGTCGACGCCGTTTTCGTCAAAGACGTCCAGAATCGGCTTCCAGCGGCGACCGAGCTCGGCGAAGGCCTCCTCGATCAGGCCCGCCGGCCGCTGTGGCCAGGGATAGAAGTACGGCCAGGCCAAGGAGCCCGAGAAGGTCGCGTGCGCCTTAAGGCCCAGGCGGCGGCTGGCGACGGCGGCGGCCTTGACCTGCCCGACCGCCCACTCCTGGCGGTCCTTGGGCTTGCCGCGCAGCTCCGGCGGCGCGAAACCGTCGAACAGCTCGTCATAGGCCGGGTGCACGGCGACCAGCTGACCCTGGAGGTGGGTCGACAGCTCGGTGATTTGCAGACCGTACCCGGCCAGCAGGCCAGCAACATCGTCGCAGTAGGTCTGGCTTTCGGCCGCCAGAGCGAGGTCGAAGAAAGAGTCCGCCCCGCCAGTTGGCATCTGCACGCCGACATAGCCGAGGTCCGCGACCCACTTGGCCATGGTCTCCAGCTTGTCGAAAGGGGGCTCGCTGCCGATGAACTGGGCCAGGAAGATGGCTGGTCCCTTGAGCGTCTTCATCGCCCCTCTCCTTCCAGGCTGACCCAGCCCATGTCATCGCGACTGGCCGCCACGGCCCGCTCGACGAAGGTCATGCCACGCACGCCCTCGGCGATGTCGGGCACAAGCCCGCCGCCCTGCCCGTCCGCTATGGCGTCGGCGAAGTCGCGATAGATGTTGGCGAAGGCCTCGATGAAGCCCTCGGGGTGTCCCGTGGGCAGCCGGGTGACCGCGCGGGCGGCCGGACCTAGATAGCCCGAGCCGGCGTGCAGAACCTGGCTGGGACCGTCCAACCAGTCCAGGGTCAGGACGTTGGGATCCTCGTGCGACCAGGTCAGTCCCCCCTTCTCACCATAGACGCTTAGCGTCAGGCCGTTGCGGGCCCCGGCCGAGATCTGTGAGGCGATCAGCACGCCACGCGCGCCACCCGTAAACCTCAGCAGCACGTTGCAGTCGTCGTCTAGGCCTCGCCCTGGCACGACGGTCGAGACGTCGGCGCATAGGCGCGCGACGCGTTCGCCCGTGACGAACTCGGCGATATTGAAGGCGTGCACGCCGATATCGCCGATGCAGCCGCCGACGCCCGACTGCTTGGGGTCGGCGCGCCAGCTGGCCTGCTTGTTGTCGCCGTCGCGCTCCAGCGGCTTGGACAGCCAGCCCTGCGAATACTCGACCACCACCTTGCGCACCGCGCCCAGGTCGCCGCGCGCCACGATTTCGCGCGCCTCGCGCACCATCGGGTAGCCGGTGTAGGTGTAGGTCAGGCCGTACAGCTTGCCCGAGGCCGCAACGATGTCCGCCAGCTCTCGGGCCTCGGCCAGGTTGAGGGTCGCGGGCTTGTCGCTGATGACGTTCAGCCCGCCTTTCAGCGCGGCCGCCGACACGTCGAAATGCAGGTGGTTGGGCGTCACCACCGAGACCAGCTGGACGCCGTCCGCGCGCGCACTCTCGGCGGCGATCATCGCGCGATGATCCGAATAGACGCGATCGGGCGCCACGCCCCAGTCGGCGGCCGCCTGGGCGTTCTTGGCCGGATCGCGGCTGAACACCCCGGCGACCAGCCGGATGCGGCCGTCCAGTTCGGCGGCCATGCGGTGCACCGGTCCGATGAACGAGCCGGGACCACCGCCGACCATGGCCATCCGCAAGGCCATCAGGCGACCACCTTGGCCAGGTAGTCGTAGCTGATCTTGGCCGACTCCAGGCGCGTATGGGCGAACGGCGGCTCCTGCTCGTAGTAGAAGCCTCGCACCCCTTCCGCGTACGCCGCGGGCAGCAGCTTTTTCCAGTCGATCATGCCGGCGCCGACCTCGGTCGGATCCTGCTTCAGTTCGAAATTGAACTTGGTGCTGGGCTTGATGTCCTTGACGTGCATCTGGGTGAAGCGGCCCGCGTGGGCCTTCAGCAGGGCGAACGGATCCTGGCCGGCGGCCGTGACCCAGCCCGCGTCCATCTCGAAGGTGACCAGGTTCGGATCCGTGCCCTTCAGCAGGATCTCCATGCCATTCGTATCGCCCCCCTTGGCGTCCTTGAGCGGCGCGAACTCGAAATTGTGGTTGTGGTAGCCGCTGATGATGCCGGCCTTCTTCAGCACGGCGGCCTTCTCGTTGAGGAAGTCGGCGTTCCACTTCCAGTCGTCGGCCGTCATCTGGACGCCGGCCTGGCGCAGATCGTTACCCAGGCGATCGGGAATGTAGAGGATCGGCATGATCGCCGATTTCACGCCGATCACGTGCAGCTCGTCGGCCAGTTTGTTGAGGTCGCCGCTGAAGCCGCCCGGCCCCTTGGGCGAGATGTGGGCGCTGTGGCAGACGAGGCCGGCCTTGTCGAAGGCGGCGCGCAGCTCGGCCGGCGTGCGACCCAGATAGCCGGCCAGCTCCACCGACTTGAAGCCGATCTTGGCGACGGTCGCCAGCTGGGCGTCCAGCTCCTTGGCCAGATCCGGACCCAGGCTATAGAGCTGAATGCCGAGCGGCAGCTTGCGGCGTTGGAAGAACGGCGTCTCGGCCGCGCCCACGGCGCCGGTCAGACCCGCGCCGAAGGCCGCCGCAGTGGCGGCGAGGAAGCCGCGCCGGGAAAGGTCGGCGGCTCGGGTTTCGTTGGCGATCATGCGCACGAGGCTTTCCTTTTCTGGAGCTAGACTTGGGCCGGGCTGGCCGCCGCGACGGGTTCGCCCTCGGCGTCCGCGGCGACTGGACCACGCGACGGCGGCCGGAAGAACAGGGCCAGCAGCAGCACGGCGGCCAGGGCCATGCCCGTGGGGACCATGAACAGGCTGGTGTAGTTCACCGCACCATCGACGCTCAGGCGGCTGATCAGAGACGGGAACAGGAAGCTGGCCACCACATTGCCGACGCCCAGGATCAGCATGTTGAACAGGCCCTGAGCGCTGGAGCGGACATCCTTGGGGAAGACGGCGTCCACGAAGATGTACACGGTGGCGAAGAAGAAGGCGTAGCAGATCCCGTGCAGCAGCTGCACGGCGACGATGACTGGAATGCTGTCGGCGAAGAAGGCGAAGACCGCAAAGCGCGCGGCGTGACCCAGCACGCCGATGATCATCGTCACCTTCCAGCCCAGGCGCGCCAGCACGCGGCCCAGGAAGAACATGGTCAGGATCTCGGCCACCTGGCCCAGGCTCAGCACCACCATGGAGAGGTTCCCGGCGATCCCGACCCGGTTGGTCAGGAAGGCGTCGGCCATCACGAAGTAGCCGTTGTGGATCACGGAATCGATGAAGGTGACCAGGAACAGCACCAACACGAACGGCGCGGCCAGCAGCTTGAAGGCCCGTCGCCAGGCCAGGTTGTCGATCCCCGGCGCGTCCTTGCGGGCCGGCGTATGCGGAAGGGTCAGCGCGTAGGCTGCGAACACGAACGAGATGATCGCCGCGACTAGGAAGATCCAGCGCACCTGCTCGGCCGTCGAATGGGCGCCCAGCAGGAAGACGAAGGGCCAGCTGACCAGCACCCAGCCCACCGTCCCGCCCATGCGCACCGCGCCGAACTCACCGGCGGGGTCCTTCAGGTTGGCGAAGGCGATCGAGTTGGTCACCGACAGAGTCGGCACGTACAGCAGGCTGAAGATCAGGTAGCAGCCGAAGAACGGCCAGAAGCTGGTCGAGAACGCCGTCCCGACCAGGGCCAGGCCGCCGATCAGGTGGCTGACCGCCAGAAAGCGCTCGGCCGCGAAGTTGCGATCGGCGAACTGGTTGGAAAAGAAGATGCCGACCAGGGCGGCCACGCCCCAGGCGCTGCCGACCAGCGACTGCTGCCAGGGCTCGAAGCCCAGCATGCCCATGTAGGGGAAGATCTTCGGCGCCCAGGCCCCCCAGATCGCCAGCTGCAACACCATCATCAGAAAGAGCCGGAAGCTCGTCTTCATGGGTCTGGCCCTCCCCGACCAGTTCGGGCGGCAGGTCCGCGCTTTTTGGCGGCCTGCGCTCCAATGTAATCGAAATCATGGATAACAGCGGAGGGTCGAACCGGCAACCGGCTAAAGGTCGACCCTGGGCGACAGCTGCGCCTTGCCAAGGCGTCGGCTAGTCGCCAGTGTCCAGCCAATGGCGACCATTCAAGATGTTGCGCGCGACGCGGGGGTATCCACCGCCACGGTTTCACGGGTGTTCAGCGCGCCCGAACTGGTGCTGGAGGCGACCCGCACCAGGGTGATGGCGGCGGTCAATCGCCTTGGCTACGAACCGAACTTCGCGGCCAAGAGTCTGCGCACTCTGCGCACCGAGAAAATCCTGGTCACCGTGCCGGACATCTCCAACCCGTTCTTCTCGCAGGTGATCCGCGGCGTCGAGGAAGCGGCTCTGGCCGCCGGCTACTCGGTGCTGCTGGGAGATACTCACCACGAGGAGACGCGGGAGGAACAGTACGCGGCGATGTTCCGTCGTAAGGAGGCCGACGGCCTGATCTTCCTGGGCCACCGCCTGCCCGACGTCCTCGCCGAGATGGTCGCCGCCAAGGGCCCCAGGACGCCGATCGTCAACGGTTGCGAATTCCGTCCCGGACTGGCGGTGTCCAGCGCCCATATCGACAATGAGCGCGCCGCCGCCGAGGTCGTCGACTATCTCTACGATCTGGGCCACATCCGGATCGGCGTCGTGACCGGTCCGTTGGCTAGCCCGATCAGCAGCGACCGCCTGGCTGGCGTGCTGTCGGCCGCCCAACGTCGCGGCCGCGCCAGCGCCCTGCGCATTTCCATCGGCGACTTCTCGATCGAGTCGGGCGTGCGCCAGACCGGCGAGCTGCTGGACGAGCCCGGCCGCCCAACCGCGATCTTCTGCTTCAGCGACGAGATGGCCATGGGCGCGATCGAGGCGATCCGCCAGCGCGGCCTGGACTGTCCCCGGGACGTGTCGCTGGTCGGCTTCGACGACATCCGCTTCGCCCAGTATCTGCACCCGCAGCTGACCACGGTCAGCCAGCCCAAGGAGCAGATCGGCCACGAGGTCGTTCGCTTGTTGCTCGACATCCTGGGCGAGCGGACCACCACGCTGCAGAACGTCACCCTGCCCCACGAGCTGATCGTCCGCTCCAGCACGGCGCCGCCGGCCTAGGACCTGGGCGCCAGCTCGCGGACCCAGATGTTGCGGAAGCTGATCGGCGCGCTGGGATCGCCGTGCGCCTGCAGCTTGATCGGCGCCGCCCCGTGGGTCTTGTAGGCCGGCTTGCCGATATAGACCGTCTCGCCGGCCAGGACGGCGTTGTCCTGCGCCAGGACGCCGTTGTGGATCACCGTGACGGCGGCGGGCTTGGTCAGCGCGCCATCTGCGCCGAACACCGGCGCGCGCCAGATGATGTCATAGGTCTGCCATTGGCCGGGCGCGCGGCTGGCGTTCACCAGCGGCGGATGCTGCTTGTAGACACTGGCCGCCTGGCCGTTCACGTAGGTCGCGTTCTTGTAGCTGTCGAGGATCTGCACCTCGTAGCCCTGGTCACGCGGCCCGGTCGACGCCAGGAAGACCCCGCTGTTGCCCCGCCCTTGGCCCGAGCCGGTAATATCGGCTGGGACCCGCCATTCCAGGTGCAGTTGATAGTCGCGAAAGCTCTTCTTGGTCTCGATGTTTCCCCGGGCCTTGTTCACGGTGATCACGCCGTCGGCCACCGTCCACCCGGCCGGCGATTTGTCCAGGGACGCAACCCATTGGTCGAGATTGCTCCCGTCAAACAGGACGAACGCGTCCGACGGCGCGCCGCCGGGGTCTTTGGCCGGGGCGACCTTGGCCGGTGTCGGCGTCCAGACCTCGGTCTCCTCGGGCTTGCTCTGGGCCCAGGCGGCGACGGCCAGCAGGCCAGCCAGGCCCAGCCCCGCGGTACCGGCGATGACGCGTTTGGTCTTCATCTCGTTCGTCGCTCCTCAAGGGTCTCGGCGTCAGGGCGAAGCCGTGAAACCGTGGAACCGGACCCTAAAGCGATTTTCAATCCGCGCGCCACGGTTCGCGCCGCCCCTCACATCGCAGGGCGCGGCGCCCGCCCGCCGATATTGGCGCTGTTGATCAGGAAAATCGCCAGCACCGTGGCCGCCTGGGCCAAGTCCTCCGGCGACACTCGCTCCAGCGTGTCGAGGTTCGTGTGGTGGGCTCGGCTGTCGTAGTCCAGGGGGTCTTGCAGGAACGAGACGCCGGGCAGACCGATCCCGGTGAAGGTCGACTGGTCGGCCGGCCAGTGCGGCCCGTCATAGACCGCCAGCACGCCCAGGTCGTTCAGCGGCGTGATCCAGCGGCGATAGAGCGCCGCAAGGGCGGGATTGCCGCCGGCGAAGACCCCCCTGATGCGGCCCGATCCGCCGTCCAGATTGAAGGCGACGCTGAAGTCCTCGTACTCCGGTCCCTTCCATAGCGGCCCGACCTTGGCGCGACGGCCTTCGACCGACAACGCCAGCTGCTCAGGCGCGGTCGAGCGCGGGATGAAGCCCAGCCGCCGACGGGCATAGGCCTCCGAGCCATACAGCCCCTGCTCTTCGCCGCCGTAGAGCACGACGCGGATCGTGCGCCGAGGCTTGATGTCCAGGACACGCAGGATGCGGATCGCCTCAAGCGTCGCCGCCACGCCCGCGCCGTTGTCGCCCGCCCCCACGCCGGCCGCCCAACTGTCCAGGTGCGCGCCAGCCAGAACGACCTGGGACATAAGCCTTGGGTCGCCGCCCGGCATCTCGGCGATGACATTGTAGCCGGGTTCGGCGGGGTCACCCTCCTCGGTGGCGATCTCCAGCTGGAGACGTACAGCCGTACCCGACTGGGTCAGCCGCCAGCAACGAGCATAGGCGTCACCCGCCACGTACAGCGCCGGGAAGGCCGGACGCTCGGCCGCCAGCCAGGGCCGGCCGCCCAGGTCGGAGCCGTCGACATGCAGGACGCCTGGCTCGCCGCCGCCAGCGTCCAAAACCACAGCCGCCACGCCCTCGGTGGCCAGAAAGGCGTTGCGGCGCGCCTTGAACAACCCTTCCCGCCCCTGGCGCGCGCGGCGCTCGGTCACTGTGCGATAGTAGGCGCGCACGGCGTCGGCCGCGTCCCCCCTCAGAATCTCCTGATCGGTGTAACGGACGACGGCCGGCTCGGCGGCGGACGCAGGCTTGGGCGCGCCCAGCAGCACGATCTTGCCGGCCAGCGTCCCCTTCACGCGCGCCAGATCGTCGTCGGTGTCGAGACGCACGGCGCCCACTTCGGCCTCGATCGGCCCCGTGGTGGCCGCCGACCAGGGCGCGGCCACGGCGGTGAAGGCGGCGTCGCTTGGCGTGGTCATCCGCGCCCAGGCGCGGATCTGTCGCCAGGAGAGGCCGAACGGACCGATCGGCTCCAGGCGAGGCGCGTTGAGCCCCAACTCGCGCATCCGTGTCAGTGACCAATCATAGGCGCGGCGCATGTTCGGCGAGCCCATCAGCCGCGCGCCGACACCGTCGGCGAGGCTGGTCGCGAAGGTCATGGCCTGGCTGCGCGTCAGTCCTTCCTCACGGATCGCCTGGTAGAGGGCCAGATCCGGCGTGGTGCGCGCGAAGGCCGGACGAGCGATGGCCAGCGCGCCGAGGCCGATCAGCGCCTGCCGTCGCGCCAGCTTCATTTCGCCGCCACACGGATCACACCGACATCACCTTCGATGGCGATCTTCGTGCCGAACTGGACCGAGGCTGCCTGAATGCGCTTGAGCACCCGTTGGGCCTCGTCATGCGACGGCAAGCGCGGGGTGCCGACCAGACGGTCGTCCTCCAGATTCTGCACGAACGGGTGGATACGGATCACCGCCACCCGGCCGCTCTCATATTCGCTAACCGCCACCGCCCCGTCGTACCAGGCCTCCGGCAGGGTAAAGCCTCGGAACTGGCGCTTCTTGTCACCGACCTGGAACATCAGGCTGCCCATGCCGTAGAAGATCGGCCGCCCCCTGTAGATCTCGACGCCCAGGAGGGCATGCGGGCCATGGCGCACGACCGCGTCGGCGCCGGCGTCGATCAGGTCGTGGAACAGCGCCGTCATGTAGTCGGCGGGCCGGATATCCTCTGGATCGGACGAGGCCGTCTCGTGGGCGTGGATCGAGAACACCACCAGGTCCGCCTTGCCGCGCGCTTCCTTGACGCTGGCCAGGGCGGCGGCGCGGTCATCGGCGTTGACGTCATAGCTGAGGCCCGCGCAGTCCTCGACGCGGAAGGTCGTGCGGCCAATGGTCAGCTCCTCGCCGGTCTTGGCGGCGGTGAAGACCTCGGGGTTCTGGGCCGCGTCGGGCGTCCGCGACCGGACGGCGATGGCCCGCAGGGTCGCCATCTGCTCGGGCGTGACCCGTTGCAGCTCGCGCGAGCGCAGCGGGGCCAGTCCGGGTCGAGCGCGGAAGCCCCGCCCCGGATTCGCATCGGCCGCCAAGGAGATGTCGGTATAGGTGCCAGCGAACGACACCAAGGCGATCGTGCCGCCCGGCGTCTTGGCGTAGGCGGGCTTACGGGCGGCGGTCAGACTATCGCCCGTGCCGGCGTGGACGACGCCGGCTGAGTCCAGCGACTGCTCCGTGCGCAACAGGCCGTCCACGCCGAAGTCGGTGGCGTGATTGTTAGCCAGCGACATGATCTTGAAACCCATGGCCTTCAAGTCGAAGGCCACCGCCGCGTCGTTGATCGGCGTGCCGCCGCCGTTCTGAGCCGCCGGATAGCCGGAGAACTTGTCGAGATCGAAGATCGCGCCTTCTTGGTTGCCGAACGCGGCGTCGGCGCCCGACAGCAACCGCTGGATCCGCAACGTGCCGGGATCGCCGTAGCCGGTGATCGGCTTCTCAGGACCAATCAGGTCGCCGGTCACGGCCAGGGAAAAGCCGTTCCTAACGGTCGCCGGCGCCTGGGCGGAGGCGGATCCGGCCAGGACGGCGGCCAGAATGACGGCGCTCAGTAGACGCATTTCAGGTTCTCCGTCCCCGGCTTGCGGATCCACTGATACACTTCGACGGCCCCGCCGCGGGGCAGATAGGTCAACGGGAAGGTTTTGCCGTCGCGGGTGACCTTCAAGGTCAGGGTGGCGGCGGGATCACCCTGCACGCCATCCAGCGCAACCGCGTAGCTAACGACGTCGCCGTCCTTCAGCCCGGCCTTGGCGGCCTCCGAGCCGGGGATCAGGCTGCGGATGGTCTTGGTGGTCCCGACCAACGACCTGGGTTCGAAGCCCAGTTCGAAGCGGCGAGTCGTGGCCGTCGTGCGGGTAAAGCACGGACCAAAGTCGTCGGGCTCAGGCAGCATCAGCCCGCCGGCCAGCATGGATTGGTGCAGCTTGCGCCCTTCCTCGCCCAGCGCCCTAACGACCAGTTCGACCCAGACAGCGTCGTCGCTCTTCTGGCCGGCGACGAAGCGGCGGTTCATCTCCAGCACCAGGTCGTCGACCGAGCGCTTGCCATGGCTCGCTCGCCGGATCTTGCCGTCCAGCACCGCGAAATAGAGGCCGCCCCGGTCGTAGGGCAGCACGCGGATGCGGCTGTCCTCCCAGAAGCGCGGCGCGATCTCGCCGTCGGGCGTGTCGTTCAGCGGATTGGCGTAGTAGCGGCGGGCCGTGTCGTTAAGGTCCTCCAGGAATTCCTCGGGCGACAGAAGGCCGGCGCGGAACGGCAGAAGGCCCTGGTAGTGGACCGCGACACCCTCGCCATACCACTGACCGGAGTCGGAGTCGGTCCAGGTGTGGACCATCTCGTGCGACAGCGTGCCCTTCAGACTGTCGCCCTTGGTGTCGGCGCCATAGGTGGTCAGGAACGAGCGCGTCAGGGCCGTGCCGCCCCCCGCATTGATGGGATTGTAGCGCAGGAAGACCCGATATGGCGGGACGCTCTTGTCCTGGAAGAAGCCGCTCATCCAGCCGTGTAGGCGGTTGGTCCAAGCCATCAGCGGCGCGGGATCGAACGGCGGCTGACCCAGCCAGGCCGACGAGAAGCCGGACTGTGACACGACGCCGGGCTCGCGCTTCATCGGCCCGGCCATGAACACGGTCGAGGCCAGTTGGTCGGCAGGGCCGTCCGGCAGGGCCACGTCGCCCTCGCCGAAGCTGGAGGTGGCGGTCGAGCCTTTGGGCAGCATGTCCAAGTCCCAGCGCAGGTTGATCTCCCGCGTCGCCTTGTCCTCGGGCAGCAGGATGAAGGTGTTGCCGACGCCCGAGACGCCGCCGCCTTCCGTGCGCAGGGCGTAAGGCGGGCCCGAGCCGCGTGTGGGCGGCGTGTTGTCGACCGGCGCGACATAGCGCACCACGACCGGCCCGCGCGTGGCGCGACCGGCCAGCCAGTGTCGCGACCAGACCAGGCCCTTGGCCGGATCGTCTTGAACGGTCAGCGGGATCTCGCCGTCGGCATCGGTCGCGGTGAGGCCCGTCAGGGTCTCGGCGACCGTGGCGGTGTTGGCGATCACCATCGGCAGGGTCAGCAGCGCCGCGCCGGGCTTGGCGGGCAGTTCCGAGAAGCGGAGCTCGACCGCCAGCCCCCCCTGCCCCTTGGCCTCGTCCATGCGGCCGGGCTTGAGCAGCACCGACAGCGAAGAATTGGCCTGGGCCGCGCCCCAGGCGCTCAGCAGGAGGGCGGCGGCCAGCCCGCCAAGTCGGTGCGCCAGGGTCATCGGCCTCGCTCATGGACATAGGCCGCCGCCGCCAGATCCTGCACGGGGTGGCCGATCGATTTGTAGACGGTGATATCCGAGGCAGACTGGCGGCCCGGGCGGATTCCGGCCAGCACCTCGCCGATCTCGGCCTGAATGCAGTCGTCGGTGACCAGGCCGGCGGCGACGGCGCGCAAAAACTCTCCCGCGCCATTGCGGGCCGACTCCCGGCTCTCCACGAAGTAGCGGCCGACCGAGACGACGGCGGCCTCGGCCTCGGCGGCGGAGGCGACGCTGGCCCCGACCAGGTTCACGTGGGTTCCAGGCGTCAGCCAGTCGGCGAATAGGATCGGCTCGACCGCGCCGGTGACCGTGCAGACGATCTGGGCGTCCATTACCGCCTCACGCGGATCGGCGACGGGGATCGCGGCAAGGCCGATCTTCCGCGCCATCGCCGAGCAGAACTCCTCGGCTCGCTCGACCGAACGCCCCCAGACCCGGACCTCGCGCAGCGGCCGGACGCGCGCCAGGGCCTCGATATGGGCGCTGGCCTGGTGGCCATAGCCCATGACGGTCAGCCGCTCGGCGTCGGGAACGGCCAGGGCGTCAGTGGCCACAGCGGTCCCTGCGGCGGTGCGGATCAGGGTGATCGCCCCGGCGTCGGCGACACAGACCGCCTGGCCGGTCTCGGCGTCGAACAGCACGACGACGCCCAGGTGAGCGCTGCGTCCCGGATTGGCCGGATCGCTGAAGACGCTGATCAGCTTGGCGCCGAAATAGCCTTGATTCAGTAACGCGCCGGGCATCTGGCCGAACAGCCGCCCCGCGCCGATCGGGATGATCGAGCGGGGCAGCTGGCGGGTCTCGCCGGCGGACAGGGCGATCATCGCCCCGCGCACCGCCGTCCGGCAGCCCTCGAGATCGAGGCCCTTCAGCACGGCGGCTTCGTCGAGAACCTTCATCCTCAGAAGCTGCGGGTCACGGAGACGCCTAAGGTGCGCGGCTGTAGGAAGATGGCCTGCGGCGAGCTGGTGCCGCCGCGCGTAGTCGCCTCGATGACGCCGCGCTTGTCGCCGACATTCTTGAGGTACGCCTGGATGCGCCAGTCGTCGTTGTAGACGCCGCCGCGCAGGTCGACGGTCGTGTACGACGGCAGCTTCACCCGCGCGCCATAGGCTTGATTGGCGGTCGCGCTCGGCAGGATGTTGGCGAAGTCGGCATAGCGCTGGCCGACATGGGCCAGGCTGGCGCCGGCGAAGGCCGAGAAGCCGCCGCCGATCGACCAGTCGTATTCGCCGGACAGGCTGGCCGAGAACTTCGCCGAGCCCGGCAGGCGGTCACCCTTCGATCCATAGATCGGCGAGGCGCCGGCGGGCGAGCGCAGGGCGTCGGTCAGCTTGGCGTCCAGATAGGTCATCGCCCCGTCGATCGATAAGCCGCGCATCGGCGACCAGCGGCCGGACAGCTCGACGCCGCGGCTGCGAGCGGTCGAACCGTTGGTGTAATACGTGAATTGCGAAACGACGTCGGTGGTCAAGAGCTGGATGTCGTCCCAGTCGATCTGAAACAGGGCCGCCTCGTAGGTGGCGCGCAGGGCCGGGATCGCCCCCTTCAGGCCAGCCTCGTAGCTGGTCACGGTGTCCGACTTGAACGATAGCGGGATGCCCGCCACGCCCGAGGCGTTGGGGCCGCCCGGACGGTAGCCGGTGGCGACACGCAGATAGACCATCGCATCCGGCGAGATCTTGTAGCGCGGCGTGAACAGCCAGGTGAGGGCGTCGTCGGACGACTTGGAGTCCGGTTCGGACGAGCTGGGACCGAAGAAGCGTTGAGCCGGCGTAGCGATCGTGGTGGTCGAGCCGCTCGTCTGGTCGTTGGACGAGTAACGCGCGCCGACCTGGACATCGAACTTGGGCGTGAAGTGGTAGGTCGCGTCGGCGAACAGCGACTTCTCTTCGAACCTGGCCGGGGCCTTCGAGGTGTAGGCCGTGGTGCTGGCGCCGCCCGGGGCGTGGACGATCAGCACCTGGTCCACGGCGATCTTCTCGTGGGTGTAGAAGCCCCCGACCAGCCACTCCAGCGCGCCGTCCGACTTTGAGGCCAGGCGGATCTCCTGGCTGAATTTCTCGGTCTCGTCGGCGTTGATCAGCGAGACGCCGCCGCCCGCCGCCGAGAACGGCGACAGCAGGAAGCGGAAGGTGTTGGTCTGATCCAGGTCCGAGGCCGATTTCACGCGGTCGAAAGCGCTGATCGAGGTCAGGTCGGCGAAGTCCAGGTCCAGGTTGACGCGGCCCTGGTAGAGGGTGAAGTCGACGTCGCGCTTGGTCGGCGCGATGTTCAGGGTCAGGTCGCCGTAATAGGGCTCGAAGGTCGGCGTACCGGTGAAGGCGCCCGTGCCGCAGGAGGGGCAGACGCGGGTCTGCGGCGTGCCGAAGAAGTGGGCCTTCTGGCGCATGGCTGACAGGTCGAGGCTGAAGGCTTCCGTAGGCTTGATCAGCAGCGCGGCGCGGCCGCCCCTGACGCGGTTCTTGTTGATATCGTCACCGCCGGCGGTGGCGCTGATGTTGTCGAGATAGGCCGGGTCTCGGCGGGTGAAGGCGCTGACGCGCAGAGCTACCTTGTCCTGAATGATCGGCACGTTGACGGCGCCGCGCAGCGAATAGCCCTGGCCGCCGCCCGCGACGTTGTTAGCGCCGGCCTCGATTCGCCCGCTGAACTGGCTCGCGTCTGGACTCACGGTCACGTACTTGACCAGGCCGCCCAGGCTTGAGGCGCCATAGAGCGTGCCTTGCGGGCCGCGCAGCACCTCGACGCGCTGCAGGTCGGAAGGATCGATGTCGATCAGGGGCGATTGGGCCGAGGCCGCGCCCGAGGTCAGCGGCGCGTCGTCGAGGACGAAGGCCACGGTGGCGGCCGTGCCGCCCCCGGTGGTGACGCCCCGGATGGCCACACCGTTAGCGCGCTGTTCCGTGCCGCCCCCGCTCAGCGAAACCCCCGGCACGCGGTTATAGAAGTCGCGAATCTGAACCAGGTTCTGCTGCACCAGGCTGTCGCCGGTCACGGCGGCGACCGACACCGGCACGTCCAGCAGGCGCTCGGACTTCTTCTGAGCGGTCACGACGATCTCACTCATCGTCGTGGCGTCGCTGGCGGCTTCCTGAGCCTGGACGGCCGAGGCCGCCAGCAGGCAAGCGCCGCCCGAACCGGCCAGCAGCAGAACCTTCAAACCGTTGCGCATCGCAATCCCCCTTGGCGCGGAGGGGGCGTGAGCGCCACCTCCCCGAGATCAATATTCGGCAGGAGAATTGCAACAGGACGAATAGGCATTCAACATTTTGTTGACCTCAAAAACAAATCTTTGAATTCCGCCAATTTGCGCATAAATTCCGTGCACTAGTCAGCCACAACGCAGGCAAAATTCCTACAATCGACGCCAACCACCGATCGTGTTAACCCCGAGCCAAGGTTTGAATATCAACGTTTCGTTGAAGTCATCCGACCTTCATTGTCACCGCAAACGATCGCATGAAAGACCCAGTCCCCGTGCAAGACGAACAGGCCCTGCTGACGGTGCTTCAAGGCGTCGCCAAGGCGCTGGAGTGCGCCGTGAGCCAGCACACCGAGGTGGTGGTCCACAATCTGCGCCAGCCTGAATCCTCGATCGTCGAGATCGTAAACGGCCATGTCAGCGGGCGCCGGGTGGGCTCGGCGATCATCGCCGGTCCCGCCGAGGACAAGGCGTTCGACACCCTGGTCGCCAGCAAGGCCGCCGCCCATCCCCACGAGGTGCGGGTCGTCGCCAACTATACGTCCAAGGCCAGCGACGGCCGCGCGCTGCGCTCGTCCTCGGTCGTGATGTTCGACGCCGAGGGCGCGCCCGCCGCCGCGCTGTGCGTGAACGTCGACATGGGCGCGATCGAGAAGATCCAGCGCGACATTCAGGGCGCCCTGATCCCGACGGTGTTGCCGCCCCTGCCCGCGCCGCGCGCCGAGACCAATATCGAAGACTTGATCGAGGAGATCATCACCTCGGCGCTGGAGGGCGCCGGCGTGCCGGTTGAGCGCATGTCCAAGGCCGAGAAGAAGACTGCCGTGTCGATCATGCACGAACGCGGCCTGTTCGTGATCCGCGGCTCCGTCGAACGCGTAGCGGCGCGGCTGGGCGTCACCAAGTTCACGATCTACAATTATCTCGACGAGATCGGCGCCAAGCGATCGTAGAGACCAGCCATTGACTGACGGCGGGGAGCGTGGCTCGTTCGCGCCCATGGCGACGATGATCCTGAGCGTAATCGGAAGCGACCGGCCGGGCCTGACCCAGGCGCTGGCGCGCGCGGTGCTGTCGGCCGGCGGCAACTGGCTGGAAAGCCACCTCAGCCGGTTGGGCGGCCTCTATGTCGGTTCGGTGCTGGTCGAACTGGAGGCTGGCGATATCGACCGCCTGCGCGCAGCCGTCGCCGATGTCGACGCCCAAGGCCTGGAAGTGCGGATCGCGCCCACCGTCGAAACGACCAGCACGGTCGGCGAGACGGTCGGCTTCAGCGTTGTGGGCCAGGATCGCCCGGGCATCGTCCATCAGGTGACGGCGGTGTTGAGCGATCTCGACGCCAACATCGAGACCTTCGAGACCCGTCTCAGCGTGGAGCCTCATTCCGGCGCGCCGCTTTTCCACCTAGATGCTGTCCTGCGACTGCCGCCGCAGGTGGACGCTGAAACCGTCCAGGCGGCGCTGGAGGCGATCTCCGCCGAAATCATGGTCGATGTCTCGCTCGCCTCCACGATCTAGGAGGGCGCAAAGACACCGGAACCTTTGCCATAAAGCCGCGTTTTGAGCCCCACGCGCTGAAACGCGTACGGGGGCGTTGTGTCTGAGTTGCAAGTGTCATGGGCGCCGCCTTGGCGCGCCGTCAACGCGTGGCCGATATCTGGACGCGCCTATCATTGCACCTACGGCGCGACGCGTCTCAGGCGCCCAAGCCGCCACAACCGCTCCATCCACTCCGTCGCGCCCTCTTCACGTCCGAGCTCCCGATGCCGTTGAACAAGCCCTCTCCCGCGTCCCTTTCAGGACCAAGGATCGAACTCTGGTCGGCCTTGGGACTGGGTCTGGTGCTGGCCTTTTTCGTGATCAGCAGCCTGATCGCCTACCGCAATGTCGAGACCCTGCGGGTCAACAGCCAGAGGATCTGGCACACGCACGACGTCTTGATGGCGATGGACGAACTGCTGTCGACCATGCAGGACGCCGAGACCGGGCAGCGCGGCTATCTGTTGACCGGCAACGACAAGTATCTCGAGCCCTACCAGGTCGCTGTCGACGACGTGGCGTCGAAGGTCGAGACCATCGGCGCGCTCACCCGGGACAATCCCGTTCAGCAGGACAACCTCGTCCTGCTGAAGCGCCACATTGGCGCCAAGCTGGCGGAGCTGGACCAGACTGTCGCCCTGCGTCACCGCAACAACGCTCAGGCGGCGCTGGCCATCGTCGGCACCGACCGCGGCAAGGTCGAAATGGACGCCGTCCGCCGCCAGCTGGAGGTCATGCAGAAGGAAGAGAACCGCCTGCGCGATATCCGCCTGGCGGAAATGGACGGCGCCTATCGAACAGCCCTGTTCAGCGGCGTGCTGTCGGGCCTGGTCGGCGCGGCCCTGACTATCCTCGTGTTCTACCTGATCCGTCGCGCCGCGCGCGCCCACGTGCGGAACGAATGGTTGCAGTCGGGCCAGGTGGGCCTGGCGTCCGCGATGATGGGTGATCAGTCCGTCGAAGGATTGAGCGACAGTGTTCTGGCCTTCCTGTCGCAGTATCTGGGCTTCCAGGCCGGTGCGCTGTTCAAGGGCGAAGGCGGCCGTTTCCAGCGTGTTGCGGCCCTGGGAATCCCCGCCGACGCCAGCACGCCGACGCGCTTCAATCTCAAGGAGGGACTGCTGGGCAAGGTCGCCGCCGAAGGCGAGCTGACGGTCGTCCGCGACGTCCCGGAAGGTTACATGACGATCGGGTCGGCCTTGGGGCAGGACAAGCCGCGGCACCTGGTGCTAGCGCCGACCCACGCCGATGGCGCGGTCAACGCCGTGATCGAGCTGGGCTTCCTCCACCCCGTCGATGATCGCGCCTTGGATCTGTTGGCCCAGGCCGCGGACTCGATCGGAATGGCCCTCCGTTCGGCCCGCTATCGCACGCAGTTGCAGGACGCCCTCGAGGAAACCCAGCGCCAGTCCGAGGAACTGCAGGTCCAGAGCGAGGAACTGCGCGTCTCCAACGAAGAACTCGAAGAACAAGGCCGGGCCTTGAAGGAATCGCAGATCCGCCTGGAGCAGCAGCAGGCTGAACTGGAGCAGACCAACAGCCAGCTGGAAGAGCAGGCCCAGACCCTGGAGGCCCAGCGCGACGACCTGGAACGCGCCGGCGCCGCGGTCGCCCTGAAGGCCCGTGAACTGGAACAGGCCAGCCAGTACAAGTCCGACTTCCTGGCCAACATGTCTCACGAACTGCGGACGCCGCTGAACTCGCTGCTGATCCTGTCCAAGCTGCTTAGCGACAACCCCGCGGGCAATCTAACCGCTGAGCAGGTGAAGTTCGCCCAGACCATCGAGTCGTCGGGCAACGACCTGTTGACCCTGATCAACGATATTCTCGACCTGTCGAAGATCGAGGCTGGCCACGTCGAGGTGCGGCCGGAGAACCTGAGCCTGCAGCGCCTGACCGGCGACCTGAACCAGCTGTTCCAGCCCGTAGCCAACGCCCGCAAGCTGACCTTCGAAATCCATGCCGACGGCGCTCCGGCCGCCATCGAGACGGACCGTCAGCGCCTGGAGCAGATCCTCAAGAACCTGCTGTCCAACGCGTTCAAGTTCACTGAGAAGGGCGGCGTTCGCCTCGACATCCGCGCCGCCGGCGCTGGGCGGCTGGCTTTCGCCGTGAAGGACACCGGCATCGGCATCTCGCCTGAACAGCAGGAGAGCATATTCGAGGCCTTCCGCCAGGCGGACGGCACGATCAGCCGTAAGTACGGCGGCACGGGGCTGGGGCTGTCGATTTCCCGCGAACTGGCGCGTCTTCTGGGTGGCGCGATCACCTTGGAGAGCAAGGCCGGCGAAGGCAGCACCTTCACGGTGACCATTCCCCTAGCCTACGATCCGGCCAAGGTCGCACCGCGCGAACAACCGGCGCGAGCCGAGGCGGTGAGCCCGATCGTCCCGCAAACGCGGACGCCGCGGTCGACGCCCGTGTTCAAGACAATCGACGACGACCGCGACCAACTCTCCGACGCGCGCCGGGTGTTGCTGGTGGTTGAGGACGACGACAAGTTCGCCGGCATCGTGCGCGATCTTTCGCGCGAGATGGGCTTCCAGTGCCTGGCGGCCTCCACCGCCGAGGAGGCCCTGCGCCTGGCGCGTCAGTTCAAGCCCAGCGCCGTGGTCCTGGACGTCGGATTGCCAGACGAATCCGGCCTGATGGTGCTGGACCGTCTCAAGCGCGACGACGCGACCCGTCACATTCCGATCCACGTCGTTTCGGCAGCCGACCACAGCCAGACGGCCCTGTCGCTGGGCGCGATCGGCTATCTGGTCAAACCGGTCAAACGCGACGAATTGGCGGGCGTGCTCAAGACGCTGGAGGCCAAGCTCGCCAGCAGCGTCCGGCGCATCCTGATCGTCGAGGACGATCCGGTGCAGCGCGACGCGGTCGGCAAGCTGCTGTCGTCCGGGGACGTCGAGACCGTAGGCGTCGGCACGGCGGCCGAGTGCCTGGAGCAACTGCGCCGCCAGACCTTCGACTGCATGGTGCTGGACCTATCGCTGCCGGACGCCTCGGGCTATTCGCTGCTGGAAAGCCTTAGCCAGGACGGCGATCACGCCTTCCCGCCTGTCATCGTCTACACCGGCCACGACCTGTCGGCCGACGACGAGCAACGCCTGCGTCGCTATTCCAGCTCGATCATCATCAAGGGCGCCAAGTCGCCCGAGCGCCTGTTGGACGAGGTCTCGCTGTTCCTGCACCAGGTCGTGTCGGAGCTGCCGGCCGAGCAGCAGAAGATGATCCAAAAAGCCCGCAACCGCGACGCGGTGCTGGAGGGCCGCCGCGTGCTGATCGTCGAGGACGACATCCGGAACGTCTATTCCCTCACCAACGTCCTGGAACCCCGCGGCGCCATCGTCGAGATCGCCCGCAACGGCCAGGAGGCTATCGACGCCCTGAGCCGCTCCGCCGAACAGCCCTCGACCGCCATCGACCTGGTGCTGATGGATGTGATGATGCCGGTCATGGACGGGCTGACGGCCGCCCGGGCGATCCGCGCCGACGGACGCTGGGACAAGCTGCCGATCCTGATGCTCACCGCCAAGGCGATGCCCGATGACCAGGAGCGTTGCATCGCCGCCGGCGCGAACGATTACATGGCCAAACCCATAGACGTGGATAAGCTGCTGTCGCTGGTCCGGGTGTGGATGCCCCGGTGAACGAAGCCATGACCGCCAACACCGAGGATCTCGAGATCCAGCTGCTGCTGGAGGCTCTGCATCAACGCTATCACTACGACTTCCGCCACTATGCCCGGGCGTCGATCAAGCGCCGGCTGATCCATGCGCGCGGCCAGCTGGGCTTTCCGACCATCTCGGCGATTCAGGATCGGGTGCTGCACGATCCGTCGATGCTGCCGCGCCTGCTCGACTTCCTGACGGTGCAGGTCAGCGACATGTTCCGCGACCCGGCCTATTTTCGGGCGCTGCGGGAGAAGGTGCTGCCGCACCTGCGGACCTATCCTTCCCTGAAGGTCTGGATCGCCGGCTGCAGCGCCGGCGAGGAGGTTTATTCGCTGGCGATCTTGTTCAAGGAGGAAGGCCTCTACGAGCGGACCATCTTCTACGCGACCGACATCAATCCCGAGGCCCTGGCCGCCGCCGAGGCCGGCGTCTATCCCCTCGATCGCCTTCGCAAATTCACCGAGAACCACCAGAAGTCCGGCGGCAAGTCCTCGCTGTCGGACTACTACACCGCCGCCTATGGTCGCGCGGCCTTCGACAAGAGCCTGCGTAGCCGGGTGGTCTTCTCGGACCACAGCCTGGTCACCGACGCAGTCTTTGCCGAGATGCACCTGATCTCGTGCCGCAACGTAATGATCTACTTCGATCGCCCCCTGCAGGACCGCGCCATCGGACTGTTCCGCGAGTCCCTGGCCCGTAACGGCTTCTTGGGCCTGGGGTCGAAGGAAAGCCTGCGCTTCTCCGCCCATGCCCCGGCCTTCTCGGAGTTCGTGGCGGGCGAGAAAATCTATCAGAGGCGCGAGCGATGACCGACACCTCCGTCAAGGCCGTCGCCATCGGCGCGTCGGCCGGCGCCGTCCAGGCGCTGCTGGCTATACTGCCGGCGCTGTCGACGCGTTTCCCCCTGCCCGTCCTGGTGGTCGTGCATGTGCCGCCGGACCGCGACAACGCCCTGGCGCCGCTGCTGCAGTCCAAGTGCCAGATCATCGTGAAGGAAGCCGAGGACAAGGAGCCCATCGAGGGCGGCGCGATCTATCTGGCGCCTTCGGACTATCACCTGCTGGTGGAGACCGATAGAACCCTGGCCCTGTCCACGGACGAGCTGGTGAATTACTCGCGCCCGTCGATTGACGTGCTGTTCCAAAGCGCGGCCGACGCCTACGGTCCCGAGCTGCTGGGCGTCATCCTTACGGGCGCCAACCACGATGGCGCGGCCGGGCTGAAAGCCGTGCGTGACGCCGGCGGCGTGGCGATCGTGGAAGATCCGACCGGAGCCTACGCCGCCGCCATGCCGCTGGCGGCCCTCGAGGCCTGCCCGTCCGCAACCATCATGAACATCGATGCGATCGCATCGTATCTGTCGAGTCTGGGGCCCGCATGACGATGGCCGAAAAGCCGATCAACTTTCTTCTGGTCGACGACCTGGAGGAGAACCTGCTGGCGCTGGAAGCGCTGCTGCAGCGCGAGGGCCTGGCCTGCCTGAAGGCGCGCTCGGGCGAGGAGGCACTGGAGCTGCTGCTGGCCCACGAGGTGGCGCTGGCGCTGCTGGACGTGCAGATGCCCGGCATGGACGGCTTCGAACTGGCCGAGTTCATGCGCGGCAGCGAGCGCGCCCGCCATATCCCGATCATCTTCGTCACGGCCGGCAGCGCCGACCTGCAGCGTCGATTCCGGGGTTACGAAGCCGGCGCTGTCGACTTCATCCAGAAGCCGATCGAACCGACGATCCTGCGCAGCAAGGCCAACGTCTTCTTCGAGCTGCATCGCCAACGCCAGCAAATCCTGGCCCAACGCGACGAGCTAGAGGCGGCGACGCAAGCCCTGCGGCGAGCCGATCGTCACAAAGATAGTTTTCTGGCGGTGCTCGCCCACGAACTGCGCAATCCCGTCGCCGCCTTGAGCGGCGGCCTGCACCTGCTGAACAAGGACATCTCGCCCGAGCGCAGCCGGGACATCCGCGTCCGCATGGATCGCATGCTGACCCACCTCTCGCATCTGGTGGACGACCTTCTGGACGTCTCCCGCGTCAGCCAGGGCAAGATTTCGCTCAAGAAAGCGCCGATCGAGCTGGGCGAAGTCCTTCGCTCCGCCATCGAGGCCAGCCAGCACAACCTGGACGCCGGCGGCCACCGGTTCGTCTTCAAGCCCCCGGCTGAGGCGATCTGGCTGGACGCAGATCACACACGGCTGGCGCAGGTCGTGTCGAACCTGCTCAACAACGCCGCCAAGTACACACCGTCCGGCGGGGTCATCACGCTATCCGCCCATGCCCACGACGGCGTGGTCGAGATCAAGGTGGTCGACACCGGCATCGGCATCCGGCCGGAAATGCAGTCGCGGATCTTCGAAATCTTCGCTCAAGTCGAGGATCACCTGGCCAAAGCGCAGGGCGGACTCGGGATCGGCCTGGCCCTTGTGAAGCAACTGGTGGCGCTGCACGGCGGTGCGATCAGCGTAGAGAGCGCCGGCGAAGATATGGGCAGCACGTTCACGGTGACCATGCCCGTCGCCGCCACACCGGCTTAGCCGCGCGCCATCGCCATGCCGTCCGCCCCTGAGCGCATCGCGTCGTTCGGCTCCGCCAACTGTTCGAGCCGCCCTAGATCCGAAGGCTGAAGGCCGGCGTGACACCACAATCGCCATCGCAGCACGAGGCGCGCGCATGACTCAGGAACTCCGGCTCGTGCCACCAGTATTCGGCCGAGGCTTCGCAGACGAACCGTCGGCCTCCAGCTCGCGCGGCATGCTGGGCGGATGCGGCGAACGGACCAATTAGGTCGGCGACGCCATAAAGCTCCCCATGCTTAATCACCGTCGTGACCTTGGCCGCATCCTCAATGCGAGCGAGAGGATCGCCGTCGACCAGGACGAGATCGGCATAACGGCCCGCCTCGATCGTCCCCAAGGGCTCGTCCAGATACTCGGCCGAAGCGCTGGTGGCGGTGATCAGGGCCTCGTACGGCGTCATGCCGTAGCGGACCATGGCGCGCAGGTTCATGTGCAGGCTGACGGCGTTGAAGTCGATCGGCGAATCCGTGCCCGTGGTGATGCGCCCGCCGGCCCGAACGGTGCGCGCCACCTCGGCGACATTGCGCGACAGTGAGGCCAGAATGGCGGTGCGGTCCATGGCGGCCATCTGCTTGGCGCGCTCCAGCAGGCGAGCGTACTCCCAAGGCGGATAGAGCGCTCTGACCCGCGGATCGTCGACCAGCGAGCGGTCGTCGCCCAGCAGGGCCGTCGAGGTGAATAGCGTCGGCGTCCGCGCGGCCTTGCTGGCCACGAAGGCGGCGGTGACATCCTGGTAGATGTTGCCCAGGGCGCTGACCGTACGGGAGTAGCCGGTGCGGCTGGTTGCCCCCAGGTGCTCCATCCCGTCCATGCCCAAGCCCAACGCCGGATAGTGATAGTGCGACGTCAGCGGCACGCCCTTGGCGTGGGCCCAGGCGATGACTTCCTTCTGCCGCTCGCCTGACAAGCGGACATAGGTCTTGATCAGGTCGTAGGACAGCGCCTCGGCGCGTTGCAACTCCAGCGCCATCTGGCCCGGTTCGGTGACGGGCCGCATGAAGTTGTAGAAAATCCGCGAACCATCGATGGCCTCGCCGGTGGCGTAGTAGCGCGGGCCTATTCGCTTGCCGGATTCGATCGCCTCCTGATCCTCGACTGTATGATAGGCTGGACCGCCGGGCGAGCGCGTGGTCGTCACACCCAGCGACAGCCACAGCCGCCCCTCCCGATCGCCATAGCCGTAACCCTGCATCTGGCGATGGGTGTGCATGTCGATCAGACCGGGCATGACCGTGCCCGTGGGCGCGTCGATCACCTTGACGTCCGTCGCCACCTCGCCGCGTGGCGCGACGCCGGCGATGCGGCCGTCCGAGATCAGCACGTCGACGTTCTTGCGCAACGCCGGCGACTTGCCGTCCCATAGGTTGGCGGCGCGCACCACCAGGCGTCCTTTGGGTCGCACACTGGCCCAGGTCAGGCCGTGCGGCACGGTCCTGGGCGCCCCGCCAGTCGCGGCGATCAGCTTCAGCTGGCCGGCCGAGACATAGATCAGGCTCTTGCCGTCGCCGCTCCAGCTGACGGCGTCGGTAACCTCGTCGTTCAACGCCACGGGCGAGCCGAGCAGCTTGCCGGCCTCGTCCACGGGCGAGACGTGCAGGCGGCTGGCGAACACATAGGCCAGACTCTTGCCGTCCGGCGACCAGACCGGCCCATCGTCGCCGCGCGTGCCCAGCGAGCGGTCGGGCAGGATCGGGGCGTAGGTCCCCTTCCCGCTGGCTACGTCAACCGTCAGGATCTCGCTCAGCCCCTCGCGGAAACGGGCTGAGTACGGCTTGAAGGCGGCGTAGGCGATGGTCTTGTCGCCGGGTCCCCAGGTCGGTTTGCCCGGCTCCCAGATATCGCCGTAGACGCGACGGGTCTCGCCGGTCGCGGCGTCAGCGACGAACAGGCCGCCATTCTGGCTGAGAAAGGCGATCGACTTGCCGTCGCGCGACCAGGCGCTGGACACCGCCGCGCCGTCGAAATGGGTCAGTTGACGGCTAGCGCCCGTGACCATGTCGCGCAGCCAGATATCCAGTGTGCCGCCCTTATCTGTCGAATAGGCCAGGGTCCTGCCGTCCGGAGACAAGGCCGGGTCGACTTTGCAGAAGCCGTCGTTGATCAGCGGCTTGGCAGGGCCGCCGCCGATGTCGAGCAGGTAGAGGTCGTTAAGCGCCCGGAACACCACCCGCCGGCCATCAGGCGACAAGGCCGGGCTGCCGACGCCGACCACCGGCCGGGTTTTGGCCGACAGGAAGTCGCGGCTCTTCTTGGTGTATCGCGGCGTCAGCACGGGCGCCGCGGCCGTGAAGGCCACCACCTTGGCCTCGCCGCCGGGCTTGCGCAGCTTGATCTTACCGTCAGCCGTATGGACGAACTCGCCCGACGGCAACCATGAGACGCGGAACGGGAAGACGTCCTCGCCCCCGACCACCACGCCGACGGCGTTGCGCAGCTCGGCCTTGCCATTCACTATGGCCGTGAAGATCACATCTCGGCCATCCGGCGTGAAGGCCGGGCTGGACAGCGAGGCGGCGCTGAAGCGGTCGGCCGAGACCCTGACCTCGGCGATCGTGCGGCGCGCCCCGTCCAGGCCCTGGACTTCAATGCGGACCTTGTCGACCGTAAAGACGATGCTCTTGCCGTCCGGCGCCCATGAGGGTTCGAACTCGTCGCCGGGCCCCGCGCTGAACGCGGCGATCCCGCCGGTGGCGACGTCCAACAGATGGACGCCGTAACGGCCGCCCCGGTCGCTGGAAAAGGCGATCGTCTTGCCGTCCGGCGACCAGCGCGGCTCGCGGCAGTCGTAGACCCCCTTGGTCAGTTGCTTCAGCCCCCGCCCGTCCGCGCCGATCGTCCAGATATGGAAATTGCCGTCGCGATAGGACTGGAAGGCGATGGTCTCGCCATCCGGCGACCAGTCGGGCTGGGCGATCTCGAAGATCTCCTCCGTCAGCCGCCGGGCCGCGCCGCCGTCGATGGGGACCAGCCAAAGCATGGCGTAGACGTCGAAGGCCACGGTCTTTCCGTCCGGCGAAACCGTGGCGCAGATGTTGGTGCCTTCGGTGGCCGTGACGATTTTCGTGTCGGCGGCCAGCGGCTGATCGGCCGCCTCCGCGCCCGCCGGGATCAGGGCGGCGACGCTCGAGGCGGCGATCGCTCCACCGCCAATCGAGAACAGACGGCGGCGGCTGACGCCACGCTTGCGGCTCTTGGTCATCCTCAACTCGCAAAAAGGGGCCGATCCGGAGGCTGCCGGACCGGCCAGGCCAGATCTATCCTAGAAGCGCGCCGCCACGCGGGCGTAGTAGAAGCCGCCGCCGATCCCGTACGGAGAATACTGATTGTAGTAGGCGAAGGCGGGCGTGCCCCGATTGGCGGCGCGAACGCTGTCGGGATAGGCGTCCAGCAGGTTGTTGGCGCCGATGCTGACTGTAATGGCCTTGGTGGCTGCGAAACTGAGGTCGAGGTCGACGATCAGCTTCGGCGAGACGGTCTCGTCGTTGGCCGCCAACGCGGTGCGCTGGATGACCTCGCCATAGCGGGTCAGGCGCAGGTTGGTGTCGAACTTCCCGAGGGTCCAGTCGGCGCCCAGGATGTACTTGTCCTTGGGCGTGCCGACGGTCAGGTCGCCGATCTTGACGCGGTCGATATAGACGATGCCTGCCGCCGCTAGGGCCGCGGGCGGCTGCACGACGCGGGTGAACTCGTTTTTGGTGTGGTTGGCCGAGAAGGTCCACCTAACCGAGCCGAAGTCGCCGAAGTCGGTGCGGTAGTCGGCCACGAAGTCGATGCCGCGCGTCTTGGTGTCGGCGAAGTTGCCATAATAGAACGCCGCCTGCTGCGGGTTCAGGTTCTGGCTGGCCAGGGCGGCGCTGACGGCGGCGTTCGGGCCCAGGGTGCCGCTCTGCAGGATGCGGTTGTCGATCTTGATCTGATAGACGTCCAGCGTCACGTGCAGGCGGGGCAACGGTTCGGCGACGATGCCGACCGAGTAGTTGACCGACTTCTCCGGACGCAGCGGCTTGGCGCCCAGGGCGATGGCGGCCGGGTTGTCCGGCGGCAGCAGTTGAACCGGATAGAGCTGGGTGGTGGTGGCCGGCGGCACGATCACGCCGATCGTGCTGGACGAGGCATAGTGCTGCTGTTGCAGCGACGGCGCGCGGAAACCGGTGCTGGCCGTGCCGCGGATCGCCAGGTTCGGCAGGATGGCGTAGCGCGTGGACAGCTTGAAGGTCTTGGCGTCGCCGAAATCCGAATAGTGCTCGAAGCGGCCGGCGACGGCGACTTCCCAGGCTTTCGTCAGCTTCTGCTCGATGTTCAAATAGGCTGAGATGTTGTCGCGCGAGAACGCCCCCGCCGAGAACGGCGGGAAGCCGGTCACGCCCTGCGACCCGCCGGCGAAGACGACGCCCGCCTGCGGGCTGCCGGCCGGGGCGACATAGCCGCCGTTGACGTACGAGGCCGGCTCGCCCGCCACGATCTCGAACTTGTCATCGCGATATTCGGCGCCCAGGGCGACGAACAGCGGATCGGCGAAGACGCCGGTCGCGACCTCGCGCGTCAGGTCCAGGTTCGAGGTCCATTCCTGGAACTTCAACGCGCCCAGGTAGAAATAGCTGGGGCTGGCGGGGCCCAGGGAGGCGTTGAGCGAGTTCTCGTAGTAGTCGACATCGTCGCGGCTGAAGCTGGACGACAGGTCCCAGTCGAAGCCCAGCAGCTCGGCGCCCTTGGCCCCGAACGAGACCTGGAAGTCGCGGTCCTTGAGGAACAGGCGCGGCGTGTAGCCGTCGGGATAGACGGCCGTGTTGTTATTGCTGGCGTTCGGATTGCGGAAAGTCAGCCAGGCGGCGGTGTTGCGGCTGGAGAAGGTGCCGAACGAATAGAGGTCGATGGTGTCGCTCAGCGGCGAGCCGGCGCTGTAGCCCAGCGAGAACAGCTGCACCTGCGGCGAGCCCGGGTGGCTGGTGTGGCGGTTGGCGGTGGCTTCGCGCGGATCCAGGGTCGAACCGGCCGTGCCCACCCGGACCGGCTGGCCGGCGGCGTTCAGCGGGAAGTACATCTGGGTGGTGTTCAGCGTCTTGTCGCCCCGGTCGGTGGGGTCGGTCAGGCGCACGTCCGCCGTCAGGTTCAGATAGCCGGCCTCGCCCAGCTTCATGCCGAGATTGCCCGAGACCTGGCCGGTCTCGCCGTCGCCCTCGGCGGTCTTGCCGTAGAGCGCGGTCATCGAGCCGCCCTCGGGGCTCTTCTTCAGGATGATGTTGATGACGCCGGCGAGGGCGTCCGAACCGTATTGAGCCGAGGCGCCATCGCGCAGCACTTCGATCCGCTCGATCGCGCTGGAGGGGATCAGGTCCAGGTCGGGCGGCGACTGACCGTTCTGCGTCGTGCCGTTGACGAACAGGATGGCGGTGTTGTGCCTGCGCTTGCCGTTGACCAGAACCAGGGTCTGGTCGGCCGACAGACCGCGCAGCGAGACCGTCTTGATCGCGAAACTGGCGCCCGCGCCGCTGTTGGAGGTGTTGGCCGACGGCACCAGGGTCGAGATCAGGTCGCGGGTAGACTGCTTCCCGCTCTTGGTCAGCTCGGCCGCCGAGATGACGTCGATCGGCGCCATGCTTTCGGTCACCGTGCGCGAGGTCGAGCGCGTGCCGGTGACGATCACCTCCTCGATGATGCTGGTCTCGGGCTCGGGCGGCGGAGCCGGCTCTGGGGCCGGAGCCGAGACCGCGCCTGCCACGCCGGACCAGCCCGTGCGGATCAGTCCGGTGCGCGGCGAGGCCAGGATGATCGTCTTGCCGTCGTTGGAGACCACCGTCAGGCCGGTGCCGCTCAGCAGCTGTTGCAGGGCGCGGTCGACCGGCAGAGCGCCGCGCACCGGCGCGGTGCGCTTACCTTCGGCGGCGTCGGACTGCACCAGAATTTGCACGCCCGCCTGACGCGCGAATTGCCGGATTCCCGCCGCCGCCGGCTGAGCGTCGATCTTGAAGGTCGCCTGGGCCAGCGCCGCTCCAGCGCTCAGCGCCCAACCGGCCGCGGCGGCCAACAGCGCCCCTCGCCTGGCGGAACGGTTCGTCCACACACACATCGACAATCCCCCATCGCTCCGAGGCCAGCCACGCGCGGCCTCTTGAACGGACGAAGGGTGGGCGACGATTTTCCGGGGGGCGGGCGGGCGCCTGATCCGATCACCGCCCGACACGCCCGCTTTTTGCGCCAGCTTTGACATCCGGCGCCCGTTTCGCATGCGTAGCCGCATGGCCGCCCGCTAAGCCGGACGCCTTTGCCTACGGCCGAACTACGGGCTTAGAGAGAAGGAGCGCGGCTGATCCTGATGGTGTGGGCATCGCCGCTGACAACCGCGTCAAGGGTGGCGGCGACGGCGGCCGCGAAACTTTCGGGCTCGTTGGTCTGGAACAGGCCGACGAAACGCTCGCGCGCCAGGATGGGATCCTCAATCACGATCTGGCGGCTGTTGTAGCGATTGAACAGCTTGGCGGCCTGCTCAAGGTTCTCACCGTCCAGGGCGATCTCGCCGTTACGCCAGGCTAGGCTGCGCTCGATTTCGGATGGCGACTCGGCCACCGCGGGGAACGCCGCGCTGGCCAGGATGACGCGCTCGCCGGCGGACAGACGACGCCGCGACGTCGTATCGCCTTCGACCCAGGCCTCGACCAGGCCCTCGGTGACCATGACGTCCACGCCGGCGCCGGCCTCGTCACCGCGCCGCACGGAGAAGGCGGTGCCGACCGCGCGAACCCGCACTCGCCCCGCCGCCACGACGAACGGCCGTTGCGGATCCTTGGCGACCTGGAACCAAGCCTCGCCCTCCTGCAACAGGATCCGTCGCGACCGGGGCTTCATAGTCACGTCCAAAGCACTTTTTGTGTTGATCGCCACCAGCGAGCCGTCAGCCAGCGGCACCCGCCGAATCTCGCCCAAGCGCGTATCCAGGCGCTGCGGCCGCAACGCCCACACGCCGAAGCCGCCGGCGAGCGCCGCGACCAATCCCCCGCCCACGCCGGCGATAAGCGCTCGCCGATGCGGACGGTCGGCGACGGCGGCCTCCAGCGACGGCGTGGCGCTAGCCAATGCCCTGCCACGGTCCAGAAAGCTGATCGCCGCCTGGGCGCGCAGGAAAGCGCCAGCCCTGCGCGGATCACCTCCGAGCCAAGCTTGCAGCTCGCGATCATCCTCGGCGTCCCGCCCACCCGCGTCGACGCGGGCGGCCCAATCGGCCGCCTCCTCGTCAATCTCGCTTGCGGACGGAATTGAGTTCATGGGCCTTGCCGACTGCCGGATAATCTTGCGCCGCCGTTTCCGATAAGGCCCGCAAGATTAAACGCAAGCCCCTGGCCGACTGCATCTCCACCACGTTCTCGGTGATTCCCAGCCGTGCGGCGGTCTCCTTCTGGGAGAGACCGTGGATCCGGCGCAGGGTAAAAACCTGCCGACACCGCTCGGGAAGCTCCTCGATCAACCGTTGCACCCTCCCCAACTCGCGACGGCCAGCGACCACACGCTCTGGAGAGGGCCCTTCATCTACGACGTTCAGGGCGTCGATTTCCGTGACGCAATCGATGCGAACGATGCGCGCTCGGCGGATTTTCTCGATGGCGATGTTGCGGGCGGTCCGAAAGAAATACGCGCGCCCGCTGGCGATGTGAGCCACGCTGTCCAGAGCGGCCAGACGGCAATAGGTCTCCTGGACCACATCGTCGATGTCGGCGGGCGCGCTGCCCGATCGGCGCAGCCACGCCCGCACATCCGCTTCGTGCGGGAGGATCTGGCCGCCGACGAAGGCGACGATCTCGGCGCGGCTCTGCTTCAACGGGCCCTCGATGGCGACAAAATCAGCCACGAGGAGGGTTGGATCGATCGCCTTTCGCGACAATACGACTGCCCGGCTGGATCCGCTGCATGCCGCCGGGCGCCGGCCGTCCGGGCAATTGGCAGCCCTCGGCGCCCGAACTTGGTCGCTCCGGAGCTGCTGGCCTACCCGGCCCCGGCTTGGAGAAAGTCGGCGCCGAAGCTGTCCCGGCGATCGGCCGGGTCTCGACGGCGTTTTGACGCAAAAAGGAAGCCGGCGAGGCTGAACCTCGCCGGCCGGGCGTTTGTGCGCAGGAGAGCCACAAACAAGGCGGTGGCGGGAGGGACCCGCCCGGGAAATCAGAACTTGCCGCGAACGCCGAACTTGATCGTGCGGCCGTTGAACTTGGCGTAGTCCATACGGGTCTTGCGACCATCGCCGTAGCGACCGCTGACGTCGTCGAAGAAGTCGTAGGTCAGGGCGTTGGTCAGGTTAAGCGCGTCCAGGCGCACCTCGATGCTGTCGTTGACCTTGTAGGTCACGTTGCCGTCCAGGAAGCCGCCCCCCGAATGCCAGCGCTGCAGATCCGAGCCGTTGTTGGTGGTCTCGATGATATTCTTGGCCTTGTAATTGTAGGAGAGGCGAAGTCCGAAAGGCCCCTTCTCGTAATATCCGGTCAGGCTGTACGAGTACTTCGGCACCGTGTTGACGTTGATGATCTTGCCGCCCGTCGTCGTGTAGTCGTAGCCGGACGTGTTGACGTGGGTGTAGCTGGCCAGCGCGCCCAGGCCGCTCCAGAAGCCTGGCAGGAAGTCGAACGACTGCTGGTAGGCCAGTTCGTAGCCGTCCAGCTTGATCGTGCCCTGGTTATAATAGGTCGCCAGGGTGATCGGCAGGCTGGGGTCGATCTTGCCTGTCGCCGGGTTCTGGAAGATCGGCGCCAGGGCCGTGTCGGGCAGACCCAGCGACGAGAACGGCACGGTGGTCGTCGTCGAGACCGTGGTGTCCTTCAGCTCCTTCTTAAAGAAGCCGGCGCTGAGAATGCCGCCGCGGCCGAAGTACCATTCCAAGCCGGTGTCGTAGTTGGTCGAGGTCTGCGGCAGCAGGTCCGGATTCCCCGAGGTCGCGCGGGTGTCGTAGATGTTCGGGATGACGGTGTTGGCCGCGATGATCGACAGCGAGGCGCGGGTGATCGTCTTGCCCCACGACCCCCGCCAGATCAGCTTGTCGGTCAGGTCATAGGCGAAGCTGGCCGACGGCAGGGTGTTCTTGTACGAGCCATCGGCCTGGTTGGGCACATAGGTCGTCACCGTGCCGTTGGTCTGGCGCAGGTAGTTGTCGATGTGGGTGCTGGTTTCAGAGTAGCGTACGCCGGCGTTGACGCGCAGCTCGCGGTCGAAGACCTGCCCCTTCAGATCGGTCTGCAGGAACGCGGTCTTGACCTCTTCTTCCGCCCCGAAGCTGGCGTTGAAGTCGATGGGCGTCGCCTTGGCCGTGCCGATCGGGTCGAAGGTGCTCATCACGTAGTCGCGGCTGAACGTCGCCCACTGCTGGGGATAGCCAGAGCCGATCACCAGATTGTCCAGCGGAACCTCGTGCAGCATGGCCGCCCGCAGGCCCGTGGCGCCCAGACTCGCGATCTTGGCCGTGCCCGCCGCGGTAGCGTTGCGCTTGGTGGTGGTCTTGCGGGTCGAGACGTAGGAGAATCCGCCCTTCAGGCGCCCCTCGACGCCGAACAGGCCGTAGTCCCAGTCGGCGAAAAGCTTGGCCGTCTTTTCCTTGTCGACCTCGCGCCGCCAGTCGAAGCCGACACCAAAGTCCTGGTAGTTGTTTGGATTGGTGAAGTCGACGCCCGGCGCCGACAGGGCCGGATAGACGTGGTCGTCGGTATAGTCGATCGTCGTCGTCACGCCGTAAAGGTTGGCGATCAGGCGGTTGCCGGTGAAGTAGGCGTCGCTCTCGCTCAGGCTGCCCTGGGCCGTGACCTTCAGCTTGTCGGTGAGCTCATAGCTAGCGTTGAACGAGGCCATCTTGAACTCGGTCTGCGAGTTGTAGAAGTAGCTCTCGCCCAAATACGACGTATTGCCGAACGTGCCTTCCAGCAGGTTGGAAGCCGGATCCAGGGTGACGTTGATCGGCACCAGGCCGTTGTGGCCCGGCGCGCCCGCTTGGGCGGCCGTGTTGGTGGTCTTGGAGTTCCGGATCGGCAGGCCGAAGGTGTATTCGTCCAGCGAGTCCTGGAGCTTCGAGTACAGGCCATCGACGCTGATGTTCAGCTTGTCGTTCTGATACTGCAGCGATCCGACCGCACCGGTCCGCTCCCGCGTGTTTTCGCCGCCATAATAGCGATAGAAGCGCGGCAGGTAGCCGTTCTCGATCTGCGCCTGGGTCAGCGAGCCGCGATTATAGCGCGGGTCGGCGAAATCCAGGGTAACGGCGAACGGGCCCTTGTTGGGCGACAGGCTGCCCAGGGCATGGCTGTTATAGCCGCCGGTGACCTCGAAGCCTGAACGGTTGTTGACGCTCTTGGAATGGGCGACGGCGAACAGCGCCCCGAAATTTCCCCAAGTGTTGGAGAACAGCGCAAAGCCGGCCGGGTCCAGATGCTTGGACTTGTCATTGTATGAGCCGACCACCTGGTAGCGGATGTGGCGGCCCGGACTGTCGAACGGACGCGGGGGTCTGCAGGTCGACGACACCGCCGATGCCGCCCTCCTCCAGCTCGGCCAGTGGCGTCTTGTAGAAGTCCACGCGCCCGAACAGCTCCGAGGCGAAGACGTCGTAATTGAAATCGCGCGACGAGCCGCCGACGTTGCTGGATGAGGTCGTGCGGACCGGCGCGCCATTGATGGTGGTGACGTTGTAATCCGAGCCCAGGCCGCGGATCGAGATCCGTTGGCCTTCGTTCGAGGCGCCGTCACGGCTCAGATAGACACCTGGAATGCGCTGCAGCGCTTCGGCGACATTGGCCTCCGGGAACTTGCCGATGTCCTCGGCCACGATCGAGTCGCGGACGACGATCGCGTCCTTCTTCAGGCCCAGGGACTTCTGCAGCGAGGACCGGAAACCCGTGACCACCACCTCGTCCACCGTGTCCTGGCTAGCGCCTGGCGCGGCGGTTTGGGCCCAGGCGCCCGTCACCACGCCGCTCGCGCCGACGGCCATCATCGTCGTCAGCAACAGCTGCTTCTTGAATTGCTTCTTCATTCTTCCCTCCCCTGGCGGCTCATTGGCCGCGCAGTTTCCCACTCCCTCCCGAGGCGGCCCGGAAGGACTGCTCCGCGACAGCGGTGCGTTCCAAGATTTTGAGAACAAACGCTTTTAGGGCGGCTAGGCGGTTGAGCTCCGCCGGAATGATCTAGGCATGTTTCCTCACCTTCGAGCTTTGCGCTTCTGCCGTCAGGCGTAACACATAGCGAAGCGCTGAAACATATATAGGAACGTCATTTGTATGATTTTTCAGCGCCCAAGGCGTTTCAGCGATCAATGTTGCGTGACAGCAACACACCCTCGACGGCTGGGCATGCGAAAATGGGCGTTGCGGCCGGCCGCGACGCCTGGACGATCGCCTCGGCCGAGACTCAGCGGTAACCGAACTCGGCGCTGATCTTCTGGGTGGTTTCCTTGACGTAGGCGGCGACCGTCGCGATCCGCGCATCGTCCATGTACTGAGCGACCGATGACACCGAAACTGCGGCTATGATCTTGCCGGTCATGTCGCGGATCGGCGCGGCGACGCACCGGATGTGATCCTCGTTCTCATCGAGATCCAGCGCGTAACCCAGCTCGCGGTACTTAGCCATCACCTCCAGCCACTGGCGCAGGTCGTAGCGATAGCGCGGGAAGACCGCCGCCTCGCGTAGGAACACCTCGCGCAGGAGATCTTCGCTCTCGTCCAGCAGCAGCGCCTTGCCAAGCCCCGTATGGCGCAGAGGCTGACGCTCGCCGACCACGCAGCGCACCTCGATGCGGCGGGTGCCCGGAATCTTGTCGATATAATGGACTTGATCACGGTCCAGGACACCCAGATTGACGGTGTCGCCGGTATCGATCGACAGCTGGCGCAGATGGTCGTGGCTGACGCGCGTCAATGTGATCTGTTGCGAAGCCGCGTAGCCCAGTTCCAGCAGCTTGGTGCCCAGAGCGTATCCCTCGCGCGGCGAGAAGGACAGGAACCCCGCCTCGACCAAGGTCGAGGCCAGGCGGTGCACAGTCGTCTTGTTCAGGTCCAGCGACTTGGCCATCTTGCCGAGCGTCGTGTCGCCCTTGGCCACCCGGCTCAGCACTTCCAGTCCCTTGAACAGGGTCTGGGCGCCTGCGCTCGTCCGCGACGAGGAGGCCTCATCCGCATCCGTCGGGGCGATGTCCGTCATATCAACCATTCACGCGGAGCCGCGGCGACATTGCCGCGAGCCGTACCGAATAGTGATACGGCCACGCCAGCGAAATGCAATGGCTGCTCGCAGGTCGCCGTTCCGGTTCAGTACTCGACGGCATAGTCTTTCTGGAACGGCTGACCAGCGAAAGCCAGCTTTTGGGTCCAAGGCTGAGCGGGCGACGTCCAGTAGCTGTCGGACGCCGGCAGACCCAGGGCCAGGAAGCCCTCGGTCGTGATGTACATGCTGCCGTTGTTTGAATACCAGTCGCCAAGCGCGGGGTTGTGACCGGCGAAGCCGATGGTCAGGAAGCCGTCCTTGAAGTTGCTCTCGTGGTTGAAAATCGCCTTGTGCACGGCGGTCAAAGCCGAGCGCGCCTGGCCTTCCGAGATCCTGGCTGGCAACTGCTTACGCAGCGACAGCAGCGCCAGCGGTTGGAACGCCGCCGTGCGATAGGTTAGCGACCGGCCGAACGGCGGAAAGGTCCCCTCGGGCGAGATGAACCGCTCCAGGTGCTCGGTGAAGCGCTGGGCGCGCTTGAGCGCCAACTCACGCCATTTGGTCAGGTCGTCCTTCCAGAACGGCGCCTTGTGGGCCTCCATGATCTCCAGAACCTGGATCATCATCGGGTGCATCACGAAGGCGTTGTAGTAGTCGAAGTGGAAGGTCGCGCCGTCCTTGATCCAGCCGTCGCCGACGTACCAGTCGTTGATCGCGCGCACGGCGGCGTTCAGGCGCATCGGATCGGCCTCTTCGCCGATCTGCAGCAGGAATGCTTCGTTCATGGCGGCGAACAGCAGCCAGTTGGTGATCGGCGGATTGAACCGGCGGACGCCCTTGATCTCCTCGACGATGCGCTTCTTCGTCGTCGCGTCCAGCGGCTCCCACAGCGCCTTGGGCGCGCGCAGCAAGGCTTGTGTGAAATAGGCGGAGTCGACCAGCGCCTGGCCGTGGACGCGCCAGGTCAGGTAGTCGGGGCTCTTGGGATCCACCGAATGGGCGTAGGCTTGCAGCGCCTGCTCAGCCAGTCGCTTTCGGATCTTTCCCTCGGCGGTGGCGTCCCCGGGCAGGGCCAGCCAGGGCGACAGGCCCGAGATCATCCGCCCGAAGCACTCCAGATAGGCCACGCCGGGATCGCGACCGTCCCAGGTGGGGCTGAGCTCCAGCGCGAAGCTCTTCTTCAGCTCGCCCTTGGACATGGCCGACAGGACCGGGCTGGCGATCTTCTCCAGCAGGCCGGCCATGTAGGCGCGGTCATCGACCGGAGCAGCGGGCTTGGCGGCGGCGCTGGCGCCGAGGGTCGCCGCGCCGACCAGGGCGGCCTTCATGAAGTCACGCTTGTGCATGGCCGCCTGCCCTACTTCGCCGGCTTCAGGTCGAGGTCCGCGACCGCTGTCGCCGCCAGCAGGAAGGCGCCGACGCCGTAGAACTGGGTGTCCTCGTAGCTGACGTTCTCGGGGCGATCGCCGATCGGCTGCACCCAGCCGAACTTGCCATCCGGATGCACGGCGCGCGTCAGAGCGCCCCAACCCTTGCGGACTGTCGGCTCATAGGTCGCGCGGTCCAGGAGACCGGCCTTTAGCCCCCAGGCCAGGCCATAGATGAAGAAGGCGGTGCCGCTCGATTCCGGCAGCGACTTGGTGGGATTGGCTAGCAGCGACGGCGACCAGTAGCCATCCGGCTTCTGGATAGCCTTCAGCTTGGCGGCCATCTCCTTGAAGACGGTCTCCATGCGGACGCGGTCAGGATCGCCCGGCGGCAACAGCGGAATGATCCGCGCCAAGCCGGCCAGCACCCAGCCGTCGCCCCGGCTCCAGAACACCTTTTCGCCATCCGGTCCCCGCCGCGTGAAGAAGCGCGAGTCCCGGTAATAGAGGTGCTCGTCCCTGTCGTAGAGGAAGTCGGTGGTGGCCGCGAACTCCTTGCGGGCGTAGGCGGCATACTTTGGATCTCCGGTCACGGCCGAGAGTTCGAACCACGTCGCCGGAGCCATGAACAGAGCGTCGCTCCAGCACCAGCGCTGATCGCAATCGACGCCCCGCGGATCGGTGTATTCGGCATGCTCCAGACCCACCTTGGGCGGATAGGCCAGGATCGCGTCGAAGCGCTGGCGCAGCGGCCCGATCGCCGCGTCGCCGGCCCCATGCTTGGCCGCCCAAAGATAGGACTGGCCGATCACATGCTCGTCGGCGTGATAGAACCGCCGGCCCAGGGCCCATTTGTTGGCCGCGCCCCGCGCGAGGATCGCCTGGCGGTAAGCCGGGTTGTCCGAGCGGTCGGCTAGGTCCCGCAGGCCGACGAACAGGGCGCCTTGCACCCAGCCGGCCGGATCGGCGCTGTCGCGCGCGGCTTCCGGCGGGATATAGCCGGCGGCCATGGTGGCCAGCTGGTAGTCGGCGACCTTTTCGGCCAGCCGCATCACGTCGGCGCGGGCATAGGGAACGGCGGCGCTAGCTTGAGCCGGCACGGGAGCCGGCTTGGCGGGCGTGGCCATGGCCGGACTGAGCGCCGCCGTCGAAACGGCCAGACCGATCATCGTGCGGTAGACAAACTTCATCGTTTCGCTTCCTCCATTTGGGACCGGGTTCGCCCGGCCTCTCTTTATGGGTTCACCCCGTCAGCGGGGCTTGGCGCTCACTGCAGCTGGCAGATGTCGAGCACGTTCATGTCGTGATAGTCGAGGTTCTCGCCGCCCATCGCCCAGATGAAGGCGTAGCTGCCTGTGCCGACGCCGCTATGGACCGACCATGGCGGGCAGATCACCGCCTGCTCGTTCTCGATCACCAGGGACCGTGTGGCGTCGGGCTCGCCCATGAAGTGGACCGCCCGGGCGTCGTCGCCGAAACGAAAGTAAAAATAGGCCTCAGACCGGCGATCGTGCAGGTGCGGCGGCATGGTGTTCCACACACTGCCCGGCTGCAGGATGGTCAGGCCCAGCAGCAGCTGCGCCGAGGCGCAGACGCCTGGCACGACCAGTTGATAGATGATCCGGTGGTTGGCCGTCTCGAGCGAGCCGCGTTCCAACGGAATGGCCGTTGCCGTCGAGATCGCCTTGGTCTCGAAGGCGGCGTGGGCCGGCGTTGAGGCGAGGTAGAAGCGGATCGGCCTGGCGGCGTCGATGTTCTCGAAGCGAACCTCGGCCGCACCGCGCGTGATGTAGAGGGCGTCCAGGGGGGCCAGCACGAAAACCTGGCTATCGACGACAACGCGGCCTGCGCCTTGCCCGACATTGACCACACCCATTTCACGGTTGGCCAGGAATGGCTGTCCCGCCTGAGACGGCGGCTCGGTGTGGGCGGGCAGGATCAACGCCTCACCCAGCGGCGCGGCGCCGCCGATCACCAGACGCTCCTGGTGCAGGTAATTGAGCTTCACCGCGCCGGGAACAAACAAGCCGTCGATCAGATAGCGATCGCGCAGATCCTGATTGCTGGCCCCCGCCATCATGTCGGGATGGGTGGCGTAGAAGACCTTGTCGTATGTCAAGCTTCAGCCCCCAATTCCATCACTTCAACGTCGCGCCCCCCGCGAAAGTCACGAGCGGCAGCACACCGAAACCCATGCCCTTATAGCATTTATCTGACAAATACGTTCTCGGAACGCAAGTCCATAAATCGGAACGACAAGGCTTTAGCGCCTGTTCACTCGCGATGCTACCGTGTCCATGCAAAGACGTTAAAGTTCGGAGAAACTGCGGACTAGATTTCTAGAAGGCGCCCGTTACGGAGTTTGCCCGTACCGTGTAAAAATCGGAACAGCTATTCCCGCAAAATGGACTCATTGCGCAACATCTAGAACGCACCCCGGATCGAAACCGTCACGGCCCGCCCGTCGTAGTCGTTGGCCCGGGGGACCTGCTCGATGTTCTGGTACTGGGTGCGCCGCGCATTGGTCAGGTTGTAGATGTCGACGGCCAGATTCAGGCGATCGTTCACGGCGAAGGCCACCGACGAATCGATCTGCCCTCTGGCCTTCACCCGACTTGTCCCGCCCGTAAAGGTGTTCACGCCGGATAGGATGTACTCGTCGCGATAGTTATAGACCATGCGCACGCCCAGGCGCTTGGTCTCGTAATAGCCGATGACGTTGTAGCTGCGCGCCGAGACCCCTGGCAGGATAGCAGGCGATCCGTCGGGATTCTGACCTTCGATCCGTGTCAGCGAATAGTTGATGACCCCGCCGAAATTGCGCCAGAAGCCCGGCAGGAAGTCCAGGTTCTGCTGCAGACTGAACTCCAGGCCGGTCACGCGCAGCGGCCGGTCCTGATTGAAGTTACCGGTGGCGGTGATCACCGCTGGCTTTCCGGCCACCAGGATGTCGCTGAGGCACTGGTCGCCGCGGATCGTCAGGTGGCCCAAGCCGAAGGCCGTGGCGTCGGCCGGGCAGAGCTTCTCCAGCCGGTTCTCGACCGTCGCCAGGTTACGGATGTCCTTGCGATAGACATCCAGCGACACCATTCCGCCCGAGCGATTGTACCACTCCAGCGACACGTCATGAGAGAAGGCCGTGAACGGCGTCAGGTCGTAGCCGCCATAGGTGATGTTGAAGCCCTCGTCGGTCGCCGTCACCGAACTGGCCGGACTGAGGTTGCGCGGCTGGGGCCGCACGAACGTTTTGTAAGAGGCCAGCCGCAGCACCAGCGTCTCGCTGAGATCGGCCGCGACCAGCAGCGACGGCAGCCACTCGCCGTAGTCGCTCTCGAAACTGGCCGGGTCGTAGCGGATGTCGCCCGATAGCGCTGTGTTGCGGTTCAGCGTGACAATGTCCTGCTGGGTGTGCTCATAGCGCAGCCCCACATTGCCCCGTATCGGCAGCCGCCAGGCGCGCCAGTCAAACCGCCCCTGCACATAGGCGGCGCCGGTCCGGCCCGAGACCCGAAAATTGTTGGCGGAATACGACTCGCTGGAGGGATCGTTGACCCAGCCGGTCGTCGTCAGCAGATCGCCGGACTGCAGGTTGACCGGCTGCAGGCGCGCGACAGCGTAGTCGTAATCGACGCTGGTGAAGGGGTTCAGAAACCGCGGAGCCGCTCCCCCGAAGAAATCGGCGGCATAGGCGCTGCTCTTCAGGAAGCTGGCGTCGATGTTCTGGGTTCGCACGCCCTTGGCGCTAGTCCGATAGCCCCGCGAAGCGAACCGAGTGCGCTCCAGCCTCACGCCGCCCGTCAGGGCTGAGAACAGGCCGCCGGTGATGGAGTGGTCGACGTCCAGCTGGGCCGCGTCGATGGCGTTGCGCGTATAGCCGGACGACCCGGCCACCACCAGCTGGTCGCCGACGCCGTTCTGCTGAAAGGCTGGATTGGCCGTCCCCAGCCAGCTCCATGGCCCAGGCGTAACGGGGGGCGCGGACCGCGGCGCCAGGGTCAGAATGTACTTCCGGATATCCGCACCGCCGGAGAAGAACGTCCCCGAGACCCCGTTGCCGCCGACCTTGGCGACATTGCGCCAGTCGATCTGGGTCTGGGTGTAGTCGTAAGCCCCGCGCGAACTGATCAGCGCCCCCGTCAGGCTCCAGCGTCCCGCCGACCACAGGGCCCGGCCATTCAGGCTCCAGGACTCCTGGACGATCGGCTCCGAGCGAAAGGAGGTGTTGATCTGGGCGTTCGAGAAGTCGACCTCGTTCACATAGGCCAAGCCGTCCGACAGCTTCTGCAAGGGTGTCGTTGGGGCGACGATCGTGTTCGCCGACCGCATGTCAACCTCGTTCATCTCCGTGAAGTTCTTGGCCAGGTCGCGGCGCGTGAAGAACCCATCGAGGCTGACCTTCACGCGGTTCGAAGGGGCATATTCGACTCCGGCCGCCGCCGTCAGCAGATCGCCCTCGTTGAGCTTGACTACTTGGCGCACATCGGACGGGAACAGCACACCCGTGCGCGCCAGCTGCGCCGTGCCCAGGGCGCTGCAGGCCTCACCTTTGGCGCAGGCGCCATCCGCCGCCAGCGGCGCGAAATAGTCCGCATAGCGTGTCCGAAACCCAGGAGTCAGGTCGTTGAGCGGCGTGTACTGATTGAAGTTGATCGAGTCCCGGCGAAACCGTTCCTTCTTGAAGGCCACCACACCATATGCGGCCAGATCAGGCCGGAAGTGGCGCCCGGCGGAAAGCGTCACGGCGGGCGTGGCCAGTTCGCCCAGGCTGTCCTTCTCGTAGGAGAGCTTGTAGGCGGCGCCGTCCCGGCGGCTCAGCGCCGACTGGATCTTCAGGTCGATGTTGCCGCTCAGCCCGCCCGACTGGTCCGAGGCCGACGGCGACTTGTTGATGGTGATCGCCGAGAAGATGTCCGAGTTGAACGCGCCCAGCGGCGCCGAGGAGTCCAACATCGGCTCGGCGAAGGCTTGGCCGTTGATGGTGATCCGCGCGAAGGCGCCCGGCAAGCCTCTTAAGTTGATCGTGGCGTTGCGGGACTCGGCCTCGCGATTGATCTGGACGCCCGTGATGCGCTGAATCGCCTCGCCGACATTGAGATCGGGGAAGCGCCCCAGGCCGTCCGACGAGATGGAGTCAGTGATCCCCGGATTGGAACGCTTCATGCGAATGGCGTCGGCGTAGCTTTGACGAAAACCCGTAACGACCACGGAGGCTACGACTGTCTCCTCGGCGGGCGCGACGGCTTCGACAGGCTTGGGCGGCGCGCGTCTCACGATCAGAACCGCGCCGTTCGGACGCGGCTGGGCCACGAGGTCGGTGCCCTGCAGCAGAACGCGCAGGGCTGTGCCGGTGTCGAGCATCCCTGACAGCGCCTGCGTCATGACGCCCTTGAGGTCGGCGCTGTTGGCCAGGACCTGGAGCCCGGACTGGCGAAAGAATGCCTGCAGGGTGTCCACCGCCGGGCCGGCCGCGATGTCGAAGCGCTTCAGCCGCGTCTGCGCCTGGGCGTGACCCGCGGCCAGCAGAACGCAGGTCGCCAGCAACAGCGATCGCCCTCTTCCCCGACCGCGACTGGTCGACGACGCCATCCAGCGCTCCCCCTTCCCTCTCGGCGTCTTCGATCGCGCGCGGCGATCGCGAGCCTGTTCTTGGCCTTCGGAACTAGCTTCGGTCCGACGGCATATTCGCTGGTCTCGGCACGCCGACCGTAAGGCGATCACCCGACCGCGTCACCCGGACGTCCATCAGCGCCTGGACGGCGTCGACGAACTGCTCCGGCTGGTCGGCGCGGTACTGACCGACCAGCCGGTGCGCTCCCACCGACGGATCGGCGACGATGATCTTCAGCCTGTTGTAGCGATTGAACTCCAGCGCCGCCTCGGCCAGCGTCTGGTTGTTCAGAATGATGTTGCCTTCCCGCCAAGCCAGCCGCCGCTCGACCTCCTGCGGCGCGGCCAACACCGAGAACGGCGCGGCGCGGTTGGGCACGAAGGCCTGCTGGCCTGCGGAGATGCGCTGCGCGCCCGCGACCCCGCCGGCATTCCAGGCCTCGACGACGCCCTCCGTCACCAGCACGTCGGCGCCGGTGGCCCGCCGCCGGACGCTGAAGGCCGTGCCGACCGCGCGCACAACAACATCACCAGCCTCGACAACGAACGGCCGCTGCGGGTTCTTGGCGACCTCGAACAGGGCCTCGCCGCTGACCAGCACGATGCGGCGCAGCCTGGGCGTCATGCTCACCTCAAGACGGCTGTCGCTGTTCAGGCTTGCGACCGAGCGGTCCTCAAGCGGGACCTTCCGCACCTCGCCCAATGTGGTGGTGAGCATCTTGCCGCCGACCAGGCGCGGTCCGAACACTATGGCGGCCACGCCGGCCGCCGCGCTCGCCGCCATGCCCGCGCCCAGCACGGCGCGGCGCGACGGCCGCTGGGCGGCGCGCGCCTTGACGGTTCGGCGGACGGATTCAGGCCGCAGATTGGCCTGCACCGTCGCCTTGTCCAGACTGCGCCAGATCGCCTGGGCCCGTAGATAAGCGCCCTGCTGCCGCGGCCCCGCATCGTACCAGACCTCGAAGGCGCGCTGGGACGCTTCGTCCAGCGGACCCGACGCCTGGCGGACGACCCAGTCGGAGGCTTCCTTGTCGATCGTCGACATCAGCGGCCCAGCCGCGCCGGATTTCGGGGACCGCTCGTCTGGCGGCGTGGGGCGTCGCGATCGCCCGAGACGCTGACCCGCGCGACCGTGTCGGAGATGATGTGCATGCCGCGCATCGTCTCCTTCTCGACCACGTTCTCGCTCAGCCCCAATTGCTGGGCGGTCTCGGCCTGCGACAGGCCATAGACCTTGCGCATCTGGAAGACATCGCGACAGCGCTCAGGCAACTTGGCGATCACGCCCAGGACCCATTTCAGCTCGGCGCGGGCCATGGTCACGCGCTCCGGCGACGGCGCGCCGTCGAATATGACCAGTTCGTCCAGACTCTGGACGGCTTCGATATTGACCACCTGTTTGCGGCGCAGGCGATCGACGACGAGGTTACGCGCCATTTGGAAGACGTAGTTGCGGGGATCGTCGATGTGGTCGACGGACTGCATCTTGAGGAAGCGATAGTAAATGTCCTGCACCAGGTCGTCGACTTCGTCAGCTGCCCCGCAGATGTAGCGCAGCTTCTTGCGCAGGTCGGCCTCGAACGGCACGACGTGCGAGCTGACCCAGGCGACGATCTCCGGATCAGCACCCCGCATAACGCCCTCCAAGACGTGCCGCGTCCACATTCCTCATCCCGATCCCCCCGGCCCGCCCTATTCCAAGAGCTTGATGGCCATCGACCCCAGCCGATCGTTCGGTCCACTATTTGGGGCAAATTATCATATAATAGACGCTTCTCGGAGGCAGGCGATCTCGTCAACCGCATAGAGGTTGATTGCGGGCGCATCACCGGGCCTGGGGACGCAGGGTCATGAAGAGCAGGGTCGTCGGATCAGGGACGTCGGGGGCGGCCATATCCCGGTGCGGCGGTCTCGCGTTCCAGACCAGGGCGTAGACTTCGCCTTGGTCGCCTGGCGCGTTGACGATGTTGATCTGCATGTCCTCAGGCGTCTTGACCACCGCCTTCAGCTGATCGGCCAGTGAAAAGACCGGCCGCGCCTCGACCAGCGACAGGTCGGAAGACCTGACGATGAAATCGATCGACTGGCCCAGGCGGATCACCGGCGCCTTCAACAGACCATCGCCTATCGGCTGGACCCCGCCGACATAGATCTCCGACTTCAGCGATCCGCCGCCGCTGAAATCCCAGCGATAGCCTTTCCATTGGCTGATCTGGGCCCGTTCCCAACCCGTTTTCGAGGCCTTGCCGACATAGCGCGCCAGATAGATCTGCGTGTCTCCGGCGGCATCGAACTTGTGGTAGGTAATCGTCGGCCGGCCCCGCTCGTCAAAGCCCAGCAGCGTGTTGTTGTTGATCATGCCTCCCTTGACCGGGACGGGATCGACGATCTCGGCGTCCTTCAGCTTGATCGGCAGCGGCAGCGGCGTCCCATCGGCCTTGAACCAGTGGATCAGGTCCGGGCTCTTGGCGTAGCTGAGATCATGGTTCGTCTCGGCCATCGGCGTCTCGCGCCAGACCCAGACGATGTGGAACCAGTTGTCGGGCCCGATCACCGGCCCCATGAAATAGGCGTTGCGCGCGCCCTCCCCGTCGACCAGCGGCGCGGCGGTCAGGCGGGCCCACTTGCCGGTGTCGGCGTCGAGCACGTCGTAGATCTCGTCGCCGGCCCCGCTGACGCCGTTGCGGTACTTGAAGATCAAGCGCCCCGTCTTGTCGCGCAGGAAGATCGGATAGGTCGCCGCGCGCTCCAGCGACGGGTCCACCAGCACCGATACGCGCTTGAGCGTGCGCACGTCGCCCGACGCATCCGAGACGAACATGGTCATCGGGCTGGAATGCATGTTGGCCGCCACGTGCAGGCGACCGGCGGCGTCCTCGGCGATGGCGATATAGTTGTGGCTGTCCCAGTCGTTCCAGGTGTCCAGCTTCTGATAGGTCCAGCCGCCGCCGCTCTTGCGCCGGCGCGCCACCGTCAGCTGGCGGTTGGCGTCGTAGTAGCCGATGACGAGATCGGTCTTGGTCGCGATCAGCGCGAACCGCACGCTGTGGCCCGACCACACCCGGTCGATCGCCTCGGTGGCGAGAATTTCGGCCTTCATGGTCGGCGAGGCGCCCGGCGACGGCGTGAAGGTCTGGGCCTGCGCCAGGCCAATCCAGAGCGCCGAGGCGGCCAGCAGGCTCGATACGAAACGATTCATCGAGAAGAGGCGTCCTGATCTTGAAGCGTACCTGAGGTCGAGCATGGTCGAGGCGAGAAAGACGCGCCAGGCGGGGAAGGGAATCCGCCTGGTGCCAGTCAGCGCTTAGAACGAGCCGCGCAGGGTCAGGGTGTAGGTCCGGCCGTCATAGTCGTTGGCCCGCGGCATGGTCTCGACGTTCTGGTACTGGGTTCGACGTTGGTCGGTCATGTTGTAGGCGTCGAACGACAGCGAGAACCGGTCGTTGAGGGTGTAGGAGAGCGAGGCGTCCAGCTGCCCCCGCGCCTTCACACGGCTGGCGCCGCCGGTGAAGGTGTTGCCGCCGGCCAGGATGTACTCGTCGCGATAGTTGTAGACGATGCGCGCGCCGTATTTGGCCGTTTCATAGAAGCCGATGACGTTGAAAGCGTTCTTCGAAACGCCGGGCAGGATCGCCTTCGCACCGTCGGCATAGGTCCCGGAAATCTTGGCGTAAGAATAGTTGAACACGCCGCCAAAGTTTTTCCAGAAGCCCGGCAGGAAGTCGAAGTTCTGCTGGATGCTGACCTCGACGCCGTCGACCTTGATCGGTTTATCCTGATTATAGTTGCCGCTGATCTGGACGACTGCCGGCTGGCCGTTGACCAGGATGTCGCTCTGGCAGGTCGTGCCGTTCAGCGTCAGGTGACCCAGACCGTAAGCCGTCGCATCCGCGGGGCAGAGGCGGCTCAGGCGGTTCTCGGCGATGACCAGATCGTTGATCGTCTTGTGATAGACATCCACCGACACCAGGCTGTTGGCGCGATTGTACCATTCCAGCGAGATGTCGTGCGATATGGCCGTGTAAGGCTTCAGGTCATAGCCGCCATAGGCCAGTTGGAAGCCGTTGCCCGTCCTGGTCAGCGAAGTGGTCGGGCTCAGGTTGCGCGGCTGGGGACGCACGAAGGTCTTGTAGGAAGCTCCGCGCAGCACCAGCGTGTCGGTAAGGTCCGCCGCCAGCATTACCGACGGCAGCAGCTCGTCGTACTTTTGGCTGAACTTCTCCGGCACGTAGATGACGTTGCCGGCGGCGTCGAACTTCTTGTTCAGCGCGTTGATGGTCTGGTCGGTCGCCTCATAGCGCGCGCCGAAATTGCCGCGCACCCGTACGCCCAGGACCTCGGTGTCGACCTTGCCCATCAGATAGGCCGAGCTGATGTCGTTGCGGACCGAGAAGTTGTTGGCCGAGTAGGAACCATTGGTCGGGTCATTGATCCAACCCGACGGTGTGACCAAATCGCCGGCCGCGGTCGTGACCGGCTGCAGGCGTGAGACCGCGCGGGCATAATCCACGGTGTACCAGTTGCGCGCATAGGCGCCGCCGGAGCCGCCGAAGAAGTCGTTGGCGTAGGGGCTGAGCTTCAGGAAGCTGCTGTCGACGTTCTGGCCCTGCACGCCCTTGGCGCTGGTCCGGTAGCCCTGCGACTTGAACTCGGCCCGCTCGGCTCGCACGCCGGCGACGATGCTGCTCAGCGGCCCCTTGTCGATGAAGCGCTCGATATCGCCTTGGGCCGAGTGCAGCTCGTTGGTCAGATAGCCCAGGCTGCCGGCCACGATCAGCTGGTCGCCGGCGGCGTTCTGGGCGGTCGGGCTGTTGCCCGCGCCCTGCCAGACATAAGGCCCGGGCGTGACCGTGGGCGCGCCGGCGGGGTTCAGCGACATCAGGTACTTCTCGATGTCGCCATTGCCCGAGAAGAAGCTGCCCGAAACGCCGTTGCCGGCCGCCTTGGATAGGTTGCGCACATCGATCTGAGTCTGGACGACGTTGTTCGAGGCCTTCGACGTCACCAGCATGCCGCTGAAGCGCCAGTCGTCGGTGCGATACTCGACATTCCCCGTCACATCCCAGGTCTTTTGGACCGCCGGCTCCGAGCGGAAGGAGCGGTTCACCTGGGCGTTCGAATAGTCGAACGCGTTGATGTAGTTGAAGCCGTCGGCGAGCGTGAAGACCTTGCCCGTCGGGGTGACGACCGCCGTCGTCGGGCGCACGTCGACCTCCAGCAGGTCCGTATAGTTCTTGTCCAGGTTACGCCGCGTGTAGAAGCCGCTCAGGCCGACCTTCAGCGCCTCGCTGATCCGGTATTCCAGGCCGCCGGCGGCGGTCCACAGGTCGCCTTCGTTATATTTGACGATCTGGCGGTTGTCGGATGGAAACAGCACGCCCGCGGTGGACTTGGCGCCCGTGCCCCACGAGCGGCACTGCTGGCCCGAAGGACAGGCCGCGCCGCCCGCCGGCGTCGGCGTCGGCGTCGGCGCGTAATAGGCGGCAAGATCGGCATTCGGAACCGTCAGCGCATTCAGCTGAGTATACTGAACGAAGTTGATGGAATCCCGACGGAATTTCTCCTTCTTATAAGCCACCACGCCAAAGACGGCGAGGTCCTCGGTGATGTGCTTGTTGTAGCCCAGCGTCACCGCCGGGCTCTTCAGATTGCCAAGGTCGTTGTACTCGTAGCCCAGCTTGAACGCGCCGCCGTCGCGGCGACCCAGCGCGGGAGCGATCTGTAGGTCGATGTTGCCGCTCATGCCGCCGGACTGATCGGCGGCGGACGGTGACTTGATGATCGAAATGGCCGAGAAGATGTCGGAATTGAACGCGCCCAGCGGCGTCGACGAATCCAGGATCGGCTCGGCGAAGGCCTGGCCGTTGATGGTCGTGCGAGCGTAGACGCCCGGCAGGCCGCGCAGGTTGATCGTGGCGTTGCGGGACTCGGCCTCGCGGTTGATCTGGATACCCGGCAAGCGCTGGATGGCCTCCCCCACGTTCAGGTCCGGGAAACGACCCAGACCGTCTGAAGAGATGGAGTCGGTGATGCCGGCGCTGTCGCGCTTCATCCGCACCGCGTCGGCATAGCTCTTCTTGAAGCCCGTTACGACGACCTCGGTCACCGTGTCGGCATCCTTGGCGGCAGTCTGCGCGTAGGCCGGAGCCGCCAGCGCGATGAAGCTCGTTGACGCCAGCATCAGCGTCGCCCGACCGATCTTGAGGGTCATCCGGTTCGTTTCCTCGAGGTTGCCGTTCAGCATTTTTGTGCGTTGGAGCAAGCCCAAGGACCGCCCCCGACACCGAAACGAGCGGCCGAACTTTTTCCGCCGACTTTTTCTGGAACGCCGCAGGAGCAACCGCATCAACCGGTACGCCTTCAAGAGCGGCTTTCCCGATGAGAAGACCAAGGTGGTCACCACACCTCAGCCGGGCGCGATCACTGAGGCCGCTGGCGGCAAATCCTGACGCGGCCTTGGGCGCCCAGCACCTCCAAGGTTAAGTTTTGTCCGAGTATATCCAAACATCGCCTGCGATCACGAAGCGAGTCGCAAACGGCCCCACGGATTGGCGAGGCCACGCGGCGTCGCCTCCATTCAGCGAGCTATCCGTGGCCGCATGATCTTTCACCCATCTGAAAAATCCGTTCAAATCCAGCGACATAAAAAATCAAAATTACAATCCCGACATTAGTCTTATTAATCTCATTGACGAAGAACGACAGCCCTGCGCATTTAGTCAGACAATTAGGTCGCGAGGGGAAACACCTCGCACTCAACGTGGGAGGGAATCATGAAACGCCTTGCACTCATGCTTTCGGTCGCGCCGATCGCGCTAGCGACCATGCCAGCCGCTGCACAGACGACGACGGAAAAGCCGGCCGCGACCACAACGGCGGACAACTCGGCCGTGACCGAGGTTGTCGTGACCGGTCTGCGGCAAAGCCTGCGCTCGGCGCAGACGATCAAGCGCAATTCAGACGCTATCCTCGATGCCGTTGTCGCCGAGGATATCGGCAAGCTTCCGGACAACACCGCCGCCGAGACCCTGGCCCGGATCGCTGGCATCCAGGTCGAGCGCTTCAGCGACGAAGCGAACCGCGTGCTGATCCGAGGCCTCCCGGACGTCGCCACCACCTATAATGGCCGCGAGATCTTCACCGCCGAGCTGCGCCGCGTGCAGCTTCAGGACTTCCCCGCCCAGGCTCTGGCGGGCATCGAGGTGTACAAGTCCGGAACCGCGGATATCGTGGAGCCGGGCCTGGCCGGCCTGATCAACGTCCGCACCCGCCGCCCGCTCGATTTCAAGGGTCGTTTCATCGGCGGCGGGGTTCGCCTGACCTACAACGACCAAAGCAAGAAACGCGACCCGAACGGCAACATCCTGCTGTCCGATCGCTGGGACACACCGATCGGCGAGATCGGCATCCTGGCCAACGCCACCTATGCCCAGTCGAAGTATCGCAATGGCGTGCGGTACAACAACCAGGACATCTCCACAGTCAGCCCTCTTTCCACCGTCTCGCCGGATTCAGTGGGTCATAGCTTTCGCTATCCACACTCGGTCGGCCTGTACAACGACGGCGGCAAGCGGTTCCGCCCTTCCGGGAACGTCGCCATCCAGTGGCGACCGAATGACAAGCTAGAGGTCTATTTCGACGGCATCTTCCAAGGCTATCGCGGCCGGCAGGCCACCGACAACCTGGACGTCAATCTGCGCGACTGGGATTCGGCCGTGCAGAAGGACCCGACCCTGACAAACGTCACGCTTGTGCCGGGTACGACCGACCAGGCGGCCGGCTTCACAAAGACCGGCGGCGTCGCGCCCCAGGCCTATCGCTCGACCGGCGCGGACCACACCAACACCTATCAGGGCGCCCTCGGCGCGGTCTGGCGCGGTGAGCGTCTGACCCTGTCCACCGATCTGGCCTACGAGGATAGCGAGTACGAGGCCCGCAACTGGAGCCTGGACAGCGCCTTCACCACGGCGCCCACGGTCGTCGTGAAGTTCAATGAAAAGGACGGCGCGGCGTTCGACCTCACCGGCTTCGACGCCGCCAATCCGGCGAACTACTACTGGCGTGGCTACTATGAGCGCCATTACATCGCCAAGGGCAGCGGCGTTCAATGGCGCGGCGACGCGGTGTATGACACCGGCTCGTCGTTCATTCCCGAGATCAAGTTCGGCCTGCGCTACACCGACCGCGACGCTTCGCTGATCCAGGGCTCGCGCTACGCCTGGGTGCTGCCGCTGAAGATCGCGCTTTCCAGCCTGCCAGTGGGCCAGCTGCAGATGGTCGAGGATCCGTTCCGCGGCAATTCGCAGGGCTTTACTCAATATCTGATGCCGACGCGCGAGGGCATCGCGGCTAACTTCACGGCGTTGCAACAGCGCTCCGTCGCGGCCCTGCAGCAGTTGGTCTCCCTCAACCCCAATGACCAGGGCTACAAGGACACCCTGAAGGCGTTCAGCAGCCCAGACGTGCCGCTGGACCAGGGCGGCGCCTTCAGCGCGACCGAGCAGAGCTACGCGGAGTACGCCCAGGCGAAATACGCTTTCGATGTGGGTTCGATCGCCTTCGACGGCGTGGTCGGCGTTCGGGTCGTCCAGACGCTCGGCGAATATTCCGGCACCTCGCGCGTGTCGGCCAATGGCGTCACGACCCTGATCCCGCGCACGATCCGGCAGAATTACACCGATGTGCTGCCCAACATCAGCTTGCGCATCCGACCGGCCGACAAGGTGCAGCTGCGCCTGGGCTACACCCAGACGCGCACGCGCGTCGACTTCGGCGCGCTTAACCCGGCCCTGAACGTCACTCAGGTCACCCGCGATCCCACCGTGCCCGTCGATCCCAATGCGGGCCCGCAGCCGAATGCCTATGGCTCGGGCGGCAATCCCGACCTCGTCCCGCTGACGTCCAACAACTACGACGCCAGCGCCGAGTACTATTTCTCGAGCACGGGCAGCATCACGGTCGCGGGCTTCTATCGCGACCTCTTCGGGTTCACGAGCAACTACACCCGCCGCGTCCAGGACTCGGTCTATGGCCTAGTCGAAATCAACCGCCCGGAAAACTCCGGCGCGGGCAAGATCAAGGGCTTCGAGATCAACGCCCAGACGTTCCTGGACTTCCTGCCCGAAGCCTTCAAGGGCTTCGGCGTCCAGGGGAACGTCACCTATATCGACGGCAAAAATCAGTTCCCCAAGACGCTGGGTGGGGACGCCTCTTACGTCCGTATCACGGGCCTGTCCAAGTGGACCTACAATGCCGCGGTGTTCTATGAACGCAACGGCGTGACGGGGCGGATCTCCTACAATCACCGCTCGCCGTGGGTGAACTACTATCGTCAGGCGGCCGATGGCTCGCAATATACCGGCGTCGGGGTGCGGGCGATTTCACGCCTGGACGCCTCGCTGAGTTATGACCTCTCCAAGCAGATGACCGTCAGCTTCGACGTCACCAACCTGCTGGCCAAGCCCTTCGAGAACTACAACAACTACCAGTCCGACCGGACCTATCCGGTCGATGTCCGATACGAAGGCCGTTATTACGGTGTCGGCATGCGGTTCCGCTTCGGCGAATGAGACCGTCCGGCCAGCGGCGATGTCGCTGGCCGGTCCTCCTCGGGCCGCGGAGCTTCGGCGCCGCGGCGCTAGGGTTATTCCTACTGCCGCCCGGCCCCGGACCTCCGTAGTCTTCCATCATCGATGGTCGCCAAGGAGGGGCAGATGCAAGTCTCCGCCGCCACACGCCAGAGCGCGGACAGCCGTACGTCCGATAGCGCATCTCACAACGAACACGTCGTGAAGACGGGCGAGACGCTTTCGGGCATCGCCGCCGAGCGCGGCGTCTCGCTCGACGCGCTGCTCGCCGCCAATCCGCGGATCGTCAATCCCAACCTGATCCGTCCCGGCCAGGTCGTGAACCTGCCGCCGCGCGAGGGGGCGACGACCTACGTCGTGAAGTCCGGCGACACGCTGTCGGCGATCGGCGCCAAGTTCGGTGTGTCGTGGCAAGCGATCGCCCAGGCCAACGGCTTGCGCGACGCCAACCTGATCCAGCCCGAGCAGCAGCTGATCATTCCCGGCGGCGGATCGGGCGGCGCCCGCCCGACGCCCGCCAACGATACCGACACGTCCAGCGCAACCACCGCCCCGACAGGCGCCCTGCCCTCCACCCAGGGCAAGACCCAGGCGGAGAAGTTCGAGCTCTACTCCGCCTATGTGAACACCTACGGCGACGCCCAGGCCAAGGCGGATCTGGCCGCCGGCAAGCAGGTGCTCCTAGGCCTGCGCACCGACACCGCCCTCGGCGCGAACGCCGGCAAGGGCGCCTATGACGATCGGATCGTCGTTCTACAATCCACCAAGGATGGCGGCCGCGTCAGCGAATTCTCGGCCGCCACCGAGCCATCCAGCCAGTACGACGGCCGCTATGGTGGCGACGCCGACGGCGACGGTCGCAAGGAGTTGGGCCGGATCGCCGAGGGCACGGTAACCTTCAGTAAGAGCCACAGCGATCGCTTGGGCGATGTTCTACGCCCCACCGAAGCACACGCCATCGTTCGCGACACCAATCATGACGGTCGCATCGGCGCGGACGACAGGACGGTGAAGAGCACCGACGGCTCATTCCTGTTCCACGCCGGCGGCAACACCAACACGGGCTCGGCGGGCTGCCAGACGATGAAGCCCAACGACTTCCAGGCGTTCTGGAACACGCTGGGCGACCAAGCGCGCTTCAACTACGTGCTGGTCAACGTCGGAACCCAGGGCGCGCCGACGCCAAACGCCAGCACAACAACTCCGGCCGATAGCGACCAGCAGCGCATCGGCGGCCTTTCGGAGCGCTACGAGTCCGGCGGACGCGGCCCCGGCACGGTTTCATCCGGCGCCGGCGATCCGGGCGGTGTCTCGTACGGGACCTATCAGCTGGCCGGCAACATGAACCGGCCCCAGGAATTCCTGGCCAACGAGGGGAGCCGCTGGGCGGCCGAGTTTGGCGGTGCGCGACCGGGCACGGCCGCCTTCACGGCAGCTTGGCGCGACATCGCCGCCCGGGAGCCGGAGGCGTTCGAAGCTGCGCAGCATGACTATATCCAGCGCACCCACTACCAGGTCCAGGCCGACCAGGTTCAAACCCAGACGGGCGTCGACGTTACGAGCCGTTCGGCCGCCCTGCGAGACGTCGTCTGGTCCACCTCGGTGCAGCACGGACCCGAGACCCAGGTCATCGCCCGCGCGATCGCCAATGTGCGAGCCCAAGGCGTCGCGCCCGCCGACGGCCAGACCTACGACCGCGCCCTGATCAACGCGATCTACGACGAGCGTGGACGGCGCGACGCCAGCGGCGGCCTCGCCTATTTCACCAGCGCCAGCGCTTCGGTGCAGGCCTCGGTCGCCAATCGCTTCGCCGAGGAACGGCGCGACGCCTTAGCCATGCTGAATGGACGCTAGGATGGGGGCATGAGGACGGCCATCGCGCTCGTCGGCCTGACGCTGATCGCCGCTTGCGGCGACGGCGCGGTCGCGCGCGCGGATCCGGCCGGATCCTATGTCCGGACGAGCCCCTCGCCTGGTCGCCTGATCCTGGCGCCGACGGGCGCGAACCGTTGGCGCCTGAGCCTGTCCGCTGGCGGCCGCCCCGACGGCGCCGCCACCGGCGCCGATTGCCAGTTCGAGGCCGAGGGCTCTTTGCACGGCGACGTTCTCCGCGCCCAGCGAGTCGAGATCCGCCTAACCGAAGGCGCGGCGCGTGTTTCGACCGACTACCAGGGCTGCGGCGTGGGGGTGAACTTGAACGGGACCTATCAGCGCGTGACGGTCGACCAACTCGCCGTTGGCGACGGCTTGGCCCGCGCCCGAGCGGCTTATCCCGACAGCCGACTGCAGATCGCCGAAGGCTATCCTTGGGCGCGGTTCGTCGTCCTGCGCGACGAGCGTCCCGTCGCTACCCTGACCTTCGATGGCGAGAACGAGGAACTGGCTGACGGTTCGAACAGCTTCCAGCGGATCGGCGACATTATCGATTGGTCGGCCCTGAAGCCTGGCCTGAAGATCACCCGCATCGAAGGAGCCCGCCCGTGAAGCCCATCGAACCCGTCAGTGCGATGTCGCTGTCGGCGGACATCCCGCGCACGACCGCCGAGCACGTCGATGTGGCGCGGACGGCGGTCGAGGCGATCAGCGCCATGGCCGGCGTGGCTGTCGCCGATCCCCTGGGCGGCGCTGATCCGGGCGTGGTGCTGAGCCAGGGCTGGAGCGACGTCCACCAACAAGGTCATGCGGTCGTCGCCGGTGACATGCGCAGCCTGACCGCTCAGACCGGCCAGACCGTCGCCGCCCGCCTCTCCGCCAGTTCACCGGTCGAGACCGGCCGGATCGAACGCGCCCTGGCCGATTTCGCCCGCGACCTGCGAGCCCATGCGGCCGATCGCCCTCACCTCAGCGCCGCGCAAGTGGTCGAGCCGCTGTTGCGCGCCCTGGCCGAGGACCGCGTTACCCTGCCCGCCGTCGCCCATGATCCGGTCGAACGCTTCGTGCGTCTGATCGACGCCGCTCGCTCGGATCTTCGCAGCTAGAAAAGCCCCCGCCGAAGCGGGGGCTGGAGGAAGCGCCCCGGGGACGGAGCGCTAGGGGTGTGAGACCCTTTTGGTTTCAGACATTGAGGGTCGGCAAGCCCAGGAAACGGGCGGCCAGGCTGGTCTCGGCCTGCAGCGACGTGCCCGCGAACAGGTTGACGCCACCGCCCAGCAGCCAGCCTGTCAGGAACAGACCCAGGCTTGAATTGAAGGTTTGCAGCCCCTCCAGCAGCGCCTTGTTCTCGTCACGCGTGAGGTTGAAATCGGCCTGTCCGACATCGGCGCCCGTCAGGTCGCTGCTCCAGCCGGTCTTGGACGCATCGTTCTCATTGATCACCAAACCGTCGTCATTGGCCGCGTCGATCGCGTAGCCATTGCCGCCCAGCGAGACGGACAGATCGCCCCTGGTCAGCTCGCTGACGCCGTCGACGATCAGCGCCTGGTCGCCACGCGTCACCACCACCTGGCTCGCATAGGTCATGTCGCGACCGTCCGCCGACTTCTCGGTGTTGACGGTGATCTTCGCGCCATTCTCCAGCTGCAGGGTCATCGTGCCCCAGAAATCGCCGACGTTCTTGCCGTTGTACTGGACGTGAGGGTCCCCCCAGATACGGGTCGTGTTGCCATCAGCGTCCTTGACCACGATTTCGGAGCTGGCCTCGTTGATCGACAGCGTATAGCCGTCACCGATATCAATCTCGGCCTTACCCTCGGCGGGCATCGAGGCGGTAAAGCGCGGCGCTTCAGGAGGCGCCCATACAGAGCCGCCAACAGCCGAGCCCAGCGAGAACTGCATCAGGCCGAAGTTCATGCTCTTGCCGAGCTCGGCGGCGAAACCGGAAAGCAGGGCGGCGTTCACGCCAGTGGTTAGCGCCCCGTTGATCGTCGTCATGGGAAGGCCCCTTCAGAAGGTTCGGCCGCTCATCGGCCTCGGAAGGAGCTTGTTCCCGGTGCGGGGTCCGCGATAGCTGGGGCTTATCCCATCGGGGAAAACCCTAGCGCTAGTGTGCGCCTGCCGTGCGGGCCATGGTCTTGAGCACCTGCAGGATCACGGCCGGCCGGGCGCCCATTTCATTCAGCAGCACCTGGACTAGACCCGTCATCATCGCCACCAGCACCGCCGTGGCGATCCAGGCCTTGATCGCCAGCCCAAGGGCGAAGACGTTCAGCTGCGGCGCATAGCGGTTCGCCAAGCCGAGGCCGGCGTCGACCAGGAACAACACCACCAAGGCGGGCGATGCCAGCATCACGGCGATCGTCATCAGCCGCGCAAACTCGCCCTCGAACAGCGACAGGCTGCGCAGGCTGAGCACCGGCGTCAGGCTGCCGATCGGCCACAGGGCGTAGCTGTCCAGGATGGTCCCGACCATCAGCAGGAGGCCGCCGGCGAACATGAAGACGAAGTTGGCCAACCGCGCGAGGAATTCGCCGGTCAGCGAGGTTTGATGGCCGCTCAGGGGATCAACGATCTGGGCCATGGTCGCCCCGACCTTGGCGTCAATGATCTGCCCCGCCGCCTCGAACGCCCACAGCATGGTGCCGAAGAAGAAACCGATCACCACGCCAACCAACGCCTCCTTGCCGAACACCAGGATCCACTGGACGGTCGGCAGGGCCATCTGCGTCAACTGCGGCTGCAGGGTGACAACGATGATGCCGAAGCATAGGAAGATCGAGTTGCGCACCAAAGGCGGCACGGTCTCCGGCGACAATAGTGGCATCAGGGCGAAGGCCGCCGCGATCCGCGTCGCCCCCACGGCCAGCACCAGGGTCTGGCCGAAGATCGCGTGCATCCAGTCCGACATCCGTCCCCCTTCGGCCTATCGACGGATCATGGCAGGGAACTCGGTGAAAACCCGGTCCCCGAACCGGTAGAGCGATCCGCCGACCAGGCTGGCCGTCGCGAAGATGGTCAGCACGATGGCGAAGAACTTGGCCGCGTACTGCAGGGTCTGCTCCTGCAGCTGGGTCGCCGACTGCAGGATGGCGACCAGCAGCCCTACTATCGAGGCCGCGGCGATGGGGGGGGCCGACAGCACGAGGACCAGCCAAAGGGCCTGGTTCACCAGCTCGATGGCCTGGGCGTTCATCATGGCGGTGTCCTTTACGTGTATGAGAGCACGAGGCCGTGAGCCAGCTTCACCCAGCCGTCGATCAGCACGAACAGCAGCAGCTTGAACGGCAGGCTCACGGTGGTCGGGGACAGCATCATCATCCCCATGGCCAGCAGGATGTTGGACACCACCAGGTCGATGATCAGGAACGGCAGGAAGATCAGGAAGCCGATCTGGAAGGCGGCCGACAGTTCCGAGACGGTGAAGGCCGGCACCACCACGATGAAGTCGCGCTCGGTGATCTTGGCGGCGCGGTCCGGGGCGTTGATGCGACGGGCGGTTTTCAGAAAGAAGGCGCGCTCGCGCGGCGTCGAATGCTTGATCAGGAATCCGCGCAACGGCTCCTTGGCGCGGTCGACATAGGTGTAGAGCTGCTGGGTGTCGCTGCTGATCGCCGCCGTCGGCTTCAGATCGGCATTGGCGCGGGCCATGTCTTGGCCGACGGGATACATGACGTACAGGGTCAGGATCAAAGCGAGGCCGTTCAGGACGATGTTTGGCGGCACCTGCTGCAGACCAAGCGCGTTGCGCAGCAGGCTCAGGGTCACGACGATCTTGGTGAAGGACGTCACCATCACCGCCACGAATGGCGCCAGAGCCAAAAGGATGACCGTGATCAGCGCCGAGCCCGGCGTGAACTGGGCGAGATTCATTCGCTCAGGCCTCCGCGCCGACTTTGTCTATGATCAGGCCATAGGCTTCGCCCAGAGCCACGAGGCGGCCACTGGCCACCGGGCGCTCTCCGGCCAGCAGCACAGCGCGGACTTCGGCGGGCGGCACATCCAGGGTCACGGTCGCCCCGGGACGCAGGTTCATCAGTTGGGCCGCCGTCAGGGTGACCTCACCCAGCGCCACGCGCAGCGTCACCGGCAGGTCGCCCGCCCAGTCCGCCGATAAGGCGGTGGGATCAGGCGTTGACGGTTCGACGGCGGCGGAGACGTTGAAGTCGCTCATGAGGATCGGCTCCAGGCTGTTGACGGAGAAGCCCCCCCGGGCGGGTGAAAAGAGGCCGCGCGCGCGAACCTCGCCCACCGCGATCGTCGCGGATAGGACGCGCTCCGAGCCGAACGGCAGAAGAACGATATCGCCGACGCCCAACACGCCGTCGGCCGCAACGGTCGGACCGTCCAAGGTCAGGGTGACCGGCACTGGAATGGCCGAAGCGGCCAGATCCGCGTCGGCTTCAAGCGCCTCCGGCCAAGTCTCGGCGGCGGTCAGGTCCAAGGCCAACGTCACGGCGTGGAGCCGTCCCTGCACCGCGTCGAACGCCTCGACGCGCATGTAGATGTCGGCCGTCGAGACGGTCTCGATAGCGATCGGTTCAAAAATCAGACCGCTGGTCTCGAGGGCGGCCAGCAGTGGTTCCACCCGATCCAGCCGCGCCAGCACTTCGGCATGGTCTTGAGGGGCGGTTCCCTCCCCGACCTCGGCCAGCGCCACGCGACCCGCGGCGGTGTCGAACACCACCCAAGGGCCCTCGGGCGCCGTCTCGACGATCGCAGCCCTCAACGCCAGCCCATTGATCGGCCGTGTGAGGAGCGCCAACATTCGGTCGCGCGCCTCGGAAAGCCCCGGTGGTACCGACGGCAAGCGGGCGATTAGCGGCTCCGGGGTGATGACCTGGCTCATCGCGCGGCGTCCACGCGACCGGCCACCGCCATCCGCACCAAGTGGCTGACATTGGTCGCGCCCATCTTGGTCATGATCCGCGAGCGGTGCAGCTCGACGGTCTTTGGACTGATGCCCAGCTTGTAGGCGATGACCTTGTTGACGTCGCCGCCGACCACCAGGTCCATCACCTGCCGTTCGCGCTCGGTTAGGGTCGAGACGCGCTGCTGGAAACTATCCTGCTCGGGAGAGGTCTGAGGCAGACTGGCGAAGGCCTTCTTCAGCGCGGCTTCCAAGGCGGCTTCCCGGAACGGCTTTTCGAGGAAGGTCACCGCGCCCTTGCTCATCGCCTCGACGGCCAGGGGCACGTCGCCGTGGCCGCTCATGAAGATGACCGGCCGATTGCAGCCCCGCGCCCGCAGGGCGTCCAGCAGCTCCAACCCCGACATACCCGGCATTCGGACATCGAAGACCAGGCAACTGCCGGCCGGCGGGTCGCCCGCGTCCAGAAAAGTGCGAGGATCGTCATACGTGCTGACGACGTAGCCGAGGCTTTCCAGCCACCAGGCCGCCGACTCCCGGAACTCGCCGTGGTCGTCGACCAGACAGACCGCGCCGCTTGAAGCGGGTTCGGATTGAGGGGTCATGTCTCTTCCTCCTGCTGCGCGCTCGACAGCGCGATTGGCAGTGCGATGTGAAAGACGCTCCCCCCTCCGGTCGCGGCCGTGTGCCATAGCCGCCCCCGATGCAGCTCGACGATCGAGCGGCAGATTCCCAGGCCCACGCCCATGCCGCCGGCCTTAGTTGAGGCGAAGGGCGAGAACAGGCGCAGCGCTTGCTCTTCCGGCACGCCAGGCCCGGTGTCGGCGATCGTCACCTCGACGAACCGGTCGTCGGCGCGACCGGCAAGCCTCAAGCGTCGCGGCCCTGGTCGATCGCGCATGGCGTCCAAGCCGTTGCGAGCGATGTTGACCAGCACCTGCTGGATCATCACCGCGTCGCCCAGCACGGGCGGCAGGTCATCGGCGAGATCCGAGCGCGCCTGGACGCGGTCACGGACGATTTCCCAGTCCAGCAGGTCCAGCGTGGCGCGCGCCAGGCCGCCCATGGCCAGCGGCTCGGCCTTGGGCCGGCGCTGCTCGACGAAGGTGCGGATGCGCTGGATTACGTCGGCGGCGTACAGCGCCTGATCGGACACCTTGGCCAGCGCTTCGTCCTGGATTTCGGGCGTCAGCGTCCCACGCGCCGCCCGCGCCCGCAGCCCTCGGACGATGTTGGCGATCGAGCCGATCGGCTGGTTCAGCTCGTGCGCGATCATTGACGCCATCTCGCCGACCGACATCATCCGCGAGGTCAGCAACAGACGCTCGCGATCGGCCAAGCGCCGCCCCTCGGCCTCTTGCCGCTCCTCCGCGCTGGCCAGCATCAGCCACACGCGGTCCTCGCCGTCCCGCGACGCCCTGGCCTCGAAAACCGTTCCATCCTCGGGGGAAGCCACCCAGGCCGGCTCGCCTCGCGCGGCCGCGTCGAAGGCGGGGCTCAGCACGGCGCCCGGCGAGGCCCCCTCCTCCAGCGCCGGCAGCAGGCGGGCGAAGGCGGGACTACGCCAGGACAGGCGCGGCGGCGCGCCCTCAAAAGCGGCCACGGCCAGGTTCAGGGCCGACATGGCCGTCAAGGCCGGATCAGAGACGGGCCTTGCTCGTTGAGTCAGGGCCATGCGGTCCCCGCTAGGGAAAACCCGCATGGTCGAGCCCGCCGCCGCTTCCTATCTAGGCTGCGAAGGAGACCGCCATGAGCACGATCCGCAACGACCTGCAGGGCCTTTCGTCCGCCTGGGCCGCGCGTCTCGACCTTGACGCCGGATCCACTCGCCGCGCCGACTCCGAGGCGTTCGGCGACTTCTCGTCCTTCAGCGCCGCCGAGGCGGGTACGATCGACTTGGCGGCGTCGGGCCTGGGCGCAGACGAGGCGACCCGCGCGGTGATCGACCGGCTGACCGAGCTGCGCCACGACGGCCTGTTCTGAGTGTCGGCCCAGCGTATTCTCAAAGCTGAACCCGATTGGCGCGGCGGTGCGGCCGCCCTGGCCGCGGGCCTGCAGGCGCAGACAACCCTCGACGGCCGGGTCGAGGTTCTGGAGCGCGTCTGCGACGATTTCGGCGAAGCTCTGTATCCCGGCTTCGCCAAGCTGTTGGCCGCCTTGGCGCACTTCGGATCGCCGGCCGTCAAAGCCATGACCGCCGAGGCCCTGGCCCATGCTCTGATCACCGCCCGCCTGCCCTCGACTCGCGTCCCAGCCTGGGGCGCCGGCGGCTTCGCGGGCCTGGCCGGCGGTGGTCTCGGCGTCGCCGCGCGCAATGTCGGCCCGCTGGAGTTCCTGTGCGTCTGGCTGGTCCGCGACGTCGCGGGCGAGCGCTTGGATGAAGACGCCTTTCGCACCGCCGTGCCGCTGCTGATCGACTTGGTCTCGGCCTCGCCCCGCGCCGCCGGCCTCTACGCCGACAAGTTGCTGATCGACATCGAGGATCCGGCCGAGGGCCTGCACGACGCGCGCAGCCGGCGACTGGTCCAAACCCTGGCTGAGCGCTGGCGCGCAGGCGACCCGCCGCGCGACATCGCCGAGGCCGTGCTGCGCTGCAATCAGGCCGATCAGGGCGGGCGCTTCGGTCTGCCAGCGTTCTAACTGCGCAGACGTCATTCCAGCGCTCCCTGGACCTTAGGGTTCAGCCCCTCGTCACCGATCGCCAGCCGCAGTTCGGACAGCGACAGACCGCGCGCTTCCAGCCGGCGACGCAGGGCTTCCAGAGCACGGGTCACCTCCGGCGTCGCATCCGGCCGCGCCGCCAGGATCAGCGACAGCGAGCCATCCGCGCCGCGCTTAACGTCCAGTCCCAGAACGGCGGCGCGTTCAACCAACACGGTCAAGGCCTTGCCCTTGTCGGCCGCAGCCGCCCAGGCGTTGTCCATCGCCGCGGATAGAGCACTAATGTCGGCCGCGACGCCGCCCGTTGCCGGCAGCGGAACGGCGACCTCAGTCGCTTGCCCGACCTGCGTCATCGCGGTCACGGACGCGACGCCCGGGGCGTCGCCCTCGCCCTTCACGGCGCGCGCCGCCAAGGTCGCCGGACCGAACAGGGACGACAGGTCGGCGCCGAGCTCGCGCTCTTCCTTCTCGTCCTTCTTGGCCCGTGACGGGCTCTTGGTCGGACTCCGTTCGCGAGGTTCGGCCGCCCGAAGATAGGCCTGGAACTCCTGTCCGCCCCGCCAATCCGGCTCACGCCGGCCGGCCGGGTTCTGGGTCGGCGTGCGCACACGGTCGGCGCTAATGTCGATCTCGCGTCCGGTCACCACGCGCGCCTCCGAGTCAGGTCTTCCAAATCAAGTTGCTCACGCTCGTCGCGCTCGACACGGCGTCGCGAGCGGGCGCCGGCGAGCTGGTCGCGCATCGCATCGCGACGGCCTTCGGCGCGCTGGACGGCGACGACGGCCTCGGTCAGGGCGAGACGGGCGGCCTCCAGCGCCTGCTCGGCGGCGTCACGATCTCGGACGCCGACCTCCCGCGCCGCCGTCAACGCCTCCCGTCGAGCCAGCCCGGCCTGGATCGCTGCGCCGTCCAGCCGCTCAGCGAACCACGCGTCCAGCCGGCCCATCTCGCCGGCGAGATAGGCGAGCTTGGCCTCGCAGCGGACCCGTTCGTGCTCGGCTTCAAAGACAGCCTCACGCGCACGCGCCGCCCGCTGGCGCGCCAGGTCCAGGCCATGCTCGCGCAGGCGGACCACGGGAACCAGGACCTCGATCTTGCGAGAAGGCGTCATGCGACCAGGCCCTCCAGCGCCGCCCAGGCCGCGTCCAGCGCCACGCGCTCGTGCGGAGCCTGGCGCAACAACGCGTTGATCGCCGGCCAGGCGGCGATGGCCGCGTCGACCTCGGGATCGCCGCCAGGCTTGTACTCGCCGATACGCAGCAGGAACTCGACCTCGGCATACTTGGCCATCCAGCCGCGCACCTTGGCGGCGGCGGCCTGGCGGGCCGGGGTCATCAGGCGCGGGAACAGTCGGCTGAGGCTGGCGGGAATATCGATCGCCGGATAGTGGCCAGCCTGGCCCAGGCGGCGCGACAGATAGATGTGACCGTCGAGGATCGAGCGGACCTCTTCGCCGACCGGATCGCCCTCCTCGTCCTCGACCAGCACGGTGTAGAAGGCTGTGATCGCCCCGCCGCCGGGCGCGGAGCCGGCGCGTTCGAACAGGCGCGGCAGCTCGGCGAAAACCGATGGGGGAAAACCTCGGCGCACAGCCGGCTCGCCGACCGACAGACCGATCTCGCGCAATGCGCGCGCAAAGCGCGTGACGCTGTCCATCTGCAGCATCACTTTCTGGCCGCGCGCCCGGAATCCTTCGGCGATGGCGGTCGCCACGTGCGCGGCCCTCACCCGTTCCATGGCCGGCCGGTCCGAGGTCGAAACGACCACGACCGATCGCGCCAAACCCTCCGGACCCAGGCAATCATCGAGGAACTCGCGCACCTCGCGCCCCCGTTCGCCGATCAGGGCTATGACATTGACGTCCGAGCGGGCGTGGCGGGCGAACATGCCCAGCAAGGTCGACTTGCCGCCGCCGGCCATGGCGAAGACCCCGACACGCTGGCCGACACCGACGGTTAGCAGGGTGTCGACGGCTCGGGTTCCCGTGGCGAACACCGTATCGATCGGCGGGCGCTGCAACGGATTGGGCGCATCGGCGAACACCGGCTGCGCCCGGGTCTGCCCGACGATGGGACCGAGCCCATCCAGCGGATAGCCATGGGCGTCGATCACCCGCCCCAGCAGCCCGTCGCCGATCGCGATCTCGCCCCGGCTGGGTCCGGCCACCACCTCGGCTTCAACCGAAAGTCCCTCGAGGCTGGCCATCGGCGTCAGGATCGCCGCGCCTTCGGACAGGCCCACGACGTGGGCCTTGATCACGGCGCCGCTGGCGGGATCAAGGATTTCGCACTCCTGGCCAATGCGGACGTCCAGACCGGTGGCGCGGATCGTGGTGCCGAAGGCCTGGGCCACGCGGCCGCGACGCTCGACCGTGCGCGTGCGGCGAAGAGCGGCCTGCAGGAGGTCGAGCGTCTCCGAAGTCATGCGGCCGCCCCCGCCTCAGTGCGCGCGAAGGCCTTCTCCAGCGCCGCCAGCTGCACGGCGAGGCTGGCGCGAACGTGACCCGAGGGCGTATCGATCAGGCACTCATCCGGATCCAGGCCCGCCTCGGCCGCCACCTCGACCCGCTCGTGGATCGGCCACAGGCGCGCGGTGACAGCGCCGACCCGCTCGGCCGCTACGCGCACACGGATCGGTTCGGCCGGCAAAAGGTCGCGGACGGCGCGCTCGGCCAAGGCGGCGACGGTGGCGTCGGGCCCGAGGTCGACGGTGATCCGTCGGACGATCTCCAGCGCCAAAGCGGCAGCCTGGCCGCGCAGACGATCGCGCTCGGCCTCGAGAACGCGGTGCGTCTCGGCCAGAACCTCGGCGGTTCGAGCAGCCGCCCTCTCCAGTCCCTCGGCGCGGCCGCTCTCGAAACCTTCGGCGCGAGCAGCGCGAGCGACAGCTTCGCGATGCGCCTCGAGGGTGGCTAGCAGTTCAACGGCCGTATCGAGACGGGCGATGTCGGCGGCCGGAATGACCGCGCGTTCGCTTAGCAATGTCGCGGTCGGGGCGCTTGTCAGAAGAACGTAGCTCATCAGCACGCCTCCTCGTCGAGCATGGTCCACTGCCGAGCCTGGGCGCAGGCGGCGCGGGACGTCGCGCGGTCCAGAGTTACGGTCGACGCCGGCAGCAAGGCTGCAAGCCGGCGCGCCAAGGCGGGACGCTCGCCAGCCTCTACGCGCAGCGCGGCGGCGCCCAGAGCGGTGAGGGCCTCTAGATTGTCAGGAAGATCTCCGGACGCCTCCCCCTCCACTGCGGGAGCGGCGAGCAAGGCGTCCAGCCGATCGGCGCCGATCGTCTCCGCGAAGATCCGCAAGGCTCGGCCATCGATGGTCCGTCGCAGTTGGGGAGCACAGGCCGCGACGCCTGCGGCTCGGGCCAGATCGCGTCTCGCGGTTTCGGACCACAGGATCCAGTCCGGCGCGGCCGCGACGTCCTCGAACGTCAACGGCCCCGGCGCCGCAAGGCGCTGGACCAGCCGACGCGCTCGCTGGCCAAGGTCGCCGCCGCTCAAAGCGCGGGCGCGAGCCACAATCTCCGACCGACCGCTCATGTAGCCGAGCTCCGAGGGGCGCGTAGGGTCAGGACGGGCTTCGCCGGCTTGCGCAGGCGCGAACTGAGATACAGCCCGACGCCGACGATGGCGGCCAGTATCGCCAGCAGCGGTGCGGTCAGCGACTTGGCGGGCGCGGGCGGCGGCGCCGCCACCGGGCGCGCCGGGAACATCACCACGGTCACTCGATCATAGGGCAGCCCCTCGATCGAGTTGGTGACCAGGGCCTTGATCGAGCCCACCTGGCTGGAGAGATCGACGTCGGGGCTGTGGCGGATGAACACCGACGCCGACGAGGGCTTTGGCTCTTCCGACAGAGGGTCGGCCTCGGGCACCGCGATATGGACCCGCGCCTGCACCACGCCGTCGATCGACGAGATGGTCTGGCTGAGTTCCTGGCTCAGGCCGTACATCAGCCGCGCCCGCTGCTCCATCGGCGAGGAGACGAAGCCCTCCTTCTTGAAGACCTCGCCCAGGCTCTCGAAGCGGTCACGCGGATAGCCCTGGTCGTGCAGCACCGCGACCGCCTTGGGGAAGTCGTCGGCCCCCGTCTGCAAGGACCAGATCTTGCCGTCCTTGGAAGCCTTTGACGCGCTGACGCCGGCGCTCTGCAGCACCGCGACCATCTCGTTGGCCTCCTTCTCGGAAAGGCCTCCGTAGAGCTCCTTCTCGCCACACGCCGAGATCAGCAGCGCGACGGCGACGAGAACTCCGGCGACAACACCTCTGCGCATCACGCGCTCCTCTGCAGCCTGCCCGACCAGACTTCTCCGGCCGGGAAAGCGGTTTCGTTCAAGCTAGGATTGCTGACGGAACAGTTGTTGCAGACCGTCGGACGTGCGGTTGGCGATGTTCGAGGTCAGCTGGCAGCTGAACATGAACTCGTGGCACTGCACCGTCAGTTGGATCATCTCACCCGGCGTGACGGCCGCGCCCTTGGCCTCCGCGGCGCGGGCGTGGGCCGCCAGGCTGGACGCCTGACCATTGACGACTTCCAGCTGATCAAAAGCGCCCTTCAGCACCGGCCCCAACGGCTCGCTTCCGCCGGCCGGGATCGAGAAATTGGCGGCGGCGTGCATCGCCCCCTGGAACTGGACGGCGTCGGTGATCGAGGCCCCGTAGGGCGCCTGGGCGACGCGGAGTTCGGGGGCGACCAGACCTCCGGCCGCCGTTGCCGCTTCAATGGACATGGCCGGCCTCAGTTCTTGCGGGCCATGGTCTCCAGCGCCCGGCCAACGCTATCGACCGAGGTGGATTCCGAATTGGCCATGAAGTTCATCCGCAGGCTCTCGGCCGTCAGCATGGCCATGGTCGAGGGCTTGTCCTCGCCAGCGCTGCTGACCTGGTCCGACAGCTCGGTGATCCGGGTGGCTTGAGCATCGAGGGTCTGGCCCCAGGCGTGAGCCATGGCCTCGAACCACGAGCCGGGCCGGTTCTGACTGTTGGTGCCGCTGATCCCCGGCGAGACGGCCATCAGGCCAAAGTTGCCGAGACTGTTGGAAACGCTGTCCGCCATGACTTTTTCTCCCGTTGAATGGGTGGATTTCAGAACATCAGTTGCGTGGTCTGGCCGTCCTTCTCGACGGTGACGCTTTGGCTGGCGACCTCGACGATCCGGTCGCCGGTGGGCAGGACCGAGCCGCGGAAGTACCGCGCCCCGTCGGCCGTGGTGACGAACCCGGCCTCGCCCGCGACCACCGCGACGACCCGTTTGCCGGGACCGTCCTCGAACAGCCTCCCAGCCTTGTCGTCGCCGGGCCGCCGCTCGATCAGCAGAGCGCGAAGGCCCCGGACGTCGGCCCGCACGATGCGTTCGACCTCCGAAACGCGAGCGGACGGACCGGAGACCTCGACCCGGACGCCAGCCAACCCATGAGGCCGCGCCGCGGCCGGCAGGCCGTTGGCGGTGAAGACGTCCTCGACGCTCTTGGCCAGACCCTCGCCGGTGACGACCTCGATCCGCGCCGGCAGGCGGCGGGCGTCGACGATCTGGACCAGGCGATCCTTGTCGGCCTCGCGCGGGAGAACCCCGCCGATCACCAGCTTGCCATCGGCGGCGCCGGACTTCACGGCCAGTCGGCTGAAGCCGTTCTGGCTGAGCAGGTCGTGGACTCGGCCGGTGTCGGGCTTGCCCAGATCCCACGGCGCATTAGCGGCCGCGAAGGTGACGCAGGCCAGCGCGCCGCCGAACACCAGAATCGAAGCCGCGTGGGGCGTCCGGCGCAGGGCGGCCGCGGCGCGACCGACGATCGAACGCCAGCCAGCCAAGACATCGAGGTCGAGGGCCGCGCTCACCGCGGCGGCCTCCCCCTCGTCGTCATTGTCCGCCGCTTGCTGGCTGGCCGCTCCCAGCAGCCGTTCGGCCTCCGCCCAGCGCGGACTGTCGGGCGCACCGACAGCCAGGGCGTTGTCGCCGATCATCAGGGGCAGGTAGACGGGCAGGATGGCGTGAGCCGGCGCGGCCAGGGCGTGACCCAAAAGCTGAATCTCGCCGGCCAGCACCTCGATTTCGGCGGACGGCGAGGCGGGGATCAGCCGCAGCCTGATCCCCCTGGCGCTGGGATCCCTCAGAACCAGGTCGCAATCAAGATCGTGACCGATGGTCACCATCGCGCCTTGAGCCAGCGGAGCCTCAGCGCCGCGCGCCCGGCCGGCCAGGACTCGCAGGACCAGGGATGGCGTCAGGTCCGGACTCGGATAGTCGACGGGGTTTTCATCGGGTTCGGCGGCGGACCGCACGGCGGACTGGGCGGACATTGAGAGCGTGCCTCTCTTAGGGATTTGGAATGGGCTGCATGGTCCCCGTCTGCGCCGGCGGCGGAGGCGGGGGCGGCGGGGGCGAGGCCGCAACGGCGACGCGCTTGCGAGGTTTGGTCGCCAACGGCGGCGCGGGCGGCAGAGGCGCATTCTCGACGCCCTGAACCGGCGCGTCGTAGCGGATGCCGGCCGGCAGCGCCCTCGCCTGCCCGACCGACGCCAGGCGCGGCGTGATCAGGAACATCCGCTCGATGCGGCCGCTGGTTCGCGAACTGGTCTTGAACAGGTTGCCCAGCACCGGCACGCCGCCCAGCACCGGGATCTTGCTGACGCCCTTGGTGTCGGACTGAACGGTCAGCCCACCCAGCAGCAGGCTCTGCCCCTCAGCGATCATCGCCTGGGTGTTCAGGGCCGCGCGACGCACCACCGGAATGTTGTCGACTCGGTCGGCGGTCAGTGAGCCGTCCTCGATGCTGACCAACATGCGGATGCGCGCGCCGGTGTCGTCACGGGTGACGTGCGGGGTGACCCGCAGCGTGGTGCCGCTGGAGACGTTGAACAGGTCGACGTCGCGCTCGCCCGCCAAGCGGACATAGAAGTCGCGGCTGTTCTCGAACACCGCCTCGACGTTCGATAGCGTAACGATCTGCGGTCGCGAGACGACGCGAGCCACGCCTTCGGTCTCCAGGGCGTTCAGGCGCGCGGCGAAGTAGTCGCCATTGCCGATGATGGTGGAGGCCACCAGACCTTGCACCGAGCGCGGCGAGGTGTTGCCCCGCGTCAGGTTGCTGTCCTCCAGGCCCGACGGCGCATTAGGACCGCGCCCGAACTGGATGCCGCCATTGCCGTCGTCGAAGCGCCAGTTGACCCCCAGGTCGCGGGCGCGGGTCGTGTCGATGTCGATGATCGCCGCCTCGATCTCCAAGAGCTGCGGCTCGACGTCGAGGGCTTTGACCAGCTCCTCATAAGCCGGCATGCGCTCGGCGATGTCGCGGACGATGATCGCGTTGAGACGGGAGTCGGCCTGGACGCGCACCGGATTCTGCGGCGCGTAGGAAGCCGTCTGTTCGTTGGCCAGCGGCAGGCCCAGCGTGGTCTGGGTCGCGCCGGCGTAGTCGGGTCCCGCAGGATTGGGCGTGCCCAGCGTCGCCAGTCCCTGGCCGCGCAGGCCTTGGACCGCCGCGGGGATCGGCGTCTCGGTGCGGGCGCTGGCGCCGGCCCGTTCCTTGGGATCGGTCGAGACCAGCGAGCGGATGATCGAGGCCACGCCCGGGATCTGCACCTGCTTGGCGCCGACGGTCAGACTGACATCGTCGGCCCAGCCGTAGCGGAGATAAAACACCCGGTACTGCAAAGTCGGCGAGATCGCCTCGGCCTGGGCTCCACCACGCGCTAGGTCGTCGACTTGCTGCAGAAAGCGCGGCGTGCCGGTGGCCACCAGCAGATCCGACGTCGAACGAAGGGTGTTGCGATCGTCCAGCAAGCCCAGCTGCCGGGCGCTGCGTTCGACCCGGCGGCCGGCCGAACCCGATAGCGGGAAGCTACGGTTGGAGATCTGCGAAGCGGTGAACACGTGCACCGCCGAGCCGTCATAGTAGGTCACCAGGTCGAAGGCCCGCGACACGTCAGCCTGGATCTTCGCGGCCGAGCCCCGGAACAGGCCGTTGATCGTGCCCGAGACGCTGGGCGAGATCGCCACAGGCAGACCCATCTGGCTGTAGAAGGCTTGCAGGAACTGACCAATCGGCTGCTCGCGGGCGGTCAGGTCGACATTGCGCGCGCCGACCGGCGGTTCGCCGGCGACCGCGCCGCTCGACAGGCAGATGCCCAGACAAGCCGCGGCGATCGCGCCGCGATATATGGGGGACTTGGAACGAGGATCGCGGCGTTTCGTCATTCGATCTCCGGCTTTCAGGCGGCGGCGGGAGCGGCGTCTTCGGACGCCATGCCATCGGTCTCGACGACCGTCAGGGGTTCACGGGGAAAGGCGACGCGGCCCGCGACATCGAGCTTCAGGCTGGGCAGCAGCTCGTGGAACGACAGGACGGCCAGGTCGAACAACTCGGGCTCGATCAGCTTGCGCACGTGGCGGCGCAGGTCGATCGCGGTCAGCAGCACCATGGCCTCGGCGTTGGTCGCCGTTACAGTGATGGCGTCGATGATCCGGCGGGCGATGTCGGGATCCAGGGCGAGCTGCTGGCCCGTTCCGCCATTGCGGATCGCCTCGCGGATATGCTGTTCCAGCGCCGGCTCCAGCAGGATGGCGCGCAGGCGGCCATCGGGGGCGTAGCAATGGCTGATCTGCCGACGCAGGGCGACGCGGGCAAACTCGGTAAGGGCGAACGGATCCTTCTCGCGCTGACCGGCGTCGGCCAGGGCTTCGAGGATGTCGCGCATGTTTCGCAGTGGCGCTTCCTCTTCGGCCAGACGGCGCAGCACCTCGGCGATACGGGCCAGGGGCAAGGCGCGAGCGGCTTCCTTGACCACCTCGGGATAGTCGGCCCCGGCGCGGGTCAGCAGGTTGCTGGTCTCCTGGATGCCGATGAACAGGCCGGCGTTGCGGCGCAGACTCTGATGCACGGCCTCGCGCAGGGCGTTCAGGTCGCCGGGATCGACCCAGGCCCCCTCGCCGATCGGCGCCTCGAAGGCCAGCAGTCGCCAACGCGTCTCGCCGGTGTCGACGCCGTAGTGAACCGAGGCCTTCGGCAGGCCCACGCCCAGCCGCAGCTCGAAGGCGTCCAGCACCTCCTCCAGGGTCCGCACCACCTCGGGCGTCGAGCGCACGCGGGCGCCGGCGCCGTCCAACTCGAGCAGCAGCGGGACCATCGGCTGGGCTTCGACGCCCTTGGTGTGGGCGATGGCGGGGGTTTCGGCGCGGGCCGGTTCGCCACGCAGGCCGGCGACACGCTTGGCCAGCACGCCGCGCATCCGCACGTCCAGCAGCGCGCCGGTGATCATGGCGACGCCGCCCAGGACCAGGAACACCGCGACCGGGAAACCGGGAACAAGCGCCAGCAGCCAGCAGATCGCGCCGGCCACCAGGAACACGCGGGGCTTGGCGGCGAACTGGCGGCGAACCGCGTCGCCCAGGTGGCCGTCGTTATCCTCGTCGGTGGTGCGGGTGACGATCAGGCCGGCCGACATGGCGCCCAGCAGCGCCGGGATCTGAGTGACCATGCCGTCGCCGATGGTGAGGATGGAGTACTTGTGAATGGCCGCTCCGAAGTCGAGGCCCTGCTGCAGCATGCCGACAGCCAGGCCGCCGATCAGGTTGATCGCCACGATGATGATGCCGGCGATCGCGTCGCCTTTGACGAACTTCATCGCGCCGTCGAGGCTGCCGTGCAGCTTGCTTTCCATCTCCAGGGCGCGGCGGCGGCGGCGCGCCTCGTCCTTGTCGATCAGGCCCGAGCGCAGGTCGCTGTCGATCGACAGCTGCTTCCCGGGCATGGCGTCCAGACTGAAGCGGGCGGCCACCTCGGCGACGCGCTCGGCGCCCTTGGCGATGACGATAAACTGCACGACGGTGATGATCAGGAACACCACCAGCCCCACCACCAGATTGCCGCCCGCCACCATGATCCCGAAGGTGTCGATGATGTGCCCGGCGTGGCCCTCCAGCAGGATCAGCCGGGTGGTGGCGATCGATAGGGACAGCCGATACAGCGTGGTGATCAGCAGCAGGCTCGGAAACACCGAAAACTCGATGATCGTCGAGATGTAGATCGCGACCAGCAACAGCATGACGCCGACGCAGATGTTGACCGCCACCAGAGCGTCCAGCGCCAGCGACGGCAGCGGCAGGATCATCAGGCCGACAATGGCCACCACCCCGGCGACCAGGAACAGGTCGCTGAAGCGGGAGGCCAGGCCCCTGCCCGGCGCCATGCGCGCGCGCTTAAGATAGTTTTCGACGCTCATCGGGCGGCTCCGGCGCGGTTACCAGCCACCCGCGGCGCGCAGGCCGCGATAGCGATCCATGACGCTGGTCACGTAGCCCTGCGTCTCGCGGTACGGCGGCACCTTGCGGCCGTACTTCATCACCGCGCCCTCGCCGGCGTTGTAGGCCGCCAGCACCAGGTCCAGGTTGTTGCCAAAGCGTTTTTGCAGCGTCTTCAGATAGGCCGCGCCGGTGCGCAGGTTGATCACCGGATCATTCAACGCGACGATCGGATCGCGCACGCCCATTCGCGACGCCGTCGCAGGCATCACCTGCATCAGGCCGCGGGCCCCCTTGGGCGAGACCGCCCTGGCGTTGCCGCGTGACTCCACATGCATCACCGCCGCCAGGAATCCAGGATCAATGTCGAAGTCGCGCCCGACGGCGGCGATCTGACCCGCGTAGTTGACGGCGGGCGGCGGCTTCATCGCGACCGGCGTGCTCGCCTGATAGCGCCCCGCTGAAATGATCCGCGTCGCTTCGTCCGTATCGTAGAGTCGGAGCTGTTCCGACCCGACCGGCGGTTTTGTTTCAGCGCTGCAATCGGCCAGCGCCAAAGTAAACTTTTCGTTGAGCGCGTGGGTCGAGTCGAACTTCAGGCCGCTGAAAGTTTCGCATTCATACGCGAACCCAAGGGCTGGCGGAAACAAGATTACGCAATACGCTGACACACTAAGGCACAACCTGCGCATATACTCGTCCCTATCCTATGCGCCACACCCCGGTTCCCAGCCTTGATAATAGCTATCTTTCGAGTATCAATCCTGTCAACCTCACAATCATGACTTTTTATACGATCGGTATACTGACACACGCGGGAAAAGTACTATGGCATAGCTTTTACCTTCACAATGGAAACTTCCGAAAATTCGGACAGATAAGCTCGCCTTGAACGATAGTTCCACCTCCATCCAGACGCGGTAGGCGATGGCCCAAAAGAACGACTCCGGCGATCGCACCGAGAAGCCGACACCCAAGCGCCTGGCCGACGCCCGCAAGAAGGGCGACGTGGCCAAGAGCAAGGACATGTCGTCCACGGCGACGCTGGCCGCCTGGCTGCTGGTCGGGCTATGCTTGGGCGCCTTCGGGCTGCAGCGGCTGAACGCGCTGTTCGACACTGTGCTGTCGCTCACCGACCGGCCGTTCGACGAGGCTTTTCGCATGGCCAGCATGGCCGCTTTCCAGGCGCTGCTGCTGCTGTCGGCGGTGACCTTCCTGCCCGTGGCGATCCTAGGCTCGGTCGCCGAATTCCTTCAGGTCGGCCCCGTCTTCACGCTCGAGAAGATGAGCCCGAAATTCTCGCACATGAACCCTGGCGAAGGCCTCAAGCGGATGGTCAACCTCGACAATCTGGTCGAGACGGCCAAGTCGCTGGCCAAGACCCTGCTGTTGATCGTCATCTGCTGGCTGGTGATCGCCACCGATTTCTCGCAGCTGACCCGGCTGCCGGCCAACGCGCCGCGCGACGTGCTGCATGCCCTGAGTTCGACGACCTTCAAGCTGGTCGCCGCCGCCGTCGCGGCCTTCCTGCTCGTTTCCGCACTCGACCTCGTCTATCAGAAACACAGCTTTACCAAAAAGCTGCGGATGAGCCGCCGCGACATCAAGCAAGAGATGAAGGACGCCGAGGGCGATCCGCACGTCCGCGCCCAACGCCGGCAGATGCACCAGGAGTGGGCCCAGCAGAACGCCGTCCAGGCGGCGCGGGACGCCTCGGTCCTGGTCGTCAACCCGACCCATATCGCTTGCGCCCTGGCCTACGATCCCGCCCTTCACGCCGCCCCGGTTCTGCTGGGCAAGGGCGAAGGCCCGATCGCCGCGGCGATGCGCGAAGCCGCCGAGGCGGAGGGCGTCCCCATCATCCGCAATGTGGAGCTGGCTCGGGCCCTGCGCGACAAGGCGGTCATCGACGACATCGTGCCTCAGGACCTGTTCGCCGCCGTCGCCGAGGTCATCCTCTGGGCCCGGCGCGTGCGCGAGACCGCCGCTGAGGAGGCCGCCGCCGAAGCCTCCGGGACCGACGCCGAAAAGCCGCCATCGCCGACCTTTCCCGCTCCCCCCGCAATCGCCTTCAGGCCGGCTGAACGGCCTTCCGAGGAGACCTGATGAACGCCCTCTCCGCCCTGCTCGACCTGCTGACCGTCGCCGTCGCCCTGGCCATCGTGCTGGCTTTGGCGTTCTTTTCGCTGAAGCTGCTCAAGCGCGCTCAGACCGGGCGGCCCGGGGCGAGCGACGAGATCCGCTACGTCCGCGCCTTGCCGGTCGGTCCGCGTGAGCGCCTGACCCTGGTCGAGTATCGCGACGAGATCCTGCTGCTGGGCGTTACGGCCGGCCAGATCACCGTCATCGACCGCCGCCCACGCCCGGCCGAGGAGCCGGCCGCCGCCGAGCCTGCGCCGTTCGCATGGACGCCATCGTCGGCCCCGCTGCCCGCCAGTCTCGGTCGTTTGCTGGGGAAAACCCTAGCTAGGGAACGCCCCAACTTATGACGCGGAACGCGAGGTGGTTGTCTGATCCCGCCGGGCGACGGAGCGACGTCTCCAAGCCCTCCGAGCAAACCGAGCCAAACGGAAAACACGGAGTAACGAGATGTCGTTCTTGAGCGGAATCGGCGGAAACCTGTTCAGCAGCGTCGCCAGCATCGCCCTGCAAGGCGCCCTGGGCATCGCCACGGGCGGGGCCTCGCTGCTGGTCACCACGGCCCTGAAGGGCCTGATGATGTCGATCGGCGACCAGCTGCTGCAGAATATCGGTCAGAAGCTTGGCTTGCCGCAAAGCGTGATCGATCTGGCCCAGGCCACCTTCCATGGCGCGGCCGGCGATCCGGGCGGCGCGATCCAGAACATCAGCGAAGCCAGCCAGGGCCTGGGCGCCGCCGCCGGCCTCGACGACTTCGGTACGGGCGAGATCCAGCGCCAGTCGTTCGACATCGTCGACCAGCTGCAGAAGAACGTGCAGGAGCAACTCGAAAACGGCACGGACGAAGACGGCAACAGCCGCGGCAGCGCCAAGACCCGCGCCGCCGCCTCGGCTTCGGCCGGCGGCGAAAGCTTCCTGGTCCGCCTGGCCCTGGCCCTGGGCAAGGCGATCGACGCCAAGATGGACGAACAGCTCAAGATCGCCGGCGAAATCGACGACGCCAAGAACAAGGCCGAGGGTGGCGACAAGGGCGCCGACTCCCAGATCACCCAGCAAGGCGCCAAGCTCACCGCGCTGGGCCAAGAAATCACCATCCTCTCCAACGCCCTGAACACGGCGCTGAAGTCGATCGGCGAAAGCGTCTCGACCCTGGCCCGCAAGCAGTAAGCGGCCAGAAAAAGGTTGTGGAAAGCGGCGGAGCGATCCGCCGCTTTCTGCGTTCGCAGCCCCAAGCACGAAAGGATCCCGCCCATGACCCCGCGCCTCGCTCGATCCCTGGCCCTTGTCGTCCTGACGCTCGCCCTCCCCCTGGCCGTCCCGGCCAAGGCCCAGGACATGCCCACGGTGCTGCCGAACAACTACGTGCTGTCCGACATCCTGAACAAGCAGAGGGTCGACTCGGCGATCAATTCAGGTCGCGGCGGTGGCTACGCGCGGCAGGCCCAGCGCCCGAACCCGCGCTACGCCGCGCCCTCGGCCGGCTTCCTGGGCCGCCCCGGATCCGCCGGCCCGGCCCTGACCCAGACCACCTATCGCGCCTCGCCGCAGGTCAGCGCGCGCGTGCGTCGGCAGTTCGCCGACTGGATGGCGCAGCAGGCCGGGGCCGAAGGCGGCCGCCGGATCGCCGAGGCCATGACTCAGCGCGACCCGGTCCGCAACTGGGCCCAGATCGTCGGCGGCGACGGCCTTCGCCCCGGCGACACGGCCGACGCCATGGCCAGCTACTGGATCCTGAACTGGGTGATGGCCAACGGCGCTGACAGCAACCGGGCCCAGGCTCAGGCGGTGCGCGACCAGGTCAAGCCGATGATCGCCTCGAACCCCGGCTACGCCCGCTTGAACGAGGCTCAGCGGCAGGAGATGTCCGAGGTGCTGATGCTGAACTTCCTGATCCAGCACGCGGCCTATATGGACGCGATGAAGCGTGGCGACCGCGCCACGATCCGCCGGCTGGGCGATGCGGCCGTAGCCCGCTTCCGCAACGAGATGGGCGTCGATCTGCGGCGGCTGGAGCTGACCAGCAACGGCTTCGTCCGCGCTGGCTAGGGTTATCCCCAGTAGGCCGCGCCGCGCTCGGAACCCATGATCGAACGTCCATAGCGGAGATCGATCATGCCCTCCATCGACAGCATCGCCGCCGCCAGCGGGCAGGTTTCGGTCGGCCGTCCGATTGAGCCCCTCGAGGCGGCGCTGGCTCAGTTCGAAGCCACGGGCCGCCTCGACGTTCAGCCGTTCGCCCAGGCAGCGCCCGCCGTCCTGCTCCAGGCTCTGTCAGGCCTGGCGCCGCAACAGCGCGGCCTGCTCGAGCGATTGCTGGGCGAGCAAGGCTTGCTGGGGAAGGAGGGCCTGGTTGGCGGGACGGTCGGCGCGGTTGGCGAAACCGTAGCCCGCACCACCGACGCCGCCATCGAGACCCCTACAGAACGCAAGTTCGAGCGGACCAGCGAGCGGATTGAGAACTCTCGCCTCGATCAACGCATGGGGCAGCTGCGAGGCCAAGCTGATCTCGACTTCGTACTGGCGCCGTTCAGCAAGCTGGACCGGCCGCCGGCCGAGCTGGCCGCCGCGACCTCGGTTGCTGCGTCGACCGAGGATCAGCGTCGATAGGGTTTTCCCTAGCTAGGGATCATCCCACTGAAACCGGCGCCCGACCGCCGATAGCCTCTGCCTCCAACAGTTGGCGCCATTCCAAGGAGCATCGCCATGCTAGACGCCGCCGGAGGATCCTCGTCCGTCTCGTCCTCGACGAGCTCGTCCGCGACCAGCCAGGTCCAGACCCAGGTGAACACCAACCGCGTCGACGACGCGGTCAACAAGATCCGCGACCTGAGCGGCGACGACGGTTTTCTGGGGACAGGCCGCAACGACCACATGCACGAGGTCGCCGACACCTTTGGCGGCTTGTCGCCAGCCGAGCGCAACGCGGTCGTGTCCCAGCTTTCCGACAACGACTTGAAAGGCCTCGCTGAGGATTTCAACGCCGGCGGCGTCTTCGGCTACCAAGGCCTGTCGGCCGATGAAAAGCGCGATGTCTTCAACGACCTCGCCAACGGCCTGTCGGGCGCGCAACTGGCTCGGGTCTCCAAGGCATTCGAAAAGCGCGAGGATGTCGCGGCGCTGGCCGACTCCGTCTCCCGCTTCGCCACGCCGGACGCCAAGGTGGGCTACGTCCAGGCCATGGCCGGCCGCACGACGGACGGCCTGAAGGGCGAGATCGACGTCAACATCGGCGTGACCATCTCGCAGAACAGCGACGCCGACGCCGCAGCGGTCGGCAAGGTGCTGGGCAGCCTGGCGGGCGCGAATTTCGACCGTGCGGTCCAGTCGCTGTCGAACGAGCAACTGGCGGCCGTGGTCAAGTCGTCGACCGACCCGACCACCTACACCTCGACCTCGGGTTACGGCGCCTCGATCAGCGGCAGCTACAAGGCCGACACCCTCAAGAGCGTGTTGGAGGCTGCCGCCACCAGCACGGACGCCTCGGTCAAGGCCCGCGTTTTCGCCGAGGGCGGCAAGCAGCTGGGCGAGATCGCCGGCTCCAACCACCTGCTGGCGCCCAATGTCACGGCCAGCAGCGAGTCCGCCAAGGTTCGCGACGGCCTGAAGGCCATTCTCGACAGCGACGTGACGGGTGTCGTGCGCCAGCTAGAGACGTCCGACCGCTATGGCGGCGCCCTTTCCAACTTCGTGACCGAGACCCTCAAACAGGGCGAGGTCGGCCAGAAGGCTATCGGCGGCTATATCGCCAAGCTGCAGACCGGCGAGAAGCTGAATGAGAACCCGATCGCCCGCCTCGACGCCCAGGCCAACGGCTACTACCGCAATGCCCAGGACCTGGGCTATTTCGCTGGCGCGACCCAGGTTGGCGTCGCGAAGGTGGCGGCCTCGAACAAGGAGAAGGCCGAACTGATCGGCTCGATCTTCAAGAGCGCCGTGGGCCTGGCGACCGGCCCCGCCGGTCCCGTGGTCGGCGCCGGCGTGGGCCTCTATACCGATGCGGCGGTGAAGGAGGCGGTGGACGCCCTGGGCTCGGGCGACGCCTCACTGAAGGACACCTTCTACGAACTCGCCTTCCCGCGAGATCCCGCGACGCATGACGCCTACGAGGGTCCTGCCGAACGCGACTATGATAGCGCCCTCAGTCGCGTCCTCGACGCCAATCGCTAACGTTCAACCGGAGCCGTTGGTCCGCTCGAACGTTGTGCCGGGCGGACCAGCCCTCCGAGGCGCCGCCGACAAGGAGACGCCGATGCCCCCGAGATGGATCGCCATGGCCGCCGCTCCTGTTCTTTTCGCCGCGGCATGTGCTCCTGCGACCGAGGCGACGCCAGCGCCGCCCGCCGACGCCCGCCCTCTGACGGAATCCGGCGCGCACGAGCAGCGCCTGGATGATGTGACCCAGGAACTGCGCGATGCGCTGGAACCGCACTATGGGCGCTTGGAGATCAAGGCCTACAGGCTCCCCGCAGGCGCGACCTTCTCGTCTGTCGCCACCCACTATCAGGGCGCACTGGCGAACTGGAAAGCCGAGCCCGCCTTGCCGCGGCGGATCCGCGCGGCGCAGGGACAAGCCTGGAGACACGGAAAAGCCGTCCTGGCGATCGCCCTGATCGACACCCCCGTCGCAGGCGCGCAGAACGATTATACCGTGCTCGTCGTCGCCCGGAATTCCTAACCTGGCCGATGGCGAGCTCGCGGATCGGCGAGCTCGCCATCCAGGCGCGATCAGAACCGCGCGTTCAGGCCGACGGTGAAGGTCCGGCCGATCCGAGTCTGGAACAGCGTATCCTGACGCTTGCTGTCGATGTAGAGGCGGTTCTGCTCGTCGGTCAGGTTCTGCGCCTCCAGGATCACCTTCCAGTGGTCGTTGATCGTGTAGGATGCCGAGGCATCGACGTAGACGGTCGCATCGTTGCCCTGCAGGTCGCTGCCCGGCGAGGCGGGGATGCCGCGGATGTACTTGCCGCGATAGCTGGCGGTGCCGCGGACGCTGAAGCGGTCATCCTCGTAGTAGATCGTACCGCTGGCGGAGTTCCGCGACAGGCCGGTCAGGTCCGCCGTTGTCGACGCCGTCACCACGCCATTGGCGCTGGCCAGGATGTATTTGATCTCCGAAGTGACGTGCGTGTAGTTGGCCAGCACGCCGAAGTGGCTCCAGACGCCCGGCAGGAAGTCCAGCTGGGCCTGCAGGTTCAGCTCGACGCCCGACAGCGGGCCGCCGGGCGTGTTCTCGATGCGGCTGACCGTGAAGATGTCGCTGGGCGCTGCGCCGGTGTTGTTTAGCAGGGCGTCGGGCAGGCCCAGCTGGTTGAAGGGGACCTGGCTGGTCACGCGCTGAATGAAGGTGTCGATCTTCTTGTGGAAGTAGGCCACCGACACCAGCGAGCCCGGACGGAAGTACCATTCCAGGGCCGCATCGTAGGTGTCGGCGCGGATCGGATCCAAGAAAGGGTTGTTGATCGTCCCGGTGCGGGTGATGCCGTTGACGCCGCTGGACGGAGTCAGAGACCCCAACTCGGCGCGCGACATGACCTTGGCGGCCGAGAGGCGGCCCAGCAGGCTGGGCGTGAACTCCAAGACGACATTGGCCGAGGGCAGCCAGTCGCTGTAGCTGCGGTCGACCTCGTTGCGCTGCCCGACCGTGGGATAGGTCGACCCCGCCGGCGCGGAGACTGGAATATAGCCCATGGCCAGTTGGTCGGTATGGACGTAGCGCACGCCGACGTCGCCGCGCACCGGAATGGGCAGAGCATCCTCGACATGGAAGTCGGCCATCGCGTAGGCGCTCTTGATGGTCTCCTTGATCTGCGACGAACCCGCGCCGCATTCCACGCCACAGTACTTGAAGTTGTCGAAGCCGGTCGCTTGCCGCCACTTGGCCGGGTCGATTGCCGCCCAGGCGGCCGGCGCGCCGTGGCCCCACAGTTTGTCGAGGCCGCTGATCTGACGCGTGACGCTGGCCAGGCTCGCGCCGGCCGGCAGCGCCACCACCGCCGTGCTCGTCGGGATGATGTTCAGCTGGTAGCTCGTGAAATTGCTTTCCCGGAACTGGCCGCCGAATTTCAGGGTGACGGCGTCGAACACATCCCACTTGCCGTTCAGCTCGGCGGTCGAATTGATCGTCTTGTTGAACTGCGGACGCCCCTGCGCCGTGAACCCACCCAGCACCGTGCCGTCCGCCAGCGGCGGGCCGTACGAGAAGTTGGCCGGATTGGCGACGTCGAAGCCGTACGAGATCTTCGGCGTGTCGCCGCCGTCGCGGAAGTCGATGCTGAAGTTGTCGGCGTCGATCACGTCCATGAAGGTCTGCAAACGCAGCTTGCCGTCCCAGTTGGACACCGACCGCCCGACCGCGCCGCTGACCTCGAACTTGTCGTTGAAACGGTGGCGGAAATCGAGGTTGGCCTGCTTGAACGTGGTGGTGAAGCGGTCGACCAGGCCTTCCGAGCGCACGTCCACGCCGTCGAACAGGCCGTAGACCAGCGATCCTTGGGGATCGAACTGGATGTCGCGAACCGACACCATCGGCTGGCCGTTATTGTTGACGTTCCGGCCGAACGAGATGCCGGCGATGTAGTTGTCGCGCCGCTCGACCTTGAACTTGGAATAGATCATGTCCAGCGCGACCTCGGTGTCGCTGCTGGGCTTCCACTGGAACGACAGGGTGCCGCCCAGGCGCTTGGCGTCCTGCTCGGAGTTCACATAGCGCGGCAGACGCGGCAGGAAGGCGCCGCTGCCCGGCGTGTTGGGCAGGTCCGAACGCCGCAGACCGGCCACGGTATTGTAGGCGGTCAGAGAGCTGGTGCGCGGATTGTTGGTGCTGCAGTTCGTGGCCGTCGCACCCTTCGCCGCCTGAGCGATCGGCGACGGGCTCGTCGTGGCGTAGCCGGTCGGCGTGCAGAACGGATGCACCGTGCCATCGACGGTCAGGCCGTTGGTATTGGCCGACAGGATGTCCACGGCCGAATAGCCGACTTCGCGGATGTCTCGGTTCTGATAGGCGACCGAGGCCAGCACGCCAAAGCTGTCGGTCAGCTTCTTGGACGCCAGCAGCGAGAAGCGCGGGTCCACGCTCTTGGCGACGCTGTTGTAGACGCCGCGCGCCGTGGCGGTCAGGACCTGGTCTTCCTTGGAGTCGAATGGACGCGGCGCGCGCAGGTCGACAGTAGCGCCCAGCGAGCCTTCCTCCACGTCGGCCGAGGCGGTCTTGCGCGCCGCCAGCGACGAAAAGATCTCAGTCGGGAAGACGTTGAAGTCGAAGCTACGCCCGTTGTTGCCCGCGCCGTAGATATCCGACGAGCCGGTCTGGGCCGCGCCTTCCATGCCGTTGATGCGCACGCGGGTGAAGCCCGGCCCGAGACCACGCACGGAGATATTGCGACCTTCGCCGCCGTCGCCCCGGGACAGGGTCACGCCGGGGATGCGTTGCATCGACTCGGCCAGGTTGCTGTCGGGGAACTTGCCGATGTCCTCGGCGACGATGCTGTCGACGGCGGCGTTCTCGGTGCGCTTCATCGCCAGGGCGTTGTTCAACGAAGCGCGGAAGCCGGTAACGATGATCTCCTCGACCGTCGCGGCGTCGGCGGACGGCGCTTGCGTCTGGGCGCATGCGATCGCCGGAACCAGGTTGAGCAAGGCGATCGCCAGAGCGCCGGTGGAAACCGAAGCGCGAAGCGACCTAACAGGCGCGCGGGTGTTCTGCATGTTCCCTTCCCTCCTTTGGGCCGACATGCGCCGGCTCCTTTTTTATCATTCGCCTGGGAGCGTGGCGGCGCACCGCGACTCACCAACTCCCACATATCAGAATGATATTATTTATAATGGGATAACAACGCTACTGCTTGCAAGGGGCGCCGTGCGGAACGTCCCTCCCCCACGACAGTCTGTCCGCCGCTAAGGCCACGCTCGTTCAGGTGAGCTTCATGTTGAAATGAGGATGCTTCGCCCGGACAGGCAGCACCCTCTGGGAACTCGCGATCGCCTGGACGCGCTCGACGGTGACGAGGACCGAACCATGGCGGACGGCCATTTTCCAGACGTCGAACTTCTCCGGCGCGAGCTCGCCGCCCTGATCCTGGAATGGGCCGGTAAGGCTGTGAAGGATGATCCCGACGGGCCGATGTCGACCGCCTTGACCCGCGCGGTGAGCGACGCCGCGCGCGGCGCGGTCGTCGAGCAGCATCAAGTTCTCACCGCCGACGCCGCTGATCGGATCGCCGAGGCGCTCGACCGCCGCACCAAGGCGGGCGGCGTTTTCGTCTGGCGCGCCACGTCATGGAGCCTCGGCCTAGTCGCTCTCGCCGGAGCGGCCTTGCTGGCTGTCGCCTTTATCCTGGGCTTGCAGACGGGACGGACGGAGGGAGCGTTGCCTACCGAGCCCGCCACCTCGACCTCGGCCTCGGCTCCGATCGCGCCGCTCGCACCGACAGTCGACGAACCGGCGCGAACCTCCGACATGGCCCAAGCCCAACCCTCACCAACCACCGTTCACGCCGAGCGCGCCGCGGCGGCCGCCCGCACCAAGGCTGCGCCGCGACCGGCGCCGCGCGAACTCGGCCGCCCGGCGCCGACCAGCGGCGAGGCGCCGCCCCGGTCCGCTCAACCCGTCGGAGCGGCCGCGATCACCCCGCCAGCGCCCGCGGGGGCGACGCCATGACCGCTCCTGTCTCCCCCGCCGAGTGGCGGCTTCCGACCGCCGTCATCGGACCCAAGGCGCAAGGCCGGAACTATGGTCTGCGCCGCTACGCCGGTCCGCGTCTGAACTCCGAGGCCCAAGCCCGCCTGGCGGACTTCGCCCTGTCGCTGGCCGGATGGGCCATGCTGCGGCGTCAGCGGTTCGTGGCCATGCTGCCGCTGACGGCGGACGGCGCATCCTTCACCGTCGTTCGGGCGCGCCACCTTGGCGAAGGCGAGCTAGGGCCGGTCGCCGTCGCGCACGTGCTCATCGTCGACGCGCCTCTGCTGGAAGCGCTCGAGTGGACCTCCCCTCGCCTGCTTAGCCTCTTGCCCGAACCCGAAGACGCCAGTTTCGGTCTCGATCCTATCGCGGTCTCGCTGCACGATCTGACGAACGCCGTCGTGACTCCCGTGACCTTGCCTCGCGTCGGCTGGGGCGATGTCGCCGTTGATGTCGGTGAACAGGACCCCGAAATCGCGCTCCGCGCCCTGTTCGAAGGCGTCGAGTCGCCAGCGCGGCGAGCGCATCTCACCGGCTGGGCCAGCACCAGTCTGATCGCTCCGGCCGGCGACCTCGTGCCGACCCGCGTGCTCAAGCTCGTGATCCATGCCTCGGCCGAGAGTCCTTCGGCCTTTCAGACCACACACGAGTTGCTGGCGCTGAACGCCCCATCCGAACCTTCGTTGGCTTGGAAAGCCTGGCTGAAGCTGGCCGCGATCGCCGAGCGCGAACCGGCCGCCGCCGCCTTGCGCTCGGCTCAGTGGTCACAGGACAAGGCTCGCTTGCCCGCCGACGACGTGATGTTCGAGGAGATCGCCTCGGCCTGCGCCACGATGACTCCAGGGGGGATGGTCGCCCTGCTGTGCGCCGTGATGCGCCATGCCGGAGGCGCAGACGCGGTCAGCGAGGTCTTGCGGGCCGGCGTATCCGAGACGTTCAACGCCCTGGTCGCCGTAGCCGACGCCGAGGGGGCCGCCTTCTATGTTCGCGGACTGATCGACGGCGCCGATCCCGCCGCTCTTGCAGCCCTGCCGGCGCTCGATGAGGTGATGGCTAGGCCCCAAGTCGCCGTCTGGCTCGGAGACATCGCAGACCGTGTCGACGTTTCCGGTGTGGCCCGTCTGTGGGCGGCTCGGCTCGCGGGCGACGAGGCCCTTTCGGACGCCCTCGCCAGCGTCAGTCCAGCCTTCCTCGACGCGGTCCTCGTCGCCGCGCTGGCTCGGCTCGACGATGAGGAAGTGCGGCGGCTGGCGGGAACCCTGCTGCGTTTGCAATGCCTGCGGCCCGTTATGGACGGCGGCCAACTGCGTCACGCGCTCTCGTCGCTGATGGCCCAGCCGCCCGGGAACGCCGACGCCGTCTTGGCCGACCCGAGCGTGCTGAAGGCCGTCCAGTCTTTCGCGCCGGAGTGGTCAGCCGCCGTAGCGGCCCGCGCCATTCCCGTTGGCCTGCGCCAAGCCCGGCGTCCGACCGAGTTCACCCGCGCCGCATGGGCTCTCGTCGCCGCGGCGCGCGCGGAAAGGACCGCGCGATGATCTATTGCGAGATCTGCACCAACGAATTCTCCAGCGAGGATTTCGCCGACTGCCCGCATTGCGCCCTGGCCGAGGGACGCGCGGCGAGGCCTGCGCCCCGCGCGCTCGACGCGCCTACACCCGGGGTGACCATGGGCCAGGTGATCGACACCCTGCGCCGCATGCCTCCGCCCCCAGCGCAGCCTTCGGCGCCCAACGCCGAACCGCAGCCGCCGGAAGGGGTCAGCGAAAGCCTCCGCGCTCTGGTCGAACAGAAGGTGGACCAAGCCGTCGCCGCCGCTTCCGAGCCGGCGCCCTTCACCGCGCCGCCAAACGAGGCCGATCCCAACGCCGGCGCTCCGATCGTCGGACAGTCCGCTCGCGAGCTGGACATCGAGACCCTGCGGCGGATTCGCGAGTCCGGCGTGTTCACCATGGTGCTGCTGGGCTTTCCGACCGCCGGCAAGACCTGGTTCCTCAACCGGCTGAAATATGAACTGCAGGAAGGGGACGCCTATGCTTGCTACCCCCGCCGCGCGCCGCCGGGCGACGTGGAGAACACCGTGCAGTTCACCGCCCATCGGTTCCGCAAGGGCGCGCAGGACTTCTATGTGATCGACATTCCCGGCGAGCGCTTCCAGCGCGCCGTCGAGGGCTCCTTCCTCGGCGAGTCCAATACGCTCATGCGGCATGTGATCCATACAGGTCAGGCCTTCCTGACCCTGCTGCCTGCTGACGAGACCCTGTTCTCTGAGTTGGCCCACGATGTTCTTTGGCGCCGCGCCGCTGGCGGCGGGACGCCATCGGTCGACCTTGCCGGCCTGCCGCCCGCCCAGGCGTTGATCGACCGGGTCGACGTCCTCAAGCGCCTGATCTCGCAAGCGCGGAAGGGCGTAGAAGCCGGAGACGCGAAAGCCCAGGCCAAGCTCAAGGCCTTGATCCGAGAACGCAAGCATCTTCTTGAGGGCGGCGTCGAGCAGGCCTTGCAGCGTTTGGCGTCCAAGCACGAGGAACTGGGCGAGTACATCAGCGGCGTCGGCCTCATGGCCCAATTGATGGTGGTCATGGAAGAGCGCGGCGGTCCCGACCTCGACCCTTCGATCGACGCCTATGCCGTGTTCGATCGCAGCCGCGACGCCGAACGCAAGAAGCCGACCAAGCCCATGTTCATCGTCCTCTCCAAGAGCGACGATCTCACGCATCGTTCGGACGCGGTGCAATTGCCGATCCGCCGGCTGCTGCAAGGCCAGTCCCGCGCAACCCACCTGCTGCGCGTCCTGCGACGCGAGCCGCACAAGGCCGACGCCTTCGCGCTGCTCAACGCCCTCCGCCCAGGCGTCGCTCGTCAGATCGACGAGTGGTTCGCGTTCGCCAGCTTCCAGTTCGCCACCGCCTTCGAAGGCGTGGCCAAAGGATCGAAGACCATCAACTACCGACTAAACCACGTCGGGGTCACCGATCTGATCCGCGCCCTATTGCGCCTGAAGGAACACACCGAAAGACGCCGCGCCTGGGACAGCGTGGCCGGCCTGTTCCGCCGACGCCCGCAAGCCGAGGCGTGGCTGGCGGAGCCGACGCCGTGAACCGGCATGGCGGCGTCGGATCGTTGATGGTGAGCAGTCTTCTGATGCTGCTTGGCGCAATCGTACTCGCCTGGGCTTTCGGCTTGGCACCGCGCTTCGGTGAGGCCACGGTTGGACCAGCGCCGACGCGGGGCGGCGGACCTTGGATCGAGCAGTTGGGCCTGTCGCAGCTCGAGCCCTGGTCGTCGCCTACGCCGGCCTTCGCAGAACGACTCGCGGCGCTGGGTGAAACGCCGCAGAGCGCGGCGCTGAGGCGCGATCTCTGCCAGGGATCAGGCATGGACGCCGACGCGGCCTTTCGTGAGGCGAGACGCGCCCTGGTGCGAAACGACAGCGATCTTTGCTCGGCGCCGGCGGAGCACGTGGCGGCGGTCTCGCCCGTCATCGTGGCGCTGGGCCCGCGTCCAGGATGGCTATGCCTCGTGGTCATCATCATCTCCGCACTGGGCCTGACGATCTGGCATGGCCTGGCGCTGAAGCGGGCGTTCGATCGCTGGCGGCTATTGAGCCGCTCCACCTTCGGCTCGGCGCGGAGGGCGGGCAGCGGATGAGCGGCGTTCTGCTGGGTTTGGTCTGCCTGGCGCTCGGGTTGGCGTACTGGCGCGTAGCGACGGACGCCGCTTCGACGCGGCGAAAGCCGTCAGCCTGGCGCCAAGCTGCGCTGATGACGGGAATCGCCGCGCCGGCGGTCCTGGTGTTGGGATGCCTTGTGACAGCGGCTCTCCAGGGGCGCACGGGCGAGCTACGCCTGTCCTTGCCCCGGCTGACGGCCGAGGTGCGCCAGTTTCCGCTCGAAATCGGCGGTGATCCTGACCGTGACGACCTCGTCACCCCCCGCTTGCCGGCGGGCCTCGCCACCATCGCGCCGGATCTCTCGGCCGGCGGCGGGTCGCCGCCCCTGGCCCTTTTTATCGAGGGCTCGGAAAAGGCGCCGCCGCAGACAGTGATCAGTTTGCTCCACGATCGTCGCCGCACATGGCCTACGGCGCTCCGCTTCGCGCAGGGCGACGCCGTGTGCGTGCAAGCGCCTTGCGAGCGGGCCGGCGCGAACTGGGCGATCCTGCGGGGCCGCGCCTTGACGCCCGCCGATTGGCGCGGAGGAAAGATCGTGGCCCGTCCCGGAGCGTCCGGCCTGGTCCTGCCGTCGCGCAAGACCCTTCTGGTCTTCGAGGGCGTCAATGACTGGACCCCGATCCAGGCTATCCATCCCCTGCGGGACTTCTTTCCCAGGCCCGGCGCCGCCAGTGACAACGGGGTCCTGGCCGACTGTGATCGCTGGCTATGCGTGGGCAAGGGCGCAGCCCAGGCCCCGGCGCGCAGCTTCCTGTTCCAGCAGGGAGGGTTTGGCGGCTCGGCCTGGTCGATCGTGCTGGCCGATCCCGGCGCCCGTATCGCTCGAGACGGTCAAGTCGCGCCCTACCGCCCGCCCGCGCCCATCCCGCTCGGAGACGGGATCAGGGTGGAGATCTTCGAGCCAAGGTTCGTGGAGGGCGTCACCGAGGAAACCGACGCTCGCCGAGGTCGCCTACAGCTTCGTCGGAGCTTGATCTTGGCCGAACACGACGGACTGGCCGAGATCACCTTCACGACTCCGCCGACCGAGGTCATTGGTCACTGCCAACGCGGTGCGCCCCCGGTTCGGTTAGACCTGCGCGCGACAGTCGTGGGCGGCCTCACCGCCGAAGCGCTTGGCCAAGCGCCAGCGCTGCCCCAAGGCCCGACCTGCGCCAATTTCAGCAACGCTCGTCTAGACGTCCCCGCCGCCGGTCCCGCGCTACGCACCGCGCATCTCGTGCTCGACCGATTGACCACGCCCTGGACGGCGGGGCTGATCGTCGTGGCCTGGACCGCAACGGTCCTTCTGGTCTGCCGCGACCGCCTTCAACGTCGTTCCGTCCTGTGGGTGATCCTCAGTCTGCTCCAGTTGCTGCTGGCCCTGAGGCTGCTGATCGGACTCGCGGCCGCCCAGGCCGACCCCACGCTGGACTGGCGGGAGATCCTGGGCGACGCCGCGCTCGCCTATGTCGCCGTTCCGGCCGCCCTACTGGCCTGGGCGCGCGCTGGCGAGCCGCGCAGACCGGGCGACACGATGCTGGACCTTGCGCCGCCGGCGGCCGCGATCGCCGTGCTGGCGTGGACCCGCCATCTCAGTGTCCTCAGCCTGCTGCTGCTCGCCGCCTGGGGCTTGGCCGTACTCTGGCGCGCCGCCCGTACGCCGCCGCGTAAGGGCGAGACCCCCTCGCCGCTCGCGCGCTTCGCAGTTCGCTGGAACCGCATGTCCGGCGAGCCCGAAGCGTCCTGGCGATCCGGCGTCCTGCTGCTCGCCGTCGTGCTGATCGTTCGCCTCGCGGCCGGCGCGGCCGGTTGGAAGGAACGCATCGATCTTGGCGTCACGGTGCTGGCGATCAGCGTCGTCTACACGCCCTTGATCCTGATCGGCTTCGGCCGTCTGCTAGCGGCCAGCGAAATCCACCCCGCCGGCTGGCTGCGTCCATTGATCTTCTGGACGCTGCTGACCCTAGCGACCTTCATCGCGCCGTTCACGGTCCGAGACAGCGGCTACGCTTTGATGTTCCTGCCGATCGCGGGGGTCGCCGCCGCCCTCGCCTGGCGTCGCCGCAGCGCCCGCTTGCCTTGGACCGCGCCAGCTGCCGCAGCGATGGCCGCCTTGCTGATCCTGCCGATCCTGGGCGCGGTCGGAGCTGCTGGCGCCGACCGACTGGCCCAGACCCGCCTGTTGGCCCGGGGCCTCAGTGACGAGCAGGCGCTGGCGACATTGGACCGCCAGGCCAAGGCCAGCCAAAACCTACTTCGCCTCTATCTGATCGCTGCGCCCGAAGCACTCGGCGCGGACGTCTCCACCGAGGCCGAAGCGCTCAAGGTTTGGTCGGCGCAGCTGTCTGACTATACCGGTTCTTTGTTTGGCCGGGGCTACCTGTCGCCGGCGAACCTCACGGCGCTCAAGCCCGTCCAGGCCACGGACAACCTAACCGCCGTGCACCTGATGTCGCCGTTCGGCCGGCTGGCGACGGGCCTGCTTCTGGCTTTGCTGGCCGCCGCGCCGATGGCGGTTTGGGCCTTGATCCGGACGCCCGTTCTCGACGCGCGGCGCGCCACCGGCTTCCTCGCCCTGTGGTGCCTGTTCGGGGCCGCCGCCTATATGACGCTCGCCAACCTGCAGCTGGTCCCCTTCACCGGCCGCAACGCCTATCTGCTGGCCCCGACTTCGGGCGGCGACCTGCTCGAAGGCGCGATCCTCGTCGCGCTCGCGGCGTGGGGCTTGGCCGAGCGATCCTCGGAGGCGAAGCAATGAGCCGCCGGTCGAAACGATCATCGGCCTGGATCCGTGGCCTCGCGATCGCCGCGCCGCTGACAGCCATCGTCGTGCTCGTGGCCGCGGCGCCGCCCCTGCTGGCTGCCCTTGGCCGCCCCTCCGGCCTGGGTCTTACCAGCGGCTATGACCGCTTGGCCAACGCCATTGCTCAACGCCAATGGCTGTCCGTGCGGTACGACGCCGACGGCGAGCCGCGGATCGCCTTACGGGACGGACCGATCGGCGAGGACCGACGCCTGCGCGCCTTCGTCAACGCGTCCTACTTGCGGGGCGACCTGCAAGATCCGGCCGTCTGGCGGCTCAGCGACGACGGCCAATGGGTCGAGGGCATCGACCCTTACGCCCACCATATCGATCGACCTTTCTCCAGCGGCGACGCCTGGAGCGGATCGATCCAGTTTCGCGGCGGCCCGCCGTCTGGCGTCCGCCTGCAGCCGCTGGGCGATCCTCCGCCCTCGCCCATCCTGCTGGAGCCGCGGGGCGGGCCGGCCGCCGCCTGCGATATCCTGATGCCGACGCGTCGCTTGGACATCGTCGGCGCCCGTCGCGCGCTTTCGATCTGCCTGAAAGACGGCGATTTGCCGCCCCATGCCGTGGGATCGGTGGTGTTGATCGGCGATCAGGCCATCGTGCGTGTTCAGACGCCATCGATCCTGGAAGTCCGGGTCGGCGGCCGCGACGTGCGTCCACGCGCGGATGGCGAGGTGACGCTCACGCCGCTGCCGCCGGGCGAAACCCTGACACTGCGGACCGGCCACTCGGTGCTTCGCCTGCGTCTCGACGGCGGAGCGGCCGACATCGCCCGCAGCGAGCCTTCCGGAGCACGCATCTACTTCCCAGCCCTTCGGCCTCTCGCCCAACCGATCGAGAGGGTCATGGCCGGCCGGCCGCCAAACCCCCTCCGGCTGTCCCTGGACGCGCGCCTGCAACAAACGGCTCAGGACGCCCTAGCCGCCGGCGTCGCCACGGTGCGCGCGAGCGCCGTCCCCAAGACAGGGAGCGACGCCAATGAGGCCTTCAAGGCCGCGGTGACGGTTATGGACACCACCAGCGGTCAGGTGCTGGCCGTCGCCTCCTGGCCGCTGGCCGAGACCGACTTGGCGCTCCCCCAGCGCCGCACCCGCCGGGGCCAGAACCTGATCGACCGGAACCACAATTTCGAGCGCTTGCCCGTCGGCTCCACGGTCAAGGGGCCCTTCTCGTTGGCGATTCTGGAAGCCGACCCGGCGCTTGCGACCTTGAAGATGCAGGGGGGCGCCAACGGCCGGATCCGCACGGTGCTGGGCATGGACCTCGGCAAGGGCGGATTCGACAACCATGGGCTGGGAATGACCGACTTCCCGACGTTCCTGGAGCACTCCAACAATCGCTACGCCCTGGCCTTGATGATGCTGGCCTATCGCGATCCGGCCGCGCCGCCATCGCCGGCGCGCGCGCAGCCGCCGCCGGTCGAGGCCTGGTCGTTGGAGGGGCGCAGCCGCACCGACACGCCTCCCCTGCCCGTGTTCGGCGAAGCGACCGCGCCTGGGCCGTTCGGATGGGTTCTGAGGCCGCCGCCGGGACGCGGTCCGGCCTGGCCCGATCGCCTGAACCGTCTGTTCGACGTCGACGCCGGCCAGGGCGGCGGTTGCCGATACGAGGTCGCCGTCTGGCGCGGCTTCATGGGGGCGACACCGCCCTGCGCTTCGCCCTTGGCCGGAGCGGCGCCGGAACGCGAACGCCTTGGCTTCGACGCGATCGCGTCGTTCCGCAACGATTACCTGATGACTATGCTGGGCGGCAGCCGCTCCACCTGGAGCGCCATCAAGATGGCCGAGGCCTATTCGCGGATCGTTACCGGTCGCCTGGTCAGCGCCAGCTTCACATTGGCAAAAGGCCCGCCGCCAGCCGACCTGCCGATGCGCAATCCTCACGTTCGCGCCACGGTGCTGGAGGGGCTTTCCCGCGTCGTCAAGAGCGGCACCGCTGCCAGGCTCGGCCGCGAGTTCGCCGGCATGGGCTATGGCCCCGATGTCGCCCTGTTCGGCAAGACGGGCACCATGAAGGTGGCCGGCGAAGCGCCCAGCGACCCAGGCGCGATCCTGCTGCGCCAACTGGCTCGCAGCGATTGCGGCCTGCGCTGGGACGCCTCGGCCGGTGTTCTGAAGTTCGGCTTCGTCGCGCCCCAGGATCGGGCCGAGGCGACGCGGCAGATCCTTGGCCTGAAGGAGACCCGCTGCCGGGTCCGCGTCGCTGGCCGGCGCGACTTGGCGCAGCAGGCGGCGGCGGAAATGCAGCGCTATGCCTGCGGCTATCGCAACTGCCAGCCGGCCGATTTCAAACCCGAGCCGGACGGCCGCGTCGTCGACCTGCCCCTGCGGGCGGTAGAGCCGCCGCTGCTGGACGGCCACGCCGTCGCCATCGTCGCCATCCGCCAGGTCGGCGGCCGGCCCGTGCGCGGCCTGACCATCGTCATCAATCTGCAGGACAAGCGCCAGGCCGAGAGTCCCGCCCTGGCGGTTGCCGCCGCGATCCTACGTTCGCCCGCGGCCCACGCCTGGATCACCGGGAGTGGAACATGAAGCGCTCAGTTCCTCTCATCGCCGTCGCCGCTCTATGGATCGCCGCTATCGGACTGGGCGCGTGGATGGCGCGCCCCTCGCCAGCGCCGCGGAGCGACACGACGGCCCCGCGCTGGTTGACCGTGAACGTCGCGGCCGACAGCCCCGCCGCCCGCGATTGGCCGCACTTCTTCGCCTGTTCGGGGCTAGCCAGCGACCCCGCCCTGATGCGCGCCACGCTTGGCCTCAACGGCGGAGGCGTCGAAAGCTTCTGGCGTCACGACGGTGCGGACACGCCGATCCGCGTCGCCCTGGCGCCGGTGGCGACCCCGCTTGGATCCGAAGCCGACCGGATCATCGAGGCGGCGACGCGCGCCGGCGCCGAATGTGGAGATGCCCCATGACCTTTCTCCAGACCGAGCAGCCGCTTCGGCTGAAGGTCGACGGCCATCGCAAGCCTCTGCATCTGCGGCCTTTGCGTCGGGACGGGGTTCTCGAGATGTTCGCCGTCCAGGGCGAGACGCTGGAAGCCGTGCGCCTGGCCCCCGCGGGCGTCGTGCGCGAGGCGGGTGGTCGGTTGCTGGCGATCCCCGAAGCCGCCGCGCCGTACGCGGCGGCGCTGGACGCCTTCGAGGACCTGGGCCAGAGACTGTGCGCCGTGGCCCCGCGCGCGGCCGTACGGGTCGAGGCTGTGGTTCGCGCGGCGAGCGGCTGCTTTTGGCTGCAGGCGCCCTCGGGAACGACGCTTGAGGACTGGCTAGCTCGGCATCCGGGTCCCACGCCCACGGTTGTCGTCATCGCCTTCGCCCGGCGTTTGGCAGCGGCGCTGGAGGAGTTGCACGGAGCCGGCATCGTTCATGGCGATCTCTCGCCTCGAGCCGTGCTGATCGACGATGGCCAGGTGCGCCTCACCGGCTTCGTGGTGGATCGACGACCCTTCTTCCGACCGCTTCGAAGCCAGCAAGGCCTGGTCCAGCCGGGCTATGCGCCGCCGGAGGCGCACGACGGCGCGCTTCGACATCCGATCGGTCCAGCGGCCGACCTCTACGCCGCCAGCGCCATACTCCAGCGGCTGTTGACCGGCCGAACGCCGCCGCCCGCCAATCTCGCCACCCGGAAGGATGGCGAGACGGCCTGGCCGCCGGGCATCCTCGTCCCAGCCGGTTTGCGCGCCGGGATAGACGCGGGCCTTTCGCCAGTAATGTCGGCGCGCCCCGCCAGCGCCTCTGCGTGGTTGGCCGCGCTGGACCCTGATTGCGAGCCCGAGCGCGATGACTGGTTCGATGGACTAGCCAAAACGCCGCTGGCTCCTTCGCCGCCGCCCCCCGAGGCCGAGCCGGAGCCGCTCTCCGGCGTCGATCCGCTTCACGTGCCAGCCCTGCCCCTGGGCCAGCCCGATCTCTTCGCAGCGCCATCGGATGCGGCCGACGCGCCGCTGACGCTGGCCCGCGCGCCCCCAAAGCGACGCCAACTAGGCTGGTGGGCCGCGGGCGTCGGCCTGGCGACCCTGGCGGTCGCCGCCGTGACCTTGCTGGCGCCGAGGATCACCTCCCGTCCCAAACAGCCGCCGCGCCTCGAGACGTCCCCAGCCGTCACCCCCATGGCGCCGGCGGGATGCCAATGGCTTTCGGCCGCCAGCGGCTGGCGCCTGCGTTGCGCGGACGCACCGACAGCGGGATTGCGCCTGCCCGAACGGTTTGATGTCCAGACGACGGCCCGCGCCGCCGCGGGCGAGCCGGCCGCCATCGAGCGGCTCGGCGCCTTCTATCGACTACGGGCCAGTGAGACGGCCAATCGCGACCGAGGCGCCTATGCCTATCAAGCTCTGGGCTGGCTGCAGCGCGCGGCCGAAACGGCGGACGACGGCCGCCCAGACACCGCGCGAGCACGCGATGACGCGGCCTTGGCGCTGGGCCAGATGCTGGCCCATGGCGAGGGCGGGCGCGCGCCCGATCCCGCCGCCGCCGAGGCGCGTCTCCGCCAGGCGGCCGCCGGCAGTCGCGCCGACGCCGTCCTCGCTCTCGCCCAGCTTCTGGAGACGCAGGCTGGCGGCGACGCCGGTCGGATGGCCGAGGCGCGTGGTCTATACGCCCGGGTGGCGCAACTCGGCGACGGTTCGGTCCTCCAGCGCGAAGCCGAACACGGCCTGGCCCGCATCGACGCGCCCTCCACGCCGCCGCCCAAACAGCTAGGGCGGCCTGCCGAGGAGCGTGCAGAAAATCCGAACCGGGAAGAGCCGGCGAGACCATCCGTCTCGGTTCCGAAGGCGCAGCCTCAAGCTCGGCCATCTTCAAAAAAGCCTATTCCCAAGGTCGCGGCCAAGCCGAAGGACGCCAAGATCGAGGCGCCCAGGCGCGTCGCTCCAGTTACCCGTCCGTCGACGCCGAAGGTGACGCCACCCTCCCGCCCGTCGACGCCGGCGCGGACGGCGACGGCGAAGCCCCCGCTGCGCACCTGGACGGCCTCGACCTTCGTCAAGGTCGATCCGACCGCGAACTTCGGTCCCGCGGTGGAGCTGGCCGGCCGGGCCGCCTGCGATGGCGAAGGCGGCGAGACCCTGTCGGTCCGAGCGGGCGACACCCTGTGCCCTAACGGCGTCAACTACTGCCAGGTGCGCGCCGTCGCTACCTGCCAAGGAGCCCGACCATGATTCAATCCGCGCGATCTGTCGCCGCGGCTGCGGCCGCCTTTCTCCTGGCCGCAGCAACCCAGGTCCAGGCCCAAAGCGCCTTTAGGGGCGACTGCGAGCAAGCTCAGAGGTTCGCCGCCTCCGTCGCCTTCAAGGCGTCCTATCGGGGGGTGCAGCGCATGACGCCGCAGGCCGCCGATCCATGCGGGCGCGATGTGGTCGCGGTCTATGATCTGAAGCGCCGCAACGAAGCCAACGCCAACTACGACCTGATCGGGCGCTACTACTATCTGTGGCCCAACAACGCCTCATGTCGGGAGGAAGTCCACGATCGGCTGAGCGGCGTGGCGCGCATCACCCAGGAGGTGCGCCCCAACGGCCTGCTCTGCGAGGTGCAGCTGCGCCTCGATTTCGACGTGGCCGAGGACGAGAAGTACGGCCCCAACCGCTTCTCGAAACTGATCACCCTGATCGGCGCCGACACCTCGCGCTTCGCGGTCACCGCGCCAGGAGAGGCCGGGGGAACGGTTTTCTACGAAGCGCCAGCCCGAACGGTCGATCGCGCCGCCGGCCCGGCGGACGAGAACAGCGACGTCGTCACCGACCGCAACGACGCGCCGCCCCCCGCCGCCGCCAGGTCATACGGGCCCGATCGCCGCCAGTTCTTCGATCGGCGCGCGGGGCGCTTCTACTTCTACGATCCGGTGCGCGACGCCTATTTCTGGGAGAACGGCGAACCGCGCGACTAGAGCGCGTTAGGTCAGCGCCGCGTCGAGGACTTTCTTGAGGACGGCAGGGCGATCTGGACGATCACCGGGAAATGGTCGGAGATCGCCAGGCCATCGCTCGTATCGGTCAGGGTGGCGAAGCGCAGCACCGCGAGCGCGCGGTCGACGAAGACGTAATCGATTGGTCCCGTCGGCGCGGCGCCGGGCGAGAAGTCGTTGAACGTGCCCGCCGGCCCGAAGACAACGGGACTGGAGAGTCGCGCGTCACGGAGCTTGCTCCCCTCGCCTGTCAGGACAGCGAAAGGACGATCGTCCGGGGTGCTGTTGAAGTCTCCGAGGACGATCATCCGCGCCCCCCGCCAAACCGCCTGGTCGCGAATCTGCTGAGCGCAAAGCCGTCGCGACTCGCTGCCGACATGGTCGAGATGGGCGTTGCGCACATCCAGCAGCGCGCCGCTGGCCCGATCACGCAGCACCAGCCGCGTATAGGTCCTGGGCAGCGCCGCGTCATAGGCCTTGCAGGGGCGCTCCGGCGTCGGGGAGCACCAACGGGTCTCGGCGAGCAGTCGCTCGAACCGGGCGCCACGGTAGAAGATCGTCGTCGTCTCGCCGTCGGCGACGCCGTCATCACGCCCCACGCCGTAATGCGCATAACCGGGCAGCGCGCCCGACAGATCCTCGACCATGGGCGCGAGCGCTTCCTGCACCCCCAGGATATCCGGTGAGAAGAAGCGAATCTGGCGCGCCATCGGGTCGCGCCGCGCCCGCCAGTCGGGGCGGTCGTCGGGATTGTCGTAGCGGATATTGTAGCTCATCACCCACAGCGTCGGCGGCTGCGCATGAGAACCGGTGGGGAATGCGGCCACGAACGCGACCGCCGCCGTCGTGAGTTTGAGGATTCTCGAGATCATGGCGCGAGGCTAGGACGCGATCACGACGGTCGCGCGACTGAAGGCCTGGGCGAACGCGTCGTCCAGAGGCTCGTCGGTCACGAGGATATCGACGGCGTCCGGCGAAGCCGTGCGGATCAGGCCGAGGCGACCGAACTTGGTGTGGTCGGCGGCGAGCAGCACCCGGTCCGCACGCTCGTAGATGATCCGGCTGATCGCCGCCTCGCGCGCGTGCCGATCCATCAGGCCGTGATCGGGATGCACCCCGCCGACGGTGAGTATGGCCAGATGGGGCGTGAACTGGGCGACATAGGCCTGGGCCACGTGGTCCGAGAACGCCTTGTAATCGTAGTCCAGCTCCCCGCCCGCCAGGAACAACGTGTTGCCGTTCCGACCGCCCAGCGTTTCGGCCACCACCAGGGAATTGGTGATCACCTTGAGCTCCCTGCGCGTCTCGGCGAGGGCTCTGGCCACGAAGCAGGCGGTCGTGCCGGCGTCGATGAAGATGGTGTCGCCGTCTTGTACGAAGCCGATCGCGGCGGTCGCGATCCGCGTCTTCTCCACGACGTTTTCCTGCATTCGTCGGTCGAGAGGCCCCTCGCTCGACGCCGCCGCAAGCTGCACCGCGCCATGTGTCCAGACCACGGCGCCGCGCGCCGCCAGCACCCGCAGCTCGCGACGGATCGTCTCCTCGGAGACAACTAGATCCCGGGCCAACCGACCGATCGCATAGTTCTCGCCCGGCTTGAGCTTGCGCAGGATTTCGCGCTGGCGGTCCTCTCGTCTGAGCATGGGTGTCTCCTTAGGATGCCCCAACTGTGCGAAGCGTGAGGGAATTGAGCAAGACGGACAAGATAACGTGTGAACTTAGCTGAATTTGCGCACCAATGTCACAGCCCTGTCTCAGCCGCCGACTAAGACCCGCGCCGTCGTGAAACGGCGGTAAACAAGGCAGGGGTGACATGGCGAATTGGAATGGCGCGCGCGGCGGAGCGGGCAAAACGATCAGGGCCACGCTTCTGGCCAGCGTCTTCGGCCTGGCCGGCGTGGCGGGCGCCCATGCCGAGACGGCCGCCCCCGCGACTGAACCGTCTGACGTGATCGATTCTCTGGTGATCGTCGCCAACCGCAACGACGCGGCCAAGACCCAGATGCGCGCGGCCAACGCCGTGGCCGTGCTGTCGGCCGAGGACCTGGAGCACACGGCCGTCCATAACGTGGCCGAGGCCTTGGGCATGATGCCCAGCGTCAACGTCATGAACACTGGCTCGTCGTTCTTCGGCGGCATCGACGGCGCCTCGCGAGGCGAAGGCATGTTCGTGTCGATCCGCGGCCTGAACGCCGAGTTCAACGTCAACATGATCAACGGCGTGACCGTGGCCCAGGGCATGCCCTACAGCCGCCAGGTCCAGCTGAGCCTGCTGCCGCCATCGGGCCTGCACACGATCGTGCTCAACAAGACCTCGACCGCCGACATGGACGGCGACGCCATCGGCGGCACGGTCGATTTCCGCACCCCTTCGGCCTTCGATTTCCGCGGCGACTTCGCGGGCTCCGTGACCGCCTCCGGCCGCGTCGAGAGCCGGGCTCGCGACTACGGCGACAAGGGCCTGGGCGGCGGATTGTCCGCCGAGTGGGCTCAGAAGTTCGGTCCGGACCAGAGCTTCGGCGTCTATGCCAGCGCCTTCTATGACAAGCGCAACTACGCCAACAGCGAGATGGCCGGCGTCATGGCCGCCCAGAACGACGGCGGTTGGAGCTATCTGGTCCGCGACGCCTCGGGCGCCAGCTATCCGGGTCTCGATCCCGAGAAGAACATCACCCAGACCGGCCTGAACGTCGGCGTTTCCAACGGCTACACAGAGCGTTGGGGTGGGAACTTCACCCTGAACTGGCGGCCGGACGCTACGCTCGACGCCTATCTTCGCGGCTCATACGCCTACGCCAAGACCCAGCAGAACTCGACGCTTAGCCAGTTCGTCAGCACCAGCAAGAGCTACAAGGAAACGGTGGCCGGCAGCGGCCGCTATGCCCTCAGCGTCGACGCCATCTCCACCCGCGTCTGGTACGAAACCAATCCGGAAGAGGCCGATCTCGCTACGCTGCAGGCCGGTTTCGACAAGACCCTCGGCGCTTGGACGCTCTCGCCGCAAGTCTTCTACAGCGAGGGCGACAACGATCGCCCGAACCACATCGAGGCCTCGGCCCGCATCAACCAGAGCGACCGATACAACAGCGGCTCCAACCGGCCGCTCGGCGGCTTGTCGATCGGCTATGCCGACAACCTGCCCTACCCGCTGTTCACCAGCACGATCTACAACGACCTGAACAACGCCAACACCGCCCTGTTGGCGCGCCGGGCGGGCCAGCTCACCGAGCAGTATAGCGGTCAGCAAAAATACGGCGTCAAGTTCGACGCCAAGCGCGTGTTTGAGGGCCGCGCCCTGCAATGGATCAAGCTGGGCGGCAAATATGTCGACAGCCACCGCCGGGTGACCAATCGCGACTGGACCAACGACCACTTCGCCAACCTGATCGGCCAGGGCGGCCTGACCTGGCAGAGCCTGGGCCTGTCGACCAGCTACTACGACGCCGTGTTCCCCGGTCAGTACGAATGGCGCGCGCCCAAGGTCAGCCAGGAAAAGCTGTTTGAGTACTTCTACAAGTACAAGACCGCCGCGTCGTTCGACACGTGCGGCTCCAACGCCGTCAACAACTGGAACTGCAACACCCAGAAGGGCGACGAGGCTGTGGCCTCGCTCTACGCTGCGGCCGACTACCAGTTCGGCGACGTCGAAATCTCGCCAGGCCTGCGCTACGAGCACAGCAAAATCGACAACCTGTACTGGGCGATCCCGACGACGAGCGCGGGAGAGCAGACCGGCGCCTGGGCCAAGAGCCGCACCGCGTACAACGAGGTGTTGCCGAGCGTGTTCGTTACCTGGCGTCCCGGCGATGCGGCCGTCTATCGCGGGTCGGTCTGGACCTCCTACACGCGCCCGGCTTTCATCCAGCTCGCCGGCGGCGAGCGTCGCGCGATCAGCGACGACGGCAGCGTCTCGATCTCGCGCGGCAATCCGGACCTGAAGCCGATCAAGGCGATCAATCTCGATCTGTCGGGCGAGTGGAGCAATTCCAAGGGCGGCTACGCCATGGTCGGCGGCTTTTACAAGCATCTGTCGGACTACATGTACGACAACGGCTCCAGCTCGGTGAACACCGACACCTACGCCGAGGGCAAGACCACGATCAGCCAGCCCAACAACGGCGGAGACGGCGACGTCTATGGCCTGGAGCTGCAGCTGCGTCAGAAGTTCGCGGATCTGCCGGGCCTGCTGAGCGGTCTGGGCGCGGGGATCAACTTCACTCGGCAGTGGACCAGCGTCGACCTGGGCGACGGCGTCGACAACCGTATCCAGAACGCGCCCAATTGGCTGGCCGACGCACAGCTCTTCTATCAGAAGGGCGGCTTCAGCTTCGATGTGATCTACCACTATTCGGGGGCCTACGTGTCCGCCTACGACGTGTTGGATCAGCCGGGCGAGTGGGACAATCTGTGGGTCCGGCCGATGCGCAGCGTCGACCTGCACGTGGGCTACGCCTTCGATAACGGCTTCAAGCTCGATCTTTCGGTCGCCAACCTGCTGAAGAACTACAGCTACTGGTCGCATGTCGGCAAAGACAGCCTGGCCCTCTCGGACGTCGTGGACTCCGGCCGGACGACGCTGCTCACCCTCAAGAAGAGCTTCTAGCCGCGCCATCGTCCCGGCGCCGAAACGACGATGCGTCCCTCCGCCAAGGGACGCATCGCTGCGTTCGGCCCCGCATCACAGAAAGGAGGCCGCCTTGTTCGGCACGCGATATCGGCGTCTGACAACGCAAGTTCTGCTGGCTTGCGCGGCCTTGACCTGGGCTGCCGCGAGCCAGGCGGGCCCGATGCGCGTGGAGCGCGTCGTGATGGTGATGCGCCACGGCGTCCGCGCGCCAATCGCCGGCGAAGCGCCAGAAGGCACGCTGACCGGCGATCCCTGGCCGACCTGGCCTGTCCCGCCGGAACATCTGACGGCGCGTGGCGCCGCGGCGCTGAAAATCCTCGGGCGATCGGACAGGCGCTGGCTGACGGACCTGGGCACCCTGCCCGCGCGCGGATGTCCGGCGCCGGACCAGGTGCGGATCTGGACGAACACCGCTCAGCGCACGATCGCCAGCGGCGCGGCCTTCGCCGAGGGACTGGCGCCGGGATGCGCCTTGCCGGTGGGCCATCGCCCGCCCGACGACATCGATCCGTTGTTCGAGCCGCTACGGGCGGGCGTCGCGCCCTTTGACCCGGCGGCGGCGATCGCGTCCATCCAGGCCTATACGGGCGGCGTCGATCGCCTGGTCGTTCGCCTGCAGCCGGAGCTCGACGAGCTCGACCGGGTGCTCGGCTGCGGCGACGGCCGGGCTTGCTCGCCACGCCGCCCCTCGCACGTCACCCCCTCGGCCGACGGCCGCGGCGTTGATCTCACCGGCCCTGTCCGCGACGCCTCCGGCACGGCGCAAGTGCTGCTTCTTCAGTATGTCGAGGGCCTTTCGCCCGGCTCCTCCAGTTGGCGGGCCGTTAAACCCGACGTCCTGAAGCGGCTCGGCGCACTGCACGCGGCGCTGTTCGACGTGTTCACTCGGCCACCTTACATGAGAGCGCGCCAAGCGGGGCCCCTCGGGCGGCGCGTGCTGGAGGCGCTCGACGCGCCGGGCGATGGCGGACTGGACGTCTTCGTGGGTCACGACACGAACGTCACCGCGCTGGCGGCGGCGTTGGGCGTTGCGCTTGACGCCCCCGGCTACGCCAGCGGCGACGTCCCGCCCGGCGGCGCGCTGATTTTCACGCGTCTCGCAGACACTGCGGGCAACCGATCCATTCGCGTCTACTATCAAACGCAGTCACCAGACGCGTTGCGACGGCTAGACCGCCACGTGGCGAGGCGACCGATCGCCGTGCTGGGCTATGGCCCCACCACCATGCCGTTCGACGCGTTTCAGCATCGGCTCGGTGAAGTGATCGAAACGTCCGCCCCCGCGCCCGCATCATCTCCTCCAGAGTAAGAGCTCAGGCCAAAAAAGGACCCTCGGGCAAAGGGAGCCCCGAGGGTCGCGAGTTCGATCGAGAATCCGAACGACGTCCTCAGCCCGGTGCCGGGTCTCTCACGACACAGCGGAAGCCAATGTGACTGGTGGCGCTCTCGACCGTCTGCGGAATGCGGGCGGCGGGTCGATAGCGCTGGCAATAGTTCTCGGCGCATAGGTGCGAGCCGCCCTTCAGCACCTTGCGGGGGATGGGCGCATGAGGCTGAGCGGGATCAAGACTGGCCTCGGGCGTTCCGCCGCGGGGATTGACCGGCGGACAGCAGCCAGGCCCTTTCGGCGTCGGCAGCGACCACCAGTCCGAGGTCCACTCCCAGACGTTGCCGATCATGTCGTAAACGCCGTAGCCATTCGCCGGGAAGCGCTTCACCGGCGAGGTCCGCTCGAATCCGTCGAGGCGCAGGTTCTGGGTCGGGAACGCGCCCTGCCAATAGTTGCACATCATCTTGCCGGCCGGCGCCAGTTCGTCGCCCCAGGCGTACTCGGCGTCCTCCAGACCGCCCCGGGCGGCCAACTCCCACTCGGCCTCGGTCGGCAGCGCCTTGCCCGCCCAGGCGGCATAGGCCTCGGCGTCGCGGTGCGAGACGTGGACCACGGGGTGATCCTGCAGGTTCAGGGTCGAACTGCCCTTGCCATAGGGCTTGCGCCAGCTGGCCCCGAAGGTGAAACCCCACCACGATAGGGGCGCATCCAGCGACACCGGCCCTTTCGGCGGTTGGAACACCAGCGAGCCGGCCTTGGCCATTTCGGTCGGCATGCCGGGATAATCGCGCGGGTCGGGAACGATCTCGGCGTCAGTGACGTAGCCGGTCGCGCGGACGAAGGCGGCGAACTGGCGGTTGGTCACCGGCGTCGCGTCGATCCAGAACCCATCTACGCGCACCCGGCGGACCGGCGCCTCTTCCGGATAGAAGCGCGCCGAGCCCATGGCGAAGGTCCGCCCATCAATGCGGACCATGCCCGCGGTTCGCGTCTCCTTCATCGCCACGACAACACCCATGCCGCTCTCCTAGTGGCGGGGAAAGTAGGGCTTGCCCGCACGCTCGGCCTCCAGCTTGGCCGGCGTGTCGGGGAACAGCCCGTTGAAGCGGTCGACGGGGTTGGCCGGACGCAGCCAGGTCTGCGGAAACTCGGCGGCCCTGGCTCCTTCCAGGCTGCGGAACACCTGACCCTGGCTGGTGCGCTCGGTGAACGGCACCACGGTCTGCCCCTTGGCGTTGGTCAGCTGCTGGAACAGCGCCTTGCGCAGCTCGACCTTGGTCTGGAGGTAGGCTGGGTCGTCGATCAGATTGTTCATCTCGTCCGGATCCTTGGCCAGGTCGTACAGCTCGTCCAGGTCCCAGACGCCATGGTACTGGATATACTTCATCTTGCCGCGTTCGATGGCGAAGGTCGTCGGGGTCTGGGGGAACGTCCACTCCCAGTAATATTCGTAGACGAAATCGTCCTCCTTCCAGTCCTGCGGCTTTACCTTGCCCTCGGCCAGCGGCAACACACTCTTGCCCTCGAACTGAACCGGGCGCGGCGCGCCGGCGGCGTCCAGGAAGGTCGGGGCCAAATCGAGGTTGCGCACGCGGTTCTGAATCACCGCGCCCTTGGGAAACCGCCCAGGCGCGTAGGCGACCATCGGCACGCGGATCGAGGCCTCGTAGGCGTCGCGCTTGTCGATCAGGCCGTGCTCGCCGAACTGGAAGCCGTTGTCGCTGAAGAACACCAAGATGGTGTTCTCTTCCAAGTGGTTGTCGCGCAGGTACTTCAGGATCCGTCCGACACTGTCGTCCACCGGGCTGAGGCCGCGATAGTATTCGCGTACATAGTCCTTTAGCGGCCGATCCTGGTTGTAGAAGAAATCTACGCCGTGCCAGCTGTTGCGCTGGTTGCGCACCCACATCGGCTTGCCGCGGTTGTTCTCCGGCGTGTCGGCCATGCTGGGCGGCAGCTTGATGTCTAAATCTCTGTATTGGTCGGCGTACCGCTCAGGCGCCTTGACGTCGGAGTGCACGGCCTTGTGCGACAGATAGAGGAAGAACGGTTTGGACCTGTCGCGACCGTGCTCCAGCCAGTCCATGGCGTAGTCGGTCAGTTCGTCGGTGATATAACCTTTCTGGGGCGTCTCCTTGCCATCGACATTGAGCATGTTGCGTTGGCCCGCCGCGATCTGCTGCTGCGTCAGGCCATCGGTCGGGAAGTAGTTGCCCTGGCCCAGGAAGCTGATCCACCGGTTGAAGCCTGGCCGCGGCCCGTCGCTGGCGTCGCCCATGTGCCACTTGCCGATGAAGGCGGTCTGATAGCCCGCGCCCTGCAGATACCTCGGGAAGAAGGTCAGCCCGACCTCGGACGAGTTGTTGTTGTCGATGACGCCATGATTGCGGGCGGTCATTCCCGTCAGGATCGTGGCTCGGCTGGGCGAGCACAGCGAAGAGGTCACCACCGCATTGGGAAAGTAGACGCCGTTGCGGGCCAGGAAGTCGATATTGGGCGTCCGCAGGACCGGCGTCAGGAAGCCCATGGCGTCGTAGCGCAGATCATCGACCAGCACGAAGACGATGTTGGGTCGCGCGGATGGCGGCGGTTCGGCCCGGGCGACGCCCGCCCACGCCGCGGTCAGCAGCACCGCGCCCAAGGCGCGCAGGGTTGAGAAGAGCCGCTTCATTGTTTCGCCTCCTGAGCGGGCGTCCAGCCACGGGGATTGGCCTCGGCGTCGGCGCGGAACGCCGCCAGGCGTTCGGACAGGCGCTTGGCCTCGTCAGGATGCTTGGCGCTGACGTCGTGGGACTCGTTGTCGCCGTTGATCCGGTAGAGGGCCGGCTGCGCGCCGTGCGGCAGGGGCGTGCCGGCCGGCGCCAGCGGCCACTTCTCGGAGAGCATGGCCCGGTACTTGAAATCGGTGTCGCGCACCGCCTGGAACTCGCCCGAGAAGGCGGTGACATAGTAGAGATAGTCGTGCGGCGAAGCCCCGCCCGACAGCAGCGCCGCCATGTCACGGCCATCGATCGATCGGTCGTTGGGCAGCGAAACGCCCAGGGCCGCCAGCAGCGTCGGGAACAGGTCGATGTTCATGGCCATGGCGTCGCTGACCGCGCCTGGCTTGGTTCGTCCCGGCCAGACCACGAAGCATGGCACGCGCATGCCGCCCTCGAAGGTCTCGCCCTTGCGACCGCGCAAATTACCCACCGAGCCAGCCTGGTCGCCGCCATTGTCGCTGGTGACGATGACGATGGTGTCGTCAGCGATCTTCAGCTCGTCCAGCGTCCGCAGGATACGGCCGACATTGTCGTCCAGATCCTCGACGACGTCGCCGTAGGTCCCACCTTCGGACACACCCTGGTGCTTGGGGTTGGCATAGTGCGGCAGGTGCGGCGCGGTGAACGGCACGTAGGCGAAAAACGGCTGGCCGGCGCTGGCGCGCATGAAGCCGATCGCCTCGTCCGTGAACCGCTCGGTCAGGGTGCGCTGGTCGGTCTTGTCCGGCGGCGTGTCGATACTGTTGCCGCGATAGATCGACAGCGGGCTCATGTCGTTGCTGTAGAGAACGCCGAAATAGGTCTGGAAACCCAGGTCGGTCGGACGATGGCCTGGCGTATCGCCCAGGTGCCACTTGCCGAAGGCGCCCGTACGATAGCCGGCGCGCGACAACACCTCGGGCAGCAGCACCTCGTCGGCGGGGATGGCGTTGCCGTATCCGACCGAGCGCCGGATTCCGGCCATCGGATTGTCGCTGGGGAAGAAGACGTGGTTGGCCGCCCGCGAGCGGGTCGGATAGCGCCCCGTCAGCAACGCCGCCCGCGAGGGCGTGCACACGGGCGAAGCCGAATAGAACTGGGTCAGCTTGACGCCCCTGGTCGCAAGAGCGTCGATATTGGGCGTCTTGATCAGTTGGTTGCCGTAGGATGACAGGTCGCCATAGCCCAGGTCATCAAACAGCAGCACCAGGATGTTGGGCTTGCGCGACGCGGTCGACTTGATGGCGGCCAGATAAGCCTGCTTCTGGGCCAGGTGCTCGGCCGCCGGCTCGGCGTTTATCGCCGCGGCCTTGGGCAGGGCCGTGTTCGGAGCCAGCTGGACGTCCAACCTGACCACGCCGTCCTGAGGCACGCTGACTCGCCGTGTCTGGCTGGCCAGGCCCATGGCCGTGACCGAGACCTCGTACTCGCCGGCCGGCAGGCGCGGCAGGTCGAAGCCCCCGTTCCGCTCGGTCGTGTCGCCCCGCAGCAGGTCGTTGATCACCACCCTGGCTCCGGCCACCGCCGCCCCGCTGGGTCCGGTCACCTTGCCGCTCACCTCGCCAGCCTGGGCCGGCGCCGCCAGCGCCAGGGCCGCGGCGCCGATCAGCCACCTTTTGCTCATGATACGCCTCAAATCTTGGAAAAGCGGGCGGGCGCCCGTCCGGGAGGACGAGCGCCCTCCCCGTCAGTTGAACTTGGCCGACAGCCGCACGCCGTAGAGGCGGGGCGGGGCGTAGAACGCTGTACCGTTGGTCGAAACCCCTGTGGTGGCGTTGGCGTTCGAATTGGTCCGCACCGCCTCGTTCTCGAGATTGCGGACATAGGCCATCAGCGACCAGCGCCCGCCTTCGGCGGCGTAGGTCAACGACAGGTCGGTCTTGGTGAAGGCCTTCTGCCGGTTCGAGGCGAAGCCGTGGAACTCCAGCTCCTTCTCGCTCTCGTAGTGGCTCTGCGCCCGCGCCGTTAGATTGGCGCCATTGGCCAGTTCGAAGGTATGGGCGTAGCCAGCCGTGAAGCTCCAGGTCGGCGTCCGCGCCATGTGACAGCCGGAGAAGTCGCCTGCGCGGGGCGAAGCCGCCGTGTAGTCGGCCTTGTAGCAGCGGTCGACGGTGGCGTTGCCCGCATAGTTGACGAACGGGTCGCCCAGCGGCAGCAGGAAGGTCTCGTACCGCGCGTGCAGCCACGACAGGTTCATGTCGACCGTGTCGGCGCGGGTGATCTTGAAGTCGGTTTCGACTTCGACGCCGTAGATCACCGCCTTGCCGGCGTTGCGGGTCACCAGGGCGTTCTGACCGGCGATGTTCTCGACTGCCGAGACCTGGAGATCCCTGTACTCATTGTAGAAGCCGGCGATGTTCAGGCGCAGACGCCGATCCAGGAAGCGGTTCTTCGAGCCGATCTCGTAGGCGGTGATGTGCTCCGGCTCGTAGGCGTTCGGCGGCAGGCCGTCGAAGTAGCCGCCGGCCTTGTAGCCCGTCGACGCCTGGGCATAGAGCATCGACGTCGAGTTGATGTCGTAGTCGGCGCCCAGCTTCCAGTTCGTGGCGTTCCAGGTCTCGTCGGACAGGTTGCGCACCACCAGCGACAGGATCGAGAAGTCCGGCCTCAACAGGAAGGTGTTGCCGCTGCGCCCCTTGTGGTCGTGGGTGTAACGCGCCCCCGCCGTCAGCCGCAGCTTGTCGGTCACCGAATAGGTCGCCTGGCCGAAGGCGGCCGCCGATCGCGAGAAAATATAGGGCTGGAAGAAGGCCAGGTAGTTGCCGTTGGCCTGCAGGATGCGGGTGTCCGTGGCGCTCTTTTCCTTGAAGGTATAGAGCCCCGCCACCCACTTCAGCCGCTGGGCGTCGCCGCCCAGTCGCAGCTCCTGCGTCTCGCTCCAGTTGTCCTGCGACTGGTAGGTGGGACGATGATTGTCCGAAGCCAGGTTCTCGGTGATCGTGTTGACGTCCACGTCGCGATGGCCGCCCAGATAGGTCAGGGTCGCCCAATCGAAGTCGTAGCTGGCCTCTAGCGTGATGTTCTTGAAGGTGTTGTCCTGCGAGACGTTGACCTTCGCCAAGGTGGTGTAGGGGTCGCCGGTCTCGAGCGGATAGGCCACGTCGCCGAAGCCCGCGCCGCCGCGATGCAGATAGTCGCCGCGGAGCAGGACCTTGAGCCGCTCATTGGGCTGGAACAGCAGGGACAGCCGCGCCGACTTGTCGTCCTGGTCGTTGCGATCGTTGCCGCCCGTGCCTGGCCCCTTGTTGACCGTCTTAAGATAGCCGTCATGGCGACTGACTTGGAACGCCGCGCGGACGGCGATGGCGTCGCTCACCGGAACGTTGATCATGCCGGTGGTGGTCAGGGCGGCGTAGTTGCCCGCCTCCACGTCGACCGCGCCTTCATAGTCGTGCTTGGGGGCGTTGGTGATGATGTTGATCGCCCCGGCCGTGGCGTTGCGGCCGTACAAGGTACCCTGCGGCCCCCGCACGACCTCGACGCGATCCAGATCGTAGAACAGCCCGCTGATGGCGTTCGCGCGCGAGACGTAGATGCCGTCGACATGCACGGCCACGGCCGGGTCCCCGACGACCGTGGTGTTCGTGCTGCCGACACCCCGCATGAAGACCTGGGCGTTGCCGCCGCCGCCGTTGCTGATCTGCAGGCTGGGCGCCTGGGCCGACAGGTCGACGATATTCTTGACCCCCTGCTTGGCCAGGGACTCGCCGGTCGCGGCCGACACCGCCAGCGGCACGGACTGCACCGTTTCGGCCCGACGCTGAGCGGTGACCACGACCTCCTCGACGAAGATCGGTTCGGCCGGGGCGTCAGCCCGGACCTGGGCCGTCGAGGCCTGCGCGACGACGGCCTGATCGGCGACCTTGATCATCTGGGGCGCGTCGTTGCGCACGACCGCGAAGCCGTTCAGGGCGCGGACGAAGGTGAGGTTCGTCCCCTGCAGCAGGCGACGCAGGGCGGCGGCGTCGTCATAGGCGCCAACCACCTCGGCCGAACGGCGGCCTCGCACGCGATCCTCGGTGAACGAAATCGGACGGCCGCTCTGCAGCCCGAACTCCTTGAGCGCCCGGCCAAGATCCTGAGCCTTGATCTGGTAGCTGCGCTCTTCGCCGTGCGCCGCGCCTACGATCAGCGCCGCGACGGCGCCTCCCATCAGCCATGGCGTCAGGCCGCCCCTCGCATGGTGCGTCATCTCTTGCTCCTCCCCACGGCATGTTCGCTGCCGTTTCAGGGTTAGAGCCGCCCCTGACGAAACACCTCAGCGCCGGATGCGAAAAAAGTTCAAGCCTCTCCTCAAGGCGCCGTTAGGACGTAGCCCGCGCCCGGCGCCCGACGCGCCAGGCCCAGAGCCTCGGCCGAAGCGATGAAAGCCCGGGGATCCTTGGCCGGCAGCACGGCGCTCATGCGCCGGTCAGCCACCTCGGGCGCGACCGTGATCGGTGCGACGGAGTAGCGGCCGAGTTCGGCGGCGATCTCGCTAAGCGGCGCGTCGTCGAACACCAGGCGCCCCGACACCCAGCCCTCCGCGCCCCGCGTATCGGCGCGGGACAAGCTCCAGTCGCCGCCCTGGGCGACCAACTGATAGCCCGCATTCATGTCGACGGCGCTGGCGGCTCCGGCCGCGGGCCGGTCCAACCTCACCCGCACCCGCCCCTCCGACAGCACCACCTTGAAGTTGGCGGGGCGCAGGTCGATGTCGAACTGCGTGCCCAACGCGGTCACGCTGTGATGGCCCGCCTGGACGACGAAGGGATGGGCGGGATCCTTGGCGACCTTGAAGAAGGCTCGCCCTCGGATCAGCTCCAGCCGTCGCGTCCTGCCGGGTGACCAGGCTCGCAGTTCTGAGTTGGTGTCCAACACCGCCAAGCTGCCGTCCGGGAGGCTGACGCTCATCGTCTGGCCGACCCGCGTCGCATAGGTGGTCGGCTGTGGCGCGATCACCCCGGACAGGTATCGAACGCCCTGCCAAGCCGCAGCTCCGCCGACCACCAATGCGAGACAGGCAGCGGCTGCCCCGACCATCCGGCGCATTCGGCGCTGGCCCACCGCGCTCCTGGCCTCCTCGCGCAGGCGCATCAGACGCGGATCGATCCTCAGCGCATCAAAATCGCCCCACAGGTCAGATGCCGCGTCGAAGGCTTCGCGGTTACGCGGGTCGGCGTCGAGCCAGGCTTGAAAGGCGATTTGGTCGTCCGGCGTCAATGGTCCGGCGCGACGGCGCGCGAACCACACCGCGACCTCGGCCGCCCGATCTTGCAACGCCGCGCTCATCGATTACGCCCTTCGCGCGAGAACAAGGCTTTCAGGGCCGCCATCATGTGTTTCTCGACCGCGCTGACCGAAACGCCCAGTTCTCGGGCAATACGCTGATAGGTCATTTCCTCGAACCGGTGCAGCAGGAAGACATGTCGCGTGCGGGCGGGCAGATCATCGAGCACCGAGAGCATGGCCTCGACGCCCTCCTTGCCGATCAGCGAACGCTCGGGCGTCACCTCGTCGCGCGGTCCGAAGGCCTCGAGATCATCGACCGCCTGCCAGGGCGGGCTGCGACGATGCTGGCGCGCCAGGACGCTGGCGGCGACGACGAAGATGTAGCGCTCCAAGTCCTGCACCGCCGCCGGACTACGTAGGCTAAGCAGTCGCGCGAAAACCTCCTGCACCAGGTCATCGACCTGTCCCGCCGGCGCGCGACGCCGGAAATATCGCCGCAGACCCGGCTCATAGGCGGGCAGGTCCAGCATCGTCGGCCGCGATGGAACCTTGAGAGGATCGGACGTCATGAATCCTCCGGACGGGGAACACCGTAAGGCTAGAGTCCCGGAAACCGGAAGCCCTCACCCGCCCTCGTCCTTTTTACCCTCGACGGAAGCCGTCGGCGGAGGCGCCGCCTAGATCATTTGGCCATCGTGGCGCCGCGGACCGAGATTCCCGCGTTGGCGTCGCATCGTCAACCGGATCCAGGAGGCCGGCATGCAAGACGGCGACCCGTCGCCCGCGCCCGCCATCACCTCGCCGCCGCGGTTCGAAGGCCGAGTGGCCGTCGTCACGGGCGGCGCCCGCGGCATCGGCCGCGCCAATGCGGTCGCGCTGGCCAGGGAAGGCTGCGATGTGGTGATCGGCGATATCTGCGAAGGCTTGCCCGACGGCACGCCCTATCCCAAGGCCACGCGCGCCGACCTCGACGAAACGGTCCGGCTGGTCGTGGCCGAAGGACGGCGGTGCCTGTCGGTCGTCATGGACGTCGGCGATCCCGGCGAGGCGGCCGCCCTGATAGACCAGGCGACCAGCGTGTTCGGCCGACTGGACTTTCTGATTTCAAACGCCGCTCTGACCCTGGAAGGGCCGATCACGGACATCCCGCCCGAGCGTTTCGCCACTGTGCTGCGAGTCAACCTGGAAGGCGCTTTCAACGTCCTCGCCCCCGCCTTGCGCGTCATGACCAGAGCCAAGCGCGGCCGCGTCGTCGTGATCGGCTCCGGGGCCAGTCGTCATGCCGAAGCCAATGCCGCGCCCTATGTCGCCTCGAAATTCGGCCTGGTGGGCCTGATGAAGACCGCAGCGCTGGAGGCCGCGCCCTACGGGGTTACTGTCAACGCGGTGCTGCCAGGCCCAACCGACACGATGATGATGGACAGCGCGATCCGATATCGGCAGGCGCGGCCGGACAAGGCCAACCCGACCCGGGAAGATTATCTGGAAGCCAAGAAAGACGCCACGCCCATGCGCTTGGCGTGGATCAAGCCGCAGGACGTCGCCGCCGCCGTGCTGTTCTTGTTGTCCGACGAGGCGCGTTTCATCAGCGGCGACACCCTCAGCGTGGACGCCGCCGACTGTGCGCACTGGACCTAGACGATCACGGCCCGATCCGAGACCCCATCGTCGCCAAAGACCGCGCGATATCGCGCCACCGCCGCCGGTGGTCCGGACGCCTTGGCGAGGTTGTCCGACAACTTCACGACCGGTCGCCCGTTCGCCTCGGCGACCTTGCACACCAGAGACAGGGGATCGAACAGATTCTGGCCTCGCGGGTCGCAGCCACGGAAATCGTTGGTGGCGTTGGTGCCCCATCCGTAAGCGCGACCGATCCGGCCCGAGAAATGGCGATGCAGCGCCGCGATATCTTCGCCATGGGTCGCGAAGCCATCGATCGCGACATCCAGTCCATCGGAAAACAGAACGAACCGCGCCAACGGGTCAACGCCGCGCCCGCGCAGGAAATCGATGATCTGCTCCCCCGCCTCGATAGGCGGCTTGGAGTCCGGACGATATCCCGCCCAGTCCCGCGCGACCCAGTCCGGCGCACCGCGCAGAAAGGCGGTGCTGCCGAAGGTATCGGGCAGCGCGACCAGCAGATTGCCGGAATAGGTCTCCTGCCAGGCCCTGAGCACCTCGTACGGACTTGATCGCAGCGCTGCGTCGTCCTCGGCCAGGGCCGCGAAGACCATCGGGATCTCGTGGGCGTTGGTGCCCTTGGCCTCGATGCCATGCTTGAAGGCCAGATAGGCGTTGCTGGTCCCGACGAAGCCGCCACCGAGGATCTCGGCCATGGCCAGCACCACCCACTCCTGCCATAGAAAGCCGTGGCGTCGCCGCGTGCCGAACTCCGACAGCGCCAGGCCGTCGAGCTCCCGAAGCCGCCGCAGCTTGGTCAGCAGCTTCGACTTGGCCGCCGCGTAGAGGAAGTCCAGTTCCATACGGCCGCGCTGGCGCAGGGCCGCGCGGGCCTTCAGCTCGCTCACGATCGCCAGCGCGTGGATTTCCCACCAGGTGACCTGCTCCCAGGGGCCTTCAAAGCTCAGCACGAACTGGCCGTCCTGCTTGCGCAACGCATAGTCGGGCAGGCGCAGTTGGCGCAAGAAGTCGACGAATTCCGGTTGGAAGATACTCCGCTGGCCATAGAAGGTCGCGCCTGCGATCCAGATCAGCTCATTGGGCGCGAAGCGCAACGTCCGCACGTGATCGAGTTGGGCGCGCAGCTCGGCTTCGTCGATCAGATCGGCAATCCGAACCGAGTGGGTCCGATTCACGAGTTCGAACTTCACACGCACGCCTGGCCGCCGCTGACGGATGAACTGGGCCATCAGCAGCTTGTAGAAGTCGGTGTCCAGCAGCGAGCGCACGATTGGATCGATCTGATGGCCGTGGTCGAAGGCGCGCTTGGCGAAGTCCATCGTCAATCCTGTCGTGCGCGGTGTGCGCGATGCTCGAAAGTTAATCGCTGGAGCGGCCGCCGCCACGGGAAGTTCCTTTTTCGACGCCGCGAGAGGTTCTCCTGATGACGTTTCAACCGGAAATACTCTGGGGCGTAGGCGCGGTCCTGTTATTCGCCGCGCTTGTCTACGGCATGATCCAGTACAAGACGCGCAATCGAGCCAACGACCAGGTTTCCGACGCTGCGGCCAAGGCGCTCTACGACGATCCCGAGCACTATTCCGAAAAGCGTGAAGCCCTAAAGAAAGATGTGAAGCCGTCGTGAGGGCGCCTGGCGGCCGTGGGCGTTCGATGCGGCGATGACTGAGCCCTCCCCGATGCCCTCGGACGGTCGGCAACCGCGCCGCCCTCCGCCTGGCGCCTTGCGCCTGGTCGGCGGGGGCGTGGTCACCGGCGCGGCCGATGACGATCCCTCGGCGATCGGAACCTATGCAAGTGCGGGCGCCAAGTACGGCCTGGCGTTCCTCTGGATCGCGCCAGTCCTGCTGCCGATGATGTATGTGGTCGTCTACCTGTCCTCGAAACTCGGACAGGTCTATGGATTGGGACTGTTCGACGCGATCCGACGCCGCTTTCCCAAGGCTGTGCTCTATCCTGTCCTGATCGGCGGCGTAATCGGCAACGTGATCGAGGCGGCCGCCGACCTGGGCGGCATCGCCGCGGCACTGGCCCTGCGCATCCATTGGCCTGTTCCGCTGCTGGTCACCGTCGTCGCCGCGATCATCCTGGCGCTGCAGTGGTGGGGGTCCTACGCCCTCCTACGCAGGATCTTTCGTTGGCTGGCGCTGGCCCTGCTGGCCTACATACTGGCCGCGATCCTGGCCAAGCCGGACCTGCGGGCGGTCCTGGCTGGCACCCTCCAGCCTTGGATTCACTTCGACCGCGAGTTCCTGGGCATGGTCGTCGCCTGCATCGGCACGTCGCTGTCGGCCTATATCTATACGTGGCAGTCGAACCAAGAGGTCGAGGAGGAGATCGCCGAGGGCAAGCACAGCTGGCGGCAGCGCCGCGGCGCGACTTTCGGCGAGCTCCGACGCACCCGGCGGGACGTGCTGATCGGCATGATCTTCTCGAACATCATTCTCTACTTCATCATCATGGCCACCGGCGCGACCCAGCACCCGGCGGGAACCCAGATCGAGAGCGCCGCCCAGGCCGCCGAAGCGCTTCGCCCTTTGGCGGGCGACGCGGCGGGGCTCCTGTTCATGGTCGGAGTCGTCGGCGTCGGGTTCCTGGCCACGCCGATCATGACCACGGGCGCAGCGTATGATCTGGTTCAGAGCCTGGGCAAGCCCGGCAGCCTACACGACAAGCCGCGCGAGGCGCGCACCTTCTACGGCTGCATCGTCGCGGTCACCGTCGTGGCGGTCGGGATCAACGCCCTGGGCTTCAACCCGATGAAGATGCTGATCTGGTCGGGCGTCGTGCAAGGTTTCTCGGTGCCGCCGCTGCTGGTCCTGATGCTGGTCATGACCAACGACCGCGGCATGATGGGCGATAAGGTCAACGGGCTGGGCACCAACCTGCTGGGTGTGGCGACGGTGATCGCGACCGGGCTCGCTACGGCGTTCCTGATTGCGACCTGGTTCCGATGAGCCGCCCTCAGCGCCCTTCGTAGATCCGGTCCAGGGTCTCGGCCAGGGTGATCAGCTTGTCGGCCTCGGGATCAAACCTTCCGCCATTCGCCAGCCGTCGCGCCCAGTCCACGGCCGCACGGCCGCCCCAGAGATCGGGCGGTGAGACCAACCGCTCGCGGCTCTGGCCCCGCAGGCGCTCGCCCACGAAATCATAGAACGAGCCGGCAACATTATGCAGCAGCGCCCCGCCCTCGGTTCCATAAAAGGCCGCCGAGATGACCGCGTCCTGTCCGGCCGGCAGGCGCCATGAGCAGGCCAGCCGCACCACCGCGCCATCGGCCAGTGTGAGGGTCGCGACGCCGAAGTCCTCGACCACGCCTTCTCGCAGCGGCTGACCGCCGGACAGCAGCGCGCTTGTCACCGACGTCACCGTCGGGTCGCTCAGCGTCCAGAGCGCCAGGTCGACAAGGTGGGTGCCCAGGTCCATTACGCAACCGCCGCCGGCCAGGGCTGGATCGTAGAACCACGCCTTGTCGGGCCCGTAAGCATTGTGGAATGTCAGGTCGACATGAAACACGCGGCCAATCTCGCCGCTGGCCACCACCTCGCGCACGCGGCGCATGGCCTCGACGTGACGATAGGATAGGTCCACGGCCAACAGGCGGTCGGCGCGCCGGGCGGCCTCGACGACCGCCGCGACCTCCGCCCGGCTGCGGCCCAACGGCTTCTGGCAAAACACCGAGACGCCGTGCTCCAGCGCCGCGATCGCCTGGCGAGCATGCAGAGCGCTGGGCGTGGCGATGACCAGGCCGTCCAGGTCGAGATCCAGCAAGCCCTCAAGCCCATCGGTCGCAGCGGCGCCCGGCGCCGTCTTTCGCGCCTCTTCCAGCATGGCGTCCGAGGGATCGGCAACACCGACCACATCGACGGCGCCGGCGGCAATCAGCGCTTCCATCCGATGGCGGCCGATCCAGCCGACGCCTAGGAAACCGACGCGCGGCGGGCGGGCGGTCGCCTCGGCCCGGAACAGGGTCATCGCGTCGATCATGGGATCACCAGGGCCTTGAGGAAACCGTCGGGCCGGTCGCGCGTGGCGTTCAGCGCCTCGCCCAGCCGCTCCAGCGGGTAGGTGTGGGTGAAGAGGTCCCGCGGATCGAGCACGCCGGTCTCGATGGCCGCGACCGCCGCGCGGACGCCCTCAGCATAGACCGCCGGGTCCCGCTCATGGGCGTTGATCACGTCGATCCCCCGCCAGTTCCACAGCCACATGTTCACGTGGCGCGGCCCATCCTGGTGGTAGCCGGCGACGATCAGCCGCCCGCGTTCGGCGGTCAGCTCCGAAGCCAGGTCCAGCGCCTCCTGCTTCCCCACCGCCTCGATGACGCGCTCGCACATCCGCTCGTTCGTCAGCAGCTTGACCGCCTCAACGACCTTCCAGCGCTCGCCCATCTCGACCGTCTCGGCCGCGCCCATGCTGCGGGCGACGTCCAGCGAATAGGTCCGGCGAGAGATGGCGATCACCCGGGCGCCGGCGTGGGTCGCCAGCCGGGTCAGCACCGCGCCCAGAAAGCCGGCGCCGACAATGGCGACGGTCTGGCCGGCGCGGATGTCGCTGCGCGCGAAGATGTTCATCGCGCAGCCCAGGGGCTCGCCGGGAAACGGCTGGCCCGCCAGATTGGCCGGCAGCCGCACCGCGGCCTCCGCGTCGACGAGGTCGTACTCGGCATAGCTGTGATACGAGAGCGCGGCGACGCGATCGCCGACGGCGAGGTCGCCTACGCCCTCCCCCACGGCGTCGATCACGCCCCAGCCCTCATGACCCAACCCGCCCGGCTCGGTCGGAAAGGTCATCCAGTCCGGGCCCGCCCATGGCGTCAGGTTCGAGGCGCAGACCCCACAACCCTCCAGTTTCACCCGAACTTGCCCCGGCCCCGGCGCGGGTCGCGGCACGTGCCGCACCGTCATCTCTCCAGGCCCGACCACGACGGCGGCGCGCATCAGGTCGCCCGGCGGCGAGGTTCCATCCATGGATCGTCTCCTGAGGTTTGACCCGCGAAGCGCCGCAGCGCCTCGCGGTAGCGGCGGACATGGACCTCCACGCGCGGCGCCTCGTCGGCGGGGGCGAGGCTCCAGAGGCCCAGTTGAAAGGCCGGGTAGCAGGCGCGATGAATGGCCAGCAGGCGCAGATCGACGCCCAGCACCCTGGCCAGGCGCTCGGTTTCCATCGGCGAAAGCTCGAGTTCGAGCTCGGCGCCCGCCACGTCCCAGGCGATATCCTGACAGCCGACCAGATCGTGGCCACGGGCATGGTCTAGAGCATCGACCTTCAGGAGATCGCCGGCCGGCGTCTCCAACCATTCCCAGGCGTGCATCCGGCCGTCGACGTGGACGGGGCGACTGATCGGCGGGTCAGCTAGAAGCGCGCGCAGGCGCCGGGCGACCTCCATGCCGAGAGCGGCGCCCAAGGCTTCGCCGGCGTTGATCCGGGCCATCTCGGCCAGGGCCTGCAGGTCAGCGCCGTCCTCCGCTTCAGCCGGCAGACATGCGGTGCGGAACGCCAGATAGCTGGCGACCCGATCGAGCAGACGGACACGATCATAGCGTTGAGGGTTCACCGGAAGCGCATCGGTAATCCAACGCAAGGCCAGGAAGCCGTGCGCCCAACCTCCGACCGGCGGCGAAAAGCCCGCCGCCGCGAGAACACGGGCGCGCTCGGCCTTGGCCCGACCGTCCGCGCTGAGCCCTGCGAACTTCAGCAGCCAAGGCCCGCTGTTCGTCTCGGCAAGGAACTTGCGCCGCTCCAGCATCGGGATCACCGGCGCGTCACTTCCGGTGACCGATCGCCAGGCTCCGCCGGACAGGTCGCGTAACGGCGCTCGGACCGCTCCCAGAACATTCTCAGCCCAGGCCGCCAGCCGGTTCGGCCCGATGCGGCCGTCGAAGTCAGCCACGCATCTGCGCGCGCCCATCCAGCGTTCGCGATGGCGCAGGCTTGCCTTCGGGCCGGGCGCGCCACCATGGCTTGGTAGATAGACGACCTGTTCGGCCATGACCGAACCGGCCTCCAAGAAATCACCGACGGCGCCGAACGAGCTCCCCGACAAGCCCGGCCCTTCGTCGACGACGGCATAGGGTCCGCCATGGGCCAGCAGCCGCGCCTGCAAGTCCTCGCCGAGCGCCAGACGGCGGGCGAAAGGCTCGCCGACAGGGCGCGGGGTCGCCACCAGAACCTCATCTCCGAAAGCCGTGGCGACCATGGGAGCGAGCGCCGCGCCGATGCTGCGCAGGCCGATGACGCAAGGCTGCGCTGGCCAGGCCGCCAGTCGCGCCGCCTCCAGATAGGCTTCCGGATAGACGGCGTAGTGCGTGAAGCCTTCGGCCACCCGGAGCGCCACGGGTTGATCCGGCGCGGCGTCGGCCCAACGGGCCAGCGCACTGGCGAGATCCAGCCTCGGTGCGCCCGCGGGATCGTCCCAGGACTCGGCCACGCCCTTGGCGAGCGCCGCGAGGACGTCTCGACCCGCGCTCTGGGCGATCGTGTCCTCATCCACGCCGAGACGGGCCAACTCCAAGTCCGAGACGCCCTGGTGCAGGGCGGCCGCCTCGATAAAGAGTTCAACAAGACGGCTATGCCTCGTGAGGCCCGGCGAAAGAGCCTGAACCGCCGCCAGCCCCTGAACGAGCGTCTCCAGGACCGATTTGGCGGCGGCCAATCTCTCCCGATCGCCATAAACACGCATCAGTCCGCACCCAGCCCGTCATAGGCAATCGCCGCGCAGGCCTCGAAGGCCGGCGGCGTCCGCCCCTGCCCCGCCAGCCAGTCGCGCCAGGCTTCCATCTGGGCCGGACTGGGCGAAGCCTTGGGCCGCCGCGCCTTGACCAGCGCCAGCGCGTCCAGGGCCTCGCTGCTACGCGTCACCAGGATGCACAGCCCCAGCATGACCGAACGACCGATGCCATGCTGGCAGTGGATGAGCAGCCGGCGGTCGCTCAGGCGGGCGGCTTCGGCGAAGTCGAGCCCGGTCCGCAACATCGGCGGCGCGATCGCTGCGTGATCCTCGGTCGGCAAGCTCAGGAAAGACACCCCACAGCGCCGCCACGTCGCGGCGTCGTCGATCGTCTCCGACCGGAGATCGATCACCGCGCCCAGGCCGTGATCGCGCGCCAGATCGCCCAGGCGTTCGGGCGCGCAGCATCCGCCGATCGCGAGGTCCTGGGTGATCCAGTCGAAGTCGCATCCCCCGCCCACGACCTAGCCGACCGCACGCAGGGGCTCTACGGACACGCCGACACGCGACGCGTAGCGACGCACCATATCGGCGCAGAAGTGGGCGAACTCCTCGGCGACTTGCGGCGGACTGGTATGGTGAGGCTCGATTCCCCGATGCTCCGGCGTGAAGCAGAAGGTCGCCGTGACCTCGAAATCGGCCAGGGCCTCCATCTGACGATCGAACCAGGCCAAGGCGTCGGGCCGGAAGCTGTCGGCCCACGAGAGCCCGGTCCGCAGATGGCGCACGCCCAACCGCCTCATCCAGGCGACCGCCTCGTCCAGCCGGTGATCCTGGAAGTGGAACCACTGACACAGACCCATCTGTGCGGCGTAATCGGCATAGACTTCCAGGCCGGGCTTGGGCGATCCGTCTTCGCGCAGAAGGCCCATGTGGAAATGCCGGTAGTAGGAAGAGCCTTCGGCCTCCTTGTGCCGGGTCGTGGCTTCCCAGGTCTTGGGCAGGTCGTACAGGCTGTACCAATGGATGCGCGGAGCGCGGCCGATCAGCAGCTCGGCGGTCTTCTTCACGCCCCAGGCCTGAACCTCCTCCGAACCGAAGCTGGAAACGCCGACCTCGGTCACCCAGACGGGCTTGTCGGTAACGGCCTGGATCTCGGCCAGCTTGGCCGGCCACTCGTCGATCGGCCAAAGGTTCCAGTCCAGCGGGAAGCCGTGCACGGCGATAACATCGACATGGTCCAGCGCCTGCTTCTCCTCCAGCCGGCGCAGAAACGACGGGTCGATCGGCGACATACCGCCCAGCACGCGCGTCAGGCCCGACGCCTCGGCCGCGATCGCCTGCCCGGTCAGGCGCGTCATCTGGGCGAACAAATCCCATTCGGGATCAAGGTTCGGATCCCAGTGCGATTTGTTGTTCGGCTCGTTCCAGATCTTGACCGCCTCGATCATCGTGCGTCCCCGTTGCTGTGTCCGTTCTTGCCGTTCAGCCTGGGCTTGGCGGGATAGACCGCGCCCCCGCCTCCGGCGCCGTCAGCGCGGCGACAGATGAAGATCTCGCTCTCCGGATGGTCGACGATCGCGAAGCCGGCGCTGCGAAGCATCGCCGCCGAGCAGGCGGCGTTCGGCGCCCACCAATTGGTCGGATCCCCGGCGTAGCGGTGCTCGATGAAGTGCAACTTCGGATAGCCTGGTTCGTCGAAGTGCTTGTCCTCGAAGAAGTCGTAGTCGTCGCGGACGGGCGTGACCTCCTCGGCCCCGCGCTGCATCGACTGGTAGATCAGAAGGTCGCCGGCGACATGATCGTGGATCAAGTCCAGGGCCAGCAGCGGGTGGCGCAGGTGGTAGAGCACGCCCATGAACAGGACGATGTCGAACCGCTCGCCCAGGCTGGCCACGTCGTAGACCGACAGCTGGCGAAACTCGATGTCGGCGTTCCGGACCTCGGCGGCGAACCGCGCCTGATCCAGATAGCGCTCGTCGAAGTCGATTCCCAGAACCCGGTCGGCGCCTCGGCGCTTCATCTCAAGCGAGTAGAAGCCGGCGTTGCAGCCGATATCGAGCACGCTCTTGCCGGTCAGATCGTCCGGCACGGCGTGCTGGAAGCGCCGCCACTTCACGTTTGGGTAGTCGTTCAGGAAGTGGTCCGGCGCGGTGGCCACGCCGTCGAGATCCAAGTTGTGGAACCACTGCCCCAGGGCCGTGACCCGCGCCTGGATCATTTCGCGCGTCATTCCGTCCATGGGATCACCTCGTTCACGCGTTCTACTTTCAAACCCCACGAACCGATCACGACGGTGCTGATGGAAGCCGGCGAGACCTCCAGCCGGGCGTGGTGGTCGAGACAGAGGCCCAGCGCATGGGCCAGGGCCGCCTTGATCACGTCGGCATGGGAAACCGCGGCTATCGCGCCCCCGCCCCGCGACCGCCATGTCTGTTCCAGCCACCGGGCGATCCGGGCCTGGACCTCCAGCATGCTCTCGCCATTCGGCGCGCGGTGCTGGCTGCGGCCAGCGTTCCAGAAGGTCCACTCAGGCGCATGGTCGAGGTCGTCGAACCGGGCGCCTGTCCAGTCGCCCATGTCGATCTCGTTCAGGGGCTCGGCGGTGTTGACCGTCAGCCCCTTGGCCTTTGCGATCGGGCCGGCCGTCCCCAGCGCCCGATCGAGCGGACTGCTGTAGACGGTGTCGATAGGATCGTCGACCAGACGGGCCGCGAGCGCTCGCGCTTGCGCCACGCCCATCCCATTCAGCGGTGCGTTCGCACGCCCGCTGAGCGTAACGCCGAGCGCGTCCGTGGCCGCGTGGCGAATGAGATGCACGGCCAGGCTCATGAGGCCAAACGAGCGCCCGAGGCGAACACATCGCCATCGTCCTCGCGCAGGCCGGCGATGAACCGCTCGGTGCGCCGTCGGGCCTCGTCGTCGGAGAACTGTCGGGGCGGCGACTTCATGAAGTAGCTCGACGGCGCCTCCAGCGGTCCGGCCAGCTTGCGGTCGAGACCCAGCTTGGCGCAGCGCACGGCGTCGATGACAACGCCGGCCGAATTGGGGCTGTCCCAGACCTCCAGCTTCAACTCGACATTCAGCGGAACGCCGCCGAAGGCCGTGCCCTCGACCCGAATGTGCGCCCATTTGCGATCAGTGAGCCAAGGCACGAAATCGCTAGGGCCGACGTGAACATCCTCCGCGTCGGGCGGCGTCTCGAATTGGCTGGTCACGGCCTGCGTCTTGGAGACCTTCTTCGAGACCAGGCGCTCGCGCTCCAGCATGTTCTTGAAGTCGGTGTTGCCGCCGAAGTTCAGCTGGTAGGTGCGGTCGATCCGCACCCCGCGGTCCTTGAAGAGATTGGTCAGCACACGGTGGATGATCGTGGCGCCGACCTGGCTCTTGATGTCGTCGCCGACGATCGGCAAGCCGCGCTCGCGAAACCGTCGCGCCCACTCGGGATCGGAGGCGATGAACACCGGCATGCAGTTGACGAAGGCGCAGCCGGCGGTCAGGGCCTGCTCGGCGTAGAACTCGGTCGCCGATTGTGAGCCCACCGGCAAATACGACACCAGCACGTCCGTCGCGGTCCGCCTCAGCTCCTCGGCGACATCGATGACCGGTTCGTCGGCCTCCTCGATCTCATCGACCAGGTAGCGACCGATCCCGTCCAGGGTGGGACCGCGCCGCACGATCGCGCCGGTCCGTACAGGCTTGGCGAACCGCATGGTGTTGTTGGGCGAGACGAACACCGCCTCGGCGACATCGCGCCCGACCTTGCCGGCATGGACGTCGAAGGCGCTGGCGATCTCGATGTCGCCCACGTGATAGCCGCCCAGATCCACGTGCATCAGGCCCGGCGGCGGCGCATTCGAGGGCGCTTCCGCATAGTGGCTGAGCCCCTGGACGAAGGACGAGGCGCAATTGCCAACGCCGACCAACCCCACGCGGAGTTTCCTGCGAGCCATGGCGATCCCTGTTCGGAGAAGCTCCGCCCCGTGCGGCAGCTTTGTAGCTACACGACGCTTACTGCAGGATCTTTGTTCCTACACACACGCCCTTTACATCAAATGATGGCCCAATCTGCGATTTTGAACCATCATTTGACAATAACATTTGATCCATAAATTGGAGAAAAACTTGAATCTTATTGATTCATAACTTCACCACAACCACGCCCTCCAGGAACTTACAACAAGAAGATCGTGTTGGTTTGTCGAGTTCAGCGAGGGACACGCCATGAGCCAAGCCAAGACGATCACCGATCACGACGCCATCCGTCGGTGGACGGAGGAGCGCGGGGGACGCCCCGCCCTGGTGAAGTCCACCGCCGACAAGAACGGCGGCGGGGTCTTGCGCTTCGATTTCGGCGACAAGGATGACACGCTCGAGGAGATCGATTGGGAGACCTTCTTCCAGATCTTCGACGAGAACAATCTGGCCCTGCTGGAGCAGGACGAGACTAAGGACGGCAAGACCAGCCGCTTTTCCAAATTCGTCCAGCGCTGAGGCCGTTTCATGTCCGAGACCATCCTGATCACCGGCGGCGCCGGTTTCATCGGCCGCTGGCTGGCCCGCGCCCTGCTGCGCGACGGCCATGACGTCCGCGTCCTGGACAGCCTTATCGACCAGGTGCACCCCCGCCGCGAGCGCCCGGCCGAACTCGATCCGGAGGTCGAGCTGCAGGTTGGCGACGTCCGCGACGAGACCGCCGTCCGCCGCGCCTTGAAGGGAGTCGACGCCGTCGTGCACCTGGCCGCCGAAGTCGGCGTGGGCCAGAGCATGTATGCGGTCGACCGCTACACCTCGGTCAACGACCACGGCACGGCGGTGCTGTTCCAGCAGTTGATCGACAACCCCGTGCGGCGAGTCGTCACCGCCTCCTCTATGAGCATCTATGGCGAGGGCCGCTATCGCACCGTCGACGGCGCCATCCGCGACGAGGTCGTTCGCGTCGGGCGCAATACCGACGGCTCCTGGGATCCGCTTGACGATGACGGGCGTCCGCTGACGCCTGCGCCCACACCGGAAACCAAACCCGCCGCCCTCAAGTCAGTCTATGCCATCGGCAAGTACGTGCAGGAACGGCTGACTCTAACCCTGACCCAGCAATACGGCATGGAAGGCGCGGCCCTGCGGCTGTGGAACGTCTACGGCCCCGGCCAGGCGCTCTCCAATCCCTATACCGGGGTGCTGGCGATCTTTGCCTCACGCATCGCCAACGGCCAGCCGCCGATGATCTTCGAGGACGGACTGCAACGCCGCGATTTCGTTCATGTGACCGACATCGCCGAAGCCTTCGTCCTGGCGCTGCATCGCACCGAAGCCAACGGCCAGGTGTTCAACATCGCCAGCGGCGAGGACCGCACGATCGCGGACGTCGCCCGCTTGCAAGCCGCTTCCATGAACCGTGCTGACCTGACGCCGGAGATCACCGGCAAGTCGCGGGCTGGCGACATCCGCCACTGCATCCCAGACCTGACCAAGGCCCGGGAGCGCCTCGGCTACGTCGCCAGACGAGACTTCGGCGAAGGGCTCGCCGAATTGGCCGATTGGGTGTCGCGCCAGGAGAGTGAGGATCGCGTGGTCGAGGCCCGTAAGGAGCTGGAACTTCGGGGGCTGGTCGCATGAGCACAGGTCCCATCGTCGTCACCGGCGGCGCCGGCTTCATCGGCAGCAACCTCGTCGATCGTCTGGCCAGCCAAGGGCGCGACGTCATCGTCCTGGATGCTCTGGTCCGCCCCGGCGTCGCGCGCAATCTCGCCTGGCTGCAGCAGCGACATCCCCGACGCGTGCGCCCCGTGATCGGCGATATCCGCGACCGCCACGCCGTGGGTTCAGCGATCAAGGGCGCGACGGCGGTGTTCCACCTGGCGGCCCAGGTCGCGGTCACCACCAGCCTGGACGATCCGATCACGGACCTGGAGACCAACATTGTAGGCGCCATCAACGTGCTGGAGGCCGCGCGACGCAACGCCAGCGTGACGCCGGTGATCTTCGCCAGCACCAATAAGGTCTATGGCGACCTGGGCGACATTCGCCTGACGCTGTCGGACGGCGCCTATGCTCCGTCAGACGCCGATATTCGAAATGCCGGCGTCGACGAGCAGCGGCCACTCGACTTTCACACGCCCTATGGCTGCTCCAAAGGCGCGGCCGATCAGTATGTGCTGGACTACGCTCGCAGCTTCGATCTGCCAACATGCGTGCTGCGGATGAGCTGCATCTACGGCCCCCGCCAGATGGGCACCGAGGATCAGGGCTGGGTCGCCCACTTCCTGATCCGCGCTTTGGCCGGCGAACCGATCACCCTCTATGGCGACGGCCACCAAGTGCGCGACGTCCTGTTCGTCGATGACGCGGTGGACGCCTATGTCTCGGCGCTCGACCGGATCGGCGCGGCCAGGGGCATGGCCTTCAACCTCGGCGGCGGCCCAGCCAACGCCATCAGCCTACTGACACTGATCGCCCACATTGAGACTCTGATCGGCCGGCGCGTCGAGACCCGCTTCGAGGGCTGGCGGCAGGGCGACCAGCGCTACTACGTGTCGGACGCTCGCAAGGCCCGCGCCCTGCTGGACCTGCGCGGGCCCGTCGCCTGGCGCGACGGTGTGGCGCGCTTGGCCGCCTGGCTGAACAGCGAACGCGCCGCGCCCCCTCTTCGTCGCGCGGAGGCGGTGTCTTGAGGGCCGCCGTGATGGACGGTCAGCTCCGCCACGTGTTGATGACCGTCGACGCCGTGGGCGGGGTCTGGACCTACGCCCTCGACCTCGCCACGGGTCTGGCGAGCGCGGGGATCCGGACCAGTCTGGCGGTCCTGGGCCCATCCCCCGCCGCGGATCAGATCGCAGAGGCGGAAGCCGTTCCGGGTCTCGCCCTGATCAATACCGGCCTGCCCCTGGACTGGACCGCCGTCGACGCCGAGACGCTGGACCGCGCCGCCGCCAATGTCCGAGCCTTGGCCAACGATCTGGCGGTCGACCTGGTCCACCTGAACGCGCCGGCTCTGGCCGGCCCCGAACGGTTCGCTCAGCCGGTGATCAGCGTCGCCCATTCGTGCTTGGCCACGTGGTGGAGCGCGGTGCGCCGCGGGCCGCCGCCGGACGACTTCCGCTGGCGCATCCAGGCGCATTGGCGCGGCCTCATGGCCTCCGACGCCGTGATCACGCCCAGCGGCGCCTTCGCCGACGACACCATGCGCGCCTACGAGACCGTACGCCCCTTTGTGGTGCCCAACGGTCGGCGCGCCGAGCCGCTGGCCGGCGACCATACGCGCGTCGGCGTGGTCACCGCCGGTCGCCTGTGGGACGACGGCAAGAACGTCGAGACCCTGGACCGCGCCGCTGGACGGCTGGCCGTGCCACTGCGAGCGATCGGACCCCAGGGCGGGCCGCATGGCGAGTATCGCGGCCTGCGCCACGCGACAGCCTTGGGGCGCCGGCCCGCCGAAGCCGTTCGCGCCGAGCTGCGATCGGCGGCGGTCTTCGCCTCGGCCTCGCTCTACGAGCCGTTTGGTCTAGGCGTCCTGGAAGCAGCCCAGGCCGGTTGCGCCCTGGTGCTCAGCGACATCCCGACCTTTCGGGAACTTTGGGACGGCGTGGCCCTGTTCGCCCCGCCTCGTGACGACGCCGCCTTCGCGGAAGCCCTTCAGACCCTGTGCGATGACGCCGAGCAACGCCAGGCCATGGCCGAGGCGGCGCGCAAGCATGCGGCGCGCTTTACCGTCGAGGCGATGACCGCTGGCGTCCTTGACGTCTACGCCACCCTGACACCGGGCGCATGTCTCTCCGCCAAACAGGAGGTCGCCGCATGAAGATCGTCTACTTCACCCACTCCTTGAGCTCCTGCTGGAACCACGGCAACGCCCACTTCCTGCGGGGCGTGCTGCGCGACCTCACCCGGCGCGGCCATGTCGTCACGGCCCTGGAGCCGGACAACGCCTGGAGCCTCACCAACCTGCTCGCTGACCATGGCGACCGGGGCCTGAATCCGTTCCGTGAGACCTATCCGGACCTCGACTGGCGATCGTATGGGCGGATCGGGCAAGCCCTGGATCACGTCGCCGACGCCGATCTCGTCATCGTCCACGAGTGGAACGATCCGGCTCTGGTGGCGGCCTTGGGCGCCAAGCGTCGCACCGACGGTCGCTTCACCCTGCTGTTCCACGATACCCACCATCGCGCCGTCAGCGATCCCGACGCGATCCGCGCCTTCGACCTGGATGGCTACGACGGCGTGCTGGCCTTTGGCGAAACCCTGGCCGCAGTCTATCGTCGCTGGGGCTGGGGTGATCGGGTCTTTGTCTGGCACGAAGCAGCCGACACCACGGTGTTCCACCCGCCGACCATCCCCGTCGAGCGCCAGGGCTTGGTCTGGATCGGTAACTGGGGCGACGGCGAACGCACGGCCGAGATCGAGGACTATCTCCTGGCGCCCGCCCGAGACGCCGGCCTGCCGCTGGACATCCACGGCGTGCGCTATCCGGACGCGGCCAAGGCGCTGCTGGCCCGCTACGGCGCGACGTATCACGGGTGGCTGGCCAATGCGGCGGCCCCCGCCGCCTTCGCGCGCCATCTGGCCACCGTCCACGTGCCCCGCCGCTTATATGTCGAGACCCTGCCCGGCATCCCGACCATCCGCGTCTTCGAGGCCCTGGCCTGCGGCATTCCGCTGATCAGCGCCCCGTGGCGCGACGAAGAGGACCTGTTCCGCCCCGGTGTCGACTACCTGGTTGGCGCCGATCGCCCGAGCATGACCGCGCAGTTGCGCGCCATCGCTGACGATTCCGAGCTTCGCGCCAGCCTGGCCGAACACGGCCTGGCCGCCATTCGCGCCCGCCACACCTGCGCCCATCGCGTCGACGAGCTGCTGTCGATCCTGGCCAGAATCGGCGCCGTCCCTGCCCTGGAGAGCGTCGCATGAAGATCGCCTTCTACGGATCCAGCCTGCTGTCTTCGTACTGGAACGGGGCGGCGACTTACTATCGCGGCCTGCTGCGCGACCTGGCCGAGCGCGGCCACGAAATCGTCTTTTACGAGCCGGACGCTTTCGACCGCCAGAGCCACCGCGACATCGATCCGCCCGACTGGGCCCAGGTCGTGGTCTACGACGCCACCGAGGATGCTGTCGACTACGTAATCAATGAGGCTGCCTTCGCCGACGTAGTCGTCAAGGCCAGCGGCGTGGGCGTCTTCGACGACCGGTTGATCACGCGCCTGATCGACGCCGCCGCTCCGCACGCGGTCAAGGTGTTCTGGGACGTCGACGCGCCGGCCACCCTGGCCGAGATCATGCCCGCGCCGGATCATCCGCTGCGCCGGGCGCTGACCGACCTGGACTACGTCCTGACCTATGGCGGCGGCCCGCCGGTGATCAAGGCGTACGAGGCGTTGGGAGCCCGTGTGTGCCGGCCGATCTACAACGCGCTAGATCCGCGAACCCATCATCCGGTCGCGCCCGAGCCGCGCTTCGCCCGCGACCTGAACTTCCTGGCCAATCGCCTGCCGGATCGTGAACGGCGCGTGGAGCAATTCTTCCTGGACGCCGCCGCGCGGCTGCCAGATCGACGGTTCCTGCTGGGCGGCTCGGGCTGGAACGACAAGGCCATGCCCGGAAACGTCGAGCGGCTGGGCCATGTCGGCACGGCCGACCACAACGCCTTCAACCGCTCGCCGCTGGCTGTGCTGAACGTCGCGCGGGACTCGATGGCCGAAGTCGGCTTCTCGCCGGCCACCCGGGTCTTCGAGGCCGCCGGCGCCGCCGGCTGCCTGATCACCGACGCCTGGGAGGGGCTGGAGCTGTTCCTGGCGCCTGACGAGGAGGTTCTGGTCGCGCGCGACGGCCAGGACGTCGCCGATCATCTTCGCGCCCTGACGCCGGAACGCGCCCGCGCCATCGGCGAGGCTGCCCGCCAGCGCGTCCTGGCCGAACACACCTATGCGAGGCGCGGCGCCGAGGTCGACCAGCTGTTGCGCCACGCCCTCGACCTCAAGCGCGAAAGGAGCCTCGCGTGAAGCTCGTCGTCCTCGGCCTCAGCCTGTCCTCGTCGTGGGGAAACGGCCACGCCACCACCTACCGCGCCCTGCTGAAGGCCTTCGCCGAACGTGGCCACGAGATCCTGTTCCTGGAGCGCGACGTCCCCTGGTACGCCGCCCATCGCGATCTCGAGCCCGACTTCTGCAAGCTCGCCTTCTACAAGGACCTGGCCGAGCTCGAGCCCTGGCGGCCGCATATCGAGACAGCCGATGCTGTCATCGTCGGCTCGTATGTGCCCGAGGGCGTAGCGGTCGGCGAATGGGTGCTTGCTAACGCCCGTGGGGTGACGGCCTTCTATGACATCGACACCCCCGTCACCCTCTCCAATCTGGAAAGCCGCGGGGTCGACTATGTGTCGACCAGCCAGATCAGTCGCTACGATCTCTACCTGTCCTTCACGGGTGGGCCGACGTTGGGCCGGATTGAGAGCGCCTACGGCTCGCCAGCGGCGCGCGCCCTGTACTGCTCGGTCGACGCCGACCTCTACCGCCCCGTCGACACGCCCAAACGCTGGGACCTCAGCTATCTGGGCACCTACAGCATCGACCGGCAGCCGATCCTGGAGCGGCTGTTGCTGGAGCCCGCCCGCGCCGCGCCGCATCTGAGGTTCTGCGTGGCGGGTCCGCAATATCCCGCCGAAATCGCCTGGCCCGCCAACGTTGAGCGGATCGACCATGTGGCCCCTCCCGACCATCCCGCCTTCTACGGCGCCAGTCGCTTCACCCTGAACGTGACGCGCGCCGACATGTCGGCGGCCGGCTACAGCCCCAGCGTCCGCCTGTTCGAGGCCGCCGCCTGCGCGGCGCCGATCATCTCCGACATCTGGGACGGCATTGAGACGCTGTTCGAGCCGGACCAGGAGATCGTTCTGGCGCAAGCGGACCGGACGGTGCTGTCAGCGCTCGCCGCGCCTCCATCGCTGCCGAGCCGCATAGGTCACGCCGCCCGCCAGCGAATTCTTGGCGCCCACACGGCGCGCCATCGGGCTCTCGAACTGGAAGCGCTCCTGCGCCAAGCCCGCTCCGCCCCTTCCCCAGCCGCCGAGGTCGCACATGCCTGAGAAGACGCTTTCCATCCTGGTCGCCGGCGGGGCCGGTTTCGTGGGCTCCCATCTGTGCGAGCGCCTGATCGCCGATGGCCACCGGGTGGTCTGCCTCGACAACCTGCAGACTGGTTCACGTCACAATCTTCGCGGGCTGGAACCGCATGACCGCTTCAAGTTCTGCACCGCCGACCTCACCGAGCCGCTGCCCGCACGCGTGACACGCACGCGCTTCGACCGAATCTACAACCTGGCCTGCGCCGCCTCGCCGCCGATCTATCAGCGCGATCCCGAGCACACGATGCTGACCAGCGTCGTCGGCACCGACCGCCTGCTGCGCCTGGCCGAACGGGATGGCGCGCGCCTGCTGCAAGCCTCGACCAGCGAGGTCTATGGCGATCCCATCGCCCATCCGCAGGTCGAGAGCGACTGGGGCAACGTCAACTGCACAGGGCCTCGCGCCTGCTACGACGAAGGCAAGCGCGCCGCTGAAGCTCTTTGCTTCGACTTCGAGCGCACCGGCCGGGCCGATGTGCGCGTAGCGCGGATCTTCAACACCTACGGTCCTCGCCTGTCGGCGCAAGACGGGCGCGTGGTCTCCAATCTGGTCAGTCAGGCCCTGGCGGGTGAGGACATCACCGTCTTCGGCGACGGTCGCCAGACGCGGTCATTCTGCTTCGTCGCCGACCTCGTCGAAGGTTTGATGCGACTGATGGAGCACCCCATCTCGCCACGCGGTCCAGTCAATCTGGGGAACCCGGAGGAGCTTACCATCTGCCAGTTGGTCGATATCGTCCTGGACCTGACCGGCTCGGCTTCGAAGGTGAGCTACCAACGCCTGCCCGTGGACGATCCCAAGCGCCGGCGTCCCGACATCAGCCGAGCCATCGAGCTGCTGGGCTGGCGCCCAACCACCAGCCTCGGCGACGGGCTGCGCGCCACCATCGCCTGGTTCGACGCGGGAGCCCGCCCGCGATCGCGTCGCAGCGAAACCGAGCTCGTGGCCTAGGTGGTGATCCGCCCTTCCGGGCGCGCCGACGCCGGCGCGTCACCCGCTTCTCCGTCGTCGCGTGGAGCCGCGCCTGGCAGCTGAGCCGATCGGCGCTTGCTCTCCCGCTCTCGATCTGGCTTGTGCCCCGCGGTTTCCCGGAGCGCTTCATGCCTTTTCGTCGTGTCCTTGTCCTGGCGGCCGCCGTCGCATCCTTCGCCCTCGCGCCGGCCAGCGCGGCCGAATACGGCTTCAAGGATCTTCTGCGCGACCCGGGCGCGCCGCGCGCCGGGGCGGCGGACCCCGACGTCACCATCGTGATGTATGCCGATTACAACTGCGGCTACTGCAAGCGCATGGAGCCCGTGCTGACCAAGGCGCTGAAGGCTGATCCTCGGCTGGCCGTCGTCCACAAGGAATGGCCCATATTCGGTGATGTGTCGGAGCATGCCGCGCGCGTGGCTCTGGCGGCGAATTATCAGGGCCGGTACGACGCCGTGCATCGGGCCTTCATGCTCTCTCCCGCGCGACTGAGCGACAAGGACATGGTGGACGACGTCGCCAAGCGCGCAGGCGTCGACTGGAACAGGCTCGTCAGCGATTTGAAGGTTCACGGCCGCGACATCGACGCCATCCTGGCGCGCAACGCGCGCGAGGCGGCCCTGCTCTCGTTTCAGGGCACGCCCGGCCTCATGATCAACGGCTATCTGATCCCTGGGGCGCTGTCGGACGAGGCGTTGAAGGAGATCGTCCAGAAGGTCCGGGCGACGCGCCCTCTTCCCGCGCCGCGATCGCGCTAGAACCTGCGTCCGAGCGTGAGCTGGAAGAGACGCGGATCGCTTCTGCGCCCGGACCATCGGCGACCGGCACGTCATGATGCGCGCTTGCGAGTACGGTAACGGCTGATATGGTCTGACCATTACCATTCAATGGCCAGATCACTACCGGACGGAGGAACCGTGCGAGGTTCAAGTTTATCAGCGGCGGCGTTCATGGTCGTTGTCGGCCTTGTCGTCGCCTCCGCCGCTGTGGCCTGCGACACACCAGCCAGCATCTGCCCGCGCGACCGCTCGACGAGCCTGCCCCTCATTCATCACGGTCTTCCCGCAAGCGTCTATGTCGAGGCGACGGCGGATCCGGCGGTGCGCCATGCGGCCGAAGGCTTGCGCGCCGATCTTGGCCGGGTCAGTGGACACGACGCAGTCAAGCTGAATGACCTCTCCGCGGCGAAGGGTCCAGTGGTCATTCTGGGCGTACTGGGCAAGAGCCCCGTCATCGATGGGCTCGTACGCGCGGGGAAGCTGAAGGTCGAGAACCTGACCGGCGAATGGGAGGGCTTTCGGCAGGTCGTCGTTGAGCGGCCCACGCCGCAGATCGCGCGGGCGCTTGTCATCGTCGGCTCCGATCGACGCGGCGCCGTCTTCGGCGCCTACGATCTTTCCGAACGCATCGGCGTGTCGCCGTGGGTCTGGTGGGCCGATGTGCCCGTGACCAAGAAGACGGATCTGTTCGTCACCGCGGGCGCCCGGGCCGATCGCCCGCGCGTGAAGTATCGCGGCTTCTTCATCAATGACGAAGATCCGGCCTTCAGCGGCTGGGCCAAGGCCAAGTTCGGCGGCGTCAATTCCGCCGCCTATGAGCACGTCTTCGAGCTGATGCTGCGCTTGAAGGGGAACTATCTGTGGCCGGCCATGTGGGCTCCCAAGGCCTTCAACGATGACGACCCGCGCAACAAGGTGCTGGCCGACGAGATGGGCGTGGTGATGGGTAGCTCTCACCACGAGCCGATGACGCGAGCTCAGGATGAGTGGCATCGCAACACCGACAAGGGCGTGACCGGCGGCCGGTGGGACTATTCGACGAACGCCGACAACCTTCGGGCCTTCTGGCGAGGCGGGATCGAGCGAATGATGTCGAAGGGTGACGGCGTCGGCTACGAAAGCCTCATCACCGTAGGCATGCGAGGCGACGGCGACGAGCCGATGGCCGAAGGCGCAGCGACTCAGCTCCTCGAACAGGTGGTGGCCGACCAGCGGAAGATCATCGCGGAGGTGACCGGTAAACCCGCCGACCAGACGCCTCAGGTCTGGGCGCTCTACAAGGAAGTCCAGGACTACTATGATCATGGCATGCGCGTGCCGGACGATGTCACCCTGCTGTTCGCGGATGACAACTGGGGGCAGATCCGCCGCCTTCCTGTGACGGGCAAGGACCATCTGGATCGCGCCGGCGGCTATGGCGTCTACTACCACTTCGACTATGTCGGCGCGCCGCGGAACTACAAGTGGATCAACACCAACCAGATCGCCAAGGTCTGGCAGCAGATGGACCTGGCCTACCAGCGGGGCGCGCGCAATCTCTGGATCGTCAATGTCGGCGACATCAAGCCCCTGGAATATCCTCTGGACTTCTTCATGCGCATGGCCTGGAACCCTGAGGCCATGACGCCGCAGGCGCTCGAGGCGTTTCCCCGCGCGTGGGCCAGCGAGACGTTCGGCGCGGAGCTCGGAGCCGAGATCGGCGACGTGATGGCGACCTACGGAACCTACGCTTCCCGCCGCAAGCCCGAGTTGATCGATCAGGACACCTTCCCGCTCGGCGAAGGAACCGGCCCGCTGCTGGATGGCGGCGAGTTCGGCCAGATCGTCGAGAATTGGCGCGCACTCGTCGACAAGGTCGAGAAGATCAAGCCACGCCTGCGTCCAGACCAGCAGGACGCCTATTTCCAGCTGGTCGAGCACCCGGTGCTGGCGTTCTCGAACCTCTACGAGATGTACTACGCGACCGCCTGGAACCGCAGGCTCGCGTCGCGCAACGACGCCCGCGCCAACCACTTCGCCGATATCGTGGAGGCGACCTTCAAGCGCGATGCCGACCTCACGGCGCAATATCACGCCCTGAATGGCGGCAAGTGGGCCGGCATGATGAACCAGGTCCATATGAGCTATGTGATCTGGAACGACCCGACACAGCAGACCATGCCCAGTATCATCCGCGTCGCTGCGGACACCCCGCCAGAGAAGCTCTCGGCCAAGGTTCAATTCGGACCCGGGCCGGGTCTCGACCCGACGGTGTCCACGATCGCCGCCACGAAGTTCGATCGCGCGGTCGGCGGCAAGGGGCTGACCTGGGCAAAGATCTCAAACCTGGGTCAAGGCGACGCCGTCGTGGCGCTGCCGCAGGGGAGCCCGGCCACGGCTCCGGCCGACAACGTCCGGCTCGAATATGCCATCTCGGTTCTGAAGCCCGGGCCCGCACGGGTCGCCCTGCGCCTGGCGCCGACGCTGGACACCTTGGGCGGCGATGGCGTGCGGGTCGGGGTCTCAATCGACGATGGACTTGTTCAGGTCTTGACGTCGCGTCTGTCGCCGACGGGCGGCGCCACGACGACACCTGGCCAGAAGGCCTGGGCGGAGGCGGTAAAGAACAACGCACAGACGCTGGACGTCCGCTTCCCCGACCTGGCTGCCGGTCGTCATAAGCTCAAGGTCTGGCGGCTGGACGACAATATCGTGCTCGAAAAAATCAGCGTCGCCCCGGCGGATCGTTGACCCAGACCGGGTTCACGACCTCGCCAGGGCGTTGGCCGCCAAGGCGATCGCGCCCAGGACGCCGGAATGCTCACCCAGCGCCGGGGCGACAAGGTAGGCCTCTATCGCCTCCGGTTGCCTAAGTTCGGGCAGGTAGCCGCCAAGCCAGACTCCGAGCCGTTCGCGGGCCCGGACCAGAACGTGCTCCGCTTGGCCGACTCCGCCGCCCAGCACGATCCTGCGGGGCGCCGCCGTGTAGGTGAGCGCGGCGGCCATCTGCGCCAGATAGTCCCCGACTAGATCCCAGACGGGATCGTCGGCCGAAAGCGTCTCCCCGGGACGTCCCAGGCGCGCGGCGAGCGCGGGTCCGCTGACCAAGCCCTCGAGGCAGTCGCCGTGATAGGGACAGGCGCCGGGGAACGGATCTCGACCGGGGTCCCGGCGCACGGGCAGATGGCCGAGTTCAGGATGCAGCGCGCCGTGAACCGGCGCGCCATTGACGACCAAACCGACGCCGACTCCTGTCCCGACCGTCACATAGGCGTAGTCGGCGAGTCCCACACAGGCTCCCCAGCACCCCTCGCCCAGAGCCGCGCCGTTGACGTCGGTATCCAGCCCGATCGGCAGCCCCAGCCTCTCCATGGGCCCCAGAAGGTCGGCGCCGGACCAGCCCGGCTTCGGTGTCGCCAGGATGTGGCCGTAGTCGACGGCCTTCGGATCCAGCCGCACGGGCCCGAAGCTCGCAACGCCGACAGCGTCCAGGCCGGATGATCGACGCCGCGCCTCCAGCAGGCCGATGATCGCCGCGATCGTCTCGCCCGGCGTCGTGGTCGGAATGCGAACCCGGTCGCTGAGGTCCTGCGGCCCGGAGCCAAACGCAACCACGACCTTCGTGCCGCCGATTTCCACGCCCGCATAGGTCATTGGACCGTCTCCATCCAGGAAAGCGCGGCACGCTCCTTCATCGGATCGCCGCTCGCTCGACGGCGTCGGGATCAGGTTCAAATCGGCTCTTGGCGTCGAAGATCATCGTGGCGGCGCCTTCGGGTCCAACCGGCGCCCAATGCGGCAGGCCCGCGTGATTGGGATCGCCGCTCCGCGCAAAGGCCACGAAGGCGTCGGCGATCTGGGCGCTCAGCGCGCGAGCGCCCTCGCCGCCGCCGGTCATGGAGTCGCAGCGATCAGTGTTGGCGAAGGCGAAGGGAATATCCAGACAGTGGAACGCGCGTGGCCTTCCGTCCAGGACCGGCGTGGCCCAGCTGAACCCGTAGAGATAGGCGGACGCCCCGCCCTGCCGAGCCTTGGCCGCCGCCTGATCGACCGCGGCCTTGCGGATCGGCGCGGTGGCGATGCGCGACCACAGATCGAACGGACTGGCGTTCGGCGTTCGCCGCCGAAAGGCGGCCACCAGGCTCGCGCCCTTTCCGGGCAGGAAACGCTCGGCCCGCGCCGCGAGCTCGGTCTCGCTCATCGCCTCGACCTCGGGATGGTTGATCCCGTGGACGAACTCGTTGAGCGTCGTGCCAACTATCAGCGGCACGTCGGCTGACATCGCCGGCGCGTCGGGCTGGAAGGGACAGGCCGGTAGGACCACCCCATCGACCACGGGCGCGAAGTCCAGATGTTCGGGGATCAGGCGAGCGTCGACGAAGCCGTCGAACGGCGTGTTGACCCGCGCCCGAACCTTCTGCCCGGCCTCCAGGAGGCGCACGTGCGGCACGGTCTGGAGACGGACGGCGTCGGCGGCCGAGAGACCAAGCTCGGCCAGGGTCAGGTCCGTCAACCGCCGCGCCTTGTCCTGCGAGACGGCGCGGCTGAATGAACCGCTCATGACGATGGCGCGATGGAACAGACCGCGAGCGGCAGGCATGCCCATCAGTGTCGAGACCTTGGCCCCTCCCCCCGACTGGCCGAAGATCAGAACCCGATCGGGGTCGCCGCCGAACTGGGCGATGTTGTCGCGCACCCAGGCGAGGGCGGCGACGATGTCGAGCATGCCGACATTGCCAGACTCGGCGAACCGCTCGTCGCAGTGGGACAGATCCAGATACCCCAACACGTTGAGACGGTGGTTGAGGGTCACGACCACCACGTCGCCCCCACGGGCGAGGTTCTCGCCATCGAAGGCGGGCAGGTCGTGACCGGAGCCGGCCGCGAAGCCGCCCCCGTGCAGCCAGACCATGACTGGCCGCCGCCCTGAGCTCTCCAGGCCGGGCGTCCAGACATTGAGCCTCAGGCAGTCTTCGCTCTGAACGGCGTCATTCCATTGAAAGACGAAGGCTTCCTCATCGTTCAGGCGGCCCGTTCCCTGATCCTGAGGACAGATCGGGCCGTAGTGGCGCGCGCTACGGACGCCCGTCCAAGGCTGCGGCGGACGCGGCGGCAGAAACCGGCCCTCGCCGCCGGTGGGCGCAGCGTAGGGCACGCCCTTGAAGATGAAGATCCCGTCGCGGACATAGCCGGCCACCCGCCCGGCCGTGGTCGACGCCTGGGCCACGCCGGCCCCGGCGGCCAAGGTCGACCGCACGACCTTTGTCCCCGCAGCGGCGGGCGCCGCCCCAGCGCCTTGGACGCCCGCGACGAGGGCCGCGCCCTTGAGAAGGGTTCGACGCCCCACACCTGATCCGCGACGATCACCGATGACACCGCTCATGGTCAAAACCGTCCTTGGCGTTTGCATGCTGACGGCGCACGCGCTCGGCTCGAAAAAAGAAGTCGCAGGGAGAGCGGCAGGCGGCTCTCCCTGCGCGGGGAATGGGTCGCATCAGCGCCTCGATCCTATCGACGCGGCGCGCGGAACCCCTCAGTTCGGGGGGGTTACGAGGCGGCGGGACCATGTCCCGCCGCCTGCCGATCGGCGCCTAGTTGAAGTCCAGGCTGAGGCTTAAGCCGATGGTCCGCGGACGCGGACCCGCCAGCAGGGTCGGGCCGTTCGCGGCGGTCGGCCCGCGTTCGTCCGAGAGGTTTTCGCCGAACAGCTTGACCTCGTAGGCGCCCTTTCGAACGCCGATGCTGGCGCGATAGAGCTGATAGGGATCGAGCGTGTCGACCGTGGCGTCGCTGTTGCGCGCGCGGCCCACGGCGGTGGCCGAGGCGTTGACGAACACGTCGTAGAGCCCGACGCTCTTCTGGTAGTTCACGTCCAGACGCCAGTTGTAGGGCGGCGTGTTGAAGAGGTCCTGCCCATTGCGGTTGCGCGGGTTGGCGGCGGCGAAGGCGGGGATGACGTTGGTGAATTCCGACGTGTTGACGTTGCCGATCAGGGTCAGGTTGAGCCCCTTGACCGGCGTGTCCCACGACGCCTCGACATCGATCCCCTGGGTCTTGGCGTCGCCGAGATTGGCGAAGGCCGACAGCCCGATCGAGGTGTTAAAGGCGCTCTGCAGATTGGTGTACTTGATGTCGTAGGCGCTGACCGACAGGTGCAGTTTGTCGTCGAACAGCTTGCCCTTGGCGCCGATTTCTATGTTCCGAAGCTTGTCCGGGGTTAGCGAGATGCTGGTCGGTACGCCGTCGGCGATCACCGCGTCGGCTTGAGCTTGCGACTGCAGGATGCCGCTTCGGAAGCCCGTGCCGGCGTTGAAGAACAGCATCCATGTGTCGGACGGATAGTAGGCCAAGTTCGCCCGCCAGGTCAGGGCGTCCGGCTTGGCCTGGCTGGTGACCAGCGCGCCATTGGTCACCGACTCCGAAGAGCGATCGTCCTTGAAGTAGCGGAGGCCAAACAGTGGCACCAGCTTGCCGCCCATCAGGTCATAGCTGACCTCCGAGAAGACCGAGGCGTTCTCGGTGCGGGTGATGGTGCTCCCGCCCAGCTTCAGCGTGGGGAAGTCCAGCGAGAAGGTATAGAGGCCGCGAGCCTTCTGGTAGAAAGCGCCCCCCACCCAGTGCAGCGGGCCATCTCCGGAGGTGGCCAGCCGGAACTCGTTGACGAAGCTGTGGGCGTCGCCGCCGTTGATCAGCGTGCCGATGCCCAGCGGAGAACCGAGGTTCAGGGCCACGCCAAAGCCGCCCGGAAGCGACTTCTGATAGGACGTCGCGTTGGTCAGGGTCAGGCCGTCGAACTCATGGGTGAACGTCCCCGAATAGTAGTTCGCGCGCCGCCGGTCATAGCCCTGGATGTCGCCCTGGTAGGCCGCGTACGGCGGGTCCACCGAGTTCATGACGTTCAGATAGTCCTGGTCGGTGCTGAACCGCCAGGCGCGCAGCCGCACCGTCGAACGGTCCGTCGGCTTCCACAGCAGCACCGCCTGCAAGTTCTTCGAGACCACGCCATTGGCGTCCGTCTTGTAAGGCGTCCCGGTCGGCGCGCCTTGGTAGATATCGTTGTAGCCCGCCCGTTTGTCATAGCCGCCGCTGATGCGCAGGCCCAACTTGTCCTCGATGATCGGGATTGAGACCGCCCCGGCCACGCGATAGTTGGGATCCCCGGCGTCACGGGTGCCCGACAGTTCGCTTTCGGCGGTGAAACCGGCCTGGCTGAGGCTGGGGCTCTTGGTGCGATAGATGATGGCGCCGCCCATCGAGCCGGAGCCGTACAGCGTGCCCTGCGGGCCGCGCAGGACTTCGACCCGCTCGATATCGAAATATTGCAGCGGCGGCGCGGCCTGGTTGTTGGGCACGCCAAAGGGGGTGTCATCCAGATAGTAGCCGATCATGCCGTCGCCGACCGGACCGCCGGCGCCGGAGCCCCGGAACGAGAAGATGCGATAGCCCGCGCCGATCTCCTGCGCCTGCGAGGCGCCGGGGATCATCTGGATCAGGTCCGCGCCGTCGCGCACGCCGCGCTCGACCAGGACCTTGTCCGAGAACGCCTGGATCGCGACCGGCGCGCGGGCGATGACCTGGGAGCCCCCCTTGAGGGCCGTGACGACCACCTCGTCGAGCTTCTCGGGCTCGGCCGCCTCGCCCTGGGCTTGTTGGGCCATGGCCGGTCCGTACGCGGCGAGCGCAAGGCCAGCCAGAGCCGCCAGGCTGACGCCGCGCCGAAGCGCCGAACGCGCTGCGCCGTAGGATGAAGTCTTTCTCATGAGTGTGCCTCCCCTTGTCATTGTTAGCGCCAAGACCGCAATCGATTGCATTTCGATTTGCGACAGGCGCTTCGACCAAATCGTTCAGCCTGTGCCCGCCCGTGCGAGCGTCAAGCCAAGGCCGCGCGCAGCCCGCTCATCCAGGCGGCGGTGAAAGCCTTGGACGGGCGCGACTGCGGCGCGATGAAATCAAAACCGTGGTACGCGCCCGGCGTGAGTTGGAACTGGGTCGGCACGCCGGCCAGCACCAGCCGCCGGGCGTACTCCAGATCCTCCTCGACGAAGAGATCGATCCCGCCGACACCGATGAAGGCCGGCGCAAGGCCGCTGAGGTCCGCGACGCGCGCGGGAACAGAGCCATAGGGCGGCTTGCCCTGGCCCGCGGGCGCGCCCAGGAAGCTCGTCCAGCCAAACCGGTTGCCCGCTTCGTTCCAGCCGATGCGGCCGATGAACGGGGGGACGCGGCGCGAACTGCCGGTGCGATCGTCGAGCATGGGATAGATCAGGACCTGATAGCGCAACTGAACTTCACGACGATCCCGCGCGGCGATGGCGACCATCGCCGCCAAGCCTCCGCCGGCGCTCTCGCCCATCACCGCGATGCGGCTGCGATCGACGCCCAGAGCTTCCGCGTTGCGGTGCAACCAGACGAGAGCCGCGTAACAATCTTCGACAGGGCCCGGGAAAGGCGTCTCGGGAGAAAGCCTGTACTCCACATTGACCACGAGGCAGTCGAGCTCGGCGGCGATCGTCTGGCACAAGGGCGTGGAATCCTCGACCCGCCCGAGAATGAAGCCGCCGCCGTGGATATGGAGCAAGGCCGGGCGCGGCTTTCCGCTTGAGCTGGCCCCGATCACCTGGATGGCCACGTCCGGAGCGCCCGAGGCGCCAGGAATGACCCGGCGCTCCACCGGCGGACTGGCCAGCGCCTTGGGCGCCGGCGGTATCCTGGCGCGCAGAGCCACGAGCGCCTGTGGAGTCCACTGCAAAGCCCCCTGGGCCAGCAAGGCGCGGGCCCCTTCGCGCAGCTCAGGGTCAACGCGGGCGAGCGGGTCGTCGCTGATCTCGCCAGCGGCCAAGGACAGGCTAGGCCCCGCGGCAAACGCCGCGCCTAGCATTATCCCGTGCAGATCGCGTCTCGATAGGACCAAAACCAGCCTCCCGACTCCGAACACTTCGGTTCTTACGCAAAGTGATCTCTGAAATCGCAATCGATTGCAACCCCCATGGAGAACGAACTTGCAATCGATTGCCAGGCGCGATCTAGTCCTGACCAACGAAGGCTCTGGCGCGCCGCGAGACAATGACACGCCGGCCAAGGGCCGACACAGGGAGAAGACGAGATGGAAGCTCGAAACGCACGCAAGCGCGCCGCCGCCAAGGCGATGTCGGTCACGCTCTGCGCCTTGGCGGCCAGCGCCGCCTGGGCCCAGGACCGGAAAGCTCCGCCGGTGCAGGTCGATCCAGACGGGACAGTCCACGCCCCGGCCATGAGCGTTCCGGTGTCCAGCATGCTTTCGCCCGAGGGGAAAGCCTACATGGCCGAGCACCTGCGTCAGATGCAGCAGCCGGAACTGCTAGCGCAGAAGGATGGTGTCCCGGTCTTCATGGAGCCTTATCTGGCCCGCCAGCGGGCGCTGTTTCCCCACGACAGGACCGACACCAAGATCGGGGGCGTGCACGTCTACGACTATGCGCCCAAGGGCGGCGTGGCCCCGGAGAACCGCAACCGCGTCCTGATCAATCTGCACGGCGGCGGCTTCATGGGATGCTTCCAGGGCTGCGGCGAGCTTGAATCCCTGCCGCTAACCAGCCTTGGCCGCATTCGCGTCGTCGCGGTCGACTATCGGCAGGGCCCCGAGCACCGCTTCCCAGCCGCCAGCGAGGATGTGACTGCGGTCTATCGCGAACTTCTCAAGACCTATCCGGCCCAGAACATCGGCATCTATGGCTGCTCGGCGGGCGGCATGCTGACGGGCATGTCGGTCGCCTGGTTCCAAACGCATGGCCTGCCGAAGCCGGGCGCGATCGGCATCTTCTGCGCGGGCGCGACCTTGTCGTCCTCGGGCTTCGGCGGCGACGCCGACTTCTTCACGGGTCCGCTGGGCGATGCGCGGCCGCCCGCGCCCTGGCCCCCTACCCGCCCGGCGTCGGAGAGCTCGGGCTTGCCCTATCTGGCCGGCGCCAGCCTCAAGGACCCGCTGGTGTCGCCGACCGCTTCCGACGCGGTGCTGAGCCAGTTCCCGCCTACCCTGCTGATCACGGCCACCCGGGGTTTCGAGCTGAGCTCAACGGTCTACACGCACACCCAACTGGTCCGCCTGGGCGTCGAGGCCGAGCTGCACGTTTGGGAAGGCCTGTTCCACGGCTTCTTTTACAATGCCGACGTGCCGGAATCGCGCCAAGCCTATGACGTGATGCTGAAGTTCTTCGACAAGCGCCTGGGGCGCTGATTGAACCTTCAGGACCAGGAGCCCGCCGAATGCTTGAGGCCAAGCCGGATACGTCCGCGAGCGCTCCGCAAGGCTGGACCCGATTGACCGCGCCCTCCGGGCGCGGTCAGCTCCATGTCCGGCGCAACTTCGCCTCCCGGCATTTGGCGGCGCGCGACCTCTACGTCTGGACGCCCGATGGCCTCGACGAGGCCACGCGCTTTCCCGTGCTCTACATGCAGGACGGCCAAAACCTGTTCGACGCGCGGCTGGTGCCGTTCGGCGTGGCGTGGGAGGCGGACGCCAGCCTGTCACGCCTGATCGCGGCGGGCCGGACCGCGCCGACCATCATAGTGGGCGTCGCCTGCACGGAAGACCGCTTCGCCGAATACGCGCCGGCCCTGATCCTGGATCAGCTCTCAACTCCCGCTCGTCAGGCCGTCACCACCGCCTGGCCCGGAGCGCCGAAATCCGCGGCTTACGCCCGGATGCTGATCGATGAGATCAAGCCGCTGATCGACGCGACCTTCCCCACCCTGCCAGGGCGCGAGAACACCTTCATCGCGGGTTCCTCGATGGGCGCTGTCGTGGCCGCCGAACTGCTGGCGCGACATCCCGACGTTTTCGCGGGCGCGGCTTTGCTGTCGGCCCATTTCAGCCTCCTGCCCGTGACCGAAGCCGAACCTCTCCCAAAGGGGTTCTCCGAGGACGTCGCCCGCGCCGTCGGCCTGTTCGCCCGTCACCATATTCCGCGTGCGGGGTCACACCGCCTCTGGCTGGACCGCAGTACGCTCAGCATTGATCGCTTCTATCCGCCGTCGCATGCCGCCTTCGTCAGCGCGCTTCTCGCGCTGGGCTATGGGGAAGGCGAGGATCTGAGCGTTCGCGCCTATGACGGCGTCGGTCACGACGAAGGCGCTTGGCGCGAGCGCCTGGACGAGGCGCTCGCGTTCCTCCTCTCGCCCCGGGTCTAGACGGCCGCGGGCGTCGCACGCAGGCCAGCCGAACGCCCCGCCCAGAGCACGCACACCGCCGCCGCGCCCATCAGCAGCCCGCACAGCATCAGGACGCGTCGCGGATCGCCGGCCAGCAGGCTGTCGAAGTACAGCGGCATGGTCACCGCGTTCAGCAGCATCGGCGTCACGATCATCATGTTGAAGATGCCCATATAGACGCCGGTCCGCTCGGGCGGGATGCTCTCGGACAGGATGATGTAGGGGTTGCCCATGATGCTGGCCCAGCCCAGTCCAACCCCGATCGCCGGCAGGAACAGCCAGGCCTTGTCGGTGACATGCGGAATGGCGAACATGCCCAGGCCCGCCGCGAGCAGGCAGAAGGCGTGCATGGCGGCCGCGCCGTAGCGTCGCGTGAACGGCGCCATGGCGAAGGCGGCGACGAAGGCCACGCCGTTGTAGAAGCCCCCTACCTGGCCATTGTCCAGGACGGCCTGGCGAAAACTCTCCGACAGCGGATTGGCCTCGCCATAGACCGATCGACTGATCGAGTAGATCACGTAGTTCCAGTAGCCGAACATGGCGTACCATTGAAACAGGCTCATCAGGGCCAGCCGGCGCATCGTCATCGGCATGGTGACGATGGCGTCCCAGATCTCCCGCAGGGTCGCACTCACCGTCAGGGGCAAGGCCTTGAGCCTCTCCCTCTGGCGCTCGGTCAAGGGCAGCTCCGGCACGCGGAAGATCGACCACAGGATCGTCGTCAACGACAACACCGCCCCGACCGTGAACGCCACCCGGGTGATCACCGGAATGTTGTGCGCGTCCACCGCGTTGATGTTGAAACCGAGGATGTTGACCATGAACGACGGCGCCAGATAGGCCAGCATCTGGCCAAGGCCGGTGAAGGCGCTCTGCGAGAGAAAGCCGAAGCGCCGCTGATCGGTGGACAGCCTGTCGCTGACATAAGCCCGGTAAGGCTCCATCGTGATGTTGTTGCCCGCGTCCAGGATCCACAGCAGGCTGACGGCGGCCAGGATGGTCGGGCTGAGCGGCATGAAGAACAGTCCGATGGCGCACAATATCGCCCCGAACACGAAATAGGGCGTCCGCCGCCCCCAACGCGAGGCCGTGCGGTCGCTCATCGCGCCGATGATCGGCTGGACCAGCAGGCCGGTGACCGGACCGGCCAGCTGCAGAAGCGGAATATCGGCCTCACGGGCGCCGAGATAGGAATAGATCGGCGCCATGTTCGACTGCTGCAGGCCGAAACTGAACTGCAGCCCCAGGAAGCCGAGGTTCATCTCCACGATACGAAGCCAGGGCAGCCTGGGCTTCAGCGCGTCTTCCATCCTATTCCTCCGTGGACGCGCTCCCGCGTCGCGATCTTTCGTTTGCGGGCAAAGCCTTTGCGGGGCGCGGGCCTCACCCGGCCATGGCGCGCCCGAGCCACAGGTCGAACAGCCCCAACCACTGGCCGTCGGGCGCCTCGGGTGATCCCAGGCCGAAGCCGTGTCCGCCCTCTTCCAGGAAATGCGCCTCGGCGCGGACGCCGGCCGTGCGAAGGGCCTCCAGCATCATCAGGCTATTCTGCGGCGGGACGGCGGTGTCGTCCAAGGCGTGGACCAGGAAGCACGGCGGCGTCGCGGCCGAGACGTGTCGCTGCGGCGAGCGGCGGGCGACCAGATCCGCGCTGGGCGATGGGCCCAGCAACGACAGCCGCGTCTGCGGATTGGTGTACGGCGTCTCCAGCGTGATCACCGGATAGATCAGACCGACGGCCGAGGGTCGGGCGCCGAGCGCGTCAGCCGCGTCGCCGGCCGGGTACAAGGTCTCGGCATGATCGGTAGCCAGCGAGGCGATCAGATGCCCTCCCGCCGAAAAGCCCAGCGCGGCGACCTGAGCCGGGTCGAAGCCGAACCGCGCCGCGTTCGCGCGAACCAGCCGCATGGCGCGCTGGGCGTCCTGCAGCGGAACATCCCAGAAGTCGCTCCAGCCCTCGCCGGGCAATCGATAGATCAGTACGAAGACGGTGTAGCCACGCGCCGCGAGGGCTTCGGCGACCGCCGCCCCCTCGTGCGTGCCGACCACGAAGCTGTAGGCGCCGCCGGGCGCCGTCAGAACCGCCCTGCCGTTGCTCTTCGCGGGTCGGAACACATGCAGGGACGGCTTGGCGACGTTGCGGAAAAACCCTGGCGGAAAGCCGGCGGGAACCGGCTGGGTCCTGAAGTCGCCGTTCGGCGGCCGCCCCGGCCAGAGGGGGATCACCTCGGCGTTCAGCCAGCTGGGGGCCAAGGGGCCCAGGGCGGGCGGCGGGACTAGAGGCTTGCGCTCGGCGAAGGCCGGACCGGCGCCGACGGCGGCCAGGCCCGCGCCCAGCACCAGACGCCGCGACAGCGCCAAACGCGCTTGCGTCTTGCTCATCGGGGCTCCCGGAATGTTCATGTCGACGTCCCGCATCAGGCCGCGAAGGCGGTCTTGAGGGCGGCCTTCCAGGCCAGGGTGAAGTCTCGCGACACGCGGGCTTCGGGGGCGACGAAGTCGAAGGCGTGGAAGGCGCCGGGCGCGACGACCAGTTCAGTCGGCACGCCGGCCAGCACCAGGCGCCGGGCGAAGTCGAGGCTCTCCTCGACGAACAGATCGATATCACCCACGCCGATGAAGGTCGGCGGCAGTCTGGAAAGATCGGCCACCCGCGCCGGCGACGCGCCGGCTGGCGCGCGAGCGCCGCCCGCCGGACCGCCCAGGAAGCTCTCCCAGCCAAAGCGGTTGGCCGCCGCGTCCCAGCCGATCGCGCCGATGTGAGGCGGCGGCAGGCGCGTCGCGCCGGTGCGATCGTCGAGCATCGGATAGAGCAGGATCTGGCCTCGGACGGGGACCTGGCCCCGGTCACGCGCCAGCAGGGTCAGGAGCGCGGCGTGTCCGCCGCCGGCGCTCTCGCCCATCACCACGATGCGGGCGGGATCGACGCCCAGAGGCCGCGCCTCGCGATGCAGCCAGGCCAGAGCGGCGTAGTTGTCCTCCACCGCTCCTGGATAAGGGGTCTCCGGCGCCAGACGGTAGTCGACATTGACGACCACGCAGTCGAACTCCGCCGCGATCTGCTGGCAGAAGGCGGTAAGGTTTCGCGCTTTTCCGGAGACGAGGCCGCCGCCGTGGATATGCAGGATCGCCGGACGGGCGCGGCCTGCGGGCGCCGCGCCGATCAGTTCCACCGGAACAGCAGGATCGCCCCGTCGCCCCGGCACGGTCAGGAGCTTCACCTCGGGCGCCGGCAGCAACGGCGGCGGAACCCACAGCGTTCGGATCCGGGCCAGATTGGCCCGGGTCATGGGCATGGAGGGCTGCCTCAGCACCTGTAGCGCCGCGGCGCGAAGTTCCGGATCGACGTGCGAAAGGTCGGGCCGCGCGTCCTGCGGGACGGTCGGCTCCCCCTGCGGGATGGCTAGCATGTCCAGATCCTTCTCCCCGTTCGCCGCTGAATCCTACTGCGACGTCACACGCAGACGGAAGCCGACGGTGCGCGGGGTCGGGCCGGAGCCGGACAGCGGGCCATTGGCGCCGACGAAGGTCGGGCCACGCTCGTCGGAGAGATTGTTGCCGACGAAGGCGAACTCCCACGCCCCGCGCCGCACGCCGATCGTCGCGCTGAGCTGATCGTAAGGGCGCGTCGGAAAGCCATTGGCCTGGAAGCGGTCGCCGCTGTGGCTCAGCGCCAGATTGCCGAACCCTTCCAGGCCGTTCGCCAGGTCGCGGCTGTAATTGATGTCGAAGCGATAGTTCTGGTCGAGCGTGTTGATCAGGCGCGAGCCCGGGCGCAGCAGGGGCTGGGCGGCGGCCACCACGGGATTGACCGTGTCGTACTTGCTGTCATTGAAGTTGCCCACGAAGCCCAGGCCAAGCCCCTTGATCGGGGTCCGCCAGTGAAGCTCGAGATCGACGCCCTTCGTGGTCGCGTCGCCGAAGTTCGCGAAGCCGTCCACGCCATTGATGCCGCCGGTCACCGAGGTTTGCAGATTGGTGTATTGCAGCTGGTAGAGATTGACCCCGACGGTCCAGGACCGGTCGTCACTGCGCCACTTGAGGCCGAACTCGTAGTTCTTGGATTCCTCAGGCTCGAGGGCCACCGACACCGGCACCCCCGCCAGCGTCAGCGATTCGACCTGCACGCGGGACTGCACGATACCAGGGCGGAAGCCCGTTGCGGCCGATACGAACATCGTCAGGTTGTCGTTCGGCAGATAGGCCAGGTTGAGACGCCAGGTGTTGACGTTCGCCTTGGTGGGGACCTTGGCGGTCCCGTCGGTGAACGCGCGGTCGTCGTGATAGGTCCGCAGGCCGACCAGGGGCACGAGCTTGCCGCCCAACAGGTCGTAGCTGACTTCCCCGAAAAACGCATAGTTCTTCGTGAGCGTGTTGTTGTTGGCGTTGATATTAACGGCGGGGAGGACCAGCGCGTTGACCTGCGGCCCCTCACCGTCCTGATAGGAAGCCCCGGCGACCCAGTGCAGCGGGCCCGAGGTCGTGGAGTTCACCCGAATTTCCTCGGCGAACATCTTGGGCAGGAAGCGGCTCGAGAACGAGCCGGCCGGCGACAGCGGGATGTTGATCCCGAAATCGCCTTCCAGATTGCTGGTGGCGCTGGTGATCGAGAACCCGTCGAAGTCGACCTTGGCCGCAAGGCTCCATAGTTTGAAGTCGCCGTTCGAGAAGCCCTGCTGACCCGCCGTGTTCTCGAAATAGGGCGGCTTTACCGAGGCGGTGAAGCCGGTGAAGTCCTGGCGGGGCTGGAAATGCCAATATTGGGCGCGAATCTCGACATTGTCGGCGGGCCGGAACAGGGCGACGAGGCGCAGGTCGTCGTTCTTGGCCTTGTTGACGCCCTTCTGGTCGGGCGTGCCGTCGTAGGCGCCATAATAGGCGTCGGCCCAGCCGGCGTCGCGCGAAGTTCCGCCGCTGATGCGGATCGCCAGCTTGTCCTTGATGATGGGCACAGAGACCGCGCCCGAGACACCGTAGTTGAGGCCTTCGGCCCCCACCGTGCGCGACCCTTCGCTTTCGGCGGCGTATTCGATCTCGCTGAGATTGGGATCACGGGTGTGGAAGATGAAGACCCCGCCCGAGGACCCTTGGCCGTAGAGCGTGCCTTGCGGCCCGCGTAGCACCTCAACACGGTCCATGTCGATGAACCGGACGGGCGGCGCGATGCCGAAATTGGTGACGATGAAGGGAACGTCGTCGAGATAGTAGCCGAGTGGCGAGTCGCCGTTCTGCGTCACCGCGCCTCGCAGATTGTAGAAGCGCGATCCCACCGATTGCCGGAAGCCTTCGAAGGCGCCCGGTATCGTCGACACCAGATCGCCGACGGTGGCGATGTTGCGCGCTTTCAGCTCCTCGCCTGAAAACGCCTGGATCGCCATGGGCACAGTCTGGAGGGCCTGTCCGCCAGTCTTGGATGCGGTGACGACGACCTCCTGCACCGCGCTGACCGCCTCCCGGTCGGTCTTCGGGCCGCCCTCCTTCGGGTCCGCGACCTGTTGCGCCCGCGCGACGCTCAGAGGCGCGCACGCCGCCAAGGCCGCAACGCTCACCGCGAGCCACTTACGATCTTGCATCCCCGTATCTCCCCAACGTTCGAGCGTTATGTCGCCCATCTCCCGCTCATCCGTTGGCGGGAGTTACGCCTCAGCCCCGTGGTGCTTTTGGCGACAGTTAAAGACTGACCCGCAAACGATTGCCGGTCAACCTAACTCTTGGTCCAACAGGAGAAAGACGGGGAATTTCGCTGTATTTAATGGAGAGGTCGCGCCCTAGAGCCGCCTATCGCGTCCTTCGTGATCATGGAAAACTCCGGCCCGCCGCGACCAAACAATCGATTGCGGGCGCCAGCGAAGCCATAGCTTAAGCGGGCGGACGCCTCCTTCCCAGGAGGCTTGGCTTCCCAATCCGCCGTCAGGCTAAGCGTTCTGGGCGGTGGAGGCGCGCGGAGTCAGCGTCGGCGCCAAGAGAACCGAAAACGCGTCTTCGTCCCGCACAAGGGCAAGGAGCGTGTCGACCAGCGCCTCGGCGCCCTTGCCAAGATCCTGGCGGACGGACGTCAAGGGCGGCAGGGTGTGACGCGCGATCTCCAGATCGTCGAATCCGACCACCTTGACGTCGGCGGGCACCGCTCTGCCGCGCTCGGCCAGCGCCTGGATCGTCATCATGGCGATGGTGTCCGAGGCGGCGAAAATGCCATCGACGCCATCAGCAATCCCCAGATAGTCGGAGATGGTCGCCAAGGCCATGTCCGGCACGAAGTGGACCGGCAGGAGCGCGCCCGCCACCCCCTCCCCCGCGGCCTTGATCGCCTCGCGAAAGCCCGACAGCCGCTCTTCGACCTCGGGCACGTTGGGATCGCCAAAAAACGCCAGCTTGCGACACCCCTGAGCAAGCAGGTGCTCCGTCGCGATCCGCCCGCCCAGGCGATTGTCGCTGCCGACGGTGCGATAGGCGTGCCCCTCGATCTGAGCGCCCCAGACGACCATCGGCTTGTAGGTCTTGGCGGTTTGATCAAGGACCAGCGCCTGATCGGACTGGCCGATGACAATGATCCCGTCGACCCGTCCCGATTGTGCGATGCGGTCAAGCCAGTCGCCATCGCTGGGCACGACGCGGCTGAGCAGCACGTCGTAGCCGTGGTCGGCAAGCCGGTCGGCCACGTGACTGATCAGGGTCATGAAGAACGGGTCGGAAAGGTGCTGGGTTCGCTCGTGGCCAAGCGGCACCACGACACCAATGGCGCCGGTCCGGCCGATCCGCAGATTGCGCGCCGTCGTGCTGGGTTTGAACTGCAGATCGGCGGCCAGCTTTTGGATACGCTCGCGCGTGGCCGACGACAGATGGCCGGCGCCGGTCAAGGCGCGCGACACCGTCGCCGGCGACACGCCAGCGATCTTGGCCAGTTCCTGGATGTTCTGAGGTCTGGCGCCGGCCGTCTTGGAGCCGGGCCTAATCTTCGGGGGCAAGGCAACCTCAGTTAAAGACGCTTAGATCGCTCAGCGGACGGCAAGGCTGCGCCTTCGTCAAGGCTGTCGCACGGGCCAGCTTAGTTCGATTCCGAGGCCTGTTCGAGGTCAAGCAGCCCCTCGATGATCGCGGTCGCCGCGCAGTCGGGCTTGAGCCGGGGGGACACGACCTCGAAGGTGTTCTGCCCGAAGCCTCGTCGTGGCGTCGGACGTTGCGCCGATATCCACCGTGACCGGGGCGGCCTTCCGGTCATCACGTTCGAGCACGGCGGCGCACGTAGATCGGATCATTGACCCCGTCATAGCCCCAAAGGAGCTGGCTCTTGGCGGGGGTGATGTCGATCCTGGCCGCCCCCCGCTTGCAAGGGCGCGGACGCCGAAGCGCAAAACGCCGGCGTCGCCAGCATTGTGACCATTCCTTCGGCCAGGGCCAGAACGGCGGACTTCAGGCTTCCCTCCCAGAGTCGTCAGCCTTTGAAGACTGCTCGGACAATCGATTGCCCGCGAGACGCGAGACGCGGAACAGGCGGGTCTTGCTTCTCGTCGCGAAAAGCAGGCGACCTAGGACTCCAGTCCGGCCTTATCGCCTTCCAGCCAAAGATGCAGCGTCGGGGCGAATGTTGCTCCAAAGCGCCGCGAGCCGCCCGCCTCCCCCGCCCGTCCCCAGTCGTCGACGAAGCTGATCACCGACAGATCCGGCAGCACCAGCCAGCTATACGCCTGGCGCGGCGCGGCCGGCGGGTTTGCAAAGACCAGACCGGTTCCGTTCAGGGGACGCCACCCGTGCGTTGGGCGCTCGGAGACCATGCCGTAGAGACCCGTCGGCGCGCGCCGCAGATCCGGCGCGAAGACATGGCTCTGGGTCGACCAGAACATGTAGTAGAGGCCGTCCGCTATCACGACATGGGGACGCTCCAGCTCGTTGTTGACGTCGGTCGCATCGATCAGCGGCGACACAAGACGCCAATCATCGGCCTTGCCCGAACGCGATACGGCCGCGCCGATCACCCCGTTGAACGCGGCGCCGGAAGCCGCCGAGCCGGCAAAGAACAGATAATGGCCGCCATCGCAGGGATCGTGGAAATAGGCCGGATCGCGGAACGCCTTGATGGTGCCGATAACGCCCACCCCGCCATCGCTCGCCATGTAGTGAGCCGGGTCGCGCCTGACGATCTCGCGCAAGTCCCGCCAGTCGAACAGCCTGGGACGATCGCCTGACGTCTCGAGGCTGGCGCGGGCGCAAAAGAGCCTCTGCTCGAAGGTCAGGGACGCTTCTCCTCGCCGACCCGTGGCGGTGAAATAGAGGGTCAGGGAGCGCTGGTCGGCGTCCAGAACGGCCGAACCCGACCATTCCCGGCTGCCGGGAGAAAAGCCGTCGGGCATCACCGGGCCGAGATGCGCCCAGCCTGTGGCGTCATGCCGAAGCAGATGGATTCGCGCTTGGCCGTGCCGGGCGTCCGGGTCCTCGAAGGGCGGCGCAGCCAGAGCCATCCAGAGCGTCACACCATCTCCGAACGCCGCCGGCGCGCCGGACTGAACCTGGACGGGCCAGGCATCCCAGATGTCCAGGTCGGGCGCGACACGAACAAGGTCGCTCGCGACAATCAACGGCGCCGCGCTCACATCCCTAGGGTCAATTCGCGCCACATCTGCGGCCGCCCAGCGATCGGGAGCAGCCCGCTCGAGACTAACCGCTGAAGGAATGACAGTGGACATGCGCTCTCCTGGCCGGCTGGAGGACAGCGCGCTCCAGCAAGGTCGGTGTAGAAGAAAGCAACCGCATTGGCAAACGATTGCCAAAACGATTGCGGACAGCGCGTGGTCGGACGAGGAATGATAAAAGGCGAGCCGCATGGGCTGGCGAAAGCCCGCGCGCCACCGGCGGAAGAGCGTCCTGGCTCGGGGTGGCGGATCATCGACGCGGTGCGCCAACACCGGACGATCGCCGCCTCCATGAATCCACGTTCAGCGCGAGCTCAAGAACCGCGACCCTCATGCTGCGCCGTCGTAACCCACGCGGCTCGACAATAGAGCACAACCTTCGTATAGTCCCGCCTATAGGGATGCAATCCCACAATATGGAAGAAGCGGGCTTGGCGGAGAAGGTGAAACTTCTTTAGGGGCGCCGCGACCGAGCGGAGGAAAAAATCTTGACCTATGCCTTGCGCGCGCGGCTGCATGCCGACGCCTCGCTGATCGCGGTCGCCGCGATCCTCCTGGCCACACCGAGCGCCGCGCTGGCGCAGGCGACATCGGGCGCGACCGCGCCAGACGTGGTTGACGAAGTCGTCGTCACGGGCATCCGCGCTTCCCTAAGAAGCGCTATGGACGTCAAGCGTCAGTCTTTGCAGGTCGTGGACACTATCTCGGCCGAAGACATCGGCGACTTCCCCGATAAGAACCTCTCTGAGGCGTTGCAGCGGGTGACAGGGGTGCAGATCAGCCGCCAGGATGGCGAAGGACGCGGCGTCAGCATCCGAGGCGCTGATCCGGGCCTCAACCGCGTCGAGATCAACGGCTCGTCCGCCCTATCCCTAACCGTGGGCGGCAGCGACCGGGCCGTGGACTTCCGGGACATTCCCGTCGAGTTCGTCTCGCGCCTGGACGTCGTCAAGTCGCCGACCGCCGACATGGCCGAAGGCGGTATCGGCGGCACGGTGCGCGTGATCACGCGCCGCCCGTTCGACAGCCGCAAGCCCTATGTGGCGGGTTCTGTCCAGGGGGTCTACTCGAACCTGGCCAAGGAATACGACCCCAAGCTGGCCCTCATCGGCAGCCGGACCTTCGCCAACGACACGCTCGGCGTGCTGTTGTCCGGCACCTGGGAGAAGCGCCATCTCAACAGCAATAACGCCCGAACTACCGGCTGGATTCGCCGCGCCGCGACGGCGACCGGCGTGGGCGCCACGCCTGGGCGTAGCACCGACGTCAATGGCGACGGCACGCTGGATTGGGTTCCTGAGATCCCACGCCTGATCATCGACCGCCGAAAGACCGAGCGGAAGGCGCTGAACGGCATCGTCGAATGGCGCCCCAACGACAACTTCAAGGCCTATTTTGACGCCACCTACGCGACGGCGACCGAACAGGTGAATAGCAGCTTGCTGCAGCTGGGCGCCTCCGGCGGCCTGATCGACTATAGCAAGACCACCTTGGGCCCGGACAACACGGTCAACCATATTGAGCTGACCAGCAACGCCAATTTCCCGATGGATCTGGCCTATCGCAACATCCTCGGCGACCTCACGCGCACGCAGTACGCCACGGCCGTGGGCGGTGAACTGAAGAACGACAAGTGGACGCTTGACGCCCGCCTCGACTACTCGAACGCTGAGGTCCAGAACAACGAGATCAACTCGACAGCCACCGTATTCGGCGTTCCGCGCGCGATCGTGGACTATACCGGCGGACAGCGGGCCCCGAACTTCTCGTTCCCGGGCCTGGACGTCACCAGCGGCCAGGGCGTCAACCGCCTGGATGCGGTGTTCAACCCGCGCAACAACACCTCCGAGGAAACCGCCGAACAGATCAACGTCACCTATCGGCCCGAGGTCTCGTGGCTGACATCGATCAAGGCTGGCGTGCAGGCTCGGCAGTTCGAAACCGACCAGATCCTGTACCAGCGCACGACGCGGCTGACGTGCCGCGGCGACGCGAGCAGCGCCGCGGCGGTCGCGGTGGCCGTGCCCTGCGCCACGATCGAGGGGATCGTCAACACCACGTCCGTGACGAACAGCATCCCGTTCTTCAAGACCGGAGACCTGGGCTATTCGGGCGGCGTTCGGTACTGGAACGACAACACCATGGCGACCTATGCCGCCACCTTGGCGGCGGCGGGCCTGAGCAACGATGTCCACGGTGTCAATCCCAATCCCAACACCGCCGAGCGGGCGGGCGGTCAGGGCAGCTTCCAGACCTTCCTCGACACATGGTCGGTCGAGGAGAACACCAAGAGCGCCTACGTCCAAGCGGCCTTCGATTTCCAAAGCCTGCCCGTGCCAGTCAGCGGCACGCTGGGCGTTCGAGTCGTGGACACCAAGACCGTCTCGACGGGTTACAACCGCACGACCGGCCCCGGCGGCGGGGCGCCTGTCAACTTCGTCAGGGGCTCGCAGTCGGGCGGTTATACCAAGACCCTGCCGTCGCTGAACCTGCGCTTTGAGCTCATTCCCGACAAGCTGATCGGCCGCGCCGCCGCCAGCAAGGTCATGGCCCGGGCCGCGCCCAGCCAACTGGCGCTTCGCCGCAGCATCGACGTGGTGGGGCTGACCGGCTCACGCGGCAACCCGGACCTGCAGCCTTTCGAGGCGACCGCCTACGACGCCGGCCTGGAATGGTACTTCGCGCGCGACAGCTTCATTTCAGCGACCTATTTCCGCAAGGAGATCTCGTCGTTCATCATCAACCAGTCGGCTCCCGAGGTCATCGACGGGACGACCTACAACATCACCCGCCCCGTCAACGGCACGGATCAGGTGACGATCAACGGCCTGGAAATTGGCGGTCAGTACGCCTTCGACTTTCTGCCCGCGCCCTTCGACGGCTTCGGCGTGCTGGCCAACTATACCTACCAGAAGGACGAAGGCTTCAAGGGCACGAACCAGCTCACGGGCGAGATCCTGCCGTTCCCCGGCCTGTCGCGAAAGAGCTACAACGTCTCGCTCTACTATGAGAACGAGAAGTTCAGCGTTCGCGGCTCCTATAATTGGCGGGATCAATGGCTGATCACCGCGTCGGGCCGCGGCAGCCTGCCGGAATTCAACGAGGCCTACGGCTCGCTGGACGCCTCAGCCAGCTATAACGTCAATGAGCACTTCACCGTCTTCCTCGAAGGCGTGAATCTGACCGATGAGGTCCGGATCGAGAACAACAACGCCGTTCGCCGGATCGGCAACGAGACTTTCGGATCACGCTTCTTCTTTGGCGTGCGGGCGAAGTTCTAAGGGCGCGGCGCTGGCCGGCTCCTTTACCGGCTCGACGTTCGATCTTTGCGGGCCTGGCGATGCGCTGCGGAGCGTCGCCGGGCCCGATTGTCTAGTGTTCAGTCGCGGCAAGCGACGACCGGCGCCGGGACATTACGCATCTCGCAGCTCTGGTGGGTCAGGGGCCGGTGGTAGACGAGCGGCGCGAACCAGAGGAAGGCCGCGGCGCTCGCGACGATGACGCCCCAGCTCGCGACTTCCAGGCGACCGCGCCATTGGGGCGCCCGTAGCATCAGATCACGCAACAGGAAGGGCAGACAGAGCACGCCCAGCAGTTCGGGTAGGAAGTCATGGTATAGATACATCACTCGATGCGCGCCCAAAAGGCCGTGGCCGAGATAGAAGGCCATGGCCGTGGCCACGATCGGCGCGAGTTGCCTGGCCCTGCTCCGTAGCTCAGCCCTTCTGGCCAGACCGCCAGCCACAACCAGGACAGGCGCGATAAATAGGCTGCCGGCGCTGAGCGCCCAATTGATCGGGTTGGCGACGAGCTGGACGTAGCGGGTCATCCCGTCCTGGCTGTCCCAGCGATAGTTTATGGCTTGACGCCGAGCGGCTGCAGCCAGGGCGACGAGCCGTTGGGATCCGACAGACCGATACCCGCTTGGTCGTTGAGCATGAAGGCGAAGGAGTCTCGCATGGCGGCCGCCAGGACGTTTGGCGACCATGGCCGACGCCCATCGAGATAGTGCTGGTAGGTCATTGACATGAACCGCGCATCGACGGCGGCCGCCGGCGAGCCGAAGTCCAGCGGCTTATGGCGCCACAGGGTCTGGACGCAGTACACGCTGGCGACGGTGGCCATCAGCGTGAGGGCAAAGGCGCTTCCCTCCCATGTCGCCCTCGCCCAGGCGCGCGCGCTCCTCCAGAAGGGAGACAGCGACATCAGCAGCAGCGTGACAGGTCCGGCGGCCAGGAGCGCGCCGTCGAGCTTCACCATCATGGCCGCGCCCGCCGCTATGCCCGCGCCTGCGAACAGTAGCGCGCGCCGATCGCCTGGACCTCGCCGCGCGGCGACGATCATGAAGCCGACCGAGACGAGCGCGAATTCCATCTGGAAGGCGTCAAGCTGGGCGGCGCGGAATTGGACGATAAAGGCGGTTTCGAAAGCGACCAGAGCGGCAACAGCCGCCGCGGCGACCGGTTCGAAGCCGGCGGTCAGCAGGACAGCATAGACCGTGAGGATGATGGCGAGGCCGAAGAGCGCCGACGCGAGCCGTACGCTCCAGATCTGATAGTCTGCGGGAAGCTTGATATCGCCCACCATCTTAACCCACGCCAGATCGTTGAGGTCGACCGTCCTGTTGGCGCCGGTGAGATGATCGCCGAGCGTCAGCAGCATTAGCCCCAGCGGCGGGTGCGAGGCGAATTGTGGCCGACCTTCGGCGTACCGAGCGACTGCGGTCAAATAGTAGTTCTCGTCCCAATAGGGACCGCGCGGTTCGTCCAGGTTGAATAGGTAGTTGGCCGACCCGACGAGCGTCAGGAACAGGCCGCAGAGCAACGCCGCCAGCCGACGAGGGCTGGACTGGAAGCCAACGCGGCGGAGATGGCTCAGAACCGAAGGCTTTGTCGGCGGCCTAAGCTCTCGAATATCGCGGTCCGCGGCGTGCTGGCCAGAGAACATCATGTTCCTCCTGACCAACAAAAATCGTTTGGGTCGGGCTTGATGTAGGCGCTAGGCGCGCGGGGCTGAAACAGTCGTCCTTCAAGATTGACATTCTTGGTGTCGTTTGGGGACGCGCGCCGCCCGTTGGACCGTGGTTAGGCGCTCGGTCCTGAAACATCGACCAGGATTCCTGTCGATCTCGAGCGGAAGCGCTTCGAAGCTGAGCGTTCAAGGCCCTTTTGCAACCGCGGATGCGTCGGAGCGTGAAGGTCACCCATCCCTCGTGGTGGGGAGCCGCCATGTCGAGAACGGCGGCATCGGCGCCTGGAGCGGCTGGCGCGCCCAGATCAGCCAGGTGGCGACGGGCCTGGCCCGTACGTCCGGCCTGCGCCAAGTATCCGATCCGATGAGCGGCTTCTTCGCCATCCGGCGAGAGGCCTTCGACGCCCGAGCGTCCCATCTGGCCGGGCGCGGCTTCAAGATTCCGCTGGAGCTGATCGTGGCCCCTCCCGTCTTCGCGCCGGGGCGAATCCGCGAACTAGGTTTCCAGTTCGGCCTGCGAACCCACGGCGAAAGCAAATTTTCGTTGTCAGTGGCCTGGGACTGCCTGGCGACCCTGGTGCAAGGCGGCTCCGGCGGCCTGATCAGTCGTCGCTTCTTGACCTTCGGCTGCGTCGGCGCATTCGGCTTCGGCATACACTTGGCGATCCTGGGGACAGCCTACCGCCTACTAAGCCTTTCGTTCGGCACCGCCCAGATTGCGGCTCTTGGGGGCGCGATCGTGTCCAATTACGCGCTGAACAACATCCTGACTTATGGCGACCGATCAAACCGGGGCTGGTGTCGTTCGGCATGATCTGCGGCTCCAGCGCCTGGGCCAACTTCGAGGTCTCCCGGATCGCCTTCCGGCATGGCGCGCCCTGGGCCGCCGCCGCCCTCGCCGGCGCCGCCACCGGGGCGCTTTGGAACTACATCGCCACCGCCCGGATCACCTGGCGCGAGTGAGCCGCCCAACCTCTCGATTCTGAAACAAAGCCCCCGAAATCGAAAGGCCTCTGTTTCGAAATCCGGCGCCTAGCGCCCCAACGCCGACGTTCCGCTCCCCCACAAAGATCACGACGGCGGTCGAAGGGACCGCCTCACAGGAACCGCCACAATGCGCCCGACGGCCGTCATCATCGCAGCCTTCGCCCTCTCGGCGCCCGCCCTGGTCCAGGCCCAGGTGTTCGAGGTCGGTGGCGACGGCGTCGCGCGGCTAACCCGCGACGAGCAAATGGCGGTCGCTCGGCCCGGCCGAACATCGACGGAGCCTCGCGGCGGCGTCACCCAGGCCATCGGCGCGGCGGCCGCCCGCTATGACCTAGCCCCGGAACTGGTGGACGCGATCGCGCGCCAGGAAAGCGCCTACAACCCGGCGGCTGTCTCGCCGTTTGTGGTCGTCTGTAGAGCAGGCCGCGGCGGTAGTCATAGGACGTGCTGGAGCTCAACCGCGCCCCGTCCGACTGCAGCGTAAAGCCAGTGTCGGTCAGCACTTGGCCGTCGTTGGTGTAGGTGTAGCTGTGCTGGAAGACGTTGACGCCGGAGGCGTTGTACTCGGTGTTGGTCCGCACGCGGCTCAGCGCGTCGCGCTCGATCACCGACATGCGGTGGAAGTCGGGGTCGTTCAGCTGCGGCGGGGTCGTCCCCAGCACATAGCCGGCGCTATCGGCGGCCGCGCTGCTGCGCAGGTAGCCGCTGGCATAGTAGTCATAGTTTTCCTTGTGGTCGCGGATCAGGCCATTGCCGTCGGCGCGGCTGGTGATCACCGAGGTGCGCTGGCCGGCGGCGTCATACTCGATGCTCGTGCCAGTCGCGCCGCGCGCCACATAACCGTTGATCAACTGGCCTTGCGATAGGGTCATGCGCCCCATGGCGTCGTAGTCGTACCAGTAGTCTTCGGTCACCTGGCCAGGATTGGACGTCTCGCTGGGGGCGATCTGGTCGTGAGTGACCTTTACGCGCCGCACGCTACCGTCTTCGCTATAGAAGTACTGCGTGAAGAACGTCTTGTTATCGACGCCGATGCCTTGCAGCACCGCCGTCAGGCGGCCGGCGGCGTCATAGTAACCCGCCGTCTCTTGCAAGCGCTTGCTGACGTCTTCCTTGAGGACGTCGTAGATCTCATAGACCCTGCGACCCGCCGCGTCGTACCAGCCCTATCGAAAGTCGACTCGGCATACACCGCCGGCTGGCCGTTCGGACCGTTGTCGGCCTGGGCGATCTGGCGGCCGAAATAGTCGCTGCGCGTGGCGGCCTGCACACGGGACGAGTTCAGGTCGGCGATGTTGATGCCATAGGACTGCGTCGTGTACTTGGTCCACGAGCCGTAGTTACACAGGCCCGCGGTGCCGTCGGTGCCCGGCGTCGAGAACAGTGGCCCGATGGGTCTGAAATCCATCGTCACCTATCTCAATGACCAGGGCATCACCACAAACGGCGGCGGCCGCTGGGCATCAGCTCCCTGCACCACACCCTGACCCGAACGACCTATATCGGCGAGCACGTGTTCAACAGCCGCAACTGGGCCAGCCAAGAGTTCAAGGACGACGCCGAGCAAGTTATTATGCCCGTGCCGCCGCTGATCGAGCGCGACATCTTCGAGGCGGTCCAGCGCGCGATGTCGCTGCGCAATCCCAAGGCCATGGCGCCGCGCTTCGTCACCAGCTCCATCCTCTTGGGCGGCATCTGCTTCTGCGGCGCGTGCGGCAACGCCATGACCCTGCGCACCGGCAAGGGTGGCGTCTACCGCTACTACACCTGCTCGACGAAGGCCCGGCAGGGCGTGACGGGATGCCCCGGCATGTCGGTGCGCATGGACCTCCTGGACGCCTCAGTGATCGACCACCTGGAGAACCGTCTGCTGAACCCCGATCGCCTGGCCGCGATGATGGACAACATCATCGACCGCCGATCCGAATGGATCGAACGCCGCCACCGCCACATTGCCGACCTGCGCAAGCGGGCCACCGAAGCCGACCAGCGGCTGCACGCCTCTACGCCTCCATCGAACAGGGCGTGGTCGACCCGGCCGACCCTCGCTCAAGCAGCGCATGATTGCTCTGAAGAAGGTGCGCGACAAAGCCGAAGGCGACGCTCAGCGTGCTGCAGCCTCGATCGACCAGATCATGCCTGCACTCACCCCGGACCTGCTGCGCAGGTTCGCCGAAGCCACGCGGGAAATGTTCAGGGACAACAACGGCGCTTATCGCCGGGACCTGATCCGGGCCGTGGCCCAGAGGGTGGAATTGATCTTACCCGAAGAAGCCAGGATCTGCGGATCGAAGGTGGAGCTGCTCCGAACTCTGGGCGGCAATAATGGCGTAGAATCGGCGGCTTTGGCGTTGCCGGGATTTGCACCGGAGTGGCGCGCCCTGCAGGATTCGAACCTGCGACCGTTCGCTTAGAAGGCGAATGCTCTATCCAACTGAGCTAAGGGCGCGCGCTCGCCGGCTCAGCCGCGAGGACCCTAGAGCATTTTCCGAAAAGTGTGAAACGGCTATCGGATCGAAAAAATGCTCTAAACTTTTGAATTAGAGCCCTTTTATCCGATCTGATTGATGCAAGCAGATCGGAAAGGGCTTTAGTGAGTCCAGGGCTGCTTGCGGTTGGCCGCGAAGTTGTCGGCGTAGGCCTTGATGATCCGCTTGGGGGTCTTGGGCTCGAACAGCTGGAACGAGATCTCGTGACGCTGGGCGTAGGCCACGGCCTCGTCGCGGGTGTCGAAGGTCAGGCGGACCTGACCGTTCATGTCGGTGGATTGGGTCCAGCCCATCAGCGGGTCGGGCTTGCGGGCCGAGGCCGGTTCGAACTCCAGCACCCAATCCCTGGTCTTGGCCTTGCCGGACTGCATGGCGTTCTTGGCGGGGCGATAGATGCGGGCCAGCATGGACCTCTCCCAAAGTACCTTACCGATGGTCGGAGCGGCAGGATTTGAACCTGCGACCCTCTGCTCCCAAAACAGATGCGCTACCAGGCTGCGCTACGCTCCGAAACATCGGCAGGCGGCTGCTCTACAGGGGTTCGAGGCGCGGATCAACGACCCGTCTCAAATCATGTGGGCGCTATTCATCCCTTCGGGAAGATTCGATGCAATACGCGGTCACCCGGCAGGATGCCCAGCTGGGCGGCGCGACCGCCGGCCAGCTCCAACACACCCAGCACCAGACCGCCCGACGGCAGCGGCGTCTCGTCGTGCGGACGCGCATTGCGGACGATCGAAAGAATCCGCCCGTCCGGCTGGATGTAGATGATGTCCAACGGGATCAGGGTGTTCTTCATCCAGTACGCCGCCGGCTGCGGCCGCCTGTAGATGAAGAGCATGCCCCGATCGGGCGCGAGCGACTTGCGGAACATCAGCCCACGCGCCTGCTCGGCCCGGGTGGCGGCGATTTCGACCTGGAAGCGCGGGCGGCCGCGGCTGGTGACGATCTCGACCGTCTCCAGCTTCGGCTTGGCCTGCGTGGCGCGCACGGAAACGCTGGCGCCGATCCCGATCGTCAGCGCGGCGAGCAAGGCCCGCCTTTCGATCATCCGCTCCGCCATGCGCCGCCTCGCCGAAAGCCAATCCTTGAGAAGACTAACTTTCGAACCGAGACGGCGAAAGTCACGCGTCGCCGGGCGTGATCTCGGCGACCACCAGCCCCTTAGGCCCCCGCGCGAACCGCACCAGGACGTCGTCGCCCGGCTGCAGGTCCTCAAGGCCGCCCCGACGGAGCGTCTCGATATGCACGAAGATATCGCCCGGCTCGGCGTCGCGGATCACGAAGCCATAGCCCTTGGTGCGGTTGAACCATTTGACCTTGGCGTGCTCGGCCGGTCCCTCGGGCGTCAGCGCGCCGCGCCCGTGACTGTCCCGCAGGCCGTCGCGGCGCGGCGCCCCCTCGGCGAACGTCCGCCTCTGGCGCTCCAACGGCGCAGGCGCGGAGGTTTCGTCGAGATTGACGACCTCGCTGACCTGCCAGCCCTTGGGCCTGCGCACCACGTCGCACACGATCACCGCTCCCTCCATGGCGGTTTCGCGGCCGCAGTTGCGCAGCGAGGTTACATGCAGAAGCACGTCCTTCAGTCCGGTCTGGCCGGGATCATCGGGGACGATGAACCCGTAGCCCTTGCCGGCGTCGAACCACTTCACCCTTCCGCTGATGCGCACGAACTCTTCGTGCGCCGCAGCGTCCTCGAAATCATAACCAGACATCCCACCCCTCTGGCTCGCCCAATCAGCCCATCGGCGCGAGCACTACGAGAACAGTGTTCTCGCGTGACGAGAGCCGTCAATGACGAAATCACGTCAAAATCACGCGTAAACGCGATCCGCGACATTTCGCCGCAGCTACAAGCCGGAAACAATTCTGAAATACAGCCGAGGATGGCAGTCCCTAGGGGAGTCGAACCCCTCTCTCCAGATTGAAAATCTGGCGTCCTAACCGATAGACGAAGGGACCACGTCACCGCAGAAGCGGGAACATCGTCGATATATAGCCTCGCGGGTGGCAGTCCCTAGGGGAGTCGAACCCCTCTCTCCAGATTGAAAATCTGGCGTCCTAACCGATAGACGAAGGGACCAGCGGCCCGCGAGGAAGCGGGTGTATAGCCGCGCCGTTTTGGGTGCGCAACCCGCTCGGTGGGATTTTTTCAGTCCGTCCACATGCGGGGATCGAAGGCGTCCTCGATCTCCAGCTGGACGCCGTTGCGCCCCATGTAGTCGTCCGGCTTCAGCTTGCCGACCACGTCCAACGCCCCGCCGCCGGCCAGCAGCCGCTGCCCCAACGGCGTCTCGGCGCTGCGCCAGCTGATCGCCTTGATGCGGTCGCCCGTCGGGCCTACCAAGTCCATGCGCACATGGCCGCCCTTGAGGGCGGAGACACGATCGGGCCGCACCTGGGTCAGAGCGAACATCGGCTCGGGGTTGCCGGGGCCGAACGGCGCCAAGCGCTGGAAATCATCCAGCAGCGCGCGATTCGCCGCGCGCGGCTGGAGCAGGGCGTCGATCTCGACCGCCTCGACTCCCACCGCCTCCATCTCGTCGGTCAGGCGCTCTTCCAGAAAGGCGCGGAACTCGGGGATGGCGTCGGGGCGGATCGACAGGCCCGCCGCCATGGCGTGCCCGCCGCCGGCCATCAAAAGCCCCGCCTCGAAGGCGGCCTGGATCGCCTTGCCCAGGTTCACGCCCGGCTGCGAGCGGCCCGAGCCCTTGCCGACATTGGCCGCCCGGTCGACGCCGATCACCACCACCGGCTTGCGATAGCGCTCGCGCAGGCGGCCGGCGACGATTCCGATGACGCCCGGGTGCCAGTCCTCTCCGGCCACCACGATCACCGGTGCGTCGGGATTGAAGTTGCTGCCGCGCTCCAGCATCGCCGCGGCTTCCTCCACCACCGCCGCTTCAACAGCCTTGCGCTCGGTGTTGAGGCTGTCGAGCTCTTCGGCCAGGGCGCGGGCCTCGAGCGGATCGTCGGTCGACAGCAGCTTGGCGCCCAGATCGGAGCGACCGATGCGGCCGCCGGCGTTGATTCGCGGCCCCAGAATGAAGCCGGCATGGAACACGGACGGGTCTCCCGAACCCTTGCCCACCTCGAACAGGGCCTTCAGCCCGGGATTAGCCCAGGCCCCCATCGCGCGCAGGCCCAGGGCTGTCAGTGCGCGGTTGAAGCCGACCAGTTGGGTGACGTCGCAGACCTCGCCCAAGGCCACCAGGTCCAGCCACTGGCGCGGATCCGGCTGCGGACGCGCCTCGGTGAACAGGCCCCGCTTGCGGGCCTCGCGGTTCAAGGCCGCCAGCAGCACGAAGGTGACGCCGGCGGCGGCCAAGACCCCCTGCCCGCTCCGGCAACCCGGACGGTTGGGATTGACCACGGCGGCGGCGGCCGGCGGATCCTCGCGCATCAGGTGGTGGTCGATGACTACGACCTCCAGGCCGATCTCGGCGGCGCTGTTGATGGCGTCATAGGCCGCAGCGCCGCAGTCCAGAGTGACGACCAGTTCAGCCCCGCCCTCGCGGATCTTGCGGAACGCCGCCGGACTGGGGCCATAGCCCTCGGTCAGGCGGTCCGGAATGTAGATCGGCAGTTCGACGCCCATATAGCGGAACCAGCGGACCAGCTGGGCGGCGCTGGTGGCCCCGTCGACGTCGTAGTCGGCGAAGACCATTGTCGGCCGCCCCTGCTCCAGGGCGTCGATCAGGATTTCGGCGGCCCGGTCCATGTCGGTGAAACTCGACGGATCGGGGAACAGCGCCTTCAGGGTCGGGCGCAGATAGTGCTCGGCGCTCTCCTGGCAGAGACCGCGCGAGGCCAGGGCCCGCGCCAGCGGCTCGGTGAGGCCATAGCGCTGCTGGATCTCGCGCACGACAGACATGTCGGCCGGACGCTCGCGCCAGACGCGGCCGCTCAGTGAGCGCTCAACGCCCAGGAAGGCGTCGCATACGATATTGGGAGCACCATCGGCGGCCATCGCGGCAGAGTATCCGGTCATGCGGATTCGGACCATGCGGCCACGTCACGACAGTCGCGGACGTGGTCAGCCCGCCTGCAATTCGCTCCGCACGACCTCGACCTCGTTGGCCGAGCCGAGCACCACCGGCACGCGCTGGTGCAGCTTGGTCGGCTGAATCTCGAGGATGTCCGTCACGCCGTCGGTAGCCTTGCCGCCAGCCCGCTCGACCACCAGCCCCATCGGATTGGCCTCGTACATCAGGCGCAGCTTGCCCGGCTTGCCGGGCTCGCGGCTGTCCCAGGGATACATGAAGACGCCGCCGCGCATCATGATCCGGTGGACGTCGGCCACCATCGACGCGATCCAGCGCATGTTGAAGTTCTTGCCCCGAGGCCCGTCCTTGCCGCGCAGGCAGCCGTCGATGTAGCGCTGCACGGGTGCGGCCCAGTGGCGCTGGTTCGACATGTTGATGGCGAACTCGGCGGTGTCGGCCGTGATGCTCAGAGCCGGATGGGTCAGCAGCCATTCGCCGTCGGCGCTGAGCGTGAACGCATTGACGCCGCCGGCCAGGGTCACGACCAGCATGGTCTGCGGGCCATAGACGGCATAGCCCGCCGCGACCTGGTTGCGGCCCGGCTGCAGGAAGTCGGCTTCGGTCGGCGCATGATCGGCCGGCGCGGGCAGGACCGAGAAGATCGTCCCGACGGACACGTTGACGTCGATGTTGCTGGAGCCGTCCAGCGGGTCGAAGGTGACCAGGTAGCCGCCGACGCGGCCGGTCGGCTCGATCTCTTCCAGTTCTTCCGAGGCCAGTCCCGCGACCGGCGCGCAGGCCTTCAGCGCGTCGCTCAGCATGTCATTGGTGATGACGTCGAGCTTCTTCTGCTCCTCGTCCTGGACATTCGTGCTGCCGGCGGCGCCCAGGCTGCCGGACAGGGCGCCGGAGGCGACGACGCGGCTGATCCCCGAGCAGGTGTCGGCGATGGCCGTGACAACGTCCTTGAGCGCGGCGTCGGCCGGCTCCTTCGCGAGCCAGGCGGCCAGGTCGACAAAGGCGGTCATTCGAATCCTCGGAAACCGGAAAGCAGAACGGCCGCTCCTATCGAGCGGCCGTGACAGGAAGGCCTCAGACCTTCCGTTTCATGCGGACCTCGCGGACTGTGCCCGTCGAGGAGTTCATCACCAGGGTGTGGGTGTGGACGCAGCCGTCGCGGTAGACGACGCCGTCCAGCAGCCCGCCGCGGGTCACGCCGGTGGCGGCGAAGATCGCCTCGGCGCGCACGATCTCGTGCAGGTCGTACGTCTTGTCCAGGTCGGTGATGCCCCAGCGCGCGGCGCGAGCGCGCTCGTCGCCGTTGCGGAACAGCAGGCGTCCCTGGAACTGGCCGCCGACGCATTTCAGGGCCGCGCAGGCCAGCACGCCTTCCGGCGCGCCGCCCGAGCCCAGATAGAGGTCGATGCCCGTCGAAGGGTCGGTGGTGTTGATCACGCCGGCGACGTCGCCGTCCGGGATCAGATGAATGCGGGCGCCGACGGCGCGAACCTGGGCGATGATCTCGGCGTGGCGCGGACGATCCAGCACGCAGACCGTAATCTCGGTCGGCGCGACGCCCTTGGCGTCCGCCAACGCCTTGATGTTTTCGGCAGGCGACTTGTTCAGATCGATCACCCCAGCCGGCAGGCCCGGGCCGCAGGCGATCTTGTCCATGTAGGTGTCAGGGGCGTTCAGCAGCGTCCCCTTCGGGGCCCAGGCCATCACCGTCAGGGCGTTGGGCTGGGCCTTGGCCGCCAGGGTCGTGCCCTCCAGCGGATCGAGGGCGATGTCGACCTTGGGCCCCTTCCCCGTGCCGACCTTCTCGCCGATGTACAGCATCGGCGCCTCGTCGCGCTCGCCTTCGCCGATGACGATCTCACCGTCGATGTTCAGCTCGTTCAAGGCGTTGCGCATCGCGTCGACAGCCGCCTGGTCGGCGGTCATCTCATCGCCGCGGCCCAGCATCGTCCATGAAGCGATGGCGGCGGCTTCCGTGACGCGAACGGCGTCCAGGACCAGTGAGCGGTCCAGGGTGTTCGAACTCATCCGTCTCTCCCGACCGCCCCGGAAAAGGCGGCCTTGTTCCCAATGTCGCCTTCAACGCCGAGTTTTCTGGGTCGTCAGATGCGCGCGACGCGCAGAAGGCGGGGACGCTCTAGCACGGTCTGCAGCTTTTCGATGCGGCTAATCGCATCCAGCAGCTTTGATTCCGGCGTCGCATGGGTGACGAGCACGATCGGCACGCCGCCCGCCCCTTCGACGGGCTTCTGCAGGAAGCTGTCGATCGAGACGTCGCATTCGGCGAGGGTTTCGGAGATGGCGGCGATCACCCCCGGTTGATCCTGAACCATGACGCGCAGATAGGCCTTGCCCACGGCGCGAGCCGGATCGATGGCGATGAACGGCGCCAGATCCCCGGCCGGCGCCTGGAACACCGGACGCACGGCTCGGGTCATGACGTCGGCGATGTCGGCGGCTACGGCGGCGGCCGTCGGTCCCGCGCCGGCGCCGGCGCCCTGGACGAAGATGCGGCCGATACGTTTGCCCTCGATGAACAGGGCGTTCAGGGCGCCGCCCGCCTGGGCCAGCGGATGGTCCAGCGGCACCAGCGTCGGATGCACCTTCACCGCGACGCCATCGTCGGACTTGGCGGCGCTGGCGATCAGCTTGATGCGGTAGCCCAGATCCTTGGCCAGCTTGATGTCGAGCAGCTCGACGTCGCTGATGCCCTCGATCTCGGCCGCTTCGAAGTTGGGCGCGCAGCCAAAGGCCAGGGCCGCCAGGATGCTGATCTTGTGGCCGGCGTCGAAGCCGCCGACGTCCGTGGTCGGATCGGCCTCGGCGTAGCCTAGACCCTGGGCCTCGCGCAGCACGTCGGCGAACGAGCGGCCCGTCTTTTCCATCTCAGTGAGGATGTAGTTGCAGGTGCCGTTCAGGATGCCGGCGACCGAGACCACATCGTCGCCGACCAGGGCCTCGCGCAGCATCTTCACCGCCGGGGTGCCGCCCATGACGGCCGCCTCGAACACCAGCGGCACGCCCTGGGATTCGGCCAAGGCGGCCAGCTCGGCGCCATGCACCGCGATCAGGGCCTTGTTGGCCGTGACCACCGGCTTGCCGGCCCTCAGGGCCGTCTCGACGGCGACCTTGGCCGGGCCGTCGCTGCCACCGATCAGTTCGACGAACAGATCGACGTCCGGCGAGGCCGCCAAGGCCACCGGATCATCGAACCAGGCCAGACCCGAGATGTCGACCGTCCGCGGACGCGACTTGTTGCGAGCCGAGACGGCGGTCACGACCGCCTTGTCGCCGGCCGGCGCGAAGCCGGGGCGCTCGGCCAGGAACTGCAGGAGGCCGCCGCCCACGGTGCCCAGGCCGGCGACGCCCACGCGCCAGGTCTTGTTCGTCATCTCGGGAATCCTCAGGTGAACCGGCTTACGCCTGTTCCATCTTGTTGTGGGCCTTGGCCAGGATGGAGTCGGCGTTGGCGATGAATTTCTTCACGTTACGCGCCGCCTGGCGGATTCGGTGCTCGTTCTCGACCAGACCGATCCGCACATAGCCTTCGCCGTACTCGCCGAAGCCGATCCCGGGCGCCACGGCGACGCCAGCCTCCTCGATCAGGAGGCGCGAAAACAGCATCGAGCCGGCTTCGCGGTACTGCTCGGGGATCTTGGCCCAGGCGAACATCGAGGCCGGCGGGTTGGGGATGTCCCAGCCAGCGGCCTTCATCGACTTGATCAAGGTGTCCCGGCGGCTCTTGTAGATCGCGCGGATATCGTCGACGCAGTCCTGCGGACCATTCAATGCCGTGGCGGCGGCCACCTGCACGGGGGTGTAGGCGCCGTAGTCCAGATACGACTTCACGCGCGCCAGGGCCGCGCAGATCCGGCTGTTGCCGACCACCATGCCCACGCGCCAGCCGGCCATGGCGTAGGTCTTCGACAGAGAGTTGACCTCGACCGCGATGTCCTTGGCGCCGTCGACCTGCAGCACCGACGGCGGGGGGTTGTTGTCGAAATAGATCTCGCCATAGGCCACGTCGCTGATGACCAGCAGGTCGTGCTTCTTGGCCAGGGCGATGGCGTCCTTGTAGAAGTCCAGGTCGACCCATTGGGCCGTCGGGTTCGACGGATAGGACAGGATCAGCACGCTGGGCGGCGGCACCGAGTGCTTCACCGCGCGGCTGATGTTCGACAGGTACTCTTCCGGCGATAGAGCCGGCACATGGCGTATGATGCCGCCGGCCATGATGAAGCCGAAGGCGTGGATCGGATAGGCTGGGTTTGGGCAGATGATCACATCACCCGGGCCGGTCAGGGCCTGGGCCAGGTTGGCGAAGCCTTCTTTCGATCCCAGGGTGGCGATCACTTCGGTGTCGGGGTTCAGCTTCACGCCGAAACGGCGGCCGTAGTAGTTGGCCATCGCCTTGCGCAGGCCAGGAATTCCCTTGGAGGCGGAATAACGGCCCGCCTTGGGATCGCGCGCCGTTTCGATCAGCTTGTCGACAATGTGCTGGGGCGTGGGCATGTCCGGATTGCCCATGCCGAAGTCGATGATGTCGGTCCCCTCGGCGCGGAGACGCGCCTTGATCTTGTTGACCTCTTCGAAAACGTACGGCGGCAGGCGGCGGATACGGTGAAAATCGGTGCTCATGAGGGCTCTGTGCGCCGCTTCGGCGCTCTGGGAGCGAAAAGTCGGGCATGGATAGACCCCGCGCGGGGTCAAGCCAAGCCGGTTCAAGGAAGATTATGCCTCCGTCGCCCTACTGGGGCGTCGACGGAGGCGCGCTAGCTCGGCCGCGGGCTGCCCGGGCGAAGGCGTCGGTGTTCGCGCGGTCGGCGTCGGTCGGCGCTTCGAAGGCCGGCGCCTTGACGTCGCTGCGGGCCTTGGCCGCGTAGCCCTCGGTGTCCTTGAGCTCCCAGGTGCTCGGCGCCACGGCCTTGGTCAGGGCGTCGCCCGCGCGCTGCTGCGCCACGACGGCCGTGCGGACCTGATCGGCGTTGGGCACGTCGGTCGGCAGCGCCGGGATGTCCGAGAACTTGCGGCGCGGCGCCTTGGCCTTCGCGGCGGCGGCGACCTCAGCGGCGATTGGGGAACTGGGATCGATCTCGGCGGTCTTGAACGGATTCGCACAGGCGGTCGCGCCAGCCGCGAGGCCGACGATCAAACCAAGTCGCACAATTTTCCGGGTTTCGCCGTTCATTGGTTCTGGTCTTATGCGATGATCGCGGCGAGCGAAAGGCGTTCGACATCGCTTTTCGCGAACTGGCTTTGGACAAGCGGAGGAAACCTCATGGCCACGGCGAAGGCCGCCCCCAAGCCTCGGAAGAAATCAGCTCCCAGGGCCGAGACGACCGAACCCAAGGCCAAGGCCGCGCCGAAGACGGCAAAGCCTAAGCCAGAGACTGGCGAGCCGCCTCCGAAGGCCGAATCAGCGGGCCGGACCTCTCCACCGCCGCCAGGCGGCGCTTCTCAAGGCAGCGCTCAGCAGGGCCCCCCGCCCTTCCCGCCGTTCGAGACCATGCTCTCGCCCGACCAGTTGAAGATGGTCGAGACCCTGTCGGCCAACCTGGCCCGCGCGGCGGTCACCGCCCAGGGCGCGATCGCCGAGGCCGCCCTGCGGCAAGCCGATCGCCCGGCCGCCCTGACTCCAGATCCGTTCCACGTCGCCCCGGCTCTGAATGAGGTTATGACCCGCCTGGCCGCCCAGCCTGACCGGCTGATGCGCGCCCAGGCCGACCTCTTCGGCCAGTACATGGAGCTGTGGCAGTCGGCTGCACGCCGCGCCGCCGGCGAGGAGGTCGCCCCCGTGGTCGCCCCGGCCGCCGGCGACAAGCGCTTCAACGACCCGGACTGGGCGTCGAACCCGATGTTCGACATGATGAAGCAGTCTTACCTCTTGTCCTCGAACTGGCTGAACGGCCTGATCGCCGAGGTCGAAGGCGTCGACCCGGCGACCAAGCGCCGGGTCGAGTTCTTCACCAAGATGCTGACCGACGCCTTCTCGCCGTCGAACTTCCTGATCTCCAACCCGGCCGCCCTGCGCGAAGTCGTGCAGACGCAAGGCCAGAGCCTGGTGCGCGGCATGGAGAACTTCGCCGCCGACCTCGAACGCGGCGGCGGCCAGCTGGCCATCAGCCAGACGGACCTGGCCAAGTTCAAGGTCGGCGAGAACGTCGCCACCGCGCCCGGCAAGGTCGTCTATCAGAACGACATCCTTCAGTTGCTGCAGTTCAAGCCGACCACGGACAAGGTCAGCGAGATCCCGCTGCTGATCTTCCCGCCGTGGATCAACAAGTTCTACATCCTGGATCTGCGACCCGAGAACTCGATGATCCGCTGGCTGACCGGTCAGGGCTTCACGGTGTTCGTCGCCTCTTGGGTCAATCCAGACCAGAAGCTCGCGGCCAAGACCTTCGAGGACTACATGCTCGAAGGCGTCTACGACGCCACCCAGCAGGTCATGACCCAGTGCGGGGTCGATAGGGTCAATACCGTCGGCTACTGCATCGGCGGCACCCTGCTGTCGGTGGCCCTGGCCCATATGGCCGCCAAGGGTGACAAGCGGATCAATTCGGCCACCTTCTTCGCCGCCCAGCAGGACTTCGCCGAGGCCGGCGACCTTCTGTTGTTCACCAACGAGGAGTGGCTGCAGTCGATCGAGCAGCAGATGGACGCCGCCGGCGGCTTCCTGCCCAGCCAGTCGATGGCCGACACCTTCAACGCCCTGCGCGGCAACGACCTGATCTGGTCATTCTTCGTCAGCAACTACCTGATGGGCAAGGAGCCGCGCCCGTTCGACCTGCTGTTCTGGAACGCCGACCAGACCCGCATGCCCAAGGCGCTGCATCTGTTCTATCTGCGCAATTTCTACAAGGACAACGCCCTGACCACGGGCAAGCTCAGCCTGGGCGGCGAGCACCTGGATCTCTCCAAGGTGAAGATCCCGATCTACGTGCAGTCGTCCAAGGACGATCATATCGCGCCCTATCGCAGCGTCTATCGCGGCGCCAAGGCGTTCGGCGGGCCCGTGACCTTCACCATGGCCGGCTCGGGCCACATCGCCGGGGTGATCAATCATCCCGACGCCAAGAAGTATCAGCATTGGACTAACGACGGCCTGCCCGAAGACGTCGGCCAATGGATCGCGGGCGCCGCCGAACATCCGGGCTCGTGGTGGCCGCACTGGAGCGCCTGGCTCAAGGCCCGCTCGGGCGGCGAGGTTCCCGCCCGCGATCCGGCCAAGGGCAGGCTGAAGCCGCTAGAGGACGCGCCGGGCAGCTTCGTGCAGGTGAAGTCCCAGACCTAGACGCTCCGCCTCACCAAAGACCCACGTTCGCCCAAAAGTCGCCCGGTTCGCGGCGAAGCTTGCGGGAATGCTCACGCTCGATCGCCGGACAGCCTTGGGGATGTTCGCCGCCACGCCGTTGATGGCCGGCGCGGGGACGAGCCGTGCGGTGATCCCCAACGCCGGCTTGAAGCTGGCCGCCGCCGCCCGCCAGCAGATCGGGGTCACGCTCGAATACGATCCCAGCTATCGCAACATCGGCTATCCGAACGGCGACGTGCTACGGACTAGCGGCGTCTGTTCGGACGTGCTGATCCGCGCCGCCCGCGACGCCTGGGACATCGACCTGCAGCAGCGGGTGCACGAGGACATGGCCCGGGCCTTCGTCAGCTATCCGTCGCGACGCGAGTGGGGCCTGACCAAGCCGGACGCCAATATCGACCACCGGCGGGTGCTGAACCTGGAGACCTTCCTGACACGGCAGCGCGCCCAGCTGCCCCTGCCCTCCGCCGGCCTGCTGGGCGGCGATGCGTTCCAGGCGCCCGAACCGGGCGACGTCCTGACCTGGCGGCTGGCCGGCGGCGGCCGGCCGCACCTGGGCGTGGTCGTCGACGGTCCTCGCGCCGTGCGGGTGGCGCACAATATCGGCCAGGGCGTCCGCGAGGAGCCGCTGTGGATGCTCAAGCTGCACAGGCCCGCCGGCCACTATCGCTGGCGGGTGTGATGCCGGTTCAGAGCCCGGCGTCCTCCTTCAGCCCCAGGGCGATGTTCAGGTTCTGCACCGCCGCGCCCGAAGCGCCCTTGCCCAGATTGTCGAGCAAGGCCACCAGGCGCGCCTGGCCGCTGGTGTCCGAGCCGAACACGTAAAGCTTCAGGCGGTTGGTGCCGTTCAGGCCTTCCGGATCCAGGGTCGTCAAGCCCTTGGCCTCGTCGAGCGAGGCGACCTCGACGAAGGCCTCGCCCTTGTAGTGCTTGACCAGGGCCGCGTGGATGTCGCCCAGCGACGGCGCGCCGTTCAAGGTCGAGAAGTGCAACGGCATCTCGACGATCATGCCCTGATAGTAGCGCCCCACGGCCGGCATGAAGATCGGCCGGTTCAGCAGGCCGCCATGCTTCTGCATTTCCGGCACGTGCTTGTGGCTCATCGACAGCCCGTAGATGCGGTATGGGACCTTGGTGTGGTTGGCGGCGCTCTCGTCCTCGAACTCCGCGATCATCGCCTTGCCGCCGCCGCTGTAGCCCGACACGGCGTTGTACGAGACTGGCAGCTCGGGCGGCAGGATGCCGGCGCTGACCAGCGGCCGCGTCAGGGCGATGGCCCCGGTCGGATAGCAGCCCGGGTTCGAAATCCGCTTGGACGCGGCGATCTTGCCCCGCTGTTCCCTGTCGAGTTCCGCGAAGCCATAGGCCCAGCCCTCGGCGGTGCGATAGGCCGTCGAGGCGTCGATGATCACCGTGTTCGGATTGCTGACCAGCGACACGGCTTCCTTGGCCGCCTCATCGGGCAGGCACAGGATCACGGCGTCCGCGCCATTCAGCATCTCGGCGCGGGCGTCGGCGTCCTTGCGCTTGTCCGGATCGATCGAGATCAGCTGCAGGTCCTTGCGGTCGACCAGGCGTTCGCGAATCTGCAGGCCGGTGGTGCCGGCTTCGCCGTCGATGAAGACCTTGGGGGCGCTGGACATGGCGGACTCCGATCTGGCTGCTGCCAGTAGAAGAAGCAGAAAACAGAGACAGAAAATGAAAAAGGGCGCTTCGGCCTGACCGAAGCGCCCCTTCCCGTAAGACGTAATCGTCGCGATTAGCGCTTCGAGAACTGGAAGCTGCGGCGGGCCTTGGCCTTGCCGTACTTCTTACGCTCGACGACGCGGCTGTCGCGGGTCAGGAAGCCGTGCGGCTTCAGGACCGGGCGCAGGCCGGGCTCGTAGTGCGTCAGGGCCTTGGACAGGCCGTGGCGGATGGCGCCGGCCTGGCCCGACAGGCCCGAGCCTTCGACGGTCACGACGACGTCGAATTGACCCAGACGGTCGGTCACTTCCAGCGGCTGGGCGATCATCATGCGCAGCACCGGACGGGCGAAGTAGACTTCCTGGTCACGACCGTTGATCGTGATCGAGCCCTTGCCCGGCTTGATCCAGACGCGAGCGATCGCGTTCTTGCGCTTGCCGGTCGCGTAGGCGCGGCCTTGGGCGTCGATCTTCGGTTCGGCCGGAGCGGCGGTTTCCGGGTTGCTGGACAGGCTGGCCAGCGCGTCAAAGCCTTGAGCGTCGGTCATAGCTTAGAGGCTCCGGATGTTCTTGGCGTTGCGGCCCGCGAAGTCGACGACTTCGGGGTTTTGCGCTTGGTGCGGGTGCTCACCGTTGTTGTAGATGAGCAGGTGGGTCAGCTGCTTGCGAGCCAGCGGGCTCTCCTTGGGCAGCATGCGCTCGACGGCCTTCTCCAGGACGCGCTCAGGGAAACGACCGCCCAGCACCTTGCGCGGGGTGGTTTCCTTGACGCCGCCCGGGTGACCGGTGTGACGATAGTAGACCTTGTCGTCCAGCTTCTTGCCGGTGAACTTCACCTTGTCGGCGTTGATGACGACGACGAAGTCGCCGCAATCGACGTGCGGGGTGTAGTCCGGACGGTGCTTGCCGCGAAGACGCATGGCGATGAACGAAGCCAGACGGCCGACAACGGCGTCCTGGGCGTCGACCACGATCCACTTCTTCTCGACCTCGGCTGGCTTCAAGGAAGCCGTGATCTTCTGCATGGGATTGATCCGTAATTTCTAGGCGTTCGAACCCGAGAAACCCGGCTTCGTCCGTGTGAGGCGCGGCATGTACGGGAGCGTTCGCGCACTGTCAACAACAGCGATGCGAAAAACTTACAAATATAAGCAAAAACAATGAGATAATTGATACGGTAATATAATACCGCATCGCTGTGTTCAAACCGTCATGAAAGATGGGCATAGGCCTTGGCGTTATAGTCTAACAGAGACGTTCCATGACCTTCTCCCGTCGCGGCTTCCTTGGCGCCGGCGCCACCAGCCTGGCCTTCGCGGCCTTCTCCGCCCGCGCACAGGATGAGGCGGTCGAGGCCGAGACCTATCTGAACGAGGTCGAGGGCTACGGCGCGCTGGTCCCCGATCCCAAGGGTCTGCTCGATCTGCCGTCGGGCTTCCGCTACCAGGTCATCTCCCAGGCCGGCGAGACGATGAGCGACGGCTTCCTGGTCCCTGGCAAGGCCGACGGCATGGGCTGCTTTCCGGTCGACGCCGAGCGGGTGCTGCTGGTCCGCAACCACGAACTGTCGGTCAGCGACATCCACAACGGCGCCTTCGGCCTCAGCGAGCGCCTGGCCGACCGCGTCGACCGCACCAAGGTCTGGGACTTCCACAACGGCCAGCGCCCCCTGCCCGGCGGCACGACGACCCAGCTCTACAATCTCAAGACCCGCCAGACCGAGCGCCAGCACCTCAGCCTGGCCGGCACGATCGTCAACTGCGCCGGCGGCGTCACGCCGTGGGGCTCGTGGCTGACCTGCGAGGAGACGACGCTGGAGCAGGGCCTGGAGGTCGGCAAGGACCATGGCTGGGTGTTCGAGGTGCCGTCCGCCCATGTCGGCCTCATCCAGCCGGTGGCCCTCAAGGGCCTGGGCCGCTTCAAGCACGAAGCCGCCTGCATCGATCCCAGGACCGGCGTCGTCTATCTGACCGAGGACGTGGCCGACGGCCTCTTCTACCGCTTCCTGCCCAACGACCGCCGCAACCTGGCGGCCGGTGGCCGCCTCCAGGCCCTTGGGCTGACGGAGGCTCCCGAAGGAAGCGATACGCGCAACCAGGAGGAAAAGACCTTCCCGATCGGCGCCACGAAAGCCGTGCGCTGGATCGACCTGGACGGCGTCGACAATCCTTATGACGACCTGCGCCGGCGCGGCCACGCCCAGGGTGCGGCGGTGTTCTGCCGGGGCGAAGGCGTGTTCTTCGGCCAGGGCGAGCTCTATTTCGCCTGCACGGCTGGCGGCGCGGCCGGTTCGGGCCAGATCTTCCGCTATGTCCCTTCGCCCGACGAAGGTCAGGCCGGCGAGAAGGACCAGCCCGGCAAGCTGCAGCTGTTCGTCGAGAGCCAGAACGACCGGGTCCTGGACTATGCCGACAACCTGGTGGTCGCCCCGTGGGGCCACGTGATCGTCTGTGAGGACCGCTATTCGGACACCTTGCGCAACCACCTGCGCGGGGTCACGCCGCAGGGCAAGGTCTACACGCTGGGCCGCAACGTCTTCACGGGCAATTCCGAGTTCGCCGGCGCCTGCTTCTCGCCGGACGGCGGCACGCTGTTCGTCAATGTCCAGAACCCGGGGATCACGCTGGCGATCACGGGGCCTTGGGCGAGCGTGAAGGCGTAGGGCGGGGCTTGAGATCATGCGGCGTCGTCCTCACGCGGCTTGCCGCTGAAGGTGATGGAAAGGACGCGGAGCGCCGGGCGACGCCCGGAGGATTGGGTAGTGATTACCGTTTCGACGAAGCCAGGACGCTCCGCGTGGTGCGTTATCCGGTGAGCCCGCGAGGCGCGGGGTCTTAACCCGCTCCCACGAGAGGCCCCCGACGGGCGGGCCGGGGCGACGACCCCGGTCCGGAACACCCGGGCGATTTCAGCCCGGGCCTGCCGCGCCGCCGAAGCCTTCGCCGCCAGGGCTTTGCCCCATGTTTCAGGGAACCCGCCGCTGGAGCCGTCGCGAAGACGAATCTCCGAAGAGACCCGGCGAGCGCATCCCGCTCGACCACCCCCGACAGCCGTCTCGATCGCCGGCCGGACGTCCCTTCCGCGCTATCGGGTGAGATGAGTATGGCGGCGGTTCTGAACGCGGATCATTCAGCGAGGCGTAAAATCAATAAGCGTTTGATTTTGCTGCTTTCGATCTCGCGAATTCCGAGGATAGAGGCGCGCCAATCCCCATACTCGCCCCCTCCGCGCCTACGGCGCTCCTCCCCCCGGAGGGGGAAGACGGGTGCGGCGCTCTCCGTCTGCCCCCTTCGGGGGCGGACGACCACGCGCCGGCGCGTGGTCAGGTGGGGGCCCGCGGCGTCGGCCGTCCTAGAACAGCCCGCGCTTCTTCTTCGCCTTGGGCGCTTCGGCCGGCGCGGCCGCCCCCTCCGCCTTCGCATCAAACCCAAACGCGTGGCGCATGACCTGAAAAATGTAGCTTTCCTCGACCACGCCGCGCAGCAGGAAGGCCTGCGGGCCGTCGGCGAACACGCCCACATCCTCGCCCGCATGGGCGGCGCTGGGCAGATTGGCCACGGCCTGCTGGTGGTAGTCGATGTCGTCGACATCTTCCTTGGCCGGATCCCGGCGCGTGTCGGCGCCTTCCGGACCGCCAGGACCGGTGGCGAACATCAGCGTCGTGTAGGCCTTGCCGTCGCCGGCGAGGATCGGCTCGCCCTCGTTGCCGGCCAGGCCCAGGATCGGGGCGTTGCGGGCGGCGTAGCCCGAGATCACCAGACCGTGGCTGTGGTCGGCGGTGACCACGACCAGAGTGTCCTTCAGGTCGACCCTGGCCAGGACGGCCTCGATGGCCTTCGAGAACTCGACGGTCTCGGTCAGGGTGCGCTTGGCGTTGCCCAGGTGGCTGCCCATGTCGATCTTGCCGCCCTCGACCAGCAGGAAGTAGCCGTTCGGATTCCTGGACAGCACGTCGATGGCCGAGACCGCCATCTGCGCCAGCGTCGGGACGCCCTGCCCCAGCACCGGACGCTCCACCTCGTACGGCAGGTGCTCGTTGGCGAAGAGGCCCAGCACGTGGCGGGCGCCCGCCGGGACAGCCTTCAGTTCGTCGACGGTGGTGACGTAGGCCGAGTCCGGGCCTTCGGCCTTCAGCCACTCGGCGGTCAGGTCGCGGCCGTCGGCGCGCTTGCCGTCCTTGGCCTCGGGCAGGAAGCGCGAGCGGCCGCCGCCCATGACCACGTCCAGGCGCAGGCCGTCCGGCGCCTCGATCAGCTGGCGGGCGATGTCCTTGCAGCCGCCCTGCAAGGCCTCGGCGGGCATGTCGCTGTCGCCTTCCCAGTCGCGATAGGCGGTATGGGCGTAGGCGCCGGCCGGGGTGGCGTGGGTGACGCGGGTGGTGGTGACGACGCCGGCGGCGCGGCCGGCGGCCTTGGCCAGCTCGGCGATCGAGTCGACGCGGGCGCCCTTCTCGGTCTCGCACTTCTCGCCGATCGCCGCCCCGGTCAGGCCGATGATCTTGTTGCGGGTTTTGACGCCCGTCATGATCGCCGTGATGCCGGCGGCGCTGTCGGTGACCTGGGTGTCGTGGCTGTAGGTCTTGGAGAGCGCCGAGTAGGAGAGCTTCTCGAAGGCCAGCGAATTCGACTCGCCGTCCACGCCCTTTTGCTGGCCGTCATAGATGCGGCCGGCCGTGACCGTCGAAATGCCCATGCCGTCGCCGAGGAACAGAATGACGTTCTTGGCCCTGCCCGTGTTGGGAACCACGGCGATCTGGCGCGCCAGGGCGGCCTCGCCGGCCTTGTAGTACGGATCGATGGCGCTGGCGGAGGCCGGAGCCTGCGCCAAAACCGTGGTGGGAAGGACGATGGCGGGAACGGCGACGGACGCGACGAGGGTCAGAACAAGCGAGCGGATCAAGGCCAGGCTCCATGAGGAATCGGCCCCGTTTGCGCCCGGCATGTGACAGTTGTTCCGGCGCCTTGTCGCAGTCCCCTGGAAAATCGGGAGACGGCCGGTTACGGCCTGCGCACCCGCCAGGCGAAGACCGTCGCCGTGGCCAGCAGCAGCGCCGCCCCGGCCTGGTGCAGCACGCCCAGGGCGATCGGCACGGAAGCCATCAGCGTCCAGATCCCCAAGCCGGCCTGCAGGGTGACGACGATCGCCACGGCCAGCGCCGCGGCCTTGCTGCCCGCCGCCAGCGGACGATCGCGGCGCGCCACGACCCCGATCGTGATCCCGGCCACGAACAAGGCGTAGGCGACCAGGCGGTGATGCAATTGCACCGCGCCCTGGCTGTGGGCCAGCGTGCCCCACAGGCCCTTGCCGACATAATCGGCCGGGAACAGGTGACCGTTCATCAGCGGCCAGTCGTTGTAGACCAGCCCCGCGTCGTTGCCCGCCACCAGTGCGCCCAGCAGGCTCTGGAAGAACACCGCGCCCAGGAACGCCAGGGCCCAACCGCGCCAGGCCGAACGCTCCATGACGCGCGGCGCGCCGCTCCAGGCGTCCAGGGCGGTCCAGATCAGGACGACGAACAAGGCCAGGGCCAGGCCCAGGTGAATCATCAGCCGCTCCGGCGCGACCGAGACGCGCTCGGACAGGCCGCTGGAGACCATCCACCAGCCGACCAGGCCTTGCAGGCCGCCTAGGCCCAGCATGACGGCGCAGCGCCAGATCAGGCGGCGCGGAATGTCGCGGCGGATCAGGAAGACGGCGAACGGAAGGGCGAACACCACGCCGACCGTGCGGCCCAGCAGGCGGTGCGCCCACTCCCACCAGAAGATGCCCTTGTACCCCTCCAGGGTCATGTCGGGGTTCACCAGCTGGTACTGGGGGATCTTCTTGTAGAGCTCGAAGCTTTCGCGCCAGGCTTGGTCCGACATCGGCGGCAGCGCGCCCATGATCGGCTTCCACTGGGTGATCGAGAGACCGGAGTCCGTCAGACGGGTCGCCCCGCCGACCACGACCATGGCGAAGACCATGGCGGCGACGATGAAGAGCCAGATCGCGACGGCGCGCGAACGGTCGGAACGCAGGAAAGACGTCATAGGGTCGGAAAAGCGTCACTTCTGGGCCGAAATGCGGCGTGACTTCCCTACGCCTGACGCTTACGCGCTTCAATGTCTGTGTGGCTCAGCATGACGGCGATCTTGCTTCATGCGAAAAACGCGGGACCTCTGGGGGCGGAGAACACGATGAGCGGCATGGGCGTATTCGCGGCGGCGGTGATCGGCATCCTGGCCGGCTGGATCGCCGACCTGGTGCTGGCGCGACGGCACTCGCTGTTCATCAAGCTCTTGATCGGCGTGATCGGCTCGTTCATCGGAGCCTTCATCGCCTCGCGCATCGACCTGCACCTCGCCGGCTTCCTCGGCGAGCTGATCGTCTCCAGCGTCGGCGCCATCCTGTTCCTGGCCGTGCTCGGCCTCATCCGGAGACCCGCATGAGCGCTCCCCTCATCCCCGCCCGCCAAATCCCGGCGAAATGGCGCAAGCTGATCGGGGCCGTCGCGGTGATGGCGGTGCTGTTCGCCTGGATCTGGGCCTTCGCCGGCCTCTATGACCGCCTGCCGCAGAACCGCTTCGTCCACCTCATATATTTCGTGGCGCTGGGCGTCGGCTGGGTGCTGCCGATCATCCCGCTGATCACCTGGATGGGCAAGGCCGACAAGCCGCTGAACGTCGGCGAGCGATAGGCCGGACATTGAAAAAGGCCGCCCCGGAGGGCGGCCTTTCGTCTTCCGCGAAATGGTCGGAGCGACAGGATTCGAACCTGCGACCCCTTGACCCCCAGTCAAGTGCGCTACCAGGCTGCGCCACGCTCCGACGCGGAAGGAGCGCCCTTATAGGCGCCGCTCCCTTGTTGGGCAACAGCGATTTCGGACGAAATTGAAGGCCGCCCCAAGACGGCCTTTCAGCGCGCCAGAAGACCGTCCAGACGGGACTTGATGGCCGTCAGAGTCTCGAGTGTGAAGGCCAGCCGGTCGCGCGCCTCGCCATCCAGCCGCGGCGCGGGTGCGACAGGCGCTTCGTAGTCGAAATCCGGGTCCAGGCTGGCCGAGCCGTTCGAGCCGATGCCCGCGGCGATCACTTGGGCCAGGCCGTGATCGCGATGCAGCTTCTGCACGCCCTTGATGGTCAGGCCTTCGCTGTGCAGCAGGGTGCGGACACCGTTCAGCACGGCCACGTCCTGCGGGCGGTAGAAGCGTCGCCCGCCAGCCCGTTTCATCGGGCGGATGAAGGAGAACTTGGTTTCCCAGAAGCGCAGGACGTGCTGCGGCACGCCCAGCTCGTCGGCGGCCTCGGAAATCGTGCGGAAGGCGTTCGGCCCCTTCGCCACCGCTTTGAGTCCTTAGCCGCCGAGCGCGCGATCGATTCGCGCCTTCATGACTTGCGAGGCGCGGAAGCCGATCACCCGACGGGGTTCGATCTCGGCCGGCTCGCCGGTCTTGGGATTGCGGCCCATACGAGCCCGCTTGGCGCGCACCTGGAAGACGCCGAAACCGGAAAGCTTGACCGTCTCGCCCTCTTCGAGCGCCTCAGCCACGAGATCCAGAGTGCGCTCGACAAGGCCGGCGCAGTCCTGCCGGGTCAGTCCGACCTCTTCATGGACCGCCTCGCACAGGTCGGCCCGGGTCAAAGTAGCGCCCTTCATGCAACCCCCTTCACGCGTATCCCGGCGCCCCGAAGGACCACCTACGATGGAGCACTGACGGCGAACCCGGGCTTGCTGCGACCGCCCTCAACTGGCCGCGCCCAAATTCACCGACGACCTCATGCCGTGATTATCGCGTGAAGTCAAAGACTCAACGCCAGGAGTTCAAGCCGTTGCGCAAGGCCGCGCGGCTTGACCTTTAAAGGCGCAGAACGCAGGCGCCCCAGGTCAGGCCGCCGCCCATCGCCTCGAGCAGCAGAAGGTCGCCCTTCTTGATCCGGCCGTCCTTGATTCCGTGCGCGAAGGCCAGCGGGATCGAGGCCGCCGAGGTGTTGGCGTGGATGGCCACCGTCGAGATCACCTTGTCCTCGTCGATGCCGCAGCGATGGGCCACGCCCGCGAGGATGCGCTGGTTGGCCTGGTGCGGGATGAACCAGTCTACGTCCGCCACCTCGACCCCCGCGTTGGCCGCCGCCGCGTGGATGGCTTCGGAGATGTTGACCACGGCGTGCTTGAAGACCTGGTTGCCCAGCATGCGCAGCTTGCCGACCGTGCCGGTCGTCGAGACCCCGCCGTCCACATACAGCAGGTCCTGCTTGGTCCCGTCGGCGCGGAGGGCGAAGCCCAACACGCCGCGATCGGCCGTGGTCCCCTCGCCTTCGCCGGGCTCCAGCACGACCGCGCCGGCGCCGTCGCCGAACAGCACGCAGGTGCCGCGATCGCTCCAGTCCATCAGGCGGGTCATGGTCTCGGCGCCGATGACCAGGGCGCACTTGGCGTGACCGCGCGCCACGAAGCCGTCGGCCACGCTGAGCGCATAGACGAAGCCCGAGCAGACCGCCTGGACGTCGAAGGCGATGCCGACCGGCGCGCCCAGCTTGCGCTGAACGATGGTGGCGACGGCGGGAAAGGTCAGGTCGGCCGTGGTGGTGGCCACCACGATCAGGTCGACGTCGGCGGCGCTCTTGCCGGCCGCGGCCAGCGCCTCCCTGGCGGCCTCGAAGGCCAGGTCCGAGACCGGCTGGTCGTCGGCGGCCTGATGGCGCTGGCGAATGCCGGTGCGCTCGACGATCCATTCGTCGCTGGTGTCGACGAACTTGGCCAGGTCGTCATTGGTCACGACCTTCGGCGGCAAATACGCGCCGACGCCGGTCACTACGCTGCGAACTACGCTCACTCGGCCGCTCCCTGGGGGTCTACGCCGGGATTGGGCCCCGCCCCCGGGGCTTCATCCTTGGCCGCGGCGGCGGTCAGGCGCTTCAAGTTCCTGTCGATCTCGGCGCGGAAATCGCTGCGCGCGAGGTTGGTGGCGACCCGGATGGCCGAGGCGAAGCCGCCCGCGTCCGCGCCGCCGTGGCTCTTCACCACGATTCCGTTCAGGCCCAGGAGCGGTCCGCCGTTCACCCGGCCCGGGTCCAGGCGCTGACGCATCTTCTTCAGGGCGCCTGAGGCGATCGCCGCCCCCAGCATGGCCAGCGGCGAGGAGGTCAGGGTCGACTTGATTTCGTTCGAGAAGAAGCGCGCCAGACCTTCAGCCGTCTTCAGGGCCACATTGCCGGTGAAGCCATCGGTGACGACCACGTCCACCGTGCCATAGGCGATATCGGTGCCCTCGACGAAGCCGTGATAGTCGAAATCCAGCTTGGCCTCGCGCAGGATGGCGTGCGCCTCCCGCACTTCCTCGTGGCCCTTTTGCTCCTCGGAGCCGACATTCAAGAGGCCAACGGTCGGCCGCTTGGAGCCATCGCCGTGCACCGCGTGGTGGAAGGCCGCGCCCATGATCGCGAACTCGACCAACTGATCGGCGTCGCTCTCGACATTGGCGCCGACGTCGAGCACGGCGGTGACGCCCTTCAGGGTCGGCCAGTTGGCCACGATCGCCGGGCGCTCCAGGCCAGCGCCCATGCGCAGGATCAACTTGGAGATGGCCATCAGGGCGCCGGTGTTGCCGGCCGAGACGCAGGCGTGGGCCTGGTTCTCACGCAGGGCCTCGATGGCGTTCCACATCGACGAGCCCTTGCCCCGGCGCATCGCCTGGGCGGGTTTTTCGTCCATGCCGATGGCCTTGTCGCAGTGACGGACTTCACTGACGGCCTTGGCCGCCGGGCATTTGGCCAGTTCGGCCTCGATCTTCGCGCCGTCGCCATGCAGCAGGAACCGCACTCCGGGCAGAGCCTGGGCCGCCTGGGCGACGCCGGACACGACGATGGAGGGGCCGTGGTCGCCGCCCATGGCGTCGACGGAGATGACTACGGATTGGGACACGTGGCGCTTAGAGCTCCGGCAGGCGAACCCGTCGCCCTCGAGGCGGCGGACGATACATCCGCGTGAATATCACGCAAGCGGTCGAGTCGGGCATCGGGTCTGCCTGAGCAGACCCGACCTCTTGGAAGGAGCGTGACAGGCGCCGAAACCGCTCACACTTTCGGCTGTCACGCTCTTAGCCTTCTTCGCCCTTCGTTTTCAGGGCTTTCAAGGCCGCGAACGGCGAAAGCTCGACCGGCTCGGGCGGCTGGACGAACACCGCGCCCGGCTTGCGCGGGAACGGATCCAGCTCCAGGGCCAGGTGCTCGACGACATAGGCCGAGACGTCGATCGTCTCGCCCTCCAGCACGTCCGGCGGCTCGTCGCCATCCGGATCGGCGCCCAGGTCGCCGAACTCTTCCTGCGGGGCGTTCTGGCTGTCAGCCGGCAGGACGCGCAGGTCGAAACGCGCGTCGATCGGAGTCTCGAAGTCGTCGGCCGTGGCGCTGCACACCTGGACCACCCGGGCCCGCAGCACGCCCGACACCTCGGCGCCGTCCAGCCACGAGGTCAGGAACACCTCGGCGCTCAGCGCCTCCAGGCTGACCAGGCCCAGTTGCTTGGCGATCGCCTTGCGCTGTTCGGCCGTGGGCTCCAGCCGCAGTTTCACGGCGCCGCGGTCGACCTGGGCCAGCGGGATCACGCAGGGCCAGGGGGCGTTCTGGGCGGCGGTCACGGGTTCGGCCACGTCACGTCTCCTTGCAGCAGGGCTTCCAGCGGCTGCTCCGCCAGCGCCGCGCGCGTCCTAATCACATAGGCGGTCAGGGCCGCCACATCACCCTCCCCGCGCTGCTCGAACGCGGTGCGGGCCAGGAAGTCGCTCACGCCGGCCGTGTCCGGCAAGGTCGCGACCGCTTCGTCATAGTTCTTGAGGCGCCCGTAGAAGGCGCCGGCCAGCTTCTTCATCTTCTTGCCGACCGCGGTGTCGGCCACACCGATCTCGCGGAAGGCGTCGTCCAGGCCCTTCACGTAGGAATCGAACACCGCCTGCGAGGTCTCGGCCGCGGCCTCGCCCTGCCCCTTCAGCCGCTCGATCAGGAAGATGACATGCAGGCTGAACAGCTCGAAGCGGCCTTCCATCGAGTCGCGGACGCCGAAGTCGCGATAAAAGATCGCGGACCGGGCCTGCCCAACCGCTGCAGCATAGAGCTTGGCCCCCGCCGCCTTGGCGGGTCTGGGCTTCAGCCACCGATCCAGAAACATGAAACGCCTCGATTTCGCCGCGACATCCCGCTAGACGCGGGGTCCGCTTTCACGCGGGCATTGAACTAAGCTCCCGCGGGCGATAGGTCAAAGTCTGCATTTTTCCGGTTCGGAGCCTTGATGTCTCGCCCCGCCGTTTTCGCCGCCGCTATCCTGGGCCTGGCGATCGCCACTTCCGCCTGCACGCCGCTGACCAGCTACTCCGGCTTCCAGGCCATCGAGGCCAAGCCCGCCGACATGAAGGTCGGCGAGGACAGCAAGTCGACCCTGATGGAAAAGCTGGGCTCGCCGTCGGCGGTTTCCACCTTCGACAACAATACCTGGTACTACATCTCGCAGACCACCGACCGCGTGGCCTTCTACATGCCGCGCGTGATCAAGCGCGACGTCGTGGCCATCAAGTTCAACCCGGCCGACGAAAAGGTCGCCTCGGTGAACACCTACACGCTGAAGGACGGCAAGGTCATCGCCTATAACGGCCGTGAGACCCCGACCCGCGGCCGCGAGATGACCATCCTCGAGCAGCTGCTGGGCAACGTCGGTCGCGGCGGCATGCTGCCCCAGGACGACGAGGCCCCGGGCCAGCGCCCGGGCGACCGTCGCTAACCTTCTTTCGCCTGAATCCGACGGTGTCCAAAAGCCGTCCGCCGCAAGGCGGGCGGCTTTTTCGCGCGTCGGTTACGCAACGCGGCGGCGCACTACTCATGAGCGCGAGTAGAGCACGTCGATTTACTGTGAATTCGAGATTGACCTTCTTTAGACGGACAGATCGTCGCACCTTCAACACTTCATAAACCCGATTTGAGTGAGCTTAAGCCTCTGATCGCCATGACTTTGGCGATGCGAATTCACGGCGGGCGGTGGGAGGCGCACTGTGGAGGCAATGAATCTTCGCGACGTGACCGTGCTGCTGGTCGACGACAACGCCAACATGCGCAAGGTGGTCGGCCAGATCCTCAAGGCCGCCGGCGTGCGCAAGATCCGCGAGGCCGGCGACGGCCTGGAAGCGCTGAAGATCTTTCAGTCGCAGGAGATCGACCTGGTGTTCACCGACCTGATGATGCATCCGGTCGATGGCCTGGCGTTCGTCCGCTGGATCCGCACCTCGACGGCCAGCCCCAATCCCTATGTGCCGATCATCATGATGACCGGCCACGCCACCCAGCGCTCGCTGAACGACGCCCGCATGGCCGGCATCACCGAGTTCCTGGCCAAGCCACTGACCGCGCGCGGGGTCATGCACCGCATCAACGAGATCATCAACAATCCCCGCCCCTTCGTGCGGGCCACCGAATATTTCGGCCCCTGCCGGCGCCGGCGGATCGACCACGACTTCCAGGGCGTCGAGCGCCGCGGCGCGCATCAGGTCGAGATCCAGGACGCCCTGACCGAAATGGACCTCGAAGACGTCTACTGAAGATCTTCCCGAAGCCCGGTCCTCAAAAAGAACGCCCCGGAGTCTCCTCCGGGGCGTCCCATTTTCAGGCTTTGAAGACGATCAAACGCCGTGCGCCAGCACCGCCAGCAGCAGCAGGGCCACGATGTTGGTGATCTTGATCATCGGATTCACGGCCGGGCCCGAGGTGTCCTTGTAGGGGTCGCCGACGGTGTCGCCGGTGACGGCGGCCTTGTGGGTGTCGCCACCCTTCTTGTGGACCACGCCGTTCTTGTCGGTGAAGCCCTCCTCGATGACCTTCTTGGCGTTGTCCCAGGCGCCGCCGCCGCTGGTCATCGAGATGGCGACGAACAGACCCGTGACGATCACGCCCATCAGCATGGCGCCGAGCGCCGCGAAGGCGTCCACCTTGCCGGCGATGGCGTTGATCACGAAGAAAAGCACCACGGGCGAGACGACCGGCAGCAGGCTGGGCACGATCATCTCGCGGATGGCGGCCTTGGTCAGGATGTCGACGGCCTTGCCGTATTCGGGCTTGACCTCGCCAGTCATGATGCCCGGGTTCTCGCGGAACTGACGACGCACCTCGGCCACAACCGACTCGGCGGCGCGCCCGACGGCAGTCATCGACAGGCCGCCGAACAGGAACGGCAGCAGACCGCCGAACAACAGGCCGACCACGACATAGGGGTTGGACAGGTCGAAGGTCACCGCGCCCATGCCGTCGAAGAAGCTGCCCGCCGCCGCATTGGCCGAGAAGAACTTCAGGTCTTCGGTATAGGCGGCGAACAGCACCAGGGCGCCCAGGCCGGCGGAACCGATGGCGTAGCCCTTGGTCACGGCCTTGGTGGTGTTGCCCACGGCGTCCAGGGCGTCGGTAGTGACGCGGACTTCCGGCGGCAGGCCCGACATCTCGGCGATGCCGCCGGCGTTGTCGGTGACCGGGCCGAAGGCGTCCAGAGCGACGATGAAGCCGGCCAGCGACAGCATGGTCGTGGTGGCGATGGCGATGCCGAACAGGCCGGCCAGGTTATAGGTGACGACGATGCCGACGATGATGGTCAGGGCCGGCAGGGCCGTGGATTCCAGCGACATGGCCAGGCCCTGGATCACGTTGGTGCCGTGACCCGAAACCGAGGCCTGCGCCACCGACTTCACCGGGCGGAAGTTGGTGCCGGTGTAGTACTCGGTGATCAGCACGATCAGGGCGGTGACCACCAGGCCCGCCAGGCCGCAATAGAAGAGGTTGTCGGCGGTGAACAGGCGGCCGTCCAGCTCGACGGCGTCCGGCATCAGTTGATGAATCACCCACCAGACGGCCGGGATCGACAGCAGGCCGGTGACGATCAGGCCCTGATACAGGGCGCCCATGATGTTGTTCTTCTTGCCCAGGCGGACGAAGAAGGCGCCGATGATCGAGGTGACGATGCAGACGGCGCAGATGGCCAGCGGCATGATCATCATCGACCCGACGACATCCGTGCCGCCGAAGAAGATCGCCGCCAGGACCATGGTGGCGACCGTGGTCACCGCATAGGTCTCGAACAGGTCGGCGGCCATGCCGGCGCAATCGCCGACATTGTCGCCCACGTTGTCGGCGATGGTGGCGGCGTTGCGGGGGTCATCCTCAGGGATGCCTGCCTCGACCTTGCCGACCAGGTCGCCGCCCACGTCGGCGCCCTTGGTGAAGATGCCGCCGCCCAGGCGGGCGAAGATCGAGATGAGCGAGGCGCCGAAACCCAGGGAGACCAGAGAGTCGACGACCACCCGGTCGGTGCTCTCATGACCGCTGGCCAGCAGCACCGCGTAGTAGCCCGCCACGCCGATCAGGGCGAAGCCGGCCACCAGCATGCCGGTCACGGCGCCGGACGTGAAGGCCATCGACAGGCCCTTGGCCAGGCTCTCGGACGAGGCCTGGGCCGTGCGGACATTGGCGCGGACCGAAATCAGCATGCCGGCGAAACCGGCGGCGCCCGACAGGATGGCGCCTAGGGCGAAGCCTACGGGCTGCTCCCACGATTTGAAGAAGAACGCCAGAACGGCGATCACCACCACGCCGACGACGCCGATCGTCGTGTACTGGCGGTTCAGATAGGCCTGGGCCCCTTCCTGGATCGCCGCGGCGATCTCCTGCATACGTGCATTGCCGGCCGAGGCCCGCATCAGACTGGCCGACTGTACGGCGCCGTAGAGCACCGCCAGCAGCCCGGCCCCGATGGCCAGATTAAGCCAAAGACTCATTAGGTTCTTCGCCCCTTCGCGCTTCCAAATCACGAGGGGACGCCGGTCCCGGCGGCTGGGGTATGACGCAGGTCAAACCCTCGCCCGGATCGACGGGCGGGCCTCTTGGCCTCGTACCCCCTCGACATGCTCCCTGAAAAATGACGCTGAACAGCGTCATCCAACTTGAGACTGTCAGAGGACCGGGGGGCGCGCAACCCGTGTCGGCGCAAGCCTTTGCCGGGGCAAAGCTTGGCCGTTCGGGCGGAATCAGGGGTTCAAAGGCCCTGAAATCGCCGGCTTGGCGGCGTTCGGCTTGGGCGGCATCAGCTGCTGGCGGGGGATCTGCTTGACGATCTCCACCGAGGCGACCTTGCCCTTGCCGAACAGCACGCCGCACTGGGTCTTGACGAAGCCGGTCAGGCGCGGGCCGTCGACTTCCTGCCAGGTGTCGGCGCGGGTGAACGGGGTCTTGTAGGCGGCCCGGACGATGGCGTCGCGCAGCTCGGGCTCCTTGTCCTTGAAGGACTCGACCTCGGTCCCCGAGCTCAGCTTCAGGGTCATGGCCACGAAGACGTAGTTGACGATCCGACCGTTGTAGATGATCGGAATGCTCATCGACCCCAGCTTGTAGGTGGGATCCAGCGCCTGCCCCTCGCCTTCCTTCTTTTTCTCGCTGGCCCAGGCGGGCGCGGCCATCAGGGCGACGGCGGCAGCGAGCAGGAGGCGGCGCGAAGGCGTGCGAAGAGCGGTCATGGGCACTCCCATAACCGCAAGGCCTTGAAATTGGGCTAATTCGTCAGCCGTGCAGCCAGCCCAGGCGCGAGGGCGTGACGTCGCGGCCCTTGTAGTAGGCCGAGACCCCCTCGCCTTCCACGAACTCGCCGATCTCGCTGACCTTGACGCCCGCGGCGGCGGCGGCCACGCGGAAGTTCCAGGCCTCGCTCGGATCGACCGCGCAGACGATCTCGTAGTCGTCGCCGCCCGAGGCCAGGGAGATGCGCCCCTCGACCTGCTCGGGCTGCTGGTCCAGCCAGGCCTGGGCGCCGGGCGAGAGCGGCAGGCGCTCCAGGTCGACGCGCACGCGGCAGCCGCTGGCCTTGGCGATGTGGCTGCTGTCGGCCAGCAAGCCGTCGGACACGTCCGCGGCCGCCTTGGCGTGAACGCGCATGGCGTCGCGCAGGGTGACGCGCGGCTCGGGCTGGCGATAGCGGCGCAGCATGGCGCCGTCGGCGTCGGCGACCTCGCCCCACTGGGCCAGCAGGCCCAGCCAGCCGTCGCCGATCGTGCCCGAGACCATCAGCCGGTCGCCCGGCTTGGCCCCGCGCCGCAGGATGGCCCCGCCTTGCGGAACCCAGCCCAGCAGGGTCGCCGAGACGACCAGCGGGCCCGAGGTGGTTACGGTGTCGCCGCCCAGCAGCGAGATGTCGAAGGCCGCGCCGTCCTCGGCCAGGCCGCGCGCGAAGGTCTCGCGCGAGGCGACGTCAGAGCCCGACGGCCAGCCGACGGCCAGGAAATAGCCGTAGGGCTCGGCCGCCTTGGCGGCCAGGTCGGAGAGATTGGTGCGGATCAGCTTGCGCGCCACCACGTCCAGGGCCTCGTCGGCCAGGAAGTGCACGCCGGCGACCATGGCGTCCTTGGTGATCACCAGGTCGTAGCCCGGGCGCGAGGGCAGCACCGCCGCGTCGTCCAGCAGGTCCAGCGCCGCCGGGTCGCCGCGCGTCAGGGGGCGCAGCAGGCGCGCGATATGATCGAATTCCGTCGCCGGCGCCACCGCCGTGGGCGGAGCGTCGTCTTCAGCGAACCAGTCGTCTTCGTCAGTCTCGTGCATCACGGGCGATCGCGTCGAGGGCGCCATTGATGAAGCCTGACTCGGGTCCCTCAAAAAAGGATTTCGCGATCTCGACGTATTCGTTGATGACGACCTCGGTCGGAACGTCCGGCCGGTACATCAATTCAAAGGCCCCGGCGCGCAGCACGGCGCGAGCCGTGGCGTCCAGGCGCTCCAGCCGCCAGCCCGTGGCCAGGCGCTTGACAATGCCCTGGTCGACCTTGGCCTGGTTGGTCACCACGCCCTTGGCCAGTTCGGCGAAGAAGGCCTCGTCGGCGGCGGCCAGCCGCTCGCCCTCGACGTCGCGGTCGAAGCGGTGCTCGCCGAACTCGCGGATCACCGAATCGACGCCCGCGCCCGAGACTTCCATCTGATACAGGGCCTGCACGGCTGCGAGACGCGCCACCGAGCGCGGTTGGATGCGGTTGCCGCTCATCGGGCCTGTCCCAGCAATTGACGCTTCAGGGCGATGGTCTCCAGGCAGGCCTTGGCGGCGGCGCCGCCGCGATCGCCTTCGCTGACCTTGGCCCGGGTCCAGGCCTGGGCCTCGTCGTCGACGGCCAGCACGCCGAAGCCGATCGGCAGGCGCTTGCCCACGCCCAGGTCCTGAAGGCCCCGCGCGGTTTCGTGGGCGACCAGCTCGAAGTGATAGGTTTCACCGCGGATGACGCACCCCAGGGCGACATAGCCGTCGTAGCGCACGCCCACCGGCTTGTGGCCAGCCTCTTCGGCCAGGGCGATGGCGGTCGGAATCTGCAAGGCGCTGGAGACCGTGATCACGTCGTACTCGGCGCCCTGGGCCTCGATCGCCTGGGCGGCTCCGCGCAGCAGTTCGTCGGAGACGCCCGAATGGCTTCGGCCCTCCACGATCAGCAAGCGGATATTGTCGTCTACCATCGAGTTCGAATCTCCACGGCCGCGCTAGCCGCGCGACCAAAAGCACACATCAGGGATTAACGAACTATAGCTCGTCTTCGCCGCTGTCGCTCAGGCCTTCTTCGCCAAGGAACTTCGCGAAGTCGCTCGTCTCCTTGAAGTCCCGATAGACCGAGGCGTAGCGGACATAGGCCACGTCATCGAGCGATTTCAACGCCTTCATGACCATTTCGCCCACCGTCGACGACGGAAGCTCGGTTTCGCCCATGCTTTCCAGCTGCCGGACGATGCCGTTGATCATGCGCTCGACGCGTTCGGGCTCGACCGGACGCTTCTGGGTCGCCAGGGCGATCGAGCGGACCAGCTTGTCGCGATCGAACGGCGAGCGCCGGCCCGAACGCTTGAGGATGATCAGTTCGCGCAGCTGCACGCGCTCGAAGGTGGTGAACCGCCCGCCGCACTCCGGGCACATCCGGCGGCGACGAATGGCCGCACCGTCTTCCGACGGGCGGCTGTCCTTGACCTGGCTTTCGGCATGGCCGCAGAAGGGACAACGCATGATGTGGCCCCTCCCGCGGCGCCTAACCCATATTAGTTGTAGATCGGGAAGCGGGCCGTCAAGGCCAACACCTCCTCGCGGACCTTGGCCTCGACGGCGGCGTTGCCTTCGGGGCCGTTGGCGGCCAGGCCGTTGACCACTTCGCCGATCAGCTCGCCCACGCGGGTGAACTCGGCTTCCTTGAAGCCGCGGGTCGTGCCGGCCGGCGTCCCCAGGCGGATGCCCGAGGTGATCGTGAACGGCGCGGTGTCGAACGGCACCCCGTTCTTGTTGCAGGTCATATGGGCGCGCTCGAGGCTGTGCTCGGCGTCGCGGCCGGTCACGCCCTTGGGACGCAGGTCGACCAGCATCAGGTGGCTGTCGGTGCCGCCCGAGACGATGTTGACGCCCGACTTGGCCAGGGCTTCGGCCAGCGCCTTGGCGTTGGCGATGATCTGCTGGGCGTAGGCCTTAAACGACGGCTGCAGCGCCTCGCCGAAGGCCACCGCCTTGGCGGCGATGACGTGCTCCAGCGGACCGCCCTGCAGGCCCGGGAAGACGGCCGAGTTGACCTTCTTGATGATCGCCTCGTCATTGGTCAGCACCATGCCGCCGCGCGGACCGCGCAGGGTCTTGTGCGTCGTGGTGGTGACGACGTGGGCGTGCGGCACCGGGCTGGGGAACACGCCGCCGGCCACCAAGCCCGCGAAGTGGGCCATGTCGACCATCAGATAGGCGCCGATGCTGTCAGCGATCTCGCGGAACTTGGCGAAGTCGATCTCGCGGCTGTAGGCGCTGCCGCCCGCGATGATCAGCTTGGGCTTCTCGCGCTGGGCGATCTCGGCCACGCCGTCATAGTCGATCAGCTGGTCCTGCTGGCGGACGGTGTAGCTGATCGGCTTGAACCACTTGCCCGACTGGTTGGCGGGCGAGCCGTGGGTCAGGTGGCCGCCGGCGGCCAGGTCCATGCCCAGGAAGGTGTCGCCCGGCTGCAGCAGGGCCATGAACACCGACTGGTTGGCCTGCGAGCCCGAGTGCGGCTGGACATTGGCGAAACCGGCGCCGAACAGCTGCTTTGCGCGTTCGATCGCGATCGTCTCGATCTCGTCGACATATTCGCAGCCGCCGTAATAGCGCTTGCCGGGATAGCCCTCGGCATATTTGTTGGTCAGGATCGAGCCCTGAGCCTCCAGCACCGCCTTGGACACGATGTTTTCCGAGGCGATCAGTTCGATCTGGTTTTGCTGACGATCCAGCTCGCGACCGATGCGGTCGAAGATGTCACGGTCCGCGGTGGCGAGGTCCGCGCCGAAGAAGGCGCTGGTGGTGGCTTGGGTCATGACGCTCTCCAGGCGTTACGGGGAGTCAGCAGAGGCGCCCTCTTTAACGGGATAGGCGCGGCGATCAATCTCGGAACCACTTGCGCAGCTGTGCGTTGCAGTCGCGCAGGGCGGCTCTCAAGCCCTGCGACATAACAACAGCAGCAACAGTAGTGGGGTATCTCATGGCGTCTCAGGGCGGCGGCACGGACACGGCGAACGACAACAGCGTCGACATCCTGGGGCTCAGCGCCGAGATCGTGGCGGCCTATGTCGGCCAGAATACGATCTCCCAGACGGCCATACCCGAATTGATCCGCACGGTGCACGAGGCGCTGAGCTCGCTGAACAATGGCGGCGAGGCTCCACGGCCCGTCGAGAAGGCCAAGCCGGCGGTGCCCGTCGGCCGCTCGGTGCAGCACGACTACATCGTGTGTCTGGAGGACGGGAAGAAGTTGAAGATGCTGAAGCGCTACCTGCGCTCGCACTACGACATGAGCCCCGAGGAGTACCGTCGCAAATGGGGTCTGCCGCCGGACTATCCGATGGTGGCGCCGGCCTATGCGGCCCGTCGCTCGGACTTCGCCAAGAAGATCGGCCTGGGCAAGGGCGTGCGGCGCGGCAGCTGATCGCTCCCCGCCCTTCAAGCGCGCGAACGCCGCCGGTCTCCGGCGGCGTTTTTCGTTTCGACGATGTGGCGTTCGGTCGAAGTTGAAGTTCGCTCTAATCCTTAGGCCGCGTGGCCGCCCATGCGGGCGACGTTGCAGTGGGCCCACAGCTTTTCCATCGACGCGACCAGCTTGCGCATCATCTCGTCGGTGTGGAACGGCGTGGGCGTGAAGCGCAGGCGCTCGGTGCCGCGTGGCACGGTTGGATAGTTGATCGGCTGCACATAGACGCCGTGGTCGGCCAGCAGCATGTCGCTGATCATCTTGCAGTGGACGGGATCGCCGACCAGCACCGGGACGATGTGGCTCTCGCTGTCCATGACCGGCAGGCCCGCAGCCCGGAACATCGCCTTCAGGGTCGCGGCGCGCTCCTGGTGGATCTCGCGCACTTCCGGGTGCTGCTTCAGCCAGCGCACGCTGGCCAAGGCTCCTGCCACCAGGGCCGGCGGCAGCGAGGTCGTGAAGATGAAGCCGGCGGCCATCAGGCGGATCGCGTCGATCACCTCGGCGTCGCCGGTGATGTAGCCGCCCATGACGCCGAAGGCCTTGCCCAGCGTGCCCTCGATGATGTCGATCTCGCCCATCAGGCCTTCGCGCTCGGCGACGCCGCCGCCGCGCGGGCCGTACATGCCGACCGCATGGACCTCGTCCAGATAGGTCATGGCGCCGTATTTCTTGGCCAGGGCGATGGTGCCGGCGAGGTCGGCGATGTCGCCGTCCATCGAATAGACGCTCTCGAAGGCGATCAGCTTGGGCGCGTCGGCCGGCGCCGCCGCCAACAGTTCCTCGAGATGCTGAAGGTCGTTGTGGCGGAAGATCTTGCGCGGACCGCCGCCGTTGCGGATGCCGGCGATCATCGAGGCGTGGTTCAGCTCGTCCGAGAAGATGATCAGGCCCGGCAGGATCTTCTGCACGACCGACAGCGCCGCCTCGTTCGAGACATAGCCCGACGTGAACAGCAGGCCGGCTTCCTTGCCATGCAGATCGGCCAGTTCCTGCTCCAGCAGGACGTGATCGTGATTGGTGCCGGAGATGTTGCGGGTGCCACCTGAGCCGGAGCCGTGCTGGTCGACGGCGTCCTTCATGGCGTCCAGCACCACGGGGTTCTGGCCCTGGCCGAGGTAGTCGTTGCTGCACCAGACCACGACTTCGCGTTCCGACCCGTCCTGGCGGGTCCAGGTGGCGCGCGGGAAGGCGCCGCGCCGACGCTTAAGGTCTGCGAAGACCCGGTAGCGGCCTTCGTCGCGGATCTGGTCGACGGCGCTGCGGAACGCGGCTTTGTAGTCCATCACGATCTCTAAACCGTCGGCTGATTGGTCCGGCGGTCCCCTAATTCCAGGCTCGGCTTTTCGCACCAAGCGCCCGTAGTGTCCATCTACGGTCATTTACCTAGCAAATGGAATTGCGCGATCGGTCGCATAGGCCTCGCCTATCGCCGATCCCGAATGGACGGGGCTTCCTGGCCGATTCAGGCTAGGTCCGCCAGCTTGCCGCGAAGGAACTGGATGATCGCCGAAAAGTCCTTGCCGGCGAAGCCATTCGCCGCGAACAGGGCGTACAGAGCCTCGGCCTGAGCGCCCATCGGCGTTCCCGCCCCGGCCTTCGCCGCCGCGTCCTGGGCCAGCTTCAGGTCCTTCAGCATCATCGCCGTGGCGAATCCACCCTCGTAGCCTCGATCGGCTGGGGTCTGGGGACCCACGCCCGGCACCGGACAATAGCTGGTCACCGACCAGCACTGGCCCGAGGACTTGCTGGCGATCTCGAAAAAGCGATCGGCCGCCAAGCCCAGCTTCTCGGCCAGGGCGAAGGCCTCGCAGGTTCCCAGCATCGAGACGCCCAGCAGCATGTTGTTGCAGATCTTGGCCGCCTGCCCCGTCCCGTGGTCGCCGGCATGGATCGTCGCCCGCGACATCGGCGCCAAGGCGGCCTCGACGGCGGGGAAGTCGGTCTCGTCGCAGCCGACCATGAAGGCCAGGGTCCCGGCCTCGGCGGCCATGACGCCGCCAGACACCGGCGCATCGGCGAAGCGGAAGCCGGCCTCGGCCGCCTGACGGGCCACGGCGCGGGCGCTCTCCACGTCGATGGTGGAGCAATCGATCAGCAGCGCCGACCTGGGCGCGTTCTGGAACACCTGCTCGCCATAGACCGCGCGCACGTGCGGCCCGGCCGGCAGCATGGTGATCACGACCTCGGCGTCAGAGACCGCCTCTGCGACCGACGCCGCGGCCTGGCAGCCGGCCGCCACGGCCCGCGCGACCGCGCCTTCCGACAGGTCGAAGGCGCGGACCTGATGCTGAGCCTTGGCCTGGTTCGCGGCCATGCCGCCGCCCATGTTGCCAAGACCGATGAAGGCGATCCGGGTCATTGTTGAGCTCCCTGCAAAGGCGAACCGCGCCTCATGGGCGCGGTCCTTATCGTTGAATTGTCGGGCGTTTCCGCTTAGCGCGCCGTCGACGGCTTGCGGAACTTGTAGACGAACTGGTCCGTCTTGCCCCGGATCGACGGGTCGAAGACGTTGACCTTGCGGCTGTCGGCGGGGTCGCGCAGGACCTTGCTCTCGCCCTCGAAGATGAAGCCGGCGGCCGTGACCTCGGACTTCACCACCGCCGCGTCGATGCGGTGCAGGTCCTCGGTGTGGCGCAGGCCCGTGCCGGGTTCGGCCGCGTGGTCGATGACCAGATAGACGCCGCCCGGCTTCAGGGCCTTGAAGATTTGGCGGTTCACGACCGACAGGTCGGCCGGGCCCATGAACTTGTCGTGCATGTCGTGATAGTTCTGGGCCGTGAACACCAGGTCCAGCTTCTCCGGCGCGGAGAAGTTCGGCAGCGTGTTCAGGATCACCGTCACGTTCGAATAGGCCGGATCGCGGGCGATGGCGTTCACCGCCGGCTCGCGCTTGGCCAGCTTGGTCAGCTCGTCGGGCACATAGGCGTAGACGCGGCCGCGCGGACCGACCGCCTTCGACAGGATGCGGGTGAAATAGCCGCCGCCGGGAATCAGGTCGGCGACCTTGGCGCCCTGCCGCACGCCGGCGAAGGCCAGCACGTCGCCGGGGCGGCGGTCGTTGTCGCGCACCATATCGGCGGCCGGGCGCGACGGATCGCTGAGCGCCGCGGCGATGTTCGGGGGGATGCTGGCGGCGACCGGGCCCGAAGGCGGCGGAGGCGGCGGCCCCAGCATCGGCTGCGTGGCGCAGGCGGCGAGGCCTAGCACGGCGACGAGACTGAGAAGCGGCTTACGCATGGCAATCCTTCCGAACCGACGTGTTCTTGTTGTGTCGACGTTAGCCTAGAGCATCGGCTACGTCAGCGGCATCCATTCTTCCCCCGCGGGAAGCGGCGCGAAAATCTCGTCGATCATCGTGTCGGTCACGTCCTCTAGCGAGGCGGGGCTCCATTTCGGCGCATTGTCCTTGTCGATGATCACGGCCCGGACGCCCTCGATGAAGTCGTGCTTGCGAACGACGCGCGAGCCGATCCGGTATTCCATGGCCATGTTGTCGGCGAAGTCGGTCATCGCCGCCCCGCGCTTCAGCTGCTCGAAAGCGACCTTCAGGGTCTGGGGCGACTTGGTCTTCAAGACGTCCAGCTGCGCCTTGCCCCAGTCGCTGGAGTCGAGAGTCAAAAATTCAAAAATCTGCTCCACGCTCTCGCCGACGAACAGGCGATTGAGATCCTGCTCGAAGCCCAGCAGCGCGGCCTTGCCGGCGTCGGCGCGGTACTTGCGCAGCGTCTCGTCGATGCGGCGCGGATCGGCGATGATCGCCTTCTTCAGCCCCTCGACCGCGCCGAACTCGACGAAGTGGGTGGCGATGCCCAGGCGCATGCAGTCCGCGCCCTTGATCCGCGCGCCCGTCAGGGCCAGCCACAGCCCCGCCTTGCCCGGCAGGCGCGGCAGGTACCAGCCGCCGCCGACGTCCGGGAACAGACCGATGCCGGTCTCGGGCATGGCGAAGGTCGTGCGCTCGGTGGCGATCCGCACATGGGCCGGCATCGAGACGCCGACGCCGCCGCCCATGACGATGCCGTCCATCACCGCCACCACGGGCGTGTCATAGGTGAACAGCAGGTGGTTCAGCTGGTACTCGGTGTGGAAGAAGGCCCGCGCCTCGACGCCGTCCTTGGCCCCGCTCTCAGCCAGCATGCGGATGTCGCCGCCGGCGCAGAAGCCGCGTTCGCCCGCGTGGTCGAGCAGGACCAGGTAGATCTCGGGATCCTCCCGCCAGTCCAGCAGCGCGCCGATCATGGTCTCGCACATGCCCTGGGTCAGGGCGTGCAGAGCCTTGGGGCGATTGAGGGTGATGCGGCCGACGTTCTTCTCGACGCGGATCAGGACTTCGGGTTCGTCGGTCATGGGATCCTAGGCGGGTTCGGCGACAGGCGCGCAGTCGAAGCGGTCGATCTGGCCGGCCATCAGGCGGTAGACGGCGTCCTGCGGGATGTCCTGACGCAGGGTCTCGTCCTGGGAGAGGCCGGCATAGGCGCCGCGCAGCAGGCGGCCGGCCACGCCGTGGCTGACCACGATCAGTCGCCGTTCCGGCTCGGCGGCCTGCTCGTCCAGCCAGTGGGTCAGGCGGGCCATCATGACCTCGTAGGTCTCGCCGCCCGGCGCATGGAAGCCCCAGGCGTCGTCGCCGACCAGGTGCGGGTTCTCGCCCCTCACCTCCTCGCGCAGGCGGTTGGACCATTCACCGACGTCGATCTCGACCAGGCGCTCGTCGGTGGCCACCGGCAGGCCTAGCCGCGCGCCGATCACCTGGGCCGTGTCCCGCGCCCGGCGAAGGGGGCTGGCGACGATGCGCCATTCAAAGGAAGGGGCCGCTGGCGGCTCGCGGCGGACCAGGTCGAACAGCAGATCGCCCATGGCCGCGGCCTGGGCGCGCCCCAGCGGGGTCAGGTCCGACTCCAGGCGGCCTTGCAGGCGACCTTCGCGATTGTGGAAGGTCTGGCCGTGCCGACAGAGAAAGATCATCCGACGCTCATTGGCGGAACATTTCGCGGGCGATGATGACGCGCATGATCTCGTTCGTCCCTTCCAGGATCTGGTGCACCCGCAGGTCGCGCACGATGCGCTCCAAGGGATAATCCTGGAGGTAGCCGTAGCCGCCATGCAGCTGCAAGGCGTCATTGGCCACCTGGAAGCCGGCGTCGGTCGCGAACCGCTTGGCCATGGCGCACAGCTTGGTCGCCTCGGGATGCTTGTTGTCCAGGGCGTGGGCGGCGCGGCGCACCATCAGGCGGGCGGCCTCCAACTCGGTGGCCATGTCGGCCAGCTTGAACTGCAGGGCCTGGAAGTCCTTCAGCGGCCGCCCGAACTGGTTGCGGGTCTCCATGTAGGCCTTGGCGGTGTCGAGCGCGAACTGCGCCCCGCCCAGCGAGCACGAGGCGATATTCAGGCGGCCACCGTCCAGGCCCATCATGGCGAAGCGGAAGCCCTCGCCTTCCTGGCCGATGCGATTGGCGACCGGCACGCGACAATTGTCGAAGTTCACCTGAGCGGTCGGCTGGGCGTTCCAGCCCATCTTCCGCTCGTTGGCCCCGAAGCTTAAGCCCTCCATGCCCTTCTCGACCACGAAGGCCGAAACGCCCTTGGCGCCGTCGCCGCCTGTGCGCGCCATGACGACATAGACGTCCGACACGCCACCGCCCGAGATGAAGGCCTTGCCGCCGTTCAGGACATAGTGGTCGCCGTCCAGCCTGGCGCTCGTGCGCATATTGGCCGCGTCCGAGCCCGAACCCGGCTCGGTCAGGCAGTAGCTGGCGATCAGCTCCATGCTCGTCAGGCGCGGCAGGTACCGCTGGCGCAGGTCTTCAGAACCGAAGCGATCGATCATCCACGAGGCCATGTTGTGGATGGTCAGATACGCCGCCGTCGGCACGTCGCCGTAACTCAAGGCTTCGAAGATGATCGAGGCGTCCAGGCGCGACAGGCCCGAGCCGCCGACATCCTCGTTTACATAGATGCCGGCGAAGCCCAGCTGGGCGGCCTGGCGCAGCACGTCGACGGGAAAATGCTTCTGCTCGTCCCACGCAGCCGAATGAGGGGCAAGCTGTCCCTCGGCGAAAGCGCGAGCGGCGTCCTGGATTGCGACTTGATCTTCGTTCAGCGCGAAATCCATGCGCGACATCCTCCCGTTCGGGGTAGAACCACCCTCGTCTTCTTGCCGGCTGACGTGCCGCGTCGGGACCCCGCTGTCAACGTGTGTCGGGGCGGCTTGCGAGTGTGGCCTGAAATCCTCCGTTACACGGTGTGAATCGCCTGAGGCGTCACACCCCCTTGATAACCATCGTCATTCACTCCAAATCCCCGTCTCGAGTCTGGGCGTTCTCAATCATAAAAACTGCATCACCCCCTATGCGTTTCGTGAAACTTGCTCTTGCCGCGCTGACGGTCGCTCTTGGAATGGCTGCGGTCTCCGCGCCCGCCTATGCGGCGGGCGGCGATATCTCGCGCTCGTACGGCGTGTGGCGCAATCCGAAGAACTCCGTGCACCTGGAGATCAAGGACTGCGGCGCGACCACGTGCGGCGTCGTCGTGTGGGCCAGCGCCAAGGCCGAGGCCGACGCGCGCAAGTCTGGAACCGACACCCTGATCGGCAAGCAGCTGCTGCGCGACTTCGAAGCCCAGCGCGACGGCTCGCTGAAGGGTCGCGTCTGGGTGCCGACCCTGAAGGTCACCCTGGTGGGCTCGGCCGACATCGTCGACTCCCGCACCATGCGCGCCAAGGGCTGCGTGATCGGCAACTTCCTGTGCAAGTCGCAGCTGTGGACCCGCCTGGACGGCCCGTCGGTCCTGGCCTCGCGGGCCGCCCCCTAAATCGCCCCTTCGCGTCGATCGGGCTTGATCCAGCGCAAGCGACGCGCAAACCTCTAAGTGTACGTTGATAACCTAGGCGTCCGCAGAGACGTCCGGTTTGATATGGCCGCACAGCGGCCGGCACGGGAGGAACGGCATGAACGAGGCGGCGACGCTTCCCAGGACCGCGCCAGGCGCGGCGACGCAGCACTTCGACGTCATCATCGTGGGCGCCGGCATATCCGGCGTCGGCGGGGCGTATCACCTGACGACCCAGCGACCCGGGACGCGCTTCGTCGTTCTCGAGGCCCTGGAGAGCTTCGGCGGCACGTGGCTGACCCACACCTATCCGGGCATCCGCTCCGACAGCGACCTCTACACCTTCGGCTACCGCTTCAAGCCCTGGGTGGGGCCGCCGATCGCTTCGGCGGCCGAGATCCTCGACTACATGGGCGAGGTCATCGCCGAGAACGATCTGGCGCGTCACATCCGCTATCGCCGGCGCATCAGCAACGCCAGCTGGTCCAGCCAGGACAAGCTGTGGACCCTGACCGTCACCGGTCCCGACGGCGTCGAGACCTACACCACAAATTTCCTCTGGATGTGCCAGGGCTATTATCGGCACTCGGTGGGCTATACGCCCGAGTGGCCGGGGATGGCGGACTACGAGGGCCGGATCGTCCACCCGCAGACCTGGCCGGGCGACCTCGACCTGAAGGGCAAGACCGTCGTGGTCATCGGCTCGGGCGCCACGGCCGCGACCCTCGTGCCGGCCATCGCCGGCGAGTGCGGGCACGTGACGCTTCTCCAGCGCTCGCCCACCTATTTCGTGCCCGGCCGCAACGAGAACGACCTGGCCAACGTCCTGCGCCAGCTGCAGGTCGACGAGACCTGGATCCACGAGATCGTCCGCCGCAAGGCCCTGTTCGACCAGCATGAGTTCACCCGGCGCTCGGTCGAGGAGCCCGAAGCCGTCAAGGCCGAGCTGCTGGAGGGCGTGAAGGCCTTCCTCGGCCCCGATTTCGATATCGAAAAGCATTTCACCCCGCGCTACCGCCCCTGGCGGCAGCGGATCGCCTTCGTGCCGGACGGCGACCTGTTCCAAGGCATCGCCTCCGGCAAGGCCTCGGTCGTCACCGACGAGATCGAGCGCTTCACCAACACCGGCCTGCTGCTGAAATCCGGGCAGGTCCTGGACGCCGACATCGTCATCACGGCCACAGGCTTCGACCTTTCCGTCCTGGGCGACATCGCCTTCGAAGTCGACGGCAAGCCGCTCGACTTCGCCAAGACCGTGACCTATCGCGGGATGATGTTCACCGGCCTGCCCAACCTCGTCTGGGTGTTCGGCTATTTTCGCGCCAGCTGGACGTTGCGGGCCGACATGATCGGCGACTTCGTCTGCCGCCTGCTGGCCCACATGGACAAGACGGGCAAGAAGCAGGTCGAGGTGGCCCTGCGCCCCGAGGACCAGGACATGAAGATCGGCGATTGGATCGATCCCGAGGACTTCAATCCCGGGTATCTCATGCGCAACATGCACCTGCTGCCCAAGGCCGGCGACAAGCCGGAATGGCGACACACCCAGGACTACTGGACCGAGAAGGACATCTTCCCGAACCTCGATCTCGATGATCCGGTGTTTTGCTACGCGTAGGACCTCTTAAGGGCCCTGCGATCTTGCCTCGGCTGGCGGGGCGGTCCACATCAACCCCATGACCGTTCCGCCGCTCGCCCCCTATCCCCATACCCGCCTGCGCCGCCTGCGCCAGGCCGATTGGACCCGTCGCCTCGTCCGCGAGAGCGAGGTCCGCCCATCCGACCTGATCTGGTCGATGGTGGTGCATGAGGGCGAAGGAACGATTCCCGTGGCCTCGATGCCGGGCGTCGAGCGCCTGTCGGTCAAGGATGCCGCCAAGGCCGCCGTCCGCGCCCGCGACCTGGGCATTCCGGCCATCGCCATCTTCCCGCATATCGACGGATCGCGGAAAGACGCCGCCGGCTCGATCGCCGCCGATCCGGGCGGCGTGATCCCGCGCGCCGTCAAGGCCATGAAGGACGCCGCTCCCGAGGTCGGCGTCATGTGCGACGTGGCCCTGGACCCGTTCACCGACCACGGCCACGACGGGGTGGTTGAAGGCGGAAAGATCCTCAACGACCCGACGATCGAGCGCCTGATCGAACAGGGCTTGATGCAGGCCGAGGCCGGCGCCGACATCCTGGCCCCGTCCGACATGATGGACGGCCGCATCGGCAAGCTGCGCGCGGCGCTGGAGGGCGCGAACCTCCAGGACGTGATGATCATGTCCTACGCCGCCAAGTACGCCTCGGCCTTCTACGGCCCGTACCGCGACGCCATCGGCTCGGCCAAGCTGGCCGGCGGTCAGGGTGACAAAAAGACCTACCAGATGGACCCGGCCAACACCGAGGAGGCCATCCGCGAGGTCGCGCTCGACATCGCCGAGGGCGCCGACATGGTCATGGTCAAGCCGGGCATGCCCTATCTCGACATCCTGCGCCGTTTGGTCGACGAGTTCCGCATGCCCACCTATGCGTTCCAGGTGTCGGGCGAGTACGCGATGATCATGGCCGCCGCCCAGAACGGCTGGATCGACCAGGACCGCGCCATCCTGGAAAGCCTGACCGCCTTCAAGCGGGCCGGCGCGGCGGGGATCATCACCTATTTCGCCCCCTGGGCCGCGGAAAAGCTGGGCTAGCATGGCCACGCCGAGAACCGCCTTCAGCCAAGGCCGGTTCTACGGCGCGCCAACGGTCGAGCGACGCCTCCCCGGCGTGCGCCTGGCGCACCTGGAAGCCACCAAGCGCGCCGAGCACGTCGACGAGCACAGCCACGACGACGCCCACTTCGTGCTGGCGACGCATGGCCGCTACATCACCACCGCCGCTGGCCCGGAAACCGAAGGTCCCGTGCTGGTCTACAACCCGCCCGGCGTCGTCCACCGCGATCGTTTCGTCGATAGCGGCGGCTACTTCCTGGCGGTCAGCTTCGAGGCCGCCGACTGGCGAGCGCTGGCGCAGGCCGAACGCGGCGCGGCGATCGACGCCTTGCGGCTGACCGGACCGGTCGCCCGTCGCGCGGCCCTGCGCCTGATCCGCGCGCTGCTGGCCCGCGACGCCGAGCCGCTGTCGCTGGAAGGCCTGAGCCTGGAGCTGGCCGCCCAGGCCCTGGCGCCCGCCCCCGACGGCGACAAGCGGCCGTCCTGGCTGGACCAGGCCGAGACCTATCTGGCCGACGCCTTCGACCAGCCGATCGGCGTCGCCGACCTGGCCAAGGCCGCCGGGGTGCATCCGGTGCATCTGGCGCGCGGCTATCGCCGCTGGATGGGCGCGGCGCCGGGCGATCGCCTGCGCGCCCGTCGGCTGGAGCGGGCCGCCGACCTCCTGATGCGCGGCCGCGCCTCGATCGGCGAAATCGCCCTGGCGTCGGGCTTCTGCGACCAGAGCCACCTCAACCGTCAGTTCGTCCGGGCCTATGGCGTCACGCCCGGCGCGTTCGCGCGACTGTGCGGCCGTCGGCTCGATGTTGCAGGCGTCCAAGACGAGGTCGTCGGCGCGGCCTAGACGGCGACGGTTCGTTTCGGAGTTCCCGCCTTGAAAGCCCTCGCGTTCGCCGCCGCTCTCGTCGTGTCCCCGCTCTGGGCCAACGCCGCCGACTGGACCACCGTCCCGCCCGCCACCGAGGGCCTGTCGGCCGCCAGGCTCGATGCCATGTCGGCCGCCATCAAGGCCGGCCAGTTCCAGCAGATCACCAGCGTCCTGATCGCCCGCCACGGCAAACTGGTCTTCGAGGCCTACTACGAAGGCGACGCGGAAACCCGCCGCAACACGCGCTCCGCGACGAAGACGGTCACGGCCATGCTGACGGGCGCGGCGATCGCACGGGGCGCCCTGCCCGGCGTCGAGGCGCCGATCAAGGCCTACCTCAAGGACCGCCCGCCAGCGGCCAATCCCGACCCGCGCAAGGACAAGGTCACGGTCGAGGACCTGCTGACCATGAGCTCCATCGCCGAGTGCGACGACGACAACCAGTACTCGCGCGGCAACGAGGAGCGGATGTACCTGATCGAGGACTGGGTGGGCTTCTACCTGGACCTGCCGGTGCGCGGCTTTCCTGCATGGAGCCCGCGTCCCGAGGCCTCGCCCTACGGCCGAGCCTTCAGCTACTGCACCGCCGGGGTCGTGACCCTGGGCCAGGTCGTCCAGACCGCCGTCAAACAGCCCCTGCCCGCCTTCGCCGACGCGGTGCTGTTCAAGCCGCTGGGGATCGAGGCGCCGCACTGGCAGATGTCGCCCAAGGGGCTGGCCATGGGCGGCGGCGGCCTGGGCCTGCGCAGCCGTGACCTCTTGAAGTTGGGCCAGCTCTACGCCAAGGGCGGCCAGTGGGAGGGCAAGCCGGTACTGCCGGCCGCGTTCATCAAGGCCTCGATCACGCCGCACGCCAACGCACGCCAGGATACGGATTACGGCTACCTGATCTGGCTGCAGACCTTTGCCGGTCACAAGGCCTGGGTGATGAGCGGTTCGGGCGGCCAGAAGGTGGCGATCGTGCCGGATCTGGAGCTGGTGGCGGTGATCACCACCACCAATTTCGGCGTCCGCCAGCCGCACGCCATCTCGGAGAAGCTGCTGGCCGAACACATCCTGGCGGCGGTCGAGAAGTAGCGACTCGGCTAGGCTGCCGGGATGAGCCGCGTCCTCGATATCGTCACCGCCGTGATCCGCGACGAAGGCGGCCGCATGCTGCTGGTTCGCAAGCGCGGCACGTCCACATTCATGAAGCCCGGCGGCAAGCGTGACGGCGGCGAGAGCGATCTCATGACCCTGGCTCGCGAACTGGACGAAGAACTGGGTTGCCGGCTGGTCGACGCCGAGCTGCTGGGCCATTTCTCGGCGCCCGCCGCCAACGAGGCCGGGTTCACGGTGCAGTCGGCGACCTATCTGGCCAGCGTCGAGGGGGACATCGCCGCGCGCGCCGAGATCGAGGAGCTGGCCTGGATCGACCCCGCCGCGCCCGGCGACCTACGCCTGGCGCCGCTGCTGACCGAGCAGGTGCTGCCGGCGTTGCTGGCGCGCGCCTAGCCCTTTTGGCCCATGGCGGTGATCCGCCCCTGGACCAGCTCCAGCGCCAGTTCGCGCGCCCGCTCGGGCGGCCGGCCCAAAAGTTCGCTCAGCGTCGGCCCGAACAGTCCCACCCCGATCGCCAGCACGATGTTGACCAGGATGAAGTCGATGATCGTTTCGCGCTGCAGGCCGACCTCCTGCGCCAGCCGCGTCTGAACCACCTCGTCGACCACCTGGCGCACCAGGGTCATGCGCCGCCCCTCGCCGGTCAGCTCCAGCCAGGCCGCCAGCCGCGCCGCGCCCCTGGCCTGGAAGGCGTCGAACAGGGCCTGGGCCCCTAGGCCCGGCGCCGCGCCCTCCGTGTTGAAGCCGGCGATGATCGTGTCGGCCAGCTGTCGGATCATCCGCTCCATCAGCGCCGTCTCGACGCCCGAGATCGAGCCGAAGTGGTGGATGACGTTGGCGTGGACCACGCCCGCGGCCTTGGCGACATCGGCCAGCTTGATGGCCTGCGGGCCGTGCGCGACCAGCAGCGCCTCGGCGGCGGCCAGGATGTTCTCGCGCGCGGCCTCGGGCGTGCGGCGGACGCGGGTCTTCGGAGGAGCGGACGGCTCTATTGACATTTTTGTCAGTACAACTCACTCTACGCCTCAACAGAGGCTGACCCAGCCCTAAACCGGCGGAGCGCAGAACGCCATGACCCACGCAAAGACCACGCCCGGCGACCTAAACGTGGCCGCCCGCGATATCCGTTTCCAGCTGGAAGACGCCCGCAGGGGCCACTGGCTGGGCGGCGATCCGGTGGGCACGGCGGTGTTCAACGCCCTGTCCCTGACCTTTCCGGACGGCGAGCGGCTGTTCATGGACGCGGTCAAGAACTACCGCCACCTGCTGACCGGCAAGCTGCTGGAGGACGCCAAGGGCTTCATCGCCCAGGAGGCCATCCACTCGCGCGAACATCACCAGCTGAACAGCCTGATCGACCGCCAGCGCTACCCCGTCGCCGAGATCGAGGACATGGTCCGAGCCCGCGTGAAGATGGCCCGCGAGCGCGGCAAGATGGGCATGCTGCTGTCGACCATCGCCCTGGAGCACTTCACGGCGATGATGGCCGAGATGCACGCCCGCCACCGCGACCTGTTCGACGGCGCCCCGGCCGGCGTCGAACAGCTGTGGCGCTGGCACGCCATGGAGGAGACCGAGCACAAGGCCGTGGCCTACGACGTCTTCCTGGAGGCGACCAAGGACTGGCCGCCGCTGAAGCGCTACATGGCGCGCTGCCGGGTCATGGCCCTGGTGACCCTCATGTTCACCCGCAACATCAGCCGCTACGCCGCCCGCCTGCTGGAGGCCGACGGCTATACGCCCGAGGCGGCGCTGAAGGCGGTGAAGCGGTACGTGTGGGGAAACCCGGGGATCTTCCGCCGCGGCTGGAAGACCTATTTCGCCTGGTACCGTCCCGGCTTCCATCCGTGGGACCAAGACGACCGCGCGCAGTTCGCGGACTGGAAGGCCGAGTTCGACGCGGCGGTGGCTTAGCACCCTACGCCACTTCCCTCACCGCCTTCCTCGCCCTTGTGGCGAGGACCCATCGCTCCGCTAGCGCGACCTCGACACTGGAGCGCCGCCCGCGCCGCGCCCACCCGTCAAGCGAATTGCGTATGGATGCATGGGTCGTGGGCACAGGGCCCAAGAAGGCAATATGGGGTGCGCGAAAGCAAAAAACGGCGGCCTCTCGGCCGCCGTTTTCATTTGAACCGTCGAGGTTGTTACCCCCCGATCAGCCCGAAGTCCGCCACCTGCCCCATCGCATCCCGCACCGCCGCCAGTGTCCTCAACCGGTTGTCGCGGTGCTCGGGCTCGTTGACGAAGACGCCGTCCAGATAGGCGTCGACCGGGCCGCGCAGCTCGGCCAGCTGGGTCATGGCGCCGGTGAAGTCTTCCTTGGCCAGGGCGTCCTTCAGCGGTTTGTCCAGCAGGCGCAGGGCGTTGTAGAGGCCGACTTCCGCGGCGCTATCGGCGGTCGGCGCCTCGGGCGCGCCGGTCGGCAGCGCGCCCTTCTTCTCCTCGGCCTTGAGGATGTTAGAGGCGCGCTTGTAGCCGGCCAGCAGGTTCTTGCCGTCGTCGGTCTTCAGGAAGCCGTCCAGGGCCTCGACCCGCGCGACGATGCGCGCCAGGTCGTCGTCGCCCAGGGCGAACACGGCGTCGACGAGGTCGTGACGCTTGCCTTGGTCACGCAGGGCGACCTTCAGGCGGTCGGCGAAGAAGGCGACCAGATCGGCCGCAACTTCCGGGCCGGCACCAACAAAACCTTCCTCCACCTCCTCGTGGACGAAGGAGGATTGCCGCAACGCTTTGGTCAGCGTCGTTTTCAACGCCATGGCCAAACCGTTTTCCAAGATAATGCGAATGACGCCTAGCGCGGCACGGCGAAGCGCGTAGGGATCCTTCGAGCCCGTCGGCTTTTCGTTGATTTTGAAAAAGCCGACCAGCGTGTCCAGCTTATCCGCCAGCGCCACCGCGATTGAAACCGGCGCCGTCGGAACCGCATCCGACGGCCCCTGCGGCTTGTAGTGGTCGCGCACGGCGTCGGCGATCTCGCCGTCCAGGCCGAACTGGCGGGCGTAGTAGCCGCCCATGATCCCTTGCAGCTCGGGGAACTCGCCGACCATCTGCGAGGCGAGGTCCGCCTTGGCCAGGCGCGCGGCTTCGCGGGTCTTCTCGACATCGGCGCCGACCAGCGGGGCGATCTCGCCGGCCAGGGCGACGATGCGCTCCACGCGCTGGGCCATAGTCCCGAGCTTGGCGTGGAAGGTCACGCCGTTCAGCTTGTCCAGCCAGGGCTCGAAGCCGACCTTGACGTCCTCGTCCCAGAAGAAGCGGGCGTCGGACAGGCGCGAGGACAGCACCTTGGCGTTGCCGGCCGCGATCACCGCGCCGCCGTCCGCCGCCTGGATGTTGGCGATGGTGATGAAGTGCGGGGCCAGGCCCTCTTCCCCGGCCTTGCGGACGGCGAAGTACTTCTGGTGCGTGCGCATCGAGGTGCGGATCACCTCGGGCGGCAAATCGAGGAACGCCGGATCCATGTCGCCCAGCACCGGCGTCGGCCATTCGGCGAGGCCCGCGACTTCGTCCAGGAGCCCCTGGTCTTCGACCAGTTCGAGATGACGCGCGAAGCACAGGGTCTTGCAGCCCTCGAGGATGCGTTGCTTGCGCTCCTCGACGTCCAGCACGACGTAGTGGGCCTCCAGACCGGCGACGTACTCGTCGAAGTCCTTGGCGACGAACGGCTTGGCGTCACCCATGAAGCGGTGGCCTTCGGTGACGTCGCCGCTCGGGATGCCCTCGATGGCGAACGGCACGACCTCGCGGTCCAGCACGCACAGGATCCGCTTCAGCGGACGCACCCAGCGCAGCTTCTTGGTCCCCCAGATCATCGACTTGGGCCAGGGAAAGCCGCGGACGATGGCTTCGACCATCTCGGCGACGATCTCCGGCGTAGGGCGGCCCTTCTTCTCGATAAAGGCCATGTACACGCCGTCGCGCTCGACCAGCTGGTCCTGGGTCAGGCCGGCCTTGCGCAGGAAGCCTTCCATCGCTTGGGGAGGAGCGCCGACGCGGGGGCCCTTCAGCTCTTCCTTGCGGTCGGCCTGGGCCAGCGGCAGGCCTTCGGCCACCAGGGTCAGGCGGCGCGGACCGGCGAAGGTCTTCAGGGCCTCGGGCAGGAAGCCGGCGGCGGCCAGGTGCTCGCGCGCCAGGCGTTCCAGGTCCTTGGCGGCCTGGGCCTGCATGCGAGCGGGGATCTCTTCCGAGAACAGTTCGAGGAGAAGTTGGGGCATCAGACTTTACGCGGCTTCCTGCTGCTCGACCCAGGCGCTGGCGCACAGCTTGCACAGGTCGCGGATGCGGCCGATGTAGCTGGCGCGCTCGGCGACGGCGATCGCGCCGCGGGCGTTCATCAGGTTGAAGAGGTGGCTAGCCTTGAGGACCATGTCGTAGGCGGGCAGAACCAGCGCCTTGTTCTGGTACGAGCGGGCCAGCATCAGCGGCACCTGCTCTTCCATCTGCTCGAACTGCTGCTTCAGCACCGCCACGTCGTAGCCGTGGAAATTGGCTTCCGACTGCTGGCGCTCGTTCTCCAGGAACACGTCGCCATAGGTCGTCGCGCCCAGCGGCGAGTCGGGATCGTTGAACGGTAGGTCGTAGACGTTGTCGACGCCGAACACATACATGGCCAGGCGTTCCAGGCCGTAGGTCAGCTCGCCGGCCACCGGCGAGACGTCCAGGCCCCCCACCTGCTGGAAGTAGGTGTACTGCGACACCTCCATGCCGTCGCACCAGACCTCCCAGCCCAGGCCCCAGGCGCCGACGGTCGGGTTCTCCCAGTCGTCCTCGACGAAGCGGATGTCGTGGGTGCGCAAATCCAGGCCGATCGCCTCCAGAGACCCCAGGTACAGGTCCTGCATGTTCTCGGGGTTCGGCTTCAGGATGACCTGGTACTGATAATAGTGCTGCAGGCGGTTGGGGTTCTCGCCATAGCGTCCGTCGCCCGGACGGCGCGAGGGCTGCACATAGGCTGCGTTCCAGGACTTGGGACCCAGGGCGCGCAACACGGTGGCGGGGTGCAGGGTCCCCGCCCCCACCTCGACGTCGTGCGGTTGCAGGATGATGCAACCCTGCCGGCTCCAATAGTCATGGAGCGTCAGGATCAGGCTTTGGAAGGACTTGGGTTTTTCGCGCGACATCAATCGAAGCAGGCCTAGAAAAAAGTCGGCGGACCATAGGGCCCGCCGACTGCTGCTTCAAGCGAAGTCCGGAGCGCGTCAGGCGAAAGTGTGAGCGGCTTCGCCGCCCGACGCGCGACCAGCAAGAAAGCCGGAAAGGCCTTAGTTGCCCTTGGGGGTGGTGCGCTTGCCGGCGTTCGACATCGGTGCGCCGTACTTGGCGCGGTTGGCCTTGGTGTCGGCGACCGGCGGATTGGAGACAACGTCGGGGTCGCCGGCCTTGAGCGCGGCCTGCTCGTCCGGCGACTTGGACGAGACCGGCACGACGCCCGAGCTGTTCACGCCGGCGGCAGGGGCGGCCATGGCCGACGGCGTGGCGACCGGGTCAGCGGCCAGGTCGGTCGCGGCGCTCGGCGAGCTCGTGGTCGTCTGAGCCGAGACCTCGGCCGACGGTGCGGGATCGGTCGGCATGGTTTGGGCCGGAGCGGCCGGGGCCGTCTGTTCGTTGGCGGCCACGTTCATCGTCGCGCCCGCGTCGGTCGCCGCCGGCGCCGCGGAGGCTTGCAGACCCGGGACATCCTTGGGCAGCAGCACCTTGTCGACCACGTGCAGCACGCCGTTCGTGGCCAAGACGTCGGTCTGCAGGATGTTGGCGTCGTCGACCTTGGGCTGGGCGCCGCTGCCATCCAGCAGCAAGGGCGAGCCCTCGACGCTCTTCACCTCGCCCTTGGCGCCCTTGATCTTGGTGGAGTCCACCTTGGCGTTGATAAGGTGATAGGTCAGCACCTTCTGCAGCAGCGGGCCGTTCTCGGGCAGCATCAGCTTGTCCAGCTCGCCGGCCGGAAGGGCCGCGAAGGCCGCGTCGGTCGGGGCGAACAGGGTCAGATTCTGGTTGGTCTTCAGAACGCTGGTCAGGTTCACGGCCGAGACGGCCTTGAGGAAGGTCGTGAACTGGCCCGAGGCGGTGGCGGTGTCGATCAGGTCGCCCTTGGCGACGACCGGCGCGGCGGCGGCGGGCGCGGCGGTGGCGGGCGCCGGAGCAGCGGCGGCCGGGGCCGAGGTTTGAGCGTGAGCGGCGCCGGCCAGCAGGGCGATGGCGGCGGCGGCGGTCAGGAGACGCGAAGTGGTCATGGTCGAGTTCCTTTCGGTTCGAGCGGTGTACGCCCGGACCCGGGACTCGGTTCCGCAATCACGGGCTCGTGATGACAGCTAAGCTCTACTTGAAAAGAACATCGCGGGCCTCGCCGCAGAAAATCAGCGTGACCTCATCGGGTCATCCGATCTACCGCCTCACCGAAACAGAATTCGGACAGCCAGGCGAAGTCGATCGGCGCATCCCCCTCCTGGCCAGTCTTCAGCTGATCCGTTCAATACACGTCGCGCCGCGGTCGATTGCCTGAAGCGGTCGGCGTGTCATTCGGATGCGAGATCCTCACCGAGAAAGAGCGACCCAAGGGTCAGTCAGAGCGCGACGCCCTAGAGATTCCCACGCCCCGAACAAGAACCACCCTGGCCGCCACGGCCGTCCCGTCGGACCAAATCGCCGGTTTCTGACGCAATCGAAGCGTTTGCTGCACATTTTTTAGGCGCCTTGCCCATTTCATTTCCAAATCCTTGTCCGCGTGCCCCGTCATGGAACCGTCGCCGATAGCGTGGCCAGGCCGGGGAAACGATGCAGCGCGTAAAGGCGGCGTCGGCGGTGATCACATCGGGGGCGGTTTCGCTTTCGACCAACCAAGCAAAGCAAGCCCGCGGCAGCAGCGGGTCGGAGCAAGGCGGATGAAACTGATCATAGCGGTCGTCAAACCCTTCAAGCTGGACGAGGTGCGCGAAGCGCTCGTCGCCGCCGGCGTCGAAGGTCTGACGGTGTCGGAAGTGAAGGGCTACGGCCGCCAGAAGGGCCAGACCGAGATTTACCGGGGCGCCGAATACCAGGTGAACTTCGTGCCCAAGGTGAAGCTGGAGGCGGTCGTGGACGATGCGTCCGCCGCCAAGGCCGTCGAAGCGGTCAAGGCCGCCGCGGCCACCGGCAAGATCGGCGACGGCAAGATCTTCGTCCTGAACGTCGAGGAAGCCGTCCGCATCCGCACCGGCGAAACCGGCTCGGCCGCTCTGTAACGCATCGGGAAAAGGGGATACCGACGATGAAACTCACCTTTAAGCCGCTGGCCGGGCTCTTGCTCGCCGCGACCCTGGCGGGGGCTCCGCTGGGAGCGACCGCCTTCGCCCAGGACGCCGCGCCCGCGCCGGCCGCCGCCGCGCCCGCCGAGGCCGCGCCGGCTCCGGCCGCCGCCACGCCCGCCCCTGCTCCGGCCGCCGCGCCCGCCATCGTCGACAAGAACGACAAGGGCGACAACGCGTGGATGCTGACCTCCTCGCTGCTGGTCCTGCTGATGATCCTGCCGGGCCTGGCTTTGTTCTACGGCGGCCTGGTGCGCGCCAAGAACATGCTGTCGGTCATGATGCAGGTCTCCACCGTCGCCCTGATCGGTTTCGTGGCCTGGGTCCTCTGGGGCTACAGCTTCGCCTTCACCGACGGCGGCAGCTGGGACACCTTCGTGGGCGGTCTGGGCCGTCTCTTCCTGAAGGACGTGACCCCGGCCAGCAACGTCGCGACGTTCTCGACCGGCGTGGTGATCCCCGAGTTCACCTTCATCTCGTTCCAGTCGACCTTCGCGGCCATCACCGCCGCCCTGGTGGTCGGTTCGCTGGTCGAGCGCATGAAGTTCGCCGCCATCGTCGCCTTCGCCGTCCTGTGGCCGCTGCTGTCGTACTATCCGATGGCCCACATGGTCTGGTGGTGGCCGGGTCCTGACGCGATCGCCACGGCGCCGACCGCGGCGGTCAAATCGGGCCTGATCTGGGGCTTCGGCGCCCTGGACTTCGCCGGCGGCACCGTCGTCCACATCAACGCCGGCATCGCCGCCCTGGTCGGCGCCCTGATCCTGGGCAAGCGCCAAGGCTTCGGCAAGGAGCCGATGCCGCCGCACTCGCTGACCCTGACCCTGGTCGGCGCCGGCCTGCTGTGGGTGGGTTGGTTCGGCTTCAACGCCGGCTCGAACCTGGAATCGAACGGCTACGCCTCGCTGGCCATGATCAACACCTTCGTCGCCACCGCGGCCGCCGGCCTGTCGTGGATCGTCGTCGAGTGGGTCACCCGCAAGAAGCCGTCGGCCCTGGGCCTGGCCTCGGGCATCGTCGCCGGCCT